>BNJU01003615.1_pt1 | contig 463124 bp, 640 predicted proteins | sample 8539281 | NCBI WGS metagenome assembly BNJU01 (sample SAMD00202456, study PRJDB9452) | human saliva metagenome | isolation source: human saliva | place: Japan
CGACCGACCGATCAGACCCAGCGACGGATGTTAACAGACCGCGACGATGGGCATCCGTGGGCGGCAGCGCCCGCGTCTGATCTGCAGGTCGATATGGCTGGATTGAACGCCTTGCGCGAGCGAACGAGCAGATCGCCCAGGAGCGCGCGCGCAGGACAATGGCTTTTCCAGACCGCCGAAAACGACGAGGCCGTGCTATCCCGCAAAGAAAGCAGCAGGCTCAGGCCGCCCTGTCGCCCGAGTGAGAAGAAACGGGCCCTCAGCCGCCTGATCACGCGCCAGCCGCTCAATCGAGAGCCTATGATGCGCATTCTTTCTTCTGCTCCGAAGAGCGTACGATCGCCGATATAGACGAATTCCGTGGCGCAGTTCCCCCGAAGCCGATCGCGCCACCGAGAACCCCTGCGGTTACGACTGTCGCTCGCTCGCGAAGGCGGGTTTCGTCGTCGAGCACGCGGCCGAGTGGACGCGTGGTGGCCCCCGAGGAGAAGCGCGATCGGCTCACCGAGGACGAAGTCGACGACCCGTCGCTTCCTGTCGATACCCGTCAATGACACCGCCGCGCCGTCGCGGCGGAGCAGCCCCGCCGCCCGCCTGGTCGACCCCGCTGGCGCGCGCCCCTGACCGCGCGCGGAACCTTCGAAGAGCTGCTGTGGTTCGGTGAAGAGCCGCGCCAGCCACGACGATATCAGTCTTGCCGCGGTCGGGCCGACCGGTGCTCGAGACCGTCAACGACGCACCGAGGCCGCAGTCAGGAGCGTATTCGCTCTGACGTTTTTGAGCGCGCGCGTTCTGCGGCTGGGATATGGGATGAAGCCGACGGAGGAGGACGCCTGTATTCATCTGATTTGTAGATCCAGCGCAGAGCGCGCTTCGACGAGAATCGACGAGAACGGGAAAGGCTGGAGACTACGACGAAATCCGTCTGACTCGTCGAAACTCGTGAAAGCGTCCGCGATGACCGCGGCCGCCACGGCCATCGGCGCCTCCCCTCGGATGCATGAAACATGAGGGAGAGAGCGATAAGAAGACGTCACGTTCGACAGTCACGTCGACTACGACGTCACCACGATGCGCACCAGCTGTCATGAAGGCATCCAGGATGCCCGCCATCGCATACTAGCGGACGGCGCGTCGCTCGTCAAGCTCGAAGGCGACCCGAGGCTCCCCGTGAGCCGCGGCGGCATGTGCATCAAGGGCTGAACCAGGTCTCACACCATGCACAAACATGCCGGTAAAAGCGCAATCTGGCTGCAAATATCGTCGAGCGTGGCACCAACAAATGGAGCAGATCACCCAGATTTGAAGCTGTCGACGAGGTGACCCACATCGCTGATGCCAACCAGTACGGCCCTATTCGTTCTTCGCAAGCGTCGGCGGTGGCGGCTCGTATTCGTTCATGGAAGCCATGACGCTTCCCATGGCCATGGGCTCGCCCACCGTATCTCGAGCCAGGCTGCGCAGTGCCACCTGCCTGACCTCTCTCCAAGCTGTTCTACGGCGGAGACGACCAATCCATCGCCGACAACGTGCGGTTCAGAGATCTTCGCCCGCGCGCTCGACAACAAGGCGAGGTCGTCGGGTCTGGGGCGCCCAGCCCTCCGTCTCGAGACGGTCGAACTGACGCGGTATGGCTGGCTTTTCCGCGCGGCCGCGTGAATCGTCATCGACCTGAACTGCCCGACGCCGTGCATGCCGACGTATGGCTGCCCATCCGCCCGCCACCGACAATAAGCTCGTCCTGTGCTGGTACCGCTACATCTCGAGAACAAGCTCTACAACGAGAAGTTCACGGCATTGACCAACCCGTTCTTCCTGATCGACCCGGACACCAAGCCGTCAAGGCCAACGAGTCACTCTGACTTCGAGCAATCCACGCCCGAGCACACCCCGCTCACGTTCGTTATGACCTGAAGACCGCGCCGTGGGTTCTGTTCGGAGGTCAGCGCGCCCGACGACAGCGCTGTCGACCCCGAGATCTTCTGGAAGGCGAGTTCAAGGGCAAGACCTACAAGACCGCCGGCCAGATCTACAAGGAAGAGGCCGATCCTCGACGCTCGACAAGACCGCGAGGACTGCTGGTCGAAGTCGACAAGATCGAGAAGCGCTATTCGCTCGTGTCATCGGCTGTGGATGACGAGGGCGGCTGCTCAGCATGTCAGCGGCATAGCCAACGGCGTCGCATCCGACATGACCGAGTTCGCCAGCCAGGTGCCGGATCGGCCTGATGGGACTCGACTCCATCATGCGGTTACATCATCAAGCCCGGGCCACCATGACCCAGCGGGTGGCGCGTTTCATCGACGCCACAGGCGAGCAAAGCCGCCGTCAGTACACTCAATAACGGCTTCAGCGGCTGCCCGCGCCATGTACGGCACGGGCGCCGTCACGCCCGCTGACGCGCAGAACGAGTGCCCGCGCGCGGCGAGACATTCCCGCGGGCAAAGGGCCGACGTCTCCCAGCAGGAGCTTCAACCAGCTGCTCGTCGACCGCATCGGCATGAAGGACAAGGCTGCCTGTACGCCTGGTGCCACAGCCATATCCCCCAGCGCGTGCGCGAGGCCATCGCCACGGGCGAGCCCTTCTGCCGCGCGCGTCTGGCTCGACATAAACCGCAACAAGCTTGCCATGCTCGGCAACGCCAAGAGCTGGTACGAGGTCTTCTCGAGGTCGACCACGTCACGCAGTACCCGATGATCACCTCGTTCCACCTGAGGCTGCAGACCTGATGTTCCTTTGCCGCAAGGAGTGGCTCGAGGAGCCCATGGTCAACATGACCCGACACGCAATGGCTGCGCAGAACGAGGTCACCATATCGGCGAGACCGTCAGCCACAGCATCCCTGCGGGCTCAGGTGTCATAGCTGTCGCCGAGAAGCTCGGCGGCGAGTCCGGACTCGCCCGCCACATGGGAAGCGCGACCGAAGGCGATATCAAGAACGGCCTGGTCAAGAAGTTCGGCGCGAAGGACTGATGACCTCAAAGAACACCGCAAGTACGTGCCCCGGTCAAGCCCGACCACTTCCAGTACAACCAACACGAGCAGATCGCCAAGGACGACGACAACCTGCCCATCGGCTTCGCGACCGAGTCCCGCAAGATCGAGACCTACACCCAGATCCTGGTCAGCCTGGCCCGCACCGGGTTATCCCCATTGCCACCCCAAGCCGCAGGAGGTCTGCGACGACCAAGCACCGATCTGCGCCCATCGAGTCTTGCGAGAGCCCGTACCCGATGCCGATAGCATCGATGACCGCGACGAGTACCCGTTCGTCCTCACCAGCGGCTGCGTCCCGTACTTCCATCACAGCACCATGCGCCATGCGGCCTACAGCCGCGAGTTGTTCCCCGCAGTGCCGAGGTCCGTACGACCGCCAGCGAAGGAGCTCGGCATCGAGCATGGATCGGGTGAAGGTCAATACGCCGCGGCGAGATCCGTGCACGCGCATGGCTGACCGAGGCCATCAACTCTACACCGTGTGGATGGAGCGCTTGAACCCCGAGGTCTTCGACGGTCGCAGGCCAAGCCCGACGGCGGTTGGACCCAGGAGAACGTCAACGTGCTCACCAAGAACACGGCGCCGTTCAACGAGGTCTTCGCTCCTACACCAACCGCGGTTTCACGGTGAAGATCGAGAAACCGAACGCCCTGACAACGTTCCGTCGAGCCTGAAGAGTTCCAGCCTTCATGCTCACTCTGCAGGGCGAATCCAGGACGGAGGATGTGTTCATCGAAGAATTGCTCGTTATCGACCCGATCGCTGCAGCGGATGCGACTCCTGCGTCGCCGCCTGCAAGCATTGGCGGTCAACATCGACCTGGCGTGTATCGCAACCGCGTGAGCGCCATCGGTCCGATACGGGAACGTATCTGACGTGAGTACGTACTGGCTGCCCCTGCAGTGCCAGCAATGCGGAGAACCCGGCCGCATCGAGGTGCGCTCCCACCGCGCGAGCGCCATCGCGACGAAGAGACCGGTCAGCCCACGACAAGAAGACCTGCATCGGCCGCCGAGCCGCATGCAGGCCGCCCCTACGAGATGCGCTGGCACAACAAGAACAGCAACACGGTCGACAAATGCACGCTATGTTGCGAAGACTACATCGCCGAGCCTGACATGACTGGGAGCCTGCATGCGTACATAACTGCTGCACCGCGCCGGTTTCGGCGACCCGACGACCCCGACAAAGCGCCGTTCTGGGCTGTCGCCGATGCCGGGCGAAGCGAACTGCCACCAGCCGAGGGATATCGGCGGCGACCCACACCATCTACATATCATGCGCAAGACCGCCGAATGGCAGCCTTGAATATTTCGGACATCGAAGTCAGGCGCTACGAGAAGTACCGTCTGAACCGCCGTCCTGCAAGGGGACCTCGAGAGACGGACGATCATCGTCCCCCATCCGGCGCAGGGCATATTCTCCTTGCCTCAGTGCTCATCATCCGCGCCTCTGTCGCGCAGGGCGGCGGCCGGATGGCGCAAGACCCGCAGAAGTAATCGCAATCGAGAACCTATGACAGACCTGAGAGACAACGAAACGCACGCCGGCGGGCCTTACGCGGACATCATCGCGGCGCTCGCGTCGCAATGCGACCTATGACATGTTGGCCAGCGTATTTATGCCCTGACCGCCGAGCAGGCGGAGGGGCTTCGCGGCCGCCGACCTTTTCGGCCTACGCGGACATCGTCAATCAAGAGCTCGTCGAGGGTGGTCAACGACATGACGCGCTATTCGCGCGGCGATCTCGGAACGCGCCAAGAACCTGCCGTCGATTATACCGAGCAGCCTGGATGTACCCCTTCATGGAAGGGCCGCTACGCCGCCCCTTATGAATCGGCGCGTACGAGCGAGAGGGCTCGCGTTCCAGGGGAGTTTTACCACGAGGTTCATCAGCGATCGTCACAGCGTGGAACGCGCGGAAGGCCATGATTACCCGCATGACCACCTGTCGTCTGGCGTGCGAGTTCCTGTCATCCTGTCCAACCGCGCCATCGGAGGCGCTGAGGCGGGCGACGTGTCGAGGCTGGGCGATTGAGCAGCCGCGCATCTCGCGCGACTTCCTGAAGGCGCATACCTCATGGTTCGACACGCTCGGCCGAGCTTGCCGGGCACCTCTGCACACGCTGTTTACCGCGGCATCCTGAAGTTCACGAAGGTTTCTCGACGAGCAGCGCCTTCCGACGTCATCGAAGAGCCAGGTCTGTGCAAGCGGTGCCGGTAGGTCATGAATGCATCCCGTCCTCATCATCACCATCGCGGCGTGCCGCGCTGCGAAACCTGGCGAAGAAGGCGCTCGTCGTCTTCACGTCCTGTAGCGAATGCGGTCGCGACGCCCGGCGCTTTGACTTTGATCGGGCGTCGCAGCGGCATGCGCCTGGCTTTCTGGACCATCCAGAAGCGCCTGGTGCCTTGGCCATGTTCATCGTGGTCATGTACATCATGCAGCCCCGCACAATGTCGAAGGTCGCGCGCTGGCTGCGCCCGATTCGCGCCGAGCTTCATCATCGCATGGATCCTCACGCTCGGGCACGTGTTGTCGCGCACCTGCAGTCCCATTCGTCGCCCTGATCGGAGGCGGGCGTCATTATAACGCCGCTGATGGGCATCGCTGTGGCGCTCGTGCTGAATTCGTACCGCCGATACTGCTCATGACATCGTTCGCTCGTGAAGAACACATGACATGAAGGGTGGAAGGCCCCGCAGCCTGTCGTACCTGTTCTTCGGGCTGGTGTACGCACTCGTTTACTGCTCGCGCCGAGCGCTGCCAGCGGTGGCGTCGCCGCGACGTTTCGGTCGTCACGTACACGGCATCTTCGTCGGCTACGCGATCCTTCGCGTGCGCCGCGCGCCCATCGACCGTTCGCGGAAGAGGTGTTTATGCCGAGAAGGACGCAGAACCGTCGCCTGAGAACGCTCTCCTCCCTCGATCGCGCATGGTCGCCCGCACCCGCGCGACGGCCATGCGTCGTTTTGCCTGCGAGGCCTGGAAGTCTCTATTGCTCCACGTCAGCCATACGCAGGCCATTCGTTGTTTTTCACCGGATAAGCCTGTCGTTTCTTCGCCGCTGCATCGTCCAGACCAATGCTTCCATATGCTCGGGCAAACGTTGGTTCTATATGTCCGCCAAAGCGCTGGTTCCGCTTCCATGCAGACAGACGCCATCGTTTCCGCAACCATCATGCGCAGGCCGCCGCTGCTTCAGGTCGATGATACGCCTGAGGTCAATCACGTTGCATGTATGCCGAAAATCGATAGTTCTGAGAAAACTTCCGACGTCTGCGCACTACGCCGTTTTTTGTGCCTGAGAATTGAAAGCCACCATGCGTGTTGCTTCATCGCCAAAAGACCTGACTTTTTACAAGGCTTTTTCCCAAAGATACGCTCCAAGACCACATGAGGCGATATTCTTCTCAGAACTCCGAAAAACGGCATTGCGACGAAGCACTCGATATATACGCTCGAACTGTCTCGCAAGCAGCGCCGAGGAGCTCAAGGCCACACCGGAAGAGCAGCATGCAAGAGATGAGACGTCGCATCAGAAGCCGGAAGAACCCGAGGATTTGACGACGCCACGAGAATCACGAGATGCAGACCGTGCCACGTACTGATCATGACCGACCACGCATTTGCCAGGCGGAATTCCGACGAGCGGCGAATTTTCATCGATGATGACCCGAGGCTTCACGATCCATCCGGAAGAACAGGCAGGTGATCAGCGCGACCGCAGGCATGATAATCGAATTGGAAACGAAGTCAGCGCGTCGAGATCGTCGATCCTCGCCCAACGGCTGGATGAACGTGAAAGCCCGCTGTACCCGAGCGCCACGACGATGCCGACGACAGACACGTACACGATGACGATGACGAGCGCGCGACGACGTACGGCACCGAGGGCATCGGCCAGAATCGTGCACGCTTCGATGAGCGACGGCGCTCGAGCGCCGGGTGAAGAACACGAGCAGGAAGAATACGACCGAGCGCACCCGCGACCGCCCCATACCTCGAATACCGAGTAGTTACCGATGATCACGAGCGACGGACCCGAATTTCGGCGACGGCGGCACCCGAGTTGAACGCGACGAAGGCGGCGGCACGACCATCATGCCCGCGAGCAGGATATGCCGAGCGTCATGCCGGCAGCCTGCACGTGGACGACGTGGGAATGGACACCGGACTTCACGTAGAGCCGTACGTCACCATGATGGCCATCGCGATGGAGAGCGCGAAGAACGTTCGCCCGAGCGCGGCGACTACACGAGGTCTATCGAGAATTTGGAAAGTCAGGCTTCAGGTAACAGACGAGCCCGTCAAGCGCGCCGGCGTCAGCGTAGGCAGCCACCGCGATGGACATGACGATAAGCGCCGCATCATGATGAGATTCACCTTCCGGATGCCGCCGTTCACGCTAAGAGCGACCGTCAGAACGTGACCGCCAGGAACACCACGAAACCCGCTCTGCGCCCGTTCGCGATGAAGGACGAGAAGCACAACCCCGTCGGCCATCGCCGAAGGCGAGTCGAAGACGTAGAGAACGAATGGTCACCCAGCGCGATCACGCAATAATAGGGCGCGATGACGAACGGCACCGCCGACGACAGCACGCCGATGAAGGAATACCGATCCTCGAACCGGCGATATGCGCCGATCGCGCTCTGCCGCGTCTTGCGGGCCGGGCGACTTCCAGCGGAGGAGCGAAATGCCGAGCGTGAACACGAAAACGACGAAGAGCAGGAGGAACGCCCCGCCACCATAGTGCGCCGTAAGATACGGGTAGCGCCATATTCCTGCCGACGGCGGAAGCGGGCAGCGGCCAGCACGAATGCAAGTGTTGCCCGACCATTGCGCGCGGGAAACCCGCTGCGGAATCGCCTGGAGATTTGGGCTCGATGATGCGGGTGTCCGAAGATTACGGTAACGTCCTTTCCTGCGCGACGCGCATTCATACGCGACGCAGGGCTGACGTCGCACGAAACGATCGGCGTGGGGCGGGCGAATCGGGAAATGCCTGCCGAATTCGGGATTGTACGGCACGAGCGCGCCCTATGGCAAGCAAGAGACAGAACGCCCCTTCCGAAGCGCGTACACCAGAAGAGGACGGTCGAAGATGCGCCGAGCGTCGACAGAGCCTATTCAGGAACAGTATCACGCAGAGCAATATGCCGGCATCGCGCCGACCCCGACGGCAGTCGCCACCTGGCGCACCTTCTGGATCGATGTCTCCGCCGCGAACACGCCATCCACGCTCGTGCGCATCGCCCTCGTCGGTCACGATATAGCTCTCGCGGCATCCAGCTCGATCGCGCCGTCGAGCATGCCCGCGCTGGCGTGGCCTCGCATACGAGAACACGCCCGCACCCGGCACGACATTTGTTCGATTGACCCGTCGGCCGTCAACGATCGATGTCGATCTCGGAAAGCTCGCTGCCCTCCCCACGCACCGCGACGATCTTGCTCGCAGGACGGACGACGATGGTGTCCGTCGCCCGATGATATTTCCCCTGAACTGGGACGAACACGCAGCGCAGGCTCGACGCACACGATGGTCACGCGCGTCGCCGTCTTCGCTAGGAAGATCGCCCTGGCGGCCCTGCTCGCGCCGCCGATCACGCAGACTTCGCGCCCGCGAACTGAGCAGCGTCGCGCGGTGCGTTCAGCCTGGTGAAATGACCGCAGAAGCATCTTTCCCCATCGTAGCCCGCCGCTCGCGGCGCCGCCGTGCGCCAAGACGACGATTTCGATCCATAGACGCCGGCGTCGGTCACGACGCGACGAACGCCCGAGGCCGCCATCTCTATTTCCACGCACGGCTTTCAGACGACGTTCCGCCCGCGGCGGCCGTCGCGTCGTCCTCTTCAACGCTCGCGAAGTCGGCGTTCGGCATCCACTGGGTGGCGCGCGTCGCGAAATGCGTGATAGCGACACGTGCGAAACAGTTCTCCTGACCCGGCTCGCTCGAAGATGACCGTTTTGCGTCCGTTGCAGAAAGCGCGTAGTATGCGGCGCTCAACCCGCCGGACCGCTCCCACGATGATGATGTCGTACATGATGCGATAAGTTTCATACCGCGCGTGCACGTCAAGCCTGTCCTCTCGAGTCGCACGACATCCTACGCCAGCACGCGGCTCGACGAAAGGTCGGACGCAGAAGATGGATCGCCGTCATCTCCGCCGAACCCTACGGACGCGCATCTTGCGGACGATCGAGCGAATCCGGCTTTCGTCTACGCAGATTGACCGAGGCCGAAGCCTCTGCTGCCGTCTATCCGCCCGGCACCATGCTTTTAGAATGCATATGCCATACCGCATCGAGCAACAATGCACATGCAGAACGCACCGAACGGAATGCCTGCGCCGCATGCGAAACGTAAGAATCTGCGCCCGTCGACCGGGCCGAACGGCGCATTCCATCATGCCACACATGCGACCGTACGCATCCTCCGCGAGACGCACGGCGAAGATCGACCCGGGACGTGCGGCATCCCCTCCCCGATAGAAAAGCGGCCGATGTTCGATAAGGACTTTCGCCCTGCCCGCCGTCCGACGCGCGCCATCATGCTTCTCGTCGCCGCCTTCGCGCATGCGCTCTGCGTGCTCGGAGAGGCATGCCTCGACGGCCACTTCGCACGCATCTGGAACAGATCCCATATCCGATCAGGTCCCGCCCATCGCCGTCTTCGCCGCATGCTGCTTGCATCCTGCCGTCGCCGATATCGGACACCCGCATGGAATCGTTCGCGCGCTCGCGCCGTGAACGAAGATTCTCCGCGACGCGGCTGATGGAGCGGACGTTCTCGGTGACGCGCGTCTGAAGGAGAAAGGCGGGCTCGGCCGCCGTCGCGCAGACGCGCTCATCGAAGGAGCCCGCGCAAGTCGGGTCGTATCTCAAGCTCGTATGCTGCCCAGGATGGTCGGTCTGTCGTCGTGCCAGCTCCCTGATCATCTTCATCGCGCTGCGATCGCGTCGATATCGTTTCGGCGTTCATCCCGCTCGTGTTGTTCCTATCATCGTCTTCTTCGCGGTCTTGATCAGAAACTTGCGGCGCGGTGATAAGGCGCAACGCGCAGTACCGTGCGTTTCGCGATGTCCAACCATTTCATCGACACGCTGCGCTGCCTACCATCAGGCGTCTTCGGCGCGGACAGGCGCGCGGGATCCAGGTCTTCGAGACGACGGCGCGAGGCTGGTCACGCCGACGCGACATCGACACGCTCCAAGGTCGCCGCTGTCCGGGCGCCGTGCTCGACCTCATCGCGACCGCGGGCGTCGCCGCCGTCGCGATCGTACGCCGGCCTCCATCTCCGATCGATGGCGGCATCGCGCTTCTGCGGCACGCTCGCGGTGCTCTTCCTCCGCCCGAATATATTTTCCAGCTATCCGCGCCTTCGCCGAGAGACTTCATGCCTCGCTCGATGGGAAAGAAACGCTCTGGCGGCGATGCTCGACCTCGAAGAACGCACAGGAGCGGAACCGAGGAAGGCTGCCGGCGGAGTGAGTGCGTCGCGCCTGCGGTCTGGAAACGATTCGTCCGTCCTTCCCTCGCGCGACGTCTCGGTACGCCTACGGGGACGCCGGCTTCTCCGCGATCGAAGAGCGACCATCGACCGACGGACATGAGGTCGTCGCGCGCTCATAGGCCCGAGCGGGTCGGGAAAGAGCACGCTTGCTCTTATGTGCAGGCTTCCTGCGTCCTTTCAACGGGCGCGATCGCCGTTTGCGCGGAATCGACGAAGCCCCTATCGACTCGTCGACCTTTCTGCGACGCCCTGGCGAGACGCGGGTCGTCTACATCCAGAATCCCTATGTGTTCAAAGCATCGCGCAGCGACAGCCGCGCTTCTACTGCGCCCGACGCGTCCGGACGAGTGCCGTGCTCGAAAGCAGCGCAGGCTGCAGGCCTCGACGCCCCTCGTGGATGAGGTGCCCGACGGCCTCGACGCCGTGATCGGCGAAGGCGGCAGAGGGCTGTCGGGCGGCCAAGCCCAACGCATCGCGCTCGCGCGCGCCTTCCTCGTGCCCGAACGTCGCATCCTCGTCTTGGACGAGCCGACCGAGCATCTCGACGTGAAACGGAGCTTGAGCTCAAACAGCGCATGCTGCCTCGCTCGAAGATCGGCTCTCATCATCGTCACGCACGCCTTCACTGGCTCGACCAGGCAGACCGCGTCTTCCGCGTGGAAGAGGGCCGTCTTATCGAAGTCGAAGGCGCCAAGGACGAGCAGCATGCCGCAGATGACGGCGCGCGCATCGCATATGACGCAGTCCTCACGTTTGCACCAACCGCGACCGCGAAGCTGCGCATTGGACGAGGCTCTTTCGACCGGCTGTTCGCCAAGCGTCCGCGCATCCCGCGTAACCTGCAGCCTTGACGACCGGGCTTCTGACGATGCGACCTTCACGCATGCGGCCGACTCCGCCGACGTCGCCTGAATGCCGATATTCGGAACGCGACCCGCTGGTGCGTCCGTACTTTCTCGATGTTCCGCCTCGAGCTCATCCGTGCTCGTCGCCTCGGCGTGGCTCGCCCTCGCCTTCGCGACGCTCCTCATGTTCTCGTCGAGCTACCTCATCAGCCGCGCAGCCGAGCGTCCTGACGCCATCCTACTCGTCTACCTGCCCCTTATCTGCGTGCAGGTATTCGGAGGCGGCAAACCCGTCCTTCGCTACTTCGAGCGCCTCGTCAGCCACGACTGGGTCTTCCGCATGACATCGGACCTGCGTCTTCGCTCGTATGCCGCGCTCGAGAAGATCGCGCTTGGCGTCGATCGCGGGAGCGCAGGCGAGGTGCTCGGGCTCGTGTCCGACGACATCGGCCATATCCAGAACCTCTACCTGCGCAGCATCTTCCCCGCCGTGACAGCGCTTCTGCTCTACCTGCTCGTCGTGATCGCGCTCGGATGTCTCTCGCTGCCCTTCGCAGCCGGGCACGGCCATCCTCCTCGGCGTTGCGGCCTCGTCCTTCCCCTCATTTCCCGTGCGCGCGAACCGCACGCATCTGGAACGCAGCAAGAACGCGACGGATGAGCTGCTATGCAACCTGACCGATGACGTCTTGACCGAACGATATCGTGCTCTGCGGGCCGCGGGACGGAATTCTCGAGACTCATCGCACGGCGCAGTCCGCAATCGCACGCGAAGAATCCCAGCAGTTGAGCGCCGCCGCACGTCATCGACGCCTCGATGGCGGCGGTCTTCTGTATCGGAACATGCATGACGATCGTCTGGGCGGGTGAGCGCTTCGCCGAACCGGGCGCCATGGGCAATGCGGCGAACTGGGTCGCGGCCTTCGTCCTCGGATTCCTCTCCCTTGCGGAAGCATTCTCCCCCCTTCCGCACGGTGCGGCCGTAAGCTGCACCCACGCCCAATCCATCACGCACCTGAACCGCATTCCCGAAGCGGAGGATGAGGCTCGCGCCATCGAGCGCGCATGCACGAAAAGCCCGTGAGGCGGTCGAAAGCGGCCAGGAGCGCGGACCCGACGATCGCGACGCCTTCCCGAGCCGCAGGTGCCATGCGGATGCGCACGGAGCTGCCCGTCTTCTGAACGAAGCGGACGCGGCGCATCCCGCGATCGACGTGCGCGAGGTCGCATACGTCTACGACGGCTCGGACCGCCCCGCGCTCGACGGCATCACGCTCGACATACCCTTCGGCCAGAAGGTCGCCGTGCTCGGCCGGAGCGGGTCGGGCAATCGACCTGCTTTCGCTCATACGCGGAGACGCGGCGCCGCGGAACGGGTCGATACGCATCGCGGGCGCGAGGCGTCGTCCTCGAACAGCATCGCGCATCGCCGGATACGTGCAGCAGGATCCCCTATCGTCTCGACCAGACGCTACGCGCGAACCTGCGCATCGCCGATCCGGATGCAACCGACGTCGACCTGCGAGGCGCGGCATGGAATCCGTCGGGCTCGCACCGGCGCTTGCGCGCTCCCGCGGGTTTGAACACGCTCTGCGGCGAGGACGGCGCGCGGTTTTCCGGCGGCGAACGCCACCGCATCGCGCTGCACGCGTTCTGCTGTCGAAGGCGCCTATCATCATGCTCGACGAGCCGATGAGCGGACTCGACTCGACACGGAGGCCGGTCTGCTCGATACGTTCATGCGAACGCGGCGCAGAACCGCACGCTCGTCATGGTGACGCATCACCGCAGGCATCGAACGGTTCGACCGCGTGGTCTTCATCGAAGACGGGCGTATCGCGATGGACGGGACGCCTGCCGCCTCTCGCATCGAAGCGATGCGCGTTTCCAAGCGCTATGGAATTCGACGCGAATTGCTAGGCGCACTGAAAGACGACGTAGGCGTTGAGATCGTCCGTCCGGCCGTCGGACTTGAATCGGTCCACGATGCGGGTATCGGGTATGTGGCGCCCGCCGCCGCGACGAGCCGATCGATTTCCTCATCGTCGGCCTCATGGCAATAGCGCACGGCCGCCTCGTCGTCCTGCCAACCGAGAAGGAAGTCGCCTGGCTCGAAGGCGATCGGCCGCTCGAGGGACCGTGCCAGACGCGCATGGTCGCGCCGAGCCTTCGCCGCGCGTGCCGGATCGTTCGTGAACTGCCAGAACGTCGCCACGACGAAGCCTTTCCGGACGCGTCGCGCGCATCGACGGCCCCCAAGAAGGCGCAGGCGGTTCTCGAAACCGGCACGTGATGCATGAAGCCGAAGCAGACCGCCAGATCGTATGCGTCTTCGCACGAAAACGGAGATATCGGATCCTCGAGAAGCATCCCTATAAGATCACGCTCTTCGAAGCGCACATCCCCGCCGGAAAAACCGTCCGACCCGAGGCGCGCGAGCTCAACGCACGAATCCACCGCGTCGAATGCGAACGACACTGCGGATAGCGCGCTGCCAGAAACCGCTCGAAGCTGAAGGTTGCCGCAGGCTGCGTCGAGCACGCGAACGGCAGATGAGCCGCCGTCCCCGATGCATTCAGCCCCCTCGAAGGCTTCATCGCGCTTGGCAATTCCGACCTCATCGAATGCTTCGACATGCTCAGCGCGCCCGATCGCTTCGCAGAACGGCCGACACGACCCTGTCGCATGCGCGGATCCACCCTGCCAGAAAGCTCGCCGGGTATCGGAGAAGGAATCGGCGTGCAGCCGATAGAAACGCTCGTTGAGCGCAGCAAGGTATCGCGCATCGTCGGTATTCATGCGCAGGATTATAACGGACGGCCGCCCGTGCGTTCCCGGCCCTGTCTGCGGGTGCATCTCAGGATGCAAAGCTCGGTCGCCCGAACGCGCCTGATCTGCCGAAGCGGCACGCCGCGAAGACGCATGGAATCTGCCTGCCGGCCCTGCACGCCTCCGTACGCATCCAGTAGAATCCCTGATATGGAAGAACTTCCTCGACATCATCGACCGCATCCGCACCCGGCTCCCTCGGCCCCGAGGGAGGTCGCGCGCCTCGTGCAGCGCCGCAACCACGGCTATTCCGACGGCTGCACGCACGTCTCGAAGCGCGGCCTTCGCGTTCTACCTCAAGACGAAGCGGAACGACCCCGCACGATGGCGCCTCGTGGAACGTGACTTCTGGAACTCGAACGCGAGCTGCTCGTCGCCATCCAGATGAAACCGCGCCGCACCGCATCGGGCGTGGCCACCATCACCGTCATCACCAAGCCTTGGCCCTGCGCGAGCGCCTGCCTTTACCGCCCCAACGACGTGCGCATGCCGAAGAGCTATTCTAGCGAACGAGCCCGCCCGCCAGCGCGGAGCATGACTTCTTCGACCCGCGCCTGCAGGTCGTCTCACGCGTGCGCGTCCCTTGCCGCCGCTGGGACATCCGATGATAAGGTCGAGCTCATCGTGCTCGGCACCTGGACCGAACATCGCGAGAACCACCAGATCTGGTTCGTGCGCAGAGCTCTTTCCGCGCCCCTGAACGACGAGGACGCGAGTCTCCACGCGCCGCGCGGCGCGAGAAGCTGCGCGCATTCGATTGGAGAACGACCCGGCATCCTCGCGCGGGCGACCCGCGCCGCGCAAGCGCGCGTCGATGCAGGAGAAGAGACCTCAACGATGCCGTGGCATCGCTCTACGATGCCTCCGACGGCGGCGCGCCGTCGGCCGCAGCCAAACCGCCACGCTGCAGGAGCTCGAACTGAGCAGCGGCGCACGAGACCGCGCGCAGGCGCGTGGTCGGCCTCGTCGTCGAGACGCGCCCTCGACGCCATCGATGCGCGAAGCCTCACGCTCCGCGCGGCGCCTCGGATGCACGAAGATCCGAAATAGGCATCCAGAGCCTCGACGGACGCGTGCTCGCAGCGAACGACCGCCAGGTAGACCTGAACTCCATCGAGCATGCATTCGAGCTGATGCGCGCCTTCGGGTGTCAGCCACACACCCACTTCATGGTGAACCTCTACAGGCAGACGCCCGAATCGGACAAAGCGCGACTACCGGGAGTTCGTGACGAACCCGGCATTCCTGCCCGACGAGGTCGAAGTTTCTCTACCCTTGCGCGCTTCGTCGCAGGAACCGGCCTGGTCGACCTGCTACGAAGCCGCCTGTGGCGGCCCTACGGAGAAGACGAGCGTCGACATCCTGGTCGCCGACGCGCTGGCATCCGCGCCCCTATACGCGCATCTCCCGGCATGATCTGCGATATCCCGCCGACGATATCCTCGTCGGCAACAAGAAGACCAACCTGCGCCAGATGGTCGAATCGAGATCGAAGCGTGCGGGCGCGCGTCGGACGTTAAGCCGAGATCCGCTTCCGCGAGATGGGCACCGCGCGCATCGACGCAGATGCGCTCGAGCTCGAGATCATCCCTACGAAACGACGAACACGAGCGAACGCTTCCCGCGTGGAGAGCTTCCGACGGGCGCATCGCAGGGTTCCTTCGCCCGTCGACGCCGCACCAGAGTATAGTCGCCGTCACGCGGACGAGCTTCCCGTGCATTTGGGGAAGCCACGGTCCGCGAGGTGCACGTCTATGCGGCGGCGCGCCTGCATGCCTCGGCGATGGCGCAGCATCTCGGCCTAGGGAAAACGTCCGATAGAAGAGCTGGCGCATTGCGCGACGGCGGTTCCCATCTCAACGTCATCAGCGCCATCGGAACGCGCGCGTACTATCGCAGCCTTGGATTCGAGGATGCGGAGCTGCACCAGCAAAGGACGCTTTAATCCGCCGCCGCATCCTCGAGGCGCATGCCCATGCCCGCTGAACGCCATGCCTCGAAATAGGGCTCACGAGGGCTCCACGGCCGATGCCGCACGGCTTGCCCGGATCCCTCGAGCCGTGCGCCCTACATGAACTTCTGTCTCGGCGAGCTTCCTGTCGACGAAAATCGTTGAGCTTCATACGCGCCCGCGCGGCGCGAGCGCGACCAGCAGCGTCGGTATCGCGAACGCAAGCAGCGCGATCACGTGGAGGCGAATTCGCCGCCGTAGATGCCCGCCACGCACGCCGCCATCGCATTCATGCCGTGGGTGAAGGGCAAGAACGGATAGACGACCTGGAAGAACGGACCCGTCATCTCGATAGGGAACGTGCCGCCCGACCCGCCACCTGCATCATGAGCAGAATGACTGCAACCGCCTTGCCCCCTCGTTGAACATCGCGGTCACCGATACATCATCAGTGAATACCCGACCGGCAACGATGCCGGCAATCACGAAGAGGACCGGATGGACGCACTGGATCTGCAGGACGAACAGACGCCCAGGCATACGAGCAGCGCCCGCCGAAGGAAAGCAGCGAGAAGATGCCGAACCGTCCGAAGTAGCGCGCCGCGGGCGACGGCATGCCCAGCTCGGACAGGCGCCGATCGGCGATGCGGGTCCTCATCACGCCGCAAGGATGATGGCGCCGACCCAAAGCGAAGGACCGTAGAAGGAGCCATGGCCGGAACCGTTGTTCGCGACCCCATAGACGGCCCTGCCGATCGACGCGCACAGGCGGCCAGATATTCGACAAGCGGCATCCGACCTCCGTTCAAGATCGTCGCACTTCGTCAAGATTGCCCGATGCAAGGCCGCTGCGACTTTTCACGGGATTCATCCGATAGATAGCGGTATCGTCAAGCTGTCGTCGCCGCGTCGTCGAGCGACGAGGCCGCATCGGACAGGTAGGAAAGCGATCCGCATTGCGGGAAAGGCTTCCGCGACATCCGCCAGATCGGACGCCACCGTCGAGGACTTCGTCGAGATATCTCCGAGCGTGCGGTCCAGCGCGTCCAGGGATTTCCTGAGATCGTCCGACCCCGCACATCCGAAATGCTCGCCTTCGCATCGGCGATGGATGACCGTACGGTATCTATCTGCGCTGATGCATCTGACGTACCCGCGTCGAGAGCGTCCGCCGCGTCGCCGAGTTCGCTGCAGCGCTGCAAGCTCGGCGATGACGCGGTCGATCGCGGCCATGGCCTCCCGCTCGTATCGGCGGCCGCCGCACGATCGCGCACCGATTCATAAGCGACGCGGAGAATCCTCCGCCTCCTGCGCGGCGGAGCTGCAGATCGCCGAGTACATCGCTTCGATCGGCCCCTGGGCGTCGTCGAGCGCGGAAGTCACCTCGGCGTCCAAGCCGTCGAAGCCCGCGAGGCTCTGCGCCAGGGCGCCCTGCACCGCTCCGGTCGCCGCGTCGAACGAATCCGACGCATCGGACAAGCCGGATGCCGCATCCGTGATGGAGGAAACGGCGCCCGACGAGGCGTCCTTCGACGATGAAAGCATCGAGGCCGATGCATCGGACAGGCCGGATGCCGCCGTCGCGAGGACGAGAACGCGCGCATGTCGCCCTCGGCCGAACGCATGTCGCGGGCCGCGTCGGCCATATGCCCGTCCATGCGCGCCGCATGGGGTGGAACCTGATCGCCGTCGAGATAGGACACGAGGTCGCTCGCAAGGGACAGAAGCCGCCTTGTCCACCGTCTCGGTGAACTTCACGCGCACGGAATCCTGCACCGAAGCAGCGCCTTTCTCCGTGATGCGCGGTGCGATGGGTTTTCTTTTCTCGTTGGTGTAATAGGTGATCCTCCGAATGCGTGACGTCGGGCGAAAACAACGTCATCATGTCGGCGCTGGAAACCCTCGGGGATGACGATGGCCGCATAGTATCTGCCCGACCGATGCCTCGACCGCTTCGTCCCGCTGACGAAGACCCAGTCGAAGGCTGTACCGTCGGCGCGCAGCGACGACACGACAGCGTCGCCCATGTTGATGTCCACGGGCGTCAGGTCGCTTTCAGTAGCCCGCGTCCTCGTTCCGCAACCGGCGACCTGAGCCCCCGGTATGCCCGTACGGATCCCAGCTGCCGGCGATCATTGAACCATGCGCACATCGGGGCACGAGCACCAGGCCCATGAGGACGATGATGCCGATGACGTTCTTTCACGCCGTAGCGCACGTCGCCGACGAAGATCCGCAGGACGTCGCGTGACCTTGGCCGGGCTCTCGCCGAGGAGGCTTCATCGCGCGCCTCCTTCTCATCGGAGGACGGGCGCGCTGTCGACCCGAAGGATCGATGCGGCGCGCTCCCAGAATCCGAGGAGCCGCCATGCCCGAGAGAATCGACGTCGGCCTTATCGCCGCATGCGAGGGACGACGCCGTGTTCGCCATCGATTCGGGAGCGACCGCCCGCATCTGCGCCTATCGTGAATGCGAGGATCATCGCCCCCTGAACAGGTCTTCTGCAGCGCTATCCACCCGATCTCGACGCCTGCCCGCTCAGTGCGCGCCCGGCTTCGTCGAGTGGTCCGAGCCTCGACGACACGCGCATGATGGTCGGGCGAGAAATCATGGTGGCGGAGGGGCAGGTGGTCGCGCGTCATCGATGAGCGCATCCCGCCGAGGCAGCCATGCAGCTGGAAAGCCGAGTTTTCATGCAGAAATTCGACGACGATGAGGAACACGTCGACGAGAATGACGAGGGCGATCATGCCGGCAAGCAGCATGAGCTTGTCGTCCACGTCCACGTGACGAACGAGACCAGCGCCACGAGCACGAGCGGCAGCGCGGCGACGACATACGACCCGACGCGACGATGCCGTCGTAGCTGCGGGTTGAACCGCTCTGCGCGATCGAGCAGCATCGCACGGTACGTATCGGTATCGAGTAGGCGGATGACATTGTGGGCACGGTAGCGCGCGATTGCGCATGCCCTGCTCCTCGCTTACGAGAAAGCCCGTCTCGTGCAGCTTGGCATCGAAGAGCAATTGAGGTTGAGCACGTAGGACGCACGACCAGGCTGATGAAAAGCGAGACGAGCACGATGGACAGGGAGGATGGCCGCGTCGAAGGCGAGGTCGTGAGCCCATATATGCCGGCCATGGCCTGGCGCATCGCGTCGATGCCGTAGGTGAACGGGAGAAGCGGATGCACCATGCGGAAGAACCCCGGCATCATCTCGATCGGATACATGCCCGACGACCCGGGAATCTGCATGATGAGCAGGATGAGCCGCAGCCTTGCCGATATGCCGAAGCGTGATGCCGAGCATGAAGATGATGTTCATGGTAGGGCGAGCGACGTCAGCACGCCGGCGGCGAGGAAGGCGACGGGGTTTTCGCACTGCACGCCTATGATGACCAGATCGCCCGTGCGGTCAGCGCCTGCAGGATGGAAAGCACCATGAAAAGAGCCAGCGGTCGAGATACGCCCCCGTGCGCGGTGAGACCTCGATACCTTCGCGATCGACCTCGAGCTTGATGAGCGCCATGAGCACGAAGCCGCCCACCCAGAAAGGGCGAGGTTGGTGTAGAAGGGCCACCGACGACCCAGTAGTTCTCCACCGGTCGACGACCTTGGTCGTAAGCGTCACGGGCGAGGCCATGAAATCGCCCAATCGGTCGGATCGATGCCGAGAATCTGAAAGCTCGTCGATTTCGAGCGAATCGGACAGAGCAGCCAGGTCGATGACTGTCGAGGACAGGTCGGCCTGGGTGGTCGCGAGTGTGATGCTGTCGCAGTCGAGGGGCAGAGGCGCTTTCGCCGAGCGTTCCATCGAGCTGATCCAGGAGCGCAAGAGCCTGATCGACTGCGGCCCGAGCGCAGACGACTCGGATAGCAGTCCGAGGGATGTCGACAGGGAGCCGAGACCCGATGTCACCCGCGTTATGGTCGTATTCACGACTGCGCCGACGAGGAGATGCCGCAAAGCCCGTTCGACACGATGCCCCATCGCCTGCATCGCGTTCGCCGCGCTCACGGCGGCATCCAGTATGCTCTCCTGGAGCGTGCCGACGCCGGCCCGATAGCGATCGTTGCGCGCCTGAAGATCGTCGTCTTTCGAAACGTTCGATCGGCGGATGCGAGCGCCTTTCAGCGCCGCACTGGCTTGCCGCTGCGGTCGATCGCCCTTGTGAGCGATGCGCGATCGCGGCATCCACGTCGCCTCGCCTCGGTCGTCTTCGCCGCCAGCTTGCCGACCGCGATCGATGCCTGGCCCGAAGCTCCGCCGAGAGCCACGCTCCCTTCGTGAGCGCACGGATGCCGATGCCGAAAACGATCCGGCGTCGGCTTGGGCGGACGTCATGAGCGCCCCCGCCGTATCGAGGGACAAGGAGATCGACGAGGCGAGGGACTTCGCATCGCCGAGCGTCGTGCGCGCCGACGAAACCGAACCCTTCCAGCCGTCGATGCCTCTCCGAAGCGGATGCCAGGGCCTCCCGCACCGACGATAAGTCGTCGCTTGCGCCGGCGACCCCGGCCGCAAGCGCCTACGTTCGCACCCTCGACCTCGCCCTTCACAGACTTTGCGGCATCGCGCGCGGCAGACGAGGCCGCCTCGCTCGCTGCGGATGCGAACTGCTCGTTGACCTTGCGCTCAAGCGCCGTCGCGCCCGAATCGGTCACCTTCGTGGCAACGGCGCTGTGCTTCTCGTTCGCATAGTACGTGATCGTAGGATGCTCTCGCTTGCCGCGAGCACGCCGCGAAATCGGCGCTGAAATCGGCAGGATGACATAGGCATAGTATGCGGCCGACTCTGAGCGCACTTGTAGCCTCGTCTCGGACACGAACTCCCAACCCAGCTGATCATCGTCTTGCAGGTTCGCTTCCACCTGGGATCCGACGTCGATATGCCCGAGCGCCTCGGTATCGGCGCCAACATCGGCATTCGCCACCGCCACCCGGATGTTCCCGGTGTTCCCGTACGGATCCCAATCGCCCAGACGCAGTACCACGCATAGAGCGCAGGAGAACGATAAGTCCCGCTATGACGATAAGCGCGACCGATTGCGCGCAAGACGTCCCAGGTCGCGCGCGAGTATCCTAAAGGCGGTCTTCGCGGAAGAGGGGCTCCTCGAGTTCGGCGCATATGATGCAGTATCGCGTATCCTACCGCCGACTCGCGCCCTTTTCGGAAGACGTGCAAGCCCCGCTCCTGATCGATCCAAACGGCGGCTCGATATCAGGCAACTCCCTATCGGGCCTCTCCCTATCGAGACCGGAACGTTCGGATGAGCTCAATCTGCCGAAAATCGGAGCTTTTGCGACGGGGGTGTTTCAGGCTCAACTGCAGAATATCTGGAGCTTAGTGGGAATTTACATCGTACGCTATTGCTCTCTCGCGCGATCTGCGCTGAGCGTTCCCCCATATGCCGCATAGGCCTCATGCATGCACTATATATTGAAACGTTGACCAAGAATCGGTCGAGGATCTTCTTGATTCGACTTATAAAACTCCACTAAGCTCCGTATTTTTGACACTGAGGGGAAAAGAGCATATATGCCATCGCCCAACGAGCCGACCGGAGCCCGATTCATCCTTACGCCTCGATCCGTTCCGGATAGTCCTACCCCTCCCCTCGCGTCCGCGGGCGCTCGCTATATGTCGAGTAGCCGGACCGTAGAATCCATCCTACCCTCGCGGCAATGGGTGCCGCAGCCGATTCTTTCCCTGCGCTGTTCACAGGCGGCTCATCCTGCCCTCGACCCGCTCCTCGCGGCAACGGGCGCTCGCAACGCCTATGATCCGTTCCGCCTTGGATAGTCCTACCCCGCACGCTCGCAAACATTCAACTGGGCATTCGCCCGCGCGACGGGAGGCGCCTTTCCTACCCCAAGCGCCCGCGAACATTCACGCGCCCGATCAGGCACCGAAGCGGACGGGGCCTCCTACTCTGCACACGCCCGCGGGCGTTCATGATGAGCATCTGGAGGCGGTTCTCCACGTTCGCGAAGCTCACATCGGGATCGTAGTCGAGCGGCAGGATCTGCGCGTCCGGATACATCTCCTTCAGGCGTTTCGCGATGCCGCGCCCGACGATATGGTTGGGCAGCATCCGAAAGGCTGCGGTATGACGAAGTTGCGGCACCCGCGCGAGGCATGATGCAGGATCTCGCCGGGTATGAGTACGCCTTCGCCCGCGTCGAAGGTATGGTGGATGATCGGGTCGCTTGCCTTTGACCAGATCCTGCATGCGCGTGGCCGGCTCGTAGAGCGGGTTTTTCGCCGCGATGCGGTCGATCAGCGCATGTGCGACGTTGAACAGGTCGTCCGCCACCGCATACCAGGTCTTCTCGCTAAGCGGCTTGTCCACCCGGTATTCGCGCACCTGGGCATGCTTGTAGTAGGTCTTGCGGATGACGTCGGTCATCGCGCTCGACCACCTCGAGCCCGTTTGCTTTCGAGATAGCGTTCGACCTCGTGGTTCGCGCCCGGATGGAAGTTGAGCGAGTATTCGCCCACGATAAGCACCGTCGTACGAGGATTGCTGCGATCGTAGGCCACGGCATCCATGATATCGACCGCGCGGGCGAACCTGCGTGCCGCGCCGCGCACGCCATGAGTCTCGATGCCATCCATGAGCACATCGATCGCCCGGTCGAACGCCGCATCGGCAGACCCCGCTGCAGCTCGTACGGACGGATCTTGCGCAGCATCTCTTCAGCGCATCGATCATCGGCAGACCCATCGCGATGCGGATGGCGCTTGCCAGATTCATCCTGAAGCCGGGATGCATGTCGTGATAATCCACGTCGTCGTTCGTGATGATGGGCACGTTTTCGTAGCCGGCGTCGTCGAGCGCCCGGCGCAGCAACGCCGCGTAATGCGTCAGGCAGCAGGAGCCGATGTACTGCCCGTCGCCACGGCAACATCGCACCCGTCGTAGTCCCGCTCTCGAGCGCGGGCGCGCCCCGATCGGTGCCGCATTGCGAAACAGGCCTTCCCTGTCCGTTGCGGCGAATAGTTTGAAAGCCAAAGGCTTGGAATACGAATGTGCTCCTCTCGGCGACGCGCGCAGACAATCCCCACACCTTGCCGACGAAACGTCAGCGAAGCCGTCATGCGGAAACCCATCCATGAGAAGAAGGCGAATCGCATAGACGTAAACGCCGGTCAGGAATATTCGCCACGTTGGCCACGGCGCATGAAGGCGTCGTGGCGAAAGCGGCGCAAGGCACGGTATCATCGTGCGATATGCCCGAGACGACGCGCGAGGCCTTTCGTCCGCGCAATCGAAAGAAGGATTCGTCATGCAGATCGCACGTACCGTCGAAGACGCCAGGCGATCGCCCGAGCGTGGAGGCGCGCGGACAAGACGGTCGGCCTCGTTCCCCACGATGGGATACCTGCACGAGGGACACGCGAGGCCTGATCGAACGCGCGCCGAGAAAACGACCGCGTGGCCGTGTCGGTGTTCCTGAATCCGACGCACCTCGCCCCGAACGAGGATCTGGCCTCCCTATCCCCGCGATTTCGACCGAGACGTCGCGCTCTGCGAAACCATCGGCGCCGACCTCGTATTCCATCCGAACCGAGGCCATACGTACCATGACCCGCACGCGTTTAGGAGCATCGATCTGCTGTCCGAAACCATGGACGGGCCGCACGCCCGATCCATTTCCGCGGCGTGTGCACCGTCGTTTCAAGCTCTTCAACATCTTCCTGCCCGACCGCGCCTACTTCGGGCGGAAGGACGCCCAGCAGCTTGCCATCGTGAAGAAGATGGCGGCCGACCTGGACTCGACGTCAGTCGTCGGCTGCCTGATCGTCCGCGAGGCCGACGGCCTGGCGAAAATCTCGCGCAACGTCTACCTTTTCGCCCGCGAGCGCGCAGCGCCACGGTGCTTTCGCGCTCGACTTTCGAGGGCAGCGCGATCGCGCGACGCCGGCACGGCAGCGCATCGAGCTCGAAAGCGCGATGAAGGCGGTGCTTGCCGAAGAGCCGCTCGCCGACGTCGAATACGCGACCGTCGTCGATGCGCTCACGATGCAGCCGATCGAGGCGCTCGACCGCGACGCGCTCGTAGCGCATGGCCGTGCGCATCGGCTGCACCCGCCTGATCGACAACTTCAGCTTCGACCTGCAGGATTTCTCGTGAAAAACGCTCAACGCCATCGGAACCGCGCTCTCCGTTACGTCGCCGTCATCATCGTCGGCGCTTTTCGGTCTGGGCATTCTTCATGTCCTCGCTTTTCTCATGGGCGACGTCGTACACGACCGTCTTTCTGGGCGTGATCATGTTCGGCATGGGGCTGACCATCAAGGCCCAGGATTTCAAGGTCGTCTTCACGCATCCGAAGGAAGTCGTGCTCGGCGTCATAGCGCAGTACACGATCATGCCGCTTGCCGCATGGCTTCTGGCGTGGGCGCTCGACCTTCCGCCGATATCGCGATCGGCGTCATCTCGCTGCGGATGCCGCCCGGGCGGCACGGCGTCGAACGTCATCACCACATCGCGCGCGGCAACGTGCCGCTGTCGGTCGGCATGACGATCGCATCCACCCTGCTCGCACCGATCGTCACGCCGGCGCTCGTCTTCTGCCTGGGCGGCGCGTGGGTCGACGTGTCGTTCTGGGCCATGTTCGCATCGGTCGTGCAGGGTGGTAGCTTCTCCCTGTGATCGCAGGCATCCTCGTCTCGACCGTCGGCGGAGAGGCGATCGAGCGCGCCGGCGGCATCATGCCGCTCGTATCCGTGCTGGCCATCGCGCTTATCGTGGCCGGCATCACCGCCAACAACGGATCGAAGATCATCGAGAGCAGCGCGCTCGTGCTGGCCGTCGTCGCGCTGCACAACGGCATCGGACCGGCTGCAGGCTACGGCATATCGCGCCTGTTCAAACTCGACTACGACAAGACCACCGCACTCGCCGTCGAAGTCGGTATGCAGAACAGCGGCCCGTCCGTGAGCCTCGCCGCCGCCAACTTCGCAGCCAATCCCCTCGCCACGCTGCCGGGCGCCATCTTCAGCATCTGGCACAATATCGCCGGCTCCATCTTCGCCAACGTGCGACGCCGCGGCATGGAGAAGATCGAGCGAGGGATCGACAACGGATAGGGCTCGGCAACGAGGCGCGCCCTCGAGCCTCCTGACGCCGACCTTCGATCCGCCATCGGCGCCGAACCCCTTCCCTATTCGAATCTCGATCCTCCAACCTGCGTTTTCGACGCAGATTTCCTGAATGCAGGACTCATCGCGCGTGCACTCGCCTACCATATCCCCGCATAACGCGCTGCGCCGCACCCTTCGCGACCCGGCGAAACCGCTTGAAGGATCCTGATATGTGCCAGCTCTTCGCCTATAGCTCGCTTCATCCCACGACCGCGACCGCCGCGCTCGCCGAATTCTTCGGCAACAGCGTGGACAACCCGCACGGCTGGGGCGTCGCCTGGCACGAAGGCGACGAGGTCCGCATGGTGAAAGAACCCATACCCGCCTACCGTTCGACCCTCGTGCGACACACCCTCGATGAGGCGATCGAATCCACCCATATTCTCGCCCATATCCGAAAGGCCACGCACGGCACCTGCGCCTACGACAACTGCCATCCGTTCGTCCAGACGATTCCTCGGAAACCGCCTCGGACGATGATCCATAACGGCGTGATCGTCAACGACGCGCTGCTCGCAGGATACGATTCATGGGAAGTGGGCGAAACCGATAGCGAATGCGTGCTGATGTTCCTCGTGGACGTCATCGACGAAGCCATGCGGCGACGTGGGCACGAGCTTTCCTTCGACGAGAAGTTCGAAGTGCTCGGCAGCGCCTTCGACCAGCTGTCGAACGGCAACAAGCTTAATCTCATCCTCGATGACGGGCAGACGCTTTTCATTCACACGAACACACTCGACACCACGCTCTATGCAAGCCAGAACGACGACGCGGCGGATGTTCTGCACCGTGCCGCTCACGCTCGAGACTGGACGCCCATCCCTCAGCGCCGCCTGGTCGCCTATCGACAGGGACGCCCTCGTGCGCGCCTCTCATGTCCAGCACGTGCATTCCTTCGACAGCCGCACGGTCCGGCACCTGCAGCTCCCGAGGTAGACCTGCCTGTCGCCGCCGATTCCACGCCCGCCGGCATTGCAGGGCGCTGAAGTCCGTGGAATGCCGGCGCTGATGCCGCGAAGCGTCGGCATCGCGCCTGCGCCTCGCATCCGCGGCAGAAGCGACACATGTAACTGCCAGCATTGCAGAGCGCCGGTTCGACAGGAATTCCTGCATTGCAGGAAACCGCGCCGCATCTCCGATGCCGCAGGAAAAGGACGTGGAAGATGCCTCAGACCCGATCAGACGCTACAGGAAACGCCTCGGCTACGGAAGGCGCCCGAGGCGCGGTGCGCTCATCGTGCGCGCATCCATCGTCGGCGTTGTCGGGAACATGCTGCTTTCGGCCATGAAAGCCGCCATCGGCACCATGACGGGATCGATCGCGATCGTCCTCGACGCCGTGAACAATCTCTCCGACGCGCCTCGTCGATCATCACCATCGTCGGGACGCGCCTGTCGGAAAAAGGAGCCCGACCGCGCGCACCTTCGGCCACGGCCGCATCGAGATATCTTACGACGATCATCATCGCGGCCATCGTGCTCTGGGCCGGCGTGACCTCCCTCTCCGAATCCGTCAGCCGCATCATCGACCCCTCGCCCGCTTCATACGGCAAGACCGCGCTCGTCATCGTGGCGCTCGGCGTCGTTGCGAAGATCGCTCTGGGACGCTATGCCACGGCACGCGGACGGGCGCTTGAATCCAATTCGCTCAAGGCGTCGGGCACCGACGCGACCATGGACGCCGCCATCTCGGCCACCACGCTTGTCGCCGCGGGCGTGAACCTCGTGTTCGGGATTTCCGTCGAGGCCTATTTGGGCGTCGTCATCTCCCTGGTCATCGTCAAAGCCGGCATCGATATCCTGCGCGAAGCCCTCGACAAGATACTCGGGGAACGCATGGATTCCGATCTCGCCGATCGCGTGAGGAAGACGGTCGAGGGCGTGGAGGGCGTGCGAGGGGCCTACGACCTCACGTTGAACGACTACGGTCCGAACCGCCAGATGGGAAGCGTGCACATCGAGGTCGACGACCATGACCGCCCGTCGCATCGACGCGTTGACCCGCGAAATCACCACGACCGTCTCATCGCACCTGCAACGTCGTCATCGACGCGGTCGGGATCTATTCCACGAATGTCGACGATACAAGCCGCGTCTCATCTATCCGCTCGCACGTGAACGAAATCGTCTGGAAGCATGAGCACATCCTCGAGGTGCATGGATTCTATTTGGACGATGATGCCTGCACCATAAGCCTCGACGTCGTCATTTCCTTCGACGAGCCTCATCGCGCATCGGCCGCCGAAAGCCATCCGCGAAGAGATCCAGGCCGCCTTCCCCGAGTACGTGATCAAGCTGACCCTAGACACCGATTACAGCAGCTGAGCGCAAGCGCCCAGTCCGGTCGGTGCAAGGACGGCACTGCACGGGCCTCGCAGGCTCCCTCGCAACGGTCTGCCGCACGGCCAGCGAGAGCGAGAACTTGCCGGCATGGGCCGAGACGCTCGATGCTATGCGCGTTCCTCGCCCTCTCGATGCGGCGCTGCGTGGCGAAAATCGCTTCGATTCCTTGCCGGTCATCTCGTCAACGTCGAGCGCGATCCTTATGCATGTGCGCGAAGCTCGCCGCCATCTGCTCGGTCAGCACCTTCTCCTGGTCGACGCTGGATTGTAGCGCGCACCGAGCATCATCGCCGTCTCCATCTTCTCGCGTGCGTCGGTGATCAGGCGGATACGCCCGAAAGCGATCACGCTGCGAAGTGCGTCGTGTATCCGGGCCCGTCGACTTCGTCGGCATCGACGATCGCAAGCGACGCCTTTGCCGCAGCGCGCGATGGCATCGATCTTGTGCCCGCCGGCGCGCTATGGAAATAGAATGCGCCGTCCGGCGTACGCATAGCTGATGGGAAGCGCGTAGGGATACCCATCATCGCCCGCGAGCGCCAGCACGCCATGCGTGTTTCGGCGATGACGGCCTGCACCTCCTCATCCGAAAAGCTTCTGGTTCTTTCTGACGCAGGGAAGGAAGCATGTGAAATCCTTTCGATGAAGGATGGATTCTTTTCGGGGCGACCATGGCGGCAGCATCGCCGAATCCACTGGCGAACCGCTCCCTCGCGACGGTGCATGAGGAGCGCCCAAAGCCCAGGCGCCCGTCTGCACCTGGTAGACGAAGCTGTCGAGCGGGGACTCGCCGAAGATGCGGATGCGCGGCAGCGTATAGTTGTCGCCCACTGGACCCGATCATGGCCGTGGTGAATGCGCAGAGCAGCCCGCGTCCTTCACGGCACCGGTGCCGCATCGGACACATCGCGCGCACGGATAGGCGAAAGCCTCGTTCGTGCCCAGCATATCGAGAGCTTCTGAAGGTCGGCCGTGATCTGCTCGGCGGTCAGATCGTAGATACGCCCTGCCGTGCCCGATCGCCGTCGATCCGCCCGTGTGCGTGGCGTACGAATGGTTCTGGAAATCGATGTAGGGACTTGCCTCTCGTGGATGATCTCTTCGGTGTGCGTTGTCTCCGATGAGGAACGCGTACGCTGGCACCTTGTATTTCTCGAGCAGGGAATGCCGTAGTCGAGGAGATCCGTACTGGCCGTCGTCGAAGGTGAGCACGACGCTCTTTCGCCGGCAGCGAATGCGTGCCGTCGATATAGGCGCGGAGCTCGAACCAGGACGGATAGTAGTAGCCGTTGTCCGTCAGCCATTTTAAGCTGCTCTTCAAGCCGTCTTCTGGTCGATGTGGTTGGAATTGACCTCGTCGGGCTGGTCGTCGTCGGTGTAGACGTAGTGGCACGAGCACCGGAAATGCCGTCGGAATCCCATGCCATGTCATCGGTCACGTACACCGTGCGCTCGATCGAGTCTTCCATGCCGGCGGCGTTACGCACCGTGTAGGTGACCGTGTAGTCGCCCGGCTTGGACGTATCCACCGAACCCGACGTCGTCACGCTGGAGGTCAGGTCGCCCTCCTTCACGTCGAGGACGTGGACGCTGGACTCGATATGTCTCGCCCGTCTTCACGCATGTGTCTCGCTGCCATGCAGCGTCGCGACGATGCGGCCGTCTTCAGGAAGCGGTCGTCGGCGTGGCGGCCGGTCGTCTGGGCCGCGCCGTTCGCAGATGAATCCTGATCGGAAGATTCCGCCTGCGCAGCCCCGTCGGCCATCGAACGCTCCTGGAGCCCCCGGACCGCCGACGGCGTAGACGAACCCCGCAAGGCCGACGACGACCAGCAGCGCCAGATACCGCGAGCACGATGAAGGCGTCTTGGACGGACGGTCGTCCTCGAACGCCGTATCCTGGTTCTGGCTGCCATGCGTCTCTCCTTCCACGCACGCATCCTGATTCGCCCATTTGAACCGTGCCTGCACCTTCGGACGCGAGAAAAAGCGCGCGCGCCGGACGCGCGGCGGCGCGAACGTGCCGGAAAAACCGATCGGACGCCGAGCAGCTACGCGTCAAGATCGCGCAGGAAATCCCAGGTCTCGAGGTCTTCGACGGCATGCGCATCGCTCGAGGGATGAGCACAGCGCCGCGCTGCGTCAGGTAGTCCCTGATTGCACGGCTCGATACGGTTCTGCGGTCTGCCCCTTGCGAAAGGCGCGGACGTTCACTTCGAGGTGGCGTCCGTGTCCAGGAGCGCATCGGCCGCCGCTCTGCCAGGCGCGCACGTAGCGCGGATGGGATTCGTCGAAGAGCCTGCCGTGCGCATTGAATCGCTTGACCAGATCGAAATCGCCCGATGATGCTGCATCCGTCTTCTCGACGACCTGGGCGGCGGTGGCGAAGAACTCTTCGGCGAGCGCATAGTAGTCGCCGTCGAAATACGTCGCGCATCCGAGCGCCAGGATCTCGGGCGTCTCGTCGACCGGCAGGTACCGCCCTGGGATTTGCCCATCGTGACCACCGTGCCGCGGTTCGCGCCGGGCACGCGCACGTAATGGACCGACCCGATGGCGTACTCGAAGGCATCCGTCGGATCGTCGGAATGAAGTCCTGTTCCACGCCGCACCTGATGTCGATCGTATCCGCAAGGCGCCGCTTTGAGGCCCGGCCGCCTCGGCCGCATACGCCTCGTAGCGCTCGCGCGGCATGCAGTAGCTCTCGTCGAAGAAGGTATGCGAATGATCGGTGAAGCCGAATGTGGAGAATCCCAGGTCGACGGCACGCCGGGCCATCTCTCTTCCATGGGTTCGCGCCGTCGCTGTACGTCGTGTGCGCATGCAGGTTCTTGTCAAGCCACGCCCAGTTCAAGCCCGTATTCCTTTCCGTCTTCCCCGTTTGCGCTCAGACGAGCGCCGAACTCATCGCGACCTGCTTCTCCTGCGGTCCACCACGTGCCTGTCCGCCAGTTCGGCGCGAACCTCGTCAAGGCCGATGCCGCTTGCCGCCATCAGCACGAGCACGTGATAGCACAGGTCGGCGATCTCGTAGACCGTCTCGCCTTCGTCTCCTTCATGGCGGCGATGATGACCCCGGTGGCTTCCTCGCCTACTTTCTTGAGGATCTTCTCCGTGCCTTCGGCGAAGAGATACGTGGTATACGATCCCTCGGGACGCCGCTCGTTGCGATCGCATAGGAGCGCATAGAGGGCGTCGAGCGTGAAACGCTGAACGGATTCATCTTTGAACAGCTGTTTCGTGAAGCAGCTATCGGTGCCAAGTGGCAGGCGGGACCGTCTTTCACCACCTCGACCACAAGCGCATCGCCGTCGCAATCGGCGCGGACGGACACGATGTACTGCACGCTTTCCGCTGGTTTCGCCCTGCGCCACAGCTCTTGGCAGCTGCGCGACCAGAAGCAGAGTGCGGCCCGCCAACGTGATGGCCAGGCTCTCGCGATTCATGTACGCGACCGTCAGCACGTCGCGCGTGAAGAAGTCCTGCACGACCGCGGGAATCAGCCCGCGGCGTCGAAGGTGAGATCGTCCAGGTTCATGTCATCCTCCTATATCAGTCGCATCGAATGCCGCCGTCATGCAGGAAGCGCTTGAGGTCGACGATGTCCACCTCGCCGAAGTGGAAGATGCTCGCCGCCAGCCCGCATCGACGCTCGGGACCTTGCGGAAAAGCTCGAGAAGTCCTCTTGCTTCCCCGCGCCGCCCGATGCGACGATGGGCATCCACGACCTCGGAAAACGCTTTGAGCATCTCGAGATCGAAGCCGCCGCGCACGCCGTCGGCATCGATGCTGTTGAGCACCACCTCGCCGGCGCCCGCCTCCACGCCCGCGCGCGCCACGCGAGTGCATCGATGCCCGTATCCACGCATCCGCCGTTCGCGAACAGGCGAAACGTTCCATCCACGCGTTTGACGTCCATGGACAGCGCGACGCACTGATCGCCAGCAGCGTCGCCGCCCGTCCGATGAGCGACGGATCGGCGATAGCTCCCGAGTTCACGCGACGTATCCGCCCCGGCCTTGAGCACGCGATCGAAGTCCTCGAGCGTGCGGATGCCCTCCGCCGACGGTCAGGGGAATGAGATACCTCGGATGCCACGGCGGACAGCACGTCGGCGAACAGCGCCCGTCCGTCGCTTGAAGCCGTGATGTCATAGAAAACCAGCTCGTCGGCGCATGATTCGTTGTGGCGCCGCGCTGGCGACAGGATCGGCCACGTCGCGCACGCCTTCGAAGTTCGTGCCCTTCACCACGCGCCCGTCGCGCACGTCGAGACAGGGAATGATGCGCTGCGATCGTACGGTTCCTTCCACGCCGCCCGAGGCGACGGCGATCGCATGGGCGAGGTCGATGCGGCCCTCGTAGAGCGCTTTGCCCACAATCGCGCCTTCGACGCCGGCATCGCGCAGCGCGGCGATGTCGGATTCGTCGGTCACGCCGCCCGATGCGATGACGGAAAGCCCCTGGATCGCGGCCAGGCGGGCGTAGAGCGCGCAGTTCGTGCCGGCAAGCATGCCATCGCAGGCGATGTCGGTGCAGACGACGCGCGTCGCACCGCGCGCGACCAGACTCGGCAGAAGCCCATGCCGTCAGTCCGGAATCTTCCGTCCAGCCCGACACGGCGACGCGGCCATCGCGCAGATCGACGCCCACGACCACCGTTTTCGGCCCCAGAAGCGCGCAAGGGCGGCATCCGAAACGCCGGATCCTTGACGGCAGCGGTGCCCAGGGATGACGCGCCCGACGCTCGGCGTCCAGGTACGACTCGATGCGCGCGAGATCGCGGATGCCGCCGCCCACCTCGACGACGAGGCCGGTGCCTTCCGCAATGCGACGCACCACGTCGAAATTCGCGAGCGTGCCGTCAGCGCGCCCGTCGAGATCGACCACATGCGAGGAAGCGCGCGCCGGCTTCCTCGAAGCCGCAGGCGACCTCGAGGATCAAGCCTGTAGCGCGTCGTCCGGGAATAATCGCCTGGGCGAGACGCACGACGCCGCCGTCGCGCCAGATCGATGGCAGGCAGGATGTCCATCAGATGCGGCCTCCCTTCGCGTCGTCGAGGAAGGCGGCCAGGATCGAAAGCCCGACGCCCCGCTCTTCTCGGGATGGAACTGGCAGCCGCACGCGTTCACTACGCACGATAGCCGGCACGTCGATGCCGTAGCCGGCGGTCGCGATGAGATGCTCGACGCGCGTCGGCGACGTAGGAATGCACAGTAGACGCATGCGCCTTCGGGCACGTCGGCGATCAGGACGTCGTCGCGCACGCGATCGAGCGCGCGTTCAGCCCATATGGGCACCTTTGAGGACCGACGCCGTCGCGCGCGAGACGCCTCGGACAGCGGCGACCGATCCGAGCAGGTAGCCCAAGCCGGCATGCTCGCCGTATTCGAAACTGCGCTCGAAAAGAGCTGCATCCCCAGGCAGATGCCCGCGGGCGGCACTCCTGCGCCGATGCGTTCGTCGAGCACGTCCGCAAGCCCCGATGCACGCAGACGAGCCGCCGCGTCGCCGAATGCGCCGACGCCCGGCAGGATGATCGCATCCGCCGCGCGAATCGCATCCGCATCCGGGTCACGACGGTCGGCGCACCCAGGCGCCGCAGAGCGCCCGTGAGGCTGAAGAGATTCCCGACCCCGTAGTCGACGATGGCGGCCGTGCTCATAGGATGGTTCCCTTCGTTGAAGGAACGGCCTGATCGCGTGCATCGTCTATCGAAACTGCCGCGCGCATGGCGCGTCCGAGGCCTGAACGCCGCCTCGATGATATGGTGGCTGTTGCGTCCCGCCGGTTGCGCACATGCAGCGATGCGCCCAGCTCGCGCGCGAACGCCGCCATGAATTCATCGGCGAGCTCGGTTTCGAAGGTGCCGAGGGCGCTCGGCGGCACGTCGAGGACGGCAGTCGCGAAATCGCGACCGCAGATGTCGACGGCGACGAGCACGAGGGCCTCGTCCATAGGAAGCGCGATGTCGCCGTAGCGGAAGATGCCGCGACGGTCTCCGAGCGCCTCGCTGATGGCGCGTCCGAGCGCGATGCCCACGTCCTCGGTGCTGTGATGCCCGTCCACCTCCACGTCTCCCTGGCAGGCGACGTCCAGATCGAAGCAGCCATGGTATGCGAAGAGATCGAGCATGTGATCGAGGAAGGAACGCCCGTGTCGACGTGCGCGGTGCCGGCGCCATCGAGGTCGATGCTCCAGCGCCACCTTGGTTTCCTGGTTTCGCGTTCGATCGTTGCCGTGCGCATCAGGCGTCCTTTCGGTCGAAGATCTCCGCGCTCGCCGCGATGAACCGGTCCATGTCCTGCGGCAGGCCGATGCTCACGCGCACGTGGCCGCTTGTGCGCGGGGCATTGAAATATCGTACGATGATGCCGCGTTCACGCAGCTGGGAAACGTAGCGTGGGGCCGACGCGGCGGCAGGGCGGACGCACGAAGAGGAAGTCTCGCGGCGCTCGGCAGCACCGATGCGAGCCGAGGCCGCGCAACGCGGAGGCCGTGCGCTCGCGCGTCGCCATCACGCGCTCGCGCGTCTGTTCGAAATACACCGCGTCCCTGCAGGCGGCCGCTCCGGCAATGAGGCCGTGCGATCGAGATTAGCGGGTTGAGCTGACGCGCACGGCTTCGAGCTCGCGCGCGATCTCGGATTCGAAAGCGAGAATGCGATGCGAGCGCCGGCGAGCGAAGCGATTTCGACATCGTGCGCAGCACGAGCAGGTTAGTCGAAATCATCGAGCAGCGATACGGCGGATGCCGCTCTGAAATCGACGTGACCTCATCCATGAGTCACGAGACGGTCGGCATCCTGGGCGAGCAGCGCACGCACATCGTCGAGCGGCGCGGCGATGCCCGTCGGCGCGTTCGGATTTCGGAATGACCACCGTCTCGCGAATGCCGTGGTAGTCATCCGGCGACCAGGTGAAGTCCTCGTGCAGCGCGACGATGCGGACCTTACGTCCGAACAGGCCCGCAAGCGTCGGATAGAAGCCGTAGGTAACGTCGGGGAACGCGATGCCTTGGCCGGCGAGGCCAGAAAGCTCATGGCCAGAAGCTCGTCGGAGCCGTTGCCGACGGAGAACCACGAGTCGGACGGCCGAACGTCTCGGAGAGCGCCTGTTTGAACGACGTCGCCTCGGGATCGGGATACAGACGCGCATCGGCGGGATCCTGCGCCGCAAGCGCCGATACGACCCTGCGGAGACGGTGGATAAGGGTTCTCGTTGGTGTTGAGCTTCAGCAGATCGGCGACATCCTTGGGCTGTTCGCCGGGCGTATAGGGGCGAGCAGTGCGCGCAAGCGTCTCGTCAAGAAGCGGCATGCGCCGGGCCGCGCGGTCGATTCGGTCATAGGATCCTTCCCTTCATCAAGCGTCGATGCCGGCGGGCGCGGGCGTCTCGACATCGCTTGGATGACGGCGTCGATCTCCGCGCGCTTGAACAGGTAGCTGCTCTTATTCGCGATAAGGCGGGCGGATGACTCGAAGATGCGTTCGACTGCTTCGAGGCCGTTCTCACGGAGCGTCGTGCCCGTCTCGACAAGATCGACGATGACGTCCGACAGCCCGAGGTGAGCGGCGCGAGCTCGACGCTCCCGTGCAGCGTGATGGTTTTCGATCTGCCGCCCTTTCGATCGAAATGTTCGCGCGCGCAGGTCGGATAGGTGGTTGCGATGCGCAGCGGAGCGTTGCGGGCGTCATGCCAGCCCATCGGTGCGGCCACCGCCATCGAGCAGCGACCGAAGCCGAGGTCGTGCAGTTCGTAGACGTCGGGGCGGGTTTCCAGGAGCACGTCGCGTCCGGCGATGCCGATATCCGCGACGCCATGCTCGACGTAGATAGCCGCTATCCGATGGTTTCACCAGGAAGTAGCGGACGTTGCGTGCCTCGTCCTCGAGCACGAGGCGGCGTCCCTGCCCTTCGAGCGTGCAAGCGCCGTCCGCCCCGCCCACGTTCGAGCGCGGCATGGCCGGGCGACCTTTCGGTAGGGCGATGCTGATCATGCTCGGCCTCCTGTTCGCATCCGATCCTCCATCCGCGACGGCCGGGCATCGACGTCCGGCCTCCTGTCCGTGCCCGTCTGCCGTTCGTATTCGCTCCTGCCCGCAGACGGTCGCCCGTCGCGCCGTTCTCCGTTTCCATGCTCGGCCCCCTGTGAGTGCGGGGCGATTTTCTCAGATAGAGCGCGAATCCTGCCGCGCTGCTTGCGAACGACCGACCCTTTTCCATCAAGCCGTCGTGGCGCCCGCCGGCAGCACCGCGCGCGGCAGGCCCTCGATATAGCCTTGAAAAGCGAGGCCTGTGTGCGCCAGCTTCACCGACGAGCGACAGGTCGAAGAAGAGCCGATCGGCTTCGAGACGGGAGCGGGAGGCTTTCCTCCGACACCCTCGACCGCCTGCCGCAGCGCCCGCGGCGCAGGAAAGGCGTCAGGCTCCTTCCTCATAGCGCACGGTTCTTCCCCCACCGTATCCGGCTTTCTCACCGCGTCCGGGTTCCCTCCGGTGCATCAACCTACCTTCCGCGTCCGGCTCCTCCCTCGCCGTACCTGATTCCTCCCCGGTTGCGCACAGCTCTTTTCCCGACCGCATCCGGATTCCCCGCCGCGTCCGGCTCCGCCTCGATCGCGCAGCTCTTCCCTGGGGCGATCAGTCGCTGGACAACTGCTTCCAACGCCTCGACGGCTTCGAGCGCGACGCGAGCGAGAGGAAGGGCCTTCAGAGATTCGACGGCGCTCGAAGAGAGCGACGACACGGCAAGCGCGCCGAGGAGGGCATCTTGGGATTCGGATGGCGCTCCGGCTCCGCGCAGGACGTGCGCAAGGCCCGCCGCATTCTTCAGACGGATGCATCGAAGCGCCTGCTCGCGACTCATCTTCCAAAGCAGGCAGGCATCGAGGAGGGCAGAAGGAACCCCATATGGCTCACCGCAAGACGGATCGGCCGCCGCACGTCAAGCGTGCGGCAGGCGAGCGCCACGACCTCAGCGTCCACGTCCGATTGCGCGACCGGAATCGCACCCCAGGCATTCGAGGCCCCATCTGGGCGATCTCCGGCGAACTCGCTGCCGCCAGGAGGAACCCCTGAAAACGTTCTCGATATAGAAGAGCCGCTCGACGGCCGCATCGGCCGAGGCATTCTTCACGATGCTCATCGTGACGTCGGAAAGCAGCGCCATGAGCCTGCCGCGCGGGTCGGTGAAGCTGATCACGGCATCGTCGCGCAGAAAGCCTCTGTGTTCGAGGTAGAGGTCGTAGGGTTCGAACTTGTTCATACGGTAGCGTTCGTAGCCTGACGTGCGGTACAGGCATCGAGCGCCAGCGTGACACGCGTGTCCCATTCGAGGTCATCGGAGGAAAACATCTCGGGAATCAGCCCTGCGCAACCTGGCGTTCGACCCGAAGACGGATATCCCGGCTTACCCGCGCGGGAAGCCGTCGCCCGGCCTGCGCGTGGATCCGCCGTCCGATCCGTAGGCGCATCCGCTGCACGGCCCGTTGACGGGACCGTTGCTCGATCCGTAGGCGTATCCGTTGCTTGATCCGTTGACGGCGCCGTTGCTTGATCCGTTGACGGCGCCGTTGCTCGATCCATGGGCGGAACCATCGCCTGACCTGCGGGCAACGTCATTGCTTGATTCTCAGAGGAAACCATCGCCGCACCCTCCTTCCCTGCGCCGAAAGGATCGGGCATGCCCGAATCCGCACCGTTGGCAAGCAACCTGGGCTTCGCGTCAGATCCTAGATTGATTCTAGCTAGTCGTGAGGTGGTTATACGCTCACTCTGAAACGATTCCCGGCCTTGGTTTTGATCTTGAACTGTGGATTATCGAGATCGATTCCAGCTCGATCCTCAGTTGATTCCAGGCTGGCCGATGCGATTCAAGCCCGATCTTGATCTTGCGCCGGATTCGGGGCTTGCACCTGTCCCGTCCTTCTATCTCAGCTAAACCCTTGACTCCCGACATCAATTCCCAGCATCGACTCCCAGCATCGACTTCCAGCATAGACTCCCCGCTTCGATTCTCGGTTTCGGATTCGGTTCTCAAAGTTCCCATGCCCTGCATGCACTTTACTACAATAGAGCACTATAGCACTGTGTACGATCGACGCCAACGCTTTGTGCGCTAAAGCGCTTCATCACTGATTCGACAGCAGGACACCGAGGGTGCTGCGAGCAGCCGGACAAATCCTGGGCTAGTTTCGCGCGCATAGCGCTTTCGCTCTTACGCGAGCCCCAGCCACGAACTGACGATGGGCACATATCCCGCGATCAGCACGACGATGATGAGCGCAGGGCACCACGCGCATGTAGGTGCGCGTCCAGCGCCGGAAGCGGCCCATCGCCGGCATCGGCTTCTGCAAGGAAGTTTTTCCCAACCCCAGCCGTTCTTCGATACGCAGAACAGCAGAAACACGAGCGATCCGAGCGGCAGGGATGTTGTTGGACACGATGAAGTCCTCGACCGCCTGGATGTTCCCGATACCCGGAACCTCGAGACCCGGACCAGACATTGAAGCCGAGCGCGCACGGAAGCGAGAGGGCCGCTATGCCGATGCCGTTGATGACGACGGCGCGGCGGCGAGAGACGCCCCGATGATCCATCGTGAAGCTCATCAGGTTCTCGAAAACGGCGATGACGGTCGAGAGGGCCGCGAAGCTCTGCGAACACGAAGAGAGCGCCCCCGAGACCTGGCCGCCCCACATCTGGTTGAAGACGCTCGGCAGCGTGACGAACACGAGGCCCGGGGGCCGCTGTCGGGCTGAACGCCGAACGCGAAGCAGGCCGGGAAGATGATGAGGCCGGCCATGAAGGCGACTCGCGGTATCGAGTCCGGCGACGCGCAGGGCCTCGCCCGTCAGGCCGTGTTCACCGCCGATGTAGCTGCCGAAAACCGTCATCGCGCCGATGCCGACCGACATCGTGAAGAACGCCTGACCCATCGCCGCATAGACGGCCTGGCCGAACCCTGCTGCGCCGCCGGCGAACAGCTTGCCGAAGTCGGGCATGAGGTAGAACTCGAGGCCGGCGCCGGCGCCGTCGAGCGTGACCGCACGGATGCAGAGCGCGCCGAGCATCGCGAACAGGGCGCCCATCATCACCTTCGTGATGCGCTCGACGCCTTTGCGCAAGCCGGCGAAGGTGCAGGCCAGACCGAGTACAACGACGACGATCATCCAGAAGATCTGCTCGAACGGATTCGCGAGCATAGCGCCGAACACGCCGCCGATCGCATCCGCATCGGCACCTCGAAAGCAGCCCGCTGCCGACTTGAAGACGTACGACAGCATCCAGCCTGCGACCGTCGTGTAGAACATCATCAGGATGTAGTTGCCCGCGAAACCGATCCATTTATAGAAGTGCCATCGGCTTCCCGTCGGCTCGAGCGCATCGAAGCTGCGCGCGATGCTCTTCTGGCTCGCGCGGCCGACGGCGAAATTCCATGACGAGGATCAGGCTTTGAGACGCCACCAGGAACAGCAGATATAGAATGATGAACGCTGCGCCGCCGTACTGGCCGGTGATAGAGGAAACCGCCAGACGTTTCCCAAGCCGATGGCGCAGCCTGCACTGATGAGGATGAAGCCGAGCCTCGACCCGAATTTCTCACGTGCTTCCACGATCGTTTCCCTTCTTATCGTTCGCCGGCCGTCGTCGCATACGATGAACGACCGCCGGTCATAATTCTTTGCAATTCAGGACGCCATCGCAGGGTCGAAGCGCTCGGGCCCGATCGCGGACCCGATCCGAAGCGCTTGCGGCTCGATCGCGGGTCCGGACCGAAACGCTCGCGACTCGATCGCAAGTCCGAACCGAAGCGCTTGGAGCACGCTGCGGATCCAGGCCGAAGCCCTTGCGGTCCGATCGCGGATCCGAGCCAGAGTGCTCGGAGCCCGATCGTGCGGCCTAGACCATCGTCGAAATCCGTCACACGGACGCGTCTCGGATTCGGACATGCAAGGTGAATCTCGAACCGCGAGCACCTGCCTCAAGCATCTGCCTTTGACATCTGCCACAAGCACCTGCCTCGACCTGAAACCCGCCAGATCGGGAACCTGACAGACCTGAAAACCCTGCCAGATCGGCCCGAGCCACGTGAGGCCTGAAGCCAAAGCCGATGCACGTCGTCCAAGCTAGACAGATGCCGTAGCCCATGCATCGGCATCGAACCACGAGAGCTTCGCTGCGAGAGCTCCGCTCAACATCGATCCTGCCCGGCACCGATCGCGATATCGGGTGACGCACGTCGGCCATCGCTCGAAAGCAGCTAAGCCACCTCGGACGTTGACATCCGTAAATGAAGCAGCAGTGTAGCAAACCCACTTGCCAAAAATCAGAGCTTAACGAAAATCCGCGCCTCTTTCGCACTCAACTGCCAAAAATCTGAGCTTAGGGGGTATCCGGGATGGTCGAGTGGCAGCAGTCGAATTCCATGGACGCCATTCTTGCATCAAAAACACCAGATCAACATCATGTTGCTGAATCGATACGCGTGGCTGACTCGCAAAACGACTTGTAAAATCCCACTAAGCGGCCATATTTTTGACACTTGGGGGATGCGGACGATTTCTGGACCGCCTACACGGCGTATCGGAGCTTCCTCCGATACTCGTCCGGGCTCCAGCCACCCAAGCGATTCCCTGATCCTGTCCCTCCGGTAGTACTCAGGTAGGACTCCAGCCTCGCGACGAATCCGTCGACGTTCACGCCTCTCCAGTCGCGGTAGTAGAAGAACTCGTTCTTCAGCCTGCCGAAGAACCCTCCATCGCGGCGTTGTCGGGCGTGCACCCCTTGCGCGACATGGAGCGCGCCAGCCCGTGCCGCTCGCAGATAGAGACCCATCCCGGCCAGCGGTAGTGGCCGCCGCGGTCGGAATGGATGGTCGTCCGCGCGCCGGGGGCGCCTCTGGGCGAGCGCCGCGATCAGGCTCGCGTCCGCGAGGGCCGCGTCGGGCCGCGGGCCCGCAGCCCAGCCGGCGGGCCTGCCGTCGAAGCGAGTCCACGACGGCGCTCAGGTGGGCCTTCGAGCCGCACGGCAGGCGGGAACTCGGTGATGTCGGTGAGCCACAGCTCGTCGGGGAGTCGGCGCGGAAGTCGCGCCCGACCAGGTTGGGAGGGGCCTTCGAGATCTCCCCGGCGTAGGGAGCTGTGGCGCCTGCGGCGGCGCTTCGCGTAGACGGCTGACGTCCTCCTCCCGCATGATGCGGCGCACGACCTTCTCAGAGACGCGGATCCCCCGCCGCCTCAGCCGGGCCCATATCACGCGGTAGCCCCAGGCCCGCCTCCCTCCTCGGACGGGGAGCGGACCTCGCGCCTCAGGTCGGCGTACTTGTCGCGCCCGAGCCTCGCCCTGTGGTACTCGTAGGAGCTCTTCGATATCCTCAAGAAACCGGTGATCGAGCGGAGGGGCAGGCCGGTCGCCCGCCTCAATCTCTCGCCGAGCTCGCATTTCCTCCTGTTCGAGATCGAAGCGGGTCCCACCCGCCCGCTTTTAGGTCGGCCAACACCGCCCTGAGCAGCAGGTTCTCTCATCTGCGAGGGCTCTAACCCCGCCAGCGGCCCGCTCCTCGGCGGCTCGTAGGTCCCCTTCTCGCGCTCGCTCGGCCCCATCGCGGCATCCTCCTTCGGCGCAGGCTTCTCTTCCCCCGTCGGCAGGATCCTACCACGCCGGCCCTGGAGCCTGAGCGGGACGCCGCGGTCGTGCGGAAGCCTTCCGGCCGCCCAGTTTCCCACGCTCACGCGGCCGACGCCGGCGATCGCGGCGGCCTCGGCCTGCGTCATGCCCTCCTCGAGCGCCCACAGCGCTAGCTCGACGACGTCCCTGTCGTACATGCGGACCCCTTCCTGGACCTTCGCGGTCCAAGTTTTTGTCCGCACCCCCTTGAGGCATATTTCACTTCCAACGCTTGCGAATCCGCCCACCCAACACCTGCAATCCACCCACCCAACGGATGTATCCGTTCCCGCTCGACAGATGCATCCGTCCAATGAGCCTGTTTTGCTCGGCGAATCCATTCGCTCGTGTTCGTGTGCGGCGACGCTCGGCGCAGCTTCCGACCCCAACGGCCTAGTCCGTCCTCTTTCTAACTGCACTCCCATCTCCAACGAAGAGCAACGCGCATCAGAAAGCAGGATACGCCGTTGCTCCATCTCATACCCTATTTCGGTCCTCGCTTCTTACGCTGCCGCTCCATAATGAATGCTGACTGCGCAGCTCCATCGCCTACCCTGTTTCACTCCCTCGTTTCCTACACCATTTCACCTCCTCATCTCCCTGTCCCTCATCACGCTCCCCCTCCCATCGATTCCGCCGAAAATGCCTTATTCAACGAAGCCAAAATCCGATGGAGGACTCGTTGTCGATCATGCCGAAGACGTTGTCGAAACCGAAGATGCCTTATCCAACGAAGCCAGATCCGACACGTCGGAGGAGCGCCCCATCGCCCTCGATGCGGCCTTTGCGCCAACGTCTTCTCCGATCCGCAATCCTCGACGCCAACGTCTTCTTCGATCCGCAATCCTTGGCGCCAACATCTTTTCGATCCGCAATCTCGTTCTCAGTTCCAACCGCCCGGCTTCAACAACGCAGCATGCAGGGTATGGCGAATATGCTCCTGCTTCGGCGTAAGGAGACGTCTGCGCAATCCCAGCGCTTTACGCAGCTCGTCCGCGAACTCTTCCATCATGGGAAGAGATGCGAACCTTCTTCTTGTAACCGTGAGAACATGGATGCCCATATGCTCGAGCAGATCCCTGCGCAGCGCATCGCGTTCGATCCTCTCGGCGTTCGCATGGAACGAATCGCTGTCGTACTCAACCGCGACGCCGGCCGAACGCCACAGCAAATCGCATTTCAAAAATCGAACCGATCGGCTGCTGGCTTTTTCGAGCATCCTTGACGCAGCCCTTCGCCCTCTCCCGAAGTATTCCGAATCTGCTTCTTTCGCGACCTCTCGAAACGATCCGGGACCGACACATGTGCGTCTCCAGGAAAGAGAGCTCCTATCTCGCGCATCCCCTGCATTGACCTCGACACCGCCGTTTTCACGTCTTTGAAAAGCTCCAACGCCATCCATGGTCCCCCGTCCAACCTTGATGATGCCGTTCATTTCAGGTGTTGAAAATCCGAATCCTCCCTTGCAACGCGGCAGAGCAAGCATGATCTCGAGCACGGTTTTCGCGGGGCGATGCCGAATCGTCGACGACGTAGCGCATTGCCCTGCACGGCGCCAGCCTTGCCGTATGCAGAAGGAAGCTCGCGGAGTCGACGCGCAAGCGTTGCGCGTCGCACCAAAGGTTCGATAGAGAAGGCGATCTCATTCCGTAGCACGGCGTATTTTTCCGCACAGTTCGTCTCCAGCCGAATCATATCCACAAGATCGAGCATCTCGCCCATCTGACAGAAGCAGAGTGCCGGAGAGACTGCGAATACATCGGGTGCGATCTGGAAAAATACCCTAGACGAGAAATCATGTGTTGTCGAATGCGCGCGTATTCCCCGCACTTTATCGTTATGCCGTCCCTGCCTGACAAGGACATGCATGTCGTCACGCAGCGCAAGAGCATCCAAGGCCGAAGGCTTGAAAACCATCGCGAGGGCGCGCGAGTTCCTTTGCGTCGCTCGAGCGGAAGGCAGAGGCGAACCGCAGGGCAGGAACGATCTTGTATCCTTCATAAAATGCACGAGAGCGCCCGATGCGCACGTTTGCCCAAAACGCCAATGCGGAGCTATGAGAGAGTATGATAGCCATGCATCCATGCTGCCATGGCGACCCTGCCGATTCCTATTGAAATCCTGCCGAACTCATATGAAGGATGCCCGCCGTCAGCATAGGACACTCATCGGTGTTTCCGAATCCATGACCGCCAATGCTTCCAATCCATGGTTGCTACCAATCCATGGTTGCTACCAATCCATGGTTGCTACCATCCATGACCGCCAATGCTATCAATCCATGGACCGCATAGGCGTGAGAGATAGTGAGAGATGCCGCCCGGCACATTCGCCATGGGTGATGCCGCGGGCTTTGGCGTCGGCCGGGTTGATCCACAGCTGCTGGCGCGCGACGATAGAAAACGCGGTCTCGCCCTTCGACGAAAAACCGCGCGCCAAGTCGAACCATCTAAGCCAGGACCATCTAAATCCGAACCATCCAATCCCGAATCATCCAGTCCCAAACCTTCTAAGCCACGCAATCGTCTCAACACGTCATCGGCGTCGTCGCCCCGAATGGAACGGCAAATCCACAATCCCAAACCTTCTAGGCCACGCAACCATCTGAACCGAACCGTCTACTCCGCGAGCTGCGCGTCCTTCTTCATGCGTCCGAACAGCTCGTTCCAGTCGCTCGCCGCAAGGACCGTTCCCACGACGATGACGACGCAGCGCGACCTGCAGCAGCGTGGCCTGCGCGCCGAGAATCACCGCGCCGAAGACGACGGCCCAGGCGGAATACGAGATGTTGACCGCCATGCGCGCGCCGCCCCGATGGTCGAGATGGCCTTGTAGTAGCACAGATACGATGTCGTGCCTGCAAGCGCGGCGCCCACGATGACGAGCGTGCCCATCGAAGGCACGACGCTCGTCGTGAAGCCCCAGGCGCCGAAGGCCGGAATCACGAACAGGCCGTAGGCGAGCGCCGAGGTGGTCTCGCGAATGTGAAGGGCGGTCTCGTTGTCCACCGCGTCGTCGCGCATGCCCCAGGCGCAGATGACCGCCTCGGAGCCCCAACCGACCAGGCACACGAGCGCACCCGCCACGCCGATGATCGGATTGCCGATCGCATCGGACCCGGCTGCGGCGTATCCCATCACGCACACGCCCGCAAGCGCGGCCAGAAGCGCCACGACCTGCTTGAGCGACATCTTCTCCTTGAGGAAGAGCACCGCCATGAGAGACCCGAACGCCGGATAGAACGCCGAGATGATCGCCGTGTACCCCGCGCCGATATTGCCGATGGCGAAGACGTATCCGACATGCCCAGAGGGCCTCCCAGAAGCGCCGCCGCCGCAACGGCCTTGCCGCTTCTCGTCTTCAGCGCGGCGAGCGTGTCCTTCAGGCGACGCTTGCCGCCCATGTAGGCGAACAGCCACACGGCGCAGAACGCATCGTGCAGGAAGGCGCCGGCCAGAGACGCGAGCACCGCGGTCTCGGGGCTTCCCAGATAGGGAGCCATCGCCAAGGCTATCCCCAAGATGACCGTATCGAGGCCCCAAAGGCAGCCGCTCAAAAGCCCGTATCTCATGCTTCATCCCCTTCATACCATTCCAGCGCGAGCGCCAGATATTCCTTCGCATACGACCGGTACACGTAGCTCCATTCGCCGACGTTCTCGCCTTCGAATTCCTTGTAGATCGACCATACCGACCAGCACCAGCCCGCAAGGCCGACGAACGCCGCCACGTGGCGCTTCTCGGCGAGCGTGGGCTCGTGGCCGAAATACGCCTCGAGCGCGGCGACGAACTCATCGTACGAAAGCTTCGAGCAGACCGTGAAGGTGCCCAGGTCGTTCGCATAATCGCCCATGCCTGCGTATTCCCAATCGATGAGATACAGGGCGTCGTCGGCGCCGACGAGGAAGTTCAGCTCGAAGAAATCGTTATGCGTGACGCACGGCTCGCCGCCGTCCGCACGCGCATACGCGCGCACCTTGCGCGCACGGTCGGCCATATCCCAGAACCGAGGGATGTCGATGCAGCGTTTCGCCTGGATGAGCTCTATGTAGCGGCATCCCTCGTCGTAGTAGTCGAACGAGCGGGCCAGGCGCCCGTCCGCTGCATGCAGATCGCGCGCATACGCCATCGCGCGCGAAAGCTCGACGGGATCATGCGCGTTGAGCGGACGGCAATCCGGAATGAAAGCGCGAGATCTTCCAGCCGGCGTCCGGGTCCTCGTAGACGAACGTCTCGTCCAGGCCCAGATCGCGCGCCAGCATCTGCGCCTCCATCTCGGATGCGCGATCGATCAGATCCTCGGTGCCCACGCCTGGATTGCGGTAGACGTATTCCCCGGCTCCTTCGGCACCGTCCTTCACGCGGAAATGGCACGAGAGGTTGGTGAGCCCTTCGCTCAACGGGTAGAAGTCGTATCCGTCCTCGATGCCGCAGCCGAGCGTATGCGTGATATGGACCAGGGCATCGGAATCGACGTTCGTGATGAACTGAGGGTCGAAGGCGCGCAGCTCGTCGATGCTGTCGAATTCGAAGATGGTCCCGGGCGCGTACGGCACCAGACGCATGTCGAGTTCGTCCAGATGGGCGGCGAAAACGTCTTCCCAGAGCGCATCGGCGTCGTCGGGACATGCGGTCGCCTTCTCGATCAGGGGCGCGAAACGCTCCGAGAATGCCCGATCGAAATACGCCTGGCCGACCATCACCCATGCATCGCGCCCCCCTACGGCGACATCCACGATGCGGCCGTCGTCGTCGATCGAGGCGCACCATTCCTCGGTCGCACCGGTCGCGCGCTGGGCGGCATAGTATGCATGCCGCTCGTATGCATGGAAGGGATTCTCGGAGAAGTAGTTGTCGGACACGCAGACATACGTGTTCGCAAGCAGGTCGCGGGCGACATTGAGCGACGCATGGTTGTTGCGGGCGGCGAATCGGGATTGACGACGATGCGCACGCCGTACTCATCCTCGAGATAGAAGAAATACTCCTTCATGTATCCGACGACGATGGTCACGTCGTCGATGCCGGCATCGTGCAGCTGGCGGATCTGACGTTCGATCAGGACCTCGCCGTGGACCTCGAGCACGCCCTTCGGCTTCTTGTAGGAAATGGGCGCGAATCGCGTGGAAAGCCCTGCGGCCAGAATGACGGCGTTGTCCACCTTGTACGGCACGAGCGCATCGAGGCCTGCCTGCGTGCAATGGCCTGCCGCATCGATCAGCCCGTGCGATACGAGCACATCGAACGTCCGGCCATCCAAGACCATGGGGTCGCCTGCGACGGAAAGCCCGAGAGCCATCCCAGGCGCAACCGCATCGACGGCGGCGGCGCGCACAACCCTGAATTCGATTTCCGAAAGCATGTATGCATCTCCCTGCATAGGCATCTGTGCCGATAATCGTTCGTGCGTAAGTATCGCATCTACGCGACGTGTGTTCAAATATTTTTGGCAACGGTTTTTTGAACGCTTTATGCAAAACCAACGGCTTCAGGCTGAAACCGACGGGAGCCGATGCAGAGGGCGCCATCCGCCACGCGAACGACGCCCTCGAAGCTTCATATCGGCAGGACCCGGCGATCCTAATCACGCGCACCGTCGATCCCGAAGGAACGTTGTCGTAGATCCATTCAGCATCGTCGATATCCAGACGCACGCATCCGTGCGAGATGTGGTAGCCCAGACGTCCGTCCAGGATGCCGCCGCCCGGACGATACAGCACGGAATGGAAGAGATAGTCGCCGTAGAACTGCGTATAGTAATAGCAGCGGTAATTGCCATGGCCGAACACGTAGCCCCTCTCGCCCACCTCGAAGGTCCCCGTCACCGTAGGGGTCGAATACGCGCCCGAGGAGCAGGGGAAGCTGCGAACCTCGTAGCGGAAACCCTTCGCACCTTTGTAGATCGTCACCCAATTGCTATCGGTGTCGACGATGATCAGGTAGTTCGTATCGCTGTAGAACGAATTGGCGTAGATGAGGTCGGAATCGGTGATCCAACGGCCCGATCCGGACAGGTAGTATCCGTCGACCGTGTCGTCGGTCGCCATGCGGCCCGATCCGTACAGGTAATACCAGTCGCCGTCGTATTCCAACCAGCCTGTGTCCATGCGTCCCGAACCGCGCAGGTGGTACCAGGAGCCCTTCACCTTGATCCAACCGGTGTCCATCCTGCCGGAGGCGCGCAGGTGGTACCAGTCGCCGGAAACCTTGGTCCACCCGGTATCCATCCGACCGGACCCCCGCAGATAATACCAGTCTCCGCCGTCCTTGATCCAGCCGATGTCCATCCTGCCGGAGGCGCGCAGGTGGTACCAGTCGCCATCGATATGCGACCAGCCTGTGTCCATCCTGCCGGATTCACGCAGGTAATACCAGTCGCCGCCGTCCTCCAGCCAGCCGGTGCGGCTGCGACCGGTCGATTCCAAGTAGTACCATGCGCCATCAGCCTCGACGTCCTTGAACCAGCCGCTTTTCGCCGATCCGTCGGCGTTGAAATAATACCAACGATCGTTCGGCTTCGCCCAGCCGGTCCTCATGATGCCGGTCTCGCTGTCGAAGTAGTACGTCGATCCCTCGATATCGATAAGGCCCTTCTGTTCGAGATTCGTCTCGGGATCGAAATAATGGATCTCGCCGTCGACTTCCGCCTTGCCGGAAGCCTTCGTGCCGTCAGGCATCACATAGATGCGTCCGCCCTCGACATCATGCCAGCCAGGGAGTAGACGGATCGCCCTCCGGGGCCGCAGGGGCCGCGTCCGGGAAACCGGAACCCGCGCCAGGCGCAGGAGCCGCGGAAGCATCGGCGGCAGACGTTTCGGAAGGCGCAGGCGCAGGAGATGCGTCAACGCCAGGGGTATCGCCCGTCGGCGAAGAAGCGTCTTCGGCAACGCCGGGCGCCGCAGCGTCCGGCGAGCCGTCCGCCGTGCCCGAAAACGCCGTTGGAACTCCGCGCCCGCCGCGTCGCCGTCAGGCGAGGCAGCGAGGGCAGACGAAGAGGCGCCGCCGGCCGGAAGGGCCGCATCGTCGGCATAGGCGTATGCGGGAGGACCGAAGACGCAGGTCGAACCAAGAGCCGCAGCCGCTGCGGCAAGCGCAGCGGACATCAGGCAGAACCGGCCGACGCGAGAAAACGCCGCCACGTGACGAGTCCGAAGATCATTCATGCAAACCACCTGAAATAGAAAGAAACACCCTGTGCGCAGAATACCATTCCATCAAAGGGTGCGGCCATGAAGGTCGCGAGCGTCTCAAGCCCTCGTCCAGAATGGCGATGAATTCCTCGGCGCGTCGTCCGTACGCCTTCGCGAATCTATACCAGGAATGCAGGGGCTCATCGACCGACTTGCCCATCATGTCCTGATACACGGCGCGCACGAAGCGGTCGAAGCTCACGAGCGACAGACAGGCGACGTAGCGCGCACGGGCAAGAGGCTCGGGCGCATGCCCCGCATACGATTCGAACGCGGCGATGGCATCGTCGAAGGAATAATCGGCGCAGCAGCAGGCGAATGTCGCCGGGTCGACTTCAGGCCAGGTCATGCCGGCACGTTCCCCAATCGATGACGCACGAGTCCCTCGTTGCCGAGAATCAGGTTGTCAGCGCAGAAATCGCCGTGGGACAGCACGATGCCGCTCTCGGTCCTCGCAAGGAACGCATGGAGACGGCGGGCCTGTTCGTGCATCTCGGGGAAATCCCTGAACGAGATGCGCCGATCGGCGGACAGGGCTTCGAGATAGCTCTCGGCGTCCTTGAGCGGATCGGCCGAGCGTTCGACGACCGCCCCCGACGCATGCTAGCGTGCGCGCCGCCGCCATGGCGGCATCCACGCGCGGCGTTCCTTCCGTCGAACGGCTCGCGTGCGGCGATGAAACGCGAGAGCTTCCACCCGTCGGTCACGTCCTCGAAGATGAACGATCGATCGAGGCCCAGCTCATACGCGATGGATTCCGCCGCCACCTCGGCGCTGCGGCGTATGAAGGCATCCGACCCGACGCCGGGATGACGGTACGCGTAACGCCGGCCCTTCACCCTCGAAGGCGAATGAAAGGTTCGTCAGACCCTGCTTAAGAGGCACGATGCCATGGATGTCCGATCGTGCGCAGCCGAGCATGCGGCACACGTGGTCCAGCGATGGCCGAATCCACGTTGTCTATGAAGTCCGAGTCGAATTCCTGCAAGTCGGCAAGAGAGTCGAATTCCCAGATCACGCCATCTTCATAGGGATGCATGACCATGGGAAGCTCGTCGATATGGGCCGCGTAGATCTCTTCCCAGAGGCGCGGGGCGCATGCGGGATCGTCGTACTCGGCATCGAGGATGCGCCCGAAGGCTTGGGAGAACGCACGGTCCCAGTAGACATGGCCGAGCATGATCCAAGAATCGCGCCCGCCGACCTCGACGCCCGAGATCAAGCGCTCCTTGCCTTTGGTGACCAGGCACCACTCCTCGGTCGGACCGCTCGCGAACGTCGCCGAATAGTAGGCGCGGAAGACGTACGGTTCGAAGGGGTTTTCGGTGAAATAGTCGTCCGACGAGCAGATGTAGGTGTTGCCGAGCAGGTGCTGCACGCAGCGGATCGTCGAGTTGTTGTTGCGCGTGGCGTATTCGTGGTTGATGACGATGCGCACGCCGAACAGGTCTTCAAGGTAGAAGAATTCCTCTTTCTATAGCCGACGACGACGGTTATGTCGTCGATGCTGGCCCTCGCGCAGCTGGCGGATCTGACGTTCGATCAGCACCTCTCGCGCACGCGCAGAACGCCCCTTGGGCTTTTTCATAGAGATGGGCGCGAAGCGCGACGACAGGCCCGCCGCCATGATGACGGCGTTGTCGACCTTGAACGGCGCGAGCGCGTCAAGAGCTGCATCGGTCGGCGCAAGAGAATCGTCGACCAGCCCGAATGCTCTGAGCGCCTTGATCGTGGCATTCGCCGTGCCGAGCGACAGCCCCGATGCCGCGGCCACCGCGCGCTGCGTGCGCGCGCCCTTCGCATAGATGGCGTAGAGCGCCTCGAATTCGTATGAGCCAAGCATGCGCGCGTCCGTTCTGTATCGGCGGGAAAACGTAGGTGCCATTATACGCCGTGCATGCGCGCGGGCCGAAGACCGGGATTATGTCGCAGGCTGCGCGTCCGACAGGCTCGCGGCCGCCTCGTCGCGTACAGCCGTCGCTGCCATCCGATCCTGCAGACCCGGCCGACGAAGCCTCGGCATCGGGGTCGGCAGAAACGCCTTGGTCGCCCGCCGCATCCCCTATCTCCTCCATCTCCGCCGCTTCCGTCGCGTCGGCCGCACGGACCTGCGCGCCCGATGCGTCATCCGCATCGTCCGGCACGTCCGTCATCAATGCATAGGGCGCGGCGTTCGCGGAATCGGGCTCCTGCAGCACGCCGCTGCTCGCGAAGGTGTAGGTAACGCCGTCGATGATCTGGGTGCCCGTGAGCATCGCGCCGCTCTTGTCGAAGCAGAACGTGCGCTCCTTGCCGTCGTAGACGATCTTCGCCAGCCGGTGAGCATGCGGCCGCCCCGTCGCCCGGCATGAAGTAGAACCAGCGCATCGAGCCGCCGTGCTCGATCTTCTGCCATCCGGTGAGCATCTGCCGTCATCGTCGAAGCGATACCAGTTCACGTACGGTTTCTGCCAGCCGGTCAGGCGATGTCCGTCATCGTCGAACAGATACCAGAATCCGTCGATCCTCTGCCAGCCGGTGGCCATCGCGCCGTCCGCGCCGAGATAGTAGGTGTTCACGCCGCCGAAATACCAGCCGCGCACGAGCGCTCCGCTGCCTTCGAGCAGATAGTATGAACCGCCGATCTTCTGCCAGCCGGTGAGCATGACGCCGCCGTCGGTGAAGTAGAAGTCGCGATCCGATCCGTCGTAGGGAATCGTCCGCCAACCCGTGAGCATCTGTCCGCCGGAGTCGCCGGTGCGGAAGTAGAACCAGCTCATCAGTGCCGTCGTAGCGAATCTTCCGCCAGCCCTGCACCATCGCGCCCGACGAATCGAGGTAATACCAGGCCCGCTCCGGCTTCTGCCAGCCGGTGAGCATATGGCAGCCGTCGTCGAACAGATACCAGGAGCCGCCGATCTTCTTCCACGTGTCTTGGACGGCGTATCCGTCCTTATCGAAGTAGTACCAGGAGCCGTCGATCTCTTCCCATTCGCTCGTGAGCGGCTCGCCTTTCACCACGAACGTCCACCCTCCGGCTTTATGGATCCACTGACCCAGATAGCCGAGGCAGTCGGCGAGCTCCTTCTTGTAGCGGTTCTGCCAGCCCTGATGATACTGAGGTTGAGACGGATACCGCGCCGCCACATTGTCGACGACCGCAGTTGCAGGCCGCGCGTGCGAACTGGCGATCGGACATGCCGGCGCTCAGACCCGCCTTGTCGAAGAAATACAGGCAGTCTGTCTGGCCGAAGAGGTTGCACATGCCCCAGCAGAGGCCTTTTGATGCAGTCGGAACGCTCGGAAAGATCGATCCCGTACCGCGACTTCATGATCCTCTGCACGGGCCGGTAGTACTGCTGATATGCCCAGGCGTCCTGGTAGCCGGAGAAAAAGCTCCGGATCGCTTTTGTGCGCGGCCTTCCACGCCGCGTTGAGGGTCACGCCGAACGATGTGAAATGCACGTAGCCGTCATCGTCCGTGTAGACGACGTCTTTGTTCTTGAAATCCCCGCTCGAATACTCCAAGGCCTTTCCCAGCGCCTTGAAGATATGCGGATGGTCGTCATAGCATGTCTGCATGAAATCGCGCAGGCCGTACCGACGATCGAACTGGTAGTAGCCCATCGCGTTGTAGTCGTCGCCCGAGCTGAAGGTCTGCGCGTAATTCTGGGAGCTCTGTACTTCGCGAAGTACTTCATCTCGTCGGACAACGACATGGGCTCAAGAGCGCAGGCGGGCTTCGGCGCCATTCCCCCGATGCACAGCGCGACGCAGCATGCGCACGCCAGGGTGAGGAGGGCCTTGGTCAAAGCATTCATATCAAACCTTCCCGACGCGCAGGCTGCGTTTACGGAGGGATGCCGAGAGAATGCCGTCGGCGTTGCGCGTCGGGAAGCATCCGCGATTCGCACCGCGTCCTTGTTTGCTGCATAATGTGAGACTACCTGCCGTAACGTGTATAGACGAGACCCTTCGGTCTTGTTTTCGCCTAAAAGTGCAACATCTCCTCAAGAAAGGCCGCCATGACCGTGCCATCCGCCCCGAAACAGGTCTCACGCCCCGCGATCGCCCCTCGTCGCAGCCGCAATCGCTGCGCTTCTGGCCATGTCTTTCCTTGCGCTCGCGCACCCCGCCTTCCTTGCACGCCCCGCCTTCGCCGCCGATGCGGATCCGAATGCCGCTTGGCTGCAGATGCGAACCAAGACGATGCTTTCGCGACGGCCTCGATACCTTCCGATCGGGAATCGAGCGATTCCGACGACGAAGGCGCCACGGACGCCGTCGTTCGCAGCGAAGAAGAATCGGCGATCGCGGGCAATGAGGACGGCACCGCAGCCGCAGGCTTCTCGCTCGATGAGACAGAGCTCGCATTCGCGAATGCGGCGAAACGCACCGGCTTGCCGCGATCGGCGCATCGGGCTCCGTGACCTGGACAAGCTCGTCGGACGCCGTGGCGGCCGTATCGCCCTGAAGGCGTCGTGACGGCGACGGGGTTCGGCACCTGCGCGATCACCGCAACGGACGAAACGGGCGCGGTCGCGATCATGCGCGGTATCGGCATCGCAGCTCATCTACGATGAGCTCGACCGACCCCGACTACCTCAACCCCGACGGTTCGAAGGCGGTCGGGTTGCAGAAGGTCGGAGGGGCGATCTTTCTTCTTCGACGGAAACGGCGATCCTCGGACCGGATGGATCGACCACGAAGGCGTCTGGTACCTGTTCGACAGCAAGACGGGCGCCGCGGCGCAGGGATGGCGGCGTGCCTCCTACAACGGCGACGATCCCTCGTGGTACCTCTTCGACGATGAGGGGCCGCATGCTCACCGGCTGGCAGAAGGTCAGGCGCATCGTACTGCTGGGCGAATCCGGACGCATGAGGACCGGTTGGATCAAAGACGGAGGCTCCTGGCATCATCTCTCATCGTCCGGCGCGGCCGATACGGGTTGGGCGCGCCTTGCATGGAACGGCACGATGTCCTGGTACCTTTTCGATGGCGAAGGCCGTATGCGCACCGGCTGGCAGAAAGACGGCGGCTCCTGGTACCATCTGGCCGATGCCGGCGGCGCCATGGAGACAGGCTGGGATCGAAGACGAGGGATATTGGTACCACCTGCGCGCCTCCGGCAGGATGGACTCGGTTGGACGAAACTGAGCGGCACCTGGTACCACCTGTGCGATTCAGGCCGTATGGACACGGGATGGGTGAAGACCGGCGGCGTCTGGTACTGCCTCATGCCGAACGGCGCCCTTCCCACCCTCGACGGCGTGCAGGACGGCACGCTCACCAAGCGGCAGAGAGCCATGGTGGCGTCCTGCTACACCGTTCCTTCTCCCGGCGGCAACCTCTGCTCGGAGTGGGTCGATCGGGTCTATCGCGACGCGACGGGGACGTCGCACGTCTATCCCGGCGATGCGTGCAACATGTACTGGGACTTCTGCAATTCGAGGACCCGGCCGACCTCAAGGTCGGCATGGAGGTCGCCACGTCCTCCCATCCGCACACCTGGGCCGGATCCATCTGGGGACACATCGGCATCTACATCGGCAACGGGCGCGTCATGGACAACGTCGGCTATATCCGCACGGTCGACCTAGGATCCTGGGTCTGGTGGTATGGGCAGACCCATGCGGTCTACTGGGGCTGGGACGAAAACGACGACCTATCGAAATAAGCGCCCGCCTGCCGATGCGGTCGTACGACGTAAGCCGTGGGCGTATAATCCATGCAACTTTCCCATCCATCACGCCGCAAGGAGAATCCGCCCTTGAAGCCCTTCAGGCTCGATATCGTGAGCACCTATCGCGCGCCTCTGTACGGGTTCGCGATACTCTGGATCGTCATCTATCATGCGACGATCGATAACGTCGACTTCTCGTTCGGCATCGAGCAGCTTCTCTGGTTCAAGGGCATCATGGAGCTCGGCAACGCCGGCGTCGACATCTTCCTCTTCCTTTCGGGCGTGTGCCTCTTCTTCTCGTATGCGAAAAAGCCGACGCTGCATGACTTCATGAAGAAAAGGGCGGTGCGCCTCATCATGCCCCCTCGTCGTCATCGACTACGGGTACTGGATCATCCGCTGCCTCGTGCAGGATCCCGACCTGGGCACGGCGATGGCGCACTTCGTCTTGAAGGCCACGACGCTGGAGTTCTGGTTCACGGGCGTCGCCTCCGTCTGGTTCGTCTCGCTCCTCATCCCCCTGTATGCATGCTATCCGCTCATCCATGCGTTCCTCTTCGAATCGCCGCGCGGGAACGCGGCGGTCAGGCTCGTCGTCCTCGAAGCGCTCATCATCGCGGGTCGATCTCTCCCTGTGGGCATACGTCCCCGATTTCTACTACATGATCGAAATCGCCATCGGACGCATCCCCGTGTTCGTCTTCGGCTGCTTCGCGGGAAAGTACGTCTCACGAACGCCGCACCTTGAGCTGGTGGACCTGGATCATCGTCGCGGCAGCGGCCGTGACCTTCGTATCCCCTCAAGCCCACCGATCTCATCGTTGTTCCTTGGAACCGCTTGTTCCAGGCTCTCCGGCATTTTCCCTCAGCTATGCGATCTGCGGCATCTTCGCGATCTTCGACAAACCAGGGCGTGCCCGAAAAAGCCTGCGGCGATGCGGTTCTTCGCATTCGTCGGCGGGTTCTCGCTCGAACTCTACCTCACGCATATCGCGCTGAACCAGATCTACTCCTTCACGCCCTTTACATGGAAGCGCGCTTCTTCCCTACCTCGTCGTAGCTGCCGCGGCCGTTTTTCGCTGCATGGGGCGCGCGGGAATACGCCATCGAACCCGTCTCGAAATGGATGCTATCCAAAGAAGACGGGGCGCATCGCGACCGAGCGCCCCGCAGGCGCCCGTAGACGTCTATTCGTCGGCTTCCTCGGCGGCGAGCTCTTCGGCCTCGCGGCCGCCGCCCACGCCCTCCTCGTCGGACCAGAGCAGCAGGTCGTGGCCGGCAGCTGATGCGGATACGGCAGCACCATGAAGTTGCCGTACTGCATGCGCAGGAAGACCTCGGGGTTGTTCGGCAGCATGATATCGAGCCCGTCGAAGCTCACGCGCTGCGCGGGATACAGGTCGGACACCTTCGCCATCGTATACGACGGAACGAAGCAGGCGACGTACTGCAGGCCCTCTTCGATCGCCTGGTCGTTGTAGGTTTCAGCCACCTCGTCGAAATGGCGCTGCGTCTCATCCAGCGACAACGACCAGTAATGGTGCGCCAGCAGACGCCCGTTGATCTGCGAGATGAGCCAGTCGATGTTCTTCTTCGCGCCGACGCTTGCCGACTGGGCCTTCGGATATTGGCGGTTCACGATGCGGTTATGCGCCCGCGCCGCCGCCTTGACCTGCCCGCGGAACGCGCGCTGCTCGGACGGGTCGTTCGGGATGTAGTCGAACGGGAACACGTCCACGCAGATGCCCTCATGGAAATCGCGGAACTTGTTGTAGTCGGTGATGTAGGTGGTACCGTTCATCCTGACCTTCGAGAACAGGTACGGGATGTTCGGATCGGTCTCGCGCGTCTGCAGGAAGAAGCGCTCGCCGTCGAGCAGCGCGCCCGCCTCGGCCTTGAAGCGTTCGTAGTCGGCACGCATCATGCCGATGTCGATGTCGTCGTCCCACGGAATGAAGCCGCCGTGACGCACGTAGCCGAGCATCGTGCCGCCGCATGCGAAGTACTGGATGCCGAGCTTCTGGCAGATGCGGTCGATCTCGGCGACGATCTCCTTCGCGTCCTCCTGAAGGCGGCGCAGCTCGGGGGTCGTCTCGATGATCGGCTCCTTCGCCCAGATATCGGGACGAATCGGACAGTAGATCTGGATGCCTGCGAACGGAAGGCGCTGCATCTCGCCGAAATCGGTGATGGGAACCGTGACGGAGCGCCATCCCGCGACGCGCGTGACGTTGCTCATGCCCCGCCCGCGTACTTGCGCGCGCGATGGTGCATGAGCCATGAAGCGAACCGAAGCGGCAGGAACCGATAGCGCAGACGCGCACCGTGCTGGAAGCGCGTCACGCCCTCGTCGTCGATCATGAGCTCGCGCGTTCGCGGCACGCTTCATGATGGTGTTGCGCTCTTCATCTGACGGAAGAACTTCTGCGCGTGAAGAAGTCGTCGGGCACCTCTTCGAAGACGGACAGCTCGAACGATCCGCGCACCTGCATCGGCAGGGACGACCCGTCAGACACGACCTTCCCATCGTAGAGGACCGAGTCGGTTCGAGCGCGGTCACGCGCGGGTAGATGGCATCGATGTCCCGGTAGCGCTTCTTGGAAAACGTCGTATCGAAGCGCCAGCCCAGCTCCTCGACCTCTTCGTCGGTCAGACGGCGGCAGGCGCCGACCAGCCGATCGTAATCCGCGCGCAGGATGCCGAGCTCGAGCTCGGCATCGCCCGGCAGAGTCGGCATACGACACCACGCCGCGCAGCGTCTTGCCGTAGGCGAAGTACTTGATGCCATGCAGGCGGCAGAAGGCGTCGAACTTCGCCAGAAGCTCGACGTTCGCCGCGCGCGTGGCGGAAAGGACCTGCGCCGCGCGCAGGTCCTCGTAGGTCTTGATGTCGTAGTAGGACTCTCCGAACGCCTGCTTGATGAAATCGATGTCTTCAGACGTCCGGAGCGTTGAGATGTCCGCCATAGCGTGCGTTCCCCCTTGAAGCACTCGTCTTAGAAGAGCGGAGCCGAAAGAGGCTCGCCCACGCCGCAGTAATCGGTCGCACGCAGATAGCCGTCGATGGCATCGCCGATGTGATCCCAGATGATGTCGGCGGCTTCGTTCTTCAGAGCGCCGATGCGCACGCGATAGTACTGGTTGGGCAGGGTACTGGCTCAGCATGCAATGCGGAATCTTGTTGCCGGACAGGTTTTCCCACCAGCGCGTCGCGGGCCGCGACGACGGCCGGCTGCGCGAAATAGTAGCGGCAGCGGTCGTAGAAGCTGTAGGCGCGCGCGATGCGCTGCTCGTTGGGGGTTCCCTGGTGGTACGGAGCCCACGACTGGATTTTCGAGCATCGTGCGCTCGAGCACCTCGCGATAGTCGGACCAGACCTCGGGCGTCTCGGCGTAGATCTCGCGTTCGATCTGCTCGAGGGCGAAGAGCGCCTCGCGCAGCGCGAAGGTGAGCGCCGGGCCGACCTTCAGGGATGGCGACGCTGTCTTCGCACATGGCGGTCAGGTTCGTCGTGGTCTGGTAATCGCTCGAATGGCCCTCGATGCACAGAGGCTCCTTGCGCATCGCGGCGACGAGGTCGGCCGCGCGCGTGCGATCGTACTCGTCGATCCTGAACTCGTGGAATTCGACGCCCATCTCGACGACGATGGCGACGACGCGCCCGAAGGCCTCTTCCAAGCCCAGGCGCTCGAACTCCTCGCGATAGATGCGGATGGTGTTGTAGGCGTCGTCCGCCGTGGTCACGCCCATTTCGCCGGCGTTGAAATCGCCGCCGGGCACGGGACCTCGCTGCCGATGACGTAGACGAGCTCAGGCGCCTCGGGGTGCGATTCCTTGTATTGGGCATAGGCGTCTTCGGCCGCACGGCACAGGCGCGCGCCGCGCTCGGCGCAGGTCTTGGTCATGAAGGGTTTCGCCGGGTCGTCGGATGCGACGCGCATGCTGGTGTCCAGGTGGATCTTCTTATAGCCGGCGAGCACGCACTCGCGCACGAGCTCCTCGGCGTTCACGAGCGCTTCTTCCTCTTCGCAGTCCACCCGAGGCAGCGGGCCCAGATGGTCGCCGCCGACGATGACCTGCTCCCAGGCACCGCGTTCTCCTCGGCGAGACGGCGTACGAAATCGGCGAAGTCAAACGGGGTCATGCCCGTGTAGCCGCCGAGCTGGTTCACCTGGTTGGATGTGGATTCGATCAGGGCGGGCGTCCCGGTCTTGCGCGCGCGGATGAGCGCGGCGCGAATGACGTCCTCGTTGGCGGAGCAGCACGAATAGATGCCGGCGCGACGGCCTTCCTTATTCTTCTTCACGATTTCCTGCAGCGTAATCATCAACGTTCCTCCCAAGAGTCGATGAGAATCTTGCCTTCGACGTCGCGCTTGGCGTAACGCTCGAGGCATCCGATGTGTCGGAGAGTTGTAAACCGTATCTAACATCTCGGGAACCACCCTCATGATTCCTTGATTGAAGAAACGGTTGACGATATCCCCATTCGACGCCCGGCCACGGCTTGCTGTAGGACATCCACGAGCCCCCGACCGTGAGTTCCTTGCGGTTGATCGCCTCCCACTGCTTCGCGGTGAAGGCCACGTCGCGCGACGGCGTGCCGATGAACATGACGCGGGCCTTGTTGGCGGCCAGCTCGAACGAATCGAGGATGGTTTCCGGCGTGCCCGCGGTATCGAAGACGTAGTCGAAGCGGCGCCCGTCGTTCGGGGCGAGCACCTGGTCGAGCCAGTCCGCTTCCAGCGTGTCGGCGAGCTTCGTCACGCCGGCGGCGCGGGCGGCGGCGGCCTTCGGGGCCGAACGCACGGTGGCGACCACGTTGGACGCGCCGTAGCCGGAAAGCGCCTGGGCGCAGAGGATGCCGATGGTCCCGCAGCCCACGACCGCGGCCGTGGCCCCTTCCTCGAAATGCGCGAGCTCGATGCCGTGGATGGCGACCGATGCGGGCTCGAAGAACGCGCCGTCCAGATCGGGCACGTCATCGCCGAGGAACACGACGTTCTTCTCGGGCAACGTGACGTATTCGGCCATGCTGCCCTGGGAGCGAGAGCCGACGAAGCCGTAATGGCCGCAGAGCGAATAGTCGCCTTCGAGGCAGTCCTCGCATTCCATGCAGGGCTGCAGCGGAACGCCGGCGACACGACGTCCGACCAGGTCGGGAAACGCCGTCGCCCACCGCGACGATTCGGCCCGAGAATTCGTGCCCGAGCACGAGCGGGAAGAAATGCACGCGCCCTTGGAGGACGCGCGGCACGTCGGACCCGCAGACGCCGGTGTAGTGGACCTTGACGACCACTTCGCCGGCAGCCGGCTCCGTGCGCTCGATGTCTTCGTAGACGACCTCTTGCGTGCCGTGCAGCACCGCAGCTTTCATAGGCGCTCCCTTGCGATGAGAATCGCGCGGCCCGATGACCGCGCGATTGGAATCGTTGTCCTAGAAATAATAGTTATGGAAGAGCTTCTTGAAGGCTTCCATATCGTTTCGATAGGTAATCTTCAGGTTGATGAGGTCGGTCGGCACGACTTCGATCGGTATGTCGAACGCCAGCGCAAAGGCGCCTGCCGACGTGGTTCTCCAGCTCGTCGACCGAAAGGGTGCTGTAGATGCCCCAGATGCGCGAGAACTCGAAGGCCTCGGGACTCGCGCCCGTCACCACCGTCTGACGCGGGATGACGCGCTCGAGCATGCGGGTTTCGGGGTCGATGCCGTAGACGGTGTCGTACTGGCATTCGCCCATCGTCGCGCCGCCGTGGGCCGCCGCAGCGGCGGACAGCTCTTCGAGATGCGCCTCGTCGACGTAGGGATGCGTGACGTCGTGGATGAAGACGATATCGCCCGCAACCGCGGATTTCGCCGCCTCGGTCAGGCCGTTCTTGACGGATTCGGAGCGGCTCGCACCGCCGTTGACCACGGCCCAGTCGATGCCGAGCCCGAGGTTTCCGACCCATTCGCGCGTATAGTCGACCCAGTCGCCGTTGCAGACGATGACCATGCGGTCGGCGAAATCGATGCTCGCATACTTCTCGACCAGGTAGCTGAACGTGGGCTTGCCCTCGACCTCGACGAACTGCTTGGGAACGGGCGCGCCGAAACGCGTGCCGGACCCACCCATCATCAGAAGGAGATCCGCTTGTACGTACGTGACATTCCATGCTCCTTAAACGCCATGCAGGCAGATGAACGTATGGATTATACCGTTTCCCGAGCAGCGGATGGCCCACGCCGCGCTCGCGCAGGACGTCTTCGATGCGGGAGGTGCGGTACGCCTCGGAATGCGCGAGACGAGCTTCTCGGCGCCTTCCTTGCCCAGGCGGCGTTCGAGAAGGGCATGCACAGATCCAACAGATCGTCGTCCACGGACAGGCCGAGTTTCTGCGTATCCCAATACACCATGCGCTCGACCAGGGGTTCGAGCACGGTCTCGAACTCTTCGGCACGCGCAGGGTCCTTCGACATGTGGCGGCGAGGTCGGCTTCGAGGGGATAGTAGGTTTCCCACAGATCGAAGCGGTTCTCGGTCCTCGTCAGGCAGAGCGGATAGCGCAGGGTCTTCTTGTAGAACGGGTTGTACTTCTCGCGGACCCAGTCGCGATACTTCGCGCGGAACACGGTTCGCCACCGCAGCATCCTGCGCACGACGGGGACGCCATGAACCGATGCGGATCGGTGTCCGTGTCGAACGTGAGGTAGATGTCGGATTTCGGCGTAGTACGGCCATTTCGCCGTGCGCCAGCTTTCGCCCGCAAGGGCCGTGAGGTACGCGTCGGCATCGGCGAACGCCCAGAACTCGCCGTCGTCCAGCTTCACGCGGCGAAGCTCGTCGAAGATGGTGCCGGGCAGGACGAACGACCCTCTGCGCTTGCGGGCTTCGATCCCGTCCATGAACCGTCGGAAGACCGGTTCCAGGATCGCGATAGCGATACCGGGAACGGCAGCTTCTCCACCGGCTCGTCGACGAGTTGATGGCGATGGCGTTCATGTCCGCATATTTCGCCGCGTGGCCGCGCTTCGAGAAGCCCACGATGCCGCGGCCTTCGGGAAGCGCCGCCTCCTGAAGCCTGCGAAACGCCTCTTCGGTCATATGGACCGAAGTCTCGTACATCCCCCCGTGATAGCCGCCGAACTTCTCCGCATCCCATGCAGAATGGAACGCGAGCGCATGGGATGTTCCGCTCAGCGCAGAACGCGTCGAATTCCTTCAGGAGTTTCAGGTGATGCTTCTCAATCGCGCTCGTCAAGGCCGAGCTCCTTCCTGTCATCCTTAGCGGCGAGGACCGTCATGCCGTTGTTCGAACGGACGATGATGTCTTCGAGCATGGCGGATGCCTCGTCCGTGCGGCCGATGTGCGCATACGCGACGGCCTGGCGTCGTTCGATCTCGTCGTCGCCGGGGAATGCGGCGAGCGCCGTCTCGGCCGCCTCGGCGACCGCGCGCCAATCGTCTTCGCCTTCGGCGTCGCACGAGCGCAGATAGAGATCCGCATGCGTGGACACGAGCGCGTCGAGAACCGCGCCGTCCTGCGCGACAAGGCGTCTGACCTCGTCCGTATCGTCGTAATCGATGGCGTTGTACACGCGGAAGATGGCTTCTATCTTGTTCTTGACCTCGAGATGCTTTCGGGCAGCGGTTCGTCGAGCGACCAGGACCTCTGCGTGATGATATGCATGATCTTGTTGTACATGCCGCGATCGAAGAAGATGCGGCATGCGAGCGCGATCCATTCGTCCGACAGGCCGCCCCAGACGCGCCAGTACCACGGCTTCGGGCGATCTGCGCATTCACGTAGTCCGTCAGGGCGGCTTCAAGGTCTTCGGGCACGCCTTCGGCATATTCCGAGGGAGATCCGAACGCCTCGACGCGCAGCCGCGCAGGCTGAAGGGACGTGCGGCAGTATTCAGGGGATACGTGCGCGCGCATGAGCACGTCCTGAAGCTCCTTGGCTTTGAAGGTCCGGTAGTTCTTGAGAACCTTCTCCTTGTCGAGGAACTGCATGTAGTCGTGCACGTAACGTCGTAGGGAATGTCGAGGGTTTTCGACGTAATGGTAGCCGCCCGACCGGTTGCTCGGATAATTGCGCCAGGTCCCGCCGTAGCCGGCCTGCAGGAATTCGATGTATTTCTCGGGCACGTAGGACATATGCCCCTCGAAGGGCAGCTCCTTGTACGTGCCGAGGACGTCCTTCGATGACGCAGGCATCGACGCTGCCGCCTGTGAGCTCCATATAGGCCGTGCATTTCTTCCTCGGGCGTCGAGAACGCGATTCTGTGCAGGTCTTCGAGCACTCGCTTCTCTCCGAAGATGCGGCGTTTGACCAAAAGACTTCGCAAGGAGCCGACGCATGCTTTTCCTGCCGAACGCTTGTTGAGCATCATGTGGTTCGTCAGCTCGTAGAACACGAGCATCGCATCCTTCGCACGCTCGCGCTCCTTCGGATCCTTCGGCAAAGGGAACCAGGGGAAGATATCGATGGACATGCCGCACGGCGCAAGGTCCCAGGCAGACGCCCGGCGAATCTCGGTCGTGGTGGTGTCCACCAGGCGCGAGAAAAGCGACGGGTACCCAGGATTGCGGTAGATGTTGACGATCGCGCGGTTCGGCAGCGGGTCTTCGTCCCACGCCTTCAACAGACGCTGGTAGTCTCCCCACGTCGCGCTGATATCGAGATCGAAATCCCAGGGAATGAAGTCGCGATGCCTCACGGCGCCGAGCAGCGTTCCCCAATCGAGGAACACCTTGACGTCGTGGGCGCGGGCCCAGTCATCGAACTCGCAGTACATCGCAAGAAGATGCGCGAATTTGTCGTCCTTCGTATGAAGCGCCATGCCCCATCCCTCCGTCGTACCGGCCATACGGGCAGCCGAAAACATAGGCGCACCCTGCGATACGCCTATCGAACATCCGGTTTTCGGCCATTATTTCACAAAGACGCGCATGACGCCCGTCGGGAGGCTTCTATGGGACCAGAGACTCGTAATGTGCACATCGTCGCCGAACGCTTCGATGATTTTGTCGTTGCCCAGGTATATCGCCACATGGCCGGGCCAGTAGATCACGTCGCCGCGCTCGCGCTGCGATAGCGAAAGATGCTGGACCTTACCGTAGTTCCACATATTATCGGCATCATGGCTATGCCATCCGTTCGCGCCGGTCATGTAATGCGTGTAGGGATTGAAGTCGTCGAAGTTCTTCGTGCCGCCGTCCAAATCCATGCCGCAGGCGTATGCGCATTGAAACACGAGGCCTATGCAGTCGACGCCTTCGCCCGGCCGCTTCGACCAGTTCCACGTAGTCGGTGCCCCGATAATCGTACGCGCGATCGATGAACGCCTCGATGGCCTCGGAGCGGGTGGCGCTTTTGGCGATCCTCGAGGGCGTCGCGTAGTCGAAGCTCGAGCCGTACCCGTTGAAATACACGTTCTTGCTGCTCAGCTGATAGTACCCCGAAGCGATTCTGGTACCCCGTCTTGTACGAGGTCGCGTAATCGCTCCACTCCCCGTTCGGACGCACATAGTAGTCGCCGACCCATCTCGTCGGACGCCATGTCGCCCTGCTCATACAGGTAATACCATTCTCCGCCGACCTTCTGCCAGCCGGTGAGCATGCGTCCACCGCTGGAAAGCAGGTACCACGTGCCATGAAGCTTGAGCCACCCCGTGTCCATGCGGCCGTAATCATCCAGGTGGTACCAGCTGCCATCGACCTTCTGCCATCCGGTGCGATGCGGCCCGACTCGCCGAGCAGATACCACGATCCGCCGCTTTTGATCCAGCCGGTCTCCATGGCGCCGCCGTCGAAGGCCATGTGGTACCAGGAACCTTCGTCCTTCTGCCAGCCCGCGAGCATGCGGCCCGGAATCGGAGAGCAGATACCACTTCCCGTCGTCGCTTCTGCCATCCGGTCAGCATGCGCCCGTCGGCATCGAAGAGGTACCAGGATGCCCTGGTCATTCCACGTGAAGTCGATTCCAGCCGGTAACGGCCGCGAAGTCTTCGGATCAGTGCATCCAAACGCCGTCGTTTTCTGCCAGCGGAACGCGCCCAGCCGTTCGCATCGAACAGATACCGCGACCCATGGACGCCTACCATGCCCTGGGCGCGCGATCCGTCGGGACGCAGGTACGCCAGGCGTCCGGACGCATCGCTGCGGTCGCGGCACTCACCTCACTGCGGATGCGCTGACGCCCGCGTCGTCGCGCGATGATGCGGCAGTTCCCGCACCGACCGCCGTGACGACGCCGTCGTCCGACACGGTCGCGACGCGCGGATCAGTGCTTTTCCAGGAAACGGCACCTGAGCGCCCACGGCGGCAAGCGTCGCGGAATCCTGGGCGTCTCGAACGTCGCGAGGATTCGCTGAGGTAGCGCGCCTGCAGGAGGCGCAGCAGGTGCGGGAGATCCGGAGGCGGGAGATTCCGGCACGACCTCGGATGCCGCGCCCTGTCCGGATGCGTCGGGGTTGCCGAGCGGATCGTCGGTCAGTCGGGGTGGAGGCTTCGCTTGAAGCCCCTGCGGTTGCATCTTGCGAGGCCGAAGCGGTATCGAGAAATGTCTGATGAACGCCTTCGTCGGCAAAAGCGGGCGCCGCGTAGAGGATACGCCGAGAACCGCTGCGCAGCATACGGCCGCAACCTTCCGCGATAGTTCGAACGAATTACCTTGAGCCGTCTTCTGCCCTGTCATGCATGCAATCTTCGCTGTCGTCATGCGATCCGTATGATTCCCAGGACTCCTTCTGCCCATAGGTTCCTCGTAGGATACCGAGTGAACGGCATTTTCGACCATCACAGCGCGTCAACATCTGGCATTCGACACTATCGGCGCTCGACGCGGCCTAATCCTCTTCGGCGGCATAGGCCGGATCTATGGCCTGGAGCTCGGCGAACGTGTCTATCTCGACGATATCGTCGAAGGAGCATTCCCTCACAGCACGTCACAGGCGTCCGCACGATGCACGAGCGCGACGTCGTCCCAGAAGATCTGCGCGCAATCTCCGCCTTGCGCGAACACCGCGGGAATGTCCGCGGCGAGGCGCGCACCGTCCTCCTTCGTCCAAAACGACAGTCCCACCATCTGCCAACAGGGCTTGTCGCTCCCCTTCGCGATGCGCGTGATGGAGTCCTTCTCGTCGGCATCGAAGCACCAGTCCTCGGTCGCCGGCACGGGAATTGCCAGGTAGTTCGATTCGAACTGGTATTTCGTGACGAGCCCTGGGTTCGCGAGCAACAGATCCGACTCGAAGACGTAGGCGTTTTCGAAGCAGCCGGCGGCGGCTGCGGCGGACGATATGTTGTTCGTCGAATCGTAGAGGGGATTGTCGATGAACCTCAGCATGGGATACGCCGGAAGCAGCTGGTCGAATTCGTCTTTCAGATACCTGACCACGTAGATCCTCTATGCCGACGGCGCGAAGGCGAGCGAGGATCTAAGCGGTCGGAACGGAAGAACGGCTGCGTTTGCCGCGTTCGATGCGCATTCGGCACACGACCGTCATGTGCGGCCGCATGCTGAAGGATGTAAGTCAAACCCTTCCTCGATGCCAAAAAATCAACGTTTGGGGATGCGGACGATTTCCGGACCGCCTGCACGGCGTATCGAGCTTCCTCCGATACTCGTCCGGGCTCCAGCCACCCAGCGATTCCCTGATCCTGTCCCTCCGGTAGTACTCGGAGGACTCCAGCCTCGCGACGAGATCCGTCGACGTTCGCGCCTCTCCAGTCGCGGTAGTAGAAGAACTCGTTCTTCAGCCTGCCGAAGAACCCTCCATCGCGGCGTTGTCGGGCGTGCACCCCTTGCGCGACATGGAGCGCGCCAGCCCGTGCCGCTCGCAGATAGAGACCCATCCCGGCCAGCGGTAGTGGCCGCCGCGGTCGGAATGGATGGTCGTCCGCGCGCCGGGCGCCTTGGGCGAGCGCCGCGATCAGGCTCGCGTCCGCGAGGGCCGCGTCGAGCCGCGGGCCCGCGCCAGCCGGCGGGCCTGCCGTCGAAGCAGTCCACGACGGCGCTCAGGTGAGGCCTTCGAGCCGCACGGCAGGCGGAACTCGGTGATGTCGGTGAGCCACAGCTCGTCGAGGGAGTCGGCGCGAGTCGCGCCCGACCAGGTGGGAGGGCCTTCGAGATCCCCGCGTAGGGAGCTGTAGCTGCCTGCGGCGCTTCGCGTAGACGGCCCCGACGTCCTCCTCCGCACGATGCGGCGCACGACCTTCTCCAGAGACGCGGGATCCCCTGCCGCCTCAGCCGGGCCCATATCACGCGGTAGCCCCAGGCCCGCCCCTCCCTCGGACAGGGAGCGGACTCGCGCCTCAGGTCGGCGTACTTGTCGCGCCCGAGCCTCGCCCTGTGGTACTCATAGGAGCTCTTCGATATCCTCAAGAAACCGGTGATCGAGCGAGGGCAGGCCGGTCGCCCGCCTCAATCTCTCTGCCGAGCTCGCATTTCCTCCTGTTCGAGATCGAAAGCCGGGTCCCACCCGCCCGCTTTTTAGGTCGGCCAACACCGCCCTGGGCAGCAGGTTCTTCATCTGCGAGGGCTCTAACCCCGCCAGCGGCCCGCTCCTCGGCGGCTCTGTAGGTCCCTTCTGCGCTCGCTCGCCCCATCGCGGCATCCTCCTCGGCGCAGGCTTTCTTCCCCGTCGGCAGGATCCACCACCACGCCGGGCCCTGGAGCTCGAGCGGGACGCCGCGGTCGTGCGGAAGCCTCGCCGCCCAGTTTCTACGCTCACGCGGCCGACGCCGGCGATCGCGGCGGCCTCGGCTGCGTCTGCCTCCTCGAGCGCCCACAGCGCCAGCTCGACGACGTCCCGTCGTACATGCGGACCCCTTCCCGACCTTCGCGGTCCAAGTTTTTGTCCGCACCCCTTTTAGTATCACCCTAGTGGTATATCAGTATATATGTTGTTGCAACAACGCAATGATGCTCAATTAAGAGCAGTTTCGTTGTGAATACAACAGAAACGATGCTCGAGATTCTCTAAACAGCGATTTTTGACATCGGCGTCGAATTCACTCGGTGAAAAAGCCCATATACCCCCTCGACGGCACTTGATGCAGTCGTCAACACGGTGCGTCGGGGTGGTCGATACCTTCTTTACCGCATGCGACGCATCGAAAAGCCAACGTTGGCAACCTAGGGTTGCTCGACCCCTGATTCGGTGACGACGAGCCGGACCTCCCATTGCACCACCGCTGCCGTCGGCCGTACGGGCTTTTCACCGAAGGTTTCTTCCAGGATCCTTGCTGCGGAGACGGCATGTTCGTTCACCCACAGGAACACGCAATGCCGTCAGAACGTGCAGCGCTATCGGGATACGCAATCGTCGTCAGAACTCGCAGCGCTATCGAAGCTACGCAGCGCCGGGATATGCAACGCTGCCAGAACGCACAACGCCATCGGAACATACGACGCCATCGAACTGAGAAAAAGGAACGGCCCCGGTGCACTACCGAGGCCGTTGTCGAAACACGGTCTTGGGTAATCCCTCCGCAGGCGATTATCCGCAATCGTCGCACGAGTTGCCGAATTTCTCTCGACTCACCCGGATCCACACGCCGTTGGATGCGAAGAAGTACCACGTCCCTTAATCTCGTGCCAGCCTGCAGCCATGCGGCCGGAGTCCTGAAGTAGTACCAGTCGCCTCTGATCTTCCTCCCAGCCGGTGTCCATGCGGCCGGAAGAGCCGAGATGATACCAGCCGCCGCCGTCCTGATCCAGCCCGCAGTCCATGCGCGGCGTTGCCGCTATGTGATACCAGGCTGCCACCGCGCTTTGAGCCAACTGGTCTGCGCGATGCCCTCCTTGTCCGAGAAGAACCAGGAGCGCGATTTCGGACCAGCCGTCAAGGTCTTGAGGGTTTGTCGGAAACCAGAAGCTTCCCATCCTCCGTCGTCCTGATCATGCCCGATGCAGCGCTACTAGACTTGAAGAACACGTCCGCGTATTTTGCATCGGGAATTTCATTGACCCTTCTGCCAATCGGTGCGCATGCGCCCGGAATCGTCGAAGATACATATTTTCCCATCGATTTTCTTTGTATCCGTGACCATGCGTCGCCTTCAGGATGCAGGTAACACCAGAAGCCGCCGATCTTCTGCCATTCGAAGAGCATGCGTCCGACTCGTGAAGTAATACCAGTCTCATAGATCTTCTGCCAGCCGGTGACCATACGCCCGTGCGTATCGAAGTAATAGAATACCATCTATGCGGAATACATCGTTAGCATAGCCTGTTCCCATTTTTATCGTAGTAATACCATTTCCTTTCGATCTTCTACCAACCGGTGAGCTTAGCATCGGCAGCAACCGCTTCGCGCTCAGCGGCCGCATTGGCCGCAGCCTCGGCAGCGGGATTATCGGCCCCATCGTTGTCGGCGGCTTCGCGCGCGCCAGCGCTATCGGAGCCTGTCGGCAACACCAGTCGGCGGCAGACCCACCGGGCAGCACCGCCGCAGCAACGGACCCGCCAGCAATACCGGCGCGCATCGGCGGCAGGTTCATCGGCAACGCCGGCCACGGCGGCCGCGCCTACAGCCGCGACACCATCAGGCCCGTCGGCGAGCGCCGAAGCCGGAGCCGCGCACAGGACGACCACCGCGGCCGTCAGAGCCGCGAACGCCATCGCATGGATAGGATTCTTTGAAAACGGATGTTAGATACGTTCCGAACGGGGCACGTCGAGTCGTACATCGTCATGTCTCATGGCGATTACCTTTCTATGTCTCGTGTCTCGGTCGAACTTCGAGCTAAAATCGGCCTCTCTAGGCCGTCAGCCCTCGAAAACCGCAGCCTCTGTACCTCGATGCCATCCGTGCGAAGGTGCGATCCCAGCTAGAATACACGAATCGCGCTGAAAGATGAACTCACCCTATAATTCAATCCGCATGTTTTCCTTTTTCTCATGATCGAGGCACCCCTCATGAGCATTCCTCAGAAGCCCGCTCCGTCGCGAAGCGCATCGCCGACGATTCCTTCGGCCGGCGCATTCCGCCGCATACGCGCGGCGGCCAGGCGCCCGTCGATCCGCGCAAGGTCGTCTTCCCTCGAAAACAAAGATGACGACCTGCCCGACAGCCGCGCTCGTCGAGCGATACGCACGCGAGCGTTACGGGCTCGACACCGTCTTCATCTCGCTGCATGAAACGAGCGTGCCCTGCACGCGGTACTTCGAGAATCTGCGTGGCTGCCGCGCGAGATCGCTCACGGCCCGCTACGTCTTCCTCAACGACGCATCGCAGCTCGCAAGCTGCCCGCCCTTCGCCCCGAAACGAAGATCGCTCAGCTTGGCATGCCTGCGGCGCCTGCAAGAAATGGGGCATGTCCACGGCCGGCCTCGCCTTCGGCGGCACGCGAAGAGCTGCCGCGCCATCCCTACCACGGGAACCTGTCGCTTGTGACTGTCTCGAGCCCCGACGTTGCCTGGGCCTACGCCGAAGCCATGGTGCTCGAGGACACGCCCGGCATCATCAAGCCCCTCGGCGTCAGCCGCACCGACGTATTCTTCGACGACGCGTTCCTCACCGGCGCTGCGTGCGCAGCTCGAACACGCGTTTCCGCAGGCCGAAGCGTAAGAAGGTCATCCTGTACGCGCCGACGTTCCGCGGGCAGTGAGCAACGCGATCGGACCCGACACGCTTGACGTCCGTGCGCTCATGCATGCGATCGGCGACGAATACGTGCTGGTCGTCAACATCATCCTTTCGTGAAGCATCCGATGCCCGTTCCCGACGATTGCAGGACTTCGCCTTCCTCGACGACGGCGGTCTGCCTATCGACGTGCTTCTCAGCTGCGCCGACGTCTGCATCTCCGATTATTCGTCGCTCGTGTTCGAGTATTCGCTTTTCGGGCGACCCATGGCATTCTTCGCCTACGATCTGGACGAATACAAGGATTGGCGCAATTTCTACTACGACTACGACGAGCTTACGCCCGGCCCCGTGCTGGCCTACGAACGAGGAACTCGTCGACTACCTGACGCATATGGACGAGCGCTTCGACGCCGCGCAGGTTGAGACCTTCCGCGCGAAATTCATGAGCGCCTGCGACGGCCATGCAACCGAACGCATCTGCACCGAGATGTTCGGGGATGCGCCCGCGCGAGACGATGGGTTGAATGACGAAGACGCCCGGAGCAATGCGGCTCCCCGACATGCTGGCGCACCGAGCGAACCGCATGGACCATCCGGCTTTTCGAACGCCGAAGCCTCCGACGCGTCCCGTATGTCGCGCGCATCATCGACCAACGCCGCAACGGTAGAGAGAGCGAGCCTGAACGAAACACGCCGCCATCGCCTGCGCCCGCGTCGTCTACAACGGCCTCTACCAGCTCTTCTGCTTGATGTTCACGCGCCGGAACGAAGTGCTGTTCGCCTCGCGCCAGTCGAACAGCCCCAGCAAGGACTTCAAAATCCTGGCCGAACGCTTCGAAGCCGGCGGATGGAAACCGGTCATGATCACGCGCACGTTCAAGGCGAAGCATGCGATAGCCTACGGCGCTTCGACCATACGTCAGCTCTATCACCTGGCTCGATGCCGCGCATGCATCGTGGACGGCTACAACCCGGCCGTAAGCCTCGTGAACATGCGCTGCGAAACAAGCGGACGATCGGGCATTCAGGCGAACGCCGATCGCGACGTGCTGGACGCTGCTCCGCATGACGGCCTCGACGGCCCGTGCGACCTTCCGAACGGCCGCGCAGCGACGAACGCCGCACTGGCCGAGACCGCCCAGAACAGCACCTGCACCAACGCGCCCGACAGCCCGAACGCACCCATCCACGACGAAATTCCCCACGCATCCCCTGGTCATGCAGATCTGGCACGCCTACGGCGCTTACAAGAAATTCGGCTACCAGGCCATCGGCACGCGCGAAGGCCGCTCACTCGCCGCTGCGCAAGCCGTGCGCATGCATCGCAACTATTCCTGGATCCTCTGCAGCGGCGCATGCAACCGCGACGTACGCGCAGGCGTTCTCCTACCCCGTGGAGCGCGTCGCAGCGCTCGGACGCCCCAGCTTCGACGAGCACGACGAACTGCGCCGACAGGAAGAAGAGGCCGACCGCGCACGGCGCGAGGAAGGCACGCGGACAGTCATCCTCTTCGCTCCCCACCCTACGCCGTTCCGACGAATCCCAGCACCCTTCGTCGAGCTTTACGACCATGCGGACGAAGCGCTCGCGGATGTGGATGCCGAATTCCGCTGGTCGTTCCACCCGATCGAGAACCGCGGGCACATCGGGCCGAGCGGCATCGCGTCGCTTATCGGCACGGACATCGTGGTGACCGACTACTCGTCGATCATGTACGAAGGCGCGCTCGGCAAGAAGGTCGTTCTACGTTCCCGACCTCGATGGAATACCTGGAACTCCCCGGCTCAACTTCAACCCGCTCGCCATCGCACCGGGCATAACCCGCACGAGCGAATCCGAACTCGTCGCGCTTCTCGAGCGCTGGCTGAACGACCCTCGATCCGACGCCACGGCGCCTCGACCGCCTGATCGGCGTAGCGTCCGAGCACCCGGCGATTCCCACGACCGATGCCATCTTCGCATTCATCGAAGCGCATTCGTCCACGCGTTAGACATGCGCGCCAGTGCGATCCAGCAGGAGATACGCTTTAAAAAGGCTTGCAATCCGATGCGCCTCGCGCCCTCACGCGTCGGCGCAATGCATCGCTTAGATATGCCAGCGCATGACCGTCTTGCCGAGACGCTTCTGGATGTCGCCCTCGAAAGCCGCCGTCGCATCGGCGATGGAGCGCACGTCGAAGACCCGCCCCACGATGCGTTCGAGGTACTGCCGCACCGACGGCTGCGCCCGGTACAGATCGAGCGTTTCCGGAAGTCGATGCGCGAACGGCTGCCGCCGAACACGCGCAGCCCCTTCGCACAATTCATGCGCGTGCTGATGGGCACGGCGTTTTCGCTCACGCCCATGAGCGCGATGCAGCCTTCGGGCTGGATATGGTCGATCGCCTGGTCGATAGCGTTCTGCGACCCCAAGCCTCCGGCGCATTCGAACGCATGGGCGACGATGAGGTCGGCGGGGATGGCATTCGTCAGATACGTGCCGTCGACGAACGTGAAATCGGCGAGCTTGTCCTCGTTGCGGCCGAATACGAGACTGCGGTGCGGAAAGCGCTTCGATCAGAAGGGCCGTGATGGCTGACGCTGCCGTCGCCCCAGACGCCCACCGACGAGCGATCCGCGTGGGCGAACGCGTCGTAGCGGAAATCGCTGCGTCGCCACGGACACGAGCTCGGTGAATGCCGCGACGTCTTTATCGATGCGCTCGGGCAGGCCACCACGCGATCGGGCACGGTGCGCATACGAGCTCCTGCATGAAGCCGTCGGCGCTCGATGCGCTGAAAACCTGCTCGCGCGCAGGTAGTTCTCGGCGATGACCCCATGAGATTCGCACGGCAGGTTCGGGATCATGACGACGGCGTCGCCAGGCGCGTAGGTGCCGGTGCTGTCCAGCACTACCCCTGATGGATTCTGGACAAGCGCCACCGGGAGCTTCGGACCATGATGGCGGCACCGCGCGTTCCTTGGTAGTAGCGCTGATCCGCGTTGCAGATAGACAGGTGCGTCAGGGCGTACGAGCAAGGTGCCTCCATCGATGCTCTCGTCGCGCACGAGCATCTCGAAGCAGCGCGGCGCGTCAGCTGATACACGGTGTTCAGCATTTAATCCTCGATCCCCAGGAGCGCCTGCGCGATCTTGAGATCGGTCGGATAGGTGATCTTGATGTTGGATGCGGCGCGAGCGACGCGACCTTCGATCGCGCAGGACGAAGATGCTGCTGCATCGGTCAGGATGAGCGCGCCTCGTTCGAAAGCGAGGCGTACAGGCTCTGACGCACCGACTGAAGGTCTGCGGCGTCTGACCCTGGAACATGCGGCGTTCAGAACCGCGCGATCACGTGCCGTCGACGCTTTCGGACGATGGTATCGGTGGGGAATCACGGTATCGCAAGCATCGTAGGAGGCCGCGGCGTCAAGGTTGTCCTTGACTGATGCGATAGGTGACGAACAGGGCGCACTCGAATCATGCGTGACGAGCACGGCGTCATCGTCGATGCCGAAGGCGTCTCGATGTAGCGATGGCGTTCATGATGGTGTCATTGCGCCGCTCTCGCCGGCGATGACGACCAGCGTCGCTTTCCCCACGCAGGTGCGCAGGATGTCTGGTCGGTTCCACCCAGGCATCGGGCGTTACGATGACCTTCCGAATTCAGGCATGATCAGGAACTTTTCGACCGTATGCGCGATGATGGGCTTCTTGTCCCGGAGCAGATACTGCTTTGGGCTTATCCTGGAACGCTGCGTGCCGCGGCCTCCGCCAGAATTGCAGCGCGAAGTTCATGATACGTCCTTTCCTGCCCCGTCCGAGAACCACGTCGCCTATTGTATCCCAAGCATGCGGAGATGCTTCGTTATCGTATGCCGATGGATGCAAGAAGCGCGCGGCAACCTACGACAACATCATCGAACGTAGCGGCGAAATCACCCGTATACCAAGGATCGGCCACATCACGATCGATTCCAGCGAAGTGCCAGCATCGAAGCATTTGCGTTGCGCGCTCGCGGGCAGCTGCCTCAAATCGCACATGTTTTCAGCATCCATGCCGATAATCATGTCCCATGCTTCGGCATCGGCCGTCGTAACCTTGCGTGCACGATGGTCTCCGCAAGCAATACCTGCAGTTCAAGCATCTCACGCGTACCAGGATGCACAGGAGAACCTACTCATCATTGCGACAGGCGAGCGGAATCGATGAACGATCCTCTGAGGCCGCGCCGTTCAATGTCCAGCATCACATATTGGGCCATCGTCGATCTGCAAATGTCTCATGGCAGACGAATAGAATCTTACCGAACTCATAGTTCTCCGACCATTACACTGCATTTTCGAAGCCGGTAAAGAAATGAAACCTTCCTCTAACACCAGTCCATTCTAGCACGCATCAGCGTACACATTGAGCGAGCACGCTTTTGCAGCATGACATTGCGTGCAATGTCATCAAACGAGCAGGAGGCATGCGTATACTTGATAAACATGTACATTCACGATTGAACTCAAAAACGAAATCAGGGCAGAACCAGTTTCCAGTCCCGCCCTGCAAAGCCTTCGGCTTTTCGAGATATTCGATTATGACAGGCACAGCCTGCTCGTCAAGCGTTCAATAAAGTGAATGGACGAAACACTAGCTATTCTCGCGTATAGTTTGATGCATCAAACCCGCTGAAGAATTCCTTGAAAGACCTGATCGTTCTCGCTTTGACTCACCGTCCGAAACAACCCCTTGATATGAGATAGAAGTGTTGCAATTTCTATCATGCGTGCATTCTCAATCCTTCGCCGCCTTCTTCTCGAATTCCTCCTTGGTCATGTCGACGCGCCGTCGGATCCGACATGCCACGATCCGATCCAGGTGCTGAAGGCCATCGGTCGTCGTCGTACAGGTAGTACCACAGGCCGTCCAGCTGATCCAACCCGCGTCCATCGCGCCGGACTCGCGGAGGTGATACCAGGTTCCGTTGCGGTTGCGTCAGCCAGTCGTCTTGCGGCGCCCGAAGAGGCGAGGTGATACCAATAGCCTCGTTCTCAGCCATCCGTCTTCATGGCGCCCGAAGAGGCGAGGTGATACCAATAGCCCTCGTTCTCAGCCATCGGTCTTCGCGCGCGAGGCGCAAGAGATAGTCCAACGACCGTCGACCGCAGTCCATCCGGTATCCATGACGCCATCGGCATCGAAGCGGTACCACGCGCTCGACTGGCCCCATGCGAGCTTCTGCCATCCCGTGCGTCCGATTCCCGTCGCATCGTCGAAGTAACGCCAATCGTCGCCGACCTTCGTCCAGCCCGTCGCGCACACGTCCGCGTTATCGAAGAAATACCTGGTTCACCAGTACCAACCCGTTGCGGCGGCGGCCGCGTCACCGACGCGCACGCAGAAGCGAGGAGCCTTCGATGCGGCCGACCGTGGCCGTAGGCCGCTCGTTGATCGAAACCTCGTCGCCCATCGTCACGACGATGGCGGGGACGCCCGCGGCAATCGCATCGTCCGTCGGATAAGTATTTCGTTCCCAACTCGAACAGGTGCTGCATGGTCGGCCAGTACATGTTCCTGCACCGCTGCGTCTGAATAGCGAAGTCGGGCGAAAGCGTTTCAAGGTAGTTCCAGGTGTTCGACCGATAGAGGCCATGGTGGCCCACCTTTGAGCAGCGTCGACATGTCCGAGCTCGGCCGCCAGTTCGTCCTCAAGGCCGGGTTCCTTCTCGGGATCCTGGTCGACGCGCGTCACGTTATTGATGTCGCCCGCAAGGAATGCGGAATGCCCGTTCGCTTCCGCTTTGACGCCGAGCGAGAAGCAGTTGGCATCGTATGCGGGATGCTCCTCGTAATCCTCAGGGCGTGTTCACGATGGTGATGCGCATGTTCCCGAGCATGAACACGAGATTGCCCGTGGTGCGCGCGACCGCGTCTTCGGACGTCTGATCGGGCGATACGGGCGCCCCTTCATCGAAGTGCTGGATGAGCGTGGCGCCTGTTTCTTGAGCAGCCGCGATCATGCGGTCGTAGATGAACAGGTTGTCCCACAGACGGTCCGGTTCGGTGACGTATGCGTCCTATACGGCTTGATGTAGACGCGCTTGGGTTTGAATTCGCGAATCACCTGGTCGGCCATGCTTATGCGGTCGCTATGCGGATGCGTTCCGACTACAGAAGTCGAGGTTGTCTTCGTTGACCCCCAGGCTGCGCAGATAGCCGAGGACCTCGTCTTCCGACCCTCTGCCGGTCGTGATGCCGTCTCGCCATGGATACCGAGGATCCGAACCGTCGGGTCAGAAACTGTCTTCGCCTGAATCGACGATGCCGAAATGTCCGTTGCTTTCCAGGACGATGGCATCTTCGGAGATGAGCGAGATCACATGAATACGCTCGTCGGCATGGGCGATGGAAGGCACGGCGCCCGCAAGGACGATGGCGGCCGTCAGCATGAACACCGGTGCGAACAGGGACGGACGGTCGAACGACCTGAATGGTCGGTGCATCTTGAATGGTTTCCTTTGCAAAGGGAGTGGGCATCCGTCCGCATGAGGGAACGAATGCGGTTCTGACTACGGCAAACCGTGATGATGATACCGCATGCCGACGTCAGACACTGCAAAACTCCCGCCGCCGTCGGCTTCTATTCGTTGAGCGAGAACGTGAGCTTGACGGGGTTGTGGTCGCTGAATTCGAATCCTGTATCGATGTTCTCGGCCGTGGCCGTCACGTTGTCCGACACGATGAAGCCGTCAATTGTGGTCGTGTACGTCACGCCCTTCTGATACGGGATGTCATCGCCGCGGCACGTCGGGACGTCGGCAAGGTTGCTCGCCTCGACGACCGAATAGCCTTCGGCCAGATCCTCGGAGGAAAGCGTCGCGACCCAGCTCGGCACCTGCTGCTCGGAAGGATATATCTCAAGGCTGCCGCACAGCGCGTGGTTCCAGTCGCCGCCTGCGATAACGTAGTTGCCCGCTTCGTATTCTTCTTCGAGCACCTGATTGAGCATCGCAAGCTGCTGGGCGCGGACCGTGCCGCCCTCATCGTACGCGGACATATGGCTGTTGATGAGCACGAGCTCCTTGCCGTTGTCCACGGGGATGCGAAGACCCTCGAAGCAACGGTCGAGATCGAAGAACTTGGCGGGAACGCATCCGACACCGGATAGCTGCGACGCACCGCACTTGCGACGTGCGCGTCGGTCATCGTGAGGAGGCCGGCATTCACGATGCCGTGCGGGTCGGTCAGCGGATACGCCAGAAACGCGCTATGGAAGTTCGCCGCGTAGGTCGATCCGTAGCCGACATGACGCCCTTGATGGCATCGACCTGATTCACATGATAGCTGCGCGTCGAATCGACGTCCGCCTCCTGGAACAGAGCGAAATCGGGATCGAGGGCCTGAGTGGTCGCGATGGCGCCCTGGGTGCAGGCTTCGACGCTTTCCTTGCTCACGGCCGTGCCATGCGTGCCTTTCTTCGGCGTTCCGTCGGCCATGACGCCTTCGTCCATGAAGAACGTGTAGTCGGGCGTGTACGCCCCGAACCCGATGTTGTACGTGGTCGCGGTGTATTCCGTTCCCGCCGACAGCGTCTGCAGGACGTTGGAATCCGTGACGAGACGTTCGTTGTCGTCGATCCGATAGTAGGTGATCTGCATATACGCGACATAGCACCCGACGACGAGCACGATGAACACCAGAAGCGTCGAGATGATCTTGGGCACGGCCCTGAGCGCCGCTCCAAAGCGGTTTCGTCATGAACGACCCTTTCCCTTTCCCTGCATGCAATGCGCAACCATTCTATATGACGAACGCGCAGCATGAACGGAAACGAAGGGACGAGCACGCCGAGCTGCGCCGAAAAGCTGGAATCGAAAGGAATGAATGCCGCGCTTCATGCAGGAACTCGACAGGGGCGGCGAAGCGTGAGCACCGAGCTCTTGAATCGGTACGAAGCGCCAGAAGGACACGGCAGGCCGAAAGTATTGGGGATCCGATCAGGCGCGACGGGCCAGCACGACCATCCAACGCTCGCTCGGATGCGTGCGCACCTCGATGCGGTCGAAGCCCGCTTCCTCTAGGGAGGCTGCAAGATCGTCGCCCGTATACATCGACATCCCCGAAAACGATGCGGCCATCTCGCGGTCGGATTCGGCCGTGCCGTCCACCTCGTTCGAGATCATGAACGTGCCGCCGCGACGAAGCACGCGCGCGACCTCGGAAAGCGATCGGCGGATATCGGGCCAGAAATACACGGTCTCGAACGCGGTCGCCACATCGAAGGATGCATCGGCGAAGGGAAGCGCCATCACGTCGCCTTTCGACGATGCGGCAGGAACCCTGCGCAATGGCCCGTGCATTGAACGAGCGCGATGATCGACGCTCATCGGAGCGTAATCGACGCCGGTCACGCTGCCGCGCGGACAGCGCCGAGCAGACGCGCGACATTTGCACCGCCGCCGCAGCCGATATCGATCGCATCGGCCGTATCATCGATCGAAAGCTGCGTGAAGCTCCACGCGGAAAGCATCGCGTGACGACCGCCGTTCATGCGCTCGAGCATGGTCAGGCCGCCCCCCTTCGGGACGCGCGGATTCTGGTCGGGAGGAAGCGCAGACATGGAAACTCATCTCCTTATTCGCAGAAAGACGCCGACCGCAACGGGAGCGGACGGCGTCTTGAAGGGACATGCGCGACGAGCCGGAAGATTATTTGCCCGTCTCGTCGGAAGAGATGCGTCATGAGGCGCAGATGCATCTCCTTCGCCGGCATCCGCCTCGGCGGCGACGGCGCCGCAGCCGGAGGCGTCGGCGGAACCGCGGGCGCTGCGGCCTGCACGTCGGTGCCGGCCGGAACCGATGCCTGCGCTGGGGCTCGGGCGCCGAAGAAGCGGCAGGAGCCTGCGCTGCCGAAGCAGGGGCCGTCTGAGGGTCGGTCGGAAGCCGGAGCAACCTGTTCAGGAGCAGCTGGCGACCGAAGCGACCGGAGCGGTCTGATTTGCCGGAGCAGCTGAGATTCGGCCGACTCAGGCGCCGCGGCCTGCGGTTGCGGCGCGGAAGCCGCCGTCTGCGGTGCGGCAGCCTGCTGCTGAGGCTGTGCGAGCCTTGATCCTGCGTGAACGGCTGGTAGCCGCCTTGGGGCTGCTGGTACTGCTGCCCGTATGCCTGCTGCTGATACGGATTCGGCTGCGGCTGGCTGCCCTGGGGCTGCTGGTACTGGGTTCGGCTGCTGCCATGCGCCGGCCGGGCATATCCACCCTGGAGCGGGAGCGTCCTGAGGACCCCAGGACGGAACGTTGAATGCGACGTCAACAGCCGAGGGCGCGTCGTGATCATCTGGAGCCACGCGCTCACGCACATGAGCGCGTATATGAGAAGCGTGAAGACGAGCATGAACACCAGGAAGCCGGCGCCGGCGCTTGCGATCGCCGTCATGATTTCGGAATCGGACATGGTTCCCGAAGACGCGTTGATCACGGGAACGAGGATCGACATCAGGAAGGTGAAACAGACGATGAAGAGCACGAGGCCGAATATGAGACCGAAAATAAGGCCGAACAGAGGTTCATCGCGAAGATGCGCACGATACCGTTCGTGTCGCGCTCAGCATGCTCCAGTCGTTCTTGATATTGAAGCCTGCGGACAGCGAGTCGTGAGATGCTGATGCGCATGCTGCCGCCCAGCCTATAGAATTCCACAAGCACGTAGAGCGCAGGGAGACGAGCGAGAGCAGGAACCCTGAGCGCCATGGCGCCGCCGAAACAGGCGGCACCGACCCGTAGTACGACCCGCCGGCCAGCAGCGCGAAATACCCGCTGTTCGTCAGCATGTCGCTGAAGGTCGAGATGATGCGGGAATGAGCCCGAGCACGAACATGAACACGAAGATGAGCCCGCCGCGCCCAGAGCCGCGTGTCGTTGTTGCCGAAGATCGTCGCGGCAGAGGATTACGCACGTTCCATGCGGCCTCGCGCGCCCATCCATAGAGGAAACCGTTCTGGACGATGGTGCCGAGAATCAGGATCATATCGAGAAGGCCCAGCTGAGCACGTTCTTGAACCAGCGGGCGAGTTCTTCACGTCGTTCCATGCGGTCTGGAAGTACTGATCTGCACTGCGACCACTTCCTTTCTCGTGGCGATGCATGCTGTCCGATCTTCGACGTCGAAAGCTCGGCCGCCGAAGGCCGAACGCACGGCGCGGATCGCCTTACAGGGTTGATGATGCTGCCACTATACCGCAGGAGACGAGGTCATCAAGGCCTTGACACCGTATCGATACCGTTTCTTGAAACACCTGTTCACATATGCTTTTCAACGCATGGGAGGAAGGCGCCTCACCTGACCTTCACGAGCGAGAAGACGCCGGCATCCGTCGCGCGTGAAATGCAGGTGCGCGGCTCGAGGAATTCAGCTCCATCAGGAACCCGAGGCCCGCGAGACGTGCGCCGAACTTCTGCACCAGGCGGATCTGCGCGACGGCCGTGCCGCCGGTCGCCACCAGATCGTCCACCAGAAGCGACCACGTCGTCGGCGCACAGCGCATCCGCATGGATTTCCAGGCGGTCGACGCCGTATTCAAGCTCGTATTCCTCGGAAAGCGTCGCGCGCGGAAGCTTGCCCGGCTTGCGAGCAGGAATGAAGCCGGCGTTCAAGCGATACGCCACAGGCGCGCCGATCATGAAGCCGCGTGCCTCTGCGCCGACGACCTTCGTGACGCCCTGCATCTTTGAAACGGTCGGCGATCGCGTCGATGACGGCCGAGAATCCTTCCCCATCGGCCAGAAGCGGCGTGATGTCCTGAAGACGACGCCCGGCTCGGGGTAATCGGGAATGCTGGCGATCTTGCTCTCGAAGTCGAATGCGACCATGAGAATCCTTTCGGGACGCGAAGCCCGCGCGAAGCGGCGCCCATCGGCGAATCAAACCGCACCATTGTACTACGACTCGTTCGCACGCGGACCGCCCTTCATCTCGATCCCGATTGTCGAAGACTCCTCCGCATATTCTTAAAACCTATTGACCTTATTGGTTAGTGGGTTATTGTGTCGTCATCACATGACGGCACAACGCTCGGAAGGAGGCATCGCATGACCGAGAAGTTCAACACGCTCAACCGGGGCTGCTACGCCACGCACGACATGATCTTCATGCGCGCATCGATGCCTTGCAGGCGAATGCCCTGCTCCCAAGCGGATCTTGCAGTCCTCTTCGGCGAAATCTCCGCCTGAGGGCCGCGCGCGCCGATAGGCATCGGCGCGGCCTCGTTCGGGAGGCATACGGGCGCTGCTCCCGGCCTTCCGCATTCATTCGAATCGGATTCGTGGCAGCCGGGAACGCGCCCGGGCTCACCGCTTCGCCCTTTTCCCTTTGCATCATGACGAACGATTTCGCATTCGGAGGAACGAACCATGACTGAATACCGATTCGAGACCAAGGCCCTGCATGTCGGGCAGGAACAGGCCGATCCCGCATCCGACTCCCGCGCGGTGCCCATCTACCAAACCACGTCGTACGTCTTCCGCAGCGCGCAGCACGCCGCCGACCGCTTCGGGCTGCGCGATGCCGGCAACATCTACGGACGCCTGACCAATTCCACCCAAGGCGTCTTCGAAGACCGCATCGCGGCGCTCGAAGGAGGCGTGGCGGGGCTTGCCGTGGCATCCGCGCGGCGGCGATCACCACGTCATCCAGGCCCTCGCCCGCGGCGGCGACCACGTGGTCGCGCAGAAGACCATCTACGGCGGCACGGCCAACCTGCTCAAGCACACGCTGGCGCCGTTCGGCATCGACACGTCGTTCGTGGATGCCCAGAACCTCGCGAAGTCGAATCCGCCATCCGGAACACCACCAAGCTCGTCTTCATCGAAACGCTCGGCAACCCGAATTCCGACATCCCCGACGTCGACGCCATCGCGAAAATCGCCCACGCGCACGGCATCCCCGTGGCCGTGGACAACACCTTCGGCACGCCGTACCTGTTCCGCCCGATCGAGCACGGCGCCGACATCGTCATCCATTCCGCCACGAAGTTCATCGGCGGCCACGGCACCACGCTCGGCGGCGTGATCGTGGACGGCGGCACTTTCGACTGGGCTGCGTCGGACGCTTCCCGCAGTTCTCCGAGCCGAACGCCTCCTATCATGGCGTGTCGTTCGTCCAAGCCGCCGGACCGGCGGCGCTCGCCGCCTATATCCGCGCCATCCTGCTGCGCGATACCGGGGCCTGCATCTCGCCGTTCAACGCCTGGCTCCTGCCCAGGGGACCGAAACGCTCGCCGTGCGCCTCGACCGCCATATCGAGAACACGAAGAAAGTCGTCGAATACCCTGGCGGCCCAGCCCCTGGTCGAAAAGCTCAACCACCCGAGCCTTCCCGGACATCCCGACCACGAGCTCTACGAGCGCTACTTCCCCTGACGGAGGCGCATCGATCTTCACGTTCGAGACTCAAGGAGGCAGGAAGCCGCGTATGCGTTCATCGACAACCTGAAGATCTTCTCGCTGCTCGCGAACGTCGCCGACGTCAAGAGCCTCGTCGTGCATCCCTTACGACACCACCCATGCCGAGCTCACCGCCGAAGAGCTCGCGGACGCAGGCATCACGCAGGCCACCATCCGCCTGTCCATCGGCATCGAAGCCGCCGAAGACATCATCGGCGATCTTGACCAGGCGTTCCAAGCCGTCTCCGACATCGTGGCGGCATAGGCCGGAAGTTTCGGAAAAGAGAGGTCGAGCGGACATCCCATTCGACCTCTCTTCATTCCCGTCTCGTATGCGCAGGGCCGATCAGAACGTCGAGACGACGGTGCCGCCGCCGACGACCCTCATCGCCCTGATAGGCGACGACGGCTTTGACCGGGCGCCGCGAGGCGCGCGGGCGACGCGTAGACGATGCGGACCGTACCGTCCTGCCTGCGCTCCACGCGCGCCGGATGCGGAATCTGGCGATAGTGCGTCTTTGACCATGACCTCGAAAGATGCGAGGTCTCGGGATCGGCGACCCAGTTCCAGTCGTCGGCGACGCACCCGTCGGACAGCAGGGAATCCTTCGGTCCGACGACGAGCGCGCGATCCCGCGCGTCTTTCGCCACCACATACAGCGGCTCCGATGCGGCGATGCCGATGCCTTTGCGCTGCCCCACGGTGAACGACTCGATGCCCGAATGCCGTCCGATCACCGCGCCCGCTCATCGCGGATTACGCCCGCTGCGGCGTATGGCCGAATAGCGTTCCAGAAAGCCGACGTAGTCGCCGTCGGGAATGAAAACAGATATCCTGGGCTTTCAGGCTTGTCTGCATTGATGAAGCCCTGTTCGGCGGCGATCGCGCGCACCTCGGACTTGCGCATGCCGCCGAGCGGCAGCAGCGTGTGCGCCAATTGGCGCTGCGTAAGCGAATAGAGCACATAGCTCTGGTCTTTCGACGCATCGGCGCCGCGCACGAGGGCGAATCGGTCGCCGCGATGCACGATCTGCGCGTAGTGGCCCGTCGCCACATAGTCGCACCCCAGGTCGAGTGCCCGTTCCGCATGCCTCGAACTTCAGTCGGCGATTGCAGTCGATGCACGGTTCGGCGTGCGCGCCGTTTCGTACGCACGTACGAACGGCTTGATGACGGCGGTCTTCGAAACGATCGGTGAAATCGATCGTGCGATGGGCTACGCCCAAACGGCGCGCGACGCTCTTGGCATCCTCGACGTCGTCTAGGCTGCAACAGGTACGGCTCGCGCACGAGTGTGCGTCGCGCCGGGCAGGTCGCCGCCATGCAGGCGCATCGTGGCACCGATGACTTCGTATCCCTGCTGTTTGAGCACGTATGCGGTAACGCTCGAATCGACGCCGCCGCTCATGCCCACCATGACGCGCTTCGTCATCGGCGGACCGCCCCTTCCCCGGGCAGGCTGCTCGGATTGCCCCACGATGCCTCGAGGGCGCACGCGAAGGCTACGCGCACCTCAGGACGCGGCGGCATCGAAGCCGCGTGATCCACGCATATCATCATATGAAGCCTCCTTCCCTGCCGCATTGCATTCCCTGCATCAAACCATGCGGGAATCGTGCGGAACGCCTGTCATAATCCGCCGGATATCCGAATACCTCCCTATTCGGCGAACAGCGGCGTGGACAGGTACCGCTCGCCCGTATCGGGAAGGAGCGCGACGATGGTCTTGCCTTCGTTTTCCGGACGCTTCGCAAGCTCGACGGCAGCCCAGACCGCAGCGCCCGAGGATATGCCCACGAGCACGCCTTCCAGGCGGCCGATCTCGCTCGCTCGAAGGCGTCGTCGTTTTCGACCTTGACGACCCGTCGTCAGACGGACGTATCCAGCACATCGGGCACGAAGCCCGCGCCGATACCCTGGATCTTATGGGAACCGGACGTGCCTTCGGACAGGACCGGAGAGCTTGCCGGTTCGACGGCGACGACCTTGACGGCGGGATTCTGCTCCTTGAGGTACGCGCCCGTGCCCGTCACCGTGCCGCCGGTGCCGACGCCCGCGACGAAGATGTCGACCGCACCGTCGGCGTCCGCCCAGATTTCGGGACCGTCGTGGCCTTATGGACCGCCGGATTCGCAGGATTGACGAACTGGCCGGCCAAAAAGCTGTTCGGCATCTGGTCGGCGAGTTCCCTGCGCCTTCGCGATGGCGCCCTTCATGCCCTTCGAGCCGTCGGTCAGGACGAGCTGCGCCCCGTAGGCCTTCATGAGCAGGCGACGCTCGACGCTCATGGTCTCGGGCATCGTGATGACGACCTTGTATCCGCGTGCGGCAGCAACGGAAGCGAGGCCGACGCCGGTATTGCCGGAGGTGGGTTCGATGATCGTGGCGCCCGGGCCGATCTTGCCGCGCGCCTCGGCATCGTCGAGCATGGCTTTGGCGATGCGGTCTTTAACCGAACCGGCGGGATTGAAATACTCGAGCTTTGCTGAGCATCGCGGCCTTCAGGCCCTCCCTCGCTTCGATGCCCTTGAGCTCGAGGAGCGGCGTAGTGCCTATGAGCTGGTCGATGGATGTGTAGACGGTCATGGCAGCTTCCTTTTGAGGACACGCAGACGGGTCGTGCCGAAGATGCGTCACTGCATAACCCTATCTACTAAGTAGGTTTAGAGGGATTAAACCTACTTCGAGCGATAAAGTCAAGACGACGGCACGGGGTTCATGATGCGCTTCCCTGTAAATACATACAACCTGGTGATATTATGGGTAATGGAATTGAGAGAAGAGGCAGAGCATATGATGATTTCAACGAAAGGCCGCTACGCCCTGCGCGTCATGGTCGACCTGGCCGAACACATGTCCTGTTCGTACACGCCTCTGAAGGAGATCGCCCGGCGTCAGGAAATTTCGGAAAAATACCTCGAAAGCATCCTCAAGGTGCTCGTGAAGAACGGTCTGCTCGTCGGACTACGCGGCAAGGGCGGCGGGTATCGCCTGACGCGCGACCCTTCGTTGTACACCGTAGGCGAGATCCTGCGCCTGACCGAGGGCGGGCTTGCCCAGGTTCCCTGCCTCGACGAAGACGAATCGTCCTGCGATCGCATGGGATCGTGCCGTACCGTGGAGATGTGGCGCGGGCTCGACAAGGTCATCAACGACTACCTCGACGGCATTACGGTGGCCGACCTGGCAGAACGCATCGACGAGGGAAACTATTACGTGATCTAGGCCGCTGAATGCAGGTTGCGCAACGCGTACGGGCACCTGCCGCCTGCGTCCCGACCATCGGCATCAATGGCCATGGCGCTCAATTCCCATGCGCATCCTTGCGGCCGCATCGACGTTTCCGGCATTCAGTTCCGAAAGGCCTATTCCCCGTGCAGGGTCCTTGCGGCAATCCGGGTTGCCCAGAAGGACCGCGCAATAGTCGACGAGCATCTTCTGAGCCTGGTCGGTCAAGGCGTCGAACGATCCGACGACACGCTTCTTCCGTGCAAGCGCCCGCTCCTCTTCCCATGAGATGCGTCCCGCAAGGTAATCGAGGGAGCATCCGTAGATATCGGCGATGCGCATGGCGTCGACGGCGCTGATCTCGCGTTCGCCGCGTTCCCACGAGCCGAACGTGCGCGATGGAATGCCGAGCGCACGGGCCGCATCGTCCTGGCTCAAGCCGGCGTGCTTGCGCGCCTCTTTGAAATTACCCTTCACGAGAACCTCCTTAATACAGGAGATTCTACACGTTAGGTGGCATTACCACAATAAAACTCCAGCGTATAGTGTTGACTTGCTCAATAGGTGCAGCTATATTCATCGTAGTTTACACATTACGTGATTATCGATGAATCGAGGGGCGGACGTGGGCTATGACATGCAGGCAATCGCTCGCCGGATGAAAGGCCTGAGAACCGAACGAGGACTCGATCAGGCGACGCTTTCCCGCATATCCGGCGTCTCGCTGAACCTCATCCAGCAGTACGAAACCGGGCAATCGGCCATGCGTCTCGACACCGCAGCCAGCCTCGCCGAAGCGCTCGGCTGCTCGATCGACGCCCCTTCTCTGCAGAGGCTGACGGCACTGCATGCGCACCATGAACGTTCAGAAGCTCCGCTTCATCTCGCGCGTCGTGTACAGGGCATCGTCGCCCCAGAGGACGACCTCGCCTGACGCGAGCGTCGCCGGCACGTCTATCACGCGCTGGTTGCTCGACCCGCGAAACCCTCAGGCCCATGCTCTTCTTCGCCTGCGTACGAACGGGCCGTCCACCAGCACGTCGAGGGTGGCCATGATGCGATCGGTGCATTCGGTATGCCCTGATCCGCGCGTCAGATTCTCGAACGTATGTCCCGAATAGAGCCAGATCGTCTTGTCGGGGAATTCCCGCCGCACACGTTCGAGGAAATCGACCAGGCCCGCCTGGTTCTCCGGCTCCATAGGCTCGCCGCCGAGCACGCTCAGGCCGTCGACGCACAGAGGGCGGGCTTTCGACGATCTGGTCTTGGACGGCGGTATCGAAGGATTGCCGCATGGAGTTCCATGCTCCTCGTTGAAACAGAACGGGCGGTGCATGCGGCACCCCGAGACGAACAGGACGGTTCGCACGCCTTCCCCCATTGGCGATATCGCGTATTTGATCGTCGAGATGCATCGCTTCATGCTCCAGCCCGCAGAAAGCGGCGCCGCACGCATCGCGCGCAGCGCCGCCTTTCGATTCCGTGCCTCACCGATCCGTGCCCGCATCGCCGACCGACGGCGGCATCCGGCCGGTGCGTCTGACGCGCCTACAGATGCAGGACGCGGTCCTGATCTCCTGGTGCGGCCCTGGTTCCAGTACTGGGTACCGATGTAGCCGCAGGTGCGGCGCGCGACATTCATCGTCGACTGATCGCGGTTGCCGCAGTTCGGGCATTCCCAGCACCAGCTTGCCGTCATCTTCCACGATCTTGATCTCGCCGTCGTAACCGCAGCACTGGCAGTAGTCGCTCTTGGTGTTGAGCTCGGCGTACATGATGTTCTCGTAGATGTACTGGATGACGGACATGACGGCCTTGAGGTTGTCCTGCATGTTCGGGACCTCGATGTAGCTGATGGCGCCGCCCGGGGACAGGCGCTGGAATTCGCTTTCGAACTTCAGCTTCGTGAAGGCATCGATCTCCTCGGCCACGTGGACATGGTAGCTGTTGGTGATGTAGCCCTTGTCCGTGATGCCCTTGATGACGCCGAAGCGGCGCTGGAGGGCCTTCGCGAACTTGTACGTCGTGGATTCGAGCGGCGTGCCGTACAGGGAGTAGTCGATGTCCTCGGCTTCCTTCCATTCGGTGCACTTGTCGTTCATCTTCTGCATGACGGCCTTCGCGAACGGCGTGGCCTCCTCGTCGGTGTGGCTGTGGCCGGTCAGGTACTTCACGCATTCGTACAGGCCCGCGTAGCCGAGGGAAAGCGTCGAGTATCCGCCGTAGAGCAGCTTGTCGATGGTCTCGCCCTTCTCGAGGCGCGCGAGGGCGCCGTGCTGCCACAGGATCGGGGCGGCGTCGGACAGCGTGCCGCGCAGGCGGTCGTGGCGGGCGCGCAGGGCGCGATGGCAGAGCTCCAGACGCTCTTCGAAGATGTCCCAGAACGCATCCACGTCGCCGCGGGACGAAAGCGCGACATCAGGCAGGTTGATCGTGACGACGCCCTGGTTGAAGCGGCCGTAGTACTTCGGCGCCCGGCTCCCTAGTTGCCGGCGTTGGCCACGTTGCCGTAGCCGTTGCCCGAGCGGTCGGGCGTCAGGAAGCTGCGGCAGCCCATGCAGGTGTAGCAATCGCCGTCGCCTTCGACCTCGCCCTTGCTGAGCTTGAGCTCGCGCATCTTCTTCTCGGAGATGTAGTCGGGCACCAGGCGGCGCGCCGTGCACTTGGCGGCCATCTGCGTCAGGTAGAAGTACGGCGAGCCCTCGGACACGTTGTCTTCCTCGAGCACGTAGATGAGCTTGGGGAAGGCCGGCGTGATCCAGATGCCCTCTTCGTTCTTGACGCCCTGGTAGCGCTGCGCGAGCGTCTCTTCGATGATCATCGCGAGGTCGTGCTTCTCGGCTCGTCCTTGGCTTCGTTGAGATACATGAAGACAGTGACGAAGGGTGCCTGGCCGTTGGTGGTCATGAGCGTGACCACCTGGTACTGGATGGTCTGAACGCCGCGGCGGATCTCGTCGCGCAGGCGCTTCTCGACCACTTCGGAGACGCGCTCGGGCGACGATTCGAGCGCCAGCGTGTTGATCTCGTCGAGCACCTCGCGACGGATGCGCTGGCGGCTGACGTCGACGAAGGGCGCGAGATGCGTGAGCGAGATGGACTGGCCGCCGTACTGGCTCGACGCCACCTGGGCGATGATCTGCGTGGCGATGTTGCAGGCGGTGGAGAAGCTGTGCGGCTTCTCGATCAGCGTGCCGGAGATGACGGTGCCGTTCTGCAGCATGTCTTCCAGGTTCACCAGGTCGCAGTTATGCATATGCTGCGCGTAGTAGTCGGAATCGTGGAAGTGGATGACGCCCTCGTTATGCGCGGTCACGACGTCGCTTCGGCAGAAGTTCGCGCATGGCCAGATCCTTCGAGACCTCGCCGGCCATGTAGTCGCGCTGGACCGAGTTGACCGAGGGGTTCTTGTTGGAGTTCTCCTGCTTGACCTCTTCGTTGTTGCATTCGATCAGCGCCATGATCTTGTCGTCGGTCGTGTTCTTCGGCGCTTCAGGTCCCTGAACGTAGCGATAGATGATGTACTTGCGCGCGACTTCGAAGCGATCGAGCTTCATGATCTCGTCTTCGACGAGGTCCTGGATTTCCTCGACGGAGACGGCATGGCCCGCTTCGGCACAGGCGTCGGCGACGTTCTGGGACGCATAGGAGATCTGACGGTCGGTCAGACGCTGCGCGGCGGGGACCTCCGCATTGGCGGCGGTGATCGCGTTTTCGATCTTGGAGATATCGAACTCGACTTCCGAACCGTTGCGCTTGATGATCTTCATGGATGCGCTCCTCTTCCTTTTCTCCCTACGGCTCCGCGCCGGTGTCTGAATTGCGTGGTGCACGGGTTGCCCGGATGTCTTCCGGCCGTGCCATGGTACGACATTCGAAGCCCATAATGTTCGGCGTTATCCACAAGATATTGTGGATAGGGTGCAAAACTATTCCATAATTGGTGTAATCGCAGGTCGAAGGCAAAGAGCGGACGGACGCGCCGTTCACAGAATTCCAACGGCATGGAGTTCTTTTGTCGTCGGTGAGCGGCGGAGGGTCGCGCAGGCCGTCGCGGCACAAAAAGCCCCGGGAATGTATCCCCAGGGCAGCATCAGAATGCTCTCGGATGCGAGGCCCTTTTCGCCTTAAGATTAAGAAAGCGCTTTCGAATGCGAAGCCTTTCGCCTTTAGAAGCGCTCTCGGATGCGGAGCCTGCATCCGAGGCGGCATCGTCGGCACCGCCGGATGCGGAGCCGGACCCCTATGGCCGAAGAGAGCAGCGCGCCCATGGACCGGGATGCCGCATTGGACGGATCCTCCCCGCAGCTTCAAGTGTCGGCCACAAGCCCGTCGGCCTTTGGACAGATGGTCGACGCCGCTTTCGTAGGTCTTCTGGACGTCGGCGATCTTGGCGGCGAACGCCTCGGCGTCGGCCGAAGAGCCTGCGGCCTGAGCCTCGTTGTAGATGTCCACATAGGCATTCAGGGCGCTGGAAAGATCCCTTGGCGCCGGCGACGTATTCCCTCATGCGCGTCGGCAAGATCGGTCGGAGCCGAGATGTCCTCGATCTTCAGGAGATCGTCGGCAGCCTTCTGCGCCGCGAGCTTCATGGACGCGCCGTCGCCGGCGGCGACGTATTCGGAGAAGCCGGACAGATCGTCGGCCACGTCGGCGCCGATGCCGTTGATGGAGGCCATGTAGGCGCGGTCGAGCTGGAGCGGCGTGCGGGAATTGTCCTTCGCCTCGTCCGAGCAGCCGGCAAGCGCGAACGCGGCCAGGCAGGCGATCGCCGCCACGGCGATGATGCGGCGCGACGAAGCCTTCAGGTGGTCTCAGGAGGGATGCCTTCGTATGCATGGTCGATTCGATCCTTTCACGTGGATTGCGCCCCATTGTATCAGCGGCGCGCGCTCGGATGAAACGACGAGGCTCCGTTTCATTTTCGACATGAAGCGCGAAGACGAAAACCGCCGCGAAAAGCTGAAGGCGGGCTCCCGAACGGAGGCCCGCCTTCGCCGATCGCGGAACTGAGGCGATTCCGCTGCGTCAGCTCTTCTGAGATTGCGGATGATGTCCTGCAACACGCAGGGCATCTTCGTCGCTGCGCGTCATGACGAAGACCGTATCGTCGCCGGCCAGGGATCCCACCACGCCGTTCAGACGCGCCGAGTCGAAGGCGACCGTGACAGCCCGAGGCGATGCCCGAGGGGTGCGCAGCACGATGAAGTTGTTGACGACCTCGACCGTTTCGACGAGTTCGCCCACCATGCGCTTGAGCTGCATGTCTTCGGGCAGCACGTAATAGCCTTCGCGGGATTTGGCCAGACCCATGCCCGCGATGTCGCGCGAGACCGTCGCCTGCGTGCAGTCGTAACCTTCTTCACGCAGCTGTTCCACCAGGTCGCGTTGGGTCTTAACCGTGCCGCGGCGAATGATGTCCCGTATGACGTCGTGGCGCACGGCACGTTTGGTCATGCCAACCTCCTTATGGAAAAACGCAGCTAAGAGACGCTGCATCGCTCGTGGGTCTTCTTGCAGGACTAAAATATACAGATAGTTGCATTAAATTGGTTTAAATTTTCTAAAAACGGTATGAAATTTGCTCAAAGCTGCAAATTTCTGCATATTTCTGAGAGAAAGGCGCGGCCATGGACCAGAAAAACGGGCGCGCGCGGCCCATGCCGACCAACCGGCGCGCGACGCGAACGTCGCGGCATTCGTCGAATACTTCCAGAACGGATGCAAGCCGAAGGCCTCCACGCTCGGCGTGGAGATCGAGCATTTCCTCGTGGACAACACCGGCCAGCCGCTCACGTACAGCCAGCCGAACGGCGTCGCCGACGTGCTGCGCACGCTGAGCGCCCGCTATCCCGACCTCAGCATGCACGGCGACGACATCCTGGGCGTCGCGAAGCCGCATATGAACGTCACGATCGAACCGGCCGCGCAGCTGGAGATATCCGCCGGTCCCTTCGAATCCATCGCCGACATGCGCTTCGCGCTCGGCGAGTTCGAGCGGGACGTGGCAGCGGCGCTCACGCCGGTTGCGGGCCGCATGGTCGCGCTCGGCTACGATCCCGATGCTCGTGGCCGCGGACAAGGAGCTCATCCCCAAGGCGCGCTACGACATCATGAACCGCTACCTTTCGGCCATCTCCCCGTCCGGGCCGCGCATGATGCACGGCAGCGCATCGACGCAGGTGTCCATCGACTATACGAGCGAAGAAGACGCCGCGGCCAAGATGCGCGTCGCCTCCGCGCTTGCTCCCCTGCTTTCGCTCATGTGCGACAACGCGCCCGTGTTCGAAGGAACCCGCGCGCCGCACCGCCTGATGCGGGCGGAGATCTGGCGGTATCTCGATCCCGACCGCTGCAACACCGTCCCCGGATGCCTGGACGCGGGATTCTCGTTCGCCGATTACGCGAACTATATCCTGGACGTGCCCGCCGTGGTGGCGCTGGACGCCGAGGGCGAGGCGCGCTACGACACGCGCACCTTCGGGGACATCTTCGCCGATCGCACGATGACGCACGCCGATATCGAGCACGCGCTTTCGATGGTATGGCCCGACGCGCGTCTGAAGACCTACGTGGAAATCCGCCCCTGCCGATGCGCTGCCGCTCGATCTTGCCTGCGCTTACGAGGCGCTTATCAGAGGCATCTTCTACGGACCGGCGCTCGGTGCGCTGGCCGCGGCGTTCGAGGCGTGGATGCGCAGGGATGTGGACGATGCGAAGACGGCGATCATGGAGCTCGGATACGAGGCAGAGACGTTCTCGCGCAACGCCGGCGACATGTGCGACGCGCTCGTGGAGATGGCTCACGAGGGCTGCCTGCCGGCGAGCGAGGGTTCCTGGATCCGCTGGCCCGGCTCGTGAAGCAGCGCATCACGCCGGCCGACGTGCCCGAGTTCGCGTAGGGCTTCAAGAAAGGGCCGAAGTCCGAAAGCCGTAGGAACATCGACCGATGAAGCGCGTCCTTCTCGAACAAGAGCAGGGCGCGCCGCTATACTTGGAGCGTCTTCTTCCGCGGACGCCGCTAGGCGAAGGGATGCGCGTATGAGGGCCTCCGATGCAGAACATCGTCGTCGACCGACCAGACGGCAAGGCACGCCGGGGGCCAGCGGCGTGCCGCTGGAGAACGGCGCGCCCGTCGGCGGTTCCCGATGGCTTCCGCTCGTCGCCATCCTCATCGCTGCGACCGTCATCGTCCTGATGGCGTATGCCTGCACATCGTCTGCCGGGCGAACGGCCGATCAGGAAGCCGAGCCCGCCGCAACCCATCCCGAAAACGATCCCGATCGCGTGACGTTCGTCGCCGTGGGCGACAACCTGCCCGAAGTCGCCATAAGCGAGCAGGCGGATGCCGCCGCGGGAGAAGCCGGCGACGGTCGATACGACTTCCGACCGCTGTTCGCACCGATCAGACCCTATGCGTGGCGCAGGCCGACCTCGCCTACATGAATCAAGAGACCCACCTGGGCGGCGGCGCCATCGGCTCGCAGGGCTATCCGTCGTTCAACGTGCCTGACGCCATGGCCCGATGCCGTGGTGGACGCCGGATTCGACTTCGTGGCATCCGCATCCAACCACAGCTACGACTGGGGCTGTACGGAGCTCTCGACCATTCCGGCCATACGGAACTCTATACAGCGCCTCTCCAACGGCTTCTTTATCTCGCGATCATGAACCTCCTGGAGACATGAATAGGTATTTCCTCGTCCATTCTCGGTAATGTAGACAACCTCCTCGTCCGCGATGGGTTGTTCTAAAACGCGACATAGCTCTTATTCAATACGTAATTCAGTATGTAATTCATTCTATAATAAAGCACAATACTCATTTGAATGAGAGGCAACCACTATGCCCATGCTTGAAAGACCTTGCCGATAATCCGCCCCATAACCGACCTTCGCACGAAGCTCAACGACGTATGCGACCAGGCTGTTGAAAATCAAGAGCCTATCGTGCTCACCAAAACGGGACGCCTGCGTTCATCCTGATGGACAGCGAAACCTATGAGGCCCGGATCGAAAGCGCCCGTGTTCGTGCGGCGCTCGTCGAAGCCGAAATAGAAGAGAAGTATCGTCCTGAGACCATTTCGTCCCGAGATGCAGATGATCGGATGCGCAAACTCTTCGAAATTTGGGGCTCACGTATGCATGAGGTCGAATGGCGGCCGCGTGCGCAGCTTGATCGCGAATCCATCGCCATCTATCTCGGCCTCGAATGCAAGAACCCCTAGCCGCCCTGTCGACCATACAGATGATCGACGATGCCATACGCCAGGTGCAAGCATTCCCAAGCATGGGTAGACGCGTCGTCCTCGAAGACACGGCCCATCATGACTACCACCGCGTCCTCGCCGGCATGCATACCGTGTACTACCGCTTCGACAGCAGCGCATCGTCATCTATCGCGTCCTGCATCGGCGCAAGGACGTCGCGGATTACAGCTTTGCAGACCCTAGACGAGGAAGTGTGATGGCAGAACATCCCAATGCCACCTAAGAAGCGGACTGTGAATGTCGCATGGCCGAAGCGCTGAAAAGCATCTTGATGAAATGAGCAAGAACACGCTTGCAGCATTGCCACCATTCCCGCAAGCGTATCGGTACCCAGAAGTCGACCCATGATTCAGAAAGCGTCCTGAAAGATGCCTCGGATGCGCCGGTGCTCATATGCAAATCGCCGCAAAGAACCGCATGAACCGCATCGACCACGCTTTGGGAAAATCGGCGCGAACGGCTGACATAAGGTAATGCTGAGAGATCCTCGTCGTGTTTTGCGCCAGCATATCGACAATCTCGACTCAAAGCATCTCCTAACCCTCCTGACAGGGAAAACGCTCGAGCGATTTGACAATGCTTCGATGATGAAGTCGTCTCCGGACGGGGTGAGCCCCACGCCTAATCCGACGATCCGAGAAAGCACCAAAGACATTGCTCTCGAAGAAGCGGCAGAAGATGCCATAAGGTCGCAAAACAGCATGCCGTTCGCAACAAGCTCCTTGCTCATCCGCCCATCTACCGACGGACTCCTTGCGAAATCCTCCGATGAACGGCGACTGCGCCTTTGCATGAAGGCGAAATGCTTCTCGTATGGAATCCAAGCAGGCTGCTGAAGGCAGAGGCTGCGATCCGACCGAAAGCAAGTCGAGCAACGTTCCGTCAAACGTACCGCAAGACGTTCTAGCGTGCCACGTATGGCGACGCTGCTCATCATCGACGATAACGAGCCTATAGCATCCACCGTCCTCTTCGACGATACGAAGCGTTTTCGCGCGACGGACGAATATTGGCAGCTCCAGGGCATCGACCACGAGCCCTCCTGGAGCGAAGTCGCAATGATCTTGTTCCTATCCACACCGTAGCATCGCGAACCATATAGCCACATGCATCGCGACAATATTGCAACCGGCAATTCTGCTTGTTGCGGACCAGCGAACCGCAAGGCATGGAGAAGTTGACGACATGTTCGAACGAAGCGCATGCTCGCATGCTCGCATGCGACTGAGCCGCACAGACCCAATCTCTATCCATGAATTCTATATTGCATGCTTTGATCATAGAGTTTCCCGCGCTGCGAGCGAACCGAACGCGATGACGTCGGCCCGCTCGTAGCAATGAATCGCTACGCTTCCTGTTCTTCTCCCTTGATGCGTTTCTTGTATATGATCACGGCCGCGGCGATCGTGGCCACAATGGTGAACACGATATACAAGTATCCGGGTATAACCCCGCCCGCGAAGATGCGGAGAAGAAGGGGCGTACCGATGGCTATAGGAATGACCTTGGGAAACTTGATGGCGAACGTGACCATGAGGGATCCGAACACCGCGGGCGCAACATAGGATTTGACCGCGTCGAGAGCCTCCTCGGGCAGAGCGCCCAAGATGAATGTTCCTGCAAAGCGCCTATGCAGACGAACGCGACCGTGGTGATGGTGGATCCGATGATGGCTAGGGAAGATACCACTTCGGCTTCTTTCGATCCCGGCTCGACGCGCGTCAAATCCTGAGCGACGGCCGCGGCGGGAAGCTTGCTCGTCCCGATATTGCCTGTCAGAAACGCTTCAGAAGCTTTCCGATGGTGCCCAGCACCGAAAGAATGTAATGGGCTCGATAAGCCAAATGAAGCCGAACGACGCAGCAATTAACACCACATCCCTGATGATCCAGTCGATCGGCGGAACGATACCGTAGGCAAAAAGTAGAGAAACGCGACGGGTAAAAAACGATGAGATGCAGACGCCCTATGAGGGTGATTCGGCCAATGAGATGAACGGGCTTTGGTCCAGTTCTTTTTCGTAGGTGGCGTTATCCATGAGAAACTCCTATCTAGACAACCATGTGTATACCGGCGCCCACAAGCGTGCCGAGAATCATGGCGAGTCCGAGACTCGTATTCCTTGAGACGCTCGTGCTTCTGCGCAATCTTGTAGAACAGAAGCGTTGCGATGCCGCCGGTAAGCCATGCAGCTACGAAATCGGCGCCCCCCATAAGAGAACCGGCACTCAGGTTGCCATAAATGGCACACATGGCAGCACCGCTGACGATCGCGAGGATGCGCGGATTTCCTTCGACCTTGTTCTTGATTTTTCCCAAGCGACTTAGCGAACAGGACGCATGCGACCAAAGACCCCACGCCGTTGAGCCACATGCCGAACCAAGACACCATAAGAGCTTCGGGAGTGTAGTCGGCGCCGCCGAACACGGTGCCCGTCGCTTCAGCTCCGATTTGAGCCGCGGCGAGTTCATTAGAGGCGGACACGATCATGGTCAAGCGCATCCACGTAAGCGGATGCCCGAGAACCGCCATGAGGCCGACCATGACGATGACGATGCCAAGCGCCGGACCTATAGCCGTGACAAGGCCTACGCGAAGCGATTGGGAGCATGTCTTGTCAGGCATGTCCAAAAGCCTTCGCCTGCTTCCCTTGTCAATCGGAAATAGGCGACCAACTGAAAGGCGATGATCAAAACGGTTACCGAGCAGATAATCCATAGCAATGGGTTGTTGATAATCTCATCCATGATGGCCCCTCAGCAGTTCGTTCCGTATGTTTCTTCAAAAGCAAGCAGGGCTTTCTGAAGCACTCCATGGGAGGCGCCGTAATGCCCGCGCCGATCTGGCTGATACCGGCAAGCCTATGCACGCTTCCCGTATCGATAACGGGAAGGATGTTTGTTTCAACCACCTTTGCGAATGTCGATACCCGTAGGCGACCCACGGAAATCAAGGACGGGCTGAGAGAAGTTGCCGTTCTCATACAACGTTATGTCGTACATCCGCTTGGAGATATCGACCCCTTCGGCCGCCGTTCCCCTGACGAGCTGAACGATTGCAGGAGCACCGCTCAGAGCGAATCCGCCGATTCCAGCAGTTTCGGTTATGCACGAGTCGCCCATGTCGGGATTCGCATCGTCGTCATCGAACCCAGGGAAATACAAGCCGCGAACCATTTGCGCCGGACCGGTGAACCATCGATCCCCCAGACCTGAAACACGAATGCCGAATTCAACGCCATTGCGGCACATAGCGGTAACCATGGAACTACTTCTCACGTCGCGCGCCGCATCGAGGCATAGTTTGGATGTGGGCATGCTGATGCTGAGGTAATACCCATCGTTTCCGTTGATGAATTCAACCGCACGTTTCACCTTATCGAAGGGCATGCCCGAATCGAGCAGGAGGGGAAACAGGGCGCAGAAGCTGCTTGTACCCGCCTTGTTGCGGTTATGACCCTCATCGCCCATATGCAGTGCCTGGAACTGCAGCGCCAGCGTGTCGATTCCCTCTTCCGAGGGTGCTCAGCGCCGCATGCATGACCTCGCGGAACTCGGAAGCCATCCACCTGAGGCCGTCGATGACCTCGGGAGCATAGGCGCCGTAACGCAACAGCTTCCCGCCCATGCCTTCGGGAACAAGACAGAAAGCACGATGTCCGCTGGTCTTATCCTCCAAAACTTGAACGACCATATTCGACGAGATGACGCCCGCCATGGCATCTACGGCGTCATGGTCATGACAGGGTTCGAAATCTATATCGCCCGAAGCGGCTACTTCTGCCGCCTCTTCAGGAGTGCTCGCGAATCCCTCAAGAATGAGCGCCCCCATGACAGCACCCTGCATGGGCCCGCACATGTTCTCCCATGTGATAGGAGGACCCGCATGCAGAATCAGATTGGGCCGCATACCGGGAATCACGTCTTTTGCCAGCTGGAAATCCACCAGATGAGGACGCACCGAACAATACCGCTCCACGGCAACTCGATTCGCAGCATCTATCTCCGGTGACATGAGCGTCGAAAGGGCTCGGATTAAATCGGGAGATCCTGCGGCAGGCGGCGTCCAATCGACATTAACGCAAGTGACTCCCTGCAATTCGAGGTCATCGCAGAATCGCGAAGCGCCCACGTTCACTACGCGGAGGTCGTCGGAAAACAAAGTCTGAGCGTTTGACATTATCGCAGCCCCTTCACTATAGACGCGGCAAGATTAGCTGCCTGGACATTGGTCTGGCACACCAAGACGCCTTCTTGCGCAAGCATCTCTTCTTGATGTTGCTTGTCCTGCGGATCGGCATCCGTTCCCAAAACGTATGCGATGAACACCATCGTGCGCCCGCTTTCAAGACATGACACATTCGCCTTGTGAATAGCCGGAAGCGCAGCGCCGACGGGGTCCTCATGCGCACCGTAGCCCAGGACGAAATCGAGAAGGATAACCGCAGTTTCGGTATCGGCAGCCTCCTGCGCAATGCGGGCGTTGCGTGTCTGAGGATCAATCATGGGATGGGGCTTGCCCTGAGTGAATGCATCGTCTCCCCAGGTCGAGGAATGCATGTCCGCGGCTTTCCGACGAATCGTCAAGAGGAATGGAACCACCTTTTCGCCGAGTTCGCATATACATCAACGTCGGGCAGAGAAGACATAAACGTCATCTTCGCTTCCTCCATGAGCGTGCCCCCGCAGAACAAACCGCGTACATACGATCCATCCGGCATGCAATCGATTTCGATCGCGCTTTCTTCAGGAGCGAGAACGAGGAGTCGACCAATAGGGCCAACGCATCGACGGCGGAGACGATGTCGCTTTTGAACAGCACCGTTTCGGAAAGGTCTTCTGCGACATCGCCGAGAAAGCAAGCCACTACGGGTTTTCGTGGATCGTGCCGCACGATCCCTTACCTTCTCGCTACGGTTTCGTGAGGAGGCTTGAGATGAGCAGGATATGAGATGTGCCCTCATCGGCCTCGAGAGCATCGAAAGCATCAAGGAACATACGGCCTCCGACTTCGATGCTCAAATCCCTTCCCCCGGTTCCTATGATCTGGCTTACGCCCATTCCCCACGAATCAGGGAGAACTGCTGCTCCTGGGCGCCGGTTCCTGACGCGCTTACGATGCCGATGCTGCCGCGCTGGACGGCATTCGCGAAGCAGAAGGCGACGCCTTGGAACGCACACGTCCCGCAGTCAGGCCCCATCATCAGCAGGCCTTTGCTGTGAGCGAGGTCTTTAGGGCTATTTCGTCGTCAAGGCTCACGTTGTCGCTGAACATGAGGACATGCAGACCCTTCTCGAGAGCCTTCGCGCTTCGGTGGCGGCGTATATGCCCGGCACGGATATCACGGCGATATTGGCATCGATATCTTCGGCGGCCCGCGTTAAGGTACGCGGGCGTTCGGAATCACGATCCTTCTGCGTGACCTGTTTTTCAATGCCGCTTCCAGATCCGCAAGAACATCCCTTCGCGTACGGAATCTTCGAAGCTGCAGGCGATCATAAGATCGTTCGGCCCGGCATCCCCAATCGAAGAGGCATCGAAGCCTCCGTCGATGAGGATCTGTTTGTTCATGTCGGTTCCCATGCTTACCGAGACGGATAGAATATCCGGCAGGTCATTGAGCTTTTTTTGAAATGCCCATAAGGGTGACCGAGTCGTAATACGTATTCTTGCGTACGGAACTCAGGGTTTTCACATTGCGCTCCTATTGTTCGAAGGTGCATTCTTGGAGAGGTGCCTTTCAGGATTTCACTTCGAAAAGAAGATTCTGGAATAGGGCGATCACCACCTTGCTTCGAGCATCGTCGAACACATCGGGCAAGACGTCTTGCTGCAAAGTATAGGAAGGCCCCAAGCAAGGAACTGAAAATATGCTCATGGCTGCTGTGAAAAATGCTCAAAACCGCGCGGCATGGCGGTTGCTACTATGTTCTTGAAAAACATGCCGTCCCCTGCAAGCCTCCATGAAGGAACGATGCTGGTATGGGTCTCAAATCTCAACACCATCTCGATCTCGAGGCCTTACAGACCTTTCTCCTGGTCATTGAAGAGGGCAGCCCTAACAGCCGCCGCATCTGCTCTTCTATAAAACGCCTTCGGCGGTCAGCTATCGCATCAAGGCGCTTGAAGAATCCCTCGGCATCCAGCTTCTCGAACGCACGACCCATGCCATCGCTCCTACGACAGCGGGAAAGAGACTTGCCGCCAAAGCGCAGGATCTCCTTGAATTCCATCGCGGTTTCTATGACGAACTCGACGCGATCAAGACGGGAATCGAACCTTCGTTCACTTTGGTCGTCAATAACCTTTCTACGACGGCGTCGCCGTTGCGAAACTGCTCGCCCATCTCAGCGAAAAGTTCGGATCTGCCGCGCTTAACGTGCAGAAATCCGTATTCACCGGCGTTTGGGACTATATGGTCCATGAGGGAGGATCTTTTGCCATAGGGGCGCCCTCCCACCATTCCATAGATGAGCGCTTCGTCACCACTCCCCTCGGCCTTGTCGAATGGGTATTGGTTTGCTCGCCGAATCATCCCATCTTACGTACGGGGATCGAAGTCGATGGCGATTCCATCAAGCAGCATCCCGTTGTGAATATTCAAGACACCTCGACCCATTCCATCGGGCGTCCCGCCTGGCGTCTCGAAGGGCAAGAAGAAATCATCGTTCCGATCTCGAAACCAAAATTCACTGCCACGTGATGGGCTTTGGGCATCGGATTTCTGCCTAAACCCATCGCCGACCGATGGATCGCCGCGAAAAAGCTTTGTGCACTGTCTGCGAAAGACATCGTGAGACAACCTTCTCCCATGTCATACGCAAGAAAAAAGAACGATGACGGACGTATCGGAAACTACCTCGAGTACCTCATAAAGCGAAACCACGAACTCATCCAACCATTTCTTTTCTCCTCTAATCGGACAGGACGCACACGGGCAAGCGTCAAGCAGATAACTATGCGGACTCGTTTAGACAACAAGGAGGAGACGCCGTGACTGAATCGGACGCTCATGTGCCGAAAAAGAAACGTATGTTCAGAGTCACCCTAGCAAGCATGTCCGGCACCATGCTCGAATTCTATGACCATTTCGTCTACGGCTCGGCAGCGGCGGTTGTATTCCCCGCGGTGTTCTTCGTATCCATGCCTCCAACCGTAGCGCTCCTGCTATCGCTCGTAACCTATTCGGTAGCTTTTCATCGCCCGCCCCTTTGGGCGCGTTGGTATTCGGATACTTCGGCGATAAGGTCGGCAGAAAAACGTTCTGATCGTTGCACTCCCTCATCATGGGAGGCGCGACGTTTCTCATCGGATGCTTGCCGGATTACGCGACGGCTGGGTCATTCGGTGCCGTTGCGCTATGCATCCTGCGCCTTTTGCAGGGTGTAGCCCCTCGGTGGAGAATGGGCGGCGCTGCGCTCATGGTGAACGAGTACACGACTTCGCCAAGACTGAAAAGCATTCTCGGGAGCATAGTGCAGGTCGCTTCGCCATTAGGGTTTCTCTTGGCGAGCGGCACGCTTTCGCTTATATCGGATCTTGGCGGCGAAGCGTTTCTCCTAGGAGGCGGATGGCGCATTCCTTTCCTGGCAAGCGCCGTATTGGTAGTCATCGGATTCTACATGCGTTTCGGCATCGAAGAATCGCCCGAGTTCCCTTGAACGCAAGGAAGAGAACCGTCCGGCACCGTTGATGGACGTCGTGAAAACCATGGTAGAGAAGTGCTTCTGGCTATCGGAACGCGTATCGGATCAGACACGGCCTTCTACGTCTTCGCGATGTTTCCCTTGGTCTATCTGCCCCGCATCGGCATAACGAGCGGTTCGGCTTTGCTGGTCGGCGTATTCGCCTCGCTCGGACAGATGGTCGGCACGCCGATCTTCGGCTGGCTCTGCGGACGTTGGGGGACCCGCAAGGTCCTCATCGTCGGCGCCGTCGTCAACATGCTGTATGCGTTCGCGTATATCTTTTTGCTCGACACGCAGAATCCCACGATTATCCTCGCCGGAGCGTTCATGTCGCTTTTCTGCCTTGCAATGCTCTGGGCGCCGCTCGCCTCTCATCTGCCGGCCATGTTCCCAGTACATGTCCGCTACACGGCAACGAGCATCGGTTTTCAGATGGCCGGCGTTTTCGGAGGAGCGCTCGCCCCGACCATCTGCCTCATGCTGCTTGAAAACACCGGCACCGCGATGAGCGTTCCCGTGTATCTCGGAATCACGCTGCTGCTCGCGTTGTTCTGCACGATTAAAAACGAAAGTTCCGGCACCACCTAGAGAGACGGAATCCTAGGAGCGAACAACGGCTGAACGTATCGCAATTGGCAGCTCGACGACAAGCATCTTTCGCTCGTCGGAAGATGCTTTGTCCTGTACAACGAAACCCAAAAGGCGTTCTTGGTTTTCGTTGTCCAGGCTTTCGCTCGCTTTGTCTTCCGCCCTAACTCGGCGTCCGATCTATCTTGCTCGTTCCACCTTTCATCCCTTGACTTGGTGTCCGATTTATCTTGCCCAGTCCAACCTTCCCGGACCTTGGGCCTCCGGACGATTTCCTGGACATGCGAAAGCATGAGAGGAGATTATCCGTGTATAGCGAAGAGTTCAGGGCAAAGGCCCTGAAGGTTCTCGAAGAATGCAACGGATCTTACATCAAAGCCGCGCGGAGGCTCGGCATCGTCGGCTCCAAGACGCTCCAACGCTGGAAGAACGACCTGGCCGAGCCTCCCGAAAGAAGCATCGGCATCCGAGCGCCGTTCAGAAGCGATCCATCGCAAAGTTTCTCGAAGGCGGGGCTGCCGTATCCGCAATCGCCAGGGAATACGGGGTATCCGTAACGGCTGTTCGTAATATTCGCAGCGAATCACGTCCGAAGGGAGCATGGGCTTTCATGGATACGGAAGAACGGATCGAAATTCCTGAGATAGATTCTCGGGCCTGTCCGATGGCGTGGAAGCGCTTAGAGAAGACGCGCCGAGCTGGAACCCGGCGACGCGATCCTCTCCCAAACCGTCGGGACGCTGAAAAAGACCCGAGCGTCGACCCGTCGGAGATGAGCGATCGAGAGGAGACGGCGGCGATCGGCGCTTTGAAGAATAGATTTCGGCCTCTGCGCTGCGCGGGAAGCTCGGCATCCCGCGCAGCTCCCATTGCTATGCCAAGGCAGCCTCCTGCGCGACCGCCGGCGAATCCGGTCGGTTTTCGAGGGAAGCAGGAGGCTTGCGGCTCGGAGCGCATATGGATGGCGCTCAAGCGCGGCGGACGACGGAGGCGAGCCCGGATGCACTTCCGAGAAGGTTGCGCGTCGCATCATGCGCGAGAAGGGTCTTGTCGCGATCCATGACAAGAGAAGGCGCAGATGCAGCCCTTGCAAAGGCGAGATCGGCGCGCATCCCGGCGACAAAGTCGCGCGCAGCTTCCATGCGGATGCCCCGAACCGACTGCGGCTTGCCGACATAGCCCAGTTCACCCTCCCGGGCTTCAAATGCTACCTGTCCGTTATTGCGGGCTGCTTCGATGGGGAGGCGGTGTCGCACGAACTGTCGAGAAGCCCGAACGCAGAGCCCGCCGATCCCGCCCTCGTCGAGGCGGTCCGCAGGCTGAGGGGCGACGATCGCCCCTGTCCTTCACAGCGATTGTGGGCGTCGTTGCAGGTGGCCCGACGGATTGGAATATGCGATGAGTATGGAATCGCTCGATCTATGTCGAAGAAGGCATGCTCGCCGGACGATGCGGCGTGCGAGGGCTTCTTCGGACGCTTCAGAAACGAGTTTTTCCATCACAGGTCCTGGGATGGGATAGCATTCGAAAACTTCAGCCGAATGCTCAAGGGGTGTATTGGCTGCTGCAATACCCAACGAAGAAAGAAATCTCTGGGATGGAAAAGCCCGGAAGAACACCGGCTGTTCCTAGGATATGCGGCCTGATGTGTCCAAAAAATCATCCGAGGCCCTAGCCGAATGAATCGGTACCGCACACCTTTTCCATGCTTCCTTCGATTCTTAGACACTCCAGTGAAACCAATGGGTGACCGACTATATGAAGCTAAGGGTTAAACCGTAGCTTTCAATTCTCCATTATTTATTGGAACATTGCACCTTGAAAAACCGGATATCGAATGCAACAATGAAACGATAGGAGGGATGTAATTGAACTGTTCAGATTGGATAAGTATCATTTGCGCCTCGGTTTCTCTTATTGCGACTATCGTGATTGCGGGCTTACAACTGTGGCAAAAGTCGGCGTATGGAAAAATTCGAACGCCGTCAGGATAAGCGCGACGAGCGTCGCCATGCCGAGAGCGTAAAATCGCAGGCTGTTTCATTTATTTCCAAGCACTACGAGAGCCGAGGTTTAATTTCTTTGTGTGCGATGGCGGCGATGCATAACGACCTGTATTATTATTCGCGTGAAATGTATCGCGAATTCTGTTGCATGACACTTGAGGTGCAGAACCGCATTCTCGAATACCGCAAGCTGATTTACGCGTTGTTGAGACAGAGGATTTTTTCGGGAAATGCATTGAGTCGCTAGAAGACGTCCTTCACACGCACTTTCCTAGCGACGAGTCCCCATTCTACGACGGCGGAAAGTATGTGCTGCGCAGCCTTGAATACTACGGTAGCAAAAAGATTCCAATAGGGGGTGCGGACAAAAACTTGGACCGCGAAGGTCCAGGAAGGTCCGCATGTACGACAGGGACGTCGTCGAGCTAGCGCGTGGGCGCTCGAGGAGGGCATGACGCAGGCCGAGGCCGCCGCGATCGCCGGCGTCGGCCGCGTGAGCGTGGGAAACTGGGCGGCCGGAAGGCTTCCGCACGACCGCGGCGTCCCGCTCAGGCTCCAGGGCCGGCGTGGTAGGATCCTGCCGACGGGGGAAGAGAAGCCTGCGCCGAAGGAGGATGCCGCGATGGGGCCGAGCGAGCGCGAGAAGGGGACCCATGAGCCGCCGAGGAGCGGGCCGCTGGCGGGGGTTAGAGCCCTCGCAGATAGAGAACCTGCTGCTCAGGGCGGTGTTGGCCGACCTAAAAGCGGGCGGGTGGGACCCGGCTTCGATCTCGAACAGGAGGAAATGCGAGCTCGGCGAGAGATTGAGGCGGGCGACCGGCCCTGCCCCTCCGCTCGATCACCGGTTTCTTGAGGATATCGAAGAGCTCCCTATGAGTACCACAGGGCGAGGCTCGGGCGCGACAAGTACGCCGACCTGAGGCGCGAGGTCCGCTCCCTGTCCGAGGAGGGAGGCGGGCCTGGGGCTACCGCGTGATATGGGCCCGGCTGAGGCGGCGGGGGATCCGCGTCTCTGAGAAGGTCGTGCGCCGCATCATGCGGGAGGAGGACGTCGGGGCCGTCTACGCGAAGCGCCGCCGCAGGCGCTACAGCTCCTACGCCGGGGAGATCTCGAAGGCCCTCCCAACCCTGGTCGGGCGCGACTTCCGCGCCGACTCCCCGACGAGCTGTGGCTCACCGACATCACCGAGTTCCGCCTGCCCGTGCGGCTCGAAGGCTCACCTGAGCGCCGTCGTGGACTGCTTCGACGGCAGGCCCGCCGGCTGGGCCGCGGGCCCGCGGCCCGACGCGGCCCTCGCGGACGCGAGCCTGATCGCGGCGCTCGCCCAGAGGCGCCCCGGCGCGCGGACGACCATCCATTCCGACCGCGGCGGCCACTACCGCTGGCCGGGATGGGTCTCTATCTGCGAGCGGCACGGGCTGGCGCGCTCCATGTCGCGCAAGGGGTGCACGCCCGACAACGCCGCGATGGAGGGGTTCTTCGGCAGGCTGAAGAACGAGTTCTTCTACTACCGCGACTGGAGAGGCGTGAACGTCGACGGATTCGTCGCGAGGCTGGAGTCCTACCTCGAGTACTACCGGAGGGACAGGATCAGGGAATCGCTTGGGTGGCTGAGCCCGGACGAGTATCGGAGGAAGCTCGGATACGCCGTGTAGGCGGTCCAGGAAATCGTCCGCATCCCCTAGAGCGAATTAATTATCGTCCCTCCTATATGGACGGTTCGCTCGGAAAGTTACTCTCTGCCAAGTTTGATGGCACATCGTCTTACGAGAGCTGCATCATAGATGTTTTGCGCAAGTCATTCCAAGATGAGGGTTCTGAGTATCCAATTTCTGACCTTGAGCGTGAATATGGATTCAGGGGATCATCAGGGAATCGAGGACATGTCAGTTTGCAACTACCCTCGCACAGTACGTCGCGATTTACGGCAGCAGAAGTATCGATTCGGGTAAAGAATACGGAGCACCGGGAGGATATGCGGGAGAAACCATCGACACGATGGAGGACTTGTTTCTCCTGTCGGTATTCGAAATGTACACCCATCTGGTGTTGAAGGAGGTATAAGCGTGGCTGTACCTAAATTAGGATTCAAGACAGGTAATGGAGTCTGACTGGGTATTTGCTGTAGCTAGTAGTGACAATATTCCGAATCAGCCACACCCCATCAAAATTCGAATATTTATGTTTAGCAACGTTGTTATCCAGCATAGGCAGCGGTACTGCTGCATTTTTTCTCCACGCATCCACTGATTTACGGTAGTGTCGGATGTGTTGGTGTTTACGGTCTGACAGAAGATGCGCCTGCCACCTAGAGAAATGGGTTCTTGGGAGCGAACGAGGATTCGCGTTTGCAGCAGCAACTTAACGACAAGCATCTTTTTATTCTTTAGAGGAAATTGCGCTTCAGAATCTCTGCAATGAACTGCATGTCATTCTCAAATAGAGGAGAAGCCTTCCGATTGCTAAATGAACCGTGTTTATGAAAGCGGCTGCCCATTGAAAAAGAAATGAAGGTCTTGTCCCTTGATGGGCAGTGTCTGATTTATCTCATCGTGAAAATATAATATTCCACGTACTTTTGAGTTTCTGCAGAAAAAGGAAGCAATTTCTCTACAGATAGCATCACGATAAAAATACGGCGTCTGATCCTCGATCAAAAGCCATGTTTCTCGAGGTTTCAGCATATCGTATATCTCTGATCCATCTCGAAAATACTGATCGAGCGCATTGTCGTACGTGATGAAACGATTTGCTTTCTGGCTAAGCATGCGCCGCAGATTGCCTGCGAGATATTCCTCCCTAAAATCAATCGTTCCTTTTCTTAAATGCTGTTCTATTTGCTTAGGACTAATCGATCCAGTGAGCCGTTGAAATTCAGTACCTGCGGAAGTGCCTCTTTTTGTTCCCAACTGCTTCGATCCATCGATTGAGAAATGATCACATACGAGAGTCATCTCTTCTCGGACTAATACGAAATCGGGGAATCCCGCAATTTTCTCTTGCTCCCTAATTAAAAAGAAAGAATCCTTTCCCCCAAAGCGGTTTTCAACATCTTTCTGGTGATCACCCCAGTAGCAAAAGGGCACATCTTCTTTTCGACCCGCTCGAATTGAATCATTCAAGAGACCGATCACGTAAAGAAAGCGTTTGTATTCCTCCATTCTCACGTACAGGAGCGCCGTATTGAGGCCCGAAACGTTCTACTTTTTCCATCAATCTTGAAGCCAACACCGCTTTCTTGAAACCACCGGTCATCTATTCCTCCGTGTGTATAGACGTATAAACGCTTTCTTTGACGCTTGACGCCATGCAAGAATCAAACAAAAACGTAAAGCTTTACAAGCCGCACCCGCCATGGCAAGTACGGCAAAAAGCAGCGATAAGGGTAGAAACCAGTGCAGTCCACTTCGATGGACTCTTTCAATACCCTTGCCTTGAACAGTTTAATTAGTTTAGGCTATTCCGTAACAAAATCTCTATTAGCGATTTCGAGCATAGCTATCTGACTTTATGTTCGGCAACATTCCCTAATTAAATATCGGCACAGATGGACAAACCCCTGCTACGGTTCAATCGATCATCCAGCCACTTTTCCTAATGCCGCGCATAATAAAAGATCCGCAGGTCATAAGCGATTACATCGCTTTATGACCAACGCAGCGTTCTAGTCATTTGACGAAGTGCGAAAAAGGATGCAACGCAGCAGGCCTCTTGCAAACGAGTCCCTTACAATGTGCCATTCAGGCATTCTTGATCGCAACCCATAAGAAGCAGCCAAAACGAATAACCTCTCCTGATGACATCCTTGCGCAACATGTAATTTGCCAATCTCTTGACATAAATGGCAGACCAAACGGATGATTCCTGTTCACTTCGCCGCGAGAACGATATGCCCTCGATTATGACCGCTGCTCAACTCGGCATCTGGAGAATACTTAACCTCAATTGAACCCAGCTCTGATCCAGCAATTGAATACTCCCCGTTGTTCAAGGAGTCGAAATATGAGGCAATCTCTTCATCGGTAAGATCGGGATCGATTGTCACAGCGACATCATGGAACACATCCGCCATCCCCGCTGTACCTTCATCGGCATTCTCATTCGTTTCGGAAATCGTCACACGGATTTTATCGGTATCATTCGCATGCAGCATCTCAAGATAATACCCGTAACTAAAACCGAAATACTTGATCCTAATGTTTCCGTTGGAAATAGACTCAATAGGGACTTGAAGATACTTTTGCCATATGACATGATAAAGCTATTCACCACGTCATCTTTAACCCTGCATATCCTTCGCTGAACTCTTTTCTTTTGCAACAGTATCCGAACGATTGCTGGCGTTTTTGCTTCGCTGTCGCTGCAGCTTCCGCAGTGTTCTGCTCGGCTTGTTCGACCTGAACGTCATCATGGCGTCCTTGGCTAACATCGCCCGTTGGTTCCTTTGCTCCTCCAATAAAACCCATAAAAGATATACGAGCCATGCGGCCGCGATCAATGCGACACGCAGGCGCTTATCCATGCCTTGATTTCGGAGGAGCAGGATAGTAAGAGGGACTGGGAAAAATGAAAATCCACCCAAGTACCCATAACCAGGTCTTTCGTTTGGGTTTTACAGGTTGCTCCTGAAATGACGGCGATGGCGTAGGAGGTGTATAGACCTGTTCCCTTTGCGCGCGTTGCCGGCCTTTTTCAAAAATCATATCCAGCCGCCTCTGCATTCACATATGCAAAGCGTTGCACTTCGTCATCAATCAGCAGCTTTTGCACCGCAGAACTGACAGTTTGCCCGACCTGCATCTAAATCAACATTGAGGTAAGCGCCGCAATTCGGACACTTCGTATCGACGAACTTCACCAACATCCCCTAAAGCAGCTATCAAATATGCGAAAAGAACGAGTTCTGCTGAGCTCATCTCGCTCTTCCCAAAAGCCCAATCAACATTGTAAGCTATCTCAAAAAGCCAGCTACCACCTCGGTCTACTAATTCCGACGAACACTTTGTCCCTAAGGGCAGAAAACTCCCTGTCCTTACCTCTACCTCACTTCCGCCCCGGTCGCGCGGCAGACCTTCGCACGCAGCTTCTCATGCGCCTTGTCCACCTCATCGCTGGTCAGCGTACGATCGACCGCGCGATACGTGAGCGCGTAGGCCATCGACTTCTTCTCCGGTCCGACGTGCTCGTCGTCGCGGTACACGTCGAAGAGCCGCGCGCCTTCCAGTAGCGCTCCGCCGGCCGACTTCATACACTGCATGAGCTTCTCGTCGCTCACGCCCTCGTCCACGACGAACGCGATGTCGCGCTGCACGCCCGGGAACTGCGGCACGTCAACGTAATCCCTCGCCGGCCTCATGTCGCGCTCGAGCGCATCCCCATCCAGCTCGAACGCCACCACCGGCGCCTTCGCGCCGTACGCCTCCACGGCCAGCGGATGGATCTCGCCCACCCAGCCGATCACGTCGCCGCCCGACACCATGACGGCCGCACGGCCCGGCTGCAGGTGCGTGGCCTCGTCAGCCCCGAGCGCCTTGAACTTCACCTTGGGAAGCGCCAACTCGCGCGCCACGTTCTCCAGCACGCCCTTGCCATCGAAGAAATCGAACGCCGCAGGCTCCGCATTCCACGCCTTCGGGCCCATCGCGCCCGCCAGCACGCCGGCCACGCACCTCTTCTCGCGCGGCTTCTGGATCCCTCGTGCGCGAAGAACACGGTGCCCACCTCGTAGAGCTGGATATCGGCCACGCCATGGCTCTGGTTATACGCCACGCTGCGCAGCAGGCCCGGCACGATCGAGCGGCGCATGAACGCGTGGTCGGCGTTCATCGGGTTGATGAGCTCCGCCGCCTCGCCCATGCCCTCTTCGCGCATGCGCAGAAGCTCCAGATCGTCCCCGCCGGCGAACGAATAGGTCATCGTCTCGTTCAGGCCCGATGCCGTCATCGCGCGATGCACGATGCGCTCGCATTCCTGGTGCCGCGTGCGCACGCCCACACGCCCGCGACCGGCCGGCAGCGTGGATTCGATGCGGTCCATGCCGTAAAGGCGCAGCACCTCTTCGTACAGATCGATCTCGCGCTCCAGGTCGGGCGGAACGTCGGCACGGTCACGCGCAGGACGCCCTCGGCATCCCCTGCCGCAACCGTGCACCCCAGGCGCGTGAGCGAACGCTCGATGAAGGCGACCGGGATGGCGGCCCCCATCATCTTCTGGAAGCGCTCGATGCGGAACGGCAGCACGAGCGCCGGCGCATCCGCGTGCACCCACATCCACGCGCCCTGCGCACACCGTGCCGCCCGCCACCTCGGCGATGAGCGCGGCGGCGTAATCGCTGCGCGCATCGATGCCGACATCGTCCACGCGGCGCTCGTAGCGGATGGACGAATCGCTCATGAGCCCCAGGTTGCGGCTCGTGCGGCTCGTATGCGCCGGACTGAACGTCGCTGCTTCGAGCAGGATGTTCACCGTTCCCTCGGTCACTTCCGAATCCAGTCCGCCCATGACGCCCGCAAGCGCCACCGCGCGCTTCGGCGTGGCGATGACCGTCATATCGGGCGTGAGCGCGCTCTTCCCCGTCAAGCGTCGTGAGCTTCGCCCGCATGGGCCGCACGCACGATGATGCACGCCGCGCCGTCTTCAAGGTCGAGCGTGTCGAAATCGAACGTATGCAGCGGCTGCCCCAGCTCGAACAGAACGTAGTTGGTCACGTCCACCACGTTGTTGATGGAACGCTGGCCGATGGCGGCAAGGCGTTCGACCAGCCAATCGGGCGACGGCCCCACCTTCACGCCGCGGATGAGGCGCGCCGTGTAGCGCGGGCTTAGGGCCGCGTCGGTCACCTCGACGCTCACCTGGCCGTCGATACGCTCGTCGGATTCCTGGAGCGTGCGCGTCGGCATGCGGAAGTCCACGTCGTACATCGCGCCCACCTCGCGCGCGAAAACCCACGACCGACAGGCTGTCGGGACGGTTCGGCGTGATCTCCAGATCGAGCACCGTATCGGCCAAGCCCTGATACTCGGCGAAGGAAACGCCCACGGGTGCGTCTTCGGGAAGGATCATGATGCCCGTATGGTCGCTGCCGAGCCGAGCTCGCGCGCAGAGCAGTTCATGCCGCACGACGCCACGCCCCGCAGCTTCGATTTCTTGATCTTGATGCCGCCGGGAAGCTCGGCGCCTACGAGCGCCACGACGATATGGTCGCCCGCATTGAAATTCTGCGCGCCGCAGACGATCTGCAGCGGCTCGCGCGCCGTCGGCCCCGAGGTTCGCCTTGCCCACATCCACCCGGCAGACCCACATATGGTCGCTGTCGGGATGCGCGTCCTGCTGATGACGCGGCCCGTCACGATATGGTCGAACGCGTCGCCCAGGCGCTCCACGCCTTCCACGCCCGTGCCCGTCAGATCGAGCCGATCGCAGAACGCCTGCACGTCAGAGGGGACCTCGACGTATTCGGAAAGCCACTTCAGAGATATCTTCATGCCCGTCTCCCCTCTTAGAACTGACGCAGGAACCGCATGTCGCCGTCGAGCAGCATGCGCAGGTCGGGAACGTTGTATTTGAGCGCCGCGATGCGCTCCACGCCGATGCCGAACGCGAAGCCCGAGTACTTCTGGGATCGATGCCGACGAAGCCGTAGACGTTCGGGTCCACCATGCCGCAGCCCAGAACCTCGATCCAGCCGGTGTGCTTGCAGAAGCGGCAGCCTTCGCCGTGGCAGATGCCGCAGCTCACGTCCACCTCGGCCGAAGGCTCGGTGAACGGGAAGTAGTGCGCGCGGAAGCGCGTCCTGCGGTCTTCGCCGAAGATCTGCTTGCACAGGTAATCGAGCGTGCCCTTCAGGTCGCCGAAGGTGATGCCCTCATCCACGACCAGGCCTTCGATCTGATGGAACTGCGGAAGATGCGAAGGGTCGGCCACGTCGCGGCGATAGACCTTGCCCGGCGCGATGACGTAGATTGGCGGCTTGCGATCCTCCATCGTGTGCACCTGGACGCCCGAGGTCTGGCTGCGCAGCAGCACGTCGGACTCGCCGCGCACGCGCGAAACATCGCCCGAGCGGTCGACCAGATAGAACGTGTCCTGCATGCCGCGCGACGGATGGTCGGCCGGCGCGTTCAGGGCCTCGAAGTTGTAGTAGTCGGTCTCGGCCTCGGGGCCGGTCACGACCGAATAGCCCATGCCGAGGAAGATCTCAGACACCTCTTCGATGATGGAGGGTGATCAGATGGCGCGAGCCGATCTGCTGCGCGCGACCGGGAAGCGTCACATCCACGGCCTCGGCGCTCATGCGGGCCGAAAGCTCTGCCTGCTCAAGCGATGCCTTGCCCGCCTCGAGCGCCTGCTCGACGGCAACGCGCACCTCGTTGACGGCCTTGCCGACCGCTGCGCGCTCTTCCTGGGAACCCGCCCCATGCTGCGCAGATACCCGGTCAGCGTCCCCTTCTTGCCGAGCACGCTCACACGCACCTGCTCGAGCGCCGACGTGTCGCCCGCCGCGGCGATCGCTGCGAGGGTTTCGTCCTTGAGCTGGGAAAGCTCGTCGACCAATGCCATTTCACGCCTTCCTTCCTCCTGCGACGAAGCGTGTCCGTCGCAGCGTCGAACTGACGTGCGCCGAAGGCGCGCGCCTATTCGCCCCATCAAAAAGCCTCTCTCGCCTCAGAGCCCGGACGAATCCGGAATCCAAGGACGAGAGAGGCTCGCGGTACCACCCTGGTTGATGCGCGGCGACGAGAACGCCGTGCGCATCCGCTTGTCTGCCCTATGACGGGAGCGCCCGTCGCAACCTACTTGACGTCCGCACGGTCTGCAAGACCGCGCCCCGCGTTCAGCCGCGCTGCTCGGAAGGGAATCGATGCCGGGCGACGACGGAAGCCTTCCAGCCGAGGGCTTCTTCTCTGGTGTCGCGCCGCATGGCATCGCTGTCTTCGTCAACGCATGTGCTCGCGCAAGTATAGCGCAAGGAGGAAGCGCCCGCCCGAGACAGCATGAAAAAGACCCGCCGAAGCGGGTCTTATCTCGTGCGATATATGCGGGCCGAACCCGTGTTACTCGGCAGCGGCCTCGGTGGTCTCGGCCGGAGCTTCGACGGCTTCGGCTGCACTCTTCGGCGGCTTCCGCAGGAGCGGCTTCCTCGGCGGCGGCAGCGGCCTTGGCGGCCTCTTCCTCGGCCTTCTTGGCGAACTCGGCGGCACGGGCGGCCTTCGCGGCGGCCTTGGCCTCGCGCTCGGCCTTCTTCTTGGCCTCGGCCTCGGCGGCAGCGGCGGCCTTGGCGGCCTTGCGGGCGGCTTCACGCTCGGCGACGGCGGAAGAAGCGCTGCCGAACTTGTTCGCAAAGCGCTGGACGCGTCCGCCGGTGTCGATCAGCTTCTGGGTGCCGGTGAAGAACGGGTGGCAGGCATTGCAGATCTCAACGCGCAGCTCGGGCTTGGTGGAGCGGGTGGTGAAGGTGTTGCCGCAGGTGCAACGGACTTCGCACTCCATGTATTCGGGGTGGATTCCCTGCTTCATGATGGGTTCTCCTTTTCATGCCTTGGTTTCCGACCAAGGCGAGACAGCCTGAAATGATACCACAGGGCGCAAGAGCGGAGAAGGAGGCTTCTCGCTGCACGCCTTCCCCGCCATGAAACGCACAAGCCGCACCGCCACGAGATGGAAGCCGCGACGAACGCAGGCAGGCGCGTCCCGCTGTCCTGGGCATGACCCGCCACGGCGACCGGTGAAGAAGCCATGTCGGCCTTCCGACGCAGAAAGGCGGCCGCCCCTATTTGAACTGGCTCGGGTGCTTTGCCGAAGAAGTCGGTGCGTGGCGGCAGCTCCCTTGACGGCATGGGCGCCGGACGCGGCCTCGTCCGCATCGCAGAGCTCGGCCATGGATGCGAACGGCGCATGCCAGCTGAACACGCGCTCGGGTGCGATCTGCGGGTATTCGGCGATCATCTCGCAGCCGGCGGGCGCCACCGGATGCATGAGCAACGCGCAGACACGCAGCAGGAAGAAGCTGTCGGCAGCACCTGGCGGCGCGCCGCATCGTCGTCGGCATGCTCCGCATCGCGGATGCCGTCGGCCCAGTGCTTCTGCGCGGCACGAATGAATTCGTCCACGAGGGCTCATGACCGCGTGCAACGATGCGGCCTTCATCAGGCGCTCGTATTCATGCAAAGCCGCATGCGCGCGTGCCACCACGTCGGGCGCGGGCGCATCGAGCGGCATCATGCCGTCGAAGTTCTTGGCCGCCTCGTAGAAAGCAGCTGCGCGCCAGGCGGTTGAACACGTTCGTGAGCAGAGCGCCTTCTTTGAGCACCGGGTCGGCGACGCGCGGATCGGCGCGCTTGGCCTCGTCGGGGTCGAAGGGCTTGGGCTTGAAGCCGACCGACTTCTGGTCAAGGCCGAGCGCGAGCCAGTGCGCGCGCAGCTGCTCGACCGTGTACCAGTCGAGCAGCTCGTCTGCCGAGGGCGGCTTCGTCGCGCCCGAGCTGGACGCCTTCGTCTTGCCGAACAGGATGTGATGGTTGGCGATCAGACGCGTCTGGCGCAGCTCATCGCCCGACGGATGAGGCCTCCATGCGGTCGTCCTCTTCGAAGGCCGTCCAGAGCGCCGGCTGCACCACGCCGTAGAAATACAGGTTGTCCTGGCCGATGAACTGGTAGACCTGCGCGTCGTCGGAGCACCACCAGTCCTGAAGGCGCTCCACGCATAGGCGCGGGATCGAGTCTGCGACGCGCTTCCGCACTCGCCCGACTCGGCCCGGTGCAGCAGCGCCGCGATGGAGAAGCTCACGGGAGCCCAAAGGCTTTCCGGCCAGCACCAGCACGTGAGTCCCGACACGCCGTCCATCTCGGGAACGGGAACGCCCCAGGCCACGTTGCCGGACAGACGGAACGGCACGAGCGTCTTGCCCGTGCGGATCTTGAGTCCCGCATGCAGGAGCGCATCGCGCGCGGCATCGCGGTCGTCGATCGAGGCGAATTCAATCGTGAACGACTGCTTGCCGCCCTCAGCCTCGTGGAATTCGTGCGCGGGCAGGCCGGCCGCCAATGCGCGATAGTCGTCCTGAAGCTCGTTCTTGATGTAGATGACGGGCGCTGCCAGAAACTCGCCCACGGCCTTGGACACCACGGCGCGCACGTCGGGATCGGCCGCGTTGTCGGCGTTCACGCGGGCGATCTGCTCACGGAAATTCGGCAGGTCGAAGTACCAGTTCTCGACCAGACGCATCTCGGGCGCCTTGCCGGACACGGCGCTGATCGGGTTGATGAGCTCTTCGGGCGAGAACTGATGTCCCAGATCGCATTCATCGGCGTAGGCCTTCTCGGATCTGCAGCCCTGCACGGGCAGTGGCCCGTCACCTGACGTCCGTTCAAGAAGACGCCCGCTTCGGGATCGAAGAACTGCAGCGTGCTGCGGCGCATGAGGTGCCCGTTGGCATGCAGGCGGTCGAAGACGCGCCGGGTGAGGCGTTCGTGGATGCCGGCGCTCGCGCCCAGGCACGACCCCTCGTAGACAGACAGGCTGATGCCGTACGCGTCAAGCGTCGCCTTCTGGGCGTCATGGTTGCGGCGGACGTAGTCGACGATGGTGCCTTGGAAGGGCTCCTCCGTATCGGAGCCTTCGCACGCCTTGCGATAGCCCTCGTCGATCGGAGAGCTGCAGCAGTCGGTGCCCGACACGAAGAGCACCTCGTCGGCCCCGATGCGGTCGCGCAGGAAGCGCGCATAGGCGTCGGCAGGGACGAAGACGCCGGCCACGTGGCCGAAATGCAGCTTCTTGTTGCCGTATGGCATGCCCGCCGTGACGACCGCGCGGCGCGGCCATTCGATATCGGAAACGTAGTCCATGCGATGCTTCCCCTTATGCATTCGTGAGCCGGCGCGATGAATCGCGCATGTTCGGCAACGCCTTCGCCCGAGACGGGATGCGAAGCCGGCTGACGGCAACCTCCGGAAGGCGACCGTCAGGCGGGGCGAAACGACGCGCCCTACCTGACCGTCATGCGCCTCGTCGAGCTTGGCGAGGGCGGCGGCCAAGTCGTCCGCGCTGATGGAAAACCTTCGTCGAGCCCGAGATGCCGAGCAGCGACGCCAGGTCGGACCGCGAAGGATCGGCATCCACGACATCGAAAATCGCCCTTGATGCCGCCGAGCTCCGCAGCCTTCGCGAGCGCGTCGTCGTAGGTGCCGATCTCGTCGGCAAGGCCGTTGGCGACCCGCGTCGTCGCCGGTGAATTCCATGCCCTGTGGCGAGTTCCTGGACCTGGGCGACGCTCATGCCGCGCCCCGAGGCGACCGAAGACACGAACTGGGCGTTGATCTGGCTGACGAGATTCTGGTAATACTCCCGTTCCTCATCGGTCAGCGGACGCGTGCCGTACGACGAATCCTTGGATTCGGCCGATGCGATGCTGTTCACTTTGATGCCGAGCTTATCGAGCAGCTCGGATGCATCATAGGTCTGCGCATGATCGTGCCGATGGCGCCGATGGCCGTCGAATGGTTGACGTAGATGTAGTCGGCCTGGCTCGATATCTCGTAGGCCGCCGAACAGTTGATGGACGCGCTCGACACCACGATAGGCTTGTCGAAACCAGCGATGAGCTGAGACATCTCTTCGCCTGCGGTAGACGTGCCGCCGCCGGAATTGACGCGCAGGGACGACGGCCTTGATATCGTCGTCGGCTTCGACGCTCTGAGCGCCGCACGCAGGCCCTCGGGGCTGCAGGGCGCTGCCGTCGTATCCGATGGTGCCGCTCATCGTGATGACCGCCACCGAATCGCCGTAGGTCGAAAGGCTCGAGGCGTCGCCCGCCGATCCGATGGACGAAAGCGAGCCTATCGCCGCAGAGCACGAGGCGGCGCCGATGCCGAAGATGAGCACGATGGCGCGGCCACGATGCCGAGCGCGATCAGTCCGCTATGGGATTGCTTCGCAGGAGCGGCCGCGACCTGGGCGGCCGGAGCCACCGGAGCCGCGAAGCCTGCCGCGGGCGCCGCCTGAGGCTGCGCATATCCAGGCTGTTGATAGGGCTGGAAGGCCTGCGGCTGGAATGAGGCAGGCTGGCCTGCGGTTTGGGGGCTGGCCGTTCTGCGGCCGATCGGCGGCTTGCGCCTGACCCGCACCCTGAGGCTGCCCTGCGGCCTGCGGCGGCGTCGGCATGCCGAAACCCCTGATTCGTTCCATCGTTCATGGGGTATGCCTTCCTTCGTCCATACGTCCCTATGGTATCCGATGCCGCGCACGCGTCACGCGAGATGCCCGCAGATTCATCAGGCGAGCAGCATGCGGGCGGCGGAATCCAGGTGCTCGAGCAAGGCCTGCGCCTCGCCCTGCGTCGGCGCCGCGGCGAAGACGTAGGCCTTCACCTTCGGCTCCGTGCCGCTCGGACGCACGATGACCTTTGCAGCCCGCCTCGAGCCGCAGCTCGATGACGTCGGCGGCAGGCAGGACCCTGATGGCCGGAATCATGGCCCTCGCCCTCCCGTCCATGCGCCGCCCCGCATGACGCCCCGCCCACGATCGGCATGGGAGCGCCTGCCGCGTAATCCACGATCTTCTCGACCGCGAGCCTCCCAGCGCGTGGGCGCCGAGGCGCGCAGCCCTTCCATGATGCGGCGCATCGTCGCCGCGCCGTCGGCGCCGGGGAATTCGACCGAGATCGTGCGGTTGAGCACATGGCCGAAGCGGCTATAGAGCTCATCAAGAGCATCGATCAGGGTGCGCCCCTGCGCACGGCAGTCGCGCGCCATCTCGCAGATGAGCATCGATGCGACGACGGCGTCCTTGTCGCGCACGTGCGTGCCGGCAAGGTATCCGTAGCTCTCCTCGAACCCGAAGAGAAATCGGATGCGCGGCCGGCGGTTTCGAGCAGGCCGATCTGCCGGCCGATGTACTTGAAGCCCTGTCAGCGTGCGGCGCAGCTCGAAGCCGTACACGCGCGCGAGCGCATCGACCATGGACGTGGAGACGATCGTGGTGACGGCGACGCACCCGTCCGCCGCCCTGCGCGTCGCGACGGGCGCGGGCAAGGCAGTCCAATAGCAGGGATGCCCATCTCGTTTCCGCTGATAAGGCGATACGCACCCTGATGGCGCACGGCCACGCCGACGCGGTCGGCATCCGGATCCGTGGCGATCAGCAGATCAGCGTCCGTCTCTCGCAGAGCGCCAGGCCGCGCTCGAGCGCCCCGCGCGTCTCGGGATTGGGGTATGGGCAGGTCGGAAATCGCCGTCGGGCACCGCCTGCTCCTCGACGAGCGTCACGTCGGACACGCCGATGCGCTCGAGGATGCGCGAGACGCATTCGAGACCCGGTTCCGTTCAAAGGCGTGTACACGACGCTCAAAGGGGCCGCGCGCATCGGAGACCGACTGCGCGGCGACGGCATCGATGAACGCGTCCACGACCGCGTCGTCGATCCACGAGACGAGGCCCGCGCGCACGGCATCGTCGAGATCCATGCAGCGCACGTCGTCGAAGGATCGACCGCGTCGATGGCTGCGGAGATGTCGGATGCGGCCTGCGAAGCGATCTGGCATCCGTCCGCGCCGTAGACCTTGTAGCCGTTATAGGCCGCGGGATTATGGCTCGCCGTCACGTTGATACCTGCAGAACAGCCCAAACGGCGCACCGCGAAGGAAAGCGCCGGCGTCGGCTCGATGCGCGGGAACACGAGCGCGCGGATGCCGTTGGCCGCCAGGACGCCGGCGATGCGGCGGACGAAGGCTTCTCCCCGTTGCGGGAATCGCGCGCGATGGCGACCGACGGCGCATCGAAACGTTCGTTCAGTAGCGCGCAAGCCCCTGCGTCGCGCGGCCGACGGTATGAGACGTTCATGCGGTTCGTGCCGACGCCCAGGACGCCGCGCAGCCCGGCCGTTCCGAACGAAAGATCCCTGATAGAAGGCGTCTGCCAGATCCTCGGACGATTTCCGCCTCATGTCGGCGAGGTCGCGGGCAAGTTCGGGGTCTCCCACGCGACGCGCCCATAGATCGGCGAGGCTTTCGATATCACGCATCCGAACCTTCTTTCATCGACGAACGTTCTGGAAAACGCCGGCACGGGGCGAAGCCATGAAGCGATGCGGCCGTGAAGGCCGCGATCCGCGCGACCGGAACCCGCATCCGCGAAACGCTCGGACGCGCGCCGCCGCGAGCGGGACATGAAAGGGTGCGAACCGAAACCGGTTCGCACCCTTTGAAACCTCGGATCGCCTTCGACCGAACGCATCGACGCGGCCTAGAGATCGAGCAGCGCCTTGACGTCGGCATAGACCGTATCGACCGGACGGTTTCCGTCGACCGTCAGAAGCAGGCCCTGCCCTTGTAATAGTCGATGAGCGGAGACGTGCTGCGCTCGTGAGACGGACAGGCGATTGCGCACGGTGGCTTCGTTGTCGTCGTCGCGCTGGTACATCTCGCCGCCGCACTGGGGCAGGACGCGTCGGCCACGGTGCCGATGGCGCCGCAGTCTTTGCAGCAACGACGCGAGGTCAGACGGGCCACGATGGCGTCGAAGGGCACGTCCACGAGCAGAGCGCCGTCGAGCGGACGCTTGAGCTGGGAAAGCAGCGCGTCCAGAGAGCAGCCTGGGCCGTTGTGCGAGGGAAGCCGTCCAGGATGAAGCCCTTGGCGGCATCCGGTTCCTGCAGGCGCTCGTTCATCAGGGTCGATGATCAGGGAGTCGGGCACAAGCTCGCCGGTGTCCATGTAGGACTTGGCCTTCTTGCCGAGTTCGGTCTGGTTCTTGACCGCCGCGCGGAGGATGTCCCCGTGGAGATATGCGGCGTGCCGAACTCTTCGACGAGCTTCGCGGCCTGCGTGCCCTTGCCGGCACCCGGCGCGCCCAACAGTACGATATTCATGCGCGAACTTCCTTTCTGTCGCTACGGTGCATCCATTGTATCAAGCGCGCAGGCCGCATGTTCGCGTCGGCGCGTCGATTGATACGACGCACAGATTGCCTCGCGGCTCCTACCCCGCGTTCAGCCGATAGATGTCCCAAAGCCCTTTGAGCAGCAGGTCGGCATCGTAGACGACCGGACGGCGGCATGCCGGGACGATAAGCTTTGGAAATGCCGCCGGTCAGTATCGCCGTCACGGATTCGCCCAGCTCATCCGACACGCGATCGACCAGGCCGTCGATCATCGCGGCGTTCGCGTGCACGAGCCCCGAGCGCATGCTGTCGACCGTGGTGCGGCCGATAAGCCCGCGCGGCTGCTCGAACTGACGAAGGGAAGCTGCGATGCCGCGGCCGTGAGCGCGTTCTGCGAGATGGCGACGCCCGGCATGATGATCGATCCGATGTAGGCGCGATCGGCGCGCACCACCGAGCAGGGTGGTCGCCGTGCCCAGATCGAAGATGCAGAGCGACCCTTCGTATTCGTTCACGGCGCCCACGGCATCGGCGATCATATCGACGCCCAGGCGGTCGGGCGTGTCGATGTCGATGTCGATTCCCAACGCAAGACCCGCATGCACGATGAGTGGACGGACGCCCGTCTTGGCTTCGACGGCCGCGGACATGGCGTCGGTGAGCTCCGGCACGACCGAGCTGACGATGGCGCCTTCGATGGCGTCGCGCGCGAACGGGCATGGGGACCCATGACCGATTCGAACGCAGCCATGAATTCCTCGACCGTCAGGCGCTTGTCGGTCGGCATGCGCAGCTGCCAGGTCAGGCGTCCGCGCCCTTCCATAAGCCCGAGCGTCACGTTGGTGTTGCCGATATCCACGATGAAGACCACGTTCGTTCCTACCTTCTCGTACTGCATGTTTCGAGCCGAATGCCGGGCGCTTCCGTTCGCATGCCCTGGGCGATGCCCTCTGCGCGAAAAACGATGTCGAGGCGCACCAGGGATGAAGCGGAAACGGAGAGGCGCTTGACGCCCGAGATCATCCCGTCACGGCCAACTCCGGCGAGAACAGCCTCGTCGAGCAGACGGCCCGCGGCTTCGTCCTTCGAGAGCATCGGCAGATCGATCTCGCGCTGCGCCGTGATGAGCGTCAGGCGGTTGGTCGGCGTCCCGAAACCCGCACCCGTCTCGCGCAGGCTGTTCGCCGCGATCATGTCCACGCCCTTGCGCACGAGCTTCGCGCGGGAATTCTCAGCGACGTCGTCGGTTTCCATCGAAAAGCCGCACAGACGCGTCCCCGGCGTACGATGCGCGCCGAGCCAGGCCAGGATGTCCTGCGTGCGTTCGAGCAGCAACGACAGATCGCCGTCCTTCTTCTTGATCTTCGACGCTGCGCGTCGCGGGACGATAGTCGGCAATGGCGGCGGCCATGATGACGGCGTCGGCTCGGACGCGCGCGACGTCACGGCTTCGAACATATCGGCTGCGCTTTCAACGCCGACGACTTCCGCGAAGCGCGGGCCGGAATGTCGACGGGGCCGCTCACGAGCGTGACGTCGGCGCCGCGCAGCATCGCCTGCCGCGCTATGGCGTATCCCATGCGACCGGTCGAACGATTGGTCAGGAAGCGCACGGATCGAGCGCTTCGCGGGTCGGCCCGGCGGACACGACGATGCGCATGCCAGCAAGGTCTTTCACGCGCACGCTCCCGCGCAGCGCCCAGTCGACGAGCTCGTCGACCGAGGGAAGCTTCCTTCGCCCACGTCTCCGCAGGCGAGCATGCCTCGAGGAGGGAGGAATGACCACGATGCTCTTCGACGCGAGCGCGTCGAGGTTCGCCTGCGTCGCGGCATTGCGGTACATGTGCGTTCATGGCCGGGGCGACCAGCACGCGCGCACGTTCCATGCGCGATGCGACGTACGACACGCAACCGGCATCGACGGCGTGCGCAAGATGCGCGACGGTATTGGCCGAAGCCGGAGCGACGATCATGAGGTCGGCTCTCGCGCGCGAGTGCGTCGCAGGGCGGATTCGCGCCCGGTCGCAGCCCCACGACCACATGGTGGCGGGACAGCACCCTCAAGCGTCAGATCGGATATGAAGCGCGGCGGCATCGGTCATGAGCACGCGCACGTCGCATCCGAGCTTCACGAGACGAGACGTCAGATCGGCGGCCTTGTAGGCAGAGATGCTGCCCGAAACGCCGACGACTATGGTCTTTCCTGAAAGCACCGTCTCCCCTTTCGATCGACGACATCGCCCGCGGAGGATTCGTCCCGATATCGTGCGAGCGCATGATCCGCGCAATCCCGCAGCGCGGCATATCCTACCCGCCGCATCCCGGCAAGGCGCACGCACGGAGCGCCTGCGCGTCATTCCGACAGGCCCCTGCACGCATGCATGGATCGCCCGCAGCATTCCGCATGACGTCCGCGGCATTCCGCATGATACCCGAAACGAAAAGCGCCCGCCTCCGAAGAGACGGGCGCGTGCACGCAGCGCGAAGGGCGAGCTGTCGCCCGAGGGCGGCCTACGCGAAGAAGCCTTCGTAGTTGTGCATCTTGAGCTGCGATTCCACCTTGCTCATCGTGTCGAGCGCGACGCCGATCATGATGAGGATCGACGTGCCGCCGAACGCCTGGATCAGCTGGTTGTCCGTAAAATAGAACAGGATGGCCGGCACGACGGCGATCAGGCCGATGAAGATGCCGCCCGGCAGCGTGACGCGGCGCAGGACGTCGTGGATGTAGTCGGTCGTGGCTTTGCCGGGGCGGATGCCCGGGATGAAGCCGCCCTGCTTGCGCAGGTTCTCGCTCATCTCGTCGGGGTTGAACACCATCGACGTGTAGAAGTACGCGAAGAAGACGATCAGGATCATGGTCAGGACCCAGTTGACCGGACCGGTGCTGAGCGAGTTGGCGAACGACGTCAGCCAGCTGACGTTGAGCAGGGCCGCGATCTGCGCCGGGAAGTAGATCAGGGCGCTTGCGAAGATGATGGGGATGACGCCCGCCGCATTCACCTTGAAGGGAATGTAGGTGGACTGCCCGCCCATCATGCGACGGCCCTGGACGCGCTTGGCGTAGTTGACCGGGATGCGGCGCTGGGCGCGCTCGACGAAGACGATCGCCGGGATGGTGAGCGCCACGACGGCGATGATCAGGATCGTGACCGCGAGGCCCATGCCGAGTCGCCCTCGGTGTTGATGCTGCTCGCGATCGCGGCAGGCAGGCGCGAGATGATCGACGTGAAGATGATGAGCGACATGCCGTTGCCGACGCCGCGCTGGGTGATGAGCTCGCCCATCCACATGATGAACGCGGTGCCGACGACCAGCGTGACGATGACGATCAGGTCGGTGACGATTTCGGGGATCTCGGTCGTGAAGACGACGCCATAGGCGCTGCTCTTGAAGAGGAACAGGTAGCCGACGGCGTTGATGAGGCCGAGGCCGAGCGTCATGAAACGCGTAACCTGGGTGATCTTGCGGCGGCCGGTCTCGCCTTCCTTCGCCCAGCGGCCCACGCTCGGAATGACGCCCTGCATGAGCTGCATGATGATCGATGCCGTGATGTACGGCATGATGCCGAGCGAGAAGACCGAGAAATGCGAAAGCGCGCCGCCGGTGAAGAGGTCGAGCATCGACATGCCGACGCCTCCCCCGCTGGTGAACGAATTCGCGAACTCGTTGAAGGATGCCCGCACCGCACGAACGCGCCGAAGCGGTACAGCGCCAAGATGGCCAAGGTGAACAAGATCTTATTGCGCAGATCCGGCACCTTGAATGCATCAACGAGAGTCTTTAGCAAAGCGGTTCGACCTTTCCTCCGGCCGCTTCGATCTTGGCGGCAGCGCTGGCGGAAACCTTGTCCACCTTGACCGTAACGGCCTTGGTGATGTCGCCGTCGCCGAGAACCTTGACGAGGGCGGTGTTCTTCTTGATGATGCCCTTCGCGACGAGGGCGTCGTGATCGACGACGTCGCCGGCCTCGAACTTCTCTTCGATGCGGAGACATTGACGGGCAGATACTCCACGCGGTTGATGTTGCGGAAACCGCCCAGCTTCGGCAGGCGCATCGCCAGAGGGGTCTGGCCGCCTTCGAAGCCGGCGCCCTGCCGCCGCCCGCGCGGGACTTCTGGCCGTTCATGCCGCGACCGGCGGTCTTGCCGGTGCCCGACGCGGGGCCGCGGCCGACGCGCTTGCGGTTCTTACGAGAGCCTGCAGCAGGCCTGAGATCCTTGAGTTCCATGCAAAGCTTCCTTTCGCTTTTCTCAACGGAGGAGATCCTCCGTTTCAGCCAGCAGCTCGCTCGCTGGCCAACTTCATAGGCATGCGACCTTCGGGCGCGATATGCCGCCCAGTCGCATAAGCTTGTACATGATACACGAAGTGTCCGTCCTTAGCACCGAAGAACACGGGAAAAGAAAAAGCCCGCCGAAGCGGGCTGTGCGTTCGCCGTGCGAGGAGGTTTAGATCTCTTCGACTTCAACGAGATGCTTGACCTTGAAGATCATGCCGCGGATGACCGGCGTGTCCTTCTGCTCGACCACGCGGTTGATCTTGCCGAGGCCCAGGGGAGCGAAGCGTCTGCCCCTGGTCGTACTTTGCAGCCGATGGACGACTTGATCTGCTTGATGCGCAGAGTCTTCGTAGCGTCTGCCATGAGCCCTTACGCCTCCTTCTTTTCGGACCAGCCGTAGATCTTGCCCACGGTGATGTTACGGCGCTCGGCCGTCTCGGTCGCGGACGACATCATCTTGAGGCCTTCGGCGGCCGCCTTGACGACGTTCATCGCGTTGTCGGTGCCGAGGACTTGGTGAGGACGTCCTGGACGCCTGCGAGCTCCATGACCGCACGCACCGGGCCGCCGGCGATGACGCCGGTACCGGGGTGGCAGGGCTTGAGAGACGCGGCCCGCGCCGAATTCGCCGATGATTTCGTGCGGAAGGGTCTTGGCTTCGGTCAGAGGAACCGTGAAGAGGTTCTTCTTCGCGTCTTCGATGCCTTTGCGGATGGCGATGGGCACTTCCTGGCTCTTGCCCATGCCGACGCCGACGGTGCCGTTGCCGTCGCCGACCACGACCAAGGCGGTCAGACCGAAGCGACGGCCGCCCTCGACGACCTTCGACACGCGATTGATGTAGACGACGCGTTCCTGAAGCTCGGGAACAGCGCTCTGATTCTTTTCTTCTTTACGAGAGTCATCTAAGCTACCTTTCTTAGAACTTCAGGGCCGGCTTCGCGGGCGCCGTCGGCGAGAGCCTTGACGCGACCGTGATAGAGGTTGCCGCCGCGGTCGAAGACGATCTCGGTGATGCCTTCTCGAGAGCCTTCTTGCCGACGATGCCGCCCAGGGCGGATGCGCCCTCGACGTTCGCGCCGGACTTGCCGGTGGCCTTGAGTCTGCGCCGAGGTGCCCTCGCCGTAGAGAGTCTTGCCAGCAACGTCGTCGACGAACTGGACATAGATGTTGGAATTGGAACGGGTGACGCAGAGGCGAGGACGTGCGGCGGTGCCGGAGACCTTGCCGCGCACGCGACGGTGGCGACGCGCCAGCCCAGCTTGTTTCTTCTGAAGCTTGTTCATCTCAAAATCCCCTTCACGCGGCTATTTCTCGGCCTTGCCGGCTTTGCCTTCCTTGCGGCGGACATGCTCGCCCTCGTAGCGGATGCGCCCTTGCCCTTTGTACGGCTCGGGCTTGCGCCACTTGCGGACGATGGCCGCGGTCTCGCGACCCTCTGCTTGTCGATGCCGCGCACGACGATGTGCGTCTGATCGGGAGCCTCGAAGGTGATGCCTCCGGGAGCCTCGACCACGACGGGATGGGAAAAACCGAGCTGAAGATCGAGCTTGCCGCCCTGAGGGAGGCGCGGTAGCCGACGCCGACCAGCTCGAGCCTCTTTTCGAAGCCCTTGGTCACGCCTTCGACCATGTTCGCGATGAGCGCGCGCACCAGACCGTGGTACGCACGGTTTCTGGCGCTCGTCGTCGGACGGGTAACGATGATCTCGTCGCCTTCCTGAACGACGGTGATGGCCTCGGGATGCACATAGGAGAGCTCGCCGAGGGGGCCTTTGACGGCGACCGTGCGATCCTTGATGGTGACCTCGACTCCGGCAGGAACCGGAATGGGCTGCTTACCGATACGGGACATATCTAGCTCCTTTCCTTTCCTTACCAGATGTACGCGATGACTTCGCCGCCGACGCCCGCCTTGCGCGCATCGCGGTCGGTCATGACGCCCTGGAGGTTGATACGATGGCCGTGCCCAGACCGCCGAGAACGCGGGGCAGCTCGTCCTTGCCGGCATAGATGCGCAGGCCGGGCTTGGAGATGCGCTTGATGCCGCGGATGACCTTGGCCTTCTTCTCGCCGTACTTCATCGTGATCTCGAGGATGTCGCGCGGCTGGCTTTCGATGACGTCGAAGCCCTGCACATAGCCTTCCTCGGTCATGATGCGGGCGATTTCGACGAGCTTCTTGGAAGACGGCATGGAAACCGTCGGCTTGCAGACAGCGTTCGCGTTGCGCACGCGCGTAAGCATATCTGCGATGGGATCGTTCATAGTCATGTGGGGTTTCTCCTTTGACTCGTGATGAGCAAGCCGGAGGTACGCAAGGGCGCCCGTGACGCATACGCCTTACCGGCAGGCACACCGACCGTGACGTTTGCCTTCTACCAGGAAGCCTTGGTCACGCCGGGGAGTTCGCCTTTGAGAGCGAGCTCGCGCAGGCAGACGCGGCACAGTCCGAACTTGCGGTACACCGAATGGGGGCGTCCGCAGCGGGTGCAGCGCGTATACGCGCGCGTCGAGAACTAGGCTCGCGCTTCGCTTTGGCGATCATCGACTTTTTTGCCATTCTCTCCTTCTTTCCTTACTTGTCGGGCGGCTTCGTGCGAAGCCGCCGTTCGAAGCATGCTGAGTGGGAAGTGTACTACTTCTTGAAAGGGAATCCGAGCGCGCTGAGAAGCGCCTCGGCTTCTTCATCGGTTTTCCGCGGTGGTCACGAACGCGATGTCCATGCCGCGGGTGCGATCGACCTTGTCGTACTCGATCTCAGGGAAGATCATCTGGTCGGTGATGCCCCAGCTGTAGTTGCCGCGGCCGTCGAAGCTCTTCGGGGAAACGCCGCGGAAGTCGCGGACGCGAGGAAGGGCGAGGCCAGCAGGCGATCGAGATTCCCACATGCGGTCGCCGCGGAGCGTGACCTTGCAGCCGATGGCCATGCCCTGGCGGATATGGAAGCTCGCGATGGACTTCTTGGCGCGGGTCACGCAGGGCTGCTGGCCGCTGATGACGCGCAGATCGTTCATCGCGGCGTCGAGCTGCTTGGAATCGGAAGCGGCTTCGCCGACGCCCATGTTGATGACGATCTTGTCGAGGCGCGGGACTTCGTTGATGTTGTCGATCGAGAGCTCCTTCTCAAGCTGAGGAACGATCTCGGACCGGTACTTTTTCCTTCAGACGAGGTGCAGTCATCGCACATTCTCCTTTTCGATGAATTAAACGCAGGATTGCCGACCCTGCGTCCCATGCCGGATGCCGGCAGGGGCCATGGAACGGGGCCGAACGGTTCGGCCCCGACGATTACGCGATCGAACTAGTCGATATCGCAGTTGCCTGCCTTGCTGACGCGGATGCGCTTGCCGTTTTCATCGCGGCGGATGCCGATGCGGGTCGGCTTGCCGGTCTTCGGGCAGACGAGCATCACGTTGGACACGTGGATGGGGGCCTCGACGCGCGTGATGCCACCCTGGGGTTCTGCTGGGTGGGACGGACGGCCTTCTTGACCATGCCGCAGCCTTCGACCACGACGCGCTGCCTGGTCGGGATGGCACGGAGAACGACACCTTCCTTGCCCTTGTCCTTGCCCGCTATGACGACGACCTTGTCGCCCTTGCGAATACGCATGCTGTTCATATCCTGTGCACCTCCCCTACAGCGTCTCAGGTGCCAGAGACACGATCTTCATGTACTTCTTGTCGCGCAGTTCGCGTGCGACGGGCCCGAAGCTACGAGGTGCCGCGAGGGCGCCGTCCTGGCCGATGAGCACGGCGGCGTTCTCGTCGAAGCGGATGTAGCTGCCGTCCTTGCGGCGGATCTGCTTCTTGACGCGCACGACGACGCAGCGGACGACTTCGCCCTTCTTGACCGAGCCGTTGGGAGAAGCTTCCTGACGCTGCAGATGATGACGTCACCCAGGCCAGCGTAGCGCGCTTGGAGCCGCCGAGGACCTTGATGCACTGTGCCTTGCGAGCGCCGGGTTGTCCGCAACGTTCAGCATGGTTTGCATCTGAATCATTGTGAAATCCTTCCGATATTAGATCACGCAGAGGCGCGAACTATTTGGCCTTCCTCGATGATGCGGACGAGACGCCAGCGCTTCATCTTGGACAGAGGACGCGTCTCCATGCAGTCTCGACGGTATCGCCGACGCCGCATTCGTTCCGCTCGTCATGGGCATGGAACTTCTTGGTGGTCGTCATCATCTTGCCGTACACGGGGTGCGGCTTGCGCGACTCGACCTTCACGACGATGGTCTTGTCATTGACCGCGCTTACCACAACGCCCTGACGGACCTTGCGGGAGTTACGGGTTTCTTCACTCATCGATCCCACTCATCCTTATTTCGACGCGCCGGCAGCGGCGATCTCACGAGCGCGCATTTCGGTCTGAATGCGCGCGATGTCCTTCTTGACCTGCTTCACGCGAGCCGTATTGTCCAACTGGCTGGTTGCCATCTGGAAACGCAGGTTGAACAGCTCGGCGCGGGCCTCCTTGAGCTTCGACGTCAGGTCGTCGGAGGAAAGCTCACGAACTTCTGCAGCCTTCATTATTCAGCAGCCTCCGTTTCCTTGGTCACGATCTTGCACTTGATGGGCAGCTTGTTGATGGCGAGACGGAGCGCTTCGCGCGCGACTCGTCCTCGACGCCGCCGATCTCGAACATGATGCGGCCGGGCTTCACGACGGCGACCCAACCCTCGGGGTTGCCTTTGCCGGAACCCATGCGGGTCTCGGCGGGCTTCTGGGTGATCGGCTTGTCCGGGAAGATGGTGATCCAGACCTTGCCGCCACGCTTCATCTCGCGGGTCATGGCGATACGCGCGGCTTCGATCTGGCGGTTGGTGATCCAGTGGGCTTCGAGCGCCTGGATGCCGTAATCGCCGTGGTTGAGCCTGGTGCCGCCTTGAGCCTTGCCCTTCATGGAGCTGCGCTGCACCTTGCGGTGCTTCACGCGTTTAGGAGCTAGCATTATTTAGCACCCCTTTCGTTGCGGTCGCCACGGCGGCCGCGGCTCGGGCGCGAGCTGCCCTCGAGGGCCGGCTGGGGAACCTTGCCGCCCGGCAGCATTTCGCCATGGTAGATCCAGACCTTCACGCCGATGGAGCCCATCGTCGTGGAGGCGAGTGGTGAAAGCCGTAGTCGATCTTGGCGCGCAGGGGTGTGCAGAGGCACGCGGCCTTCACGGTACCACTCGCGACGGCTCATCTCGGCGCCGCCCAGACGGCCGGAGCACTGGATGCAGATGCCGAGCGCGCCGCTCTTGCGGGCGGACTGGACGGCCTTGCGCATCGCGCGGCGGAAGGCGACGCGGCCTTCGAGCTGCTCGGCGATGGAGCGGGCGACCAGCGTGGCATCGAGCTCAGGGGCGCTTGACCTCGATGACTTCGATGTTGACCTGGCCGGTGGCGACCTTCGCGACCTCCTTGCGGAGCGCGTCGATCTCGGCGCCTCTTCTTGCCGATCACGACGCCGGGACGGGCGGTCGTGACGATGATCTTGGTCTTGTCGCCGGCGCGCTCGATCTCGATCTTGGAGACGGCGGCGCGGGCGAGCTTCTTCTCGAGAAACGACGGATGGCGAGGTCGTTCTCGAGGTGTCTGGCGTAATCCTTATCGGCGTACCAGCGGCTGCGCCAGTCTTCGGTGATACCGAGGCGGAAGCCGGTGGGCAGTACTTTCTGGCCCATGCGATTATGCCTCCTCTCGGGGTGCGACGATGACGGTGATGTGGCTGGTCCGCTTTGCGGATCGGCGACGCGAACCCCTTCGCGCGGGGCGGAAGCGCTTCATCGTGGGGCCTTCGTCGACGAAGGCGGCCTATGATGAAGAGATTCTTGTCGCTCATGCCGTGGTTGTTCACGGCGTTGGCGACGGCGGAGTCGATGACCTTGCCGACGGTCTCGGCGATGGCGCGCTCGGAAAACGCGACGATTTCGCGCGCACGCGGGATATCCTTGCCGCGGACCTGGTCGACGACGATGCGGGCCTTGCGGGGGCTCACACGCACGTACTTAGCAGTGGCTCTTGCTTCCATGAGTGCCCACTCCTTTATTTCGTCTTCTTGACGCATGGCCACGGAAGGTACAGGTCGGGGCGAATTCGCCCAGCTAGTGACCGACCATGGATTCGAGTGATGTATACGGGGACATGCTTGCGGCCGTCGTGGACGGCGATCGTATGCCCGACCATCTCGGGGAAGATGGTGGAGGCGCGGGACCACGTTTTGATGACGTTTTTCTCGCCGGAGGCGTTCATGGCCTGGATGCGACCAAGGAGACGCGGTTCGACGAAAGGACCCTTCTTCAAACTTCTGCTCACGTTCTCTCCTTAACGTAACGTCGCGCGCTACTTCTTGCGGCGACGGATGATCAGGCGGCTCGAAGCCTTCTTGGCGTTGCGGGTGCGATGGCCCTTGGTAGGCACGCCCCACGGGCTGACAGGATGGCGGCCTGCGGTCTTGTTCTTGCCTTCGCCACCGCCGTGCGGGTGGTCGACAGATTCATGACGGTGCCGCGGACGGTCGGGCGGATGCCCTTCCAGCGGTTGCGGCCGGCCTTGCCGATCTTGATGTTGGAGTGCTCGGCGTTGCCGACCTCTCCGATGGTGGCGCGGCAGGTAAGGAGAACGCGACGCATCTCGGAAAGAGGGCATGCGGAGGATGGCGTAGTTGCCTTCCTTGCCCCATGAGCTGAATGGAAGTGCCTGCGGAACGGGCGAGGCGCGGCGCCGCGGCCAGGCTGGAGCTCGACGGCGTGGATGAGCGTGCCGACGGGGATGTCGGCGAGCGCGAGCGCGTTGCCGGGCTTGATGTCGGAACCGGTTCCGGAGGTGATGGTATCGCCGACCTTCAGACCCTTCGGGTGAAGGATGTAGCGCTTCTCGCCGTCCGCGTAGTGCAGAAGGGCGATGCGGGCGGAACGGTTCGGATCGTATTCGATCGTGGCGACCTTGGCGGGCACGCCGTCCTTCCTGCGCTTGAAGTCGATGATGCGGTAACGGCGCTTGTTGCCGCCGCCCTGATGGCGGGTGGTGATGCGGCCGTAGTTGTTGCGTCCTGCCTTCTTGGGCAGAGGCGCAAGCAACGACTTCTCCGGCGTGCTGGTCGTGATCTCTGCGAAGTCAGAGACCATCTGGAAGCGACGGCCGGGGCTGGTCGGCTTGTACTGCTTGACTCCCATGTCTTTTCCTTTCTTCGGCTTCCCATCGCACGCCGGAACCCGACGCACACCGAAAGCCATCTTCGCGTTCGTGGGACCCGATTGTCGCTGACCTGCATATGGGAGGTGCAGATCTACGGCTCCCGAGTTGCCCACGCGCCCGGGTGTATCCACTACAGAACCAGACGCAACCGAGCATTATAGATGCGAAAAAGCAGGTCGTGCAAGGGACGAGCGCGTCTCCACACAACCTGCTCCACCTGGTCGCCATGCGTTTCGCCGCTGCGCGGACCGAAGCCGAGGCCTTGGGCATCGTCGCATCGGGAATGGATGCGTTTCGCTGCCGCGTGGACCGAAGGTTACTTCGCCTTCGACGCCGATCGCGCGCGCGTGCGCTGGCCCTTGGCCCCTCGCCCTTCGCGCGCCCGATGCCTTCGCCTTCTCCTCTGCCGGGGCAGCCGAAGTTGGGGCAGAGCTTCCAGGGGCCGCGCGCCGTCGTGACGACGACCAGAGGGGCCCCGCAATCCGGGCAGACCTCGTCGGTCGCCGTCAGCTTTCCCGTCGCGGGAAGCGGATAGCTCGTCTCGCATTCCTCGTAGTTCTCGCAGCGGATGAAGCGTTTGAGCGTGCGAGGGTTCTTCGTGGCGACGAGCTTCTTGTCCAGGCCTTTCGCGGCGCAGGCCGGACACGTCCCGACCACGAGATCGGGCTCGACGTTGGTCGGGCAGCTCGGGTCGATGCACTGGACGCGCGGCTTGGAGCGGAAGGCCGTGACCTTGATCTGGGGCATGCCGCAGGTCGGGCAGCGCTCCTCCATCGATTCGATCTTGCCCTTGGGCAGCGGATACGTGACGTCGCATTCCGGCCATCCCGCGCAGCCGATGAACATGGAATGCGTCTTGTTGGATGCGCGGATCTGCAGGTCGCGTCCGCACTTGGGACACGGGCCCACGTATGCGTCCGCAGCGACCGCGTCGGCGAGCGCGTCCTTGACCTCTTCCTGGTGCGGCAGAAGCTCGCGGAGGACGTCGTTCAGGATGTCGCGCGAGAGGTCGACGACATCCCTGCCGGGTCTTTTCGCCCTCGGCGATCCTGTTCATGTCCTCTTCGAGCGTGGCCGTCATGTCGGGGCTCGTGATCTGGGGCGCGAACTTGCCCAACGCGTCGCAGACCGCGATGCCGAGCTGGCTCGGCTCGATCGGATCGTTCTGGATGTACTTCACCTGGTACAGGCGCTCGATCATGGACGCGCGCGTTGCCTTGGTGCCGAGCCCGAGCTTCTCCATCTCCTGGATGAGCACGCCCTGGGAATAGCGCGCCGGCGGCTGGGTCTGTTTCTTCTCGCAGACCGCACCCTTGAAGTCGACCGTCTGCCCCTGCTCGAGAGGCGGAAGCTGGACATCCTTCTTGCGACCGTACGGATAGATGGCCCTGAAGCCCGGCTTCTGCGTGATGACGCCGCTCGTGTCGAACGGCTCGGAGTTCACATCGAACGTGACCTTCGTGTTCTCGGTGATGGCGGACTCGGAGAGCGTGGCGAGGAAGCGGCGGGCGATCAGATTGTAGAGCTTCCACTGGGCAGGATCGAGCGAGTCGGGATCGGCCGGCGCCGTCGGGTAGATGGGCGGATGGTCGGTGGTCTCCTGCTTGCCGCGCGTGGCGGAAAGCGCGCCCTTGGACAGGAGCTTCTGGCAGTACGGGGCGTATGCCGGGACCTTCGAGAGGACGCGGACGACATCGGCCAGGTCGAGCGAATCGGGATAGACCGTGTTGTCGACGCGCGGATAGCTGATGATGCCGGCCATGTAGAGGCTCTCGGCGAGGCGCATCGTGCGCGCGGGCGACAGGCCCTCGTTGGCGGCGGCGGCCATCAGGCTCGTCGTGTTGAACGGGGCCGGCGGGGCGATGGTGCGCCGACGTTTCTCGATCGCCGACACCGGGCGGAATCGACGCCCTCGACATGCGCCATGATGGCATCGGCTGGGCCTTGTCCGAGATGCGCTTCTGCGCGTACGTGGCTTCGAACTCATCCGGCCCATCGGCGAACAGGCCCTTCACCACCCAGTAATCCTCGGGCACGAACGCCATGCGCTCACGTTCCCGGGCGACGATGAGCGCGAGGGTCGGCGTCTGGACGCGACCGGATGAGCGCACGTTGCCATACCCGCGAACTTCACGATGGTCAGAAAGCGCGTGAGCACGGCACCCCAAATCAGATCGATGTCTTGACGGCTCTCCCCGCTTGCGCGAGGTTCACGTCGAGCGGGACGAGGTGCGAGAAGGCATGCTCGATCTCGGGCTTCGTGAACGCAGAATAGCGGGCGCGCGCGACAGGGGCGTCGGGGTTGACCTCTTGGATGCAGCTCAAGGCGTCGGATCCGATGAGCTCGCCTTCGCGATCGAAGTCGGTGGCGATGATGATCTCGTCGGCCTTCTTGGCGGGTTCTTCAGGCTGCGGATGATGTCCTTTTCCTGGGAAGCTTCTCGATGGGCGCGTGGGTGAGATACGGGAGCGTGTCCATCTTCCAGGTGTTGAGCGCCACGCCGTCGGCCGTGAAGGGCTTGCGCTTGGTCTTGAACGGAGGCTTCGGAAGATGCGCGGGCAGCGTGGTCGGGAAGACCTCGCCGTCGGCCGTGACGGCCTGCCAGCCCTTGGACTTCTTGTAGACGATCGAAGGGACGAAATCGGGTTCGAGGATATGGCCGCGCAGGCCGATGCAGACCCATTCCTCGCCGTCCACCGTCAGACGGTAGACCGGCGTGCTATAGACCTTGTCGGCTTTTCGGGCGCGTGCCTCCGAGCAGCGACGATATCTGCTGGGCCGCGTCGTTCTTCTCGGTTACGACCAATTTCACGATGAACCCTCCGATTCATGCCATGCGCGTGCGTGCGCATCGTGCGGCGGGCAGGGCGAACGCAGGCCGCGACGAAGTTTGAAGGATTGTCAGGATACACGATTTTCCCTGCGTGTCGAACATTGCACGCGCGTGAGCGTCGGCAGAAACCGGGAAGGCGGACCCTCGGGCCCGCCTTCCGCGTCTCGATCCTCTGCGAAGCGCCGAAGCGGGCGCGACGGTTAATCCTGGATGTCTTATAGAACGTCGATTCGTCGAAGACGTCTTCTATCTTCTTTCCGTCAAGCCAGGTGAGACCTGGGAATTCGCTCAACGTGGGGACGAGGTCCGAACAGTCGGTGAAATGGCCCTTGTCGTTCATGACCGCGCAATCCTGAGCTCGCCAATACCCGTCGGTATGGGTCAGGTAGTACGACCCGCCCTCGACGTCCATGAAGATGCGCGTGTGGGCGCGCAGGTGAGTGGAGAACTCGTCGAATGAGATGTCGAGCGTCTCCTCGGCCTTCTGACCCATGGCTGGCTCCTATCTTTCGTCAGAGACGGCGGCCTTCGGTGCCGCCGTCATACCTTGCGGCCCCAATCTTACTATATGCAGAGAATCCGTTGGCCCTGAATGGCATGCGTTTCGGGGTCGTTTCGCCTACGCCTTCGTACGGAGGATATCGCCCGGCGAAAGGCGCACGGGCGCGACGCACGAATAGCGCTCCATCGTGCGGTTCGCCACATCGACCTTGACGAGATGCCCGCCCGGACGCGCAGGGTCGGGACCGAGGATGGAATCGGGCGCATCGTGGCGCACGTCGGTCAGGTCGAAATCGGAGGGCATGCCATGCAAGGTCTTTCATCTCGAACGATTCGATCGGAGCTGCCGGACGCAGGGGCTTCGACGACGTCGCCTTCGGCAAACCGGTTGCGGCAGACGAGCAAGGCTCGCGTGCCGGACGCGCGCTATCGCCTCGCGCTGCGGCGGCCGCGCACTCGGAACCGATGCCTCCGGCGCCCGGGCCGTCGGATGCTTCGACAGACGGAATCCGACCGGTCCCGGATGCGGCCGCATCGATCCCGCGACGCGCGCCACCATGCGGTAGGCCCGCACGTACTGGTCCGGTACGGCGTTCTGGCCCGGATCGCCGTAGTAGAACCCCGTGGAATAGGGCCTGTGGCTCACGGTCTCGAGCTCGGAAGCCCACACGGACGCAGGCTCGCCGTCGAGCACATGACGGTAGGCGTTCACGACCGCGGCGACGTAATAGGCGCCCTTGGCGCGGCCCTCGATCTTGATGCTGTCGACGCCGGCGGCCGCAAGGTCGTCGAGGTGCTCGAGCATGCACATGTCGTTCGAGCTCATGATGAACGACTCGGCAGGGGCGGATGCGCCGGCGCCGCCGGCTGCCGGCGGTTCCTCCTCGATGTCGAACGACTGCCCGGGACGCGTGCGCTCCACAAGCGTATATCCCCATCGGCATGGCTGCGCGCAGTTGCCCTTGTTGGCGCCGCGTCCGTCGCCGACAAGATAATCGCTGATCAGACAACGTCCCGAATAGGCCATGCACATCGATCCGTGCGCGAACGCCTCGATCTGCATGCCCCGGGCAGGCGCCGGCGCATCTCGGCGATGGCCGAAAGGCCCATCTCGCGCGCGACGACGATGCGCGTCACGCCGAGCGAGGCGTACAGGCGCGCCGCGGCGGCGTTCATGACGGAGGCCTGCGTGGACAGATGGATGGCGACGCGCGGAGCCGCTTCGCGGGCGATGGCGATGGCTCCCGCATCGGCGACGATGAACGCATCGACGCCCGCGTCGGCCAGCATCGCGAAATAGCGGGGCAGGTCGTCGGTATCCGCGTCGGACATGATGGTGTTGGCCGTGACGTGCACCGCCGCGCCATGCGCATGCGCGAAGGCGACGGCACGCGGTATATCCGCTTCGGCGAGTTGTCGGCGCGATGGCGCATGCCGTAGCGCGGCGTGGCCAGATACACCGCGTCGGCGCCGAACGCGACCGCGCATTCGAGCTGTTCCCAGCCGCCTGCCGGCGCAAGCAATTCCATTCTCGGCATCCCCGTTCGAGATTCGTCGACATCGTATTCCCGAGCGCCGTGCCGAAGCGCTGCGCACGGAAGGCTCGAAACGCATGCATTCGCCCGCGTCGGGCGTCCGTCCGTGCGAACGCGCGCTCGACGCGGGCCCGCGCCCCTAGGAAAGGATCCGCTCGACGGCGGAAAAGACCTGATCGAGAGCCACCGATTCCTTCTCGCCCGTCGCGCGGTCGCCCTGACCTCGACCACGCCCTCCTTCAGACCGCGCTTGCCGACGACCACCTGGACCGGCCAGCCGATCAGGTCGTTGTCGTTGAACTTCACGCCCGCGCGTTCGTCGCGGTCGTCGATGACCACCTCGAGGCCCGCATCGGCCAGCGCGCCCGCAAGCTCCTCGGCCGCGGCCGTGACCTCGTCGGGTTTAGGCGACAGGGGAATGACGGCGACATGGGCCGGCGCGATGGCGGCGGGCCAGATGATGCCATGCTCGTCGTTGCGCTGCTCGACGGCCGCAGCCATCGCGCGCGACACGCCGATGCCGTAGCATCCCATGATGAACGGCTTCTCCGAGCCGTCGGCATCCATGAACGTGGCGCCCATGGCGCGGGAATATTGTCGCCGAGCTTGAAGATCTGGCCGACCTCGATACCGCGTGCGCTGCGCAGGGGCGAGCTGCACTGCGGGCACGCGTCCCCTTCGCGCACGGTGCACAGATCGCCCCAGGCATCGACCTTGAAATCGTCGCCTTGGGCGGCGCCGACGAAAGTGGAACCCGTCCTCGTTCGCGCCGACGACCCAGCGCTCGATGCCCTTAAGGCTCGCATCGGCCGCGACCTTCACGCCTGCCGGCAGGCCGACCGGTCCCATGGATCCCTTGACGAGTCCCGCGTCCTTCATCTCGTCTTCGGTGAGGGGCGCGAAGCCTCCGAGAAGGTTCGACGCCTTATCTTCGTTGACCTCGTAGTCGCCGGGAACGAAAAGCACCCAGACGGCGCCTTCGCCGTCCTTGCCCGAAAACGCCTTCATGCAGGCGGCGGCGGGAATGCCCAGAAACGCCGCCAGCTCGTCGATCGTATGGACGCCCGGCGTAGCGACCTTTTTCCCGCACGTCGCCTGCGGGCATGCCCTCCTTCGCGCGCACGTACGGCACGGGAGCAGGCGTGCAGGCGGCGGCCTCGACGTCGGCCGCATAGCCGCAGTCGCAATAGACGAGCTCGGCTTCGCCGTTGTCGGCGAGCACCATGAACTCCTCGGTGCCGCCGTCTCCGCCGATCTGGCCCGCATCGGCCACGACGACGCGGTATTCGAGCCCTCATGCGGTCGCAGACGTTCTCGTAGGCCTCGCGCATGCGTTCGTAGCTTGCGTCGAGCCCCTCGCGGTCGGCATCGAAGCTGTAAGCGTCCTTCATGATGAATTCGCGGCTGCGCAGAAGCCCGAAGCGGGGCCTGCGCTCGTCGCGGAACTTGAGCTGGATCTGATAGAGGTTGCGCGGAAGGTCCTTGTAGCTGCGCAGCTCGTTTTTGACCAGGTCGGTCACGACCTCCTCATGCGTCGGCCCGAGGCAGAACTCGTTGCCGTGGCGGTCGGCCATGCGCAGCATCTCTTCGCCGTACGCCCCCCAGCGGCCGCTTTCGCGCCAGAGATCGGACGACTGCACGAACGGCATCAGGATCTCCTGGGCGCCGTGGAATCCATCTCCTCGCGGATGATGGCCTCGAGCTTGTTGAGCACGCGCATCCCCAGGGGCAGAAACGAATACAGCCCCGATGCCTCCTTGCGCAGCATGCCCGCGCGATAGAGCAGCTTCGCCGACGTGACGTCGGCATCCGCCGGATCCTCCTTGATCGTGGGCATATACAGCTCGCTCATGCGAAGCAGGGTGCGTGTGCGAAATGAATTCATCGTCCGGTCTTTCTCGTCTCGTCGGTCGGATTCAGGGCCGTCGGGCCCCGTTCGTTCGGAATGGACGCCGCGCCGTGCGCACGGTCCGAGCCGCGCGCACGAAAAGGGCGGCCTGCGCGGCGGGCCGCGACGCCCGTCAGAGCTTGTCGATCTCTTCCATGAGGGTCTCGACGATATCGCCTTCATCGACCTTGCGCAAGGTGGAGCCGCCCTTGAAGATGACGCCCGCGCCCGCGCCGGAAGCCACGCCGATATCGGCGCCCTCGGCCTCGCCCGGGCCGTTCACCACGCAGCCCATGACGGCAACCTTGAGAGGCTTCGCCGACGTGGCCAGGCGCTCCTCGATCGCCTTGGCGATAGGGATCATATCGATCTGGCAACGCCCGCAGGTGGGGCAGCTGATGATCTCGGGGCCGCGGCGGCGCAGATCGAGCGCCGAAAGCAGCATCCAGCAGGCGCGGACCTCGGCCGTCGGCTCGTCGGTCAGCGAGATGCGCATCGTGTCGCCGATGCCCTCTTCGAGCAGGATGCCCAGGCCGCTGGCGGACTTGACCACGCCCTGAAGCAGCGTCCCGGCCTCGGTGATGCCGATATGCAGGGGGATCTCGGGGATTTCCCGCGCGAGCACGCGATAGGCGCGCACCGTGGTCATGACGTCGTGCGCCTTGGCGGACACGACGATGTCGCCGAAGCCGCGGTCCTCGAAATGACGCACGTATTCCTTGACGGACGCGGCCATCTTCTCGGGAAGCGTCAGGTCGGTCCGCGCCTTCAAGGGCGTCGTCGAGCGATCCCGCGTTCACGCCGATGCGAATGGGGATGCGGGCCGCGCGGGCCGCATCGATGACGGCGTCGGTCTTTTTCCCACGATCCGATGTTGCCTGGATTGATGCGCAGCTGGCCGCGCCGCGACGGGCGGCCTCGATGGCGATCCCCGCATCGAAATGGACGTCGGCAACGATGGGAAGAGGGCTTTTGCGGCATACCTCCTCGAAGGCGTCCAGACAGGAACGCCGCGGAATCGCCATGCGCACGACCTCGCAACCGACGGCCTCAAGGTCGGCGATCTGACGGAGGTTGGCCTCGACGTCGGTCGCAGGCGCGTTGAGCATCGACTGCACGACGCACGGGGCGCCGCCGCCGAGGCACGCCGCCGACGGACAAGCGCCGCGTGCGCTGGTTCGGCAGGCGCCGTGGCCGTTGGTTCCATAAGACTCCCCTTCCCGCCTGCATCGCGCAGGACGGACGTGAAACAGACGCGCGGTGCGCCGCTACATCTCACCGAATATGAACCGATGGATGTCCTGATTCAACATGACGACGAAAAAAAGACCAGCATAAGGGCAAGACCTGCGAAGGTCAGTGACGTTCATGGCCCGATACCCCACCACGCGGCCGGTGATCTTCTGGAAAACCTCGATGACGAAGCGCCCTCCGTCGAGCGGAGGGATGGGCAGCAGGTTCATGATGCCGAGCGACACCGAGATCATCGCCATGAAGAACAGGAACGCGAGCGGACCGGCGTCGGCGTACTGCTTGGACACGACCGCCATGCCGATGACGCTCACGGAATTCGACATGGTGTCGGAAACGGTGGCGGGATTGAAAAGCCCCGCCACGGCGATCACGACCTGGCCCATGTACGCGAAGCTGCCGAGCACCGCCCTGCCAGACCGGAATCGTGACGTGGTTGAGGCGCCCTGCGCATCCGCCATGTCGACGCCGAAGACGGAATAGACCGCGACGAAGGCGACGACGACGAACAGCAGGGTTCATCGCGATGCCTGCGAGCAGGATGACGCTGCGCTTCCAGAACGGCAGCGAGCGATAGGTCTGGGCCCGCTCGCGCAGATACAGCTCGTGCGCATCGTCGAAGGCGCGCGGGGCGCCCTCGGCGAGGGCTCGTCCGCTCGCGGCGTCGCGCGCGGCACGGGTGCGGAAGACGTTGTGCGCATCGGCGCGCTTCGGCCCGACGACGCAGCCCCATTCCTCGAGCGCGTAGAAGGTCTCGACGGCCTCCTCGGTCGTGATGCCGGCTTCCGCGGCGAAATCATCGGCGTAGACGGTGCCGCGCGCGGATATGAAGGCCAGCGCGCGCTCCATATGCGGATTCTCAGGACCCGGCTCCATACCGCAAACCTTCGCGTATCCGCCGAGAGGCACGGCCGTCACGCCGAAGCGTGTGCCGCACCAGGTGAATCCGATGCTCGGACCGGGCAGGCCGAGCATGAACTCGGTCACGCGCACGCCGAACGCGCGCGCGCGAGGAAGTGGCCGCCTTCGTGGATGAAGACGAGCGCTCCGAGCGCGACCGCCAGGTGAAGACCATGAGAATGACGTTCATGCGGATGCGGCCTTTCGTTTACGCGTGCGTGCGCGCATCGTCGAGAACGCGCCTGCCTGCACGCGCGCCCACGCATCCACGCGCGAGAGCTGGTCGAGGCTTTCCACCGCTTCGACCGCATGGGCGTCCATGACGTGCTCGACGCAGGAGGCGATGTCGAGCCAGCCGCAGCCTCCCGCCAGGGAAGCGCGCGACCGCGACCTCGTTGGCGGCGTTCATGGCGCAGGGCAGCGTCCCGCCGTGGAGCCTGCGCGGCGCGCGAGCGCGAAGCAGCGGAACGTCTCCTCGTCGACGGGATAGAACTCGAGGGAGCCCAGACGCGTGAAATCGAGCGGCTCGACCGGGGCGTCCCAGCGATCAGGGATAGCTCAGGGCGAACTGGATCGGGATGCGCATGTCGGTCGTGCCGAGGTGCGCCTTCACGCTGCCGTCGGAATATTCGACCATCGAATGGATGGCGCTCTGGGGCTGCACCACGACGCGGATGCGGTCGTAGGGCATGTCGAACAGGTGGTGGGCTTCGATGACCTCGAGGCCCTTGTTCATGAGCGTGGAGGAATCGACCGTGATCTTCGGACCCATGTGCCAGGTCGGATGCGCGAGGGCCTCCTCGAACGTGACGTCGGCGAGCTCGCCGGCCGTCTTGCCGCGGAACGGGCCGCCCGACGCCGTGACCCACAGCGCGCAGACCTCTTCGGGACGTTCGCCCAGAAGGCACTGGTAGATGGCGCCGTGCTCGGAATCGATGGGCATGAGGGCGCCCGGATGCCCGGCCTCCTCGTCCAGCGCGCGGGCGAGCGGCATGATGAGGTCGCCGGCGACGACGAGGCTTTCCTTGTTCGCAAGCGCGAGCTGCGTGCCGTGGCGCAGCGTCTCGTACGAAGCGCGCATGCCGGCCGCGCCGACGAGCGCGTTCACGACGCAATCGACCTCGTCGAGCGCGACGAGGTCGACGAGGGCATCCGGCCCGAACGATACCTCGGCCCCTTCAGGCAGGGGCTTCGAGGACCGGCGATCCCGCGAGCGCCTCGTCCCCGAACGCGATGCGGCGCACGCCGAATTCCGCGGCCTGCGCCGCAACGGCATCGGCGCTGCGATTCGCCGCGAGCGCGACGATCTCGAGCTTGTCGGGATGGCGTCGGACGATATCGGCCGTCTGAGTCCCGATGGAGCCCGTGGACCCCAGGATCGCGATGCGCTTCTTACAGGACATAGGGGATGCACCTCCTCCGAACAGCAGGAACGCGGAGACGAACGAAACCGCGATCATGGAATCGACGCGGTCCATCATGCCGCCGTGCCCGGGCATGATGGTGCCTGAATCCTTGACGCCGGAATTGCGCTTGAACCGGCTTTCCGCAAGATCGCCCAGAATGCCGGCGAGGCCGCAGAGGACGCCGAACGCGGAAGCTTCCACGAACCCCATGTCCACCGGCGGGATGAGCGCTATGGCGCACCACACCCCCACCGACGCGACCATGCCGGCGATGAAGCCTTCCCAGGTCTTCTTGGGCGAGACGCGCGGCGCGAGCTTGTGCTTCCCGAACCTGCGGCCGATCAGATAGGCGAAGACGTCGTTGAGCCAGACGCCGCACATGATCCCGAGCACCAGGATGCCGCCCCAGAACCCGGGGACCGCCTCGCGCACGAGCAGGAAGCCGCACGGCAGGAACCCCGCGTAGAGCGCGACGAAGATGGACGCGCCCACGTCGACAACGCGCGAACGGGAATAGAACACGTACCAGATGAGCAGCGCCAGAATGAGGGACGTGGACAGCACGCCCACGCCCACGAAGCCGTACAGCCACATCACAGGAGGATACAGCACCGCTGCGACGATGCCGAGCAGATCGTTGGGACGCTTGGCGTCATGACGCAGCAGCCCGAAGAACTCGTACGAGACGAGCCCCGCCACGACACAGAAGTACACGAGGGTCGTGACCGTGCCGGCAAGTATCAGGCCGACGGTGAGGACGAAGTAGACGGTCCCCGACGCGAAGCGCACGCCGAGATCGCTCTTCTTCGCCGGTCTGCGTCTCTCGCCGGTTCCTTTCGGGCCTTCGGTCATCGAACGCCTCCGAAGCGGCGGTCGCGATGCTGGAAGTCAAGCAGGGGCACGCAGCAGCTCGTAGCGATCGAAATCAGGCCAGAGCACATCAGTCACGTAGAACTCGGCGTACGCGACCTGCCACAGCAGGAAGTTCGATATGCGATGCTCTCCCGACGTGCGGATGACCAGGTCGGGATCGGGGATGCCGGCGGTGTAGAGGCCGCGTTCGAAGAGCTCGGGGTGACGTCGAGCGCCTCGCCCCGGCTCGCCGCCGCGACCGCCGCATCGGCGACGGCGCGCACCGCGCGCATGATTTCCTCGCGCGAGCCGTAGTTCACCGCGACGTTCAGGGTCATGCCCGTATTGCCGCAGGTCTGATCCCACGCGCGCCCGAACGCGGCGCGCGTGTCCTCCGGAAGGAGCGACAGGTCGCCGATCGTGCGCACGCGCACGTTCTCTTCGTCCAGCCGTCGACCTCTGCGAGCATGGTCTTCGCGAAGAGGTTCATGAGCCCGACGACCTCGTCGTCGGGCCGCTTCCAGTTCTCGGTCGAGAACGCGTAGACGGTGAGATATCGGACGCCCGCGTCGGAGGCGCAGCGTATGGTCTCGCGCACGGCTTCGATGCCGGCCTTGTGCCCGCGCAGCCGATTGAGCGCACGCTTCTTGGCCCAGCGGCCGTTGCCGTCCATGATAACGGCGATGTGCTCGGGCACGCGCGCCTCGTCGAGCGCCTCGGGATCGAGATCCGCCGGCGGATCGGGGAATATGTCGGTTAAGGCCTTATGGAACACGACGTCCTCCGTACGATGGGGCTCCGATCGAAAGCTGCGAAGCCTAGATGGCCATCAGCTCGGCTTCTTCTTCTTGAACATCTCGTCGACCTTCTTGATGTAGAGTCGGTCAGCTTCGGATGCTCTCTTCATCGCGGCGCGCGTCGTCCCTCGGATATCTCGGACGCCTTCTTGAGCTTTTCGACGGCGGCGTTGGCGGCGCCGCGGGCCCTGCGCACCGCGACGCGGCCTTCCTCGAAAAACGTCTTGCACTGCTTGGCGAGGTCGCGACGACGCTCCTCGGTGAGCTGAGGAAACGGCAGACGGATGACGCTGCCGTCGTTCGACGGCGTGATGCCGAGGTCGCTCGCCAGGATGGCGGCCTCGATCGCGCGCACCATGGACTTGTCCCACGGCTCGATCGTGAGCATGTGGGCATCAGGGACCTTCACGGCGGCCATCTGGTTGACCGGCGTGGGAACGCCGTAGTAGTCCACCCTTGACCTTGTCGAGCACCATCGCGTTCGCGCGTCCGGTGCGGACGCCGGCGAAGGCCTCCTTGAGGTTGGAGAGCGCCTTTTTCCATGCCCTCCTCGGCCTCGAGCATGATTTCCTCTTCGTTCATCCTGATTCCTCCTAATAGACCAGGGTACCGACGTTGTCGCCCTTGAGCGCGCGACGGATGTTGCCCGGCGCGGTCAGGTTGAAGACGAGCAGGGGCATATCGTTGTCCTTGCACAGCGATATGGCTGCGGCGTCCATGACGTTGAGCTCCTTGGTCAGGACGTCGAGGTAGCTGATCTTCTCGTAGCGCGCGGCATCGGGGTTCTTCGCCGGATCGGAATCATAGATGCCGTCGACCTTCGTGGCCTTCATCATGCAGTCGGCATCGATTTCGCAGGCGCGCAGCGCAGCCGTGGTGTCGGTGGTGAAATAGGGGTTGCCCGTGCCGGCGGCGAAGATCACGACGCGGCCCTTCTCCATATGGCGGATGGCGCGCAGACGGATGTAGGTTTCCGCGACCTGATGCATCTCGATGGCCGACTGGACGCGGCTCACGACGCCGGCGCGTTCCAAGCCGTCCCTGCAGCGCAAGGGCGTTCATGACGGTCGCCAGCATGCCGATGTAGTCGGCCTGCGCGCGGTCCATGCCGTTCGCGCTGCCCGCGACGCCGCGGAAGATGTTGCCTCCGCCGACGACGATGGCCACCTGCACCCCGTCGTCGACGACTTCCTTGATCTCGACGGCAAGGGAATCGATGACTTTGGGGTCGATGCCGTAGCCGGCGTCTCCCATGAGGGCTTCGCCGGAAAGCTTCAGAAGCACGCGACCGTATCTATACCCGTCTGGCATGTATGGGACTCCTTTCACGCGATTGCCGCTATCTTACGATAAAAGGAAGGAGCCCGCAGGCCGCGAGCCCCCTTCGCGCGTTTTTTTCCGCAGGCGTGGCGCGGGAAAGAAGGTGCGGAGCTATCGGAGCAGCTGATCGAGCAGGCCGCCCTGGTCCCTCCGGCCGTTCTGGCTGTACCCGTCGTTCGGCCCGTAGCCGTTGCCGCCGTAGCCGTTCTGGTTGCCCCGGCCGTTCTGGCTGCGGGACGATTCGCCGGCGGAAAGATCCATCTCGTCGGAGCCGAGCGTCACCGAGACGGTCATGTCCTTGCCGCCGCGGTTCAGCCCCACCTCGGCGGTATCGCCGGGATACATCGAACGCACCGCGATCATGAGCTCTTCGGGCGAAGAGACGGGCTTCCCTTCGAACGAGGTGATGACGTCGCCCTCCTTGATGCCCGCCTCGGCGGCGGAAGTGCCTTCGTAGACCGAGGCCACGTAGACGCCGGAATCCTCCTTGATGCCGTAACGGCCGGCCATCGAGCTGTCGATCGCGGACATGGAAACGCCGAGCTGGGCATGCGTGGGGGTTTCGCCGTTCATGATCTGCCGGGCGATGTTCATCGCGTAATCGACGGGGATGGCGAATCCGACGCCCGAGCTCGATCCGGACTCGGAGGTGATCATCGAGTTGATGCCGACGAGCCTGCCTTCGAATCCACGAGCGCGCCGCCGGAATTGCCCGGATTGATGGTGGCGTCGGTCTGGATCATGTTCGGATAGACGATGGGCCTGCCGGTGGACTGGTCGGTCATGGTGGTGGAGCGCTGGAGCGCCGACACGATGCCCTCGGACACGGAATTCTCAAGGCCGAAGGGTTGCCGAGCGACATGACCCAGTCGCCCACCTGGAGGTCGGAGGACGACCCGATCTCTATCGGCGTGAGGCCTGTGGCGTCGGCCTTGATGACGGCGATGTCGGAAGACGGGTCGCTGCCGACGAGCTTGGCATCGTACTCCGTCCCGTTGATCGTGGCTTTGAGGCTTTCGGATCCCTCCACGACGTGATAGTTCGTGACGATGTATCCGTCCTCGGTCAGCACGACGCCGGAGCCGAGGGACGAAAGCTGGGACGACGAGGAGTCGGAACCCGAATGGGGGCCCTCAGGCCTTGATGCGACCCGGAGCCGGAGGTGTAGACGTCGATGCTCACGATGGAGGGCAGCGCCTTGAGGCGACGGCCGATGCGAGCGTCGCGTCTTTCCCGTTGACGTTGATGGTGGTCGCGCCCTTGGAGGAAGACGCGGACGGAGCCGCCGGCGCCGTCAAAGAGCCTTCCAGCGGTTCGTGGGGCATGAAGGCCTGGTAGGTGGCGAATCCACCGGCCCCGAGGGCGACGGCGAGCGCGGCGCCCGCGAATCCTGCGGCGAAGGTGCGGCCGAAGCCCGGCGTGCGTGCGGGAGCCGCGTGCGCAGAGGCGGCAGAAGCGCAGGGACGGTCCGTCATGTCCGGATTCCGCCAACCGGCGGTCTGCGCGGGATCGGCCGAGCCGAACGGCTGCTGCCCGGCGCACCGCCCTTGGCGTACGATCCCTGCGCGGGCGCAGGACGGCCGGATGCGGGATATGCGGAAGGATTCTGAGTCTGCAACGCGGGGGCCGAAGGAGGCACGGGACCGTTGCCTTGGCCCATCGGATTGGTTTCGCCTGCCATATCGATCACTCTTTTCTCTTGGAATTCGATCTTGCTGTGAAGATAGCGAAGGCGTGCGGGACACGGGGGCGGCAGGGCGCTTTTGACACGCCGCCGTAAAGCAAGGCGCATCGAACGAAGGCAATTGCACCACATTTTCGGCAAATATCGCGCTGAACTCGCGCAGCCTGAAACCGACCTGGAAGCTTGCGTTAGAATGGCTTCATCATCACCTCGGGAAAGGACGTCCATGGACACCTCGCAACCATCAAAGCGATTCTCAACGACCGTCTCGACATCGACCCGGAAAGCGTCACCGAGACGTCGACCTTCGCCTCTCTCGGCATCGACTCGCTCGACATGGTCGAGCTCGTCTGCGAGCTCGAGGATCAGCTCGGCATAGATTTCGGCGAACCCGAAGGCATCGATGACATGGCACAGCTCGTCGCATACGTCGACGGCCTCAGGTAATCGGCCGAACGGACTCCGAAGAGATAGAGGCACCCGCATGGATAAGAAGCAGTTCGCGTTGGACCGGCACGAAAAGTGGGCCGGCAAGATCGAGGTCATAAGCCGCGCCGAGGTCAAGACACCGGATGATCTGGCTGTCGCCTACACGCCGGGCGTCGCCGAGCCGTGCCTCGCCATCGCCGACGACGTCGACCTCTCGTACGTCTACACGCGCCGCGCCAACCTCGTGGCCGTCGTCACCGACGGCAGCGCCGTGCTCGGACTGGGCGATATCGGGCCCGAGGCGAGCATGCCCGTCATGGAAGGCAAATGCGCCCTGTTCAAAACGTTTGCCGACGTGGATGCCTTCCCTCTCTGCATACGAAGCAACGATGTGGACGAGATCGTCGACACCGTGCACCTCATCGCCGGCAGCTTCGGCGGCATCAACCTCGAGGACATCGCGGCGCCGCGCTGCTTCGAAATCGAATCGAAGCTCAAAGAGATCTGCGACATCCCCGTCTTCCACGACGACCAGCACGGCACCGCCGTGGTCACCTGCGCGGCGCTCATCAACGCCTGCGCGTTGACCGGCCGCGACCTGGACGGCATCCGCGTGGTGTTCAACGAGCGCCCGGCGCGGCGGGCATCTCCATCGCGAAGCTCATGCTGCGCCCTAGGGCGTCGAGGATATCGTGATCTGCGACCGCAAGGGCGCCATCCACGCCGGACGTTCAGGCCTGAATTCCGAGAAGGAAGCGATCGCCGAAGTCACGAACCTCTCGAAACGCGCCGGGTCCCTCGCCGACATGCTCGAAGGCGCCGATGCCTTCATCGGCGTATCCGCACCGGGCGTGGTCACGCAGGACATGGTGCGCTCGATGAACGACGATCCGATCGTCTTCGCGATGGCCAACCCCATCCCCGAGATCCTGCCCGCCGAGGCCCGCGCTGCCGGCGCAGCCGTCGCCGCGACGGGACGCAGCGACTTCCCGAACCAGATCAACAATGTGCTCGCCTTCCCCGGCATCTTCCGCGGGGCGCTCGACGTGCGTGCGAGCGATATCAACGACGACATGATGGTCGCGGCGACCTACGCGATCGCCGACCTGGTCGATGACGCGGCACGCTCGGCGGACTATGTGATCCCCGGCGCGTTCGACGAACGCGTGGCGCCGGCCGTGGCGCGCGCGGTCGCGCAAGCCGCGCGCGAGTCCGGAGTCGCACGGCTCTAAGGCCGAACGAATGCGGAACGCCGCATTCGTTCCGGCGAAGGCAATCGACAGGGAGTAAGAAGGCCAGGAGACCCGATGCGGGTTTCTGGCCTTCTTCCTACCATGGTGTTTCGATTTCGCATCAAAGGGATGCAGGAGCGAAGGCGCACCGTCTCCCTCGGAGACGCGCCTTCGCGATGAAGCCGCCTTCCGAACGAAAGATCCGGAGCCGGCGTCAGAATTCGAAGTTCTCCGTTTCGCGCGAGGTCTGGGCCTTCTTCGCGGTGCGGATCAGGAATTCCTGGTTGTTGCCGGTCTGGCGAAGCGATTTGATGAGCATGTCCATCGCGCGCTCGGTGTTGTTCATGTTCGCAGGATGCGGCGCACCGCCCAGATGAGCGGAGCCTCCTGAGGATTGAGCAGCAGGTCCTCTTTGCGCGTGCCCGACGTGACCGGGTCGATGGCCGGGAAGATGCGGCGGTCGGCCAGGCTGCGGTCGAGCTTGAGCTCCATGTTGCCGGTGCCCTTGAATTCCTCGAAGATGACCTCGTCCATCTTCGATCCGGTGTCCACCAGGGCGGATGCGAGGATAGTCAGGCTTCCGCCGCCTTCGATGTTGCGCGCGGCGCCCAGAAACTTCTTCGGCGGATAGAGCGCGGCGGAATCGACGCCGCCGGACAGGATGCGGCCCGAGGCCGGCTGCGCCAGATTGTACGCGCGGGCGAGGCGCGTCAAGCTGTCGAGCAGGACCACGACGTCCTCGCCGTTTTCGACCAGACGCTTCGCGCGTTCGATGACGAGCTCGGAGACGACGATGTGGTTTTCGGTCGGCATGTCGAAGGTCGATGCGATGACCTCGCCCTTGATGGAGCGCTGCATGTCGGTGACTTCTTCGGGACGTTCGTCCACAAGCAGGCACATAAGATGCACTTCAGGATTGTTCGCGCTGATGGCAGCCGCAATATCCTTCAGGATGGTGGTCTTGCCGGCCTTCGGGGGCGACACGATCGAGACCGCGCTGGCCCTTGCCGATCAGGGGACACCAGATCGATCACGCGCGCCGTGGTGGTGGAACGTCCGTGTTCCATGCGCAGGCATTCGTTCGGGAAGATGGGCGTCAGGTCGCCGAAGCGCGGGCGTTGGCCGAGCGCGTCGACGGGCGTGCCGTTGACGGTCTCGACGTTTTGGAGCGCCGCGTACTTATCGTTCGGGCGCGTCGGGCGCGTCTGGCCTTTGACCAGGTCGCCCTTGCGCAGCCCGGTACGGCGGATGAGTGCCGCGCCGACGTAGACGTCGTGCTCGCCCGGCAGATAGCCGTTCACGCGCAAAAAGCCGTAGCCGTCCTGCATCACGTCGAGGATGCCCGTGGCTTCGATGATGCCGTCGGCCTTCTTGGAGGCCTCGAACACGACTTCGACGAGCTCGGCCTCTTCAGGCCCAGGTACGCGACCTCGAGCTCGGCGGCCTTCTCGCGCAGCTCGGCCACCTTCATGGCGGCGAGGTCTTCGCGGGAGAAGGTCGGCTGCATCGGCTGGTTCTGGCCGTTGCGGCCGCGACGTTGGTGACGGTCGTTGGCGAAGCGGTCGTTGCGGCCGGGACAGTTGTCGAGCGGTCGAACTGATGGCCGTTCTTGCCCGAGCGCTGCCTGCCGTTGCCGGCCCGATCGTTGGAGAAGCGGTCGTTGCGGCCGGGGCGATTGTCGGAGCGATCGAACGAGGAATCGCGGCCTTCGCGATTGCGCTCCTTGCGCGGGGAGCGACGCTGGTCACGAGAATCGCCCGCGCGCTCGACACCTTCACCGTTCGCCCGGCGCCGACGGCGCCTCGGGCGCGTCCCTGGCGGGAGCGATCGCGGCATCTCCGCTTTCGATCACGCGCGGCGCGCGGGTGCGACGGCGCGAACGCATCTCGCGGGGCTGGATATCCTCGTCGGATACGGCGGCCGCAGCCGATGCAGGCAGGGGCTCCGCCGCTGCGGGACGGCGTGGGGCTCTCGCGTGCAGGCTCGGACGCGGCCTGTGCGGATACGGCGGACACAGGAGCAGCTTCCTCAGGCCTGACCTTGCGCGGACGGCCGCGGCGGCGCTTTCGGTGCTTCGTCGGCGGGCGTTTCCGCAGCCGAAGCGGCCTCGGCATCGGCGACGACCGGAGCCTTAGCCCCTGGCACGCCGAGCGCGCGCCGGCTCCGCCTCGGTCGTAGGGGCGGCGTCCGCGGCTGCGGCCGCATCGACCGCTACCTGCGCGGACGGCCGCGGCGGCGCTTCGGCGCCTCGTCGGCGGGCGCCTGCGGAGCAGCCACGACGCTTGCGGCGGAATCCTCGGCCTTCTTCGTGCGACGAACGCGTTTTCCGGGCTCTTCGCCCGTCGAAACCGAAACGGCGGCTTCAGGCGAAGTCAGCTCTTCTTGGCTCATGCGTTCACGACCTTCTCCCAATCCTTCATGAACGATTCGAGGCCGCGATCGGTCAGAGGATGCTGGACCATCTTCTTGAGCACGCCGAACGGCACCGTAGCGATATCGGCGCCCATGAGGGCGGCTTGGGTCACGTGGTTGGCGCTGCGGATGGACGCGGCGATGACCTCGACCTGCTCGCCGTTGACCGTGTTGTCGGAATAATCGTAATTGCCGATGGCGGTGACGACATCTTCGAGCTGGGCCAGCCCGTCTTCGGAGATATCGTCGAAGCGGCCGACGAACGGCGAGATGTAACGCGCGCCGGCACGGGCGGCGAGGATGGCCTGCGGAACCGAGAAGCACAGCGTCATGTTCACGCGGATGCCCCTCGTCGGCGAGAGTGCGGCATGCGGCCAGGCCTTCGACCATGGTCGGGATCTTGACGACGACGTTCGGGGCGATGGATGCGAGGATGCGGCCGTCGCGGACGATGTCGTCGCGCGTCATGGCGACGCTTTCCGCGCTGACCGGCCCATCCACCACGTCGCAGATGCGGGCGATATGGTCATGGAATCCGTCGATCTTGCCGCCGATGCGGGAGTAGAGCGTCGGGTTGGTGGTCACGCCCGCGAGCGCGCCCCAGCTGGCGGCCTCTTCGATCTCGTCAAGATCGGCCGTATCCAAAAAGAACTTCACGTCTTCCTCCTTCGAAGGATGTGACGTCGAATGCCCAAGACGAGAGAACGCGTATCCGACCTGCATGCCTTCGCCTAAGATGCGAAAGCCCGTTCCAGATGGGGCGAAGATTCCAACCGCAGTCGGCCGCAATGCGAGCGTCGTTTCGGGGATATATGCGATGGATTGTGCGGCGAATCTTGCAAGAATGCGCCCATGAACACGTCAGGGCATCCGACCTTGATGTCGAACGCCCTGATGATAGCATTCATCCTCCGCAGAACAAGCCGCGTCGGAGAAAAAAATCGCGGGAGATTTCCGCCCGCAGCCCCGTCTGCGTCCGAAACCCGCATCGATTCCGACGTGCGGACGCATGGTGCGAAGAGCCGCGGTCGGCCTCGAACCTTCCTTCGGCTAGTCGACGACCTCGACGAGCTCGATGTCGAAGTTGAGGTCCTTGCCGGCGAGCTCGTGGTTCATATCGAGCACGACCTCGTCGATCGTGACGGACACGACCTTGGCGGGCATAGGGCCGTACGGGCTGTTGAAGTACACGGTCTGCCCGACGGGAAGCTGATCGGCGTTGGGGACCTGGTTCGCGGGAATCTTCTGAACGGCCTGCTCGTTATATTCGCCGTAGGCATCCTTGGCCGGATATGGACCGACTTCTTCTCGCCGAGCGCCATATCGACGACCGCCGCATCGAAGCCGGGAGATCATCTGGCCGGCGCCGCAGGTGAATTCGATAGGCTCGCCGCGATCGTAGCTCGAATCGAACTGCGTGCCGTCGTCGAGGGTGCCGCGATAATGCGTCTTGACCTTCTTGCCTGAATTGCTCATGGATCTCCAATCGATACGTGAACGTAATGCCCGCCATCATACTCGATGGCGGGCATGCATCCGGGTGCGGATCGGCGATTCCCCGAAGGGGCCTTACTTCAGCTTCTGAGCAAGAATCCGATTGATGACCTTGGGATTCCCTTTGGCCGCGCATGGCCTTCATGCACTGGCCGACGAAAAACCGATCAGCTTCGCATTACCCGCGCGATACCGTTCGACGGCATCGGCATTTTTCGGCGATGACCTGGTCGATCACGGCTTCGATAGCAGCGGTGTCGCTCACCTGCCCTCATGCCGCGCGCTTCGACGATGGCGGCCGGGTCGGCATCTTCGTCGATGATGGCGGCGAAGACCTCCTCGCCTTTGCTTCGATGAGATGTCGTCGGCAGCCAGAAGCTTCACCAGATCGCATGCAGCGCTGCGGCGTGAGCGGAGACGAGGCCAGGTCGAAATCGGCATCCGCATTCATGCGCGCGGTCACGTCGTTGATGACCAGGTTCGCGAGCGGCTTTGGCGAGCGAGGCGTCGTTCGCGCAGGCCATCGCTGCCTCGAAGAAATCCGCGGTCGCGCGATGCTCGATCAGATGGCGCGCATCGTAGGCGGACAGCCCGAAGGCGTCCCGGTAGCGGCGCTTCTTCTGGTCGGGCAGCTCGGGCAGGCGCGTGCGCACGCCTTCGATGAATTCGTCGGACAGGTCGAAGGGAGCCAGGTCGGGTTCGGGGAACAGGCGGTAATCGTCGGCCGTTTCCTTCACGCGCATGACGATCGTGCGCTTGGCCGTGGGATCCCAATGGCGGGTCTCCTGGTAGATGATGCCGCCCTCTTCGAGCACCTCCGCCTGGCGGCGGATCTCAAAGGCCAGGCCGTCGTGCAGGTTCTTGAAGGAGTTCATGTTCTTGAGCTCGGTCTTCGTGCCCAGCTGCGCCGTTCCGCGCCGACGAAGCGACACGTTGCCGTCGCAGCGCATGGATCCTTCCTCCATCGAGCAGTCGGAGATGCCGATGGCCAGATAGATCTGGCGCAGCTTCTCCATGAACAGGCGTGCTTCCTCGGGCGTGCGCAAAGTCGGGCTCGGTCACGAGTTCTATGAGCGGCATGCCCTGCACGGTTGTAGTCGACCAGGCTGTGCGTCGCCCCGGCGATACGTCCTTCGTCGCCGCCGATATGCACCATCTTGCCGGCATCCTCCTCCATATGGATGCGCGTGATGCTCACATGCGCGACGTAGCCGTCGTCGGTCATCGTGACGTTGCCGCGGCTCTCGCCTCGCCCAAGGCCGTCCACATCGATGCGTTCGGCCACGCCTGCGCCGTCGACCTCGAGGTCCAGGCTCCCCGCATGCAGAAGGCGATGGGGCCCTGCGTCGTCTGGAAGTTCTGGCCATGTCGGGATACATGTAGTTCTTACGGTAGAACATCGAGTGCTTCTCGATGTCGCAGTTCGTCGCCAGGCCGGCAAGCACGATGGATTCGATGGCCGCCTTGTTGGGCACCGGAAGCGCACCGGGAAGGCCCAGGCACACGGGGCACGTATGCGTGTTGGGCGCAGCGCCGTGCTCGAGCTTGCAGCCGCAGAACATCTTCGTATCGAGCGTCGTGAGCTCGGCATGGATCTCCAGGCCGATCACGGCCTCCCAGTCCTGAGGACTTCTTCGAGCGCCTTCACGCTACTCACCCTGCCTTGAACGCGGGAGCGACGCCGGCCGCGCCGTACGCGCGTTCCAGAGCCGCGGCCGCACGGAACATATTCCGGTCTTCGAACTGCGGAGACACGAGCTGCACGCCGATGGGCATGCCCGTGTCGGCACCTAGGCCGACCGGCACGCTCATGCCGCCGTTGCCCACGATGTTGATGGGCACGGTGAAGATATCGGACAGATACATCTGCGCCGGGTCGGACAGCGCGCCGAATTCGAACGCGGCATGCGGGCTGGCCGGCATCAGAATGACGTCGCACGATTCGTACGCGCGGGCGAAATCCTGCGTGATGAGCGTGCGCACCTGCTGCGCCGGATAGTAGTACCGATCGTAGACGCCGGCGGAGAGCAGGTAGCTTCCCAGAAGGATGCGGCGCTTGGCCTCGGGGCCGAAGCCGGCGGCACGGCTCGCTTCCTGCTGAGCGCCCAGATCGGCATAACCGGTCTCGCAGGCGCCGTAGCGCACGGAATCGAAACGCGCAAGGTTCGAGAACGCCTCGCAGGGACCGAGCACATAGTAAGCGCTGATGGCGGCTTCGGAATGCGGGAGTTCGACATCGACGAGGGTCGCGCCGGCGGCTTCGAGGGCACGCGCCGCCTCGGCCGTGCGGGATGCGACTTCGGACGTGAGGCCGGAAGCTTTCATGAAGGCGCGGACGATGCCCACGCGCATGCCGCGCACATCCTGGGCGGCCGCCTGCGCGAAGCCGGCCGGCGCCTCCTGGGACGTGGAATCCAGCGGATCGCGGCCCACGAGCGCATCGAGCGCCGACGCGGCGTCGGCCACCGTGCGAGCGAACGGACCCACCTGGTCAAGCGAGCTGCCGAAGGCCACCACGCCGTAGCGCGACACCATGCCATAGGGTGGGCTTCACGCCCACGACGCCGCAGAAGGCGGCCGGCTGGCGGATTGAGCCGCCCGTGTCGGAGCCCAACGTGACAGGAGCCATGCCCGCGGCGACCGCGGCGGCCGAACCGCCCGACGACCCGCCGGGCACGCGGGCGAGGTCCCACGGATTGCGCGTGACGCCGAACGCGGAGTTCTCGGTCGAGGAGCCGAAGGCGAACTCGTCCATATTGAGCTTGCCGAGCGGCAGGCAGCCCCGCATCGAGCATGCGCTGCACGCAGGTGGCGGTATAGGGCGCGACGTAGTTCTCGAGCATGCGGGACGCGCAGGTGGTATGCGTGCCCTTCTGGTTCATATTGTCTTTGAACGCGACGGGAACGCCGGCAAGCGGGCCCAGATCGGCGAACGTGCCTGCGGCGATGGCGGCATCGATGCGGTCGGCGGCATCGAGCGCAAGCGCATCGGTGCGCTCGAGGAAGGCGTGGATCTTGGGCTCGGCGGCATCCATATGGTCGAGATGCGCCTGCGCGACCTCGCGCGCAGAGAATTCTTGGAGGCGAGCCCCTCGTGGATGCGGGCCGCGGTCATATCGGTCAGGTGCGCCATCACTCATCGCCTCCGCCCAGGATCGCGGGGATGAGGAAGCTGCCGTCCTGCTGCTTGGGCGCGTTCGCAAGGGCCTCTTCCTGCGTGAAGGACGCGCCGGATTCGACGTCTTCGCGCATCACGTTGGACAGCGATCCGATCGGGTGGAATGTGGGTTCGACGCCGTCGAGGTCGAACCCGCGGATGGGCTGAAGCGTGTCGATGATGCTGTTGAGGTCGACCGTCATCTGGGCGGCTTCGGCATCGTCCAGGCCGACGCGCGCGTACGTGGCGATGGAGCGCACGTCTTCCTCGGTCAGATAGTTCGGCATATGGAATCCTTCCGTGCCGCCTCGTAGGTGCTGCCGGACGTTGCGGCTGCGCTTTCGGGCGAAAAACGCCCGGGCGCACGTGTTGCAACCTAACATGATAGCAAATGGAGGCAGAACGACGTGACCGAAGGGCTTTCCGCTGCCGTCGCCTCCATGCCCTGTACGCAAGCCTTGCGAAGAACGCGATGCGCAGGAACCTTCGATGTGCGCTCCTGGCTGCCGGCACGTACAATCGAAGCGCCCGTCAGCCCGCTCCTGCCAGTCGAGGGAAGGTGCCCGCGATTCCCGATCTCAGCCGCCGAAGATTCCTCACGATCTCCGCCGCTGCAACGCTTGCCGGCGCAGCCGCCGTCGCGACGAGCGCCTGCGCGCCGCACACGCGCGGCGGCACCGAGATGCCGTCCCGCATCTTGCGCGGCGTCACCGTCGACTCCCTGGACGACATCGAAGAAACGGCAGCCGTCCTTTCATCGAGCGCGAACCGTCTGACCGTACGCCTCGTCATGGATTCCGAACGTCCGCTCGAAGACTGCGTGCGAGCGGTCGCGGCCTTGAAACCGCACGCCGACATCATGATCCAGGTGATCGATTCCACCGATCTCCCCGATCGCTCGGCCTCATGGATCGCGAAGCGCACCCAGGACGCGATGGACGCCTTCGGCGACGACATAGCGCTCTGGGAAATCGGCAACGAGCTGAACGGCAGCTGGGCCGGAAGCTCCCCATCGCAGATCAACGCCAAAGCGCGCGCCGCCTACGACGTGGTTCGCGCAGGCGGCGGCAGAACCGCCGTCACCTTCAACTATTGGTCCTCCCACGACTGCTACGATCAGCCCTGGGAGGCGACCCTCCCCTATGCGCGGCAGGCGGCGGCAAGCGTTCCCGACGTGGACTGCGTCTTCCTCTCGGTCTACGAAACGGCGTGCTCGCCCGCCCAGCACCCGAGCGCCGAAGAGCTGGCCTCTGCGCTGAACGGCCTCGGCGATATATACCCTGACGCCTGCCTGGGCATAGGAGAGATCGGGGCCCAAGGCGTCGACGACGGACTCGCGTCGAACCCCTTCGATGCCCGAGAAAGAGCGTCTGGCAACCTACTACTACGGGCTCCACGACGATATCGCCGCACAGGTAGGCCCCCGTTACGTCGGAGGATACTTCTGGTGGTACTTCTACGAGGACGCGGTCGACGCGCCGGAAGGCTCGTCTTTGTGGCCGACCCTGGACGCGCTCCTGAACGACCTGTGAGGATGCTGCCGAACCTTCGGATCCTCGCTTGCCCTACATCTCCTGGCGCCAGGCACGCCTTGTACGATTATTTGGCTGCGTAGTTTATGTTGCAGCAATTGCAAGCAACTGCTTGCTCGGCGATTTTGAATTGTTCAAGAGCTAAACGGATGTTCCGGAAACGAGTTGCCAGCCAAATTGAAGTCATAATTGCGACCCGAACGGAGACAATCACCCGCTCAAATACTGTCTACACAGGCTCAAAATTTCACAAGGCATCAGTAAGCATGGTGTTGGCAAGTATTTGACAAGATGAAGATGATTGTGCGCGAACAGTCGGTATCTCCGCCGTTGAGCTTATCGAGCTTCTGGAAAGAAATGTCATCAAGATCAAAGCTGTCCAACCCATTTGGTCCGAAAAGCACTTACTGGAAACCTTGCCCAACCCGCTCAATTCGGTCTATCAGCTGCTCTGAATGCGCTTGTCTTTCTCATCTCGAAGTTCCTGCATATAACGATTCTGGCTTTTGTTCTGCTGGGAAATCGCTTGTGCCACTAACGCCTATGTCTTTATCGCACCGTAAAGGTCAGGCTTATCGCCATGATAGAGATTGAAGAAGATTTTGATCGATAGACTGCAAAACGAGTCGTGCGTAAACTTCCCAGACATTCAACGGCATATGGGTTATGGGCAAGCTCTGCTGTCACTGTTATATCGTCTATGATGGAATTGCTTTTGATGCCTTCCACATCTATATTTCCTGCCCGACATAAGTTTGGAAGCAAAGCGTCTCGCAACCTCAAGTTTACGTGACTGCACCTTCGCCAATAATCATCAACAATTGGTTGCATCTGCGCCAAGCCTTCCATCCATCTGATTGAGGAACAGACTGATTCTCGCACACTACGCTTGATATGACCTAGTTGTCGCGATCCTTGGGCAAGCAAGATAAAACGCCGCGGCGTCTCAATCCACATGGGGTAGAACCAGCTCGCAGGTTTCGATGTCACCTTTAAGAGGTGTTGGTTAAGTCCCAACGCCACCAGCCAAAATCAGCAGCAGCGTACCTGACCAGGAGAAGATAAGATCGTTACCTTGCAACAGACTCGTCGATGTATGCTGCGGCACCTCACCGCATCGCTCCCGCAAGACCCCCTGTCAAGCTCGCGGATGCCTGAGAACGGGAAGGCCAGGGTCGTCACCAGCGGGTCTGAATCGCTGTACTGCAAAGCCGTTCTTAGTTGGCAAATCACGGGCGACAGCCCCCATCCAGCCGACTCGCTCTCTATGAGGTTGTCGAATTGAGCATCTAACAAGTCGGCCAAATAATCATTTGTACGGTTGTTGAGCGCAGCAGCGTCGTCAAATGAGGAGAGAAGAGCGACTGTGCGCGCCTGAACATCGAGGCTTGGGACTTCCACTCAACCCTCATTCAGCACTTTTTGTTGTTAGGCTTGGAACCGCGGTTCCAACATTAAGCTCTGCGAGATTTTTTTGGTCCTTAGCGTGTAGTAGAGGAACTTCGGTAAAACCTTTGACTCGTCGATTTCCGTCCAGAACAAAGTGTCTACTGTCCAAAATTGCTGGTCAACGAAGAACAGATTCTCCAATGTTCCTTTCGGGGAATAAGAACAGAAGGTTTATCCCATAGCGCCCTATCGACGTAGCGCATAACACCACCGGAGCCATAGGCCGGGATGCTGCCATCGCTCAGGCCTTTATGGTCTTTGCCGTATCGTATTTGACAGATATCGCCGAGCTTCATTCTAAGTACCTTCTGTGCGATGCCTTCACGTTGTCTTGATTGACCAACGCGTAGTGCATGGTTGTATCAATCCTTGCGTGTCCGAGGAGCTTTGCACCTGCTCTATCGGCATGCCCTTGTCAATGGCATGAGTGGCGAGAGTCCGACGAAACTTGTGTGGGTGCACCCTGCCAACTCCTGATCTCCTGCCGAGTGAGCGCAGTCTTCCTCGACGCCGCTTATTGCAAGTCTTGAGCCGTTATTCTTGAGTGCGACAACAGGGCAGGATTATCATCCGTTCGTTCCCTGCAGGTATCTCTGAAGATGCAGCTTGGTTCTGGCATCAAAGCTAGGCGAAGCGCTGCTTGTTTCCTTTGCCGGTGACAACACATTCCCGGTTCTGCAGATCTATATCTGCGATGTTCAACCCGACAAGTTCGCCTACACGGATGCCGGTCGAGGTAAGGATGTCGATAATTGCAAGGTCGCGATGCCCGCTGCATGTGTCTCGCAGCGTCTCTAGGGTCTTCGTCGCTCAAGACATCCTTTGTCCCTCGTTGAGTCTTGATCTTGTGTATGCGGCGTATAGGGCTCTTGACCACATAGTCTTCGTCTTCGAGCCAGGAGAAGAAGCTAGAAAGTATGCGTCTGATGTTGTCGATTGTGACTTTGCCTGCATGGCGCTGGAATTCGTAGTTGCTCAGGTACTGTCTCAGATCGTCGCTGCAGATTTGTATGTATGGCTTTTGCCACGGTGCGGCTCATGTGCCTGATGGTGCTCTCGTAGTAGGTTAGTGTCCTTGCAGAGCAGCCTTCAACTTTTTTCGCTGTTAGAAATAAGGCCAGTAGACGGGCGTTATCGCAGGGTTTGGGTGTATCGAGAACATCCTCAAGAGTCCTCTTGAGAAGTTGCAGTTGCGTGCTGTTTTAGCTTGCTTGCATCCGTGCAAGTACCTGGTTTATTTTTGCCTCCATCGTCATTCCTTTCGCTGAATGTGATGGAGTACATGGTGACTTGATGGATGAGTGAATTGCCAAATGATTATTTGGAACGGAGCTTGCTCCAAATACGATTACCTCTTTGGTAGCTGCTACCGACTACGACGGCACTATAGCCGACATCGGAGATGTAGTCGGCGGTGCTACGCCCTCGAAAAAGAGGTCCGAATACTACCGCATCGACGGCATCGGATGGATTACCCCTAGGGACCTGTCGAACACGACGGATAAGTTCATCGCACATGGTGCTGACGACATCCGCAGATCGGGTCTGATTCGTGCAGTGTAGATGCCTCCCGCAGGCACAGTCCCGTTCAGTTCAAGGGCGCCAATCGGATATATCGCCATGAGCGTTTGACCGATGCACGTCAGCGACAAATCAGGGTTTCAAATCCATCATCCCAAAGCCAGAGGTGGGTATGGCATTCGTCTATTGCTTCCTCATGCGCAACAAGCGATCGTATTGCAGACGCCGGATCCGGAACCACATTCCCGAGAGGTCTCGGGAAAGACGATGGCGAGGATAGAACTTGCCTTACCAGACATGAAATTGATGTGCTGAGCTCACCGAATGGGCAAGACCGCTGCTGAGCAAACAACGGTGCCTCGAAGAAGAGAGCCGAAAGCTCGACGAGCTTCGTGATGTGTTAATATCAAAAGCTATGCGTCAGCGCGAGTGATGTCTCCACAGCCGTTCTTGCGGAACATCCGTTTGAGCTCTTCTGAACAACTCCCAAATCCGCCGACGCTGCTAAGCAGGTTGCTTGCAATTGCTGCATCTCAAAACTACGCAGCCAAATAATCATTTAGCTTAGTGTTCGCTTCGATTTTTGAATCAATTGCTGCCAGAAAGCCACCGACCCTGTGTTGAGTTAGCATATCGGGAAGCTCAAATTGATAGTCGAGTATCCACTCGGGCTTAACTCGCTGATGCGAGCCCGAGGTTCCCGTCCTTATACCTGAAAGTGTTTCGGTGAAGCCATCGTTCAGAAGTACGTATAGCAGATAGTTTCTATCGACAGTCTGCATTGGCTGGAGCGGAACAAACTCTGTTGAGCACACGCTATTTTCTTGAAGTCCATTGACCGCCAGATTCGTTTGAATCGCATGTTCAGCTTGTTAACGAGAATATCGCCATGCTTAATTACTAATTTGTTACTCAAAAATATCCGCTCCATCGAGCATCTCTGGCGTCTTATTGTTGTCGAAAGCCGGAAGGCTATAGCAGTGATAAGTTATTCCGGTCAGCGGTTTAACACTTTCCTTTCGAAACGTCGCAACGTCTCCAATTCGAACAGTCCCTACATCCCATACCCGATCGCCTCCAGGTTCTTCTTGATCTGATCCTGCAGTCGATTAGACTCCTCGAAAACACCTGACAAGCTCGCCTGTTAAGCGTTCCATCTTCTCCTCGAACGGCTCGCCATCATCCACCGTATCGGCAATGCCGACATAGCGACCAGGAGTAAGGATGTAATCCCTGCCTCATGATGTCTTCGATGGTCGCAGCAGCGCAAAAGCCCTTTCGTCGTCAAGTTCTCCTTGCGGAAGGCATCGAATGCCCCCGCGACCTTGGCGACATCCTCGTCTGTGAACTCACGCAGCTTGCGGCTCACCATGTTGCCCATCTCGCGCGCGTCTACGAACAGCGTCTTGCGCTGACGGTTTGGTTCCTTGCTGATGATCCAAAGACTCACGGGAATGCCGGTGCTGTAGAAAAGCTTTGTCTGGCATGGCGATGATACCCTCGACAATTCCAGCCTCGATAATCGCCTTGCGAATACTCCCTCACCACTCGATTGCGATGAGAGCGCGCCGTTTGCAAGCACCATGCCCATGCGCCCACCCTCGGCAAGGTGATGAATCATATGCTGCATCCAGGCGAAGTTGGCATTACCGGTCGGAGGTGTACCGTAGTCCCATCTCGGATCTTCAGCAAGCTTGTCGCCGCCCCAGTCGGAAAGATTGAAAGGAGGATTTGCAAGGATGTAATCAAAGCGCTCGTTCTTATGCAGGTCGCTGAAAAACGTGTCGGCGTTGTATGCACCGAGGTTGGCGTCGATTCCCCGAATGGCGAGATTCATAGTCGCCATCTTCCAAGTGGTCGGATTGCTCTCCTGACCGTAAATAGACAGGTCGCCGATTTTGCCCCGATGTCTGTTCACAAAATCAGCCGATTGCACGAACATGCCTCCGAACCACAGCAAGGGTCATAAACACGACCCTGATAGGGGCTCGATGATTTCGACCAGAGTGCGAACAACACAGGCAGGAGTGTAGAATTCACCTGCGTTCTTACCTTCTGCCTCAGCGAACTTGGAAAGACAGTATTCGTAGGTGCGACCAAGAATATCACGAGTATCGCCCTTTTCTGCCATCTTCACGTTAGTGAAAAGATCGACCACCTCGCCGAGGCGACGTTTGTCCAACTCTTGGCGCGAGAAGTTCTTGGGCAGAATGCCTTTAAGCTTGTCGTTCTCAGCCCTCAACGAGACGCATGGCGGTATCGATGGCCTTACCGACCTCAGGAGTGTGTGCCACGCCGGTATTCTGGTCCAGCGTGCCTCGCGGGTACCCAGAAGATATTCTCGAATGTGTACTCGTCCTTGTCTTCCTCGAAACCCTCTCCTCGTCTACGAGCTCCTGATAACGCTCCTCGAACTTGTCAGAGATATATTTCAGAAAGATGAGTCCAAGCACGACACTCTTGTACTCGGAAGCGTCGATATTGCCGCGCAGCTTTTCGGCGGCGGCCCAGATTTGCCGCTCGAAGCCGATTTCGCAGTGTTGTTCGTATTCTTCGCTGCCACGATAACCCTTTATGCGTAAATCTCGTATCGGCCCAGAGCTCACATTGAGCCATGAGAGTCGTCATGGCCTCATCAGCACTCTTCAGGTGGATACTTGTATTTGTGAAGGAGGCGCTTGATGGTGCGACGCATGCCGGCGCGGGCGCTCTCCTTCTTCTGCCAGTCAATGGTAGCGTTTGCGCGCATCGCCTCGGTAAGTTCACGGGTTATGGAGACCAACTGATCGTTGTCATAGGAAATCCTTAACCGCCTGAGGCTTCGTGAGAGCATCGTAGAAAGCCATCTCTTCGTCGGAAAGCCCTCAGGGTCTCGGTATCTGCTCTATCCTTCATCATATCCCCTGGCCATGTTCAAGAGTTCCTCAATGACCTGGGCATTGGTCAGCATACCGTTCAGGTAGGCATTAAGCGTGCTCTGAAGCATGTCGGAAAAACTTCTCCGCCTTGACGATACTCGTTCGCTGATACGCGCGCACGCGTTCCCTTGATGAGGCTCTTCAGGCCTCGACGACGATATTCTTCGCTTCATGCTAGCAAGCTCACGTAAGAACGCCTCGTCGAAAAGAGAGACCTCGACGCTACTCTTGTCAAGCAGATCGATAACGCCATCAGCATGTACGGTCTGTCTGGCATGGCAGTCACACGCTTGTTGAACTCAGCGTATGTCATGCCCTTGCCTCCAACGCCTTGGCGTCCCGTCAGGCGAAGGATCTGGACGCGCAAGACGGAAAAGTAAGCTGCCTCGTGCTGATCTTTTCTCGCTCACCAGACTCTTTGCAGAGCGAAAGCGCCTGATTCATAAGCTGACACTGCTTGATGAAGTCCTCACAGTCCTCTGAGCGAACAGGATCGAGCAGCCAATCAGTGCCGTCGGCGATAGCAGTAGCGAGCTGTTGCTTGCTGTCGGTGAAAATCGTCTTTGCGTAGTCAGCCGTACATGAGATCGCGGCAAACATCGAGTTTCTCCAGGAACTCGGATAGGCCGTAGTTGCCACGTTCATATCGCCGTAGTTCGACCGATCGCGATTCGTATAATCCTTCATCGCCCGCTTGAGAGCGCGAGCAATACCGATGTAGTCGACGACGAGACCGCCTTCCTTGCCCTTGCACACGCGGTTGACACGGGCGATGGCCTGCATAAGATTATGACCTTTCATCGGCTTAAACACGTACATGGTGGCAAGAGACGGCACGTCGAAACCGGTAAGCCACATATCGACGACAATGGCGATTTTAAGCGGATCGTCATCCTTCTTGAACTTGCGTTCCATCTCCTTCTTGTGCGTCTTGCCACCGCAGACGTCGAACCAGTCCTCGGGGTCCTGATTACCCATCGTCATCACAACACCACGCTTATCGATCCACTCGGGACGAAGTTCAGGCATGCGATAATAGATTTTCATGGCCACGGAGCGACTGTAAGCAACTACGAGCGCCTTGCCGGCCAGGATGTCAGCTCGATTCATTTCGTAATGGGCACAATATCGCTGCAGAGCGCATCGATCGTCTCAGATGCTCCGAAAATTGCGTCGAGGCCTCCTGCGTCACGCTTGGCCTTCTCGAGGCTTGCCTGATTGACCCTGAGTGGAAAACCCATTGTAGGCGGCATCGAGCTCGGGCGTTTGTCGGAATCGAGATTGAGCGCCACGACGCGACTCTCGCAGAAAACGGGCGTGTTGCGTTGTCTTCGACAGACTGAGTCATGTCATAGACATCGATGTAATCGCCAAAGACCTCGCGGGTATTCTTATCTTCGGCTGAGATAGGCGTGCCGGTAAAACCAATATAGCTGGTATCTCGGAAGCGCTTTGCGCACGATACGAGCCGCGCCGACGCGCACGTTGCCCCTCAGCGTCCATCGTCTCGATGAGGCCATACTGGCCACGATGCGCCTCGTCAACCATCACAACAACGTTACTGCGATCGCAAAGCGGTTCATCCCCATCCATGAACTTCTGCATCGTTGTGAAGATTATGCCGTTCGCCTCACGTCCAACAAGCAATTGCCTGAGATTCTCGCGACTCTCAGCCTGCATGGCGGTCTGACGAAGAAACCGATGCACAGCGGGTGAACTGACCATAGAGCTGATTGTCCAAATCATTGCGATCGGTGATGACGATAATGGTTGGACTATCCAGGCGCTCCTGGAGCAGATGCGCGAAGAATACCATCGAGAGGGATTTGCCCGAACCCTGTGTATGCCAGAAAACACCGATCTTGCCATCGCCTGCAATGGCTTCCATAGCTCGTTCTACGGCTTTGGTCACGCCAAAATACTGGTGATAGCCAGCAAGGATCTTGCTGGCTTTTCGAGATGAATCATTAAAACAAACGAAGTTTTTAATTATGTCGAGCTAAAGCGATGCTTGGCGCACATGCCATCGATCATTGTTTGCCACGTTGCAGATTTGGTGTCCGAATAATCGCCGTCTACTGATTTCCAACTTACGAAGCGATCCTCGTCAGCCGTTATGGTTCCAACTCGCGTTTGGGCCATATCGCTCATTACGCAAAAACATTGGGGATGAAAAATGCAGGAATATGCTTCATATAGCTTCTGATCTGCGTAGATACGCATCAGAAACATCCGTCTCTTCGCGCGAGGGGCTTTTTGAGCTCAAAAACGACCAGGGGCATTCCGTTCACGAAACGACCACGCCAGACGCTTCTCGGAGTATTCGACGAAGGTCCACTGGTTGACCACATGAAACTCATTATGATTAGGCTCGTCGAAATCGAGTAGATGGACTATTTTCATTCCGCTCTTCCGTTCCATCGAAGAACCGAACCCTCGACTCCGGACTGAAGGTAGTCGGAAAAACGTCTCGTTTCGCTGTTCGAGGAACCGCCTTCTATATTCGAGATTTTAAGAATAGCCTCTTGAATAGCCGCCTGAGGCAAGGATGCATTGATCTTCTGCAGGCCGAGGGGAGAACGTCCGAAGAAATACATCATGATAGGCCCTCACTCGAACGAGGAACATCGGGGCCATACAAGCTATTCATAGCCCAATTCAGAATGAAACCGTTCTATAACGACTTGCTCGAAGAAATCCTCGTCCATGCGCAGAGCCGAATACTCGTGATAGGGACCCCATCCAAAACCTTCCTCCGATTTCCCAACATGCGTATTGTACCGCATGGGCTTCAACCGTGGGTCTTAGGAAGGAACGCTTCGGCGGACCTTCGCCTACATCTCTTGACGCCAGGCGGCTATCTCGGCGAGGAAGGCATCGCCGTATGTGCGCATCTTGCGCGCGCCCACGCCGTTGATCTCGAGCATCTCCATCTCGGTCGAAGGCATCCTGTCGCACATGCCGTGCAGCGTGCGGTCGGTGAACACCATGTACGGCGCAAGCCCGCGTGCGGCGGCGATGTTCTTGCGCAACGCGCGAAGACGCTCGAACAGCGCGTCCGACCCGACGCCCGCACCTGCGCCCACGGAGGCGAACGACCCGGCCGACCCCGGCCTCCGCAGATGGTCGGCCTGCGCATCGGGCGTGCGCCGCGGCACCTTCACGAAAAGCGAGAAGTCCTCCGCATCCACGGCCCCGGCGCGCGCCCCCAGCCCGACCGTCGGGTATTGGCCCGCGGAGATGTCCAGCACGCCCTCGGTCGCCAGCAGCTCGATCACGTCCTTCACCGCCGATGCCGTCGCACGCACGCTCCCGTAGCTCGGCAGCGCATCGAATCCGCCGTCCGTCACTTTCTGGCTCTTCGACCCGCGCACCACGTCGGCGATGACGGTCTTGCCGTACGGATACCCCAATTCGCGCACGCATGCGACGCAGGCGCGGGCGACCTGCGTCATATCGATCGAGGCGAAATCCCCCTGGCAGTTCGAGCAGTTCCCGCACGGATCGGCCGGCACGTCGTCGCCGAAGTAGGCGAGCATGCACCTGCGCAGGCATCCTGTCGTGCGGCAGTAGGCGATCATCGCATTCAGAAGCTTGACCTGCGCCGCATGCACCGTCCGCGCCTGCTCTTCGGTCAGACTGCCGTTCTCGGTCGGCGTGTCGATGAAGTAGCGGCACGTGGAGATGTCCTTGTCGCACCAGAGCAGCAGGCATTCCGACGGATCCCCGTCGCGACCGGCGCGGCCGGCCTCCTGGTAATACGCTTCCAGGCTCTTGGGCATGTTGTTGTGGATCACATAGCGCACGTTCGACTTGTCGATCCCCATGCCGAAGGCGTTGGTCGCCACCATGACGAGCGCGTCGTCGTCGATGAACCGCTTCTGGTTCTCGGTGCGCTCGGCCGGCGAGAGCCCCGCGTGGTACGCTGCCGCCGAGAAGCCATGCTCCCTGCAGGAACGCCGCCGTTTCCTCCACCTCGCGGCGCGTCGCGCAATACACGATGCCGCTTTCGCGCCGATGCGCGGCGACGAACGACGCGATGCGCATGCGTTTGGCCTTCGAGTTCATCTGCTCGACGGAGAAGCGCAGGTTCGGACGGTCGAACCCCGTGACCACGACTTCGGGATCCGTCAACCCTGCAAGGCGCGCGATGTCGTCGCGCACCTCTTCGGTGGCCGTGGCCGTGAGCGCGATGACGGGCGGACGAGCCCCGCGGGCGATGCCGTATGCGTCGATGAATTCGAGGATCTCCAGGTAGGAAGGTCGGAAATCCTGACCCCACTGCGACACGCAATGCGCTTCGTCGATCGCGATGAGGGGAACCTCCATGCCCATGACGAAGCTGCGGAACGCCGGGTCGGACAGGCGCTCGGGCGCGACGTACATGAGGTCGTACGCGCCGTCGCGGGCGCGACGCATGATCTCGGCCTGCACGGCCGGCGAGAAGCTCGAGTTGATATACGACCCGCGCACGCCGGCATCGACCAGCCCGCGCACCTGATCGTGCATGAGAGACACCAACGGCGAGATGACGAGCGCCAGCCCCGGCATGACGATGCCGGGGATCTGGTACGTGAGCGACTTGCCCGCGCCCGTCGGCATGACGCCGAGCGCGTCGCGCCCTTCGAGCACGGCACGAATCAATGCCTCTTGGCCAGGCCTGAAGCTATCGTACCCATAGTACTTGCGCAGCGCTGCCTTCGCGTCGTCCATGGAGGCGCGGCGGGAATGGGACGACGAGGCGGATGCGCCGCGCGCATCGACGGACGGCATGCCCTAGACGTTGAACTTGAAATGCATGACGTCGCCGTCCTGCACGACGTAGTCCTTGCCCTCTTGGCGCAGGCGGCCCGCCGCACGGCAGCCGGCTTCGCCGCCGAGGCTCACGTAGTCGTCGAACGAGGCCGTCTCGGCCTTGATGAAGCCGCGCTCGAAGTCGGAATGGATGACGCCGGCGGCCTGCGGCGCCTTCGCGCCGACGGGAATGGTCCACGCGCGCGTCTCGGTTTCCCCGCTCGTGAAGTAGCTCTGAAGTCCGAGTAGGCCGTATGCTGCACGAATGAGACGTGCGAGCCCGCCTTCCTCGATGCCGAGCTCTTCCATGAACATCTGCGCGTCTTCCGCATCCAGCTCGGAAAGATCGGCTTCGATCTTGGCGGAAATGGGAACGGGGCGCTGCCCGTCGATCTCCGGGAGCTCGACGTTGACGGAACCTTCGTCCACGTTCGCGATGTACATCATCGGCTTCATCGTGAGCAGGCACAGATCCTTCACGGCCGCGGCTTCCTCGACGGACAGGCCGAGCGTGCGGGCACGATGGCCTTCGTTCAGGCTCTTCGGCGACCTTCTTCGCGACTTCGAGCTTGAAGGCGCCGGCCTTGTCGCGACGCGCTTCCTTCTCCAGGCGCGGAATGGCGCGTTCGAGCGTGCCGAGATCGGCCAGGATGAGTTCGGTCTTGATGGTGTCGACGTCGCTGCGCGGATCGACCTTATGCGCGACGTGCTCCACATTGGGGTCGGAGAAGAACCGCACGACCTCGCAGATGGCATCGGTTTCGCGGATGTTCGCGAGGAACTTGTTGCCCAGGCCCTCCCTGGCTGGCGCCGGCCACAAGGCCTGCGATGTCCACGAATTCGACCGTCGCCGGCACGATCTTGGCCGGATGGTCGATCGCAGCGAGCGCGTCCAAGCGTGCATCGGGCACGGCCACGATGCCGACGTTCGGGTCGATCGTGGCGAAGGGGTAGTTGGCCGCGAGGCCTCCCTTTTTGGTCAGGGCCGTGAACAGCGAGGACTTGCCCACGTTGGGCAATCCGACGATGCCGATGGATAAGGACATGGAATCACCCTTGGAGAAGCGCGGTCGCGTGCGCCCCATCTTACCATTGCGCGGATGGCGCGCAGGAAGGATTCGGATATGAATTGTGTACAACCGAATTTGCATGAATCGATGCAAGGAAACCGTGCGTGCTGATGAGAATCTATACGTCTGGTCACCCGACGCTTGGAGCGACTACATCCGGTGGCAAATCTCCTGCAGGTCGCACTACGGCGACCATCAGCCCTCGAACACGAAGCGGGCGATCGTTTCCACGTGCTCGGTATGGGGAAACATATCGACCGGCTGCAGCGCATCCAGACGATACCCGTGATCGCATAGGTATCGGGCATCGCGCAGCTGCGTCGCAGGATTGCAGGACACGTACACGATGCGCCGCGGCGCGAGCAGGCACGCCGCCTTCAGGAAATCGGGCGTCGCCCCTGCGCGCGGAGGATCCATGAACACCGCGTCGACCGACCCGCCTTCCGCAGCAAGCCGTCGCATGAACGCGCCCGCGTCGTCGGCGAAGAATTCGGCCGACCCGATGCCGTTGTGCCGCGCGTTAGTGCGCGCGTCGGCCACGGCATCGATCCGCCCTCGACGCCGATCAGGTGCTTGGCACCGGGCTTCCCATCGATTCCTTTCGCCGCCACAAGCCCGATCGTGCCCGTGCCGCAGTACGCGTCGAGGATGGTCTCCTCGCCCGTCAGGCCCGCCATCTCGACGGCGGTACGGTACAGCACCTCGGTCTGCTCGGAATTCACCTGGTAGAACGACCGTGACGAAATGCGGAAGCTCAGCCCGCACAGCTCGTCCAGGATGAAGCCGGGGCCGTAGATCGTGCGTTCCTTGTCGCCCATGATGACGTTGGTGCGCCGCGTATTCACGTTCTGCACGACGGTCGTGATCTGCGGATGCCGGCGCACGAGCTCCCGTGCGAGGCGCTTTCCTGCGGGAAATGCCTCGTCCCGCGTCACAAGCGTGACCATGACCTCGCCCGACGCATGGCCGACGCGCACCCTGGGCATGGCGCAGGAAGCCCGCATCGGCATCTTCGTCGTACGGCTCGATGCGCAGCTTCGGCATAAGCTGGCGGACGGACTGGATGATCGCCTTGGCGACCTGGTTCTCTATCCGACATTCGCTCGAATCGATGACGCGATGCGTGCCGCGCTCGTACATGCCGCAGAGAATGCGCCGGCGACGCGCCTTGCGATCGTAGACGCCCACGAAGGGCGAGACGACCTTGTTCCGATAGTGCAGCGGCACATCCATGCCGAGCACGGGCGCCACCTCGAGCCCATCGAATTCGGCGAACAGGCGTGCGACGGCTTCGCGCTTGCGCGCGAGCTGCCGGGCGTAGGGCACCCGTAATTCGGTGCATCCTCCGCAGCGGCGGTCTATAGGACAGGAATATGCGGGGGCTTCGGTCATGCGGTGCATTGTAGCGCAGCGCACGTGACCCGACCGCGACGCGACGCTCGTTCACGGTCGCGCAACGCTTGGGCCAAAGCAGCCCCATGCTTCCGCGCACGTGCGATAATCCCGGAAACGCGCGTCGAGCGCGCTCGACCCCGAAACACGCTGAAGGAGCAGAACCATGGGTTTCATCGGACGCTGGATCGCCACCGCGATCGCCGTCGCCGCGGCGCTGTGGATCGTCCCCGGCATCGGCCTGGACAACACCACGAGCACCTGGGTGGCCGTCGCCATCGTAGGGCTCATGCTCGCGCTGCTCAACGTCTCGGTCAAGCCCATCCTGCAGATCGTGAGCCCTACCCTTCTCCGTCCTCACGCTCGGCATCTTCTACCTCGTCATCAACACCGTCGTCCTCACCTTGCATCCGGCATCGCCAACGGGCTGTTCGACGTGGGTTTCGTGATCACGAATTTCGGGTCGGCGTTCTTCGCGAGCATCATCATCAGCATCGTGAGCTCCATCGTGAACGGCATCACCGGCTCGGAATCGTAGAGCTCTCCTTCAGCGCGAAGGATGGCTGCTATGTAAAGAACGGATTGCCGGCAGCGAACGTGAATCCGTCCGCACGGCTTCGCCGCATCCATGGCGCCGACGCGGTGCCATAACCCGCGGCCCATGGTGGTTTTTCGTATGCCATCATGCATATTTATTCGGGTTTAACCTGGGTTTAACGATCTTTTTATGCAAAAATTACGTAAATTATTCCGTATTTTTATTCATCTAGAGGGTATACAATCATGGGCGTGCAAAGCGCTTGCGAAGACGTGCCGAAGACTGCAAGCGCATCCGTTGAGAGAGGATAGGACATGAACTTCACCAACGTCATCGTGCGCCGCCCCGGCGCATCGCTGTGCGACGGCATCACCAGCGCGCCCGAGCTCGGCCAACCCATCTATGAAAAGGCGCTCGTCCAGCACGACGCCTACATCGAAGCCCTGAAGCAGTGCGGCGTCGAAGTCACCGTCCTTCCCGCGATGGAGGAATATCCCGATTCCTGCTTCGTCGAAGACACCGCAGTCATCACCCGCAAGGGTGCGATCATCGACAATCCGGGCGCCGGCAGCCGCAACGGCGAAGCCAAGGAAATGGAACCCACCATCCGCCAGTTCTTCGACGACGACCATATCAAGCGCATCGTGTCGCCCGGCACGCTCGAAGGCGGCGACGTCACGATGGTCGGCGACACGTTCTATGTGGGCCGCTCCGCCCGTACCAACGAAGAGGGCATCCGTCAGTTCGCCGAGATCCTCGAAGGCTGGGGCCTTACGTGCGTCGAAGTGCCGCTGGAGCTCGTGCTGCATCTGAAGACCGGCGTCAACTACCTTGAAGACAACAACATGTTGATTTCCGGCGAATTCATCGACAAGCCTGAATTCGCCCAATACAACCGCATCGTCGTGCCCGAAGAGGAAGCCTACGGCGCGAACTGCATCTGGATGAACGGCACCGTCATCGTACCCGAGGGCTATCCGACCGTGCTCAAGGCGGTCCGGAACCTCGGCTATAAGACGATCGTGGTGGACACCTCCGAGTACCGCAAGATCGACGGGGGCCTTTCCTGCCTGAGCCTGCGCTTCAACCCGAATCTGGTCGACGAGTAGCCGCCGATGCTCCACCCGCGGGCGCGCATGCTCAGGCGCGTCCGGCGACCACCGGGGATTCCTGAGCACGGACGAAGGGCTGTGCGATCGCGCGGCCCTTCGTCGCATGCGGTCCTCGTTTCACCGAGGGCCGCGGCGGACGGGACGGGCGGATTTCGCGATGCCCGATTCGCGCACGATGCAGACGATGCGCCCGGTGATGCCGCGCTCCCTCTTTTCCCCTCTCTCCCTCCTGGAGCATGGTATCATGCATATAGAACATTTGTACGTATAAGGGGCGGGAATGGACGGTGCCCGGAAGGCGGCGCGCATGACGAAGGGCGCTCGTATCTCTGCATAGATTCTGAAATCGTTCTACGCCTCGGTGGAATGCGTCGAACGCGGTCTCGATCCCATGACGACCGATCTGGTGGTCGCCGACCCCTGAACGCACGGACAAGACCATATGCCTGGCCGTCTCGCCCTCCCTCAAGGCGAAAGGCGTGCGCAACCGTTGCCGCGTGTTCGAGATTCCCGAAGCCTTCGACCACCTCATGGCGCCTCCGCGCATGGCGCTCTACATCGAGTACTCCGCGAACATCTACGCCATCCCTGCTGCGCTACATCGCGAAAGAGGACATCCACGTCTATTCGATCGACGAATCGTTCATAGACGTGACGAGCCATCTCCCTATTACCATACCGATGCGATCGAGCTGGGAGAACGCATCCGCGAAGACATCGTGGCGCAAACAGGCATTCCGGCTACCTGCGGCGTCGGCCCCAACCCTCTTCCTCGCCAAGGTCGCGCTCGACATATCGGCGAAGCGCAGCCCCGATTTCTTCGGCGTCCTCGACGAAGGGCGCTATCGTGCGACGCTCTGGAACCACACCCCCATCACCGACTTCTGGCGCGTGGGCGCCGGAACCGCGCGACGCCTGCACGATCTAGGGATAGACACTATGGGCCAGCTCGCGCTCTACCCCGATCGGGACAGGCTCTACGACATCTTCGGCGTGGATGCGGAAATCCTCATCGACCATGCCTGGGGCATCGAGCCGGTCACGATGGACGACATCAAGGCCTATCGGCCGCATTCGAAATCGCTCACGAACGCCCAGGTCCTCAGCCGCCCCTATGCATACGAGGATGCCCGGACCGTCATCAAGGAGATGTGCGACGCGAGCGCGACGGACATGGTGGCGCAGGGGCTTACGGCGGATTCCCTGACGCTCGGCGTGCGGTACGACAGAAACGAGCGGGGCCTCATGCTCGACGACGGAGGAACGTCGAGGCTTTCCTGCCCTACGAATTCGCGACGGGTTTTGATAGACGCCGCCATGGACGTCTTCGGCCATCGCGTGGACCCAAGGCGCTCGATCCGCTACCTCATGATCACGTTCAACGGCATAGCCGACGAAGACCGGACGCAGCCCGGCCTCTTCCGCACGGCCAGCGTCCAAGAAGAGCGGCGACGTCAGGAAGCCGTCGTCGGCATCCAGCGGAAATACGGGAAGAATTCCCTGTTCAAAGGCATAGATCTGCTGGAATGCGCCACGCAACGCGAACGGAACGGACAGATAGGAGGCCATAGGAGCGGTGCATGATCCGAAACGAAGAGCCGCATCGCGCCCCCGCATGAGCAGGGCCCGGCGCGCGAAGATATTCATGCCCTTCGATCCCCTCAAGGGATTCCAGGAAGCCCTGCGCGAAAAGGAGCGCGAGGCGGAAGCGGCCTACCGGAAGGCCGAGAGCGGAACGCCGTGGGACGATGCGTAGGTTCATACATCCTATCTGGTATTTCATGTTTATAGCGTGTACGCGCCCCGCACACGGCCTGCGACAGGCATAATGTGCTGTCTCACGGGATGCCCCACGCTCCCTATCCAATCGGGCGGAATCGACCCGAACGCACTCGCTACAAGGAGAACATCATAGCTACTTTCAATGACCTCGGACTTTCTGAGAAGGCTTTCTCTGCCGTCGTCGACCTCGGGTATTCCGAGCCGACCCCGGTTCAGGAGAAGGCCATCCCGTCGTGCTCGAAGGGCGCGACCTCATCGCAGCCGCCAAGACCGGCACCGGCAAGACGGCCGCATTTTCCCTTCCCACCCTGGACCAGCTGAGGTATCGAGCCGACGACGAAGGTCCGCTCATGGTCATCGTGACGCCGACGCGCGAGCTTGCGCAGCAGATCGCCGATACCTGCGCGCCCATCGCCCGCCGCACGAACCACAGCACCGTCGTGCTGCTCGGCGGCGTCGGATACGGCCCCCAGATCAGAAGCTCAGGACCGGCGCCGACATCATCATCGCGACGCCGGGGCGCCTGCTCGACCTCATGCGTCAGGGCGCGGCGGACCTCGGCAACGTTGAGAAGCTCGTCCTCGACGAGGCCGACCGCATGCTCGACATGGGCTTTTGGCCTCAGGTCAGCGAAATCGTCGATGCCATCCCCGCCGAACGCCAGACGCTGCTGTTCTCGGCCACCATCGACCGTTCGCAGGACAAGGTTATGTTCTCGCTGCTCAGGGATCCCTGAGATCATCGAGATCGCCCATCGCGGCGATGTGGCCGACCTGATCGACCAGTACGTCATCAAGACCGATCGCCGCCTGAAGCCTGCCCTGCTCAACTCGTTCGTCCGGGAACGCGGCGGATTCCGCGTCATCGTGTTCACGCGCACGAAGGGCGGCGCCGACAACCGCACGAAACGCCTGCGCAAGATCGGCATCGCCACCGAGGCCATCCATGCGGACCGTTCCCAGGCCCAGCGGGCCCGCGCCCTCGACAACTTCCGCGAGGGCAAGACGCACGTGCTCGTCGCCACCGACGTGCTTTCGCGCGGCATCGACGTGCCCGAAGTCGACTACGTCATCAACTACGACCTGCCCATGATGCCCGAGGACTACGTCCATCGCATCGGGCGCACGGGCCGCGCCGGCGCGCGCGGATACGCCGTGTCCTTCGTCACGCCCGATACCCGCAATCTGCTGAAGAGCATCCAGAAATTCATCGATCAGACCATCGAGGTCCTCGATTTCGCCGTGAGCGATGATGCGATGGAGCCTGTCGGCGAAGACCATGCGCTCGCCGGCGTCGTGGACGATGAAAAGGGCGCGCGCGGCGGACGCGGCAAGAAACGCGGCAAGGACGACCGAGGTCGCGACAAGGATCGCAAGAGGGGTCGCAACGGCAAGCGCGGAAAGCGCGGCGACGACGCCCGCGGCAAGAAGGCGAAGAAGGACCGCCGCAACGCATCGAAGGCGGATGGTCGTTCCGAAGGATTCGAGCACGTGGACGTGCATCGCGACGAGCGCTTTTGACGCGGATTTCGACGCCAAGTTCAACAAGAAGTCGAATGCGGCATTCGCCGAAGGGCGCGATGAGAAGCGCTCTCGCAAGAACGGCGACAAGAAGCACCACGGCAAAGGGTTCGGGAAAGACGGCAAGAAAAAGAAACGCGCAGGCGCATCCGAGCGCGATCGCGCAGCCCTGAACGCGGCGGCCGACTCCTTCGGCGGCGGACGTTCGCCCCGCCCCAAGCGGGCGATCATACCTACGATTACGCGGCATTTTCCAAACCGAAGAGGCCCAAGGCGCCCAAGGGGGAACGATTCGGCGATTCGAGCAGGTTCGACGACGAGCGTCCCTCCTTCAAAAAGCATGACGGGCGCAAAGGCTTCGGCAAGGGCGCATCGAGCGATCGCGGCAAGAACGACCGCTACCGCTCCGACGATCGCTTCGGCCGCAAGGATTCGAAACGTTCGAACGGTTTCGGCAGGGACGCGAAACGCGGAGGCGATGCGCGCGACCGCAAGCCCTTCGAAAGCAAGGTAGGACGCAGGTTCGGTTCCGCCCGCCGCCCGAAGGCGAAGGCGCTCCTTCGGCCGCCGGGACCGCGACGGCCAAGGCGCTTGGAAACGCAGCGGCAGGCCTCGATGGGAAGCCGCCCGAACGGCGGCAGGCCGGGACGTCCCAAGCGCGGCGGATCGGCCGGCGGCCCTCGAGGCCGAGGTTCCAACGCGCGGTAGATCCCATCGGGTATCCCTGTAGCTGCATGCCCGATGAGCCCGATATGAACGGCGGCCCCGCTTCAAGCGGGGCCGCCGTTCGTGTGCGGGTCTTCGATCCGAAACGGGCAGGCACGATATCACGCGACCGGATCCGCCTCGTCCTGCAGACATCGCCCGTCGGATCGCGAAGCCGGAGGAAAGCATCGTCCCGCGCGCGTTCCCCCGCCTTATCGGCAGGGCGGCTACGCGGGCTTTTTCTCCCGCGAGCATCATCTGCGCCTGATCATCGGTCATGGCGAAGCCTACAGAACAGATCGTAGAACTTCTGACCTCCTTGACCATGTCGATGTCGGAGAACGTGTCGGGGTTCAGAGCCTTGGCGGCCCACAGAACCCTGCAGCGCTTCCTCCCGGAATAACGATCCCAGGGGAACACGCCGGACGGATTGGCGTATACGGCGCCGTCCTGCACGGCCTTCACGCCCGTCCATGCGCTGTCGGCCTTCAGGGCCTCGACCTGATCAGGGGTTCCGGATCCGATGATGATGACATCGGGATTCGCGCCGATGATCTCTTCCTCGGTTATTTCGATGCGGTTGCCGTTCTGCTCGATCGCGTTGATGCCGCCGGCGAGCTTGATCCATTCGTCGACGATGGTGCCCCTGCCGTCGACCATCTTGTAGTCTTTGCCGTTGACGATATGCAGAACTTTCGTCTTGTCGGCGTCGGCCACGTCCTTCATGCGCTTGGCCACGAGATCGATGTTCTCGTCGAGCATCTTCTCCCACTCTTTTGGCGATGTCCTGGGCTTCGCTGCCGAGGATCTGCGCCGTCAGAGCGACGTCGTTGCGCAGGCCCTCGTAGTCCTGGAACATGACGTTGACGGTCGTGAGACCCTGCTTGCGAGCGTTCGCGGTCACCTCTTCGTCGGACGTGAACACGACATCGGGCTGGAGGCTCAGGGCCTCCTCGTAATTCACTTCGCCCGCGCCGCTTCCCGTGACCAGCGTTTCCACGTCGTTGATTCTCGGATACACGACCTGCACCCACGCGCCCTTCTTGAAGTTCTCGGTCGTGCCTATCAGCTTGTCCCCTGCGCCCAGCATGAGAACCACCTGGTTGTGCGCATGCCACAGATCGACGATCGTGTCGATCTTCGTCGGAACCTCGACCCTGATCGCCCTAAGGTCGGTGATGGTCGTCGTCGTGGCCTCAGGAGTCGCGGCTCCGTCGGAAGAACCTTCCGAACCCGAGTCGGACCCTTTCGCGCAGCCGAACAAGCTGGCGAACACGCCTGCCGCGGCGACTCCCGACCCGATCTTGACGAACTGCCTTCTCGAGATCTCATCGTAGCGTGCCATGAATTCCCTCCCTCTTCGACCATCCATGAATCCCGCATGCAAGGCCCTATTCATGCTGGATTAAGTATATTATTTTCATATGAGGATATATACAAGCATCTGCCGTCGTTTTTCGAGCAGTGCGAATTGCAAGGATGATTCGGAGACGCATATGACAGACGTCGAAAAACCCGCCGAGACGCCCGAAGGCATGCGGGCCGCACGTTCCGAAAAGACTCGGCCCGGAAGGTTCGCCGCCGAAGACGCGACCGTCGAAGGCGCACGGCAGATACCCCTCGGCATCGTCCCTTGCCGCATGCGGGATCGTCGTCGTCCTGCTCGCCGTGGCCTCGCTCGGCATCGGCCGCTTCTCGATCGATGTCGGCACGACGCTCGCCATCCTCGCGTCGCCGTTCACGGGGCAAGAAGCGACCTGGACGCCCAATGAATACAACGTCATCATGAACATCCGCCTGCCGCGCGTCGTCGCCGCCTTCCTCGTCGGTGCGGCGCTCGCCCTGTCGGGCGCTTCGTATCAGGGCGTATTCCAGAATCCGCTGGTTTCGCCCGACATCCTCGGCGTGTCGTACGGCGCATGCGTCGGCGCCGCCCTGTCGATCCTGCTGTACATGAACACCTGGCAAACGCAGATCTTCGCGTTCGTCGGCGGCTTGATCACCGTGTTCGTCACCGTGAATATCCCGAAGCTCATGCATCGCCGATCGAACGTGATGATGGTGCTTTCCGGCGTCATCGTGGGCGGGTTCATGTCGTCGATCCTCGGCCTCGCGAAATACGTCGCCGACCCCCGACACGCAGCTTGCCGAGATCGTGTACTGGCAGCTCGGATCCATCGCGAAAGTCGACTTCGAGGTGCTGGTCTACACCGCCCCCTGTCATCGATCGTCGCCGCCGTCGTGCTCGTGGCCATGCGCTGGCGTCTGAACCTCATCTCATTAGGGCGAGCAGGACGCGCGGTCGCTGGGCGTCGACCTGAAGCGCGAACGCGCCGTCATCATCGTCGCGTCGACGCTGCTCACGGCAAGCGCGGTCTCGATCGCCGGCACCATCGGCTGGGTCGGTCTCATCATTCCGCATGTGACGCGGCGCATCGTAGGTTCCGACAACAAACGGCTCATCCCCACGGTCATCCTCGTCGCCGCCGCGTTCATGATGGTAGTCGATCTGTTCGCCCGCAACATATCGGGCTACGAAATACCGCTCGGCATCCTGACGGGCCTCGTCGGTGCGCCCATTTTCGGCTATATCCTGATCAAGCAACGCGATGTCGACTAACGGATCCGTCTGAGAAGGCTTGCACATGGCACCCTTGATCGAAGTCCAAGACCTCGCGTTCCGCTATTCGAACCATCGCGGCGACGTGTTCAGAAACGTATCGTTCGCTGTCGAGAAGGGCGAGATGCTCACATTGCTCGGACCGAACGGCGCTGGGAAATCGACGCTGCTGAACTGCATCGCGGGCCTGGCGACGCCGACCGGAGGATACGTGAACGTGAACGGACGTCCCGTCTGCGATTACTCGGCGCGCGAGCTTGCCGCGCATATCGGCTACGTGCGCCAGCATATCGCCGTGACATATGGCTATACGGTACGCGAATACCCTGGTCATGGGCGCCGCACCGCGCATCGGCATGTTCGCCGCGCCGAAAGAGGAGGATTACGAGCGCGTGGAGAGCACCATCGCCGAGCTCGATCTGAAAAAGCTCGCCGACCGCACCGTGTCGCACCTTTCAGGAGGCGAGCGCCAACGCGTCGCCGTGGCGCGCGCGATCGTGCAGGATCCTGAAGCGATCCTCTTCGACGAACCCACGAGCGCGCTTGATTTCGGCAACCAGATCCGCGTCTTGCGCACATGCAAAGAACTGACCGAACGCGGGTACGCCGTGGTCATGACCACGCATAATCCCGATCAGCCCATCCTTTTAGGCGGGAAGGTCGCCTTGCTGAACGCCGACGGCACCCTGGCCGTCGGCGATGCCGCAACCACCTTGACCAGCGCGCGCTTAAGCGAGCTGTACGGCACCGAACTGCATCTGGCCTACGTGGATGCGGTCGACCGCATCGCCTGCGTGTCCGGCAGACTGTGAACGCATGCGGCACCGGCGCTTTTCAGGCCGCACCCTATCAAGCCGCATCTACGCGATCCTGCGACGCGAGTCGTCGCCATCGCCGCATTTCGTTCCCTGCATCGTCCGACTTCGCCTTTACGCATGAAAAAGGGCTCCGGACTGCGCCGGAGCCCTCCGAACATGAAGCGGCGTCGCCGAACGAGGCGCCGCATTCGGCGATGCCGATGCAGAACGGCGCCGCACAGGCGCGCCGGAAACGCGCCTAGTTCCCCGCAGCCCTGCGTGCCTGATACGCTTCCACGAGCTTCTTCTGGACGTCGAACGGCGCCTGCTCGTAGCCTTCGATCTCGATGGAATAGCTGCCGGTGCCGCGCGAGAGGCTGCGTAGGTCCTTCGCATAGGTGACGACCTCGGCATACGGAACGCGCACCATGATGACGGTGTTTCCCCAGTCATCGGAATCGGTGCCTATGATGCGGCCGCGGCGCGTGGACACATCGCCCATGACCGGACCGGCGAATTCCTCTCCGACCACGATGCTCATATCGGCCATAGGGCTCGAGCACCACGGGATCGGCCTTCTCGCATGCGGCCCTGAAACCGATGCGCGCGGCGGTTTTGAACGCCATCTCGTTCGAGTCGACCGGTGATACGACCCGTCGTACACGGTGCACTTGATGTCCTCCATCGGATATCCCGCGAGGAACCCTTCGAGCATGGCTTCCTGAACTCCCCTTGTCGACGGCAGGAACCAGCTGCCGGGAATGGCACCGCCCCTTGATCGCATCCACGAATTCATAGCCCTTGCCGCATTCGGCTCAAGACGCAGCCAGCAGTCGCCGAACTGGCCGGAGCCGCCGGTCTGCTTCTTGTGGCGACCCTGCGCCTCGGCAGCCTTGCGGATGGTCTCGCGATACGGGATGCGCACGTCGACGAGCCTGACGTCGATGCCGGCCTGTTCCTTCAGGCGGTTGAGGATGGTCTCGACCTGCGCCTCGCCCATCGTCGTGATGACGGTCTGATGCGTCTCTTCGCGACGCTCGACGCGAATGGTCGGATCGGTCTCGGTCAGGCGGGCCAGGAACGTGCCGAGCTTGCCTTCCTCCTTCTTCTCGGCGGCCTCGATCGCCACCCGGATACAGAGGCTCGGGGAACGGAGCGGGGCGATTTCGACGTCGCCGGTATGAGAAAGGGTGTCTCCCGTGCGGGTCTCGGTAAGCTTGGGGATGACGATGATGTCGCCGGCGAACGCGCTTTTCACGTCGCGCGTCTCCTTGCCTACCATGATATCGATGTGGCCGATGCGCTCTTCTGCGCGTGCGCGCGTTGATGAGCTCCACGCCCGGCGCGAAGGTGCCCGAGATGATCTTCACGAAGCTCAGGCGGCCGACGTACGGATCGGACAGGGTCTTGAACACGAAGCCCGCGGGCTGCTGGTCTTCCTTGGTGACGCGGATCTCGCCGCCGTCGGCCAGCGCGATGGGGACCGTGCGCCGTCGGATGCGGGAAGTAGGTGCAGATGTCGTCCATCAGGCTCTTGATGCCCTGAAGGATGATGGTCGAGCCGACGAACACGGGGATGAAGAGCTCCTGGGCGATGGCCTTGTCGAACAGGCTTTCGAGCTCGGCCTGCGTCAGCTGCTCCTCGCCGTCGAGATACTTCATCATGAGCTCGTCGTCGGCCTCGGCCACCAGATCGCAGAGCTTATCGCGCGCGGCTTGCGCCACGTCGGCGTATTCGGGAGGAATCTCCTCGACGCGATCCTTGTCCCCGTCGATGTAATGCGCCTTCATGCGCAGAACGTCGATGATGCCGCGGAATTCGCGATCGACGCCGATGGGAATGGTGACGGCGCCCAGACGGCTGCCGAAGCGCGCGTGAAGCTGCGCCATGATGACGTCGAAGCTGGCGTTCTCGCGGTCGATATGGTTGACGAAGACGGAGCGCGACAGGCGCATGTATTCGGCTTCGTGCCACAGACGCGTGGTCATGACCTGCGGACCCGCAACGGCATCGATGACGAACATGGCCATTTCGGCGGCTTCCATCGTGGCGAGCGTATCGCCGATGAAATCGGGATGGCCCGACGTGTCGAGCAGATTGATCTTATAGTCGTTATAGGGAATAGGGGCGATGGAGGTGCTCATCGTGAACTTGCGCTTGATTTCCTCGGGATCGTAGTCCATGCAGGATTTGCCGTCGTGGGTCGTGCCCATGCGCGAAGTCTGGCCGGAAATATAAAGCATTGCCTCTGCCAGGGAAGTCTTGCCCGCACCATCCTGTCCGACCAACACGATGTTGCGGACATGCAAGGTCTCAGGAGCTGCCATGAAAACCACCGTACCTTTCCAGGTTCGCCCTTTCTCCGGTAATCTCGGATGGCTCGAATTCTACCCCATTACGTTCACAGATAACACACAGATGAGGTCGGGCACGTGGAGAAGCGACGGCGGGTTCGGGTTTCGAACCATGGATGCGAGACTTAGAACCATAGGTTCGGAGCTTAGAACCATTCCCTCTTCGCGCAGACGTAGAGCTGCTCGAATTCCAGCTGCGAACGCGTCAGGTACAGAATGCCTTCGATGACGCCGATGATGCCCATGGCGATGCTGGCAAGGCCGAAGGTGACCGTCCCTCCGAGCAGCGTGATGCCGAGCATGATGAATCCGGGCATCGGGTAGCCCAGATAGAACTTATGGATGCCGAGCCAGCCGAAGAAGATGGCGAGAAGCCCGGCGACGACGTGGTCCTTCTGCGCGGGCGCGGGATCCCGATACCCGTAGGGCGGATAGGACGCGGGACCGAACGCCTGGTATCGAGAGGCCTGCTGCCGGTATCCGCAGGGGGCGCCCGAAGGCTGCGCCGGGCCCGGCTGCTGAGCCGCAGCCTGATACGTCGGCTCCGGCTGCCGATACGCGTACGCGTCCGAAGGCCGTTGGAAAGACGGGCCTTGGGCGGAAACGCTGCCCGCAGCGAACGGGCCGTGCGGCGCGAAGGACTGCGGGGGCTGCGGCATGCCCTCTGAGAACGGCTGGGCGGGCGCCTGCTGATACGAAGGGGCCCGGGACGCCGGCTCCGGGAGCTGCGGGCGGCGTCGAGGCGGCCGGAGCGAACGCCGCATCCTGGGCGGGCTCATCCGCGGATGCCGGAGCGAACGCCGCATCCTGGGCGGGTTCGTCTGCAGATGCCGGAGCCGAAGGTGCGTCCGTCGCCTGAGACGACAGCTCATCGATACGGGATTGCGCTTCCGCGATCCGGGCCTTCAACTCTTCTATCTCATCCTCAGCGGACCGGGGCATATCGCTCATGAGTCGCCTCCTCGTGTATTCGTGAGAGCACATCCTAGCGGGGACGGCGATGAAAACAAGCGGCTCGGAAGATTCTCCGCCTTTCGTCAACGCTCCGTTGCCTTCCGGGCACAAACCGCGAGGCGAAGCTCGTCCGGGCATGCGGACGCATGGCGCGGGACCGCGGCGCCGAGCCCGCTGCATACGGCGCGCCGCGGCGCGAGACGTCTTCCGAATCTCCGCCCGCTCAGGACGGCATCCGCGGCGCCTTCCCTACCCTTGGGAAGCCCCGTCGGCGCGCACGGAATCGGAACCTTCCACATGAAGACAGAATCCGACGGCGAACAGGAGCACGAGCGAAAACACGCCGATCGAGCTCATGCCCGTGAGCACCGTGATCGTGCTGACCAGGAACGTTCCCATGACCGAAGCATACTTGCCGAAGATGTCGAAGAAGCCGAAGTACTCGTTGGCGTGCTCCTTCGGCACGAGCTTGCCGAATTCGGACCGCGAAAGCGCCTGGATGCCGCCTTGGAACAGGCCGACCATGATGGCGAGGATCCAGAACTCGACGGCGCTGCGCAAGAAGAGCGCCGCGAAGAACGTAATGAATGCGTAGCCCAGAATGCCCACGAGCAGCATGCGCTTGGTGCCGAAGCGGGCGCCCATGCGTCCGTAGACGATGGCCGAGGGAAGGCGACGAACTGCGTGACCAGAAGCGCGAGCACGAGCTGGGTCGAGCTGATGCCCAGATCGGTGCCGTAGCTCGTGGACAGGCGGATGATCGTATGCACGCCGTCGATATAGAAGAAGTACGCGAGGATGAAGTAGCGCAGCGACGTTTCGCCCCAGATGTTCTTCAGCGTCGCAAGCAGGCCCTTGAACGAGTCCGCGAAAAAGACGCTCGAGGCGTTCCTTGAAATGCGACTGATGCACGTTGCGCATCAGGGGAATCGTGAACACGATCCACCAGAGCGCCGTGATGGCGAAGGCGAGCTTCATGGCCGTCGGCGTTGACAGCCCGATCGACCCCGCACCCAGCACGAGCCCCAGGCACGCGATGAAGGGCACGGTGCTTCCCAGATAGCCCCAGGCATAACCGTTGCTGGAGATGATGTCGAACCGGTCTTCGTCGGTGGCGTCCACCAGAAGGGCGTCGTAGAAGACCATGGACGAGTTGAGCATGATGGACGCGATCACGTACACGAGCAGGAACACGAACGCGCTCGAAGGCAGGCCGAGGGGCCACGCAGGCGACGGCACCCTGTGCCCACCGTGCCGGCGACGAACTTCTTGCGCATGCCCTTCATGTCGGCGAGGCTGCCGAGGACGGGCATGACGAGCGCGATGGCAAGCGATGCGATGGTTTCGGCGTATCCCCTAGCCACAACGACGTTTCCTGTGGCGATCGAGCTGAAATAGACCGGGATCAAGGCCGTCGAGAGCAGCACGAACGCGGAATTGCCCACGTCGTACATGATCCAGCTCTTCTCCGCCTTCGTCATCTTGCGAATGGCCACGTCGTTCCCCTCGTCGGTTCGCGCCGAACGGCGCTGCGGATAAGCAGCGGGAGGGATTATACCGTATAGGGATGCGTGGACGGGACGGGACGGCGCCGGCGATGCGGACGAGGCGCTCGCACGCAGCCTCAAGCCGGCGCATGCGCGACGACGGCCGTCACGCTGCGCAGGAACGTCCGTGCGCGGCGTGACGACCGTTCAGCCAGCAAGCCCGATGCGTCGCTCAGTTCTCCGCAGCCTCTTTGGGAAGGCGGATGATGTAATAGCGGCCGCATCGACCAGGGATTCGACGGCATCCTGATCGAGAGGCTGCTTCGAGCGAACCGTGGCCTTGCGGCTTTCGAGGTCGACCGTGACCCAGACGTCCGGCAGGCTGTTGATGGCGTTCTCGACCGCACGCGTGCAATTGCAGCAGGTCATACCACCGATCATAAGCTCGAGCGCATAGGGATAGTGCGACTCGTCGGTGTCTTCGATCGTCACGTTCGCGAACTTCTTCGCGTACGGTTTCGTGGAACCGCCCCCGCAGCACCCCTTGTTCCCGAAATACACGGCGAACATGCGACGCCCGGCGAAGAACGCGAGCACGACGATGACGGCGACGATGACCAAAGTTGAAGCATTCATGAAGAAACTCCTCTGAAAACTACGGCATTTCACGGGTACGCGACGGGCGCCGACGCACGGCTGCGATGCGCCCATCCGTGCGTCGGCGCGCGATACGCGCCCTCGATCGCACCCGAGTCTAACATTTCGCGGCGCAAGTTACCTGAATCTGCACCTTTCGGCTGAACTCGCGTGACGAATCGCATCGCGCCCAAGCCTGGAAACACGTTCGAAACCCTGCCGCGGCCCTGGAGGAAAAGTTACCCAAGTGTACCGCATACGCGCATTTGACCTGCATATTTGTTAGAAAAGGATGACGCTTCATGTTTACCGCGATTAACCGCGGCGCGTGTGATATAACACTGCCAAGAGATCGTTCGCGACCCTTTCGAAAGGCTGCGTCCGACCTTCACGCAGACACGACACCTAAGAGAAAGGATGCGGATATGTTCGGAAAGAAGGAGTGGGGCTTCATCGGATGCGGTTTCCTCATCGGCACCCTCGGCCTGAAGGCCCTGAAGAGCGAGCCCGCGCGTAAATGCTATGTCCAAGGCGTCGCTGCGGACTGCGCGCCAAGCAGAGCTACGAAGACATCGTCGAGCAGGCCAAGGCCGAGGTCGACGACATCGTCTCCGAAGCCAACTTCATCAACGCCGCCGCGGGCCCGAGGCCGAATAACCCTGGCCTGACCGCGCCTCGCGCGGACGTTTCACGAACCGGCTAGCCCTCGCACGAGGCTAGCCGGTTCTCGTCAGAGGGCCGTCGCCCGCACGCCACGCATCGCAGGGAGCTGCGACATGCAGATACGCATCATGAAGGAATTTCCCGGGCATATGCGCCTCGGCTCGCCGGTCGCGTCCCCGAACGCGATATCGACGCGCTCATCACCGTCGCGCACCAGTGCATGTACGTGACCAAGGTGCGGGTATACGGACGCATAGCGCAGATGGCGGTCGAATACACGCCTGTCGAGGGCGCGCGCGGGTCGGTCATCGGGCACCTGTGCTCGATCGGGCCCGACGACATCGAGAAGGCCCGCAGCGAATACGCCATCACGCTGGCCCCGCGCGCATACCGCCTCTTCCTGAATCTGGCGAACCTCATCGGCGCGTACTTCGCCAAGCGCTGGTTCCTTCCCCGCACCCATCCGCGCGGCGCTTCACGGTCGCCGCATTCCTGCCGTTCCTGAAAGCCGGCATCGACGAGCTGCTCAAAGGGCGGCTGACCGTCCCCGTGCTCGACGCCGCGGCGATCGCTCATGTCGTTCGTCAAGAAAGACCCCGCGACGGCCGGCGAGACCATGCTGCTGCTCAACGTCGGAGAAACGTTCGAGGAATACACGCGCGCAGCGTCCGAGAACGAGCTCATCACGTCCCTGCTCGACATTCCCGAGCGCGCGCAGAAGATCGAGGACGACCAGGAGATCTCCATCCCGACCGTCGATCTTGCGGCGGGCGATCTGATCGTCGTGCGAACCGGCATGGCCATCAGCGTCGACGGCGTGATCGAACGCGGCGAGGCCGCCGTCAACCAGGCGACGCTCACCGGCGAGCCGCTCGCCATCCCGCGCGGCGTCGGAGACGATGTGTACGCGGGCACCACCGTCGAAGACGGCGAGATCTTCGTGCGCGTCAAATCCGAGGCGGGCGACACCCGCCTGCGCAGCATCGTCACGATGGTGGAGCAGTCGGATGCCCTGAAATCCGAGGCGCAGTCGCGCATGGAGCGCATGGCGGATCGGATCGTGCCGTACAACTTCCTGCTCGCAGGCATCGTCGCGCTCGCCACGCGCGACCTCGTCAGGACGTCTGCCGCCCCTCATGGTCGATTATTCCTGCGCGCTCAAGCTGACGGGTCGGTGGCGGTCATGACCGCCATGAGCAACGCCGCCAAGATGGGCGTCATGACGAAGGGGCGAAGCACTCGAGACCTTCGCGAAGGCCGACGCAATCGTCTTCGACAAGACCGGCACGTTGACGGAAGCCACGCCCAAGCTCGTGCGGATCGACCCCATCGTCCCAGAATGGCCCGAGGAGGAGATCCTCCGTCTGGCCGCCTGCCTGGAAGAGCATTTCCCGCACCCCGTCGCGCGCGCCGTCGTGAACGCCGCCGCCGAACGAGGCATCAAGCATCGCGAGCGCCACGCCGAGGTCGAATACATCGTCGCGCACGGCATCGCGTCATCGCTCGGCGGCAAGCGCGTCGTCATCGGATCGCGCCACTCGTCGTGGAAGACGAGCACGTGGAGATTCCCTGCGCGCTCGTCAAGAAGCTCGAAGGCGACTTCCACGGGCTCTCCCCGCTCTATCTGGCGGTCGACGGCACGCTCGTCGGCGTCCTGGGGCTCCAGGATCCGCTGAAGGACAATGTGAAGGCCTCCTGCGCATGCTGCGCACGCTCGGCTTCAAGAAGATCGTCATGCTTACCGGCGACGCCGAGAAGACGGCGGAGCGCATCGCAGCGGAGGCCGGCATCGATGAATTCAGGGCCGACATGCTTCCCGAGGACAAGTTCGCCTATCTCGATGAGCTCAAAGCCGAAGGCTACGTGGTCGCCACGGTGGGCGACGGCGTGAACGACTCTCCCGCCCTTTCGAAGTCCGATGTGGGAATCGCGATGGGCCAGGCTCGGCCATCGCCAAGGAAGTCGCCGACATCGTCCCTGACGGGATCCGACCTCGAGAGCATCGTGAACCTGCGCAAGCTGAGCCAGGGTCTGATCGAGCGGCTGGACGGCTCGTTCGTCCGCACGATGGCGTTCAACTCCGCGCTGCTCGCGCTCGGCATCGCCGGCGTCATCACGCCCCAGACGTCGTCGCTCCCGCATAACGGATCGACCGTGGCCATGGGGCTTGCCAACACCAGGAACTACATCGCCGTGCCCGAACGGCCGCAGATCCTCGTCGAGGGCGAAGCCGTTTTAAGCCGGCGAAGGGCCGACGGCCATGCAGGCGCGCATGGACGGAAAAAGGCGAAGCCTTATCGAACCGCACCCTCAGATCCGAACCGCGCCCCAGAACCAGGAAGCCATTCGTTCCGGAATTCGGGGTGCGGTTCTTCATGCAGGCGATCACATGCCGAGTCGACGCACGGCGGCATCCAGCTTGCGCTCCCCGTCGGGCAGAAGATTGCGATCGGTCATGAGCGCGACGACCGTGCGCATCGCGCGCATGCCCGTCTTCGATCAGCATGCGCGCGATGCGCTCCATGAAATCGATCCTCGCCTCGAGGGCTATGTTCGCATCGAGGTATCGCTCGCATTCACCCAGAAGCCCCTTCACGCTTCCGCCGTCGCGGTACGCGTCGATGATGCGCTCGCCCGCCGCCCGCGCGTCTTCTTCGGAGCGCCGCGCCACGAACTTCTGAAGGATCCAGAAGACCGCGCCCACGACCGCGGCGAGCGCGAGGACGAGAACGGCCAGGCGCGCGCGGACGTTGTCCGGGAATGCGACCATGGCCCCGACGACGGCCGCGATCGTCCCCGCAAGCACCAGCACGACGATCGCGATCATCTTCTGTTCCGCGCATCGAGCGCTATCCTCACGTCCATATCGCACGCCCTTCCATGCCTGAGATGCCGACCCTCACAAAGAGCTCGACTCCAGAAGCGTCTCGCCCTTTGGTCTCCGGCGCCACGATATACGACAGCACCAGCCCTGTCCCCACGAGCCCGGCCGCAACCAGCATCGTCGCACCGATCCCGAAGGCTTCCAAGAACAACGGCATGCCGTAGGTCGACGCGATCGTGAAGATGCGCGTGAAGGCGATGGCGATGCCGACCGCAGAAGCGCGCACCGAAGTCGGGAACAACTCGTTCGGATACAGCCACTGCAGGATTCCCGGCCCTCCGCTGAAGAAGGCGTAGAGCCCGAAGGCGGCGATGACGACGTACATCAGGGCGGTCGGCCAGATGCCGAGGACGAGCAGCCCGACGGACATCATGGAAAGGCTGAGGATGACGAGTTTCCTGCGGCCCATGGAATTGAGCCAGAACATCGCCGGTATCGTTCCCACGAGGAAGAACAGGCTCACGGCGCTTTCGCCGAGGATGGAGGCCCTGCCTTCGCCGAGCCCGAAGGCGGACATGATGTCAGGGGCCGAAAGATGTAGATCGCATACATCGGCACGACCTGGCACATGATGAAGATGGCGACGTAGAGCATGCGCTTGAGGTATCCGCTCGCAAAGCAACCGTCCCCAGAGGATCTTCTCCGTGACGTCTTCGTGCGGATCTCGACGCCCGGGCCGTAGATGTCCTCGACGATCTTGCGCGCTTCCTCGACCCGCCCCTTCTGGGCGAGCCAGATGGGCGATTCGGGAATGCCATGCCGTCCGATGAGCAGGACGGCGCAGGGAATGACCGCGCTTCCGAGCATCCAACGCCAGCCTCCGTCGACGGAGTACAGGGCGTATCCGACGAACGCCGCCACCGTGGCGCCGAGATACCAGGCCGCGGAAACGGCCCTCATGGAAATCGCCCGGTGCTTTGCGCGGCGTGTATTCCGCGATAAGCGACGTGGCGATCGGATAGTCCGCTCCGACGAAGAGGCCGACGGCGAAACGGGCGGCTATGAGCAGGGCAGGGGTCGTCGCGAAGACGCTTAGGACCGAGAAGACCCCGATGGCGATCACGTCGAGCGTGAACATGCGCTTGCGTCCGATGGCATCGGTCAGATACCCGCCGAATATCGTTCCGAAAAGAATGCCCAGCATGACCGAGGCTCCGACGGCTCCGCTCTCGAACGGCGTCAGATCGAACATGGGTTTGATCTGCGTCAATGCCACGCCGATCAGCGAAAGGACGTATCCGTCCAGAAACGACCCTCCGCTTGAGAAGATCGAGACGCGGCGCAAAAACGGAGTCATGGGAACATCGTCGATGACGATGGAGGGATCGGAACGGTCGGACGAACCCGGCGGACTCACGACCTTGGTTTTTGCCTTTGATATCGCTCATGAACGCATCACTCCTTGTCGGATTCGGCGCGAACGCGGCGCGCCGGGAAACGCCTCTCCTTCCGATGCGGAACCGCAACGCCTGCCGTGAAGCGAAACGCGCCGGCCCATCGATGCGAAAAGACCTATTCTTCGCGCAAGAGCTTCTTGGCGACCTTCCCCACGCTCGTCTTCGGAAGGGCATCGACGAAGGCGACGAAGCCCGGAACCTTGTAATCCGCGAGGCGCTGCGCGCAGAACGACCGGATCTCGTCGGCCGAGACGTGCGCGCCGGCTTCCAGCGCCACGAACGCCTTCACGGCCTCGTCGCGCACAGGATCCGCGACGCCGATGACGGCAGCTTCCTTCACCTGGGGCATTTCCATGATCGCATGCTCTACTTCGGCGGCGGATATGTTCTCGCCCGCCCGCTTGATCATGTTCGAATCGCGGTCGACGAAGAAGAGCCATCCGCGCTCATCGAAGACGCCCACGTCGCCGGTATGGAGCCATCCGTCGCCGTCTAGCGCCTGCGCGGTCGCGGCCGCATCCTGATAGTACCCTTTCATAAGCGTCGTTCCGGGAACGCCTTGGATGCAGATCTCCCCTTCTTCGCCGGAAGAGGCGCACGAGCCGTCGGCGCGCCTCACCTCGACGGCGTATCCGATGCCGACGCGCCCGACCGAAGGCCACGGCCCCCGCTCGAAAGGAGGCTCCGTCGCCGCCCAGCAGATGGATTCGGTCAGCCCGTAGCAGTTCTGAAGACGCGCGCGGAACCGATTCTCGAAGCGATCCTTCTCCTCTTCGCTCAAGGAAGGTAGTACTGGACGCTTCTCAGGCGATGGTCGCGCTCGTGCGCATCGACCGGCTGCATCAGCGTGGTCTTCACCATCATGGACACCATCTGGGTGAGCGTGGCGCCATGGCTTACCACCTGGGACCAGAACCTTCGCGCGCTGTATTTGGCCACGAAGACGAGGGTCGCTCCTGCCGCGAGCACGGGCGTCAGGGCGGCGAGCTGGAAGTTCGAATGGAACGCCGGCATCGTCGTCAGGAAGACGTCGTCTGGCCGCATGGCATGCTGCCAGCATCCGTACTGCCCGCTCAGCACGAAGTTGGCATGGGTCACCTCCACGCCTTTCGGCGCCGAGGTCGTCCCCGACGTGAACATGATCTCGACGACATCGCCGCTTGCCTGGGGCCTGACCTCCGACAGCACGTCCGATTGCCGCGCGACCGCGGCATCGAAGTCGATCGATCCGGGCGAAAGCGTTCCGTCCGACGCGTGGCTCACGTACAGACGGGGCATGGCATACGATCCTTCGCGCCCATCGTAGTATTCCTGAAATCAGGGTCCGTGATGATGCGCCCGATGTTGCAGCGTTCGATAACGCGCACGCATTCATCAGCTTATGCTGGATATTCAACGGCACTGAAACCGCGCCTGCCTCGGTGATGGCGAAAAGGGCGGCGATCGACTCCGGAGAGTTGTACAGCTGCACCGCTATGTTCTCTCCCGCCGCACCCGTCTTCGATGAGGAAGTTTGGCCATGCGCCTCACGTACGCGTAGAACTCGGCATACGTGAACGACCTCGTCGAAGCGTCGCATGCCTGGAAACGCAGGAAGCACCGATCGCCGCAGCGCTCGACGAGTCCCCGTCCACCAGGTACGCAATGTCTCTCTGTCGGACAGACGCACTGACGCCTTATCGCCCCCTTTGTCGATCGCGGCCGCATGACGTATGCGGGCCGACCGCGCACGGGCCGGCCCGCGGAAAGGCGCGCTACGCGGTCTTCACGATCCCTGCGGCCTCGAGGTCTGCGATCTGCTCGGGCGTATAGCCGATCTTCGCAAGGACGTCGGCCGTGTCCGCACCCAGGGAAGGCAGCGGACGCCAGACCTGGCCGGGCGTCTGCTGGAACTTCGGGAAGACGTTCAGGCCCTTGAACGTGCCGCCGTCTTCCATCTCCCATTCGAGCCAGTTCTCGCGCAGCTTCATGTGCTCTTCCTCGACCAGATCGGGGAATTCCTTCACGACCTGGGCGGCGATGCGATGCTCGGAGAAATCGCGCTCGATGTCGAACTTGCTGTGCGCGAGGCAGTAGGCGTCGAGGCGCGCCTCGATCTCGACCGCATGCGGGTTCGAGAGCCACAGGGCGGAACAGTCTTCAGGGAATGTCCTCGGTCCCCCAGAGATGGCCGAGCCCGATGGTCTCGAGCAGGTACTTGTTCTGGCTGACGCCGTACAGGCACAGCCCGATGAAGCCGTCTGCGCAGGCGTATTCGCCGATGCCGCAGAGATTCTGGTTGCGGGCGCCGGGGCGCGGCCAGACGATTCCTTCGTTCAAGTAATCGACCAGGTAATACTGGCCCATGGTGAGCAACGTCTCGTACATCGCGAAATCGATGCTCTCCCCCTGCCCGGTGCGGTCGGCCTTGCGCAGCGCCGCAAGCGTGGCGCTGAGCAGCATGAGCGAATTGATGTAGTCTCCCGTGTACGGACCGGGATTCATCGGCTGCTCGGGCGTGCCGTTCTGGCTCATGTAGCCCGAATACGCCATGACCGTCAGGTCGTAGGCGGCGCGCTTGACCATGCCCGGATCGCCGGTCTGGCCGAAGCCGGACACATGGGCGATCACGAGCTAGATTCGCCTCCCACAGGAATTCATCGGTGATGTCTTTGCGCGCCCACGTGCCGCCCCTTCGACGCCTCGATGAAGATATCGGCGTCGGCGACGAGCCTGCGGATGATCTCCTTGCCCTCATCGCTGAAGTAGTTCATCGAAACGGAACGCTGATTGCGGCGCTCGGCCTGCTTGACCCCATTTCGTGTCGCGCACGGTGTCGCCGCGCCGGTGTTCTCGAGCCAGACGACGTCGGCACTTCAGTCGGCCATGAGGTCGCATGCGCGCGGGACGGCCTCTTCGACGGCTGCATACACGACTTTCACGCCATCAAGGACGCCGAACGAAGGCTTCTCGGTTGGAAGTGTCATGATGTGGTCTCCTTACTCGTATGAAGGCGGAGCGCGACGCGCCGTCGTCGCGCGCATCGGCGAGGCCTCGGCGGCCGCGCTCCGCGCTCTTCCCGAATCGTTCGATGGACGTGCGGGCCTACGGGCGGAACGGCTTGATAGCCGCTTTGCCCGCGGTGAGGATCATCATCTCGTCGGTGCCGCCGGATACGCGATCGACGCGCAGGTCGCGCCAGATGCGGTTGACCCGATGCTCGCTCGCGACCGCGATGCCGCCCATGATCTGCATCGCATCGTCGACGACCTCGAAGGATGCGTTCGCGCAGTAGTACTTGCATGCCGCGGCCGCGCCGGCGTCGTAGTTCCCCGCGTTCCTGTCGGCGTTCCAGGCCGCCTCGTACAGCATGTGCTTCATGGCGTCGAGCTTGATCTTCATGGTGCAGAACTTCAGCGTGTTGAGCTGGAAGCGGGCGACGGGCTTGCCGAACGCGATACGCTGCCAGGCGTGCTTGCGGCATCTTCGAACGCGCAGATCGCCGTACCGTAATCGCAGGCGCCGACAAGCCAGCGTTCGAAATTGAAGTCGGCGATGCCGCGGTTGAAGCCGTTGCCTTCCGTGCCGAAGAAGTCCTTCTCCTCCATCTCCACGTCGTTGAGATAGACCTCGCAGCAGGAATCCATGCGAAGGCCGAGCTTGGGCAGCGGGGACAGCTCGATGCCGGGCTTGGACATATCGACGAAGAATTCGCTGATGACATCGGGGTTATCGGCATCGCGGCACATGATGATCAGATACTTGACGCCCTTGGACGACGTGATGAACGTCTTGGTGCCGTTGAGGTAGATCTTCCCATTGCGGCGCGTGTAGGTCGTGGTCAGGCCGCCGACATCGGAACCCGCACCGGGCTCGGTGCAGGCGGAGTTGAAGATCTGCTCGCCTGAACCCAGGGAGCTGAGGATGGCGTCGATCTGCTCAGGCGTGCCCTCGCGCAGGATGGTCGTGAAGCCGGTGAGCTCATAGAGCACGTAGGTCGGGGCGCCGTAGCGGCCGAGCTCCTCGTAGATGGCCATGAGCGTGACGTTGGGGTCCTCGAGCCCGAGCCCGCCGTGCTCCTCCGGAAGAAGGATCCTGTCGAACCCGAGGTCGCAGAGCGCCTTCGTCCATCGCAGGGGATACGTGTGGTTCTCGTCGCACTCGTGGAAATACGTCTCCCAATTCTCGCTTTCCATGAGGTCGCGATAGCTCTCGACGATCAACTCCGCTCATCGGTCAAACTGAAAGTCCATGGAGGTCCTCCTCTGTATCGAGGGGCGCGCGTTGCGGCGCGCCGTCAGGTGAGCCCGGCGCCTGCGGGCCGTAAGGCCCGCTGCCGGCCTTCTTGCTAAGCGAACTCGTGTCGCCGTTTCCAAAAATCGACGCTGTGCTCGATGCAGACGTTAGCTTCGTCGAGCATGCGCGTGTGATGGATGTAGGCATGCAGGACGCCTTCGAAATTCTCGTAGACGTTGGGAACGCCCATCTCGTCGAGGATCGCATGCAGGCATGCGCTGTCGTCGCGCAGAGGATCGAGCCCGGCCGACGCGATGTAGCAGCCCGGCATGGACGTCTTGAGATCGTTCGAAAGCATGTCGTAGTACGGGCTGTCCAGCGCCTCATCCGTCAGATCGCCTATCCAGCACGAATCGTAATACGCCAGATCTTCCTTGCTCAGACCGTCGATGGAGGATCCGAAGAGGCGGCGGGAGCACGAATCGCGCAGGCCGTAGTAGCCGTAGTAGAGCAGCAGGGCCTTCACGTACGCGTTATCGCCCACCTCGTCGCGAAGCCATAGGTTGGTCGCCATGGAAAGCACCGCGCCGCCCGAGTCGCCCGGCAAGCGAGATATCGTCGCCGTCTATGCCGAGCTCGGCACCATGCTCATGGATGTGCCGCGCCGCCAGCGCGCATTCCCGGATATTCGTCAGGGAACTTCGATTCGGGAGACAGATGGTAGTCGACGCTCGCAACGACGGCATCCGTCCCTGCGGCGATCAGCCGGCAGACGCGGTCGTGGGTATCGCAGTTTCCCACGACGAACCCGCCCCCATGGATGTAGACGATCGCAGGGCGCGCTCGACCGATGCGGTCGGACGATACAGACGCACGCGGAACGGGCCTGCCGGGCCTTCGAGGGACCATCTCTTCGGTCGAGGACATCACGGGGCCGCCTTCGTTCCAGAAACAGCGCTCCTTGATGTAGTTCGCACGCATCTCGTCGTATCCGACATCCGTCGCGAATGCATCCTCCACGAGCTCTTTCTGTTTGCGCACGACGGCCTTCATCTGATCCGTCATGAGAGGCATGACATCGAGCTTGTTGTCCATGAGATCTCCTCTCCGTCTCGGATGCGCGTCGGCCGTCGAAGGTTCGAGGCGGCCGACGCGGACGTGATGCCGGTTATTCGGTGCCTTCGGTTTCGATCTGCTGGGAATGCTTCTTCACGGTGCGGAGAAGCATGGCCAGGCAGAAGATCCCGACCACGGCGAGGGCGGTTTCGATCCCGAAGATCTGCGGATAGGCGTCGAGGCCTTTCGCATCGATCATCGAGCCGTACCAAGCGTGGATGAACATGTCCGGCATGAAGCCGATGACGGACAGCAGGCCGGTGGCCGTACCGAAGATGCGCATCGGCATCTTGATCTCGGACAGCGGGGAAGAACCGACGGAGAAGGCGCCGTAGGTCGTGAAGCCGAATAGGACGACCATGGAGGCGACGACGGCCACGCCGGCAGTGGTCGGCATGATGATGAAGCCGATGAGCAGGCCGATGGAGGCAGGAAGCAGATGACCATGGCCTTGGAAGCGCTCTTGATCTTCGTCGCAAGCCAGCCGACGACCGGACCGGCGAGCAGGCCGATTCCGTAGGTGCGGATGAGGCCGATGACGTTGACGAGGGTGTCGTCCGCGCCGAGGCCTGCGTCATGTAGGGCGTGGTGTACGTCGCGCCCTGATAGACGGAATACACGAAGAACATCGTGAGCGCCGCCCAGATGACGCCGGGCCACTTGAACGCCTCGACGGCATCCTTGAGATCGAAGAGACCGGGTTCTGGCTGATCTCACCCTTGAAGTCGGGAATCAGGATATAGGGACAGGACGCCCGCGATGAGCAGGATCGCGCCGAGGAAGACGATCATGACGCGCACGCCCGTGACGGCGTCGGCAAACGATGCGACGATCGCGGTGTTGATGAGACCGACGACCAATCCCGCCAGGCCGTAGATCGAATAGCTGATGCCGATCTTCTGAGAGTATTCGTTTTCCTCGCAGCACAGGCGGATGACCTTGTAGCGGGTGCCCCACCAGATGAGAATCGAGGTGATTCCCATGCCGAGGAAGATGATGTAGCAGACGACGAGGGACGGAAGCGCGGCGTAGACGAACGTGAGAGCCGCCGTCCCGACGAAGCCGACGGTCGCAAGCGTGCGCATGCGGAACTTGTCGGCGACGATGCCCGAAGGCAGGTAGCAGACGACCGCCGCGATGCCGTACATGGAAACCATCATGCCCAAGTCGGCGTTGCTGCATCCGATGGCCTGCATCAGGGGATCGTAGAAAATGTTCTTCAGATACATCGGCGTGTATACGACCGATGAACCCATCGAGATCAGAATGATCAGGAACCACTTGTGAAGTCCGGAGATATCTTTGTAGGTGACTTCACCCTTGCTCTTTGCAAGCAGCATGAGCCTTCCCTTCTTCGAGTATGCAATGCATCCAACCCTGCAGCTCCCCGATTCCTTATAGGCCCGTCACCGTAAAGGAATAGGGGAGATGCGCTCGCAGGACGGGACCGCCGCCTCTCTCGCCTCCCTTCGCCGCGTGAGGTCCCCTTCACGACGCGCCACGGAAGAACGCCCATCCATTGCCGTCCTTCCGGCGTCGTTTTATGGAGATTCTCCACATGGAGGATTCATGAAGCATCGCTCGAAAACGAGTAATGGCCGATTACTTAGTTTTCTAGTACGCAAGATGATGTGCTTTTCATTTCATGCGCCAATATATGTGTATGGTGATGCGATTTTCGATCCGGACCTCAAAGTCGAAACGCAACCCGAACGTCCGTGCCGCCGTGAAGGACCGAACGGATCGAACTTTTCGCGATCTTCGGAACGCGCAGTCGTCCTCCTCCGTCGGAGGAACGAAACGGCTGCGCGAGAAGCGCTGCGCCGCACGGTGCATGCCGGCATCGAGCGCATCGGCTGACGAGCCGATCCGTTGAAAGCCCCGTGCGAAGGAAAGGCGCATTCTCCTTTCCCGTTTCCCGATGACAGAACGTCGCCGGGGTGGTTTAATCTAATGAACCCGTCAGCACCAAGCTCGATGAATTTCATATCCCATCCGTCACGAGGCGCTGCTCCATAATTCAACGCGGCCTGCCTCTGAACCTCCGATGCATAGGGGAACGCGAAGAAGGGATTGGCAGTCGCTATGGCCGATCAGGTGAAATCCAGGAAATCGCACGAGGGGGCCGCGCAGGATTCCTGCGTCCTGACGGATAAGGCCGCCGCGAAGAAGCGCAAAGCCGCCATCACGCTCTACGTGGGAATATCGCTCATCATCGCATGGTTTCACTGCATATGGTTCGTCCCGAACGCATATCTGAACGTTGAGCTGCTCGCGTGGCAGGTCACGGTGGCCTGGCTCGTCATGCTCGCCTCTTCGACCCTTGCCCTGTTCGTCACGCCCCTGCTTCTGCGCAGCGAACGGCACCTCTCGGACGTGAAGCCTCTGCTCTACGTGACGCCTGCGGTCCTTTTCCCTGGGAGGGCTCGCGCTCTGCCTCGGCATCTCGACCACGGAAAACCCGGTCATGACCATCGCCTTGCCTATCGCGCTCGGCATTTTCAACGCGCTGCTCTGGATCCAATGGGGCGAATGGTACGCGACGATCAAGGCGTCATACCATATCGGACAGGGTCGCGCTGACCGTGAGCGCCGTCGTGCTCTTCTCCCTCGCGGCGACCATCGTCCTGCCGACGCTGGCAGGCGACGCGTTCGTCGCGCTGCTGCCCATCATGTCGAGCTGGTGTCTGATCCGCATCCGCACGAGCGCGACGTGCCTCGACTACCCCAAACCGCTTCCCCCAGAACGAACGGAGCAAAGGATTCAGAAACGCCCTGGTCGTCGGAGGAATCTGCATCAGCGCATGCGCTGCATGCTACTTCGTGGTCGCCATCATTCCCGTGCCCGACCTGGCGTTCGGAGATTCGACGTTCACGGTCGGCGCCTTGGTCGGAGGCACCGTCTTAGGGCGTGATAGGCGCATTCGGGAAGCTGTCCCGGAAATTCGACATCTATCGTCTGTTCCCCTGGATGCTCGCATTCGCGACCATAGCCGTCATCCTCTATGCCGCGAAACGACGTCGCCTTGTATCTTCCCGCCTTCCTTACGGCGCTGACCATATCCCTCATCTGCGAGATCCTGCTCCTCATGTACATCGGCGTCCTCTCGTCGAACGGATATATCAGCCCCGCGACGGCATTCGGCTTCTCGGCGGATTCGCACGCGCCGGCATACTCGTCGGCAACGGCATCGCCGTCGTCTTCGAGCACAACGCCGCCCTTGAGAAGCTGCTGCTCACCCCGGTGACCATGGCGTTCATGATCATCCTCGTCGTGCTCATCATCCCGCTCGTGCGCCGCGAATACGCGATCGCCGCGCTGACCGCCCCCATCGACTCCCCTTCGCCGAGCTCGACCTGCAGATCGAAGCCGTCGCGAAGGAGTTCGGCCTGTCCTCGCGCGAAAAGGACGTCCTTTCGTACGTCGTGCGCGGATACACGGCCGAAGCGATCGGCAAGCAGCTCTTCATCTCCAGCTACGCCGCGCAGACCCATATCCAGCACATCTACGCGAAGACCCAGATCCACAAGCGGTCCGACCTCATCGACTACGTCACGAAAAGCGCAAAAGTGCCGCCGGAGAAACAGCGCCGACGGACAGGGCCGCGATCGACACGCTTCCCGACTACTGGCCGTTTCCCTCGTAGGAGGGCCGCGGGTCGCGCCTGAACGAGAACCTGATCGCGGGTTGCGCCCGAACGAGGCCTGATCGCGGGTCGCGCCAGAAGGAAAGGCTCGTGCCGCCCGCAAGGCCGCGCGTCGAAGGGACGCCCGCATCGCGGAGGACCGCCGTGCCGAGCTCGCATCGCGAAAACCCCCGCTCGCGCATTCCGTGCCTAGATTCCTTGCGCCGCATATGCGCACGACGAATCCGACCGTCGCCCTCTTCGATCGCCATCGGATGAAGGGACGCGCGAAAAAAGGAGGGATGCGCGCCCTGCGCACCCCTCCTTTCGATGGGCTTTCGTATGCGCCGATCGAAGCCCTAGCGGCCGACCCAGACGGGATCGCGTTTCTCGACGAACGCCTTCGGCCCCTCGATGCCGTCTCTCGGTCTTCTCGAGGAACCGGTACGCGGCGTCGCTGTAGCGCATCGCGTCCTCCTCGGACATCTGGTCGGCGGCATGCACGACGTACTTGGTCCATTTGAGGGCGAGCGGCGCGTTCTTGAGGCATTCCTCCGCGAGCTCGATCGCCTTGTCGAGCACCTCCTCGGGAGGAACGACGTAGTTGATCATGCCGAGCGCCTTCGCCTGGTCGGCCTTGATGCGGCGACCGGTGAGCGAAGCTCCATGCAATCCTTGCGGTTCACGTCGCGCGCCATGCGGACGAGGCCGCCCGTCGAGGCGATGATGCCCAGGCCCACCTCGGTGAATCCCATCTTCGCGCGTTCGGATGCAACGACCATGTCGCACGAAAGGGCGATCTCGAGACCGCCTCCGGCCGCGGAGCCGTTCATGGCGCAGATGACGGGCTTGGAGCACAGACGCGCCGTCAGACCGCCGAAGCCGTGCTCGGTCACGGTCTGGCATTCACCCGCCCGCAGAAAGCTCGCCGAGGTCTTCGCCCGCGCAGAACACCTTGCCGGTGCCCGTGACCACGATGGCGCGAACCGCCTTGTCGGCCTCGGCATGGTTCATGATGTTCTCCATCGCCGCGGAAGTCTCGCCGTTCAAGGCGTTCGCGACGTCGGACGATTGATGCGAATGACGAGAAGCCCGTCTTCACGCAGTTCGGATACGACCGTATCGGTTCCAAAGTAATCCGCCATGTCTCCCTCTTCCCTCTCTCTCGATATGGAACTCTCTCCTGCGGATTCTATGTCCAAGACAGAGAGGCGCCTACCTGAAACGAACCAAAGCAGGCGCTTGCGTAAATACTTAATTTTTCATTAGTCATCTGAACAGGACGTTCTCAGATCGCCAGAGGACGGGGAATCCGATCATGCCGAGAACGGGTTCAGTCCTCGGCATGATCGCGCCTGCAGCTGCAGGCGCGATCGTAGCCATGCCCTCGCGCATGTCCGGTCTTCCGAGCTGCTGCGACGGCCGCCTTATCCGCTTCGAGAAGCTTCTCGGCCCGTTCCTGAGCGCTCGTCACCACTTCGCCGTGCCAGCCGCCGATGCCGCCGGCATCGTACACGTTCATGTATCCGAGCGCCTCCATATGCTCGACGGCACGCGCGCTGCGCTGGCCGCTTCGGCAATACAGCACGATCACCGATGCGTCGTCGGACGCTCCATGCCCCGCGCGTGCGCGATCCCATCGAGCCCGCGTTCGGCGATCGCTTCGTCGTACAGACAGTCGCAGATGTCGTCCCACGGCCATGTTCCCCGCTCCCGGGAATGTGCCCCTCGTCGAATTCCGCACGCGTGCGCACGTCGACGAGCAGCATATGGGGATCTTCTCCCAGCAGGTCTTCGACCTCGGCCATATCGATCTTCATGGTGGTTCCTTCCTCGTCGTTCGACGGCGCCGTACAGATCCTTCCGCCATGCACCCACGCATACGGACGCACGGCGAGGCCCGATGCACGCCTGGCTGCCCGGGCACGCTGCGCCATGCACACGGGCGAGGCTCATCCGGCTCAGGCTTCGGTCTCGCCCTCGGGATCCTGCCCGTCGTCATCGTCGTCATCATCCATCTCGTCGACGATCGTCGCCGGCGACAGCCAGTCGATGTACGGGCGGCACACCAGACGCGCGTCGCGATAGGCCTGCACCATCGTGATGATCGTCTGCCCCTGGTAGTTACCCGACTTTCTGCAGTTCGACCACGAGCGCGACATCGGGGATGTTGTCTTCGGTCAGGTTCAGCGGCAGCAGCAGGTTCATGTTGTTGGTCCGCGGATAGTACGCAGGCACGGCCGTCTTGTAGTTCCAGCGCACCTGGCGGCGCGCGATGTCGATCGCAGCGTTCACGCTATTGCTCAAGCGGCTGAACAGGCGCGACTTCGTGGAAATGATGGTGCGCAGACTGTCATACGCCTCGGCTTCCGCCTTCTGCGTCCGGGGCCGATTCGATATCGGCGAGCACCGCCATGCATTCTTTCGACGAGGCGAGCTCGTCGCGCAGGAAATTCGAGCGGCAGGCGATGGATGTTGTCGATGACGATGTGCTCGATGTCGCACACGATCTGGCGGTCGAGATCGAACAGCAGGTCTTCCTTGCGCGACAGGTAGCTCGCCGGCTGCGGAAGCGGGTTGAGCTCGCGCACGAGCTGCTTGCCGTAGCGTCCCGTGCCCGCCGTGCAGAAGCTCGTGAACGACCAGGGCTGGAAGGCCTCGGTCTTCTCATTGCGCTCGAAGCAGGCATAGATGTCGTCGTAATGGGTATCCACGAGCCCGGTGTTGAACGCGCAGAACGTCTCGTCGGACGAGTAGCCGATCTTGTCCTCGAGCGTCAGGCGATAGAACGTATAGCGGATGTAGTTGCTCAGGATGGTGTATCGGCGCGGAGCGGAGTCGGCATCGCCGTTGAAGTCCCATGGCTCCGGAAGCGCGATGGCCGCGAGGCTCTTCAGGAAATCCCTCCAGTGCCCCAGATATGCGAAGCGTTCGAACACGCGTGCGGGCGCGTAGCGGCGATTGCGCCTGATCGTGAGCGCAGCACATCGGATGCCGCCACGGATTTCTGCTGGCGTCCGCGCGTGCGCAGACGTCCTTCCCGCAGCGGGCTTGGCATCTCCCGACTGCTCGGATGTTTCGGCGCCCTGATCGGCGGAAGCATCCTCTTCCGCTCCGCATCGCCGCGACCCCGGCCGCGGCCGCGCGCCGCGCCTGCCGCGGCGCGAAGAGGACGGGCAGCGAGCGCTGCTTCAGAGCGTTGCCTCAGATGCCGATTCGGGCGCGGATTCGGAAGACGCGGACGCATCGGACGCAGGCACCTCGACGGTTTCCGCAGTGCAGACGCGCTCTTTGCCGGACGCGGCGGATGCCTCGGACGCCTCGGACGAGGCGGCGCTCTTCTCGGGACGACGGTGCAGCCGCTTCGGACGCAGAGGGCATTCTCGGCCCCGTCGGCGGCATCGTCCCGATTCCGTCCCGGTCTTCATCTTCGTGGAGGTGCGGCGACGCGTCGTGCGGGTACGCGCGGGCTTCTTCTCGGCCTCGGCTTCCGTATCGATCGCCTCCGTGTCGGAGACGGAGCGTCGGCCGGCGAAGGTGCGGCCTCCGCCGCTTCGGCCGGTTCGGCATCGGCGACCTTCGCCTTCGGAGCGGCCTTCTTGCGCGTGGTGCGCCGCGTCTTCTTAACCGGCGCAGACTCAGGTTCGGCAGCAGCATCGGCAGCCGCGGCGAGCAGAGCCGCTTCGCTTTCAGACGAAACCTCGGCAACGGCATCGGCGACGGGTGCCGTCGCGCCGTCGGGACGCAGTCGTCGAGGCTGCGTCCGAGTCGGGATTCGCGCGCTCCTCCGCATCGTCGGATGCGGCAGGCTTCCGGCCTCGGCCTTCTTGGCCGTCTTGCGCGTCCTGGTGGTTTTGGCGGCCTTGGTCGTCCGGGTCGCACGTGCGCGCGCGGCCTGGCGGTGCGGACGTCTCGTCGGACGCGTCCTTTTCCGCTTCTTCCGCAGGCGCGCTTTTCGCGTCGGCCTCCTCGGCATCCGAATCCGCAGGCGTGGCGCTCGAAGCGGATGCGGCATCGGACGCGGATGCAGCCGGAGGCGCCTCGACCTCGTCGGCGGCCGGCTCTTCCTTCTTCTTGCGGGAACGCGTCGCACGTGCGCGCGCGGGCTTCTTCGGGCTTTTTCAGCCGGTTCTGCCTCGGGCTCGGCCTGAGCTCGACGCTGGACGCGGGCTCTTCGGCTGCGGCGGTCTCGGAAGATGTCTTCGCAGCGGCTTCCGCCGCAGGAGCTTCGTCGGAATCCTGCGCATCGGCCGCGGAATCGTCCGCCGCCTCCGATCCGTCGGCATCTTCCGAACCGGCGCCGCCGGTCGCATCCAAGCGCGGGCTTTCCAGTCTCCGCAGCGCCGTCGGCCGCATCCGCGGCATCGGCTCGGCCTGGGTTCCCCTGAAGCGCCTTCAGGGCGCATCGAGTGCATACCCAGGCGCCTCATGGAGGATGAAGGTCGACTGGAACTCGCCGCTGATCTCGCGCGATGAAAAGCGTCACGAACTCGAGCTCGGCGAGCATCGTGCGCAGCTTGATGAAGCCGTACGATTCCTTGTCGATGCCTTCGCGCACGAAGCACCACCCGAGATTCGCAAGCGGGTATTCTTCCTCGAACGTGAACGACTTGGTAAGGATCCGGTAGATATGCTGCGCATCCTCGAAATGACAGCGTAGGAGGCTGCGTGTTCTTCGACGGCACCTTCTTCTCCCTTTTCGATAGGGCGGCCGCCTGGCCGCCGATGCGGCCGACGAGGCCGCGCGACATGCGGCACAGGGCCGCGATTACTTGTGGTACGGTTCGTGCCCTGCTGATCTTGAAGGCACGGTAGATCTGTTCGAGCGCGACCACGCGCGCGAGGTTAGTGCGGCAGCGTGATGCGGCCGAACGATACCCGCTCGTCCGCACGGGCGCGCACGTCCGCGCTCACGCCGTCGGATCCTCCGATGACGAAGGCGACGTCGCTTACGCCCGAGAGCTTGAGATCGTCCAGACGGCCCGCGATGTCTTCGCTTGAAAGCGCTTTTCCCTGGATGTCGAGAAGGATCACGTGCGCGCGCGACGGCAGCGCATCCAGAATCCCTTGCCCTCAAGCGTGCGGGACGCCTCTTCGCCCCCGCAGATCCGCGGGTCGCGATCGGGGACCTCTCGCACAGAGAGCGTGCAGTATCCGCGCAGACGCTTGATGTATTCCGCGCACGCATCCGCCCAGAAGCGCTCCTTGAGTTTGCCGACGGCGACGACTTCGATGTTCATGCGGTTCCTCTCGGAGAGCCTCCGCCCGCAGCGCCCAGCGAGTCGCGCAGGGCGGCGAGTTTCTCGGCCATGCCCGGCGACAGGCGTTCGGCGACGGTGTTCTTGACGGCGATTCCCGGCGCTTCGTCGAGAGAGCGCTCGTGCTCGTCGCGCGCGACCGCTCGGCTGAAGCCGTTCGCGCTCATGCGATCGACCCCGAATCCGAAGACGGTGTTCTGGACGGTCGCGTCGCTCGTGACCACCATGACCTCGATGCCGCGGTCGCGCGCGTCCCGGCTCAGCTTCTCGATGACGCGGTCGGCGCTGCTGCCTGCGGTGGAAAACACGATGCGGACCCCGGCGACCTTCTCGCCCGCGTCTCCCGGCGGCTCGTGGTTGCCGTCGAAGACGATGACGGCCTCGGCATCCCCGCCCGCATACATGACCACGTCGTTGATCAGCGCCTCGCGTGCGCGGTTGAACGCATCGTCGGCGAAATCGGGGTTCGGCCCCGCATCGCGCAGATGCAGGTAGCGCTCCCCCGAACGCAGGACGTTGTATCCGTCGATGATGAGCAGCTTGCGGCGCGTGCGTGCCATGGACGCTATGCCCGCCCCTGCCGGCGCGCCGGCCGCGGCCTCTTCGGCGCGCGCCGTGCACTGGCGCAGCCATTCGTACATGACCGCCGTGGAAGCCTGCGCACATTGAGCGAGCCGACCCTTGCCTTCCTGGGAAGCTTTGACGAGGAAATCGCAATTGTCCCGCATCAGACGGAGATGCCCGATCCCTCGTTGCCCATGACGAGCGCGATCTTTCCGTAGAGAGGAGCCTTCCAGACCGTATGATGCGCCTGCTCGGAGGCGCCGGCCACCCAGAAACCGTTCTTCTTCAACCGCTCGAGCACGGCATTCAGGTTCGCGACCTGGGCGATCTTCAGGTGGTTGATCGATCCGGCAGAGCTTTTTGTACGTGGCCGCCGTCACCGAGACGCTGCGCTTGTTCGATGATGATGCTCGCGCCCACGACCTCGGCCGAGCGTGCGATGGCGCCCAGATTGCCGGCATCGGTGATATGGTCGAGCACCACGACGAGGGCCGCGCCGCCATGGTCGGCCGCGTGGCGTTCCGCCTCGTCCAGGATGTCCGACGGGCTTGCATAGCGATACGGGCCGGTCTCCGCCATGACGCCCTGGTGGCTTCCGCGTTCGCTCTTCGCATCCAGCTCCTTGCGCGGAACGGGAACCACCTCGACGTCGAACTTGCGCGCCTTGCGCAGGGATGTCGGCGACCTGGCCGTCGCGCTTGAGGTTGTCGGCGATGAGCACGCGACGGATCGGCATCTCGAGCGCAGCGCTTTCGATGACCGGTCGCTTCCCTTCGATGTAATCGACCATTTAACGGTTTTCCTTCGTACGTGACTTTAGCGCCCTGCGGCGTGTCTTCGATGACGAACCCGAGCGCACCCATGCCGTCGCGCACCGCGTCGGCGACCGCCCATATCTTGGAAGCGCGCGCCTGGGCGCGCGTCTCGAGCAGGGCCTCGACGGCGGCCTGCGCGTCGTCGCCCTCAAACGACGCGATCTCGCGCGCAAGCGCCACGACCTCGACAGGATAGGCATCCTGCGCGTCCGTCGCACGTCCCGGCACGTCGATGCCGAACACGCCGAAGAGCTCGACGACCGCATCGCGCGCATCGGAGGCGGCTTCGATATCGCCCTGCCCGAGCGACGCGGTGCCGAGCGCGGCGTTCACATCGTTGATGCAGGAGAAGAGCGCCCCGAGCGCGCCGGCGGTGTTGAAGTCGTCGTCCATCGCGGCGACGAACCCTTCGCGCAGCGCCTGGAGAGGAACGGAAAACGCCTGCGTGCCGATTCCCTCCCCTTCGACGGGATGCTTCACGAGCCAGTCCATGCGGTCGATGAAGTTCTCCACGCGCTCGAGCGAAGACGCCGCCTCGTCCAGGCGCTCGTCGCTGAAGTCGAGCGGGCTGCGATAGTGCGTCTGCAGCATGAGCATGCGCAGGACGCGCGCGTCGGTCGTTTTCAGGACGTCGCGCAGCAAAAGGAAGTTGCCCAGGCTCTTGGACATCTTCTCCTGGTTGATCTGCAGCATGCCGCCATGCATCCAGTAGTTGCAGAACGTCTCCGTACGCGGCTTCGGACTGGGCGATCTCGTTTTCATGGTGCGGGAAGACCAGGTCGGAGCCGCCCCCATGGATATCCAGCGGAAGACCCAGATACGTGCGGCTCATGGCGCTGCATTCGATGTGCCAGCCCGGACGGCCCTTGCCCCACGGGCTGTCCCAGCTCGGCTCGCCCGGCTTCGCGGCCTTCCAGACGGCGAAGTCGAGCTCGTCGCGCTTGCGCCCTTCGAGTCCCTGCCCGTCGGCGCGCAGCTCGCGATGCCCGCCCTCGAGATCGTCCACATTGCGGTTCGACAGCGCGCCGTAGGCGGAAACGACCGCACGCCCGAAGTAGACGTCGCCTTCGACTTCATAGGCATGGCCCGCATCGATGAGACGTCCGACCAAGTCGATCATCGCATCGATCTCCTCGGTCGCGCGCGGACGGATGTCGGGATCCAGCACGCCCGCCGCATGCATGTCGGCGATGAATGCCTCGGTGTATTCGGCGGCCACCTCCGCGGCGCTGCGCCCCTCTTCGTTCGCCTTCTGATGATCTTGTCGTCGACGTCGGTGACGTTCTGCACGAACGTCACGTCGAACCCGCGCCACATGAGATAGCGGCGGATGACGTCGAAGCTGATGAAGGTGCGCGCGTTGCCGATGTGGATGTAGTTGTAGACCGTCGGGCCGCAGACGTACATGCGGATCTTCCCCTCCTCGACGGGATGGAAGTCGCGTTTCGCATGGCTCTGCGTATCGTAAAGTCGAATCATGGGCATCCTTCGCTCGCAAAGGCTCGTGACGTGCGGAGAAACCGGCGTCGTGGGCACGGGACATCGTACGATAGAAAAGGCGCGCGACAATCGCGCGCGCCATCATTCTAGAAAATGGTCGCAGGTCGGCAGGGCTTCGCGCTAGACGCGCGCCAGCAGGGCGACCGCCTGCGCGAAATTCCCTCGCCCCGTCCTTCGAACCCCAGATGCTCGGTGGTCGTGGCCTTCACGCCGACGGCATCGGCGGTGACGCCCAAGGCCCATGCCAGGTTCTCGCGCATCCGATCGCGATAGGGCGACAGCTTCGGCGCCTGGGCGGCGACGACGCTGTCGACGTCCACGATCTCGAATCGAGCTCATGGACGCGATGCGCCGCCTGGGAAAGAAGAGCCAGGGAATCGGCCCCGGCGAAGGCCGGGTCGGTATCGGGGAAAAGCTCGCCGATGTCTCCGGCGCGAGCGGCCGAAAGAATGGCGTCGGCGATGGCATGCGCTAGCACGTCGGCATCGGAATGCCCCGCGAGCCCGCGCTCGTACGGGATGTCGACGCCGCCGATGACGAGCGCGGCCTTCGGCGAAAGGCATGCACGTCGTAGCCGATGCCGATCCTCATGCTGAATGCCGACTTGGTGGTTTCCATGCTGCTCATCTCCTAACGTAGGGACGTTCCCTGAACCACGGCGGAAAGCACCGTGTAATCCTCGGGCACGGTCAGCTTGATGTTGTCGCGTTTGCCTTCGACCACGAGCACCTTCCCGCCCATGCGCTCGAGCAGCGACGAATCGTCCGTGCCGAGAAAGCCGTCGCGCAAGGCGCCGGCCTGCGCGCGACGATAGACGCCGGCGCGGAAGACCCTGGGGCGTCTGCGCGTTCCAGAACATCGTGCGGTCAGGCGTGCCGACGATCGCGCCGTTCTGCACGACCTTGAGCGTGTCGATGGCGGGCGTGGCGACGATCGCGCCGTCCGCGTCGATGGTGCCTTTGAGGGTGTTGATCGTGTGCTCGATCAATGCCGGGGTAATGAGAGGACGGGCACCGTCGTGCATGGCGACGAACTCGAATTCCTCGGGCGTCGCCTCCAGGCCGTTGAACGCGCTTTCCTGGCGGGAATCCCCCGCAGGGGCGAGCGCGATGGGCGTGACGAAGGGATACGGCTCGATCGCACGCGTGCGGTATTCCTCCATGCGCTCCTTCGGGCAGACGACCACGATGAGCCCGATGTCTTCCACGAAATCGAATGCGGAAAGCGACCAGGACAGCATCGGATGGCCGTCGATGCCGACCATCTGCTTGCCGCCGTCGGCCCCGAACCGCTGGCCCGAGCCGCCCGCCAGGATGATGGCCGCGACCTTGGCCTTCCTCCCTACTTTGCCGTATCCGGAAAACGCCAGGGAGAACGACCATTCCGCATCGTCGGCCGCAGGATCGACGAGCATCTGCGGATGTTGCACGGGATCATGCACCCCGCCTGGGAAAACGTCAGACATTGCGATCTGCTCCTTACCATCATGTCCCTTAGGCGAAGCGCGATCGCATGCGACCTTGCACGACGGCCGCGCCGACCGAGAACGCGGCCGGCGCGGCATGCCGATGATCCTTTAATCCGCAGCGCCGCCCTGCAAGCCGCCCGCCGACGGCGCGACGCCCGCATGGCTCAGGGTCGAACTGCGGCAGCAACGATTCCGCCTCGCGAGCAATACTATCACGTTTGCGCGGAGCAGGGGATCGCGCCCTCGCCTGGCGTGAATACGAGCTCTCGCCGTCGAAGTCGACGTCGATGACCGATCCGTCGACCCAGGTTCCTTCGAGGATCTGCTCGGAGATCGGATCCTCGAGCAGGCGCTGGATGGCGCGACGCAGCGGGCGGGCGCCCATGGCCGTGTCGGTGCCTTCCTTGGCGATGTGATCGCGTGCGGCCTCGGTCAGGTTGATCGTCATGTTCTGCTCGATCAGGCGGTCACGAAGATCGGCGACCATGAGCTCGACGATCCGGGCGATCTGATCCTTCGTGAGGCTCTTGAAGACGATGATCTCATCCAGACGGTTCAGGAACTCGGGACGGAAGAGCTTGAGCTCGCTCATCACACGGCTCTTGATCTCCTTGTCGGACAGGCCGACCTGATTGTCGGGAGCGAAAGCCGAGCGGCGCGGAAGCCACGATGTCGCGAGCACCGACGTTCGAGGTCATGATGATGACCGCGTTGCGGGAAGTCGACCGTACGGCCCTGGGCGTCGGTCAGGCGACCTTCCTCGAGAATCTGCAGCAGGATGTTGAAGACGTCGGGATGCGCCTTCTCGATCTCGTCGAAGAGCACGACCGAGTACGGATGCTGGCGCACCGCCTGGTGAGCTGAGCCGCCCTCGTCGAAGCCGACGTAGCCCGGCGGCGAGCCGATCAGGCGGCTGACCGTGTGCTTCTCCATGTATTCGGACATGTCGAACGAGATGAGCGCCTCTTCGCTGCTGAACAGGAACTCCGCGAGCGCTTTGGAAAGCTCGGTCTTCCCGACGCCCGACGGCCCGAGGAAGATGAACGATCCGGCGGGACGGCGCGGATCCTTCAATCCGCTGCGGCTGCGGCGGATGGCCTTCGAGAGCGCCGTGACGGCTTCTTCCTGGCCGATGATGCGCTCGTGGAGCACGCCTTCCATACGCAAAAGCTTTTTCGCCTCGTCTTCGGTGAGGTCGTCACGGGCACGCCCGATGCAAGGCTCACGACCTCGGCGATTTCGGATTCGCCGATCTCGGACACGATGGCGTCGGCTTCTTCCTCGGCCTTCTTCTGCGCCTCGTCGCGCTTGGCGGTCAGCACCGTCTCCTCGTCGCGGAGCTTGGCGGCCTTTTCGTATTCCTGCTTGGCGACGGCGTCCTCGCGGTCGTTGCGCACGCGGCGCAGCTCGTCATCGAGCTTGAGAACCTCTTCAGGAAGCACACGGTTGCGAATGCGGGCGCGCGCCCCGGCCTCGTCCATCACGTCGATGGCCTTGTCGGGCAGGAAGCGATCCTGGATGTAGCGGACCGACATGGAGACGGCCGACTGGATGGCTTCGTCGGTGTACCGGACATGGTGATGCGCCTCATAGCGGTCGCGCAGGCCTTCGAGGATGCGCACGGCCTGTTCCTCGGACGGCTCGCCGACCGTGATGCGGTCTGGAAGCGGCGCGCGAGCGCCAGTGTCCTTTTCGAGATGCTTGCGATATTCCTCGGTGGTCGTCGCGCCGATGACCTGGATTTCCACGAGACAGCGGCGGCTTCGGGATGGCGGCCGCATCGATGGAGCCTTCGGCCGAGCCGGCGCCGATGATCGTATGCATCTCGTCGATGAACAGGATGACGTCGCCGGCCTTGATGACCTCGCTCGACGACCTTCTTCAGGCGGTCTTCGAATTCGCCGCGATACTTTTGCTGCCGGCCACGAGCGCGACACGTCGAGCGTGATGACGCGCTTGTCGCGGATGATGTCAGGGAACCTGGCCCGCGGCGATGAGCTCCCGCGAGGCCCCTCGGCCACGGCGGTCTTGCCGACGCCCGGCTCGCCGATGAGCAGCGGGTTGTTCTTCTGACGACGCGAAAGCACCTGCAGCACGCGCTCGATTTCGGCAGAGCGCCCGATGACCGGATCGAGGCGTGCCGCGGCGCGCCTTCTTCGTGAGATCGGTGCCGAATTCCTCGAGCATGCTCGAGTCGCCCCTGGGATCGGCGCCGCTGAAGAACGGCATGCCGGTGCGACCGGAAGGGCTTGCCGACCAGGTCGTTCAGTGCGGAGCGGACTGCATCCGCCTCGATGCCGAGCTCCGAGAGGACGCGAAGCGCCGCAGTGAGTCTTCCGCAAGATGCCGAGCAGCAGATGCTCGGTGGAGATGTAGGTCTGGCCCATCTCGCATGGCCTCGCGCAACGCGTTTTTCGAGGATGCGCTTCGCAGCGGACGAGAACGACAGGCGCGTCTTGCCCGTCTGCCCCTCGGGCGCTTCGACCGCATCCTTCTTGGATTCCTCGGTCCTGCGCGCGGCGACCGCGCGCGCCTTGTCGTCAGACGATGCCGACCTGGCTGAGCGCCTGCGCCGCCATGCCCTCCGGCTCCTGGATGAGCCCGAGCAGAAGGAATTCGCTTCCTACTTCGGCCGCACCCAGGGCGCGTGCCTCGTCTTGAGCGAGAATCAGGACATGGCGCGCCTTGTCGGTGAACTTTCTCGAAAGCCATGTGCACAACCTTTCATTCGGCTGCACGGCCTCTTGCGAGCAAGAGGGATGCGACCCCGATTTTCCGCTTCAGTCTAATGCAGCTTTGCGAAACGAAGGGGCGGAACGACCCCCGTCATGGTTCTGCAATTACTTCCACGCATGCTTTTCATATTTTCTAATACTATACGACTTAGATTTTATGCTGAGCAATCCTGCAATATTCCTGCGTTGCCAAATGGTTGCCTAATCCCGCGGAAGGCTTTCCCGAATAAATTAGTTGAAGCTAACTTCCATATGCTTTATAAGGAAGCCTATGAGAATACAGCCTACGGAGAAAGGTGCCCGTCCCATGAATCAGCAGCAGGCTCTCGCGCAGAATCGCGAGGATCGCGCTCTGGGCAGCCGTCGCATTCGCCATCGCATGCGCATCGTCCCTCATCGGAAGCCGGAGCATGGAGACCGACCCTTCACGGGTGCTCGAATCGCCTACGCCGACCCGGCCTTTCCGTCTCCTTCGCCGAGAAGCCGCAGGTTCCGTCCGCATCCGGGAACTTCTCCGTGAAGATCAGGCGAGCCCTCCATCCCTGCCTACGACGTCATGGACTACGACCCCTACGAGGTCTACGTGGGCGTGCTGCTCGTTCCGTCCAAGGAGAGCCTCGACCCCGCGAATCCGGACAAGCATCCCTCGCTGATCAGGAAGAAATGGACGGGAACGGAAGGGGAACGCATAGCGGAGATATCCGACTACCTCACGGAAAGCTCCCTGCCCAAGCCGGGCGACAAGCTCATCCCCTACGTGGAGACCTACGCCTTCGACATGGGAAGCTACTCGATCACGCGCTCGGCCTTCGTCACGGGAGAGCCCTTCGTCATCGAAGGCGATGCTCCCGGAGGAAGCGACGAGGAATTCGGCAGCCTGAAGGTGATCTTCGTTGACGAGGACGGCGCGGAGGTGCCGGGCGGCGATTTTCGACATCACGCCCGTCAGCGGCACGGGAACGAAAAGAGTCTCATGAGCCGCATGCCCCTTCGGCAGCTATGCGGTCACCCTGCACCGTCATCCCTGAAGGGTACGAGCCGAACGGGCGCACGCGCGAAACGGTCAAGATCGACGCCGCGTCTCCCCATGCCGTCGTGAGCCTAAGCTCAAGAAGGAGCAGGAGGCCCCGGGCCTCAGGGACAAGAGCATCCCTTACGCCATGCTCACGCCCGTAGCTCGCCCCCGACCATCCCCTAGGTCTTCATCCGCATCGAAGACGACGCGGTCCATCCGTGAACGGGCTTGAGGTCGAAGTGGTCGCACCCGACGGAAGCGGGCATCCGGTGCTTTCTCCCAAGCTCAACAGCTCGGATGAGACGCCACGCAAGATTCTGGCGCTGCCGCTCTCGGAGTTCTCAGAAGGTCTGGGCGACTCACCTCATCCGCCTGAAGCAGGACGGCTATACGACCACTCGAAATCCCCTTCAAGCTCGCCGAGCGCACGGCGACCCTTCCGTCAACGAAGCCGACGGCGGCTACGTCTACGTCTCCGATGGAAGGCTCTCCGTATCCACCGAGGCCGAGGCGCAGCTCGAGATATCCTTCCTCATAGACCCGCGCCTTGAAGACGGCGTCATCCGGCTCGACCCTGCGCGCATCTCCTCGAACAGGGCAGGGCGAATTCGAGGCGGACTTCTCCGCCTTTGGCCGCACGGCTCTCGACGCATCGCGTCGTGAAGGTCGTGCACAGGCCCCGGGCAAGGCGCCGTCCGACATCATCGAGGTATCCCTGATCCAGAAGCGTAACGAGGCGCCCGCCCCGGACGAGCCGCAGAATCCCGACGGACCCGATGCGCGGCCCGGGCGAACAGGGGGCAGACGCCTGGCGGCCCTGAGGGAACGCATCCGTAACGCCCGGCACGCACTGATTCCGGCAACGAGACGAAGCCCAGGTCTGCAAACGACGGCGACGGTCAAGGGAGCCCCAGGCCGCGATGGCGAAATGAAGGCTGGACGCATGCCCGCGACGGGCGATTCGCTGCCGATCGACGCGGCGGCGGCAGCGGGCATGCTTGCAGGAGCGGCGCTCATCGCGGCCGCCCGGAAGCGCGCCCGCCGCTAGCGGAAAAGCCCTCGCTCTCGCCGCATGCGAGAGGCCCCGTTCCTCGGCTTCGAGGAACGGGGCCTCCTTGTCCAGGCTCCTTAGCGGGACTCGGGCCGCATGTGCGGGAACAGCAGCACATCGCGGATGGTCTCGGAATCGGTCAGGAGCATGACCAGACGATCGATGCCCACGCCCACGCCGCCTGCGGGCGGCATGCCGTATTCGAGCGCGCGGATGTAGTCGCTGTCGTATTCCATGGCCTCGTCGTCGCCACCGGCCTTCGCCTCCATCTGGGCTGCGAACCGCTCTTCCTGATCGATCGGGTCATTGAGCTCGTTGAACGCGTTCGCGTACTCATGGCCGCAGATGAAGAGTTCGAAGCGATAGGTGAACTCGGGATTGTCGGGAAGCTTCTTCGCAAGGGGCGAGATCTCGAGCGGATGCTCGGTCACGAACGTCGGCTGAACGAGCTTGTCTTCGACGAAGGCCTCGAAGATCTCGGAAATGAGCTGCCCTTGCCCCACGATGCTTCGATGGAAGCGCCCCCGCGCCGCGCGATGGCCGCGAGGTCTTCCCACGAACGGTCCATGCCGACCTCTTCGCCCGCGTATTCGCTGGCAAGATCGCACATCGTGCGCGTGGTCCAGGTGCCGGAAAGATCGATGGCCCGCCCCTGGTATTCGACCTGAAGCGTGCCGCAGGCGACACGGGCTGCAGCCTGGATCATGCCGCGCGTCAGGTCCATCATGCCCCTCGAGATCGGAAAACGCCTGGTAGGCTTTCGATCGTCGTGAACTCAGGATTGTGATAGGGGATCCATGCCTTCGTTGCGGAAGATGCGCCCGATCTCGAAAACGCTCCAATCCGCCGACGAGCAGGCGCTTCAGGGGAAGCTCGGTGGCGATGCGCAGATAGAAGTCCATGTCCAGCGCATTGTGATGCGTGACGAAGGACGGGCGTTCGCGCCGCCCATGATCGGCTGGAGCATCGGCGTCTCGACTTCGAAGAAGCCTGCGACTCCATATAGCGGCGGATGGCCGAGACGATGACGAACCGCTTCACGAAGGTATCGCGCACATCCTGATTCATGACCAGGTCGACATAGCGCTGGCGATAGCGGATTTCCTTGTCGGAAAGGCCATGGAACTTCTCGGGGAGCGGACGCAGGCTTTTGGAAAGCAGTCGCACCGACGTGGGCGCGACGGAGAGCTGGCCCTCGACGCGTGCGGATGACGGTGCCCTCGACGCCGACCCAATCGCCGACATCGAGGTTTTTCACCCTCGTCATATGCTTCTTCGCCCAAGACGTTGACGCGACAGAAGAGCTGGATGTCGCCCGTGAGGTCGCGGATCACGATGAAGGCGATCTTGCCCTGGTTGCGAATCGCCATGATGCGGCCCGAGACCTTCACCACGTCTTCGGTGGACGCTCCGTCCTCCAGATCGGCGTACGCCTCCTCGAGATCGCGCGCATGATGCGAGTATTCGAAGCGGGAACCGTACGGGTTCTTGCCGGCAGCGATGAGGGCGGCTCGTTTATTGCGGCGGACCTCGATGGGATCGTCTTCGATTTCGGCGCGCTCGACGTCGGGGTTGACTTCGGTCATCTGGAATTCCTTCGCTCGCATCCAGCACGACGCCGAACGGCATGAGGGGCATGCGGCGTCATGGGAAACCTGCAGGATCGATCGGCGATGCAGCCGACGGGCTTAGTGCTCGATCTTGACGATATCCATTTCGATGACGCGGCCCGTGGGCCTTCGGCCGTGAAAATGGTCGCCCTTCTTGCCGCCCAGGAGAGCCGCGCCGACAGGGCTTTCGTTGAAATCTTGCCCGAGGAGACATCGGCTTCGCCGCGCCGACGATGGTGAAGACGCTCGCGGCCGCCCATGTCCACGGTGACCGTGCTGCCGATGTTCACGCGGTTGGAGCGCTTGGGGGTCTTCGACCAGAACGGCGTTGGAGAGAATGTCGTTGATCTGCGCGATGCGGGCTTCCATCAGGCCCCTGCTCGTTCTTGGCGTCGTCGTATTCGAGGTTCTCGGAGATGTCGCCGAACTCGCGGGCGACGCGGATGCGCTCGCCGACCTCCGCACGCTTCTCGGTTTTCGAGGAAATGCAGCTCTTCTTCGAGCTTCTGCTTGCCTTCGGGAGTAAGGACGATTTCGTTAGCCATGTTGATCCGCGCTTCCATTCGTATCCTGCGGGCCGTGGCCCGGTACCAAAAAAGGCATGCCGACGAATCGGCATGCCCACTCGAATTGCATTGCGAGCGTTATTCTTCGCTCGTCGAGTCGCCGTCGGTTTCCGCGGCTTCGGAGCCGGAAGCCTTTTTCTTCTTCTTGCGAACGGGCTCTCTTCCTCGGCGACCTCTTCCTCGAGTTCCTGCTTGCCGCCGCCCATGCCTTCGCGCAGGTTCTTCACCGTGCGACCGAGGCGCTGCCAAGCTTCGGAAGGTTCTCGCCGAAGATGAGGAGTGCGACCGCCAGGATGATGAGGAGCTCAGGCATTCCCAGGCCAAAAATTTTCATTCTTCCTCCAAGCGTTTTCGCTCAACCGACAAGGATGAACGCTCGATTGCATGCGAGAGCATGGTCGGGACGACAGGATTTGAACCTGCGGCCTCTGCGTCCCGAACGCAGCGCTCTACCAAGCTGAGCCACGTCCCGACTTCCCGCAAACAGCACGGGGTATGTTACCACAAAGCCCCGAAGGGCGACGTCGCTTTAGAAAACCTCCGCAAACGACGAGGACGCCCCGAAAGGCGTCCCTCGAAGGCTCTTAATTCCAGCGCAGGGCCGCGGTCCAAGGGTTCCACCAGGATGCCGAGCAGTACTGCACCACCTTGCCCGGCAGCGGGGCGTGGATGAGCTTCCCGCGCCGGCCGACGCGCAGATCGCCACGTGGCCGTCTTTGTACAGAACGTCGCCCACCTGCGCCTGGCTCGGCGAACCGATCCAGTCGGCAGACGCGTACTGGGCATCGGTCGTGCGCCCGATCCACCTGCCCGTCGCCTCCTGCCAGCAGTAGCTCGTCAGGCCGGAGCAGTCGAGGCCCACGCCCGGCTCGGTGCCGCCGTAGACATACGGAACGCCGAGCTGGCTTTCCGCCGCTGCAGGATCGCTGATCCGTAGGAGTTCGATCCGCCTGAGGAGGAACGGGACGAAGACGAGTCCGACGAATGCGAATGAGACGGGCTCGAAGGCCCTCGAAGGAGCCGAGGGGCGCGAATCCGAATCTGAGCCTGCATCCGGATCGGAATCCGAATCGGAATGCGAAGGCGCCGCAGGGGCAGAATCCGACGAGTTCGACGAGGGAGACGGACTCGAACCGGATGTGGAGCCGGAACGAAGAACCGCCGTTCGATGCCGCAGGAGCCGATGCGCCCACGGATGCCGCGGCGCTCGCGGCCTCCGGCGGCGGCGCCTGCTGTTCCCTGTTCGAGCGGTTCTGCCACCTGGGGAGTCGAGGGAGTCGACCTCGGCCTGGTACTGCTTGATCAGGGCTTCGGCGTTCTGCTTTTCGGCATCGGCCTCCTGAAGCTTCTGATCGGCCGTGGCGGCGGCCTCGGCGTAGGTTTCCTTCTGTATCTCGTTGTCGACGCGCAGGTCTTTCGTCTGCGCGACCATGTCGGCGTCCTGGCTGTTCATGTCGGTCAGAGCGTCCCAGTTCCTGACGAAGTCGTCGAACGACGACGATCCCAGGAAGATATCGAGGAAGGTGGTCTGCCCTTCGCGATACATGCTGCGGGCGCGCGTGCCGAGGCGGCTCTGGAGATCCGCGATCCGCGCGTCGTTCTCCTCGATGCGCGTCTGAGCATCGTCCATGCTGGCAACGGCCGTATCGTAGTCTTCGAGCGCCTGGTTGTAGGGCGTCGGACGACTTGCCCAGCCGGACGGTCATATCGTTCAGCTTGTCACGCGCGGCGCTTGCGCGCGCCTTCACGTCGGACGTTGCAGGATCGTCAGCATATGCGCCCTTCGGCAACGCAAGCGCGACGCCGAACGCCGCCGCTCCGCCGAAGAAGGCCCGCCTCGTCAATGCTGCGTTTGGAGTGTTCATAACGAGTCCCTTCGAATATGTAGGCCCGGCATCGGATACGCGACGCCAAGCCCGTCGAGCATACCAAATCCCGGAGACGCCTTTTCAAAGATGCAGATGGCACGCCTCTTTTCTGCATCGCGCATACGCGCGGCGCAGTGCGTTGGGCCACCCACCATATGCAAGAGACGCCGGCGATGAAGCCACGAGATATTGAGAAAGCGCACGTGCCGGACTTGCACGGCACGCAGGAGGAATCCTCTGCACTCATCGCGAAAAAATATTTCGACACGCCTTTTACAGAAAAAGGCGACAAATCGCCCGACGCCCGCAGAAAAAGACGGACTGCAGCCTCTGAAGCTTCGCGAGAAGCTCAGGGTTCGGAAGATCGGAAAATCGCATGCGGCACGAGCGCGGATCCTTGGCGGATCGCCTTCATGCAACGCCGTCGTCCGCATCGGCATCCACGCGGGAAAAAGAGGATGCGGGGAGTCCCTGAGAACGTAAAAGGCGGGGTCACGACGCTCGGATGCCGAAGCCGACCCCTGCCCAAAAACGAATGCGGAAAGCCCTTACCAGGCGCAGCGCGCAGTAGAAGAGATTCCAGCTGGCGTAGCAGACGCTTTCGCCAGGACGAGGGGCATGGATGTATTCCCCGCCGCCGGCCGAGTGCAGATGCCAACGTGATTGCCGCTATATAGCACGTCGCCCGGAAGGGCCTAGGAAAAGAGGCAGAACCTGATGCGCCGTGCCGTATTGGGCGCCCGTGGTACGCCCGATGTTGATGCCGATCTGCGCATAGCAGTAGCTCGTCAGGCCGGAGCAGTCGAAACCGGCCGGCGTGGTGCCGCCCCACACGTACGGCACGCCGATGAAGCCCGCCGCGATGTCGATGACTTCGGGGTGGGAGACCCGCCGCCCGAAGAGTTCGAGTGCGAAGAAGACGGCTTGCTGGACGAAGAGTCGTCGGAGTCGTCGTTCGCGTTGTTGGATGAATGGGAGATGGCGAGGACGAGGAAGACGACGTCGTCGAGGATGAGCCTTCGTTCGACGAAGGCGTGAACGAAGACGGCGAGCTGGGCGGCCTGGGCCTCGGCGGCAGCCTGGCGCTCCTGCTCCACGAGCGCGGCGACTTCGGCATCGAGGGAATCGACCTCGGCCTGGTACTGCTCGACGAGCTTCTCGGCTTCGAGACGGATGCTGTCGGCCTCGTCCATCTTCTGCTGAGCGAGGGTCGCCTGGTCGGCGTATTCCTTCTCCTCGGCTTCATTGGCTTTGCGCAGGGCCTGGTCTCGGCGACCAGATCGGCGTCCTGGGCGTTCATTTCCCTGAGCGCATCCCAGTTCTTGACGAAATCATCGATCGTGGCCGACCCGAGCACCACATCCAGAAACGTGGTCTGGCCGTCGCGATACATGTTGCGCGCGCGGCCGCCCAGGCGATTCTGGAGGTCGGCGATGCGGGCGTTGTTATCGTCTATGCGGTCCTGAGCCTCTTCCATCTTGGATTCGGCGGCGTCATGCTGGGAAAGCGCGGTGTAGTAATCATCGGACGCGGCTTCGAGCTTCGATTGCATGTCGTCAAGCTTCACGCGCACGGCGTCGGCTTGAGCTTGAACGTCGCTTGAGGTGGGGTCGGCGAATGCGATGCGAGGTGCGGCGAGTGCGGCGCCGAAAGCGGCGGCACCCCCGAGAAATGCCCGGCGAGAAAATTGCGTCACGTAAGACTCCTTCACGTCAGTACGGGAAGCGCAGGTATCGACTCGTCCAGCCTATCAAAAGCTGCGCGACGGATTCCGCCGCCCGCCATTTACCATCGAGTTTCCTCATAACGATGTACACGCTCGATGAACGGGGCCTTTGCTATGAAAATGCCACGCAGAAGGCATCGAGCAGGGCTATCGCGTGATGATGGGCGGATTTGTCGAACTCGGGCGAATCTTCTGCGGCATCGGGGACGGAAACCTCGACGGCGATGCGCAGGGCGCTCCTTCCTCGGCCTTCTTCCGCGCGACGTCGATGGCGCCCGAAACGCGCACGGCGAGCGATTCGGCATCGCCGCAGCTGACGCGAGAACGCCTTCCATGCGCTCTCCTTCGAGCACGATATGCGTGAGCAGCATGGATGCGTCGGGGACGACGAGCAGCGTCTCCGCGGAAAGCATCTTGGAACGCGGATTGGTGGCAAGCGCCAGGTTCGAAAGGTACGACGCGATCTTACGCGTGAAAGAACCTGTTCCGAACAGGCAGACCGCATGATGCTCAAGAACGTCGGCCGCACGGGCGAATCCCATGTACGAGCTGGTTTCGAGCGTCGGCTTGTCGGCCCAGGCGCCATGCAGGTGCTTGAGAGTGTCGTAGGTCTTCACGCCTGCGATGCCGTCGGACACGAGACCCATGTTCACCTGGAACTTGCGCAGCGCTCCTTCCGTATAGGCGCCGAAGGTCCCGTCGACGCCGCCGCACGAGAACCCGAGCGCGCCGAGAGCCGTCTGGAGATCCTCGACGTCTTCGCCCTGGAACTGGGGCGTGCGCAAGTACAGGAGCCTGCCGCCCAAGGCGATGGATTCCTGATCGTTGTCCTGGCGATGAATGGTCTGCATGGAAGGTTCACTCCCGTTCGCGTGCGGCGGGCAGGGCGCCCGCCGACGATCCTCGGTTATTTCAATCGGTTCACGAAGTAGTCGGCCATGGAAATCAGGAGGGAGCGGGCCGGGCTCGGACCGATAAGGCCGACCAGACGATCCTTGGCGATGTTCGTCAGGGTCTTCGGCATAGGCGCGCGCGTAGTCGATCGAGCCGCTGGCGCGCATGATGGCGACCGCCTCGCGCAGCGTATCGGCATCGGTCGTCTTCGCCGAGAGGATGTCGACGAGCCGACCGCGATCCGCAGAGTTCTGCAGGGCATGCACGACCATGAGCGTGCGCTTCCCCTCGGTGATGTCGCTGCAGAAATCCTTGCCGACCACGGCGGGATCGCCCTCGATATTGAGAAGGTCGTCTTGGATCTGGAATGCGAGGCCGGTGTCGAGGCCGTACGCGCGCAAGCCTTCGATCTCGGCTTCCGATCCCCCGCCGACGATGGCGCCGACGGCAAGCGGCACGGCCCCTGAATAGTGGGCGGTCTTGTGCGTCGCCATGACCAGATAATCCTCGGGCGTGATATCGTAGCGCTCGTCGCGGGCCCAACCCAGATCGAGGCCTGGCCTTCGATCGTGCGACGCGTCATTTCGATAAGCTCGGCGATGACGCGGACCTTGACGCCGTCTTCCAGCAGAGGATCCCGCACCACGGTGCCGTTGACCAGGGAAAGCCCGAGGTCGCCCATGTTGATGGCAAGACCGAGGCCCTGCGTGAGATGCAGGCAGGGCTCGCCGCGGCGCAGCGTCGCCTCGTCCGCGATGTCGTCGTGGATGAGCGCGGCGGTATGGAAGTGCTCGATGGCGGCCGCGGAAGAGACCGCGCGCCGCACGTCGCCGCCGACCGCCACGCAGGCGGCCAGGCAGATGAGCGGGCGATGGCGCTTGCCGCCGTTTCGGCTGTAGCCGAGCAGCGGGGCGTAGAGGTAGTCGTCCATGCCGTCGTGCGAGCCGCTCGGAATGAAGTCGTTCACAAGGTCGCCGACGACCTGCGCATAAGAAGAGAGGTATTCCTCGAACGTCTCGGGGGGATTGACGACCCCGGCAAGCAGATCGTCCACCAGTGCCGCATGTGATTCCATGAAGGCGTGCTCAAAACCAGATCTCCTCAAGACGAAGCGCGAACCGAAGCCGTCGTCCGGATGCGCATGCGCCCTATATGGTAGGAGCGGTGGGACTCGAACCCACAATCCCGAAGGCGAAGGATTTTAAGTCCTCTGCGTATGCCGATTCCGCCACGCTCCCGCATGCATCATGCCAGACAAAAGGCCATGATAGCAAAGGAGGGCCGTGCCTTTCACGCCATGCGGAAGTCTGCACGAATCTCGCCAAGGCCGCGCGCGGCGTCCAAGACGATGCCGAGCAGCAGATCGGCTTCGCTTGCGCGGAACGAGCGCGCACCGAGCATATCCATCACGGCGGAGAGGATCACGAGCCCCGAGGGAAAGACCGAGGCGCGCTGCGGCTGCAGGCCCGGAACGCGCATGCGCGCCTCGAGCGTGAGCGCGCACATATCGCGCGAGACCTTCTCCAATTCGTCCCTGGTCACGACTGCGCCATGCACGCGTTCCCGATCGTAGGGCACCAGACGATCCCGTACCGCGACGACGCTCGTCGGCGTTCCCGCCACGGCCACGAGCTCGTCGATCGGGCAGGCCCGCAGCGATGCGCGCAGGAAATCCGCCATCTCGGATTCCACCCATCCGCGCGCGTCCGCGATCTGTCGCGGCGCAGGGGATCGTCCACGAGGAAACGTTCGGCCATGCGGCGGCATCCCCGTCGAACGAGCGACGCGCGCTGATGTTCACGTGCGGAACCATCTGGTCAGGGAGCGCCTTCGGCACGCCCGAAGACGACCTCCGTCGATCCGCCGCCGATGTCGACCACGGCGACGTTGCGCCCGCGATATCCGTTCGCGGCGCCGAGGAACGAAAGCTCCGCTTCGCGTTCGCCGGGGATGACGCTCAACGTGATGCCGATGCCTTCGGGCGCGTCGCGAAATCGGCGGAGTTCTCGGCGTCGCGGCTTGCGCTCGTGGCGACGGCACCACCCGATCGACCAGGGACGCCCTCTTCTCCGCAGGCGTCGATTCTCCGACGGTACTGCGCGATTCGGCCGATCGTGCGATCGATCGCCTCTGCGGACAGGCGGCCCGTGGCATCGACGCCCTCGCCGAGATTGGTGATGACGCTCATGCGTTCGACGGGACGAACGCCGGATGCATCCACATCGGCGATGAAGAGCCGACTCGTGACCGTCCCGATATCGATGGCTGCGATTCTCATGCGTGCTCCTCGGTCTTGCTGCGCGATGGCGGGCATGCGGCGCCCTACGAACCGGATGACGGGGAGGACGCATCCGCATCGGATGCGCCTTCGTCAGGGCCGTACGGATAGTCGAACATCTTGTCGAGCAACGGCGAGTACCATGTTGCCGCGCCTTCACCTCGGACGAGACGACGGCGGAATGCACGGCGTCGTTCGCGTTGGCGGATTTCTTGTCGTCAAGCCCCTTGACCACGACCGCCTCCTCGCCTTCCGACACCCATCCGAGCTGCGCGCGCGCTTCATCCTCGATGCCCTCGTCGGTCTTGAGCGCCTCGATATCGTCGGTCATGGCTTCGTTGCGCTCGACGACGGCCTGGTATTCGGCTTCGGCCCGCTGCTCGTCGCGGACCTGCGCATAGAGGCTCTTCGCCGGGGAATACAGGAACAGGCCGGCGAACGCGACGACGCCGATGACGACTGCGACGATGAACAGGACCGGCGGTCCGTCTCGACGTGCGGTGCGCGAGGCAAGGCGCGACGAGGAGGCCCGCGCGCGCGACGAATCCCCGTCGAGCTCGCTTATCGCGCGGCGATGGGAACGCCCGAGCTCGCCGCGATAGAGGGGCCGCACGAGACGACGATGCGGGCGCATCGTCCGATCCGAACTGCCTGTCGAACATGCGCGACGCCCGTTCCTTGCTGCGCCGACGGCGCTTCGTCTCGGTGTCGGAGGAAGCGTTGCCGGAATACAGCGCCGCACGAGGGGTGCCGTCTGCGCCGGCGATGGACGAGCGCGCCGATGAACGTGAAGAACCCGCACCCCGATATCCTCGTACGCGGAGGGAAAAATCGGCTGGGATCCCGCCATCGTCGAACGCCGGCGTCTCCGGCGCACGGACGCCCGCGCGCGACGAGCGTCGGCGGCGCGCATGCGCTTCATCGAAGGAAATAACGTTATCCCTGTTCGTTGGCATATGGTAAGAACTCCTGGTGGCGTGGTGCGTTGAGATGCCGTGATTGCGCCGCTAACTCCATTATGGTATCAGCCCGCACGGTTTCTCGCTGCGCACGAGAATTTCCCCAAAACGAGCGGGACGGACCGACGGCAGGGAAGAACCGGTTCCTCGAACCGGGGAATCCATGAAGCGAACGGATGGACGCCGCACCCCGCCCCTGAACGCGCAGAACAAGCCGAAAACAGGTCGGCGACGAACGTGGCCGTGATGGCATCCACCCCCGAACGCGCAGAAAAGCCCGGGCCTCAGAATCGAGGCCCGGGCATGCAATGCTCGTGGAATGCCCTGCGCTTAGGGAACGATGATCCCTGTCGCGATGCAATACACGCTGATGAAGAAGAAGATCACGATGACAGCCGCCATGATCTTGTCGCCCACGTTCGGCAGGATAGGCTCGTTGCGCTGCTTCTCGCCCAGGATGTAGAGCGCAAGACCGGGACCGATGAAGATCGTCGTGATCATGAAGTACGCAAGGCCGCCGGAATAGATCAGGAAGATCGAATAGATGGCGCCGATGATCGCGATCACGCGGTAGAAGTTGATACGCCCTGCGCTCAGGCCGTCAATGCCGTCTTTCTTGAACGTCACGAAAACGAAGTAGAACGCGCTGAAGAAGTACGGGATGAGGATCAGCGACAACGAGACGTTGTAGAAGAACTGGTAGGTGGATGCCGAGAAGATCGTCGCGATCAGGAAGAGCTCGACGATGCCGCACGTCAGCGTGACGGTGAAGATCGGCGCACCCTTGTCGTTGTGCTTGGCGAACTGGACCGGCAGGACGACCCTGCTCGGCGGCTTCGAAAGCGCTCTCGGACGAAAGCAGCGTGTAGCCGAGCATGGATCCGAGCAGCGAAAGCGCGACGCCGGCGTTGACGAGCATGGCGCCCCACGGACCCACGACGGCCTCGAGCACGCCCGCGAGCGCCGGGTTCGGGAGCTCGGCGAGCTCTTCCGCGTCAGAACGCCCATGGACAGGATGAAAATCATCAGGTACAGCGCCAAGATGCACACGAAGGCGACGACGGTCGCGCGACCGACGTCTTTGGAGTACTTGGCGCGCCCGGAGATGGCCTACCGCGCCCTCGACGCCCAGGAAGACCCAGAGCGTGACGCTCATAGCGCTACGATCTGGTTATACACATCCCCGCCGTTGAATGCGCCGTCGGCGGTGCCCCCGAAAGTTGCTCGCGAAGATCTGCGGGTCGAATTTCATGGCGAAGATGATGGCGAACAGCGCGACGAAGATCGGGACGATCTTGGCGATCGTGGTCACGATATTGACCGAAGCCCGCTTCCTTCACGCCGCGCGTGACCAGAAACCAACAGATCCAGACGATGATGGAAGCGCCGATCATGGACGGAAGGTTGTTTTCCCTCTCCGAAGACCGGGAAGAAGTACCGATCGCCGCGAACAGGAGCACTCGTATAGGAGACCGTGGCCATGAGGCGCTGACCCAGTAGCTGTATGCCGAGACGAAAGCCCATGAACTTGCCGAAGCCCGCACGCGCATAGCTGTAGATGCCGCCCGTCAGCTCGGGCTTGAACCTATTGAGCCCGTAGAAGCACATCATGAGCGCAAACACGCCGATGCCGCAGATGAGCCAGGCAATGAGCACCGCGCCCGTATGCGCCGGAATGCGCCATGTCGCCGACCATGGTGAACACGCCGCCGCCGACGACCGCCGTGACGATGGCGGCGATGAGATGAGGCATCCCCAGGCCATTGGGGTCGTTGACCCTGCAAGCCTTCCCTGTCTGCCATGCTGAAAACCCACTTTCTTCGAAATGAGACGAATGGTGCATCCTGCCGCGCCCTCTTCGCACTGCAGCGCGCCCGCCGGATCGGCGAATCGGCAGACCCTGCAGACGGCGCACGCGCATCATGCGCTTCGCGGCTTGCTACACAATACTACGGAGACGGTTGCGCGGTATGCATGAAACGCTAGATTTTTCGATATTTTTGCATCTATATGCATATTTTCTAGATTTATTACAGGTTTACGCATTCGAATACCCTGATGGGAGAAAGAGCGCCGCAGCGATCCGAGCCATACTGGCTGTACATGCATGCTGCAGCTGGCAGCAGCGAAGCCGACCCTCTTCCCGAAGGCCGGCTTCATCTTCGATCGATAGGCTCGACGGACCCGCCGCGCGTCAGCGCTCGGAGGCGTCGATGTTGTAGAACGCCCGAGACCGGCGTAACGAGCCGTGGCATGCAGCTCCTCTTCGATGCGAATGAGCTGATTGTACTTCGCGACGCGATCGCTGCGGCACGGCGCGCCGGTCTTGATCTGCCCCGCATTCACGGCAACCGAGAGGTCGGCGATCGTGGTGTCCTCCGTTTCGCCGGAACGATGGCTGATGATGCAGGCATACCCGGCCTGCTTGGCCATCTGGATGGCATCGAGCGCCTCGGTCAGCGTGCCGATCTGGTTCACCTTGATCAGGATGGCGTTCGCGACGCCCGTTTCGATGCCGCGCGCAAGACGGTCGGGATTCGTGACGAACAGATCGTCGCCGACGAGCTGGACGCGATCGCCGATGCGATCGGTCAGCATCTTCCAGCCTTCCCAGTCCTCTTCAGCCATGCCGTCTTCGATGGAGACGATCGGGTACTTGTCGACCAACGCCTCCCAGTAATCGACCATCTGCTCGCTCGTGTATTCGACGCCTTCGCCCGCCAGCACGTACCGGCCGCGTTCGGCATCGTAGAACTCGGTGGATGCCGGATCCATCGCGAAGAGAATGTCGACGCCGGGCTTGTAGCCTGCTTCCTCGCACGCCTGGATGATGTAGGCGAAGGGCTCTTCGTTCGTCCTGAGGTTCGGAGCGAAGCCGCCTTCGTCCCCGACGCCGCCGCCGAGCCCGGCTTCATGCAGGACGCGCTTGAGCGCGTGATAGATCTCGGAGCACCAGCGCAGGGCCTCCGCGAACGACGAGGCGCCGACCGGCATGATCATGAATTCCTGGAAGTCGACGTTGTTGTCCGCATGCACGCCGCCGTTGAGGATGTTCATCATGGGCGTGGGAAGCAGGTGTGCGTTCACGCCGCCCAGGTATTTGTACAGCGGCAGATCGGCGGATTCCGCGGCGGCGCGCGCCACGGCGAGCGATGCGCCCAGGATCGCGTTCGCGCCCATGGCGCCTTGTTGTCCCGTGCCGTCGAGCTCGAGCATCTCGGCATCGAGGGCGCGCTGGTCGTCGGCGTCCATGCCGACGATGGCCTCAGCGATTTCGTCGTTCACGTGATTGACGGCGGTCTTGACGCCCTTGCCCAGGTAACGGCCTTTGTCGCCATCGCGCAGCTCGACGGCCTCGAAAGCCCCGGTCGAAGCGCCGGACGGAACGATCGCGCGGGCGAAGGTGCCGTCGTCCAACGTGACCTCAACTTCGACGGTCGGGTTGCCGCGGGAATCAAGAACCTCGCGACCGTAGACATCGAAAACGACGCTCATAGGATGAAGCCTCCTTGCTCGGATTATCACGACAGGAAAATTCTATCAGGTTGCTAGAGGAAGATGCCGCACGCGAGCATCGCGGCGCCATCCCGCGACGGCGAGCGCGACGGCGGCCGGATCGCTTCGCGAGAGCCGTATGCTGCTGCGGACGCCGGCACCGAAGCATCGGGCCTCCATGGCGTCCGCCAGCGTCGCGGCTCTCCGGAAGGCGACGACGACCAGCGCGACGAACGCACGCCCCCAGGCGAGCACGCGCGCATGAGGAGGCCCTGCATCGAACGCCGCGCCGCGGGAAGCCTGCGCTGCGACCAGGCGGGCAAGCTGGATATGCAAATCGGGATAGCCCCGAGCGCGATGGACGTCATCATGCAGAAGTCGTCGACGGGAAGACGGAGACGCCTGAGGGGCGCGGCGAAGCGTTCCATAGCCGCCGCGATGGAATCCGGGGGACAGGCCAGCACGAGCGCAATGGCGCCGAGCGCGAGCAGATACGCCTTCGCGGCGTAACGGGCGCCTTCGAGCGGATCGGTCGAAGCATGCGCCCCGACGACGAAGAGGGCGAGGATGAGCACGGGGACGGAAGACGCGAAGAGCCGGCGCGCCGGCACGCGCGAAGCGATGCAGGCACCCGCGAGCATGAGGGCGAATGCGCCCAACCCCGCCATCCATGCGTCGACAGCACCCCGACCGAGAAGCAGAAGGACCATGCGATCGCGTAGCGAGCGTCGATATGCCGGCGTTCGTTCATGCCGCCCCGCCAAGCATCCGTCGTCCGTTACGCGTCAGCGTCTTCTCAACCACGGGTTCTGCGGGAACGGGCTTCGTTGCGAGGCTTGACCGTGCTCGCGACCTTCTCGGCGACCGCCTTGCCTGCGTCGGCCATATGGTCGCCGATGTTCTTGGCGGCATCGATCGCCTTATCGGTCGCGTCCTGGCGTCGTCGATCATGCCGGGGCAGCATCGACCGCGTGATCCACGAGATCGCGCGTCTTATCGATGGCGCTGTCGACCACTTCGGGGGCGCTTTCCTGAATCTGGTCGATGACCTTGTCCGAGGCGACCTTGACGTCTCCCGCGAATTCCTGAGCCTTATCGATCGCTTCGTTGATGAACTTCCCGATCTCGGTCATGGCGAACCTCCTCGTACGCATGCGATTATGCTGCTTCATCCATCCTACCACTCAGACGAAAAGAGCGTCCCGAAGGACGCCCCGAAGGCGCATGCGGCTCTGAATATGGGAAAGGGACTGCAGCGTACGCTGCAGCCCTTCGCGCATGCGATTCGCATGAAGGCTATTCGGCCTTCTTCCTCGGCGGCAGCTTCTTCAGCGGCCTCTTCGGCAGGCGCCTCGGCCGCCTCTTCCGCAGCAGCCTTATCGACCGCCTCTTCGACGGGAGCTTCTTTGCAGCAGCTTCCTCCGCGGGAGCCTGGACGGCTTCTTCCACGTCGGAGGCCGGAGCCTCATCCTTGGCATCGACAGGCGCCTTCTCGGCGGCCGGAGCCTCGCCTGGCCGGCTTGGCGCCGCAGGAGCGGTCTTGTCGGCCTTCTTGCGCACCGGTTCGGTGCAGAGTTCCATGATCACCATGGGGGCGTTGTCGCCCTTGCGGGGACCGAGCTTGTAGATGCGGGTGTACCCGCCCCGACGATCCTGGAACATGCCCTGCGCGACCTTCTCGAAGACCTCGCGCACGAGCTCCTTGTTGCCGAGCGCGGCGATGGCGAGGCGGCGGGAATGCAGGGTCGCCCCTCTTCGCCCAGGTGATGATCTTGTCGACGTCAGGACGGATCTCCCTGGCGCGCGACTCGATCGTCTTGATGCGATCGTTCGTGAACAGAGCGGCCACCAGGGACTTCTTCATAGCCTTGGTATGGCTGGAATCGGTGCCCAGCTTACGGCCCCTAACGTTATGCCTCATCGTTTATCTCCCCTATTACTGCTTCAAGTTGAGGGCCCATCGAGATCAGCTTGTCCTGACCTCTTCGATGGACTTCGCACCAAAGTTACGGATGTTGAGCAAGTCATTCTCGGAGAACTCGACCAGCTGTCGCACGGAATGGATGCCGGCGCGCTTCAGGCAGTTGTAGGAGCGGACGGAAAGGTCCAGATCCTCGATCTGCTTGTCGAGCTCGGCGTTGGATTCCTGGCCCTCCGGCGCGAAGATGGACGGGATCTCGCCGTCCCTCGTCTTCGCCGGCGATGTCGGCCAGGGCCATGAACGAGCCCATGTACTGGTTGATGATGTTGGCGGCACGGCACACGGCCTCGTCGGGCGTGATGGAGCCGTCGGTCGCAACCTCCAGCACGAGCTTGTCGAAGTCGGTGCGCTGACCGACGCGCGTGGAGCTCACGTCGGCGGTGCAACGCTGCACGGGCGAGAACAGGCTGTCGACATGGATGATGCCGATCGGGTCTTCGCTGCGCTTGTTGCGCTCGGCGGGAACGTACCCGCGGCCGACGCCGATGCGGATCGTCATGTTCAGCGTGCCGCCGTCGGCGACGGTGCAGATGACGTGCTCGGGGTTGACGAGGGTGAATTCGGTCGGAACCTGGATGTCCGCACCGGTGACGGTGCAGGGCCCCTCGACGGAAACGGTAGCCGTAGCTTCGGTGTAATCCTCGGAAAGCGCCTGGAAGACCAGGCCCTTCACGTTGAGCGCGATGTCGGTGACGTCTTCGATGACGCCCTCCGCCGTCGTGAACTCATGCTGCACGCCTTCGATCTGAATGGCGGTCGCGCGGGCGCCGTCCAGGAGGACAGCAGGACGCGACGCATGCAGTTGCCAAGCGTGTAGCCGAAACCACGCTCGAGCGGCTCAACAATGAAGCGAGCGATGGTGTCGTTCACTTCTTCTGTTGTGACAGTTGGCCTCATGAACTCTGCCATAGTCTATAAGCCTCCTCTAAAGCCGCGAATCATTACTACTTCGAATAGAGCTCGACGATAAGCTGCTCTTTGATATCCAAATCGATCTGATCGCGGTTAGAAGCGCGAGAACGCTGCCCTGCAGCTTCTCGATGTCGACCTCGAGCCATGCAGGCACCTGGACGCGTTCGTTGGATACGAGCGCGCTCTTGATGACGAGCAGATCCTTGGCCTTGGGGAGCCACGGAGACGAGGTCGCCGGGACGGACGCGGAAGGACGGGACGTCGACGCGGCGGCCGTTCACCAGGATATGGCCATGGGTCACGGTCTGGCGGGCTTTCCTTGCGCGTGCGGGCGAACCCGAGGCGGAAGACGACGTTGTCCAGGCGGGACTCGAGGATGCGCATCAGGGTTTTCGCCGGTGATGCCGCTCATGCGCTGGCCTTGCGGAAGTAGCCGCGGAACTGCTTCTCGAGAACGCCGTAGATGAACTTGGCCTTCGCTTCTCGCGCAGCTGGATGGCGTATTCGCTTTCCTTGCGGCGGCGCTGGGGCTGACGGATGGATTCCTTCTTGCTGCTGTAGCCCAGGACGACGGGATCAATACCGAGCTGACGGCAGCGCTTGAGAACCGGAGTTCTATCAATTGCCATAATTACATGATCCTTTCTTGACTACACGCGACGACGCTTGCACGGACGGCAACCGTTGTGCGGGATGGGAGTGCAATCCTGGATGCTGGTCACTTCGAGACCGGCGGCCTGGAACGAACGGATGGCGGTCTCGCGGCCCGAACCGGGGCCCTTGACGAAGACGCTGACCTTCTTGAGGCCGTGCTCCATGGCGTTCTTGGCAGCCTGCTCGGCAGCCATCTGGGCTGCGAACGGGGTGGACTTGCGGGAGCCCTTGAAGCCGACCGTGCCGGCGGAGTTCCAGGAAATCACATTGCCCTGAGGATCGGTGATGGATACGATGGTGTTGTTGAACGTGCTCTTGATATGAGCCTGTCCGACCGCAATGTTCTTGCGCTCGGAACGCTTGACGCGCGTACGAACGTTTTCTTAGCCATGAGTCAGACCCCTTATTTCTTCTTGCCGCCGATTTGACGCTTGGGACCCTTGCGGGTGCGGGCGTTGGTGTGCGTGCGCTGGCCGCGAACGGGAAGGCCCTTGCGGTGGCGCAGGCCACGGTAGCAGCCGATCTCCATAAGGCGCTTGACGTTCTGGGAAACCTCGCGATGCAGGTCGCCCTCGATCGTCATGTTCTGATCGATGTACTCGCGGATCTTCTGCAGGTCGTCTTCCGAGATATCCTTGACGCGGATGTCGGGGTTGACGCCGGTAGCTGCGATGATTTTCTTGGCAGAGGTGTCACCGATGCCGTAGATGTAGGTCAAGCCGGTCTCGATACGCTTTTCGCGAGGTAGGTCGACACCAAAAAGACGTGGCATATTGCTTTACCCTTCCTCTTTCTTAGCCCTGGCGCTGCTTATGACGGGGTTCTCGCAGATGACGAGGACCTTGCCATGGCGTCGGATGATTTTGCACTTGTCGCACATCTTCTTGACCGAAGGACGTACCTTCATGTTCGTCTCCTTTGAATGTGCAGCTCCCCGACAGTGACGGGCCACCGGGAAAACCATTCGATACTACGTGTACTTCTTTATCCACCACGCCCAGCCGCAGGCGATGATTTTCAGTGCGTATGCGCCGCTTCGCGCAGCGCGCATTCAACGAAAGGATGCCGAATCGCTCGGATTCCAAGCATGCGAAGAAGGCGACGTTCACACAAAGCACAGACAATCCATGCCTTGCGCGACCCCGTCGCCGCAGACGCTACTTGAAGCGGTAGGTGATTCGACCGCGATTCAGATCGTAGATGGAAAGCTCCACCGTGACCTTGTCGCCAGGAAGGATCTTGATGTAATGCATGCGCATTTTGCCTGAGATATGAGCCAGGATCTTGTGCCCGTTCTCAAGCTCGACATTAAACATCGCGTTCGGGAGCGCCTCGAGGACGGTCCCCTCAAGTTCAATGACGTCTTGCTTTAGCCAATAATCTTCCTTCGTCTCTTCGTTGATAACGCAGCAGCGGGATATATTATCAAATTTTTTTCAGGAATTTGCAGGTGACGCATCACCGACCACGCGTGCGCCACATTTCGACTTCTGGCGCGAGGCGAAAAGGAACGCTCGCGCCGAGTGCTAGAATGGGAATGCACCTGCACGTCGATTTGAGGAGTTGTTCTCCATGCCCAAGCAGTACAAGCGCGTCTTCGCGGCGCTCGACGGAGGAAAGACCCAGAACCATGTCGCCGAACGTGCCATAGAGCTCGCGGCGACCGAAAAAGGCCGAACTGGTCTTCGGACACGTCGTCGATTCCGTCCCCTACGAGGCCGCCGGAACCGATTTCGCCGCTCTTGCCGACGAAATGCGCGTCAAGCTCGAAGAATCCATCGCACCGATGCTCGAAGCCGCGCGCTCCAACCCCGACATCCCCAGCGTCCGCGTCATCGTGAAGGCCGGCCGCATCACCGAGACCTTGACCGAGCAGATCATCGAACCGTACGATCCCGATCTGGTCATCTGCGGGGAACGCGGGCTGTCGAACATCAAGTACGTGTTCGTGGGCGTGTCCACCTACCTGATCCGCAACCTGCGCTGCGATATCCTGGTGGTGAAGGAGAACTAGGATCGGCTCGCCGCACGCCGCCTGAACGCATTCGTGCGCGCAATCGCGAAGGGCGCTCCCTCCTCGATCGGGAGCGCCCTCGCATCATCGGGCCCCGCACGATGAAAAAGGCTCCCGGGTGCGGAGGATGGGCGGGGTCGGGGCCGATATCTTGCGCCCACCCCTTCGATTCCCTCCCGAGATCCTCCGGCAAGCCGCCCCTAGAGCCTTTGCGCGAGGCCTTCGAGGCGCTTCTCCTCGAAGGCCGGCGGACGTGATCCTATCTCGCGCACGCCGTCGGACGGACGCTGAAATCGAGGAAGATGGTCTTCGGGGCACGCTTCGCGGAAATTTTATCCGCCCATTCCACGACCGAGACGCCGTCGCCTTCGATCGTCGCGAAGTAATCGATGTCGTCGAGCTCGCCGGCATCGTCGAGCCGATACAGGTCGAAATGGTACAGCGGGAGCCGCCCGCCCTCGTAGGAGCTCATCAAGGTGAAGGTCGGGCTCGTCGGAACCTCGCGGATGCCGAGCGCCGCCGCAAGTCCCTGGGCGAAGTGCGTCTTGCCCGCCCCGAGGTCGCCTGTGAGCAGCAGGACGTCGCCCTCTTCGAGCGCAGGCGCCAGAATCGCGGCGAGGCGCTGCGTCTCCTCGACCGACGCGCTTGCGTAGCTGATGCCCATGGAACGGATCCCTCCTCGTGAAAAAGGGGCGAGGCGAATCGATCGCCCCGCCCTCGGAATCGCATGCGACCGCGCGGCCTACAGGCTGAAGTCCGCTTCGCCGTCGAAGACCTTGACGGCCTCTTCGACGCTGGCATCGGCCAGCGTGATGGCGGAGATGGCCTTGGTCAGACGAACGGCTTCGTCCAACGAGCGCTGATGGATGTTGCGACCGGTGGCGTTGCCCACCGCGTTGCCGATATGGATCTGGTCATGCAGCTGGGACAGGAAGACGGGGGCGTCGACCGTGGAGCCGCCCGCGCACACCAGACCGGTGCGGCCCGCGGCGGCGGAGGGCGACGGCGAGGTTCTCGGCAGACGTCTTGCCGTCGGATGCGACAGGAGGATTGACCTTCACGAAGTCGGCGCCCAGGCACAGCGCGACGCCTGCGGCGCCCGCGATGGTCTCGGGAGCCTTCTCGCGATCGCCGACGGCCTGCCGCGAGGATAGATCCAGAGCACGACGATCAGACCCTGGGCATGCGCCTCGGCGATGAGCTGGCCGGCTTCGGAGAGCATGGTGGATTCGTATTCGCTGCCGAGATACAGCGTGTAGCCGAGGCCGACGATGTTGACGCCCGCCTCGCGCATGGCCAGCACGGCTTCCAGGTCATGCAGCTGGCCGCTGTACGGATCGTCCTGGGAGGTCTTGACCAGGTTGGTCTTGGAATTCATCTTGACCAGGTAGTTGATGTCGGGATAGTCGGCCGCATAGCGGGCGATGAGACCGCGCTGGCCGGCCATGACGCCGCAGACGCCCTGGTCGGCGATCTTGAAGAGGTGCTCGGGGTCGAGGTCGGCGATGTCGATGCTTCGCCGTAGAAATCGCCGTTCATATGCTCGACCTTCTGGTCGCAGGCGAACAGCATCAAGCGGCCCGTGCCGCGGGTGGCGGCCATGTGGTTGTCGATGTAGGCCTCGCGGGCGTCCACGAGAACGTCGACGGGCACCTTGACCTGATCACGAGTGATCTTGGGCATCATTTCCTCCTCATAGTCTTTGGCGCGGGCGGTTGCTCGCACCGATGCGGCGGCAGCGCGGAAGGCTGCAGGGCTCCAGTATAGATGATGCGCCGGCGGCTTCAATCGGCAGCGGCGCGCAGCTTAATACGGAATACGCGGACAGGGCGGCTCCATCTCGCGCTTGAACGCGTTGGCTTTCACGCGTGCGAGCATGCGGTCGACCTCGGTCGGAACGAAACCGCGCTCGACGAGCCCCTCGCGATCGACGCCGTGCTCGATATGCTCGATCAGCATGGCGTCGAGCGTCTCGTACGCGCCGAGGGCGTCCTCGTCGCGCTGATCGGGCGCAAGCTCTGCGCTCGGAGGCTTGATGAGCACGTTTTCGGGGATGGGCGCGGCGAGCCCGGAAGCTTCCGCCTGTTCGTTCACGAAGCGCGACGCCGCGAACACATCGGTCTTGTACAAACCCCCGATCGGAGCGAAAGCGCCGACCGTGTCGCCGTACAGCGTGGAGTATCCCATCATGGCCTCGGATCGGTTTGCCCGTGTTGACGACCAGCCAGCCTGTCATGTTGGAGATGGCCATGAGAATGATCATGCGGCATCTGGCCTGGGTGTTTTCAGCCGCGACGCCTCCGAATCCCGCCCATGTGCTCGGACAGGGATGCGCCCGAACGCCTGGAACGGCTCGTTGATGGATATCTGCTGCGTCTCGATGCCGAGGCGCGCGCGAGCTCCTGGGCATCGATGAGCGAATGGCTCGTGGAATACGGGCCGGGCATCAGAAACGCCGTGCACGTGCTCGCTGCCGAAGACGTCGCAGCAGAGGCAGGCGACCAGGCTCGAATCGATGCCGCCCGAAAGCCCGATGACGACATCGGTCGCGGACGTCTCTTCGGCGAAGTCGCGCAGCGCGTCGACGCAGACGCGGTGCTTTTCGGCGATATCCATAGATGGCTTCCTCCTGATATCGGCTTACTGAACGGCTCGGATGCGCGCGCGCAGCCAATCGGCCCAGCGTCGACCCCGTCGCCTTTCGTCGCGGCGATCGGGAAGATGGGCGCCTCGGGATTGAGCTGGCGCACCGCGTCGGAGAAGGCGTCCACGTCGAAGTCGAAGACGCCGAGGGTATCGACCTTGTTGAGCACGATGGCCTCGGCCGCCTGGAACACGCCCGGGTACTTGAGGGGCTTGTCGTCACCTTCGGGCACCGACAGGATCATGACCTTGCTGCCCTCGCCCAAATCGAAGTCGGTCGGGCATACCAGGTTGCCGACGTTCTCGACGATGATGAGTCGAGGTTTTCGAGATCGAGCACGTCGACCGCGCGCCGGACCATGTCGCTTTCCAGGTGGCAGGCGCCCCGGTGTTGATCTGCACGGCCGGGATGCCCTGGGCGCTGATCTTCGCCGCATCCACGTTGCTCGCGATATCGCCTTCGATGACCGCGATGTTGAATTCGTCGCGCAGGGCCTCGATGGTGGCGAGGATCGTGGAGGTCTTCCCGGAACCGGGGCTGGCCAGCAAATCGACGACGAAGACATGGTGCTCGGCGAACAAGGCGCGGTTCGCGTCGGCAAGCCGATCGTTCTTGTCGAGGATGGGCTGCTTGAGATCGATCTTCATGACATGCTCCTTACTCGGGATCAGGAATGTCGACTTCGATGGATTCGATGCGCATCTCCGGCCTTCGATCAGCCGGCCTATGCCCCCGCATTCGGGGCACAGCATATGGAAGCGATCGTGCACGTGAGACCTTGCCGCATTCGGCGCACCGGCTCTTCGGCTCGATCATGTTCACGACCAGCTCGGCCCCCTTGAAGAACGGCTCCTGCTCGGTGAGGACCTCGAAGGCGAAATGGAGCGCATCTTCGATGGCCTCGGTCATGACGCCGACGGAAAGCGTGACCTTGAGCACGCGGGTGGCGCCGGATTCGCGGGCTGCCTGAGACACGCTGTCCACGACGCCGGTCATGATGCCTAGTTCGTGCATGGCCTTCCTTTCGATGCGGAAGAAGGGCGACCGAAGCGCCCTCCTCCCATAGTAATCCGTCGTATGCGATTATGTTACGGCTCGCATGTTTTTTCACAACCGACCATGCGATCGGCACGATGAGGCGAGCGTTTCCGTCGACCGACGGCCGGACGGCGCGTCAGTCCTCGTCGTCCCCTAAACGTTCGCGAATCTTCCGCTTCTGGATCTCCCATTGCTCGGCCCAGTCGCGCTGCTCCTCCGCTTCGCGCGCGAGCTCTTCCTTCTGCTCCTTCACGCGGCTGCCGAGCACCAGGCGGGCGACCAGCAGGCTGAGCTCGTAGAGCACGAGCAGCGCCGCGAACATCAGGAGCATCGTGACCGGCGAGGCGTCGAGCGTGACCATGGCGGCGATCACCATGAGGGCGATATAGACGGTGCGCCAGGACTCGCGAAGCTTCGCATAGGGAATGACCTCGAAGACGACCAGGTAGAACACGATCAGCGGCAGCTCGAACGCGAAACCGAACGCGATTTCGAAGTTGATGATGACATCGACCCACGACCGAGCGTCAGGGAAGATGGACGCATACCCGCCTGCCTGGTCGGTCAGCCACTCGACCGCAGGATTCAGGATGAAGCCGTAGCAGAAGACGGTGCCCAGGACGAAGAGGGCCACGCCCACCGCGAACGTGGGGATGAACCACTTGCGCTCGCTCGGCTTCAGGGCCGGAAGGAAGAACGCCAGGACCTGCCAGATGATGATCGGCATGCAGGCCATGATGGACACCCAGATGGAGACCTTGAAGCGGATGGAGAACGATCCGAACACGTCGAGGACGTTCAGCGCGACGGAGCCGTCGGGATTCTGCGGCATGAAATCCTGATGGGTTCGAACATGAACTGGATGATCGTCGGCGTGGCGAGGTAGAACACGCACATGGCGACGAAGAGCACCGCGACGATGCGGACGAGGCGCATGCGCAGCTCGCCCAGGTGCTCGAAGAGCGGCATGCGCGCCGGACCGATAGGCATTACGCATCCTTCCTCTCGCTCGAGGCTTCGGCGGCTTCGGCAGGCTCATCCGCCGCGGCAGGGGCGGCGGGTTCAGGGCTTGGGCGCCGCGGTTCCGAAGATCTCGTCGGCAAGCGCGTTCTCCGCGGAACGCGCGGCGGCGACCTCTTCGGCGGCTGCCTCGTTCGCGGCCTTGCGGGCGGCCATGATGTCCTTATGCATGTCGGGAGCGGCTTTGGCGACCGTGGTGCCGGCGGCGGCAGCGGCGGCGTTCGCCTCGTCGCGCACCTCTTTCGCGGCGGCGTTCGCGGCATCGCGCTTCTTCTTCTCGGCACGTTCGCGGTCGTACTTGGCCTTGCGGGCGGAGAAGGATTCCTTCTTCTCGACCTTGGCCTTGCTCGTCTTATCCATGTCCTTCAGGGGATTCTTGATGGGATCGGCCGCCGCAGGGTCGAAGACCTCTTCCTTGACGACCTTGTTCATCTCCTGCTGGGCGTCTCGGAACTTGGCGATGCCTTGGCCGACGACCTTCGCGATCTGGGGCAGCTTATCGGGCCCGAAGATCAAGAAGCCGAAGAGGAGGATGAGAAAAAGCTCGGTTCCGCTTAGTCCAAACACATTGACCTCTCAGGATCGTGGCGATTAACCGCACGATTCTAGCATAGGCCGCCTGCGACGAACCACCGCTGCCAGGGAAAGCACACAGGGGGATGCATGCCCCTCCGCCGCACGCCGTGCCGTCGGGAAGCCGCGCGCGGCGCATGCGCCGTTGTCGCAAAGGCTGACGCAGGGCCGCACGTCAGGCCCCGGGTTCCAAGCGGTCGGCGAGCTTGTACCCCACCCGCCACACCGTCAGCACGTAGCGCGGCTTGGACGGGTCGTCTTCGATCTTCTCCCGGATCTTGCGCACGAGCACCGTGACGGTGTTCGGATCCGCGGCCTCGCGATGCTCCCAGAGCGCATCTATGATCTGCTCGCGCGTGAAGACCGTCCCGGCCTCGGACGCGAGGAGCGCGAGGAGCTCGAACTCCCTCGAAGACAGAGCGACGGCCTCGCCGCGCAGGCGCGCTTCGTACTTTTTGAAGAACACCTCGAGGTCGCCCCGCGAAACGACCCCTCGCCCGCGCGTCCGTCGCAGCGGCGACGCGGGCGCGACGATTGAGCCATACCTTCACGCGCAGCACGAGCTCCTCGGTCAAGAACGGCTTGACGAGATAGTCGTCCGCGCCGCTGTTGAAACCGACGCTCTTGTCGACGATGTCGCCTTTGGCGGATAGGAAGACCACGGGCACGCGGCGGCCCTCGCTGCGGATGAGCCTGCAGACGTCGAAACCGTTCATGTCCGGAAGCATGACGTCAAGGACGAGCACGTCGGGCCGTTCGCGACGCAGCATCTCGAGACCTGCCGCGCCGTTGTCGGAGCAGCAGTAGTCCCACCCTCGCGCGCGGCTATCTGGCCGACGAGCTCGCGCAGGCTTTCATCGTCGTCGATAAGCATGATCTTGCTCGTGATCCTCCCCCTTCCGACGCCTCCGACCCGGTGCGCGCCACGGTGACGACGGGAACGCGCACGACGAATTCGATCCCTCGCCCGGCCGGCTCGTGAGGGACACGTCGCCGCCGAGGATGACCCTGCAGGTCCTTCACGAGGGAAAGCCCTAGGCCGCTTCCCCCGAAACGCCGCGCCGTGGACATGTTCTCCTGGGTGAATCGCTCGAATATCAATTCGTGCTTATCGGCCGGAATGCCGATGCCGGTATCCCTGACCTCGATGCGCACGAACCCTTCCTCGACATCGCGCGCGACCGCGACCGCGACCGAGCCTCCTTCTCCCGTGAACTTTATCGCATTGTTCACGAGATTGCTGAGTATCCGGCGCAGCTTCTCCCAGTCGCTCATGACGAGCGGAACCTCGGAAGAGACGTCGCTCGTCAGCGCGATCCCCTTCTTCGAGGCGAGAGGCGCAAGCGATTGGACGACCATGCCGACGAGGTCGGAGACGTCGATAAGCTCGATGCTCACCTCGTCGCGCCCCGATTGGATGCGCGCGGTCTCGAGCACGTTGTCCACCATCTCGAGCAGGATCTGGCCGTTCTTCTCGATCTCGTCGAGCTGGCGGCGCGATTCCCCTCCATCGCGCGGAACATGCGTATCGAGCAGATCCGCGAAGGCTATGATCGAAGTCAGAGGCGTGCGCAGCTCGTGGCTCACGATAGCGAGGAAGTCGGTCTTGTACTGGTTGTCCCGCTTCTGGCGCTCATTGACGCGCTCCACGTGCGCACGCTGCTCCTGAAGCTGCTCCATGGCCGTCCGAAGCTGGTCGGTGCGCTCTCCCACCTGGCTTTCGAGGTTTCCGTACAGCACCGATAGGGCCGACGACATCGAATCGAAGTGCGCGAAGAGCGTATCCATCTCGCGGGAATCGAAGACGCCGATCGGGGCTGCGGCCGTGTGCGCCCGGGACGGATCGGCATCCACGGCGCGCAGGCTCGCGCCAAGGCTTTCGAGAGGACGCACCACCATCCAGCTCAGCGCGAAGTACACGGCAAGACCGAGGATGAGCATGATGAGCAGGAAGAACATCACGTTGTTCCAGACCGAGGCCATCATGTTGTCGAAGTACAGGTCCGTCGGCACGATAATGCTCATGGCTCCGCCGACATCGCCGATCTTCCATCCTTCCTTCGGATGGCCGGTCGGATCGATCTCGCCGGCAGGCTCGCCATGAGCATTCGGTGCAGTCACTGGTCACGCGCATCTCGGAAACGTAGCGAAACACGTTCCGGCCTTCGTATTCAGTGAATCCGTAGTATTCGTCGTCCCGCAGGGTCGACCTCGAACTGCCCTGAGGCCGCCTCCTCGAATTCGTCGGGCTCGGCGTTCGAGATTGCGGGGATCGAGCTTGGTGAAACGGATCACGGTATCGGAATGCTGGGAGAACAGTGCGGCGACGGACTTGCCCGCAAGGGCGCAGTGAAGCCCTTTGTAATCGTACGCGCCGGTCGAATCATGGTTGATGGTGTATTGGTTGGCGGAAACGAACGACCAGGTCGCATCCATCTCGGTCGTCAGCATGCGGGCCTGCTCGACGATCTCGGATTCCGTCATCGCAAGCTTCTCGTGATAGGTCCAGGCCGTGAAGGCGGCGAGGATCAGCACGAGAATGGCCGCAAGGAGACCGACCACCTTCACCTTGAGCGAAAGGCGCGAGACCCGACGCGCGAGGACATCGAGCATGGGCGCCTACTCGTTCCGGCGCGAAGGGTCGAAGGGGGCGGCGGAGGCGCGGGCGCCGATGAGGGCGGCCACGGAATCGACGGTCGCGGATGTCAGGCGCGCGAATGCTCGGTAATACGGCGTATGGGCGCTCGCGGCCATCGCATCGAGAAACGCATGGGCGAACACGAGGACATGGTCGGAGAAGAACGTGCGCAGGTCATCGACGATATCTTCACGTTCCTTGCCCATCGATGCCGCGGAGCGCGAAAGGAGATCGGACGCGAAGGCGAGCTCGAGGCCGAGATGATCGTCGGGAACGGAGGATTCCATGGAGACTTCGACGCCGTACGAGCGATACATCGCGCGAACCTCGTGCATGAAAGGCCCGCAGAGCGTGCGGTCTTCGGTCCGCCATGCGGATTCGTACGGAGAGGCGCCGCTGACCGCGACCATGTAGAAGAGATGGGTGTAGTCGCGCCTCAGATCGTGGAAGAGCGCATCGAACGAATCCGCATCCCCGTCCCCCGTGCAAGCTCGTCGACGATGACGCGCGCGTCGTCGGGCGAGACGCTGACGAACGGTTCGTGCAGAAACGCATCGCGGCCTTCCACGAAAAGCTTCAGGACGTCTTCGTCGACGTTTCTCAGCAGCGCCCCGGCGCACACGTCGCATAGAACGGCCGCCGCCCTCAGCGCGTCGGCTCTGATCGGTTCGCTCATGGCGCATCCCTCCTTTTTCAGTCCATCATGATGCAGGCGGGCCCCGGACGCAAGATGCGGCCGAGGCCCGCCATGAAGCAGAAGCGCATCGATGCAGGCTATGCCGTCGGATGCTCCAGCTCGAGCGGATTCACGATCTCGCCCCGCGCGAAGCGTCGCGATGCGGGAGAAGACCACGTTGGGACCCGTCGAATCGTCCAAAGTGCCGAGCGTGTCCACGTCGCCATGCGCGGCGCGCAGATCGTCGATGGGGCCGAATTCGATGGCGCGCACCGGGCAGGCGCTCGCGCAGGCAGGATCGGGGCGGCCGTCCTCGGTGCGGTCCGTGCAGAAGACGCACTTATGCGACAGGCCGTCGGAAAGCTTGACGGGATGGTTGTACGGACATACCTGCTCGCAGGTCATGCAGCCTATGCAGATCTCCTTGTCGTTGTTGACGATGCCCGTTTCCCTCGTCTTTGGCCATGGCGCCGGTCGGACAGTTCTTCACGCACTGCGGATCCGCGCACTGCCCGCAGGTCATGGATACGTAGTATCCGAACGCCGCCCCCACGTACGCTCCCTGTCCGTCGGCCTGCCACTCGCCGCCGCCGAATTCCCAGACCTTGCGGAATTTCTCGGGCACGGTCAGGTCGTTGCGGTCGAAAGCAGGCGACCATGCAGGCCTTGCAGCCGATGCAGATGTCGGTATTGACGTAAAAGCCCATCTGAGTCATTGAAGAAGCACTTGCCCTATGCCTTCTCGATCTTGCAGAGATTCGTATGGACGCCGTTTCGCTTGGAGATCGGCGTCGGACGCTGGCTCGTCAGCACCGAGATGCAGCCGCCGCGATCGACGACGCTCGGGTCGCCGAGGGTCTTCGGATCGCGCGACGCAGGATCGTACCAGGCGCCTTGCGGCAGAGAGACGACCCGGGCATGATGCGCGCGGTCACCTTCGCCGGCACCTCGACCGTGCCGCGCTCGGTGGAGACGCGGACCGTATCGCCGTTCGCGATGCCGAGCTTCTTCGCGTCGCCCGCATTGATCCAGAGCTGCTGAGGATGGGACCGACTCGAGCCATGCGACGTTCCCGTAGCTCGAATGCGTGCGGGACTTCGTATGGTGGCCGATGAGCTGGAAGGGATAGTCCTTCATCGCCGCATCGTCGCCGTACGCCTCCTTGGCGACGTACCAGACAGGGCAGCCCGGTTATCTGGTCGTATCCGTCATCGGGGATCACGCCGCCGCAGGTCAGATCCCACTGCTTCGACAGGTTGTACGCCTGCTTGCTGAAGACCCTCGTATTTGCCGGAGGGCGTCTTGATGGCCTCGGGCTTGGCGATCGCGGGCGTATGCTCGTCGGTCTGCTTCCACAGGCCCTTCTCCTTGAATTCCTCGAAGGTGGCGCCGATATCGTCGCCGGCCTCCTGCCCTGTTCCCCAGAGCCATTCGACCCAGTCTTCCTGGGTTCGTCCCTCGGTGAAGTCCTCCTCGACGCCGAGCTCGGCGGCGACGAGGCGGCAGACCTCGTAGATGAGGCTTGCATTCGAACATCGGGTCGATGGCGGGGCTTTCGCAGCAGGCGAATCCGGTCCAGGCGGTGCCGCCCTTGATGATGTCGGTCTCTTCGTAGGACGTGGTTGCCGGCAGGATGTAATCGGAGATCATGGCCGTGGGCGTCAGATAGATGTCGTGCGTCACGACGCAGCGCAGGCCGGAATCCTTCTCGTCGGGAAGATTGAAGATGCGCAGGCAGTCGTTGACGTCGGCATGCTGGTTGAGCATGACGTTGCTCGCGTAGTTCCAGATGAACTTGATCGGAGCCTTGAGCTTGATGTCGCCCGGCTTGCGCGCATAGGTCGTGGCGCCGGTCGCATCGATCGTGCGCACGCCCCAGGTGCGGTCGTCCATGACCGTGTAGTCCTCGATCGCCTGGTACCAATCGAAGAACGAGATGCAGGTCTCGACCGAGTTCCTGTCGGCGAAGTTCGGCAGGTTCGCGGGAATCTTGTACGGCACGCCGCCCGTGCCCTCGCGCGCGCCGGTGCCGCCGCCGGAAATGCCCACGTTGCCGGTCAGCGTCGCGATCATCGCGATGGAGCGCGTGACGTTGCCGCCGTTGGCATGGCGCTGAGGGCCCCAGCCCTGGATGGTCGCCGTCGGGCCGTCCATGTACAGATCGGCGAGCCAGCGGATGGTGTCGGCGGGAACGCCGCAGATGGAGGACGCCCATTCAGGCGTCTTCTCGCCGGTGCCCCTGTAGGCGCCGGCGCCCATGAGATAGGCCTCGTAGGACATGTCCTCGTCGATGGAAAGGGTGCCGTCGGCATCGAAGCCCATGAACGCGTTGCTCGTCGGCTCGCCCCTGCTTCGCATCGTCGACGAACGTATCCGAGTAGAACCCGATGAACTTCTCGCGAATGAACGACTCGTCGAGCCTGCCCTCCGTATGGAGATAGTGCAGCATGCCGGCGACCAGGGCGGGATCGGTGCCGGGGACGGACGGGCACCCACTGCGTTCCGACGCCGATGGCGGTATCGGACAGATGCGGGTCGATGACGACGATGTTCGCGTCGGGATTGTTCTCCTTGACCCACGTGATGAGCCAGACCATGGCAGAGACCCGACATGCGGGTGTTCGCGGGGTTGTTGCCCCACAGCACGATGTTCTTGGAATTCACGAGGTCGGTGACTTCGTTGTTCGACCAGGCGTCGCCGTTGAACAGCGGGAGCTCCCAGGTTATCTGGCCGGTCGAATAGTCGCAGTAATGCCTGAGGTAGCCGCCCCAGCAATTCATCATGCGCGCAAGCGCGGTGACGTCGGGGGCCCAGGACTTGGAGACGGTGCCGCCGAGCTGGCCCGTGCCGTACTGGATGTAGAAGGCGTCGTTGCCGTACTCCTCCTTGACGTCCTTCATGATCTCGGCGATTTCGGAAATGGCCTGATCCCAGGATATCTCCTCGTACTTGCCTTCTCCGCGCTTGGTGCCCTTCACGCGTTTGAGCGGCTTTTGGATGCGCGTCTCGTTATAGATGCGCTGGCGGTTCGAACGGCCGCGCAGGCAGGAGCGCATCTGATAGATGCCGCCCGGTTTGAAATCATCGGATCCGTCCACGTCGGTCGAGACGCGCACGACCGTTCCGTCCTTCACGTACAGCTTGAGCGGGCAACGGCTGCCGCAATTCACATGGCAGCCTCCCCAGACGACCGAATCGTGGGCGAACGGCTCGGTCGAAAGCGACTGGTTCGACATGCCGTTCTCGTCGAGCTCGAGTGCGGAAGACGAAGCCGTATCCTCTTTCTTGGCGCATCCCGCCAAGACGGCGCCCGCTCCGAATACCCCGGCCGCCGTCACGAACGACCGCCGAGACATGCCGGATCCGCACGCACGCGTGTCCGCGCTGCTTCGCATAGCAATCCCCCTTTATTCAGATATGCATTCCCCAATGCGCATCAAGATACGGGGTTTTCGCAGGAACAGCCATAGAGCAGAACTTCTCGATTCATTGCATGTTTCTTATCGAACCCTTGCATCGCAGGTCCGAGACGCCGTGCCGGTACCGAAAGAAACCGTAACCAATCGTTTACCAATGTTAGGTCCGACGTAAAGGGACCATGCGACACTATGCGAATATCGCATGCGTCGTACGCAGGACTTCGCATTGCAGGGATGCGCGATCGCGCCGTACAGAGGAGGAGAAGCGAATGCCTCGAATTGGAAAGAAAGGCGCCGAATCGGATGCAGGGTCCGCAGGCGCCGACACGAAAAGGATGCTCCCCGTGCGTCCGGCCGATGCCGGAACGACCGCGGCGTTCGACCTCGGCGGCGACGACGGCATCCCGACGAGCGCGCTGGAGATGATCGAGGCGCAAGAAGACCAAGCGCCGCAAAGGATCATCACCGCTGGGATCGTCGTCGGCGTGCTCGTCGTCGTCATCGCAGGCATCGTCACGCTCGCGCGCATGGGCGCCGCCGCGGCGGGAGCTGCGGCCTACGAAGACGCCCAGGTGACGCGCACCGACTTCGAATCCACCGTCTCGGCGTCCGGCGCCATTCAGCCTATTTCGTCCGTCCAGGTCACACCTGAGGGTCGACGGCATCATCTCCAATGTGTCCGTGTCGGTCGGCGACGAGGTCGAAGAGGCGACACGCTCTTCACCCTGAAGAACGACGACCTCGACAAGGGCGTCGATGACGCCGAGCAGCAGGTGAAGACCGCGAAGAACGGGGTCAGATCGGCCCAGATCGCGCTCGACAAGGCCAACGACGCCTACGCCGATGCCACGAAGACGACGACCATCGATGTTCCCGCCTCCGTCGATATGGACGGCGACGGCCTCGACGACGAGACCCACGAACCTGCGCACGACGCCTATACGAAAACGACCGAGCCCGATCAATCGGCCGTCGACGCGGCGGCGCAAGGCGTGAGCGAAGCGAAGATCGGGGTGGACAACGCCAACATCACGCTCTGCAACCGCACAGACCGCTCTGTCGCAGGCCCAGAAGAAAGCCGATAAACGCACGGTCACCGCCCAGAAGGGCGGGAACCGTCATCGACGTGAAGGCGCAGGAGGGCGCGGCCTTCGGCGCTGCGCAGGGAGGATCGGCGGCAAGCGCCCAGGGCTCCCTCGTCACCATCGCCGACCTTTCCCAGATGCGCGTGACCGTGCAGGTCAACGAAGTGGATGTGAACAAGCTTTCCGTCGGCCAGACCGGCAAGGTCACGTTCTCCGCGCTTCCCGACGTCACGCTCGACGCGACCATCGACCGTATCGCGACGACCGCGACCAGCGCGTCGCCCTCCCCGTCCTCGGGCGAAGGCGCGTCAGGCGGCACGGGCGTCGTCACCTATGCCGTCGAACTGGTCATATCCGATCCGGACGCAAACGTTAAGCCCGGCATGACCGCCAACGTCAAGATCGTCACCGAACGCTACGAGAACGTCCTGACCGTTCCCGCCGCCGCGCTCGTCGAGAAAGACGACGGCACGACGGCCGTCACCGTGCCCTCGGTCGACGGCGGCGACGAAGGCCCCGCTCAGGCGACCGAAGAGCGCATCGTGACCGTCAAGGCCAAAAGACGCATCGACGGCGGTCGTCGAAGGGACCTGAAGGATGGGGATACGATCCTCATCCCCGTCTCCACGGGCGCCGACGCCGCGGCGGGCGCAGCCGCAACCGCTTAGGGGCACGCCCATGTCAGCATTCAGTCAAAGCCGCACCCGTCGCCCGATCGGGCGACGGACCGCAAACAGCCGGGAGCAGATCGTCTCGACGTGCGCAATGTCCATCGCGTCTATGAGATGAAGGCGGGGTTCACGCATGCGCTCAAAGGCGTGTCCCTGACCGTGAGCAAGGGCGAGTTCCTCTGCATCATGGGCCCGTCGGGCTCGGGCAAGTCGACGCTCATGAACACGCTCGGCTGCCTCGACCGCCCTACCTCGGGCAGCTACTTCCTCGAGGGGCTCGATGTCTCCAAGCTCGACGACGACGGCCTGGCCGAGATCAGATCCACCCGTCTCGGCTTCGTGTTCCAGTCGTTCAACCTGCTGCCGCGCGCCACCGTGCTGCGCAACGTGATGCTTCCGCTCATCTATTCCGACTGCCCCGTCTCCGAGCGGACGCTTCGCGCCGTGAAGGCCCTCAACGCCGTGTCGCTTCCGGAAGAATACTTCGATCATAAGTCGAACGAGCTTTCGGGCGGGCAGATGCAGCGCGTCGCCATCGCGCGCGCCCTCGTCAACAATCCCGGCGCTCGTGCTCGCCGACGAGCCGACCGGCAACCTCGACTCGGCGACGGGGCTCATGGTTCTCAAGACCTTCAGGCGCTTGAGCGATGCCGGCAAGACCGTCGTGCTCATCACCCATGACGCCGAGGTCTGCGAATGGGCCGACCGCGTCGTGCACATTCGCGACGGGAAAGCTGCTGACCGACGAAGAGGACGCGCGGTCGTCGCCGCGAGCCATACCGATGGAAGGGGGCTGACATGAAACTTCGAGATCTTCTGCTGGAGACCTGGTCGGCCCTCACGGCCAACAAGGGCCGCAGCATGCTCACGATACTCGGCATCGTCATCGGCATCGCGGCGGTCATCACCATGACCGCGCTCATCGGCGGCATCAAGCGGTCGCTCGTCAGCGAGCTGGGCCTCAACCAATCCCGCGCCGTGATGATCTATGCGAATGCCGGACGCACCGTCACGGTCGACGAGCTGACAAGATCTCCCAAGGCATCGGGAAATACGAGTACCTTTCCGGAGCGCAGGGATCTTCTGCCCAGCTGACCTCGGGCAAGAAGCAAACCAGCACCACCGTTCTCGGCGTCGGGAAAGGCTTCGTCACCGCGAACGGCGGCAAGATCGTCAGCAGGGCGCGACTTCACCGATGAGGAATACGCCTCGGGAGCCATGGTCGCCCTGATCGAGAAGAACACGGCGAGCAAGATCTTCGGCGCCGACACGAATCCCGTCGGCAAGGCCATGAGCATCGGAAACGACCAGTATACGGTCGTCGGCGTCGTCGAGATGTCGGGGCTTTTGGGCGGTTCGTCGGGAGCGTGGGTTCCCTTCAACACCAGCGCCACCCGTCTCACGGGCAACAACGGCGTGGACTCCATCGTCGGATACGCCAAAGAGGGCGAAGACATGGGCACGGTTCAGCAGGAGACCAAGAAATACCTGCAATCCTATTTCAATCTGCCTCCCGATCGGGCTCAGGAAGAGATCTACGTCGAGACCATGGAATCCGTCCAGAACCAGCTCGATTCGATGCTCATGGCGTTTCAGATCATGATGACCATGGTCGCGAGCATATCGCTGCTCGTCGGCGGCATCGGCATCATGAACATGATGCTCACCAACGTGACCGAACGCATCCGCGAGATCGGCCTGCGCAAGGCCCTGGGCGCCCGAAGCGCCGACATCACGAAGCAGTTCCTCATGGAATCGGTCGCGCTCTGCCTGTCGGGCGGCATCATAGGAACCGTGTTCGGATACCTCGGCGCATGGGGTCTGGCGCAGGGCGCGGGACTGTTCCTGCCCGGCATGACCGTCACGCCGGCGTTCTCCGTCGCCACGGTCGTCATCGTCGTGGCCATCTGCACCATCATCGGCATCGTCTTCGGCTACGGGCCGGCACGGCGCGCCGCCAAGCTCGACCCGGTCGAAAGCCTGCATTACCAGTAAGGGTCCATGCAGCGCCGGCCTACAAGGCGAGCCGGCGAAACCGGACATGGACACGCAGAGGGGCGCGGCCCGAAGCCTCGGCCGCGCCCCTTTTGCATCTCTATCTCTGCATGCGATACGCGCCTAGCTCATGCGCCGCCGCAGCAAAGCTCCTACGAGCAGAGCGCCGGCCGCAACCCCTGCGGCAAGGGGCGCGAGGGAAGCATGGAATCGCCGGTTTGCGGCAAGATGCCGCTCGACTTCGCCTTGGTCGTGGATGCAGGCGCCTTCGGAGGCTCAGGTTGCGGCGCCGGCGTCGGTTTCTTGTCGTGAGACGGCATAGACCGTCATGTCGCCGTCGACCACGGTCGAGCCGTCGAACGCATCGCCCGTGCCGTCCTGCGCGGTGTTCCATCCTTTGAAGACGTATCCGTCCTGGAGGGATTCGCGGGCATGGATTCGTCCGTCAGGGGCGTCGCCGTCGATCGTCTTGCCTCGCTCGGCCTTGACGGAGGCGTAGGTGTCGCCATCGTTCACGAAGGTCACGGTGCAAGGCTGAGAGGCATCGACCCTGAAGCTGTAGGTCATGAGATTGGGCTTGTCGGCCGGAGCGGCCGCGTCGCGGCCGGCGTCGTTCTGCTTCGCGGCGAAGAGCATGGGGATGCGGCCGTACCAATGCTTGTTATCGTATTGCGCGGACGTATCCTTGTTGATGATCGCATCGTTGCTCGAGGAGCTCACGACCTCGTGCGCGCCGTATGCGTAGGCGACCACCGTGCTGTCCTGGTCGCGCGCCACCTGGTCGGTCACCTTGAGGCCGTCGATGCTCAGAGTCGCGGACTGCACGTTCTGGATGCGCGCATACAGATCCTTCAGGGGCTCGTATTCCCCGTGAGGCTTGAAGCGCGCCTTCACCACGAGCCTCTTGCCGCCCCTTCTCTTGCGTGGCGCTCAAATCGAAACCGTCTACGCCCGTAAGCTTTGTAGGCGGTCGAGTCGGTGGCTTCGAGGCCCTCGGGCAGATCGAGCACGAAAGCGAACGCACCGTCCGAACTCGCAAGGCCGTTTTCGGGCAAGTCGTTGAGCATCGTGTAGTATGCCGGGAACTCCGAGTTGATGACCGCCAGAAGAGCGGTGTTGCGCACCCGTTTGAACATATCGAGGTCGAGCTTGAGGTCGAGGTTCACGGTATCGCCCACCTCATGCTTCACGACAGCGGTGCTTGATTCTCCACGTTCCTGGATATCGCCGCGGATGTTGTAGTCCGTCGAATCGACGGTCAGCACGTCCGTTTTGTAGTCGAAGCCATAGGGATTCCACTGCTTGCCGCCTTGCCAGTGGTTGAGCGCAGGATCGGCCGGCTCCTTATGGGGAAGATCCATCGAATAGAGCGCCCAGTACTGCGCGATGGACTCTTTCGAGATCATCTTCTGCCGCTTTGTCCGCGATGATGCCCGCATCGGGGAAACCGGGCATGTAGTACTCATGCGCGACGTCGTCCGACCACTTGAGCCTGCTGTTCTGGAAGTAATCGACAAGGTAGGCGGGCATGACGCGATGCAGGCCGGACTCATCGGTATACCAGCAGAGCTCCGCCCAGTAGTTGCCGTCGACCTGAGCCTTGTACTCATCGGGAATGGGCTCTTCGGCCTGTACGGCGCAGCGGCGATCGGCGAGAGCGCAAGCACGAACGCGACGGCGGCGCTTGCGAGCGCGCATGCGCCCAGCCATCAGCATGCGAGGCGCACGCGGCATGTGCCTTATGCCCCTGAACGTTGTTGCATGATGCCCCTTTTCTTCGTTTCTGAAATGTTTCGTATTCTCTCGTAAACATTCAGGAAAAGGCAACGTGAGGGTCTGCCGCACCGTCCGACATGCCCGTGCGGACATCAGGGCGGAAGCTGCGCGACGAAGTCGCCATGCGATCGAGGCGTCCGAGCTCGATCATCGAAGGCATGCGATCGCGAGGACCCGCCGACATGCCCGCCTCGTCCAGAAAGACGACGAGCGCGCCTCCATCCATGAGGACGACGCCCGCCTTTTTCCGCATATTCTCGCGCATTCTTGGAGAAGCGGCCGGTCGTGACGAAATACATCAGGTCGGCGCGTTCCGATTCGTTCGCGCCCACGAGCTTCTGAATGGCCGGCCGCCCGACGGACGACCGCTCCGGGTCGTAGCATTTGCACTCGACGATGCCCGTCTGGCCTGCGCGGCCTATCCGCACATCGAAGCCTCCGTCGTTCGTGCGCGCCGTGGTTTTCGCCCTGCCATCCGTGCGCACGGAACGCTTCCGCCACCAGACGCTCGAAGCGATGCGGTTCATCGACGAAGCGATCGTGCACGGCCTGCGCGCTGAGGCGGATGTGCGAATCCTCCCACGCGTCGCGCCCGCGCATCGCCTTATCGATCTCCAACCGGTGCTGCGCAACCTCGTGCCCATCGGCGCGCAGCGCCCAGGCGACAGCATAGACGTCCTCCGCGCCGCGAACATCCGGCGTCTTCTCGCTCGAGATGCGCCAGTCGTCGATATCGACGAAGCTCGGTGCAGAGACGAGCCGATTGCCCGCATACCGCCGATCGCGGGCACCATCCTTGTTCGCCTGTTCCCAATACGGGACATGAAGCGTCATCTTGCCTGGGCGGACGAGCATGCCCGGACGGACGTCGATCCTGCAGGGTTCGAGAAGACGGGCATCGAGATGGTACAGCGCGGCAAACCGCGCCATGAGAGCCTTCTGCCTGCGCAGATACGCACGACGGCGAAGCCTGGCTATGACGAAGGCAGCACCCGCGATGACGAGAACGATGCCCGCAAGCATGACCGGAATAAACGCGATGAAAGAATCCACCCGCATAGCTCTTTCTGAAATCCGATGCGTCCGACGACCCGAGGGGAAGCCGGTCGCATCGCCGCTAGTTCGACCAGAGGTATCCGGCGCCGCGGACGGTTTCGATGCGCTGCGCCACCTCAGGAGCCGAGCTTCGCGCGCAGACGTCTGACATGCACGTCCACCGTGCGCGACCCGCCGTAGTAATCGAAGCCCCAGACCTGGCTCAGCAACACCTCGCGCGAATAGATGCGATCCGGATGCGTGACCAGGAACGACAGCAGCTCGTATTCCATGTACGTGAGATCGATCGGATCGTCGCCCACCTTCACCCGATAGGTGGCGAGATTGATGCTCATGGGGCCGACCTGCAGGAAATCGGCGTCCGACGTGGCTTCGCCCGGCCACAGCAATCTGCGGCACCGGAGTTTCAGCCTTCGTCCGACGCCCCTCGCACGCGAAATCGAAGGGCATGCGCACGGGAAACGAGGTATCGGGCAATGCCGTGCCGTTCACGAGGGCGAGCAACGCCGACTGCCCTGCCCCATCCCGCAACGATTCCTCGAGCGCGGCGAAATCGACCGGCGTCGACGTGGCGTCGACCACGAACAGGTCGATTCCCCGATCCGAGGCCTCGATGCGCGGCAAGCGCATCGGAAAGCGGGACTTTCAACACGCTGACCTCGGCATCCATATGAGCGAACAGATCGCGGACGCGCGACGGCGCAAGCGCTTCGCCGCATGAGACGGCTATCGTCTTCCTATGCATGCGTCCGCCTCCTCACAGCTTCGACAGATACCGGTCGATTTCCCATCGCGACACCTGGCTTCGGTATTCCTCCCATTCAGCGCGCTTGGTGAAACCAGGTAATCATGCACGTAATCGCCGAGGATGTCACGCATGAGGTCGGACGCCTCGAATACATCGACGGCACGGGAAAGGTCGGTCGGCAGAGGATCGATGCCGAGCTCGGCACGCTGCGCAGGCGTCATCGAGAACAGATCGCTTTTCGACGGGCGCCGGCAGCGGAAGTCTTCTTCGATGCCTTTTGAGCCCTGCACCGAACGTGACGGCCAGCGTCAGATACGGGTTGGCGGCGGAATCGGCGTTGCGCAGCTGGATGCGTGCGGAGATTTCCTTGCTCGGCTTGAAGCGCGGGATGCGCACGATGGTGGAACGGTTGCGATTGCCCCAGGAAATATGCGTCGGTGCGTCGAATCCCGTGACGAGCCGCTTATACGAATTCACGTACTGGTTCGTGACCAGCATGAATTCGGGAGCGTACTTCAGAAATGCCCTGCGATGTAGCGCTTCGCGAGCGTGGAAAGCCCGTAGCCGTCGGGGTCGTTCGCATCGTAGAAGGCGTTGCCGTCTTCGGTCAGAAGCGACTCGTGCACGAACATCGCGCTGCCCGAAACGCCGGTCAAGGGCTTGGGCATGAACGAGGCGTGCACGCCGTGGGCGCTGCGATCTCCTTCACCACCAGACGCGCGGTCATGACCGCGTCGGCCGCGGAAAGCGCATCGGAGAAGCCGAGATCGATCTCGTGCTGCGACGGCGCGTCCTCATGCAAGGACGCCTGGACGGGAACGCCCATCTGCTCAAGCGTCAGAATGGTTTCCCGACGCAGGTCGGAAGCGTTGTCAAGCGGCGTCAGATCGAAATAGCCGCCGCAATCGATGGGCTCAGGGAACGGCCGCGTCTTTGAAATAGAAGTACTCGAGCTCGGTGCCCGCATTCAGGATCAGGCCCTTCTCGGCGCCGCGCTTGAGCACGTTCATGAGGATATGGCGCGAATCGCCGATCGAAGGGACGCCCTCCGGCGTGCGGATATCGCAGAACATCCTGGCTACGCCCTTGTCTTGAGGACGCCACGGAAGCACTTGGAATGTAGACGGATCAGGAAAGACGAGCATGTCGGACTTCTGGTCTTCGCGCTTGACGCCATCGATCGCCGATCCGTCGAACCCGATGCCTTCGACCAGGGCCTCTTCCACAGCCGAGGCGTGATGGCGAAGCTTTTCAGATTGCCGAGCAGATCGGTGAACCACAGTCGGATGAAGCGGATGTCCCGCTCTTCGATCTGCTTGTTGACGTAGCGTATGGTGTCGATCATGCGTCGGTCCTTTCAACGATGCCGAGACGGCGCGCCATCACGCGGTTCGCTTCGAGCTCGACCGCGTCGTCGAGCGGGGCGAGTTCGACCGCATCGCCGCGCCGCTCGAACGCCTGCTTCAATAGATAGTCTGCCACCTGCGGATTCTTAGGCAGAAGCGGGCCGTGCAGGTAGGTGCCGATCAGATTTCCCTGGTGAACGCCCTCGAAGCCGTCTTCGCCGTTGTTGCCGAACGCGGAACCGAGAACGCGGCCGAGCGGACGTGCGCCCGAACCCAGCGCAGTGCGTCCGCCATGGTTCTCGAACCCGATGATGGGCATCGGGCAGATGTCGCTCTGAATAGCCGCGTTGCCGATCAGGCGTCCCTCGCCGCGCACCGTTTCCATATCGACGATGCCCAGGCCCTCGACGGCGGTATCGCCCATGACATAGCTATGGCCGAGGAACTGGTATCCTCCGCACACGGCGAGCAGGACGCCTCCGTCGGCCACATAGGATGCCAGCTCATGACGCGCTTTGACGATCGCATCCTTCACGATCAGCTGCTCGCGGTCGGCTCCGCCTCCGAAGAAGACGATGTCGGCCTGGGCGAAATCGGGCATCTGCCCGGCATCGACGTCGCGCATCGTGACCTGTCGCACGAGGACGGGAAGCCCCCGCCATGCAAGGCGCCGCTCGAGCGCGATGACGTTGCCGCCGTCACCGTACAGGTTCAGGCTCGGGAAACATATGCAGGATGACGAGCGGCCCGGCCGCACGCGACGAAGACGCTGCGCTATCGCTCCCCTTCCGTGTCGGCCGAGACGGCCGGCACCCCGCCGGCCAACGCGGCGACCGCGCCAGGATCGGCGGCGATCGCATCGATCTGGCGGCGCACCTCGGGAAGCGCCGTGTAGTTCGCGATGACGTAGACCTTCCCGTCTTCGGGAGACGTCGCGTCGAGCACATCCCGCACGTCGGAGACCACGCGCGCATCTATGCCCGCGTACTTCAGGCGCACCTGCATATCGTGCGCACGCGAACCGCCGACGAACGCCTTCAGCTCTTCGATCTTCGACCAGCGTTCGAAGTCGATGTCGAAGAACCAGGAGACGTCGCGGCCGTCGGGGTCGTTGTCGTTGACGAACAGGGCGAGCACGCGCCCCTTCTCGGCGAGCACGATGCCGATGTTCTGGTTGAACCCGGTCGGATTCTTCGCGAGGTTCGTCGCGACCGTACGGTTCCCCAGCTCGTACGTCTGAAGACGTCCGTTTTCCGGATGATAGGCGCTCACGGCGCGCTGAAAAGCCTTCGAAGGATACCAGGCCGGAGAGCATGGAGACGGCATAGGCCGCAAGCACGTTGTAGAGCATGTAGGTGCCCGTCTGCCCTGTGCGCACCTGGCGTCCATCGATGTCGAACACCAGCTCGCCGGCGTCGAGACGTACGTTCTTCGCCTCGAAACGCAGGTCGGGACGCTTCCATCCGCACTGCGGGCAGCGATACGAGCCGAGCTGGCCGTAGTGGATGTAATCGTAATCGAGCTGCGCCCCGCATGACTGGCAGAAGCGGCTTTCGCTGATGCGGTCGGCTGCAAGCCCGAGGTCGCTCGATATGCCGAACGCGACCTTGGGATTGCCGATGCGCTCGGCGATGCCGGCGCAGAGCGGGTCGTCGCCGTTGTAGACGAACGCGGTTTCAGGGCTGGACGCAAGCGCGCCTGCGACGACGTCTTGGATATGGTCGATCTCGCCGAATCGATCGAGCTGGTCGCGGAAGAGATTGAGCAGCAGGAAGAACCTCGGGCGCGCCTTCGGGACGACGAAGCGCGTGTACATCTCGTCGCACTCGAAGGTGGCGATGGGCACGTCGCTTTCAGCCGCCGCGCCGACGCGCACGGGCTTGACGAGCATCGACGTGACGACGCCCGATTCGAGGTTGTTTCCTTCGCGGTTGCAGTGCAGAGGACGTCCGCTCGTAGCCAGGCAGTCGGCGATCAGGTTGTTCGTCGTCGTCTTGCCGTTCGTTCCGGCGACCACCGATACGACCTCGGTCGATTCCGTCAAGCCCGCAAGCACGTCGCGGTCGAGCCGAAGCGCGATGCTGCCGGGAATGTTGCCGGCGGCGCGATGCATGAAGGTCAGGCCGGCCCAGCGGGCCGACCTTCCCATGAACGCGGCGAAGGAGGAGCGTAGACGCATGAGGCTCCTTTTACATGTAGAAGAGGATGTCGTCGTAGGTAGGAACCGGCCAGTAGTCGCGCGCGACGATGGGTTCCATCGCGTCGACGCTCGCGCGCAGGCGCTCCATGAGCGGTGCGATCGTGTGCGCATAGGCGTCGGCCTGCTCCTGCGCGTCCGCAAGGGCGCGCGTCGCATCATGGGCGGCGCGCAGCGCGTCGATCCCCTCGTAGATGGCATCCACGCCGGCGAGCAGCATTTCGAGCTCGCGGCGCTCGTGAGCCATCGAGGCGGTGGGCTGCGCGCCTTCGATGGTCGTGATGCCCTTGGCGATCTTCGTCGCATACGCGCTGATGACCGGCAGGTACGTACGGCGTGCCATCCGCAGCATCGTAGTGGCCTCGATATTCATGAGCTTGTTGTACTTCTCGAGCTTGACCTCGTAGCGGCTGCGAACCTCGGGCTCGGTGAGAACGCCCATCTCGCCGAACAGATCGATGCTCTTCTGGCTGACGAAGCACGGCAGCGCATCGGCCGTGGTCTTGAGATTGCTCAAGCCGCGACGTTCGGCCTCGCGTTCCCACTCCTCCGCATAGCCGTCGCCGGAAAACAGGATGCGGGTATGCTCGGACAGCGTCTTGCGCGCGTATTCGAGCGCGGCGTGCTCGAACGAGACGCTCGTGTCGCGCACTTCCATCGCATCGGCGAAATCCTTCAGGGACTTCGCGACGGCCGTGTTCAGAATGAGGTTCGCATCGGACACGTTCTGAGAGGATCCCGGCATGCGGAATTCGAACTTGTTGCCGGTGAAGGCGAACGGGCTCGTGCGGTTGCGGTCGGTCGTGTCGCGATCGAAGGTCGGAAGGACATCGACGCCGAAATCGAGCTGGGCATGGGATACGTGGCCGGCGAGCTGGCCGGACACGAGACCCTCGACGACGCCCGACAGCTCGTCGCCCAGAAAGATGGACACAATGGCCGGCGGCGCCTCGTGCGCCCCGAGGCGATGGTCGTTGCCGCAGGATGCCGTCGACATGCGCAGCAGGTCCTGGTAATTGTCGACCGCCTCGATAACGCAGGTCAAGATGACAGCGAACTGCAGGTTGTCCTCGGGTGCATCGCCCGGGTCGAGGAAATTCTCGGATTCGGACCCGAACGACCAGTTGTTATGCTTGCCCGATCCGTTGATGCCCTCGAAGGGCTTCTCGTGCTGGAGGCAGACGAGGTCGTGGTGCGATGCGAGCAGGCGCATCTCCTCCATCGTGAGCAGGTTCTCGTCGACCGCGCGGTTCACGTTGCAGAACACGGGCGCGAGTTCGTGCTGGGCGGGAGCGACCTCGTTGTGCTTGGTCTTCGCAGCGATGGCGAACCCCAGAGCACTCGTCGAGCTCCTTCATGAAGGCGTTGACCGTCGGGCGGATGGCGCCGAAATAATGCTCGTCGAGCTCCTGCCCTTTGCAGGGAGGCGCCCCGAAGAGCGTGCGGCCGCACATGATGAGGTCCTGGCGTTTGGCGTAGACCTCCTCGGGTATGAGGAAGTATTCCTGTTCGTTGCCGACGTTGACCTGGATGCTCGACGGATGCTTGCCGAAGAGCGCGAGCACGCGCTTGGATTGCTTTTCGATGGCCGAGATGGAACGCAGAAGCGGCGTCTTCTTGTCGAGCGCTTCGCCGTTGTACGAGCAGAACGCCGTCGGGATGCAGAGGACCTCGTCCTTGATGAAGGCGTAGCTCGTCGGATCCCAGGCGGAATAGCCGCGGGCTTCGAAGGTCGCGCGCAGGCCGCCCGAAGGGAAGCTCGAAGCGTCGGGCTCGCCCTGGACGAGCTCCTTGCCGGTGAACTTCGTGATGGCCGTGCCGTCATGGCAGGGCTCGAGGAAGGCGTCGTGCTTTTCGGACGTGATGCCCGTCAGAGGCTGGAACCAATGGGCGTAATGCGTGGCACCGTGGCTCAAGGCCCATTCCTTCATGCCGTGGGCAACGGAGTTCGCGACCTCGAGGTCGAGCGGTTTCCCCTGCTTGATCGTCAGATTAAGCTTCGCATACGTATCCGAAGGAAGGTATTCGCGCATCACCTGGTCGGAAAAGACCGTCGTGCCGTAGCGCTCTGAAAGGTTCCTCATCGATTGGCTCCTTGGGACCGGGATGAACTTCCTGCATCATACCGCACGCCCTGCGCAGACGCGTTGCGCGCGGGTTAACGGAAAGCGGCGCGGCCGGCACCCGAAGATGCCGGTCGCGACCGAGCTCGCCGTGCGACGGCGCACGCGATTACAGCAGACGCAGGCTCACGTCTTTGAGCTGGCGACCGGACACGGCCGAGGGCGCGCCGGTCATCGGATCCGCGGCAGAAGAGGTCTTCGGGAAGGCGATGACGTCGCGGATCGATTGCTTGCCCGCAAGCAGCATGACCAGGCGGTCGAGCCCGAGCGCGATGCCGCCGTGCGGGGGCGCTCCCAGCTCGAGCGCATGGATCAGGTGCCCGAACTTGCGCTCCATGTCCTCGTCGTCCACGCCGCAGCGCGCGAGCACGCGCTTCTGCAGCTCGGCATCATGGATTCGGATGGAGCCGCCGCCCATCTCGAAGCCGTCCATGACGATGTCATAGGAATAGCTTCCGCACGCCAGCGGATCGGTTTCGATCTTATCCCAGTCCCTCGCGGGGGATCATCGTGAAGGGATGGTGCTCCGCCGCGTACTTCTTCTCGTCCTCGTCGAACTTGAACATCGGGAAATCGACGACCCAGAGCAGCGCATGGCCTTCGCGATCGATGCCCAGGGCGTCCGCCATATGCAGGCGGAGGGCGGACAGCACCGCGCTTGCGATATCGAAGGAATCGGCGGCGAACAGAAGCAGGTCGCCCGGCTCGACGCCGGCGGCTTCCTTGATGGCGGCATGGACCTCGTCGCCCAGGAACTTGATGATCGGGCTCTTCTCCTTGCCGTCGGCGGTATAGGCGATCCAGGCCATGCCCTTGGCACCGTTGTCGGAGGCGACCTTGGCGAGCTTCTCGATCTCGCCGCGCGACCAATCGCCCGCGCCCTTGGCGTTGATGCACTTGACGACCCGCCCGCTTCGACGGCCTTGGAGAACACGCCGAAGCCGCAGCCTGCGACGATATCGGTCAGATCCACGAGCTCCATGCCGAAAGCGCACGTCGGGACGGTCGCAGCCGAATCGGTCCATGGCCTCTTTCCACGGCATGCGCGTAAGCGGAACGCATGCTCGACGCCGGCAGCGGCGAGCACTTCCTGAACACGCCTTCCATCATGTCCATGACGTCGGTCTCTTCGACGAAAGGACATCTCGATATCGACCTGGGTGAACTCAGGCTGGCGATCGGCGCGCAGGTCTTCGTCGCGGAAGCAGCGGGCGATCTGGTAGTAGCGCTCGATGCCGCCGACCATGAGCATCTGCTTGAACTGCTGGGGCTCTGCGGCAGCGCGTAGAACCCGCCCGGGTTCGGGCGGAAGGAACCAGGTAATCGCGCGCGCCCTCGGGCGTCGAGTTCGCGAGGATGGGCGTTTCGACCTCGATGAAGCCGCGCTCGTTCAACGCGGAGCGCATCGCCTGGGCCACGATGTGGCGCAATTTGATGGACGCGTACATCTCGGGACGGCGCAGATCCATGTAGCGCCATTTCATACGCGTCGTCTCGTCGGTTTTCGATACCGTCTTCGATGGAGAACGGCGGCGTGACGGACGTGTTGAGCACCTCGATCGCGGAGGCGAGGATTTCGATCTCGCCGGTCGGCATATCGGGATTCACGGCTTCGGCCGCGCGGGTGCGCACCGTGCCGGCGACCTTGAGCACGTATTCGCGGCCCAGATGCTCGGCCTTGGCGAAATCCTCGGCACTCACGCAATCGGGATCGACGACCACCTGGGTGTAGCCTTCGCGGTCGCGCAGGTCGATGAAGATCAGCCCGCCGTGATCGCGCGTGCCATGCCCAACCGCACAGGACGACCGATGCGCCGGCATCGGCCGCGCGCAGCTGACCGCACGTGCGGTCGTGCATGCTGTACTCGTTCAGAAAATCCGTCATGGTCGTGTTTGCTCCTTATCGTGTTCGAAAAAGCCGGGCGCCTGCGCGGCACGCGGCTGGAATGCCCTGGATGCCGCCTACCCCTGCGTGGGAGCCGCGAACGTCGAATCGTCCACGACGTCGCCGCTGAACCGCGAGCAGCTGCTTGCTCTGCTCGATCGATGCCGTGCGCTCCTCGTGCGTGACCATGTCGCGCACCACCACCTGGCCGTGCTCCAGCTCGTCGGGACCGACGACGATGACCTTGCGGGCATTCATCTTGCCGGCGGCTTTGAACTGGCTCTTGAGGCTCTTGCCCTGATGGTCCATCTCGACGCGCAGACCGGCGTCGCGGGCCGTGCGCACCAGATCGAACGCGACCGATCGGACCGTCGCGTCTACGCAAGCCACATAGAGATCCACGTAGGGAGACGCCTCGGCAAGCGCGCCCGACGCCTCGAGCGCGAGCATCACGCGTTCGTACCCGAGCGCGAAGCCGAGCCCGGGCGTGGGACGGCCGCCCACCGTTTCCGCGAGCTTATCGTAGCGACCGCCGCCGCCGATGGCATTCTGAGCGGCATCGATGGCGTTGGACTGCACTTCGAAGACCGTACGCGTGTAGTAGTCGAGGCCACGCACGAGCGTCGGATCCTCCTCGTAGGCGATGCCCGCGATGTCCAGATACGACTTCACGGCCTCGTAGTGGCTGCGGCAGTCGCCGCACAGATGGTCGGTGATCCTGGGCGCCGATGCCATGACGTGCGCACATGCCGCGTTCTGCAATCGAACGCGCGCAGCGGATTGGCGTCGGCACGGCGGCGGCATTCCTCGCACATCTCGTCGGCATGGGACAGGATGTGATCGCGCACCATGGCACGGTAGGCGGGGACGGCAGCGTTCGTCGCCCATCGAGTTGACGTAGAGGGTCATGTCGGATGCGGGAATGCCCATCTTCTCGTAGAAGCGCACGAGCATGATGATCATCTCGGCATCGGCCGTAGGCTCGGTGGAGCCCAGGCATTCAGCGCCGATCTGGTGGAATTCGCGCAAACGGCCCTTCTGGGGGCGCTCGGCGCGGAACATCGGGCCGGCGTAATAGAGCTTCGCCGGCGTAGCGCCCTGCTCGACCAGATTGTGCTGCACGACGGCACGCACGACGCCTGCGGTGCCCTCGGGGCGCAGCGAAAGGCGCGACTTCCCCTTGAGACCGGCATCGGTGCCCGCCTCGAGGCTGCGGCGGTAGTTCTCGCCGCTGCGCACGACGAACATCTCTTTGTTCACGACATCGGTGGCTTCCCCGATGCCGCGCGTGAAGACCTCGGTCTGTTCGAAAGATCGGGGTCTCCATGAAATCGTAGCCGTAGGCCGAGAAGAGCCTCGCCGCGACATCCTGGGCATGCCGCCAGTGACGAGCTGCGCCGGAAGCAGATCGACGGTTCCTTCCGGTGAGTTGTATGCCTGGAAGATCCTTAGGTTCCAAGAAAACACGTAGCTTGGAATTTTAGCACCTGTTCTGGGCTTTTGCGCAGGACGTGCGGACGCTACCACAGGCATATCATCACTTGGATGCTGCAAGGGGGATCGAGCGCAGGCGCATGCGTGCGTACGTACGGCATCGAGCGCGGGCGCATGCGTGTGTGCGAGGCGCGGCGATGCGTCGTACAGCGACGACGATGCGTCCTTCCCTTCCGCAGTGTCATAAAAATCCGAGTTTAGTGGCATTTTGCTTGTCGCGATTCATACCGTAGAATAAACAATATATAGTATGATTATAAAATTTATATGCCATATATTGAATTATGAAAGAAAAGGACGGCCTTTCATATCGCAAGAAGCGCCTCGATGCCACTAAACTCCTTTATTCTGGCACCGAGACCCGAAAACGCTTGCGCTTTTTCGCACAACGTCGATTTTTGGTCGAGTGAGCCTCGTTGAGGGATGAACCTCGTCAGGTGGACCTCGTCGGGTGGTGGGCCTCGTCGGAGGATGGGCCCCGAGTGGGCCCCGTCGGGGATTGCCTGCAAACGGCATCAGATGCCGCGGGCGGCAAAAACCGCAGAAGGAGACAGCGTTCGCGACGAAGTTCGAGACGACGAGCGCGACGGTGTTCGCGACGGTGTTCGAGACAACGCTTGAGACTCATCGCGCCGACAGGGGCTAGACCGCCTTCCGCTTTTACCCAACGTCATCCCCGCTTCAGCATAGACGATCGGAACATCCGCGTCGGACATGGGAATCAGTCCCAAACCGACACGGATGCCCAGACAGACGGGCCCTATTCGTTGAAGAGGTCGACGACCGTAAGGTCCGTCTTCGCCGCCTTGATGATGGCTTCGTTGCCGAAGACGCAAACGGCGCCATCACGCGCGATGGCATCGAGGCCCACGGCATAGCCGCGCAGCGTCTCGGGCGTCGTGGCCAGGATCTCGTCGCGCCGCCGCTCGCGAGGCATCCGGCGCATCGCCGCGGAAATACGCCTGGTCGCTGCGGCGTGCGATCTGCCTCGGCTTGACCGGCGCATCATGGCTCGCCGTCGTGCTCACCACATAGCCTTCCATCTCATCGGCATCGGGCGAGAATTCCGCGAGCCATGCGCCCGCGGCGTCGAACCGCGCGATGGTGCCGTCGATGCCGGGATCGCGATACGAATGGAAGCGGGCCGAACCGGTCGCCGCGCGACGGAAGCCCAGTGCCGTACGCCCCGCCCTTCACGCGCACCTCGTTCCACAGATAATCGAACGAAAGCGCCGACGAAAGCACCGACCCACGAACCTGAATGCCGCGTGCACCCGGACACGTCCGCGCCCCTTGGCGACATAGGCGACATCGGTCGGAACGATGAAGGCCCGTTCTTCACGCCCGTGAACGGGATGCGCAGCGGCCGCCCGTCGGCGCCCATGGCAAGTCCCCATGTCCCCCGCCGCTTTCCAGAACGCCGCACGATCGGCATCAGGGCCGGTGAAGCTCGACATGAGGCCGCGCATCGTGAAGGCGCGGCGCGCACGTCGTTCAGCGTTCGTGCAGCTCATCGAACCGTTCGTCGAAATGATCGATCAAATCGCGCAGGAACCGATAGAAATCGACGCCGCCCATGGCTTCCTGCACCGCGCCCGACGGTCCTTGGTACGAAGCGAGGCGACGGCTCGCCGCGGCATGGCCGTTGGCGGCGAAGTCCTGCTCCATGGAAACACGGCGCTGCACGAGGATGTCGCGGATGCGGCCGGCGTCGTCGAAGCATGTGGACGACCAGATGTCCTGCGGAATGGATGCAAGGCTTCCCACTTCCTCGGACAGCGCGCTCGCGGACACGACGAGCTTGAGCTCGATGCGCGTCGGATCGTCGACATGCTCGACGATATCCGTGAACGCACGCAGCGATCCCGAGGCGCGAACGCGTGCGGACGTCGACGTCCGCAGCGGACAGCCCGTCTGTTCCCAAGCGTCCCGAGCAGCGACGTCAGAATAGAGACGTAAGGCAGGTCCTCCCACGTCAAGCGGTTGATATCGAAATAGTGCGAAACGTAGTCGATGCGACGGGTCGGAAGATCGTGGTACAGATAGGGCACGGATGCGTCCATGAGCAGGCGCGGCGCGGGATCGGGCGTCGCGGGGCCGATGTCGGAGATGTGCAGCATGGGCAGGGCATGCGAGCTCTTCAGGGGAGTCGGGTCTCTCCTGCAGCTCGCGCAGCATCGCGACATCGGTGCGGATGGCGGCCTTGTCGCCGTCGGACAGCGACGCCAGACGCTCGGCCAGCTCGCGCGCCTCGTCCCTCTCCCTTCCTCTGCCTGGGGACGAATCTCGACCAGCGCCTTGTGAACATTGCCCGGCACGAGCGCTTCAAGCACATCTTCGAAATACCCGTCGTCAAGGCCGGTACGCATGCGTTCGAGAGCCGCTTCGTAGCGCAGGTATGCAAGGGGTCATCGTCGTCGTAGAGCCACCCCGCCATGACGTTCATGGCGAGCGGCACGCCGTCGGCCATGCCGCGATCGCGTTCGCGCAGGCTGAACGCCATCTGCGAAAGCGAAGCCTCGAGCACGTCGCGCGCGATTCCCTCGCGCGCCAGGCGCGCGGATTCCTCCTCGATCACCTCGAGGAAACGGCGCGCCGCACCTTCGTGCGCGCTGCGCACGATAGAACAGCGCGACCGGCTGCGCCTGCGAATCCATGAGATAGGCCGAAACGTCGCCGCCGAGGCCCTCGTCGAGCAGGCGGCGCTTGAGAGGCGACTCGTTGCCGCCCATGAGCGCGTCGAGAAGGATGTCGCAGGCGAGCACGCGTTCGAAATCGTGCGCCTGCCCGATCACGTAGCCGGCGCCGACGCAGGCGTTTTCAGGAGCGGTGTCCATCGGCACGACGGCATCGAGCACGCAGACGGGCTCCTGCGCGCCGATGGCGTTCGGCGCGGCTTGCGTGCGCGGACGCGCGACGGACAGATAGCGTTCATCCAGGAAGCCGAGCACCTGGTCGGCATCGATCGCGCCGTACAGGATGATGAACGAATTATCCAGGCGGTAGTGGCGCGCATGCGTGTCGAGGAAGCCTTCGTAGGTAAGCGTCGGAATGGCGCGCGGATGCCCGCCCGACTCGAACGCATAGCAGGTGTTCGGGAAGAGCGCATGGTTCATCTCGCGCACGAGCACGCTTTCCGGGTCGGACAGCGCGCCTTTCATCTCGTTGAAGACGACGCCGTTGTAGCGCAGCGCCTCGGAAACGTCGGGAGCCGAGAGCGAGTCCGGCGCGATGAACGCATCGGAACCGCCATCGACAATCGGCGCGTCATGCGCATCCGACGCAACCGGCTCAGGTGCGCCGTCGAGCTCGTAATGCCAACCTTCCTGCTCGAAGATCGCGCGCTTCTCGTAGATGCGCGGATTCAGCACGGCGTCCATGTATACGTCGATAAGGTTGAGCAGATCCTTGCCATTGGTGGACGCCACGGGATACATCGTCTTATCGGGGAAGGTCATCGCGTTCAGGAACGTCTGCATGGACGTGCGCAGCAGGTTCACGAACGGCTCTTTGACCGGATACTTCTCCGATCCGCACAGCACCGAGTGCTCGAGGATGTGGAAGACCCCGGTGTCATCCGCAGGCGGCGTCTTGAACGTGATGGAGAACGACTTGTTCGCATCGTCGTTTTTCAGGAATGCAAGCGCGCGCCGCTTGCAGCATGGCGCATGACGATCGCCTGTCCGTCGATTTCGGCCACGTCTTCGACCGTTTCGACCGTGAAGCCACTGAATCTCCTGGTAAGGATGGAATTCCATAAAGGTGCTTTCAATCGCAGGTTGCATGTGGACTATAGCACGGCAACCGGCCTCCGCAGACGCGGCGACGCCGGGCCGCGCCGCTTCATCGCCCGCAGGAGCGCTCTTCGAAACGCATGCGGACGCGCGCCGTATAATGAACCTCGCGATACGATCGGAAGGACGCGCATGAGGGTCGAATGGATAGATCGGGACGCAGAGGCGTTCCGCACGCTGCATGCGCACGTCTTCCTGGATGCCGAGGACGTGGATACGCACGTCGGGGCGGCATACGAACGCCTCGCCCGCATCCTGAAATGCGACGCAGAGACGGCGCGGGAACGAGCCCGGGTCATGCTCACCGATTCCGAGATAGAGCGGTTCATGGCGGAAAGCGTCATGGCGCGCGTGGCAGACGACCTGGACGCCGATCTGGATGTTCCCACGATGTACGCGCCGCCTGCGAGCATCGCGATCCATGCCGCGAAGGAGAGCCGTTCTCGTTCGCCGTGAAATACCTGCTGGTTCCCGCGATGGAGCTCGATTTCGAGAGGCCCATCGTCCTTGCCGAGGACGATGACGAGGATGCGCGCATCGATGCGGCGCTGTCCGCCCGCATCCATGGCGAAATCCCGCAGGCGCACCTGAAGCTCCAGATCGATGCCGTGCGCACGGAATTCCGCGCCGAACTGAAACGACGCGGCGTCACCAGCAAGGAATATCGCATGCAGCGCCGTCTCGAAGCCGCAGGAGCTCGTCGATGAGCTGCACGATAGGGCGTGCGAACGCGTGAAGCGCGACACGGCGCTCGAACTGGCCTTCAAGGCCTCGGAATCGGAACCGGACGCGCTTGAGGGCCGCATGAACGGCCTGCTCGTCATCCAAGCGAAGGGCACGAGCCAGTCGGAAGACCTCGCCGCGACATGAAGGACGCGGGCGCTTCTGCCTTCTTCGACAGCAGGCGCGCCGCGATATCGGCCTGGATTGGATCAAACGATCGGTCGTGATGAAAGAAGGGCGGCGCAACCCGAATAGCCGCACCGCCCCTGAAGATTCGCCCGTTCCCGCCGGATCCTTCTCGCACGGATCTTCGCGCGTAAGAATCGAGAAGGCCCCCGCCTGCGGCGGTTCGACCATGCAGGCCTTCATCCAGGATTCCGCCGGATCGTAGTCCCCTACGAATTCTTGAGCAGGATCGTGCCCATGATGTCGGAGACATGCTCGCAGGCATCGATCGCGTTCTCGAGGCGCTGGTAGAGCATATCCCCTACATGCACCTGGATGGGATTGGTCGAATTGGCGTACAGATCGTGCATCGACCGGAAGAACAGCTCGTCGCCCTCTTCCTCGATGCCGGCGATGTCGTCGATGAGCCCCGCGATCTTCTTGGACTTCTTGAAGTTGCGGAATTTTGAGGGCCGCGCAGAGCCTCTGGTGCTTTTTGCGCAGCAGCCTCGCATAATCCTTGAGCTCTTCGGGCAGCGTTTCCACGTTATGCATGTAGAAGCGCTGGATGGTGCCTTCGAGGTAGTCGATGACGTCGTCGAGGCCCTTCGTGATCGTGATGATGTCGTCGCGATCGAGCGGCGGCATGAAATCGACGGCAAGGGCGTTGAAGACCTCATGGGCCACGACATCGCCCCTCGTGCTCGATATCATGGGCCTTATCCACGAGATCCTTGAGGCCGTCGACTCCCGGGATAGTCGTCCACCGCGTCGCAGAGGATCTTGACTTCGCGCGCCGCCAGATCGGCCTGGCGCTCGAACGCATCGAAATAGTTGAACCGCTTCTTATGAGCCATCATGGTCCTTCCGAACACCGTTCTGCGGGCGCATGCGCGCGCCAGCCGAAAGATTAGCAAAGTTGCACGTCGGCGCGCAATAGCCGGATATGCCCCCTGGGCAGCCGTTGCCGATACGTTTTTCTGCACGCCGAGCGCGTCGCGCAGGAACAGGGCCCTGTCAGAGGCCCGCCGCTCGCACGCGCCCGCCGGGCAGACCTCGCATCCCCTGCAACGAACACGCCGCCGGCTCTGCGTTCGACGCATTAGAACGCCTCGATCGTGCGATGACGCTCCATGCCGATCGTCGTGAGATTCTCATGGCCGGGGAAGACGATCGTCGCGTCGGGCAACGGGGCGAGCTTCTCGCGCATGCTGCGACGCATCTCCCGGGCACTTCCGCCCTCGAAATCCACGCGGCCGGTCGCGCCGCAGAACAGCGTGTCGCCCGAAAGCAGGATCCCCGGCTTCATGACGCCCGCATCGTCGGATGCCGCGGAAGGTACAGGCAGATGCCGCCTTTGGTATGACCCGGCGTATGGATGACCCTGGAATTCGAGCGACCCTGACCCGAACGACGTCGCCGTCCGCGACCTTGCGGTCCACAGGAACGCCCTCGATGAAGGGATGCTCGGGATCGTAGGGGTTCTCCTGTCCGCGCTCGATGAGGCCCGCATCCGCCGCTGGCAGACGACCTGGGCGCCCGTGCGTTCGACGAGCTCGGGGAGCGCCGCCACGTGATCGTGGTGGTTATGCGTCAGGACGATGCGTTCGAGCGTGAACCACCCGAGCGCCGACATGATGGCGTCGGGATCGCCCGACGGATCGACGACCATGGCGGGCGCGCCTTCCTGCCGGCCGTCCGAAACGATAAGCGTGTTGTTGTCGATCGGCCCGATGACCAGAATGGTCACGGGAACGCAACCTTCTTCGCAGCGGAGAATGCGCGTGCAGGAAACCATGGATGCCCCTTTCTGGAATGCGCCGGCACGGCGCGATCGTTCGGAACGCGTCGGGGCCGCGGCATGCGACCCCGCACGCGTCAGTGATGGCGGATCGATTCGCCCGGCAGCATGCGGCGCGCCTCGAAGACGCCGTTGATGCCGCGCAGATCGGCAAGCACCTTCTCGATATTGGATACCTGGGACACCTGGAAGAGATAGCGCATCTCGACGAGGCCGTCCGTATGGCTCGATGTGCTCGATGCGAGCACATTGACGCCCGTGTCGGAAAGGGCGTTGATGATGTCGCGCAGGAGGTTCATGCGATCGATCGCGCCGACGTAGACCTCCACCTGGTACGACGTTTCCTTCGAGGGCGCATCCTCCCATTCCACCTGAATGATGCGGCCCGATTCCTGCAGCAGCGCCTTGGCGTTCGGGCAGTCCGCACGGTGCACCGACACGCCGCGGCCGCGCGTCACGAAGCCGATGATGTCGTCTCCCGGAACGGGGTTGCAGCATTTGGACAGGCGCACCGGGGCGTCGTCGAGGCCGGTGACCACGATGCCGTTGGGCGCATGGGCTTTGCGCTTGCGCGCGCGCTTCACCGTCGTGAGCATGGGAACCGACGCGACGCCGGTCACCATCAGCTCGGGGCCGCATCTTCGTCAGGCGTGGGATCGAGGATCTCGAGCAGGCGGTTCGAAACGTGCGCCACCTTCTCCTTGCCCGCCCCGATGGCGACGAGCATATCGTCGACGTCTTTGAATCCCATCTGCTCGCAGACCTCGCGCTGGGCGCGCACCGATGCGGTCGACCCGAGGCCGAATCCATGCTTCTTCAGCTCGTGCGCGAGCTTGTCGCGCCCGCCAGAAGGTCGTCGTCGCGGTTCACGCGCGAGAAGTAGGCGCGGATCTTGCTGCGCGCCGAAGGCGTCTTCGCAAGCTTGAGCCAATCGCGCGACGGGCTCGCGCTCTTCTGCGTGAGGATCTCCACGCGGTCGCCCATCTGCAGCTCGTAGGAAAGAGGCACGATCGAGGCCGTCCACCTTCGCGCCGACGCAGTGGTTGCCCACCTCGGTGTGCACGGCGTAGGCGAAATCGATCGGCGTGGCGCCCGAACGCAGGCTTATGACCTTGCCTGCCGGCGTGAAGACGAAGACCTCGGTCGGCGCGAGGTCGACCTTGAGCTCGCTGAGGTATTCGCGCGAATCCTGGGTCTCGTCTTGAAGGTCGACCATCTGGCGCAGCCAGGCGATCTGCTTGTCGAAGGCCGCATCCGCCTTGGCGCCCTTCTCCTTGTAGCGCCAGTGCGCGGCGATGCCGTATTCGCTCATGCGATGCATGTCCTCGGTGCGGATCTGCACCTCGAGCGGCCGGCCCGACGGACCGATGACCGTCGTGTGCAGGCTCTGGTACATGTTTATCTTCGGCATGGCGATGTAGTCTTTGAAACGGCCCGGCATCGGATGCCACCGCGAATGCACCGCCCCCAACGCCGAATAGCAGTCTTTGAGCGTCTTCACGATGATGCGGACGGCTATCAGGTCGTATATCTCCGAAAAACCCTTGCCGCGCTGGGTCATCTTCATATTGATGGACCACAGGTGCTTCGGACGGCCCATGATGCGCGACTCGATGCCGAGCTCGTCCAGGTCGCCCGTGAGCGTGTCGATGACGCCGGCCAGGTAGTCCTCGCGATCGGCGCGCGATTCATCCACCATGCGCGCGATGCGGCGGAAACGCGTCGGCTCCAGATAGTAGAAGGCGAGATCTTCGAGTTCCCACTTGATGGAGCCGATGCCGAGACGGTGCGCGATGGGCGCGTAGATCTCCATCGTCTCGTGCGCCTTGAAGATGCGGCGGTCCTCTTTAAGCGCCGACAGCGTGCGCATGTTGTGCAGGCGGTCGGCAAGCTTGATGACGATGACGCGGATGTCCTTGCTCATAGCGACGAACATCTTGCGGATCGTGGCCGCCTGCTCGTCGGTCAGGCTCTCGACTTCGATCTTCGTGATCTTGGTCACGCCTTCGACCAGCTGTGCGACCTCAGGATTGAAGGTTTCGGCCAATTCCTCGTCGGTGACCTCGGTGTCTTCGACCGTATCGTGCAGAAGGGCCGCGGACAGCGTGTCCACGTCCATCTTGAGGTCGGTCAGGATGATCGCGACCTCGATCGGATGCTGCACGAACGGCTCGCCGCTCTTGCGACGCTGGCCCTTATGGGCGGCGGCGGCGAAGCGATATGCGCGTTCGAGCTGGCCGAGGTCTTCTTCGGAAAGATACGTCCCGGCGAGTTCGGAAAGCTTCGCGAACCGTTCGTCGGGAGTCGTGTCCGTATCAGAGGCCGGGGCCGATGCCGCCTCGATGGCTGCGGGAAGCACGGCCCCCCGTCACGATGTCTTTGGATCGCATGGAACCGCTGCTCGCGTCTGTCATGGAAGCTCACCTGCCTAACCCTTCGTGCCTGGGAGGATAGGACGCACGATGCGTCCATGGAGATCGTCGGGCGATGCGCCGATCGCCCAATTTCGGAAACGGCCGAACGTCTCCCGCTCCTCCATGCCTTCTCGATAGTACACGCTGTCGGTCAGCTCGACCTTGCCGGCCCCTGTCGTTCATGCGCACGCGCCGCATGCCGTCGTCCGCATCGTCATCCACGCGGATGAGCTCAGCTCCTCGAACACCTTCAACGCGCTGCGGCAGGCGTCGGCGCCGAGGGTCGCGCGGCCGCATCGCTCGGCGAGGATCGCGTCCGTCAGCACGGCGCCCTCGGGACCTGCATCTTTCGTTGCGCGTTTGACCTCGCGATACGCCTGCGCCATATCGTCATGCGAAGGCGCCGCCGCGGGAAAGGATGCGCGCGCACGCGTCGGCGTCGGCACGCCCGAAGAGCGCGTGGACGCAGGCGTTGGCGCCGTCGCGTCCGGCGCGGCCGCTCATCTGGTTGAATTCGATCTCGGAAAACGGCATGCCGTAGAGCGCCACGTGGCGCACGTCGGGAATGTTGACGCCTTCGCCGAACGCCGACGTGCAGACGAGCACCTTCAGCACGTTGTCTCGGAACAGCGATTCGATGCGTTCGCGCTCGTCGCGCGAAAGCCCCGCGTTGTGAAGCCGATCTGCATGGCGACATGCGGCGCGAGCTCGCGCAGGCGCCGCGCGAGATCGACGGTGCCGACGCGCGAGTTCACGTAGACGATGGTCTTCTCGCCCGATGAGATGACGCTGGCAAGATAGCTGTCTTTGTCCCTCAGGCCGCGGCGATCGTCGAACAGCAGGTTCGGACGCGTCGTATCGTCGAAGATGGATTCGTCGATGGAGAGGACGTCGTCGGCCGTTTCCGCGACGACGGTGGGCGCCGTGGCCGTGAGCGCGAGGACGACCGGATTGCCCAAGGCTTCGACCAGCGAGGAAAGCCCCGCATAGGCGATGCGCCTGCGCGCGCCGCGTTCGGCCATCGTGATGGGCCTCATCCACGGCGATGAAGCCGAAAATCGCCGCTGAAGCGAGCCTTTTTCGCATGGCATTGCGCGAATTCGGGCGTCGTCAGCACGATGTCGACGCTGCCGTCGGCGATGCTCGCGTAGATGCGCTCGCGCTCGGCCAGGTCCGTCTCGCCCGTCAGGGCCGCCACGCCGACGCCGAAGGGCTGAAGCGTCTCGGCCATATGGAGCGCTGGTCGGCGATAAGCGCACGCAGCGGGTAGACGAACAGGCTCGCCCTGCCGTCGCGCAGCGCGATGCGCGCGGCGTGCGTCTGGAAGATGAGCGACTTGCCGCGTCCCCGTTCCCCATGACGGCGAAGGTGTTCTTCCCCGCCTCGAGGGACGCAAGCGCGCGGATCTGCGACTCATGCAGGGATTTCGACCCGATGAGGGTATCCACGATGCCGTCCACGAGCACGTCGGGATTGTCTGCGGCGACGCGACTCCAGTAGCGCGCGCCTGGACGGCCTCGGCGTCGGGAGAGAAATCGACCTCGACGTCATGGGCCGGGCGATCGCCGTTGAATTCGTCGTACATCTCGCCGACGAATTCGATGTCGTCCGCAGGCAGGCAGGCGCGCATGGCCGGGCAGAGCGCGAGAGGTTCGATGGACTGGAGCATGGCCTTGACCTTGCGGCGGCCGCGCCACTCGTCCACCTGCGCTTCGAAGACCGCATCGACGACGCATCCGCAGGAGATCAGATCCTCGATGCCCGCAGGATGGAACATGATGCCGTCCACATGATGGATGCCATCGGTCAGCGTGCAGGACAGATGGTTCTTCGCGGCGCCGACGGCACGGCAATTCGATATACGGACATTGCGCGCGATCAGGCGCGGCGTGGGGTTTTCCTGCCCGAACGGCGCCAGGCGCTCCAACGCCTCGACGGCATCGATGGTAAGCTCGCCCAGACGGACGTCGGCATCGATGGACAGCAGCGGATGGAAGCTGCTTTCCGGCAGCGCATCCATATAGGCGCACAACCGCTCGGTGAATTCAGGAAGCTTGTCGGCCGGAAGCGTGACGCCCACGGCGGCTTCGTGGCCGCCGAAACGCGTAAGGATGTCGGAGGTCTGCGCGACGGCCTTGAACAGATTGATCTGACCGACGCTGCGGCCTGAGCCGCGCGCTTCGTCGCCTTCGATGGAGAAGAGGATGGTCGGCACGCCGTATTTGCTGACCAGGCGCGATGCGACGATGCCCTGACGCCTTCGTGCCAGCCTTCGCCCGAGACGACGAGGGCATGCTGCCCGCGGTAGATGTCCTCGGCCTGCGCGAGGGCGACTTTTGCGAGGTCGGCTTCGATAGCGCGGCGCTGGTCGTTGACGGCATCGAGCCGAGCGGCCTTCTCGGCCGCGGCATCGAAGCCGTCTTCCATCAGAAGCTCGGCCGCCAAATCGGCGTTGCCCATGCGCCCCGCAGCGTTCAGGCGCGGGATGAGGGAAAACGAGAGATTCGTGGCCGTGAGCGGCTTGCCGGACACGTTGCGAGACGCCGACGAGCGCCGCGATGGACGGACGGGGATGTTCGTTCATGCGCGCCAGACCGTCGGACACGAGGGCGCGGTTCTCCCCGACGAGAGGCATGAGATCGGCCACGGTGCCGAGCGCGGCGAAGTCGGTGAACGAGCGCCAGAGGTTCGGCTGCCAGCGCGCCCCAATGCCTGGACCAGCTTCAGCGCAACGCCGACGCCGGCGAGAATCGAGCTTTTGCAGCCCGGATCGGTCTTGGGGTCGCAGACGATGCATTCGGGCATGCTCTCGCCCGGCTCATGATGGTCGGTGATGACGACGTCCACCCCGAGCTCGTTGAAACGCCGGGACCTCCTTGCCGTTCGAAATGCCGCAGTCGACCGAGACGACCAGGTCGGGTTTCGATTCGAGCGCACGGGCGATGGATGCCTCGCTCATGCCGTAGCCTTCTTCGAACCGGCGCGGGATGAGCCAGCACGCATCGCCGCCGAGGGCCCGCAGACCGCGCGTGAGCACCGTGGTCGCGGATATGCCGTCCAGGTCGAAATCGCCGAAGACGAGGATGCGCTCATGCGCACGCAGGGCCGCCTCCACACGATCGGCCGCTTCCCGCATGCCGGGGATCGTATAGGGTTCAGCCAATCGCGCTCCAGGTCGGGGGAAAGGAACAGGCGCGCGTCCTCGATCGTTTTCACGCCGTGGGACACCATCGTGGCGGCCACGAATCGAGGGAGGCGGAACTCGGACATAAGCACTGACACCGCGATGGGACAGGCGTCTTTGATTTCGAACTGCGCTGACATAATGCTCGCCATCTTCAATCATGCGTCGTGTATTGCCCCTCATTGTCGCATATTTGGAAGACGGCGCGGCCAGCGCCATGCAAAGCCTAACTGTATTCCTTGCTGGGTCTTAGCCAGTCCATGCTCGAGGAAATAGAGAACGGCCTGAGATCCCAGATGGGCCGCTTGCTGAAATCGTCCCAGGCTTCCTTCCTCGGCGTGCTGAGCACCCAGTCGACCACCGGCATGCGCCCGGGGAGGACGTCCGATGCCGATGCGCACGCGCGCCCAGTCCTTCGTCTGAAGCTTCTCGGCGATGGACTTCAGACCGTTATGCCCCGCAAGCCCGCCGCCGAACTTCACGCGGATGGTGCCGGGATCGATGTCGAGCTCGTCATGGATCACGACGATGTCGTCGGGCGTCGCCCCGTAGGCGGCGGCAAGCTGCTTGACCGGGCCGCCGGATGCGTTCATGTAGCTCTGCGGCTTGGCGAGCACGATGTCTTCGCCCCGATAGGCCGTTTTGCCCGTCAGCGCGCCGCATTCGGACTTCCAGTAGCTGACGCGCAGCTCGCCGGCTAGAAGGTCGATGACTTCGAATCCGGCGTTATGCCCTGGTATGGGCGTATTCTTCCCCGGGATTGCCCAGGCCCACGATCAGATGCATGCGCGCACCTAGGCGAACAGCCCCGAGACGCTGCCGTTCTCGTAGACGTTCTTGATGGTTTTGGCCAGAAGCGGCGCGACGGAGATGACCTTGATCTTGCCGGTCTGGCGATCGAGGGGCACGGGATCGTATTGCTGACGACGACTTCCTCGATGCAGGGAGTTTTCGATGCGGTCGAAGGCGGGACCGCTCAGGATGCCGTGCGTGGCGCAGGCATAGATGCAGTCGGCGCCCTTGGCCTTCAACGTGTCGGCGGCCGCGACGAGCGAGCCGCCCGTGTCGATCATGTCGTCGTTGATGATGCAGATCTTGCCGGTGACATCGCCGATCAGGGCCGTGATCTCGGCCTGGTTATGGCGCGGACGATCCTTGTGCATGATGGCGATGTCGGAATCCAGCAGCAGCTGCATCTTCTTGGCTTCCTTCGCGCGGCCCACGTCAGGCGAGACGATGCAGAGATCCGCCGGGATCGAAGCCCTTCTTCTCGAAGTAGTCCACGAAGATCGGCATGGCCGTCATGTGGTTCACGGGCACGTCGAAGAAGCCCTGGGTGGCGGATGCATGCAGATCGATGCAGATGGCGTTGTCGATGCCGGCGACGGAAAGCAGGTCGGCGACGAGCTTTGCCGTGATAGGTTCGCGCGGAGCGGCCTTGCGCTCCTGGCGCGAATAGCCGTAATGCGTGATGACGGCCGTGATCGAGCGGGCGGATGCGCGTTTGGCGGCGTCGATCATGATAAGAAGCTCCATGAGGGCGTCGTTGATGTGCTCGCCCGCGACGGACTGGATCAGGAACACGTCGGAACCGCGCACGCTCTGCAGGTAGCGGACGTAGATCTCTCCGTTGGCGAAGGTCTCGCGCTTGATGTTGCCGAGCGCCACGCCCAGCTCGCTCGCGATTTCCTCGGCCAGTTGAGGGTTCACCGAACCTGAGAAGAGGGAGAGGTTCTTTACCATGTCGGTCATGTCCAAGCGCTCCTTTACGCGATTCCCGCATACCGCATCAGCGGATTCCAGAGTACCTTATTTCTACCGAGACTCAGGCGTGCCATGAGGCTTCGCGCGAGACTTCAATTTCTCCATGTGGCGCGATGCCCAGCCTTCGATCTGACGCTGCTCGGCGCGCTCGAGCGCAAGGGCGTCGGGCGCGACATCGCGCGTGATGCAGGACGACGCGCCGATGACGGCGCCGTCGCCGATGGTCACGGGCGCGACGAGCATCGTGTCGGAGCCGATGAAGACGCCGTCGCCGATCACGGTCCTGCGCTTATGCACGCCGTCGTAGTTGCAGGTGATCGTGCCGGCGCCGATATTGACGCCCTCGCCCATCGTCGTATCGCCGATATGGGAGAGGTGCGGCACCTTGCTGCCCGCGCCGATCGTGGACTTCTTGATCTCCACATGCGTGCCGACCTTGGCCCCTTCGCAGACATGCGCCTCGGGACGCAGGTACGCGCGCGGACCGCAGGAGGCGCCGTCGTCGACGACGGCGGAGACGGCCACCGTCTCGTCCACGGTACAGCCCTCCCCCACGACCGTATCGGTCAGGCGCGTATGGGGCCGATCACGCTGCCGCTCCCGATGGAGGTGCTTCCCAGAAGCATGACCGAGGAAGGAGCTCGACGTCGGCGGCGATCGTGACGTCGGGTCCGATGAACGTGGAGGCCGGATCCCACATCGTGACGCCGGCGGCCATGTGGCGCGCATTGATGCGTTCGCGCATCGCGGCGGTCGCCTGCGCGAGCTGGACGCGGAATTCACGCCCAATGCCTCGGATGCGTCGTCGGCAGGAAGCGCGATCACGGCCCGACCGGCATCGCGGCAGATCTCCAGAACGTCGGTCAGATAGTATTCCCCTGGGCGTTGTCGTCGCCCACCTGCTCGAGGGCGTCGAAGAGCATCGGGGCGTCGAAACAGTAAAGCCGGAGTTGCATCTCGGTGATGGCGGCCTGATCGGGCGTGCAATCCTTCTGCTCCACGATGCGCATCACGTCGTCCGAGCCGGCGGCGCGCACGATGCGTCCGTAGCCGGTCGGATCGTGCATGTCCATGGTGAGCACGACCACGGCAGCGCCCGTCTCTTCGCGGCGCGCGATAAGCGCGCGGATGGTTTCGGGCTTGATGAGGGGGCAGTCTCCTGACAAGACGACGAGCGATCCCCCGCGCACCCGGCCGTCTTCGGAAAACGCTTCGCGCGCGGCGTTGACGGCGTCACCGGTGCCCAGCTGGCGCTCCTGCATGACGATGCGAACGTCGCCTTCCACGAGGGGCCGCACCTGATCGGCGCCATGTCCGAGCACCGCGACCACGTCGTCGATGCCGGCGGCGCGGGCGGCATCCACGACCCAGCGAACCAGAGGCACGCCGAGAATCTCGTGCGCGACCTTGGGCTTTGCGGATTTCATGCGGGTGCCGGCCCCTGCAGCGAGGATGAGCGCCTGAGCTTCCATGGAATACCTTCTTACTGTATGGGCCTTCGAAGACGCCTGTCCGAAAGCCGGATGACGTTTCTGGAGTTACGCGAGCTCGCGCTCGACGACGGCGGCGATGGATTCGGCGCAGCTTCGAGCGATCTCTGCGCGCGAAGCCTCCACCATGACGCGCACGACGGGTTCGGTGCCGCTCGTGCGCACGAGCACGCGGCCATCCGAACCCATCCGGGCTTCCGCGGCGGCGACGGCATCGCGCACGGGAGCGCAGCCTTCGAGCGCGTGCTTGTCGCGCACGCGCACGTTGACGAGCGTCTGGGGAAAGCGCTTCATGATCGCGATGGCGTCTTCGACCGTGCAGCCGCTGAGGCGCACGGCGCAGAGGAACTGGCAGGCGGTCATAAGACCGTCGCCCGTGGAATTGTAGTCGAGCAGGATCATATGCCCCGACTGCTCGCCGCCGAGAGCGAACCCGCCGGCGAGCATCTCCTCGAGCACGTACCGGTCGCCCACCTTGGTCTGCTTCACGGCGATGCCCAGATCCTCCATGGCGCGCACGAAGCCGAGGTTCGCCAGCGACCGTGAAACCACCGTGTCGTGCGGCAGACAGCCGCGCATCTTCATATCGCGCGCGATGACGGCTTCGACGATATCGCCGTCGATTTCCACCCCGTCCTTCGACAGGAGCATCACGCGATCGGCGTCTCCGTCGTGCGCGATGCCAACATCGGCGCTCGAGGCCGCCATGACCTCGCGCAGCGGGTCAAGGCAGGTGGAGCCGCATCCGACGTTGATATCCATGCCGTCGAAATCGTCGTGCACGACCGTGACTTCGGCGCCCAGGCGACGTAGGGCCTCGGCGCTCGTCAGGGACGAGGCGCCATGGCCGCAGTCGAGGGCGACGCAGACCCGAGAAATCGATGCCTTGGGATGCGACGGAATCCACCGCATGGCGGATGTAGGTTTCCGCCGCGTCTTCCAGCTCTATCGCGACACCCACGCCCGCGCCGACGGGCAACGCGTCGCCGTCGAGGGCATCGAGGCCTCCGGCCTCGACGAACGCCTGGATATCGTCCTCGACGGCATCAGGCAGCTTGAAGCCCTGCGCATCGAAGCACTTGATGCCGTTGTATTCGGGCGGATTGTGCGATGCGGAGATGACGATGCCGCCCGCCGCGCGCATCTCGCGCACGAGCAGGGCGACGGCGGGCGTCGGCACGATGCCCGCGATCAGGGCGTCTCCGCCGGCGGACGCGATGCCGCCACGAGCGCGGCCTGCAGCATGTCGCCCGAAAGGCGCGTATCGCGTCCGACGACGATGGAGATCCCATGAATCTGACGGCCGCTTGGCCGAGACGCATCGCGAGCTCGCAGGTGAGCTCGGCGTTCGCAACGCCTCGGACGCCGTCCGTCCCGAAGAGTCGTGCCATGAAAGGGTTCCTTCCCCGAACGCCCCTTTTCGAATGCGCGGCGACGAGACGCGCTGCGCAAGAGGCTGCCGATGAAGCCGCCGGAAGCGGCCGGAATATCCGATAAGCGCAGCCATTTTTAGCATCACCGCACGCACGCGGCGAATCCTGGAATCCGCGCATTTCATGCGCGCGGCGCGCAGGAGGGTCAGGCGCGTATCATGCGGTTCAACGATAGATTCCCGTCAGGAGGCACGCCATGGAACTCAAGAAGATCGCAAGCTTCCAGGTCGACCATACGACGCTCGAGCGCGGCATGTACACGTCGCGCGTCGATGGCGACGTCGTCACCTATGACATCCGCTTCAAGCGTCCGAACAAGGGCGATTACTTCACGACGGGCGCCGCCCACACGCTCGAGCACCTCTTCGCGACGTTCGCCCGCAGCGGAGAAGACTCCGACCGGGTGATCTACGTCGGCCCTGATGGGCTGCCGCACCGGCTTCTACCTGCTGTGCCGCGACATGGATCCCGCACGCGCCATCGCGCTCACGCAGGAGGCGTTGGCCTTTCATCGCGGACTACGACGGCCCCATCCCCGGCGCGACGGAAGTCGAATGCGGCAACTACCTTGACCAGGATCTGCCCGGCGCACGGGCGGAAGCCGCCGAGATGGCGCGCGTGCTTGACGGCTGGACGCCGGAGATGCTGGCGTACTAAAGGCATGCGGCACAACCGCATGCGATGAGGATAGGATCTGCGAAGCTCGCTCCTCAAGATTAGAACGAAGAGCGCGCTCGATCGGATGCCCTGACCGAACGGCGCGCCCTCGCTCGATTCGCTACTTTTCGCCCCGCTCCTCTATTTCCCGCCCAATACGTGGCCGATGGTGTAGCCCATCAGGCAGTTGCGGGTATGGCTTAAACAGTTCAGATTATGCGGATAGGTGTTGTAGAACATGCCGCCCGACGTGAGCCCCGCGGCATACAGGCCCGCTATGGGTCGGCGGTCCTTGTCGAGCACCTGGCAATCGGTGTTCACCAGCAGGCCGCCCGCGGTGCACAGGCCATCGGCATATTCCTTGGTCGCATAGAAGGGCGGGGTGTCTATGCTCGCCATCATATGACCGGGAAATTGAAGTCCTCGTCCCGCCTGCGGCAGCCATTTCATTCCAGCGAGCGATGGTGGCCACGAACGCGTCCCGCGGCACGCCCATCATATCCGCCAGCTCCTCGAGCGTGTCGGCCTTCATATCGGTCTTCGTCGCCGCGCCCACCCACACGTCCTAGGACCGTAGCACGAGCTTGAAGGCGTCCAGATCTTGTCGATCTTCTCTGCGATGGCGCCGTCGACGATATAGAAGTCATACGTTCCGGGCTGCGCTTGGATAGCCATGGCCAAATGGCCGTACGGTTCGTATTCGGCCGTGAAGCGCCGGCCCAGCTTATTCACGCGAAGATACGGCATGAGCTGCTCGGGATCGAGCATGATGGCCTGCGGAAATCGTCCTCGGCAGCGCCTACGGCAAGCCCCATCCGATGCCCGTCTCCCGTATTCCCCATGGCTGCCGTCAGCCAATGCCCGGGAATGCCGCGCGGACGGCAGCGCTCGCGCAGCATCTGCTCGTTATATTCATAGCCGCCAGTCGCAAGCACCACGCCCTTCGCGCAGTTGTACTGTTCGTACGCCTCGCCGCTCTTCACGATCACACCCGTCACGGCGCCCGCATCGTCGGTCACCAGCTGCACCGCCGGCGTCTCGTACCGAATCTCCGCACCGGCATCGGTGATGAAGCCTGCGAGGATCTTCGCCAGATCGGCAGGAGCATACGGAAGATTCAACGACGTATTCCACGACCGGCCGTATGCGGTCTTGTCGTATTCGTCGCGGAAATCAGGAAAATCCCCCGCAGCGAACGTAAGCGGGTAGTCATCGAGGTTCTGATTGTCGAAATGACCGACATACCAATCGACAGCCTCGCCGTTGGTGTCCAGGAAGTGCTTGTAGAGCGCTATGTCTCCTTGGAAAGCCGAATCGATGACGGCGTCGGAAAGCCAGGCCTCTTTATCGAAGCTCATACCCCAATGCTTATGCAGCATCGAATCGGTGCCGCCGATGGTGGCGGAGTTGTAATTACCGAACGGGTTCTTCTCCACGGCGACGGTATTCAGCCCCGCTTCGGCGCAGGCAAGCGCCGCTGCATCCCCGGCGGGACCGAGTCCGCAGACCACCACGTCCACGTCATGCGTGGCAACGATCCGCGAGGGGTCTACCGGTTCGGACTCGAAGGCGACTTTACCCTCACCGGCGGCATTGATCGAAATCTCCTCAACCACCGGCCATACCGCCTGGCTCGGATCAAGCGTCTGCATGCTTCCCATGCCGGCGGAATCCGCAGCCCCGGTTGAAGAAGCCGACATGGCGAAGCGCCGCTTCCTCGACGCCGCGCGTCTTTCGCGCAACCCACGATGCCGAGCGCGGCGGCCGTCGCACCGGTGGTGAGCGCCGCTTTCAGAAAATTCCTGCGGCTCAGCTCCGACCCGCGAACGGCATCATCGCTGCCGACCGATTCCTGATCGGATACCGATTCCCGACCGTGCATCGAATCTCGTCCATTCGCGACATGCCTCCCTCTGACAGTTCGAGCGACTCCCTTACGTTCGCCCGCCATGCCGCCATCATGCCCGAGCCGCACGCTGAGCATATCCACCGAAAAAGGTAGATATTTCCATGAACGCTGTTCGAATGGGTAGAATGAGCCTTCCATACGAAGGACGGAGGCGTTTGATGGAAGAATCCATCGGTTTCGTCGAACAATCCGACCGCCTATCCGCCGCATTCGCGCGCGCCATAGGTCTGACCCCGAGGGAGGCCGAGATCTTCCTTTTGCTTGCACGAGGGCGAAGCATGCCGCGCATCGCCCATGAACTCGTTCCCTGCCGAAGGCACCGTGAAGACCCATGTGCGCCATATCTATCAGAAAGCAGACGTTTCCCGCCGGCAGGAGCTTATCGACAGATACTCGGCATTTCTCAACGAAGCGAGACAGACGCATTGATCCGATCGACTGCGCATGGCGACAAATGGATATCATGGCTGTTCAAAACGACATCGCAGGAGGATTCCATGCGTTCGGATATCGAGACCGGCTTAAGCGAGCTGCTTCCGGTATGGAACGCGCTGACGAGCTTGATCGCCGCTTGCTCGTCGAGCATGCGCATGCGCTGCATTTCAGCGCCGGCGCGCATGTCCACGGCATCGGAGACGAATGCATCGGCGTGCTGCTGGTGAAGACGGGTTCTCTGCGCGCGTATATGCTTTCGCCGAAATCCGGCAAGGAAATCACGCTCTTTCGGGTCGCAAGCCCCGACACCTGCGTGCTTTTCCGCCGCATGCATCCTGCGCATGATCACGTTCGACATCTTCGTCGACGCCGTCGAAGATGCCGACGTCCTCGCCATAGATTCGGAGGCCTACCTGAGGCTGATGGAGCATTCGAGCGAAGTCGAGGCATACACGTACCGCCAGGCAGCCGAACGCTTCAGCGACGTGATGTGGATCATGCACCAGATCGTCTTCATGAGCTTCGACGAACGCCTCGCCGTATTCCTGTTGGACGAGACGGCGCGCTCGGGCTCGCAGGCGCTGCATATGACGCACGATGAGATCGCACGCCATATGGGAAGCGCCCGCGAAGTCGTCTCGCGCATGCTCAAGTATTTCCAGCAAGAAGGGCTCGTCGACCTTTCCCGCGGATGCATCACGCTGCTCGATCGGCAGCGGCTTCACACGATCGCGTCGTGACGACGGCATCGCGAGTCAGATCGACATGTCCCGTCTTCAGATACTCGATGAACAGAGGGACGAGGTAGGGGAACCAGTTCGGGAATATAGGTCGGCATGAGCGAGCCCATCGTCTTGGGAAGCAGCTCGGGCATGAGTTCGGCCATATCGGGTGGCATCTCGCCCATGAACGCTTCGACGAGCTCGATCATCTGCGGCATGACCTTGCCCATGATGGCAGGTGCCATCCTCGGGAACAGGACAGGCATCATCTTCGCCATGAGCGCAGGCCCTCGGGGAAGCTGCGCCATGGCGCGCATCATCGGCCCCATGCCCGCCGGCATGGCATCGACCATGGCTCCGAACAGCGGCACCATGAACTCCGCCATGGCCTTGCGGTCCATAAGACGGATGAACTTGTCGAAATACCCCCACATATAGCTTGTGTACGCGTCCGATTTGGGAATATCATGCCCGACGGCGACGGCGGTGACGCGTGCGAGGTCGTCGATCTCGAGCGGCAGGCCGAGCTTGTCGGCAGAGTCTCGCAGCTGCACCTGGCAGCAGGGGCATGCGGCGACCACCGTATGCGCGCAGGCGCTGCATGCTTCGCCGAGGCGCATGCCGCCCAGCACCGGCCCCGTCTCGATGTCGCTCACGAGCGTGATGACCGAGCCGCAGCATATGCCCTGTTCGCGGTTGTGCTCCATCTCCACGTAATCGATGCCGGGTATGGCCTTTTGATCAGTATCGCGCGGCGGTTCGTAGATGCCCTGCGCGCGACCCATGTGGCATGAGTCGTGGAACGTCACCGTCTTGCCGTCGAAGGGGTTTTCCGTAAGCTTGAGATCGCCGCGTCGGATTGCAGGCGCGATGAGCTCGGAATAGTGCATGGCCTCGATCTCGTAGGGTTCGCCCAGGCGTTCCGCCTCCTCGCGATAGAGATCTTTCCATACCAGCGCGCAGGCGGGGCACGAGGTGACCACCGTCGTGGCGCCGTGCGCGTGCCGACGCCACATTCTCGCGGTACATCTTCTCGAAAAAGGTCCCATTTGCCGGCCATCTTCATCGGGATGCCGCAGCACTGCTCGTCGGTCCCCTAGATACGTCACCCGATAGCCAGCGTCCTGGAGCAGGCGGATCGTCGCCTCGGCGATGTCGTTTTCCACGTAGCTCGCCGTGCATCCGGCGAAATACAGGATGTCGGCCTGCGGTTCGATCTTCGCGGCCACATCCGCGGGAACCCAATCGACGCGGCGATCGCGCTTGCCTGCCCAGATATCGCCCTCGCCCTCGAGCGCGGCGGCCATCATCTCGAAAGGCGGGAACGTTCCCTTCTTCTGCTCATGGACGAGCTTCCCGCGCAGGACCATGCTGTCAGGTTCGATAGGCAGCTGCAGCTGGCAGCGCGTATCGCAGCGTTCGCAGGTCGTGCACCGCATGACGGCGTCGATGGCGTTGCGATCCCAGCTATCGCGCCCCCGGTAGATGTCGTCGATAACCGCATAGCGGCCGCGCGGCGACTGGCTCTCCCAGCCACGTCCGGCATACTGCTCGCACGTGCGCACGCAGTACCCGCACCGGGCGCACGCATGCGCCGTGTAGGCGACCTCTCCCGGTATGCCGTGCCGTTCAGGCCCCAGGGCGCTCACGTCGTAGGGCTTGGGCTTCGCCGCATTGGCGATCGGCCGTATGGCAGGTTCGAGAACCGAGGCGATTCCCCATGAGCCGATCGAGCGTGCGACCGCCCTCCCCGCGCAATGCGAGCACTTTGCCGGGATTCATGATGCGTTGGGGATCGACGCGTTCCTTGAATCGTTCGAGCGAACGTAGCCGCTCGGCGCCGAGCACGGCGGTCGCCTGGCTGCGGAAGTACAGGCCGGTGGAATACGCGCTGCCCCCATGCCGTCGGGCGATCCTGATGGCGGAAAGCGCGAGCGCGAAGGCGAGGTTGAACGAGAACCTGCGATCATCGTGGGGGATATAGCCCAGCAAGACCACGTCGCCGCTTTTCGTGTACATGCCCTCCATGACGAAAGGCTGGCGGATGTTCCTCTCGATATCGCCAAGCGTGGCCGCCAGCCCTTCGCGCGGCACGATGACCTCGGTCGGAACGATAGAGGGACCGATGCGCTTGAGCTTCATGGTATTGGCCCGATCGGCCCATTCGTGCGCCGCAGCCTCATCGTTCAGACGCTCGGCGCCGCACGCGGCGACGATCTCCGCAAGCGCAGGATCGATCGCCTCTGCACGGGAGCAGGGGAAAGCGATCATCACGAGATAGGATTCTGGCAGGCCGCGCTCGATCGCCGCAAGCCGCTCCTGTTCCGTCTTCTCGTATTCGTGGCAGCGGCGCCCCGGCAACGCACGCTTGAGCCTGACCGATGTCGGATTCAGAAAAGAAACCGACCATATCGGCAGCTCCCGTTCGCGAATGAGCGTCAAGCCCTTGTCGAGCGCTTCGATGGAAGGAAAGGACATGAGGCGCACCTCGGTCTCCTCGAGCGGGCGCGTTTTGAACGTGACCTGCGTGATGACGCCCGTGATGCCCTCGGCGTCGGCTATGCCGTCGCGCAGCTCTTCATCCGCGCATTCCCGAACGCTGCCATCCGGCAGGACGACGCGGGCGCGCAGGACGTTCTCCTTGAAAAAGGCCGTATTCGTACGACCCGAACCCGCCGCCACCCTGAGCGAGCCATCCCCCAACGGTCGAACTGGGAAAGCTCGAAGGATACATGCAGAGGTCGAGCCCTTGCGCTCGTATCTCATAGGCAATGTCTTCCCAGACCGCGCCTGCCTCGCAGGTGACTTCGAGCGTTTCGGCATCGACGGACAGGATCCTGTCGAGCCCCGACACATCCATGACAAGCGCGCCTTCGCGAGGCTGGACGCCGCCGTAGCCGCTCGTGGATGCCGCACGAGGAACGACCGGCACAGCGTGCTCGCCGGCCTTCCGCAGGATCGCGACGATGTCGTCTTCGGTGCGCGGCCGCACGACCGCCCCTGCCGTGCCTGTATTGACGAAAGGCCTTATCAGAGACGGCATCACACCCTATGTCGCGAGAATAGAGCCTGCATTCGCGCGGGTCGGCGCTCACGCGTCCTTCCCCTACGATATCGACGAGCTGCTGTACGAAATCCTGGCTTACCCGGCCCATTGCCGTCCCCCTTCCCCTGCGCATCCAGCGCGGTTCGACGCGTGGCGCGGTCTTTCCGATGCATCCAACTGTGCGCCTGGAAAGGGAACGCTGTCGGTGACTTCGTCACTGAGCCGATACGCACGCGACTGGCATGGAGGCCGCATCGACGGCGGGCGAATCGCCGAGATCAACGCCATCGAGGCTGAACGCCGGTTTCTCCGGCAAGGTTGCTGCGAAAAAAGCGGGGCTCGAGCTTGAGCCGGAGCCGTATCGTTCTTGCCTGTGCTTTTCTCCCGCATACGAAAAGAGCCCTCCCGAAGGAGGGCTCTCGATACTGCAAGGGCAGCGATCGATGCACGTTAGCGCTTGCTGAACTGCGGGCGCTTGCGGGCTTTCTTCAGGCCGTACTTCTTGCGCTCGACCATACGGGGGTCGCGCGTGAGGAAACCAGCCTTCTTGAGCTCGGCGCGATAATCGCCGGCATTCAGGAGGGCGCGGCTGATGCCGTGGCGCAGAGCGCCGGCCTGGCCGGAGATCCCGCCGCCGTTGCAGCGGGCGATGACATCGAAATGACCCACGGTGTCGGTCACCTTGAAGGGGGTCGACGCGAAGCTGACGAGGGCTTCGCGGCCGAAGTACATGGCGGCGTCGCGGCCGTTGACCGTGATCTTGCCGGTACCGGGAACCAGACGAACGCGTGCGACGGCGTTCTTGCGACGGCCGGTGCCGTAATACATTGCTTCACCTGCCATGATTAGTTCTCCTCAATCTTGATCTCGCGGGGCTTCTGAGCAGCATGCGGATGCTCGGCACCGGCGTACACCTTCAGCTTCATGCCCATGGCACGACCAAGCGTGTTCTTCGGGAGCATGCCCTTGACCGCGTGCTCGATGACGCGCTCAGGATGCTTTTCCATAGCCTCCTGGAAGGTTTCCTTCTTCAGTCCGCCCGGATGGCCGGAATGGCGATAGTATTCCTTGCTGGTGACCTTGGTGCCGGTGACGCGGATCTTGTCGGCGTTGATGATGATGACGAAGTCACCGGTGTCGACATGAGGCGTGTACTGCGGCTTGTTCTTGCCCTTGAGGATGGTGGCAGCCTTGGTGGCGACGCGGCCAAGAACCTGGTCGGTCGCATCGATAAGGACCCACTCGCGCTCAACCTCTTGCGGCTTTGCGTAATACGTCTTCACTATGTCCTCCAATAGGTGCGTTCATAATCAAAAGTGCCGCGTCCGAACCGCCCGGGTCCCACCCCGATGCCGATGGTCGAAGGCCTGGACTCCTTCTCGCATCGCGTCCTGTACGCAGCGTGTACGGGGCTTTTGAAAGCGAACTTCAGCATTGTATGAATTCGCTGCGCGAGCGTCAATGAAAAGCGCCGTGAATCGCATCGGGCCGCGATGCTTTCCCACATGAAATCCATGAGCCTTGAAGATCGATGGGTGGCGAAAGAAACGAAGCTCTTCTCGGTTTCTGGACGAACGCCTCCCCTGAAAAACCGCTCGAGCATGCCGTTCCCCGTTCGATTCATACCGAATTTGTGTGTATATATGCATTATTACTGAATATTATTACATTTTTATTCATTTTTATTATTATTTAAACATAAAAACTTTTATGCACTTGATCAAAAATGATATGATCCCATGTGCATGGAAGGCATCCTTGGAAGAGACGTTCGAGCGGCGCGATCGCAGAACCGACAGGCGATGGTCTTTCGCGGGGAGAGAACTCCCGGCTTGAGGCCGACCGCCTCTCGTCGATGCGACGCTGAAAAGAAGGAAGAAGGGCCATGGCTACGGCAGCGATCATAGGCGGAGCCGGATACGCAGGAGCGGAACTCATAAGGCTTCTCGATCGACATCCCTCGTTCGACCTGCGCGTCGTCACATCAGACGCCGACGCAGGCATGCCTGTCGCCGACGTCTACCCCGCGCTTGAAGGCATCGTGCCCGACACCTTCTCTCCGCACGATGACCCTGCGGCCCTCGAATGCGATGCGGCCTTCCTCGCCGTCCCCCATACCGCGGGCATGAAGCATGCGCGCCGCCTCGTCGAAGCGGGCGTCGCCGTGATCGACCTGTCTGCGGACTTCCGCCTGCCGCTTGAAACCCTACGAAGCCGCCTATCGAACCGCGCACACCTGTCCCGATCTGCTCGCACAGGCGGCGTTCGGCCAGCGGAACTCAACCGCGATGCGCTTGATGAGATGCACGACCGCCGTATCGCGGGATTTCCCGTCATCGTCGGGTGCGCAGGTTGCTTCCCCACCGCCGTCGCGCTCGCGGCCGCCCCCGCCTTGCGCGCAGGGCTCATCGATCTCGCCTTCCCCGTGATCGCCGACTGCCTGTCGGGCGTGTCGGGCGCCGGCAGGAAACCGACCGCGCGCACGAGCTTCTGCACGGCGAACGAAAGCATGGAGGCCTACGGGCTGCCGCGCCACCGTCACGAGCCCGAGATGGAGATGGAGCTTTCCTGGCGCTGCCTCGCGATCCGGGCGACGACCGTCCGGGATGCCCGCCTTCCCGCGCGGACGCGCCGGGCCTTTCGGCGTCCGCGCCGAAAACGCCGCAGGTCATGTTCACGCCGCATCTCGTTCCCCTGTCGCGCGGCATGATCGCGACCGTGCACCTGCGCCTCGGCTCCCATGCCGACCCGACGCGATTCCGACGAGCCTACGAAGACGCCTACGCCTCAAGCCCGTTCGTCCGCGTGCTGAAGGAAGGCGCGTCGCCGAGGAGCTCCTCGGTCACGGGCACCAACGATGCCCGGATCGGGCTGTTCCCCGATCGGAAGGACGGCTGGGCGACGGCGGTCTGCGCCATCGACAACCTCGGCAAAAGGCGCCGCCGGCCAGGCGGTTCAAGTCGCCAACATCGTATTCGGCTTCGACGAGAGCGAAGGACTGCTCGGATTGGCAAGGGCGCTATGAGTTTCACCACGGACTTCTACGATATCTCCGATCTGATGCTTGAGGCGCAGGTCGAAGCAGAGGGCGTCGCGTTCGAACCGCTCGCGCGCGGCGGCGTGACGAGCGCGCGAGTTTAGCGCAGCCGGCGTCGCCGGAGGCTTCCGCGAAAACGAACCCGAACGGCTCGACCTGGCGCTCATCAGGAGCGAAACGGTCGCACGCTGCGCCGGCATGTTCACGCGCAACGAATTCTTCGCAGCACCCTGTCGCCGTCTGCCGCGCGCATGCAGCGGCGGGAAGCGCCCGCGGCGTGATCGTCAATTCAGGTCGCGCCAACGCCGCGACCGGCACCGTCGGGCTCGGCAACGCCGAGGAGATGGCCCGCATGGGCGCCGAGGCCATCGGCTGCCTTCCCGAAGAGGTGCTCATCGCCTCGACCGGAGTCATCGGGCAGCAGCTGCGCATGGACAAGCTGAGCGATGCCGTCGATGAGGCCGGACGTAACGCATCCCCGACGGAGGCCACGATGCGGCCTGCGCGATCATGACCACGGATACGCATCCGAAGGAATTCGCCGTGAGCTGGCAATCCAAAGACCCCTCCTTCGCCGGCACGACGTTCACCGTCGGCGGCATGGCGAAAGGGTCGGGCATGATCATGCCGAACATGGCCACGATGATCGCCGTGATCGCGACCGATGCGCCGCTGGGCCAGACGGCCTGTCGGCAGGCGCTGCATCCGGCGGTCGATACGTCGTTCAACCGCGTGACCGTCGACGGGGATTCCTCCACCAACGACACCCTGCCTGCTGCTCGCGAACGGTGCGGCCGCCGAAGGAACCGGCGCGGGATGGATCGAGCCGGCAGCCGGGCCTACGCCGAGGCCGCCGCAGCGATCAAGCTCGTCTGCACCACCCTCGCGCGCGCGATGGCGGCCGACGGCGAAGGAGCCACGAGCTCGTCACCATACACGTGAAGGGCGCTGAAAACGACGGGCAGGCCGAAGCCGCTGCGCGTACCGTCGCGAATTCCGAGCTGGTCAAGACGGCTATCTTCGGACATGACGCCAACTGGGGCCGCGTCGCTGCTGCGATCGGGCGCAGCGGCGCGCATATGGACCAAACGCGTATTTCAATCGACTTCCTAGGCATCCGCGTGTTCGATCGGGGGCTTCCAGCCCCCTTCGACGAGGAACGCATGCTCGGGCTCTTCGAAGACGACGAGATCCTCATTTCCGTCGACCTGGCGCTCGGCAATGGAGAGGCCACGATTTGGACCTGCGATTTAAGCCACGAATACATCACGATCAACGGTTCGTACCGCAGCTAACGGATCTAAAGGGGGCACCATGCAATACGCTAAGGATCTCGATCGCGCAGGCGGCGAAGAACGAGCGCACACGCTGATCCAGGGCCTGCCGTGGATCAAGAGCGCCACCGGCAAGACCATCGTCATCAAGTACGGCGGCGCCGCGATGGAGAATGCCGAGCTCATGACCAGCGTCATGACCGATATCCTGCTGCTGAAAGCTCATCGGGGTCAATCCGGTCATCGTGCATGGAGGCGGCAAGGCCATCAACCGGATGCTCGCCGCTCTCGGCATAGAATCCGTCTTCGAAGGCGGTCTGCGCGTGACCGACGACGCCACGATGGATGTCGTTCAGATGGTACTGAAAGGCCAGGTGAATTCCCAGCTCGTCAACGAGCTCAATCTGCATGGCAACATCGCCGTCGGCATGTGCGGAAACGATGCCGGAACGCTGAAAGCCATACCCATATCGCCCGAACTCGGCCGCGTGGGACGCATCGTCGAGGTCGATACGCGCCATGTCGAGGACCTGATCGAGGGAAACTACATTCCCATCATCGCGAGTCTCGCTGCGGCGGCCGATCCGCATGACGAGGGCGTGTTCAACATCAACGCCGACGTTGCAGCTGGAGAGATAGCCGCGGCCATCCACGCCCATAAGATCATCTTCCTCACCGACGTGGACGGCCTCTATGAAAACTATCCCGATCCGGGTTCCTTGATCGCAAGCATGACGCAGGAAGATGTCGAGGGCCTCATCGATTCCGGGAAACTCGCGAGCGGCATGATCCCGAAGATCCGAGCCTGCACGCACGCGCTTGGGGAAGGAATCCCGCGCGCGCATATCATCAACGGCACCATCCCCCATGCGCTTCTGCTCGAACTGTTGACCGACCAAGGCATCGGCACGATGATCGCCCGATCGGACAACGCGGACGACGCGAAACTGAAGCGCCACGCGCTCGCCGGCATCGCGACGCGCCTGATCGAAAACCTTCCCAAGGAATAGGAGCCTCTCATGAGCCTCTCTGAGCAGCAATCCCTCGAATCCGTCTACCTCATGCCGACATTCGCCCGCAAGCCGGTCGAGTTCGTCGGCGGATCGGGCATGACCTTGACCGACGACGAGGGAAAGACATACCTGGACTTCGTCGGCGGCATCGGCGTCATAAGCATCGGACACTGCAATCCCGTGCTGGCCGATGCGATAGCCGACCAGGCGCGCACGCTCATGCACGTGAGCAACTACTACTACATCGAAGGGCGCGGACAGCCTGCGCGCACGCTTTCCGACATGGCGAACGCAGGCTGCAAGTCCATAGGCGATGCTTCCATGAATGGCGCGGAATCCTCCATGACCGAGTCCAGAGCGTCATCAGAAAGCGCCTCCGCCGGAAATTGGCGCGTTTTCTTCTCCAATTCAGGAGCCGAGTCCAACGAATGCGCGATCAAGCTGGCGCGCCTGCATGCGAAGAGGGTCGGACTCGGCCCGCTCGTGGTCACGCTCGGCAACGGCTTCCACGGACGCACGCTCGCGACCCTCGCGGCCACGGCGCAGCCCGCCAAGCAGGAAGCTTTCCAGCCGTTGCCCGCAGGTTTCATCGACACGCCCCTCAACGACGTCGGCGCGCTGCGAAAGCTTTTCGCCGCGCATGAAGGCGATATCTGCGCCGTCATGCTCGAGCCCATCCAGGGAGAATCGGGCGTACACCCCTGCACGGCCGCATTCATGCAGGAGGTCCGTGCGCTCACGAGGGCTTCAGGCGCGCTCATGATCTGCGACGAGGTGCAATGCGGCATCTACCGCACGGGCCTACCGTTCGCGTTCCAGAATTTCGGCGTGATCCCCGACGTCATCACCATGGCGAAGGGGATCGGAGGCGGCATGCCCATGGGAGCCGTCGCTGCTCGCGGCGATTTGGGGCTCACCTTCGCCCCGGGCGACCACGGAACGACCTTCGGCGGAAGCTGCCTGGCCGTGGCCGCGGCGAACGCGACGCTCGACTACATCCGGACGCAGAACGTGGGCGAGAACGCCGAAAAAGGTCGGTGCCTACCTGCGTGAGCGGCTGGAAACGCTTCCCCACGTCAACGAGGTGCGCGGCATGGGGCTCATGAATGCCGTCGAATTCGACGGCGCGATCGATGCCCCGAAAGCTCGTGCTCGCGGCGCTCAGGGCGGCGAGCCGGGATTCGTACTGAACTGCACCGATTCGCATACGCTGCGCTTCCTTCCGCCCTTGACCTGCACGCGCGAGAATGTCGATGCGCTCATCGACGGGCTGGCGAGGCTTCTGGAAAACCGTGCTTGAACAGGCGGTGCCCCAAGGTGTTGAGGCGCGTGCGCCGCGATGGCAGCCTATGGACCGGTCAGGCATGGCAAGGGGCGGCGGCTCGCAAGAACCGCCGCCCCTCATCTCTTCCTTAAGCATGTTATGCCGGTTTCAGGCTTTGCACCCAGCTCCACGCTTTACGCCAGCGCGCCCAGCGGATCCCAAGGCGCGAGCACGATGGGCTCGGTCGACTCATAGGCCGTCCGGGCCTCGTCGGACAGGTACTTCTTGTCGACGACCACCTGGTAGACGTATTCGTCGAACCAGCTGTCGACCAATGTGTCGAAGCCGTCCTTGCCGTGGTCCTGCCCCAGCTGTTCTCGACCTTCCACAGCGACGGCGTGCCGTCGGCGTCCAGGTTCACGCCCTCGATCGTCATCGCGTGCGTCATGACCGACTCTCCGAAGTCCAGGCGGTCGGCCTTCGAGAAGCCGGCATCCACGTCGAAGCCGAACAGGCTGTCCGCATCCACGGACGTCAGGTCCATGATACCGTCGGCCTGCAGGAACGACTGGTCGACGTCGCATCCGAACCACACCGGAAGCCCGTCCTGAGCTGCTTGATGGCGGCTTCCTTCAGCGCGGCGGGCTCCAGATTGACGTAGCGGACGCCGCCCGCCTCGACCACGTTGCCCAAACGATCGACCGTATAGGTGCGCCCGTAGGGCTTGTCCGCCGTCGGCGCGGAAATGACCGAGATGTAGTCGTCGAGGTTCATCTCGACGGTCTCGACGAAGAATTCCTGGGGCGTGAACGATCCGGCGAGCACGAGCTTGTCGTCTTTGTCGCGCAGACGGACGCTGAAACGCGCGGGAGGCTCGCCCAGGCAGATGGTCAGCATGTCCTGGATATGCGCGAGCATCTCTTCCTTTTGGGCGCGCAGGGCATCCGTATCCGCGCCTCCGTCGTGGGCGCGACGCAGAACCGAAGCGCATTTCCTCAGATAGCGCGTCAGATACGCATCCATCTCATGCGTGTTTTTCGAGCAGGCGGTCTCGGGCATGGCCTCTTTGGGCACCGCGCCGTACTTCTTGACGAGCGCACGGAACATATCCCACTGCCCGCCGTCGCCGACAGGATCGGTCAGCAGGAAAGGCCACCAGGCGGCCGTCGCGCGGCTCGTCGGCGGTATCGATGATGTTTTCCAGGAACCAGTTGCTCTTCTCGAGCTTGTCCCAGAACAGCGGGTAGGCCTGCGAGAACTCGAAGGTCTTCAGGCCGTATTTCCCGATGACGCGCGCACGCATCGTGTTGAGCGATGCGAACATCCAGCATCGGCCCGAGCGCTGCTGGTCGGTGCGATCGCCCTGCTTGACCTCGATGTCGAAGGTCGTGGTGTTTCGGGCGACGGCCTCGGGCACGCGCGCGGCCGCGCGGATGCCTTTGCTCGTGACGGCGTTCTTGGCGACGATATTCGCACGTTCGGCGGGAAACGCCTCTTTCGCGCGATCTATCAGTTCGAATGAAACAGCGGCATTCGGCATGAGCCGACTCTTTCTCGCATCGCGCCGACGACGATGACGCGCCGGCGCTTCCCTTGACGCCCTGCACCATACCACGCGCGCAAGATTCCGCGCCGCCGACGCCCGCCCGACGCCGCGCTGCCGCCGGCGACGGCGGCGCGGCGCACGCTCGTGCGACGAGGCATCGGGAGACGCGTGTGCGCATCGGCCGCAAGAACCGTCAGGCCAGGTAGCCGAGCACCGTTTCCGTCGAGACCACACGGCTGTCATAGCAGCGCGTGAAGTACTCGAGTCCCCGCCTCCTGCGTGCCGATGAGGAACGTCGCGCAGGCATCCCCCGCGACGATCGTCTTGTACGTGCGGAAATACGCGCCTGCAAGCGTGTGCTGCACGCAGATGTTGGTATCCATGCCGAACACGATGAGCGTGTCCACGCCGAGCTCGCGCAGCGTCAGATCGAGATCGGTCTGGAAGAATCCGTCGTAGCGGCGCTTGGGCACGATGATGTCGGACGGTTGCAGGTCGAAATCCGCGAGCGGCTGGGCGGATTCGCTGCCTGCGACGCCGTGGTCGCCCCAGAGCTCGAGTTCCGCATCGAAGCGGGAATCATGCGCATCGTCGGAGAAGATGACGGAAACGCCCTTCGCGCGCGCCGCCTTCACGATGCGCACCGCATTCGCCGCCGCCGCTTCCGTGCCGGGCGTCGGCCCTTCGCACCCGCCGAGGATATCCACCACGACCACGGCGCAACGAGCCAGGTCGACCTTGTCGGACTGCTGCCATGGCGTCTCTTGCGCCACCGGTACGTATGCCATTGCTCTTTCTCCTTATCGAAATATTCAAACCATTCGAACATCCAGGAACCGGCGGAGAAGCCGGAAAACCGCCGAAAGGCCGCCGACCGATCACCGTCCGGGCCTTTCCCTCAACCCGCACGACACCGCACCGGCGCCGTCACGAGGCCGATCCACCGAGCGGATGGCCGCTCACGGCCTCGCCAGGCGTCTTCGACCGAAGACCCGAGATCGCATCCGAGCACGCGTGAGAACAGCCCGCTCTCGATGCCTTCGTCGGTGGCCGCCATGCACAGGCCGTTCCATCGGATATCCTGCATGTGACCAGGAATTTCTTACCCGAGCTCGCCTCTGCGACGGCGACGACGGAATCATCGTCGGGACGGATGGAATCGACGATCGCGAGCGGACACAGCCCCCGAAGCGCATCCGATGCCGTCCCGCATCCGGGGCTCGTCAGCACGAATGCGGCATTCAAGCCGGTCATCGGGACGCCGGAGGCGAGAGCGCCCTTCGGCGCGGGCGAGAAGCCGCAGCCATGATCGTTTCGCCGGCACGACGAGGCCGAAATTCGCGCCGTCGCTGCGCGCCCACCCCTGCAAGCGCATCGTCGTACGCATACCCCTGCGCATCGAGCAGCGCAGCGAAATCCGTTCCCGTCATGCGGGCGACGGCGGAAAGCGTGACGTGCCCCGATGCGTTCACGTCGGCAGCAGGATCCTCGGGAGACGGCGCAGATGCGGCATCGCCGCGGGAATACGCCGGCCGATGCGTCGTCCGTCTTCCGCGGTTTGCCCGCCGCGCCAGGCGACGACGGCCCGCCTTCTCTGCAGAATCGGGCTTGGACATGGAATCCCGCCGGCGCCGGCAACCCCGAGAGCGCCGAGTCCGTGCCGGACGGACCGGGATCGCCCTCGCCCGCATCGTGGCGAGCCCCCCAGCACCATGAACGCCACGGCCAGCATCAGCACGACCGCAGAGGCCGCGATGAGAACCGCGCGGCGGCGGCGATGGTCGGCAGGAAGCATGCGCGAGAGCATGGTCTGCCGCGCATGGGCGGGGCGCTCGAACGTATGGCCGCAGTTGTAGCAGCCTCGAGCCCCTCTTCCGCCTCGACCCCGCATTCGGGACATTTCATCGCGCATCAGCCCTTCTGCCGAACGTTCTCGTCCTGCGCCGAATATAGCATACGCGCCTGACGGCCACGGCCGGCCCGCGGCGGGCGCGTCCCCATGCGCCACATAACGTCGACATACGCATAATGCCTGGTGAATTTCCTATCCGCACGTCGGCGCCCCCTGCCGTCCCTCACATCAGGCGAAATCTTTCGGCATTCCGACGATTCGTTCGACCGGGCAGCCCCTGCCCCTCTATAATCGAGCATGTCGCGCTCGCGTCCCCGGTGCCGGGCCGCACCGCGAGACACGACCGAAAAGCCTTCGGGGCCGCCGCCCCTCGGAAAGAAGCCTCGGCGCCGGATGGCGCCCGGAAAGGGGAACGCACGCCATGCAGATCGGATTCGACAACGACCGCTATATCGATATCCAAGCGAAGCGCATCCGCGAACGCATCGGGGAATTCGGCGGCAAGCTCTACCTTGAATTCGGCGGCAAGCTCTTCGACGACTACCATGCCTCACGCGTGCTGCCCGGCTTCGAGCCCGACAGCAAGCTGCGCATGCTCAAGGCGCTCGTCGACGACGTGGAGATCATCCTCGCCATCAATGCGAACGACATCGAGCGCGACAAGGTGCGCGGCGATCTGGGCATCACCACGACGAAGACCCTGCTCCGTCTCGTGGACATCTTCCGCGACATGGGCTTTTTCGTGGGCAGCGTCTGCATCACGCGCTATACCGGCCAGCCGAACGCCGCCGCGTTCCGCGCCCGCCTTTCGACGCTCGGCATCGCGTGCTACGTGCACGGGCCCATCGCCGGCTACCCGCACGCCATCGACCATATCGTGAGCGACGAGGGATACGGCGCGAACGACTACATCGAGACCCAGCGCCCGCTGGTCGTCGTCACCGCCCCCGGTCCCCGGCAGCGGCAAGATGGCGACCCGCCTCCCAGCTCTACCACGAGTATCGCCGCGGCGTGAAGGCGGGATACGCCAAGTTCGAGACCTTCCCCGTCTGGAACCCTCTCGCTCGACCATCCCGTGAACATCGCCTACGAGGGCTGCGACGGTCGATCTGGGCGACGTCAACGCGATCGACCCCTTCCATCTGGAATCCTACGGGGTCTCGGCGGTCAACTACAATCGCGACATCGAGGTCTTCCCCGTGCTCAAGGCCGTCATGAGAAGATCATGGGCACCTGCCCGTACAAATCGCCCACCGACATGGGCGTGAACACGATCGCTTCGGCCATCATCGACGACGATGCCGTGCGCTCCGCCTCTGAGAAGGAGATCGTGCGCCGCTACTTCAAGGCCGCGGCGGCCATGCGCCGCACCGGATCGGGCGAAGAGGAGACCGCGAAGCTCGACTTCCTCATGCGCAAGGCCGGCATCGACACGAACCTCTCCCCGCCCACAGCGCCGCCCTGCTCAAGGCGGAGACGAGCAGCGGGCAGGCGGGCGCCATCGAGCTGCCCGACGGGCGCGTCGTGACCGGCAAGACCTCCGCGCTGCTCAACGCGCCGTCGTCGGTGCTGCTCAATGCCCTGAAAGCGCAGGCGGACATCGCCGATGACATCTACGTGATCAGCAACGACGCACTCAAGCCCATCTGCTACCTGCGCACCGAGCGCCTCGGCCACAAGAACCCGCATCTGCACCCGAACGAGACCCTCATCGCGCTTTCGGTGAGCTCGCTTACCAACCCCCTGGCCGCCACCTGCATTGAAGCGGCGGAGGGCCTGCGCGGGTGCGACGCGTACTTCTCGTCCATCATCACCGACGAGGACGAGCGCCTCTACCGCTCGCTCGGCATCAACGTCTGCTGCGAGCCTCGCTACGAGACCAAGCGCTCCGACTTGGATTAGAGCCGAAGGGCGCGCGATGCTCGGGAGGCCTCCGGAATCATCCGAGGCCTCCCGCGTCATTTCGCGAATCAGGTGTGAAGCTTCGCGCATAAGGCGCGCCTTATGCGCCTTATTCGTGACGGCTGATGAACTCTCGACGGCGGCCATGTATTCCTTGCCGTGCGTCGCGTTGCCGACATGCGCCGCACCCTGGATGAGCGTCCATTCGCAGTTCGGAATGAGGTCGTAGCCTTCCTTGACGACCAACGGCGACGCCTCGTCGTTGGTGCCGGACAGCATCATGGTCGGCACCTTGATGTTCTTGACGTCCTCGCGGATATCGAAATCGCGCATCTTGCCGGTGACGACGAATTCGCTCGCGCCCTGCATGACCATGTAGCATTCGCCGACGTTCTCTTCGCTGAATGCCTCTTGGACGTAATCGGGCCAGGGTTCGACGCCGACGACATGGCGCCGGTAGTATTCCATGTACGCGGCCTTCGCGGCAGGCGTGTCGTAATCGCCCGTGCGCTCGGCTTCGGCAATGGCTTCCTGCATGTCCTTCGGCATGTATTCGATCAGGCGATTCGCTTCGGAAAGCCAGGTTGCGATATTGACCGGCGATCCATTGATGACCATGGAGCGAATTCCTGCATCGTCCTTGCAGGCGCACATCATCGCGAGCATGCCGCCCCAGGAATTGCCGAACAGGTGGAAATCGTCGAGCCCGAGCGCATCGCGCATCGTATAGAACTCGTCGATCCACAGATCGTAGCCGTAGAAGTCGTCATCCTGGTGCGGGATGTTCGACTTGCCGCACCCGATCTGGTCGTAGAAGACGACCTGACGGCCGTAGAGGTCGGCCATGTCGCGGTAGTTCAGCAGATAGAGATGCGTATCGCCCGGACCTCCGTGGAGGATGAGCAGAGGCTTCTTCCCCGGCCGGCATTCGCCGTAGATCTCGTAGTACGTCTTGAAGCCCCGATAATCGACGTAACCGCTGCGCATTTCCGCCATGGCGCGCTCCTTCGACATGCGGCCGCGCGGTGCCGGGAATTCCCCGAAACCGCCTCGTCCGCGGCTGATGAGAATCGCCCTTGATTATACGACGCCGTACAGCCTACTCGGATGCACGCACGTTTTCGATGACCTTCTCGAGCAGTTTGTGCAGCTGAACGGCGTCTTCGGTATCCAAACCGACGCATCGGCCCATCTCGGGCGGCACGTTCATGGCCGTGGCGCGCAGGTCCCGACCTTCCTGCGTGATGGTCACGACCACCTTGCGCTCGTCCTTATCGGAACGTTCGCGCTCTATCAGGCCCTTGGCCTCCATCTTCTTGAGCAGCGGCGTCAACGTGCCCGAATCGAGGAAGAGCCGCTCGCCGAGCTCCTTCACCGTGATCGTTTCCTCTTCCCACATCACCATCATGGCGATGTACTGGGTATACGTCAGGTCGAGGTCCTTGAGCATGGGCGTGTAGCGGCGCACGACCTCCTTCGAGGCGGCGTACAGGGGAAAGCACAGCTGATTGCTCAAAAGCAGGGGGTCGAAACGACGATCGGTTTTGGAATCGCAGGTCATGACGGGCCTTTCTCGTAGGTGCTCACATACGCGGAAGGCGAGCCTTCCCGCCGAGGCCGTTCGGATCCGCTTCGCATATGGTCCCGGCGCCGGGATGCGGAAAACGGGTTAGAGAATCGCGGCGACGGCGGATGCGACGTCGCCCATCTTGGCGGTGGGCTCGAAGCGGGCGATAACCTCTCCTTTGCGGTTGATCAGGAACTTCGTGAAATTCCACTTGATGTAGGCCTTGTCGCCGAATTCCTTGTCGACCGACTTGGAGACCCTGTTCATCACGACCGCCTTCAGGCCGTTGAATCCCTCGAACGGCTTCTCGGCGGCGAGGGCGACAAAAAGAGCGGATTGGCGTTCTCGCCATTGACCTCGGTTTTTCTTGAACTGCGGGAATTCGATGCCGAATTTCATCGTGCAGAACCGATGGATCTCGTCGTCGGATTCGGGCGCCTGGTTGGCGAACTGGTTGCAGGGGAAATCGAGTATTTCGAACCCTTTGTCGCGATACTTCGCATAGAGGGCCTCGAGATCTTCGTACTGAGGGGTGAAGCCGCAGCCCGTGGCCGTGTTCACGATGAGCAGGACCTTGCCCTCGTAATCCTTCAGGGAGACCTCTGATCCGTCTTGGGCGGTGACCGTGTAATCGTAGCAGCTCATCGTGGCTCCTTCTTTCATATGCGCCGAGCGATATTTGAATTTGAAACGATTCAATTGTATGCAATTATTCTAAAGCGTCAAGCGGTTCTTGGAAATTATTCTCGCGCACCCGCACTCGTCGTCCGCCCTTCGCCGGGCATCGGCGCATCGGAAAACGGGAGCGTTCATGACCTGTGTATAATCGGGAGCATCCGGGGCGTCCGGATGCAGATCGCCACCGAATGCGCTGCAGGGTCGCGCTGCACGCGCGAGCCCGAGGCATCGCCGCACCGTGCGCAACCCGCTTCGCCATCGCATCGTCTGAAGGAGAGCCCCATGGCAGACGCAACGAACCAGGGAACGCCTTTCGATCAAGGCCAGAACGTCCCTCCGGCACCTGACGCGGTTCCCTATCCTCCTGCCGGAGCCTATGCGGCCCCTCAGCCGCAGCAGCCCTATGGGGCGGCCCCCGCCGATCCGGCATCCGCCGGATACCATGCCGCAGGCCCGGCATCGCCTTACGCGCAGGCGTACCAGCAGCCCTATGGGCAAGGCTTCAATCAGCAGCCCTGCAGCCAGGGTTTCGGTCCGCAGCCGTACGGCCAGCCGACCCCGCCGAGCGCCGGCCCTGCCCAGGAAACCGGCACCGGGCTGTTCGTCCTCAGCATCGTCGGTTTGATCCTTTCGCTCATCGCTCTCAGCATCCCGGGGCTCATCTGCGACATCGTCGCGCTCGCGAAAGCCTCGGCAGCGGAAAGGGCCGGACGCGCCACATCCAAGACGAAGCCCACCAAGATCATCGGCATCATCGGCATCGTCGTCGGCTCTGTCGTCACCGTTTTCGCGCTCGTCATGGCGCTTATCTTCGGCGCGCTCGGGGCGGCCCTCATCTCGGCCGAGCAGAGCGGCGCGCTCGACGATGCGCTCGATGAGATAACAAGCGACCTCGACGCTGATCTGAACGGCGGCGTATACGGCTCCCATTCGCCCATCCCCGCCAACGTCGATCTTCAGTGGATCGGCGGGGACGGCGTCGGATACCTCGACATCCCCGAATCCTGGATGCCCTTCCAAGACGTCACCCTGGATGAAGAGGCGGCGAGCGGCGTCATCGCCTACTGCGATCCCGACACCTCCTACGTCTCCCCTCGGTACGGCGGCGTCGAATACTCGACCATCGTGAGCATGTCCGGCTTCTACTCGAGCAAAGAGGATATGGCCGCGCAAGTCGTGTCGTACAACGAAACCCAGGGCATGTATACCGGCGTCAAACAGAGCGCGACGGTCGTCGGCGGACGTGACGCCATCATGGTCGCGTCCTCGTATATCGGAGACGATCCCGCTGACGACAAAGCCTATCGCGAGTACTTCATCGACTATGCCCGGGGCGAATGCACCTATATCTGCTTCGAGGCGTCGCCCGACGATATCGACGAGGTGTCGAGCTACGTGCAGACCTACGTTCCCTCCAAGCCCGCGAACGCGTAAGACCGCCGCATGACCGTCTATCTGACCGGGGACACCCACGGGCATTTCGAGCGCGTCGCGCGCTTCTGCGAAGCCTACGGGCTCACGTCCGACGATGTCGTGATCATCCTCGGCGATGCCGGCGTCAACTATTTCGGCGAAGGCTCGGCCCGCGACCGCGCGTCGCGCGCGCTGCTCGGCGGACTCGCCCCGACGTTCTTCTGCATCCACGGCAACCATGAGATGCGCCCGCAAAGCCTTTCCTGCTATCGCGAGGCTTCATGGCGCGGCGGCACGGTGTTCGTCGAAGATGCCTGGCCGAACCTCCTCTTCGCGAAAGACAGCGAACTGTTCGATTTCGACGGCGTGCGCGCCTTCGTCGTCGGCGGCGCCTACAGCATCGACAAGCGCACGCGTCTGAAGGCGGGTCTGCGATGGTTTTCCGACGAGCAGCCCGACGAAGCCACGAAGCGCCTGGTCGAGGAGCGGCTTGAAGAGATCGGGTGGGATGTGGACGTGATGATCACCCATACCTGCCCGTTCCATCTGGAGCCGCGCGAGGTCTTCGTCGCCGGCGTCGACCAGTCGATGGTGGACACGTCGACCGAAAAATGGCTCGACGATATCGAGCGCCGCCTTTCCTATCGACAATGGTACTGCGGACATTTCCATACATCGAAGCAGGTCGGATCGTTTCGCATCATGTTCGAGGACTGGGATGTCCTCTGGCCGCACGGCGGCATCCCGTTCGATCCGGCGCGCTACGGGGCCGCGACCGAACCGGACCGCCGCACGCCCGCCCAGCTGGCACGCGACCCTGGATATGGACGTCGATGTCGTGCGCGAGGCTCTGGCCGAGACCGACGGGCTGCACAAGGACGCCCGGGGCGCCGAGGTCTGCCGGGAAACGCGCGTCGGCACGTTCATCGGACGTCGTTTCTGGGAAAGGGCCCATCCTGAAGACTTCCCCTACGGGCAGTGCGAGTCCTGCCGCCGCTGGTTCATGAAACGCAGGCTCCGCATCGCCGATATCGAAGGCACGCCCGAGGAAGACCAGCCCCTCGTCTGCCCCGACTGTCACTTCGGCATCGGGAGGCATGCGAACTAGCGGCCCGCTACCCTCCGGCGACGGAATCGTCCCGGTCGCCGAGCCCTTCGCCGACCGCGTCCGCCACGGGCGCATCGGCCGCCGCGGTATCGGAATCCCCCTGCCCATGCGCGCGTTCGAACGTCGACACGAGCGATCGCGCCACGGAGAAGATCACGTCGCTGCCTGAGAATTCCGCCAATACCGAGACCAGCGCATGCGCCGGCAGGATCAGGTTCGCGTCGAGCAGCGCGATGGCTGCGCCCACGATGCGGGATACCGCCTCCTGCGGCGGAATGTCGCGCAAGCCCGCACGCCGCAGGACGGCGTCGCGCTCGCGTTCGGGGAAAACCTCTTCGCGGCCCATCTCGCCCATGAGCTCGCGCATCTCTTCGCGCGCAGCGCCCGCGACCGGCCCTTGGGATCCTACGGTCTGATACAGCGCCAACGCGTGGTCGAGCTTGCCGTTCTGCCAGAGCGCGAATGCGAGACGGTACTTCACGACCTGACGCTCCTCGGCGCTCACGCACACGGCGATCGCCTTGCGCAGAATCTCCTCGGACCTCTGAAATCCCCCGCCTCAACGACGGCGTTGACGAGCTCGAGATACGATCGGGCCGTAGAGGGCGACATGCTGACCAGCGCTTCCGCTCGCCCGATCGACCCCTCGGCATCGCCCATCGACCGATAGATCCGCGAGAGGTGCAGCGTGGCATCGTACACGGAATCGGGCACGTTGACGAAGCGTTCGCCGTCGTTCGACGTCATCAGCCCGACGATCTCGCGCCCGGCAAGATCCTGGCAGTACAGAGGCGTGCGTCCGTCTTCGAGATTGACCGGTGCCTGGTCGAGGATCTCTTCGAGAAGCGCGCTCGCCACGAGCGGGGAATCCTCCGCATCCTGCACGGCTTCCCAGACGCGCGCCTTCGCCAGCCGCTCCTCATCGGTTTCGAGGAATATATCCAAGTCGCGGACCTTGTCGGCATGCAGGAGGCTTTTCGCCTCTTCGGGAATGGGACGATCGTCGACGGCTATGTCGACGCGACGGGCGCCGAGATCGACGTCTATGGGATCGACGAGGCGCAGCGCTCCGGACGCATCGAAGGCGACATGGCATTCGACCGGGCGCACGAGGTTGATGAGGCTCGGAGCGTCCCAGGTCAGCTCTTCGGATGCGATCTCGTCGAGGCGAGGCCCCGTCGTGCAGACCGGCATGAACGACAGGCGGTCGAACGACATCGAGAGCTCGACCGCGTCGGTTTCGCGCGCTGCGGACCCGCTCGCGCTCACCACCGCTTTCATGATGCCGACGCTCGATGTGAAGGCGCAGGCGGCGAGCAGCGCCGAGAGCGGACCGCATAGGGCCGATCGAGCCCCAGTTTCGGTTCTCGGACACGTCGGTCCAGGTTCCGCGCGCCCCATCGCCCCGTGCGCCGGATGCGCCGTGCGACGACCGCACGAACCAGCGGTCGGGAAACGCCTCGGCATCGGGAAGCGAGCACCGTATGGCGAAGATGCCGGAGGCGGCATCGCAGTCGAATGAATATCCCATGCGAAACGGCAGCGCCAGCCTTTCGACGGCGCTCGCGAACCGCATGCGCACGTCCCATTCCCGCCCTTCGTGCAGGAATGCCCGTACAGCTCGGAAAGCCCGTAGCCCTCATCGCCCTTGCGGGCGACCTCGAGGATGCTCTGGCAGATGCTGCGGATGCAGCGCCAGTCTTCGATGCAGCACGCGCCCTCGTCGAAAAGCGATGCCATGCCCGCCCCGTCGATCGCGCGCGCCGCGAGCCCGATGAGGCGCAGGCGGTTCAGCGCCCCTTCGACCGCCAGGACGGTCGCCATCTCCTGATCATCCAGCTCGTCGTAGACATGGATCCAGGAAAGCCCGGTGAGCCAGATGAACCCGAGACGAAGATCATGCCGAGCGGCGATGGGCCTGATGCGCCGAGCGCCGGCGGCGAGAAGCGCCTCGGAGGCGTAGCGTTCGAAACCGCTGACCGAAGCGGAATCGTAGGGACGCAGCGCGAAGGGCGTCAAGCACGTCGGGCAGGGGCAGCGCCGGCGGCAGGGCATCCTCGAGGATGCCTGCGATCGTGGCCGCATCGCCCGCCTGGGACGCGCGTTCGCGCGGAAGATGCACATATGCGAGGAACGACACGCCCAGAAACGTGCGTACGTCGTAGAACCCTTGGTCGTAGGGACCGATTTCCATATAGGAATCCCGGAAGCGCAGCAGCGTGCCCGTGGCGCCGGCGCTCACTTCGTAGCCGCCGACCGGCAGCATGTCGGACCCGGCCGTCGAGCGGATGAGCACGCTGCCGTCGCCGCGGCCGACGAGTCGGACAGCACCAGATCGGGCGTGCGCGCAGGCCGCGCAGCCAGGGGCTCGTCGCACGCATAGGCGCAGTTGCCCGCGTCGAGCCAGGCCAGAAGCATGCCTTCGCGCTTGCCCGTCATCTCCATCAGATAGCCCCATCCCCCTTCGGGCTGGCGGCATCCATTCCAGACGACGGCATAGGACTTCGCCGGATCCTGACCGGGAACCGCAGGATGCTCTGGTATTTTCCCAGCACGGATAGCTTGATCGCGCGTTTGGGCATGAAGGCACCTTCTCTATGCGTCTTGGAATGCACGGATTCCCATTGTGGCAGAAATCAACCGACGATGGAAACCGGCGGGCCGCGGCCGTCCTCGCCCCGCTGCACGGCTATACTGGTTCACCACCTGCACGGAGTCGCCGCGCGGCTCAGGGGATGGCGAAACCGGCCGCAGGAAAGGCGGCTCACGCCGAGCCTGCGCGCGCCGACACGGCAGGCAGCGCCGACGTCTAGAATCGAGAAGACCTATGCCTATCACCGATTTCCTCACTAAGAACGCCGCCTTCTATCCGGACGACGTCGCGCTCGTCGAGGTGAATCCTCGGATTCGCGAGGGACGCGGAACGTCGTGGCTGGAATACGACCTGGTCGAAACCAGCCCGGCCAAGCGATATCGTCGTGAAATGACCTGGCGCGTCTTCAACGAGCATGCGAACCGCTTCTCGCATCTGCTCCTCGATGCCGGCGTCACGCGCGACAGCAAGGTGGCCATCCTGCTCATGAACAGCCTGGAGTGGCTTCCCGTCTACATGGGGACGCTCAAGAGCGGCGCCATCGCGGTTCCGCTCAACTACCGCTATGCCGCGGACGAGATCAAGTACTGCCTGGAGCTCGCCGAGGTGGACACGCTTGTGTTCGGCGAGGAATTCATCGGGCGCATCGAAGACATCGTCGACGATATCCCGCAGGTCAAGCGTCTCTATTACGTCGGCGAGCGCTGCCCTGGCTTCGCCGAGAGCTACGATGCGCGCATCGGCCACTTCACGCCCGAGGAGCCGCGCGTGCGCATCGAGGACGCCGATCTGGGCGCGATCTATTTCTCGAGCGGCACGACGGGCTTCCCGAAGGCCATTCTCCATCGGCATGCGAGCCTCGCGCGCCGCCGTCACCGAGCAGAAGCACCATGGCCAGACCCATGACGACATTTCCTCTGCATCCCGCCGCTCTATCACGTCGGCGCCAAGATGCATTGGATGGGAGGGCTGGTCAAAGGAGCGAAAGCTGTCATTCTGCGCGGCGTGCGCCCCGATTGGATCCTGCGTACCGTGTCCGAGGAGCAGTGCACGATCGTCTGGCTGCTGGTGCCGTGGGCGCAGGACATCCTGGACGCGATCGATGCCGGCGAGGTCGACCTCGACGATTACCGCCTCGACCAGTGGCGCCTCATGCATATCGGCGCGCAGCCCGTTCCGCCGAGCCTCATCAGGCGCTGGAAGTCGGTCTTCCCCCATCATCAGTACGACACCAACTACGGCCTGTCCGAAGGCATCGGACCCGGCAGCGTGCACCTCGGCGTCGAGAACATCGACCACGTGGGCGCGATCGGCAAGGCCGGATACGGCTGGCAGGCGGAAGTGCGCGCGGACGACGGCAGCGTCGTCGAAGCCGGATCGGGCGACGTGGGCGAGCTCTGCCTCAAAGGAGACGGCGTGATGGTCTGCTACTATAACGATCCGCAGGCGACCGCGGAAGCGCTGCGCGACGGCTGGCTCTACACCGGAGACATGGCCGAGGTGGACGCCGACGGGTTCATCTGGCTCGTCGACCGCCGCAAAGACGTCATCATCACCGGCGGCGAGAACATCTATCCGGTACAGATCGAGAACTACCTGCGCACCAACGACGCCGTCAAGGACGTCGCGGTCATCGGCCTGCCCGACCCGCGCCTCGGGGAAATCGCCTCCGCCGTGGTCGAGGTCAGGCCCGGCCATGCGCTTTCCGAGGACGACCTGGCGGAGTTCTGCGCCGCGCTGCCGCGCTACAAGCGTCCGCGCCGCTACATCTTCGCCGACGTGCCGCGCAACCCCACCGGCAAGATAGAGAAGCCGCTGCTCCGCAAGACCTACGGCGGCTCCGATCGTCTGGTTGAACTCGAGAACAACGAATAGGAAGGCAGATTCCATGGTCTCTCGCGTCTACGTGGAGAAGAAACCCGGGTTCGATGTCGAGGCGCGCCGGCTCGCACGCGAGCTGCGCGACATCCTCGGCATCGCGCGCCTTGAATCCGTGAGGCTCGTCAACCGCCACGATGTGGAGGGGCATCGACGAGGACCCTGTTCGCCCGCTGCGTGCCGACGGTCTTCAGCGAGCCCCCTCCGACGACGTCGCCTTCGATCTGCCTGCCCGGGAAGGCGAGACGGTCTTCGCGATCGAGCCGCTGCCGGGCCAGTTCGATCAGCGCTCCGATTCCGCGAGCGAATGCATCCAGCTCATCAGCCAAGGCGCGCGTCCCGACGTGCATGCCGCCAAGGTGCTGCTGCTCCGGGCGCGCTTACGGATGAGGACATCGCCGCCATCAAGCGTTACGCCATCAATCCCGTCGAGGCGCGCGAGGCCTCGCTCGATGAGGTCGCCACGCTGAAGGCGGCCTACCCCGAGCCCGCGCCCGTGGAGGTCGTCGAGGGTTTCACCGTATTCCGACGAGGAGCTTTCCGCGTTCATCGCCGAGCGCGGCCTTGCGATGGATGCGGCCGACATCGCGTTCTGCCGCGCGTACTTCCGCGACGAGGAGCGCCGCGATCCCACGATCGCCGAGATCCGCATGATAGACACCTACTGGTCCGACCATTGCCGCCACCACGTTCTCCACGATGCTCGACGAGGTCGCGATCGACGATGCCGCCGTGCAGAAAGCCTTCGATACGTACCTGGCCCTGCGCGCCGAACTCGGCCGCGAGAGAAAACCCCTGTGCCTGATGGACATCGGCACGATCGGCGCCCGCACCTGAAACGCACCGGGCAGCTGAAGGGCCTCGATGAGTCCGAGGAGATCAACGCCTGCACCGTGCGCGTCACCGTGGACGTGGACGGCGTCGACGAGGACTGGCTGTCCTCTTCAAGAACGAAAACGCACAACCATCCCACCGAGGTCGAGCCGTTCGGCGGCGCGGCGACCCTGCATCGGCGGCTGCATCCGCGACCCTTGTCGGGACGTTCGTACGTCTACCAGGCCATGCGCGTGACCGGCGCGGCGAATCCGCTGGCTCCCGTGTCCGATACGCTGCCGGGCAAGCTGCCCCAGCGCACGATCGTCACTGCGGCAGCGGCGGGCTATTCGTCCTACGGAAACCAGATCGGCCTCGCAACGGGCCAGGTCAACGAGCTCTATCATCCGGGATATGCTGCCAAGCGCATGGAAATCGGCGCCGTCGTGGGAGCCACCCCGGCCGACCACGTGCGCCGCGAGACCCCGCGTCCGGGAGATGCGATCATCCTGCTCGGAGGACGCACCGGCCGCGACGGCATCGGCGGCGCGACGGGCTCTTCCAAGGCGCACACCGAGGAAAGCATCGAGACCTGCGGCGCCGAAGTGCAGAAAGGCAACGCGCCCGTCGAGCGCAAGATCCAGCGCCTCTTCCGCCGCGGCGACGCCTGCCGCCTGATCAAGCGCTGCAACGACTTCGGCGCGGGCGGCGTTTCGGTCGCCGTGGGAGAGCTCGCGGACGGGCTGGACATCGATCTGGACCGCATTCCGAAGAAGTACGACGGACTCGACGGCACCGAGCTTGCCATCTCCGAAAGCCAGGAGCGCATGGCCTGCGCCGTCGCGCCGGAAGACGTGGACGAGTTCTTGGGCTATGCGGCCGAGGAGAATCTCGAGGCCACGGTCATCGCCACCGTCACCGAAGCGCCACGCGTCCGCATGACCTGGCGCGGAGATGTCATCGTCGACGTGAGCCGCGCATTTTTGAATTCCAACGGCGTTCCCAAGCACGCACGCGTCCACGTGCCCGCGCAGGGTTCCTATGCCCCCGCATGGCCGGGCGCCACCTTCGCCGAAACGCATGGGGTCGGTCGTGCGCGATTTGAACGTCTGCTCGAACAAGGGGCTTTCCGAACGCTTCGACTCCACGATCGGCGCAGCCACGGTGCTCATGCCCTTCGGCGGCATCCGTCAGCTCACGCCCGCGAACGCCATGGTCGCGAAGCTGCCCGTCGACGGAGAGACGACCACCTGCTCGGGCATGGCCTGGGGCTACAACCCCTATCTATCCGAAGCGAACCAGTTCGCGGGCGCGTATCTGGCCGTCGTCGAAAGCGTGAGCAAGCTCGTCTCGGCCGGCTTCTCGCGCGCACGCACGTACCTGACCTTCCAGGAATACTTCGGCAGCCTGCGCGATGTGCCCGAGCGCTGGGGCAAGCCCGTCGCTTCGCTTCTTGGCGCGCTCATGGCCCAGATCGATCTGGGCGTCGGCTCCATCGGCGGCAAGGACTCCATGTCCGGCAGCTTCGAGGCGCTCGACGTCCCGCCGACGCTCGTGAGCTTCGCCACCGCATGCGGGAAGATCGGCACGGTCACGTCGCCTGAATTCAAGGGCGCAGGGCACCGCGTCGTCGCATCGCGCCCGCATACCGTGCAGACGGCCTGACGCCCGAGACGGACAGCCTGATCGCCGTCCTCGACGCCGTCGAAGCCCCTGATCGCGAACGGCGGCGCGCTCGCCGTCGGCACGGCGGGATACGGATGCGGCGCGGAAGCCCTCTTCAAGATGACGCTCGGCAACGCGATCGGGCCTCGAGGCCGCAGAGGATTCGATGCGGGCAGCCTGTTCGTTCCCGCGTACGGCACCTTCTACGTCGAGCTCGCCGAAGGCGCCGATGCGCCCTGAGAACGGAGGGTTCATGGTCGCCGAGGTCGGCACGACGACCGCAGCGTACGAGATCGCCACGAACGAAGGCGTCGTTGATCTCGCCGATCTGCAGGAAGTCTGGGAACGTCCGCTGGAGAGCGTCTTTCCCTACCGCGGCGCAGGAGACGCGGTCGAGGCCGTGAGCTTCCGGCCTGCAGCGCCCCGTGCACGCACGACGGCCGGCACGGTCGCGAAGCCGCGCGTCATCATCCCCGTGTTTCCCGGCAACAACTGCGAGTTCGACACCGCTCGCGCATTCGAGCGCGCCGGAGCCGAGGCGCACACGCTCATCATCAACAACCTTACGCCCGAACGCGTCGCCGAAAGCACGCGCGCGCTCGTCGAGGAGATTTCCAAAAGCCAGATCGTCGCGATCCCTCGGCGGATTCTCAGGCGGCGATGAGCCCTGACGGATCGGCGAAATTCATCACCGCGTTCTTCCGCGCGCCGGAAGTGACCGAAGCGGTGCGGGACCCTGCTGCAGAGGCGCGACGGCCTGATGCTCGGCATCTGCAACGGCTTCCAGGCCTCGTGAAGCTCGGGCTCGTGCCCTCGGCGACATCCGCGCCATGGACGCCGCATGTCCGACCCTCACGTTCAACGAGATCGGCCGCCACCAGTCGCGCATCGCGCGCACCCGCATCGCGTCGACCTTGAGCCCCTGGCTTTCCCGATGCGAGGTAGGGCGACGTGACACGGTGGCCGTCAGCCACGGCGAGGGCGCTTCACGGCGCCCGCACGTGATCGAGGACCTTGTCGCAGCGGGACAGGTCGCGACGCAGTACGTCGGCCTCGACGGTATGCCATCCATGGATCTGGATGCGAACCCTAACGGCTCGCTCATGGCGATCGAGGGGATCACGAGTCCCGACGGACGCGTGTTCGGCAAGATGGGTCATTCGGAGCGGTTCGGCGCAGGCACGTACCTGAACATTCCCGACCGCACCTTCCAGCCTGTCATCGAGGGAGGCGTGCGCTACTCACCGACTAGATCCGGGCGATGCCGCATCGCGCTTTCTCGCGATGCGCTCCAGAACCCGTCGACCGATCGAATGCGGCCCTGATGCTCGGGAGATCGAGCGTCGGGGCCGCATCCTTTCGAAGCATGGCGTTTCATTTTCTCCTGTTCCGCCCCCACGATGCCTGGTGCGATTCCCGTACCGAACGATCAATTGATTCCAACAGCCCATACACTTCCTAGCAATCATTCATCAGGCGAAACGTAGAACCTAGCAATTATGTATAGCCTGTGCGTTCACAGAACCTTCATACATTGCTATAATTGTCGCGATGCGATGCAGGTAAGCAGGAATCAAGGGGAGAGGATTCATTATGTTTCGCACGCAAAGGGGGAAGAAGACGGCCATCGTCGTCTCCGTCGCCGCAGCTCTGTGCCTCGTCGTCGGCATCGTAGGATGCACGCCCGAAAGACGATGCGCCCGAGGCGAGCAGAACCCGCCGCCACCGGCGGCACCACGATGGAGCGGCTGGTCGCCGCTGCGCCTACGACCGTTCCCGAAGCCGACGAGTTCGGCATCATCGAATCCGAGTCTTGGGCCGACCAGTATCCCAATCAGTACAACACGTTCGTCGGCAACGAAGCGAACAAATGGCCCGAAGGCAAGCACAACTACGACGATAACGAGCACTATCCCGAAATCGTCACGCTCGGCAAGGGCTACGGCTACGCCAACTTCTTCACCGAGGCCGGCGGCCATACGTATTCCCTGTACACCGTCGCCAACAACGGCCGCGTGAGCGTGGATAAGACGAAGGCCCAGTGCCTCGCCTGCAAGACGCCGCTCATCCACGCCGAGGTGCAGAAGATGGGCGATTCGGCCTGGACGCGTCCGATGTATGACGTGCTGGACACCTACACCGAAGGCATTTCCTGCGCGAACTGCCACGTGAACGACGATCCGACGCAGTTCAACGCCATGCGCGCCGACTGGGTCCGCGCGATGGGGCCGGACTACACGGACAAGAACAAGCGCAGCGCCGTGTGCGGCCAGTGCCACTGCGACTACTCCATGGACGCGAAGACCGGAACCCCGACGAGTCCGTATGACGGCGGCCTGCGACCATGACGCCCGATCAGGCGCTCAAATGGTACGACGACAACGGATACGTCGACTGGACGTACGAATCCACCGGGCGAAGATGATCGCCGTGCGTCACCCGAATACGAGTACAACTTCGGCGGAAGCCAGAGCCCGATGGTCAAGATGGGTTACGAATGCGCCGACTGCCACATGCCTATCCAGACCGCCGACGACGGCACTGCCTACACGAGCCACTACTGGCAGAGCCCCCTCGACAACGAGGAGATGCTCGCCAAGTGCAACACCTGCCATAAGGATCTGAAGAGCGAGATCAAGGGCATTCAGGACGATATCGACGGCCGCACGCACCAGATCGGCATGCGCTGCGCCAACTTCATCAAGAACTTCGAGGCCGCCATCGACGAAGGAAGCCTCAGCGACGACGACGTTGCCCGCCTGCAGCAGATTCAGCGCGAAGCGGCGTTTTACTGGAACTCCGCGGCTGCCGAGAACAGCGAGGGCGCGCATAATCCCGAGCTGTACACGAGCGTGCTCGACAGCGCCGACAAGCTCCTCGACGAGGGCGACCAGATCCTAGGCGTCGCCTCGAGCGCCGATAAGTTCGTGAGCGAGTACAACCCGGACAATCCCAAGGACGCGGCGAACTATCCGTTCCCGGCATTCGAAGGCGTCTACGTGTACTACACCGCCGAGCAGGCAGCGAAGTAACGTGAACCGAGATCCGATTCTCGATGACGCGGGAAGGGGACTTCGGCCCCCTTCCCTTTCAATGCGCTCAATGGACGCAATGCACCCGCTGAACGCGGAGGGGCATCCGATGCGAGGCGAACCGCGGCTCTGTCGGCGTGCAGTTAGACGAAGCGAACGAAGATCGCTCGCCAGAATGGATCCCGAAGGAACTCATCCGCAACGAGCTTCCTTCTTACCGGCCCTGGCGCCCGATGCCCATCGGATGCCAGGGCTTTCTTCGCCGGAACGCTTCGGAGAAACTTATGCGGGAACGTAGCGGCGGATGCCTTCGGAATCGAAGTCGAAGCGCACAAGGCCTTCGCCGACCAGATGGTCGAGGACGGCGAACCCCTCGGCTGCGACGCAGACCCGGATGCTGAACGGCACGCGCGTCCAATCGAGCGATCCGACGCTCCATACCATATCGAAGATGATGCTGCGCGCCGTTGATCCGGGGTGGCTCCGCACGACCTCGAAGGCGTTTTCCGCACGCTGCATATGATGGTCGATCAAAAACCGGATGCGCTCGTCAATGCCCTGCGGGTCGGCATCCTGGAAACGCCCTTCGCTCCCCTTCGGCAGACCGAGCGCCTCGAGAGGCGTGATCGGCCCGTGCGCATAGAGAAGCCGATGGAGCCCCAGTCCCTGCACGCGTCGCAGCCCCGCGATATAGCCCGCAAGCGCGGAGGCGTCGGCGAAATCGATACCAATGACCGGATTCAGCACGAACAGCACCGTGTCTCCGCCGATCATGCACCGGCTTTCGAATTCGAAAAGCGATGTATGCCCCGTCGTATGACCGGGCGTCTCCACCGCATCGAACGTGTAGCGCCCGACCGTCAGCGCATCACCGCCCCGCACGCGGCGCACAGGGCCGCGCCGCGTCGATTTCATAGCCCGCGTAGGGGAAAGGTCCGTTCGATCCCGCTGCGAAACGTCTCGAGAACCCTCCCTCGAAGAACCTCCTGCGAAGGCCTTGGGAATAATCCTTCGATGCCTGCATGCGCGCGATATCGATGTTCAGGCCGCTCACATGCACGGGAACGCCCTTCGGGACCACGTCCTCGAGAAGGCCGGCATGGTCGAGGTGCAGATGTGTGAGAAACACTTTGGTGCGCGTCCAGTCGACGCCCTAGTTCCCGGAGCGCCGAGCGCATCGCCTCCTGCGCCCCGTCCGCATCCCTCGACCCACGAGGGATGCCGCCGACGTCGACGATGAGGAACTCGCCGGAGTCCCGCACGACGAAGCAGTTCGTGAACCCGGTGACCACCCGGGAAAACGGAACGCGGACCAGAAAGATATCGGGGTTCGCATGGACCTGCGGCGAATGGTTCATCGACGTCCTTCGAGAAGGTCGAGCAAGGTGTCGGGATCCTGCGCGAACATGGCGAGGCGACCGTCCGATTCGGTCATGAATCCCTCGCGCACGATCGTCGCATGCAGAGTCTCGAGCGTATCGTAGAATCCACCGACATCTCAGCACGCCGACAGGCTTCTTCTCCGTCGCGATCTTCTGGTTGGCAAGCTCGCTGTACAGCTCGTCGAGCGTGCCATAGGATCCGGGCAACGCCGCGAACGCGTCCGCGCGCTGCGACATGAACGCCTTGCGTTCGGAAAAGGTCGGCCGCATCGATCAGGTCGTCGCAAGGAAAACGCGGGGCGCCCCGAAATGCGCCGAGCCCCGACGGCACGACGCCGACGACGCGGCCGCCCGCATCATGAACCGCGCGGGCGACGACGCCCATGAGCCCGGTATCGTATCCGCCGAACACGAGCGCGATGGCCTCTGAGCGGCCATGGCCTGCCCGAATGAGCATGCGGCCGAACTATACGGCTCGCCGATGGATGAGCCGGAACCGCAGAAGACGCAGATGTTCACAATGCCTCGTTTCACTCGTCGCGCACGACCCGCATTGTAGCCAATGAGAACCGCGCACGCCCCCGACGCCATCGCGAATACACCGGCGGCTTTCCCAGGAAGAACGATGGTGGATTGCAGGCCGAGCCGAACGCTTCGGGTTTTTGCCGGATTCAGTCGAACGCGTCCGCTATGTGCGCCGCATGCGCCGCGTCTGCCGTCAGTCGATGCGGAATCGGGCCGGACCCTGCTCGTAGATGTCGTTCCCGGCCGAATCGATCGCGACGATGCAAGGATAGTCTTCCACGACCAGCCGGCGAACCGCCTCCGGACCGAGCTCGTCGTAGGCCACGACCTCGCATTCCCGCACCGAAGACGCTATGACGGCCGCAGCGCCTCCGATCGAGGCGAAATAGACGACGTTGTTCTTCACCATGCAATCGACGACCTCGCGCGAGCGAGGACCCTTCCCCACCATGCCCTTGAGGCCGGCCCGCTCGATCATCGTCGGCGCGAACGCGTCCATGCGTCCCGATGTCGTCGGGCCGCACGACCCGATCACATGGCCCGGCTTGGTCGGCGTAGGCCCTGCGTAATAGATCACCTGGCCATGGAAGTCGACAGGCAGGCTTTCGCCACGCGCGATGCGCTCGCACATGATCTTATGCGCGGCGTCGCGGCCGGTATAGATGACGCCCGAGATGCTGACCATGTCGCCGCAATGCAGGCTGCGCACGACGTCGTCGGTCAGCGGGGTTTCGATATGTCGCACATCGGTCATCGCCGAGCCTCCATCGATCGCGTCCCTCCTACAGCACGACTTGCCGATGACGGGCGGCGGACAGTTCAGCGTCACACCCACCGGCAGCGTCGCGATATGCGTCGGGTAGGTTTTCGATATGCACGGCCAGGGCGGTGGTGCGGGCCGAAAATCCTGCGGGCCGATGCCGGTCCGATTGATGGCATCGAGCAGCTCCTGCTCAAGCCGCGCATACGCCGGATTCGGGTTCGGCGCGCCCACCTCGCGGCGAAGCGCCTGCTTGGAAAGCAGCAGCGCCTTTGTCGGCATTTCCGCCGATGCCGATGCCGACGATGGTCGGGGGCATGGGTTTCCTCCCGCCTCGACGACGGCCTGCAGCACGAAGTCCTTGACGCCCGCAAGCCCCTCCGCCGGCTTGAGCATCTTCAGACGCGACATATTTTTCGGAACCGGCGCCCTTCGGCATGAGCGTCAGCGTGAGGGAATCTCCGGGAACGAGCCGCGTGTAGATGATGGCGGGCGTATTGTCGCCGGCGTTGCGCCGATCGAACAACGGGTCGATCACGGTTGATTTCCGCAGGTACCCGTCTGCATAGCCTGGCGATCCCTGCGTTCACCGCATCCTCGAACGAGCCGCCTACGATATGGACGTCCTGTCCGACCTCGGCGAACACGATGGCCATACCCGTATCCTGGCACATAGGCACGCCCTGCTCGCGCGCGATTTCGAAATTGCGGCAGACCTTGTCCATCGCATATTTTCCGAACGCAGATTCCTCCTGCTCGGCGGCGGCACGCAGCGCGGCCTCGACGTCCTTCGGAAGGTCGCATGCGGCTTCGATCGACATGCGCGCGATTTTCCCGAGCGATGGTATCGACCGAAACCTCTTCATGACGCCCCCTTCTATCTGCCGGAGACGAAGGGCCCTCATCGAGTTGAGAATGGCCAGCAGGCCACGCCCACATCGCCGAAGACCGCGAGCCATATCGTCGCGATGCCGATGAACGGCAGCGCAAGGATCATGATAACTCACCTTGACGCCGATGGCGAAGATGATGTTCCTGCCAAACGATGGCCATGGTCTTGCGAGCGATCGTGACCGTGCGCGCGATATTCGACGGCTTTGTCGTCCATGAGCACGACGTCGGCCGCCTCGATGGCGGCGTCGGAACCCATGGCGCCCATCGCGATGCCGACATCGGAACGCATGAGCACCGGCGCGTCGTTGATGCTGTCGCCGACGAAGGCGAGCGTTCCTCACGATGCCCGAAGCGCGCGCTGAAACGCTTGGAAGAGGCCTTGCCGGAAGCAGGGCCCGAAGCGTTCGCCGCATCGTTGCGCGCCATCAGACGCTCGACCCGCGAAACCTTGTCGCCCGGCATGAGCTGCGCATGGAATTCATCGATGCCGAGACGATCCGCAACCGCGGCGGCGACTTCCTCGCGATCGCCCGTCAGCATGACGATGCGTTTCACGCCCACCGCATGCAGATCGCGCACGGCGGCCTCGGCGTCGTCTTTCAGCACGTCGGCGATGACGATGTGCCCGATATGACGTCCGTCGAGCGCGACGTAGAGGATGGTCCCGACGAGCTCGCAGTTCTTGAAGTCGATGCCTTCCGCCTCCATGAGCTTGTCGTTTCCGACGAGCACCGCGTGAGAATCGATATCGGTCGCGATGCCCATGCCGCTGCGTTCCTCGACGCGCGCGATCTGGTCGCGGTCTATCACGCCGCTATAGCTCGCCTTGACGGACAGCGCGATCGGATGGTCGGAATACGCCTCGGCATGCGCCGCATAGGACAGCACCAGATCGGGTGCAACGCCTTCGGCCGTGTGCACGGCGACCACGTTGAACGTGCCGTTCGTGAGCGTGCCGGTCTTGTCGAAGACGACCGTCTCCGCCGCCGCGAGCGCTTCCAGGTAGACCGAGCCCTTCACCATGATGCCGGCGCGCGATGCGGCGCCGATGCCGCTGAAGAACGAGAGCGGCACGCTGATGACCAGGGCGCAGGGACAGCTGACGACGAGGAAGATGAGCGCGCCCTTGATGCTGTCGGTCCACGACTGCCCGAAGAGCACCGGGGAGACGAACGCGATGATGGCCGCCAACCCCACGACGATGGGCGTGTAGTAGCGGGCGAAGCGCGTGATGAAGGCCTCGGTGCGGCCTTTTCTCGCTCGCCTCGACGAGCTCGAGGATGCGCGAAACCGTGGATTGGTCGAACGGCTTGGTCGCACGCACGGTGAGAACCCCCGTCATATTGACGCAGCCGCTCACGACCGCGACGCCCGCCTCGACGACGCGCGGCACCGATTCCCCGTCAGCGCGGATGTATCCAGCTGAGACGCCCTGTCGACGACGATGCCGTCCAGGGGATGCGCTCGCCCGGCTTCACGACGATCTCGTCGCCGATGGCGACCTCGTACGGATCGACCTGCACGAGGTCGCCGTCACGCATGATGTTCGCGTAATCAGGGGCGATATCCATCATCTCGGTGATGGACCTGCGCGTGCGACCGACCGCGTATTCCTCGAAGAATTCGCCTACCTGGTAGAACAGCATGACCGCAGCGCCTTCGGCCATATGCGGCTCGGCCTCGGGGAAGAAGACGAGGGCGAACGCGCCGATCGTGGCGATGGACATGAGCAGGTTCTCATCGAACGGCTGGCCGTGCGTGATGCCGTGAACCGCCCGCCCCAGCACGTCATAGCCGGCGATGAGGTATGGCACGAGGAAGAGGCCGAATTGGATCCAAAGGCCATGTTCGCCTTCGACCAGGCCGGTGTGCGCAATGATCTCCACCACGATGAATATCGCGAGGGCCGCGCCCACGCGTGCGAGCATCTTCTTCTGCTTATGCGTCATGCGTCATACCTCGTTTGAGCATCATGCTCGGACAAGCGCCCGAAGCGGTCGCCTTGGCAGCGACGAACCCAGGAAGTCGACGACGCCGGTTCCTCCATGCAAGCCGTCAGCCTGAAGCGACCAGGCATCTTCATGCCGACAGCCACCGAATGCCGAAACTCTGCGTTAGACGAGAACCGTGCAGTCGGGCTCGATATCGCCAAAGATCTTGACGGACTTGTCCAGGATGTCGTCGAATCGATCGTCGACCGCGTCCAGCGTGAACTTCTGGAACATGAAGTTGACCTTCGCGTCGTTCACGCCTTCGAGCTGATTGATCTTGTCCTGGATCTTGGCGGCGCAGTTCGCGCAGATTTCGCCTTCGAGCTTCAGCGATCTTACGCATATGGATCTTCCTTCCCCGCACGAACGCCCCTGCGGACGTCCGCCCTCGAACTTCGTACGTTCCGAGCGAGAGCGGCTATTCGCAGATATGCGTCAAGCCTTGCGAAAGCATCGTGTAGACATGGTCGTCCGACAGCGAGTAGATGATCTGCTTGCCGTCGCGCTGGAACTTCACCAGATGCGCCTGCTTTGAGCAGCCGCAGCTGATGCGACGCGGCGCTTTGCGAAACGCCCACGACCGATGCCAGATCGGCGACGCAAAGATCGGTCTCCATCAGCGCATACAGAATCTTGATGCGCGTGGTGTCGGCGAATACCTTGAACAGGTCCGCAAGGTCGTAGAGCATCTCTTCGTCAAGCGTCTCGCCCGCTTCGATGCCTTCAAGCCCTTCGCTCATGGCCCCTCCGCATTCTCGTAACTACATATGAGCATTTGTTCATATGATAATCTCAGTATACGAGCACGGCGATCCCTGTCAATGGAAAATTCTCGACGCATCGAATATTCGCCATGATGGCCAGCCGAGCGCGACCCGAGCCGATACGCTACCCTGAATGCGCGAAGTCGTGTGCGGCGTGCAGCACGCCGCACGCGCCCGGACCGAACGGCCATGAAGGAACGGAATGAAGCTCAACCAGCTTAGATACCTCATCCAGATCGTCCGCAGCGGATCGATCAATCGTGCGGCGCAAGCCCTCTATATAAGCCAGCCCACCCTCCTCGAAGACGGTCGAGGATCTGGAAGCCGAAATGGGCATCGTCATCTTTACCCGCACGAGCCGCGGCGTCACGCTCACTGAGGACGGCATGCGGTTCCTGTCCCATGCCCGCCAGGTGGTCGAGCAGGCCGACGTGCTCGAAAGCCCTGTACAAAAGGCGGAACGTCCCAGCGGCGCGTGTTCGCCATATCGTCGCAGCACTACGCCTCGTCGTGAACGCCTCGTCAACCTGGTCAGGGAATACGGCGAGGAACGCTACGAGTTCTCGCTGCGCGAGGGGCGCACGCACGATATCGTCGAAGACGTGCGGCTCGCTCGCAGCGAGCTGGGCGTCATCTATCTGAGCTCGTTCAACGCCGATGTGATCACGCGCATCCTCGGCAATGCCGACCTCGCCTTCACCGAACTCTTCACAGCGCATCCGCACGTCTTCGTCAGCAGGCGCAATCCGCTTTCGAGGCGCGCTTCCATCACGCTCGACGAGCTGCGCGCCTATCCGCGCTTGAGCCACGAGCAGGGCGTCGAGAATTCGTTCTACTTCGCCGAAGAGATGCACATCACCGAAGACAGCCCGAAGGCCATCGTCGTTTCGGATCGCGCAACGCTGTTCAACCTGCTTATCGGGCTGGACGGCTACACGATTTCGAGCGGCATCCTCTCAAGCGACCTGAACGGCACCGACATCGTGGCCGTGCCGCTCGAATCCGACGAGATCATGCGCATCGGCTACATCTCGCCCGAGGACGCCCCCTCAGCCCGATGGCGAAGCGCGCACTCGAGCATCTGGACGCCTATATGCGCGCCTACGATCCGAAGAATGCCTAGGCAGGATTTCTGAATCGAGTTTCCATGACCTCGAAAAACCGGAGTCTCTTGCGTACCTCGATAGGATTCTTTATGCGGAGAACACCGGTACCGAACTTCTCGAGATATCCAAGGCGAAAGAACGCTTCGGCAAGCAACGGGTTTCTGAGCACCGATACACGACCCGCAAGGTACTCTTCCTCCGACAAGCCGATCGGCAAACCTCCCGAAGAGGAAGCCTCGACGCGATCGAACATTACGTTTATCGGATATCCGAATCTAACGGCATCCGTTCATCGCACCTCTGTATAACGCATGCAACGTAAATGCAACGAAAACGTTTGTGTTGCATTTGCGTCTGCAACAGCATGATGCAAATCTCTGAAAATCCTTCCACGCAGGAATATGATTCGATTCATTCTTTATCCATGCCATGAAATGCACCTGCGTTCAGATGGCGAAGCGCTCCCATCGAGCATCTGGACGCCTCCATGCGCGCCGACGGCACCAAGAACGTTTGAGAAGATCACCGATCCTACGGCGGACTCGGCACCTGCTTCGCCAACATCCATGCATCTCGAAGCGGGGACCCTCATCTTCGTCGGCGGACCAAGCGAACGCCACCGTCATCGACGCGATCCTCCCGCCGTGGCAGGGCGTCGTCGCACCGGCGAGCGGGCACGTGAGCGTGCACGAGGCGGACGCTATAGAGCGCAACGGGCACAAGGTGATCGAGCTGCCGAAACATCTGGAAAGATCACCGCTGCGCAGGTGGAAGAGGTTGCGGAATCCTGGGAAGCCGATGCCAATCGCGAGCACATGGTCATGCCCGGCTGGTATACGTGTCGCAGCCCTCGGAATACGGGCACGCTGTACTCGCGTTCCGAACTCGAGGCGCTTTCGAGACCGCGCACGCGCACGGAATGAGGCTCTTCATCGACGGCGCCCGGCTGGCTTACGCACTCGCTGCGTCTAACAAACGATGCGACGCTCGAAGGCCTGGCGCGCCTTTGCGACGCGTTCTGCATCGGCGGCACCAAGCGCGGCGCCTTGTTCGGCGAAGCCGTCGTCGTGCCCGACCCGAATATCATCCCTCGCTTTTTCACGCAGATAAAGCAGCATGGCGCCCTGCTCGCCAAGGGCCGGATCCTCGGTATCCAGTTCGAAGTGCTGTTCGAGGACGGCCTGTACGAGCGCATCGGCAAGCCTGCCGTAGAGCAGGCGAACCGCATACGAGAGGCGCTCGCGTCCCGCGGCGCCGAGCTTCGCTTCGGGTCGACGACGAACCAGACGTCTCATGGCGGTGAAGGATTCTCGCTAGGCGCCCTCTCCGCCTATGTCGAATACGGCTTCTGGGAGAAGCCCGACGATGACCGCACGGTCATACGCTTCGCGACGAGCTGGGCGTCCGCATCGGATAACGTGGATGCGCCGATCGGCCTCATCGAAGGGACCGACTTCGAAACATAAAACGCCGTCTAGAGTCTAGAGCAAAGAGCTCGAATATCCTCGATCCGCTCGGCTGCCGCTTCCCTTCGGCCATTGCGCGCTTTGCTTAGCAGCTCGAATAAAAAGAGTTGAACGCCACGCCAGGCCGTTCGACAATGCGCTCCTAAAATCCTTGACACACGGATATCGGTAGGGAAAGAGGCGCGATCGAACCGTGGCCGAATTCGAGCGCGACGCAGAAGAAGATTCTCGCGGTCGCGCGAAGAATTCCTCGAGCATGGTTTCAAGGGCGCGTCGCTTCGTGCCATCGTGAAGAAGGCAGGTTCACCCAAGGCGCCTTCTACGGATACTACCCGAGCAAAGAGGCGCTGTTCGAAGCCCTTGCCGGACCCGCTGCCGATAACCTGATCGATCAGTTCAAAGCGGCCCAGGATGCGCACTTCGACCTCATACCCGACGATCGCGCGGCGGAAAGCCGCAGCCTGTCGACGGAATACCTCCTGCATTTCGTGAACTACGTCTACGACAACTTCGATGCGTTCAAGCTGGTGCTGTGCTGCTCGGACGACACCCGTTTCTCCTCCCTACGTGCACGACTTGGTAGAGCTTGACGTGAGCCAGACCGAACGTTACTACGGCCGGCTTCGCGAGTAGGGGAAGATCGAAGGCGAGGTCGACCATGACCTGCACCACATGATCACGAGCGCCTACTTCACGGCGGTGATTCGAGACCGTCGTCCACGATATGACGCGCGAACGGGCCCTCGAATACGTCCAACAGCTGGCCGCATTCTTCAACAGCGGATGGGAAGGGCTGATCAGACTCACGTAGCACGCGCCGACCGTCCATACCCGAAAGAAAGGACCCCGCATGAACGATGGCAGATGGACGATCAGGGACGTCATCTCCACGGTACTCATCAGCATGCTGATGATCGTCATCCAGATCGCGATCAACCTCGTGTGCATGCCCAACGACTTCGTGAGCATGGTGCTGTCGACGTCGTTCTCCGCGTTCGCATGCGGCGTGGTGTACGTGCTCTTGGCGACGCGCATGGGCAAGCACGGCTGCACGCTCATATACGCCACCATGGCGGGATGGGATCTCGTCACCACCCCGCCAGGCGATCTTTCGGCATTTCTATCCAAGATGCACGCGCCCGTAGCCCTCATCCTGGGAGTGCTCGTCGTGTTCCGCTTCTTCCCCACCATGGCCTCCGAGCTCTCGAGCATCGTGCGGTCCATGCGCAACCGATCCCTCACCGCTCCTGCCCGCATGATCGCCCACCCCGCCTCAAGCGGCGAATACGTCATCGTGCCTCTTATGCTGCGGTGCCTGCAGATAGCCGACCAGCTCACCGTATCGGCCATCGCGCGCGGGCGCGGAAAGAAACGGCATTCGAAGCAGCTATTACGGGCGGCCGTGCGAAGCACGGGATGCGATCTGGCTTGCCGTCTGGATGGCGGGAACCGCCCTGTTCTTGCTCGTGATCGGAGCAAAGCCGTGATCCGTCTCCACCGCATCACGTTCCGATACGAAGGCGGCGTCGACATAGACCTGCATGTACCCCAAGGCGCGTGCGTGGTGCTCTGCGGCGCATCGGGTTGCGGGAAAACCACGCTGACGCGGCTGATGAACGGCCTTGCACCCCGCTTCTACCGAGGAAGGCTCGAAGGATCGGTCGCGGACGTAATGGTTGAGGGCAAAAGAGTGCCCTGACGTCCCTTCATGGGAGACGAGCGCACACGTGGGCAGCGTGTTCCAAGACCCTAAGAGCCAGTTCTTCTCATCCGAGCTGCCTGGAGGGTAGCCTTCGCCTGCGAGAACTTGGGAATGGATCAGAACGAGGTGCGTCGCCGCACCGATGCCGCCATCGCCGAGCTCGAACTCGATTACATCCGCGACCATCCGCTCGATGCGCTTTCGAACGGCGAGAAGCAGCGGGTCGCCATCGCCTCGGTCTGCGCCCCCGGCGCCGAAAAACCCTCGTATTCGACGAACCCTACCGCGAACCTGGACACCGAGGGCGCACGCCAGCTCGCACGCATCGTGAAGCGTTTCAAGAATGAAGGATTCACCCAGGTCATCGCCGAGCATCGCCTCGCCTGGCTCGACGGCGTGGCCGATCGCTACGTCTATCTCGAGAACGGACGCATCCGGGCGGAATTCACGCCCGATGAGATGCGCTCGATGGACGAGGGAGGACGTCGGCAGCGCTGCTCGCCATCGCCTGCGCCCCTGCTTTCGAATCGCGACGTGCTCATCTTCGACGAGCCGACGAGCGGGCTCGACGGCACGAACATGGAAATCATCGCGCATGAGCTTGCCGCAGCCGCACGCACGGGCAGAAGCATCCTGGTCATCACGCATGACAGCGAGTTCATGGTCGCATGCTGCGACAGCGGGTATGCCTCGACGACCTTTGATGCGGCCGATACCCGCCGGCATTCCTCCCATTCGCCGAGTGTCTGCGCTCTCGTTTTCTTCGATTCTCCCTTTCAGAAGCTTGCGATGCGATTTCTGAAAGGACTCGATTCCATACGATAGGCAAGGCGTACGCCGACATATCCCAGGATTGCGGATGCTATGCATGCATGGGACGCTCCCGTGCGTCGAAGTCGATGCGCGCTTCGAACGTGCGGTCGGCCTGGGAAACGCTGAGGCGCCAGCCCGCATGCGCGAAAATGCGCGTGGCGACCCGCAGGCCCAGCCCTGCCCCCTCATGCGTGGACGATTCCCCGTCCCGCACGCTGTTCACCAGCGTGATCGTCGCAGCACGCATGCCGCATGCGCCGTCTTCGGCGCGCGAACACGCGATGCGCACGGCGCCCCGAGCGACTCCATGGTTCCTGATATTGCCGAACAGGTTGTCGAAGGCGCGCGCAATCGCACGGGGGTCCGCCTGCACGGAAAGCCCTTCGAGGCATTCCATTCCGCTTTACCTGAACCTCCATGCCGATGCTTCGAAGCTCGAAAACCCCTCCTCGATGCGCGCGCCTATGAGCGAGCGGCAATCGCATTCCTCGAGCAAGCGGGTCGAGGAATCGGCATCGTGGGAGAGGAAGCGCTCGAACAGCTCGTCGGATATCTCCTTGACGCGATAGGCCTTCTGCCTGCTGCTTTCCAGATAGCGCTTTTCATCTTGCTCCGACGTGCATCTGCCCATGGCCAGGATGTCCAGATAGCCTATCAATGACGTGAGCGGGCTGCGCAGGTCGTGCGACATCGAGGCGATGAGCTCGTAGTCGCGCCGACGCGCCGCATCCTCATCGGTCTGGCGGGTCAGGACGGCCTTGCGCATATCGTCGATGCTGCGGGCCAACTCGCCCAGCTCGTCATCTCCTGAACGGAGATCGGATAGTCCAGGTCGCCGCCCTCCAGGATATGGACCTCGTCGTTAAGCGTTCCGATGGAGCGCGTCTTGCGAAACACCAGCAGCACGAGCACCAGCGCGAAAGCCGCGGTCGCCAGAGCGCCGGACGCCGCGGTCGCGGCCAGTTCGTCGCCCATCGCGTAGTATTCGTAGAACATGGCCTCGCCTTCGCCGTCGGAGAAACGCACGTCGAAGGTCTTCTGCCACTGCATCGAATCGCCGCCGGGTATATCCAGGGATGCCAGATTCTCGTCCATGGTGGAGTCGTACAGGATACGATCGTCGCCGTAGACCTGCAGCATCACATACCGCTCGCGGGACACCCAGTCATCGAGCGCCGCCTTGTCCGAACGCGAGACGTCGTGCTCGTCGATGTAGTCTTGCAACGAATCCGCTGCGCGCGCAAGGCGCTGCTCCTGGGCGGCCGGCGTATCGACGATGGATGAGATTCCCCAGTTCGCAAGGGTCTTGGCACCGAAAAACACCCCCGCCCCCACGGCGAGCGCGATCGCTACGTAAGCGATGAGCCGGTAGGCCAGCTTGTTCATCGGATTAGTCAATGGTGTATCCCCGCCCCCATGCCGTGCGCACGATCTGCGGATCGCGAGGATCGGCTTCGAGCTTCTTGCGCAGGTTCTTTATGTGCGCCATGACGGTGTTGTTCGATTGGGGAAGGTACATGCTGCGCCACACGTTCTCGTACAGCTCGCGCGCAGACACGACGCGGCCTCTGTTGCGGGCGAGGGCGAGCAGGACCTCGTATTCCAGGTCGGTGAGCGCCACAGGCGTCCCGCCTTTGCTCACGCGACGCGCGCGTGTGTCGATGAGCACCGGTCCTGCCTGGATCGTTTCCCCCGTCTGCGCGCCCTGGGCCGAGCCGTACTGACGGTAGCGGCGCAGCATGGCCTTCACACGAGCCAGAAGCTCGGGCGTCGAAAAGGGTTTGACCAGGTAGTCATCGCCTCCCGCGGCAAGGCCGGCCACCTTGTCGGCATCCTGCGAGCGAGCGGTCAGAAACAGGATGGGCGCGTTGCTGGACAAGCGGAGACGCTCGCACACCTCCAAACCCGAGGCCTTGGGCATCATCACATCGAGAATGGCCAGGTCGAAAGGATGCCGCGCAAGAGCGAGCGCTTCCAGGCCGTCGCGCGGCATCCACCCGATACCCCTCGCTCGCAAGCAAGACGCTCACGACCTCGAGGATATCGGGGTCGTCGTCGGCAAGCAGGATGCGTGCCTGGTGCTGTGCCTGGGGCGGTTCCTTCATGCACTCCTCTGATCCTCAGAACGTTCGCGCGCCTTGGGCGGATGAACCCGGCTGAAATCCCATTCTAGGCGTTCTGCGCCATGACCATTCTCGGCGTGCTTCCGTCACTTCGTGCTCTCTCCGTAGGAATCGCAGCGATCCATGAATATGCCGTAGCCCTGCTCCTCCATCTTGTCGAGAGGGATGAACCGCAGGGCGGCGCTGTCGATGCAGTAGCGCAGACCGCCCGCCTTGGCGGGACCGTCGGTGAAGACGTGGCCCAGATGCGAATCCCCGACGCGGCTGCGCACCTCGGTACGCATCAGACCGTGGGACCTATCGGTCTTCTCCACGATGACGTCGGGATCGATGGGCGCCGTGAAGCTGGGCCATCCGCATCCCGATTCGAACTTGTCTTCAGAAGAGAACAGGGGCTCGCCCGTCACCACGTCCACGTAGATGCCCGGCTCTTTGTTGTCGAAATAATCACCGGTGAAGGCGCGTTCGGTCCCGTCGCGCTGGGTGATGTCGTACTGCGCGTCGGTCAGCATGCGGGCGATCTCATCATCGTCCGGACGGCTGAACGCGGCTTCGTTCACGCGCACGCGTCCGTTCTCGTCCCTTGTAGCCATAGGGTTCGGCCCCATCGGCGCCGGATTCGAGCTTCACGTCATCCAAGCTGCTGAAATCGATATGGCAGTAGCCGTTCGGGTTCTTCTTGAGGTAGTCCTGATGATAGTCTTCGGCTTCGCACCAGGCGCCGAGCGGCTCCAGCTCGGTGACGACATCCCGATCGTACTGAGCGCGCACGTCGTCGAACACCTTCTCGATGGCGGCGCGATCATCCTCATCGACGTAATACACGCCGGTGCGGTACTGGCTGCCGCGGTCGTTGCCCTGCTTGTTCACGCTGGTGGGATCGATGATCTTGAAGTACTGGCGCACCAGCGTGTCCAGGCTCACGATCTTGGGGTCGTACGAGACGTGCACGGTCTCCGCATAGCCGGTGGTGTCGGTGCACACTTTCTCGTAGCTGGGATGGGCGACGTTCGCGTCGCCGTTGGCGTATCCGGAGACGACATCGGCCACGCCGGGAATGCGGGAGAAGTATTCCTCCACGCCCCAGAAGCAGCCTCCGGCGAAGTAGATGTCATGCAGGTTGTCGTAGTCGATGTTCACGTCTGCCTCCTTGATCGTATCGGTAGGGGTTTTCGGATGAGACGCCTTTCATGCCGTGCGAATCCGTCGCCTTGCTCAGATAGCTCTGGGCATCGCATCCGCTCAGCATGGCGGTTGCGAAGAGGGCGGCGCATACAAGGGCGGCGAAGGCGCGTATGCGGGTTCGTGCATTCATGACCTGATCCTTTCCGATCCTTGCGCAGGGGCGATGCGGCGATGGAAGAATGGTGGTTGCGACGAACGTAAACGAGGGTCGCATCGTCCCGCTTGCATCGTTGCGCGCAAAGCTATTCAAGCTGCGAGATCATCTTCTCCAGTTCCTGCGGTTTGATATCTCCCGTGCGCGTCTGCACCATACTGCCCTGGCTGTCCAGGAACACCGAAGTGGGCAGCGCCCGCACGCCGAATGCGCTGAACAGCTGCGCCTGGCCGTCCATCAGGATATCGAAGTCAAGACCCTGCTCCTGAGCCCAGCGCGCGAACTCGTCTTGGCTCATCTCTCCCGACAGCCCCGGGGCCACGACCGTGACGACATGCACGTCTCCGGCCTCTTCATGCTGCGCGGCCAGGGCCTTCAGATTATCGAGGCCGCTTACGCAGGTCGGGCACCAGCTGGCCCAGAACTTAGGTAGACGGCTTGCCTGCGTAGTCGGCAAGCTCATGCGTTTCTCCGTGCGCATCCTGGAGCTTGACATGGCGCCAGCCGTCCTGCCGGCCTGCTGATCGCTCTTGGCTCCAGAGCCGGTCTCGGTCGTGGCGTCGTCTTTCGAGGCGGTATCGGATTTCATATCGTCCATCCCCTCGTCGGCGGACTGTTCCTGCGCGGCGTCATCCATGGAGGTGGAGCGCGCGGAAAGATCGTGCACCTGGGTGAAGATCATCCAGAGACCCATGATGGCGATAAGCGCGCCGCCGATGCGCTGGATGGTGGGAAGATAGCGGTTCAGCGAACGCACGCGGCCGATGAGCGCGTTCGAAGCGAGGGTGATGATCAAAAACGGGATGCTCATGCCGAGCGAATATACCAGCGTGAGCGCGGCGCCCGCCGCAGCGGTGCCCTGCTGCGCCGCCAGCGCCAGGACGGAGCCGAGGATAGGGCCTATGCAGGGCGTCCAGCCGAACGAGAAGCCGAGTCCCAGCAGAAAGGCGCCTGCGACCGTGCGGACGTTCAGCTTGCTGGTATCGAAGCGTTTCTCCCGCTGCAGCAGAGAATCTGGATCAATCCGGAAAGGTGCAGGCCGAAGATGAAGATGACGACGCCGCAGGCGATGGCGACGTAACCGTTGCTGAGCGCGTGCCCTACGGCGCCGGCCCCCAGGCCGAGGACGAGGAACGTGGCCGAGATGCCCAGCACGAACGCGATCGTCCGCGTCGCGCGTTGCACGCCGCCGAGCTCCTGGTCGTTCGCGTCGGACGTGAGCAGTCCGATGTAGACGGGAAGCAGGGGCAATATGCAGGGTGAGAAGAAGGACAGCAGTCCTGCGACGAAACGTCGCGCCTATGATGCCGGTTTCCATGGGGTCTCCTGATCAGCGTTTGCGAGCATTGTTTTCCGGCATGATATCCCGACTTTCGTCGCCAGCGTCTCTATTAGGACCCCGGTTTCAGAATTCTTCAGGAAGCCCATTCCGATTCTCTTGAGGCCGTTGTCTGGATGCACCGAGGCTCCATCGACAGGATGCATGAGGTCGAACCTGCTATGATTTCCTGAACTGTTCGCGGAAAGCCGGTAAACGGACTGCGTTGATGTTCGGGCCAGAAGAGGAATCGCAATGGATTACACGAGGATGAATGCAGCCGCGATCGACTCTTCAACGGCAGCGGCCATTTCGTCACTCTTTTTCTAGCTCTTGGCGACGATAACGAATTCGATCTCGGCGAAGGAACCGCTCAACTGATTCTTTTCGAAAACCCGGCCTATCGCTCCGACATATACCTCTCGACTTCGTCGGGTGTGAGTTCTCCGCACCTGCGTGCCCGCATAGTCCCGATATTCATCCATGATGAAGGCAGGCGATAGGGACGCGCACGACTTCCCTCTGCTCTTCTTCAGGTACGACCGCAGATCCTCGACGTCCGCGAAGATCTTGTACGAAAGCCTGCCGCGCTCCCCCGCTATCTCGTAAATGCCGCACGGTTTCTTCATGCTGTAGTCGGCGGTGCGCAGGTACAGCTTCGCGATCTCAAAGCGACTTGAAAGGGAAGTTCCACCGCTGCAGTCCGCGATGAGGATCGTGCTCGATGCATATGCACCTGCCGCACGTCCCGCAGATGTACTGCGTGTGGTTCTCCAGACAGTCCCGCGGATTCAGCAGCGGGGTCGCCCTGCTCTCATCGACATAGCACTCTTCGCACATTCGAACGCTCCTTCCCCTTTTCGTCATACAGCTATTCTACCTGCAGTTTTTCATATATTCGACACCCGCCGCGACGCAGCGCCATGCCTTCCGTAGTTTCTTTCAGTATTGATATAGATAATTTCATATCTATGTATCAAATTTAAATATTAGTGAATAGCAAAACCACGGTGATAGGATTCTCCGCATCGAACAACCGGCTCGTGAAGGAGAGACCCATGACCATCGCATACGATAAGAAAAACCCCGCACCGATTCGACGTGGTCGGCAGCTTCCTGCGCCCTGCAGCGCTGTGTCGCGCGCGCGCCGACTTCGAGGCGGGAACGATCTCCGATCCGAACTCACGGCCGTCGAGGACGACGCGATCCGCGACCCTGGTCGCAAAACAGAAGGCGGCCGGTCTCGGCGTCATCACCGACGGCGAATTCCGTCGCGCGACCTGGCACCTCGACTTCATGTGGGATTCGCGGGCATCAGCACAGCAAGACCGAGACCGGCCTGCCTTTTCCATGGCGAAACGGCGAAGATCGACGACACCCATGCGACCGGTAAGATCAGGCTCGAGGCGAGCATCCCTTCATCGAGCACTTCCGCTTCGTTCAGGCGCTCGAAGACGAAAAACGTCGTGGCAAAGCTTACGATTCCCGCACCCGCGCAGTTCCTCGCACAGCTCGTCCTGCCCTTCAACCGCGCGCATACCGAGGAATTCTACGAGAACGACGCACAAGTTGAACATGATCTGGTGACCGGATACGAAGCCTTCCTCAAGCAGGCTTTCGATGCGGGCTGCCGAAACATCCAGTTCGACGACTGCAGCTGGGGCATGCTCTGCGACGAGAAGGCCGAGGCCTTCTTCGGTAGCGACGCCGAGGGGCTCAAGCGTACGCAGGAGCAGTTCCTCTCCGTCAATAACCGCGTCCTCGACGCCCGCCCCGAAGGTCTGACCATCAACACGCACGTCTGCCGTGGCAACTACCACTCCACGTATGCATCCTCCGGCGGATACGAAGCCGTTGCCTCCACCTTCTTCGCCCGCGAACACGCAGATGCCTTCTTCCTCGAGTACGACGACGAGCGTTCCGGCGGCTTCGCCCCGCTCGCCCAGATTCAGCCCGGGACGAAGGTCGTGCTCGGCCTCATCACCACGAAGAGCTCTGAGCTCGAGGATAAGGAGCAGGTGATCGCCCGTATCCGCGAAGCGGCCACCTACGATGCCGCTGGAAGACCTCTGCCTTTCTCCCGCAATGCGGTTTCGCATCCTGCGAAATCGGCAACAAAGCTGACCGAAGACGAGCAGTGGGCCAAGGTCGCGCTCGTGCGCGAGATCGCCGAGGAGGTCTGGGGCTGAGGATCCGATCCGGGGTTCCGCTCCGCCGCCCGTGCAGCGCGGAACTCCGCTGCCCTGCTCATGGGACGGCGGAGTGAAGGCAGAAACCCTTTGTGCGCCTTGCGAATGAAGGCGCTGGCGAATCGTCGTCGGCGCCTTCATTCGTTTACCGATCCGTTTCGATTTCCGCACGCATCGTTCTCCATGCTAAAATGAATTATTTGAAACCAATCGCGTTTTCCGCCCGCGCACTTCGGCGCATGGCCCGTCTCATCGCCACGCCTGTGCTGCCCCTATGCGCCCGCGCACCGCACCGCCGGATTCCCATCGCCGGCCGCCAGCAAGGAGATAGACCCGTGCAGACCGAACACGATCTTTACATAGACGAGACCAAGGAACGCGTGAAGCATTACTTCAGGTGGATCGAATTCACGCATTCGTCCACAAAGGCCGCAGGCGTCATGCTCGTCGCCGCGATTCTCGCGCTCATCGTGGCGAATTCGCCGATCTACGACGCCTTCCTTGGGTTCTGGCATGCTCACCTGACCTTCGGATTCGGCGAGAACGTGCGCTCGATGACGCTCGCGCATTTCATCAACGATGTGCTCATGGCCATATTCTTCCTGCTCGTAGGCCTTGAGATCAAATACGAGATGACGGTCGGCGAGCTCACGAACATCCGTCAGGCGATCCTGCCGATCATGGCGGCGGCCGGCGGCGTGGTCGCACCCATCCTCATCTTCGTCGCCTTCAACTTCGGCACCGCCACGGCAAGCGGCTGGGGCATCCCCACCGCCACCGACATCGCGTTCGCCCCTAGGCGTCCTTTCGCTGCTCGGCGATTGCATCCCTCAGGCGTGCGCGTATTCCTGAGCACGCTCGCCGTGGCCGACGACATCATCGCCATCCTGATCCTGGCCATCTTCTACGGGACGGTCGCCGAGCATCCCGTGGCTCGGAGCGGCGGCGCTCGTCATGATCGCGCTCATCGCGCTCAACAAGCGGCATGTATATGCGCTCGCCCCCTATATCGCGCTCGGCGTGGTGCTGTGGTACTGCATCTTCTCGTCGGGCATCCACTCGACGATCGCCGGCGTGCTGCTCGCCTCGCGATCCCCTCCGGATCGCACGTGAACCTGCATACGTTCGCCGACTGGAGCGGGCGGAAGGTGGAACAGGCCCGCGAGAGCTTCGCTCCTGAAACGCCCGTCATCGCGCAAGGCGATTATCTGAAAAGCCGTAGCCGAGCTCTCAAAGGTGGCAAAACAGGTCATTCCGCCCGCCGTACGTCTTGAGAAATACCTCTATCCCTTGGGTATATTTCCTGATCCTGCCCTTGTTTGCGCTCACGAACGCCGATGTGCGCCTCGTCGACGGCACGCTTGGCAACGTATTCGCGAGCCCCGTGCTCTACGGCGTGTTCTTCGGCCTGCTCGTCGGCAAGCCCGCCGGCATCCTGGCCATGACCCTTATCACGGTGAAATCCGGGCTGGCCGGCCTGCCGTCCGGCGCGCGCGTGGCGCATATGGTGGGCGCTGCGCTGCTCGGCGGCATCGGCTTCACGATGGCGATCTTCGTCGCGAACCTCGCGTTCGTCGACCCGGTGGCCGTGACCATCGCGAAGGTGGGCATCCTATCCGCATCGCTCATCGCCGGCGTGGCCGGATTCCTGCTGCTGCTCTTCGTCAGCCGAAAAGACGCGCAGGATGACAGCTGTAAGACGGATAATCTCGCGGAGACGACAGCGTGATCGAGTTCGATGGCAGCCGCCCTTGACACGACGGCCGTTGCCGACCGCCATTCGCAACCCGCATGCAGGGCATTCCTTTAACAGAAAGGGTCCCTATGAATCATTGCATACGCGTGGCCTCGACGCCCGAGGTCTTCCTGATCGACGTCCCCTACCCGAACGTCATCACGCGCGGCATCGAACTGCTACGTCGTCAAAGACGGCGACGACCGCCTGGTCGTCGATCTGGGCGCACCGTCCGATGAAGGGTATGCGTACCTGATGGCCGCGTTCGACGAGCTGGACATCGACCCTTCGTGCGCGCGATACTTCCTCACGCATCTTCATATGGACCATGCCGGCCTCGTCGATCGCGTCGTTCCCGCAGATGCCCCGCTCTATCTCTCGCGCATCGATTTCGAAGCAGCGCGTTCCAGCGAACCGACCTGTTCGTGCGGCAGCTGGAAGACCGCATTCGCGCCGAGGGAGCATCCGAGAGCTACATGAGGGAAGCAGCGGCCCAGGACTCGCGCATGACTGCTGGATATCGCCTGAACGCAACCTGCGCTTCGTCGGTGAGGGCGACATGATCGATGTCGGACGCTTTTTCGCTGCACGTGGTGGAAAACGCCGGGCCACACGCAGGGGCATCTGACGCTGTTCGAACCCGAAAGCCGCGTCCACTTCGGCGGCGACCACATCCTTTTCGTGCTTTTCGCCCGGACTTCGTTTCTCGGTTTCCGACCCGAACACCCTGCAAAACTACCTGGACAGCCTCCGCAAGGTTCAAGATCTGCGGGTATCGCGCCTGTTCCATTCGCACGGCGAGATCGAAGACGGCGTGAACGAGCGTATCGACTGGTTGATCGACCATCGCCACCGGCGCGTCGAACAGACGTGGGAGGCGATCAAGGAACGCCCCGGCATCACGGGAACGCAGGCGATCCGCCTCGTCCCTTGGAACACGCGCGGTAAATCCTGGGATGAAACGCCTATCCTGCTCAAGCAATGCATTTTGGAAAACGGCATGGTCGTGCTCGATCATCTGGTCAACGAGAGGCGTATCGCGCGACGCGTCGATGGGACGGGCGCATTCCGCTACGAACCTGCGTAGCGCGCTATAATCGCGAGCATCGCACGCTGCACGCATTCGGAATCGCACGACTTCGCCACGCGAAGGATGATTCGCTGGAAGTTCGTACGCCTTCGGACGCATCCGCATCCCTCCGCGATGACGCGGTTCGCGAAATGGGCTCGTCATTACGCGCAATCGACCAGGAGATACCATGTCCGCAGACGAAGACGCAACCTCTCGCATAGAGCGCCTGATCGGGCCCGAGGGCGTCGAGGCGCTCGCTGCGGCCACGGTCATGGTCATCGGTATCGGCGGCGTCGGCTCGAACTGCGCCGAGGCGCTCGCGCGCGGCGGCGTCGGGACATTTCATCCTCGTCGACCATGACGTGGTGGAGCCGAGCAACCTCAATCGCCAGGCCGTCGCCTGGCAGCATTCCCTCGGGCCGAAGAAGACCGAGGTCATGCGCGATATGATCGCCGACATCAATCCTACGGCGACGGTCGAGGTCGTCGATGCGTTCGTGCTGGAGGAAAATGTCGACGCCATCGTGAGCGACTACGCGCTGCGCGCCGATTACGTCGTGGACGCGATCGATACCGTTTCGACGAAGCTCGCTCTTGCGCAAGCCGCGCAGGAGCATGGATTCTGGCTGGTCAGCGCCATGGGAGGCGGCAATAAGCTGCACCCTGAATTCCTGCGGTTCGCCGATATCAACGACACGTTCAACTGCCGCATGTCGCGCATCATGCGCAAAGAATGCCGTAAACGCGGCATCCGCCGCCTGCGCGTCCTCTTTTCGACCGAGGAGGCGCGCGCCGCGACGACGCCTGAAGGTCAAGAGCGCGGGCAGCGCGGCGGGCTGGGCACGATGCCGTATTTCCCGCCCATCATGGGCCAGATGATAGCCGGCGAGGTCATCCGCACCATTGTCGGGCTTGAAGGCTAGCCGCCTCGCGCTCCTTCAGGGAATCAGTGAAACCCTTGTCGCCCCCCAGAATGATGATGCGGATAAGCTCCTCTGGGGAAAATCGGTTCTTTCCTGCACGACATCCGACATGAAAGCCGCCTCATCGATGTCTTGATGTCTTATGCATCCACATGCTTCACGTACATCATGCACTTCAGGGTAAAAGGCTCCCTTGGCGCCCTCCATCACGACATCGCGCTCTACCGCGCGCATGAAGCCGCGGTGCTCGTAGAACTGATAGGGTGCAGGCATCGTCGGTTCGCAGGAACATATCCATTCCCGCGCAAGCGCGCTCGAAGGCGGCGAGCAGCTTGGTGCCGACGCCCTTTCCCTTGCAGGCGGGATCGATCGCAAAAAACACCAGCTCGACATCGAGTTCAGAACGAAGCGACGCCTTCATGGCGCGGTTCGCCGCATCGTATGCATCTTCCCGAGACGCGGAAGGCGAAAACCTCTCCAGTAACTTGAACAGACGCTGAAAAAAGGCGAATCGTGAATCGCGATAAGGGAGCGGCCGTCCCTTGAAACATCCGAACAAAAAGCCGACGAGCCTATCATCCCTGATACGCGCCGATAAGGTAGTTCGAACGCGCGAGAGCCTCCCGTATGACATACTTCTCGTATATCCAGCGTTCAAGCGCGTTCTCGACATAGCGGTCAAGATGCATGCCCTCCATGGCGAAGCGCGCGGCCACTGCACGGTCGTCGATATTGAATTCCCTGATGACGACATCTTTCGTCATGATATCGCCGTCCATGTTCTCCATCCGTCGCCTCCCTTTCGCCCCGAACTGCCTGACGCAATGCGACTGGTCGGATCGACCCCTCTTCGCGCACGGGAATACCCTGCTGTTAGGCTCTGACGTGCTGATGCAGTCTATCGATCCCCCTTCGCGCACGGGAATACCTTGACGCTAACCATTCACGCTCGCTCGCTGGATCGGCCCTCTCTTCGCGCACGGGAATACCAAGATTATCTTATCCCAGCCGCCATAAGATCGCCCCACCCGCAGCACACCGTAATTCTTGACATGAACAGGGTGCGGGACAAAGCCGATGCCGTCATGTCCCTGGCTATGCCCTCAACCATACCTTCGGTCATATTCTCAAGCATTCCCTCGGGTGAACGGACCTCTCGATCGGCTACAAGATCCGTGAGGCGCGCAGCGTAGCATTCCCTTGGATGAACGGGCCTTTCTTCGTCGACCCTATGTCGGCCCCGCAGATCCAACCTAAAAAGTCGACGTTATAAAAGACGGCGATCCGCGCAAGACGCGCGAGATCGAAAAACCGACATCCATGCTTGAAGCGCGCGAATGCAACGCCAATAATGCCTTTCAGCATGCATTTCGGTAATGCCGAAAGGAGCGGAAATGGTCGATATTCTTCCCAGCCTCTTCGACATGCATTGTCACCTGGACTTCTGGAAGGACCCTGCACGCATTGCGCATGAGGCAGAGGCGCTCGGAATCGGAGCCTTCACCGCAACCGTTTCCCCTGCGGCATACGAATCGGCGCGCAAGACGCTCGCCCCGTGCAGGAACGTGCACATCGGAGCAGGCATGCATCCTTGGTGGGTAGCCGACGGGCGCGTGACGTATGAGGATGTCGAGGCGTCCGCCGACCTGGCGCGCGAGACGCGTTTCATAGGCGAGATAGGCCTCGACTTCGGGAAGAGATGCCTCGAGGGAAGCATCGCGACCGACAGCGAGACGGCGGCAGGTGGAAGGTACCGACGCCCCGCAACCGTCGAGGAAGTGAAAGCCCTGCAGGTCGAAGCGTTCTCCCGCGTCCTTAAGGTCTGCACGACCGAAGGAGGCCGCGTCCTCTCCATCCATGCGGTGAAGAGCGCTGATACGGTGCTCGACCTGCTCGAACGCATGCATGCAATCGAGTCGTGCACATGCATCCTGCATTGGTTCAGCGGATCGTCGCAGGGAACTCGCGCGCGCGATCAAGCTCGGATGCCGGTTCTCGTTCGGTACCCGATCGCTTGCGACGCGCAAAGGTCGAGAATACGTTAAAGCCGTACCGATAACCCAGCTGCTGCTGGAAACCGACTGGCCGCCTGCCGCCGGATACGAAGGATCGGCCGACGAATGGATCGCCGACCTTCGGCGCGCCGCAGAGGGCATCGCGGCCCTACGCGGCGAGGACGCGCTTGGGAGGATTACGGAATCGAGCCGAAGGCTGCTCGGCGTGTAGCGATCGACCGCGTATCGAAAGCTGACGTCAGGAAGTTCCGTCAGGGCGGTCGCCGCCTGAACCCTTCATTTTCGCAAACGCACGGCAGGACATCTTCCAAAAAAATCAGAGCTTAACGAAAAACGCGTACTTCGCCTCGTACTGCCAAAAATATAAACGCTTAGGGGGTATAGGAACCAAGGTTCAAGTCAGAGTCTCATGAAACAGGATGATTTCAACCACTACATCTTGTGCCTATCTCAATACAAGCTTTGATATTGATTCATGCGAAAGCCTTGCCCGCAAATTCGACTTGCAAAATCCCCCTAAGCACTGATTTCTTGTCAGTTGGGGGTGAATCTGTGCGCACGCATTTCGACAGTCACGCAAAACCCCTGGATGAAATCAGAAGCGATCGCTTGATAGAGCCTGACAAACCCCCTGAGCGAAGGGACCAAGCGAACCCTCGGGCGGAACTGGACAAGCTCTTGGGCGGAATCGGACAATCTTCTGGACGAGGTCAAGCGAGCCTCTGGGGAAAACCAAGCGGGATCTTGAACAAAACCGGATGAACCCTGGACAAGGTCAAGAGCCTCCAGAGAAACCAGATGCAAGTCCTGATAGAACCGCAAAACCCCGGGTTGAGCCAAGAGGAGTACCTTTAGACAAAACCAAGCGAGCCCCTGGACGAGTTCAAGCGGGCTCAGCACTCCACGCACTATCGCGAAACGATGCAGCAAATATCCAGAGCGCGTCGGGATGAGTTTACGGTTCGTAACGTTTTTTCCCGTCTCTGCCATCCCGCAACTACGGTGAGAGTCGAACAAGGAGTCGATATGAGCCGTTCATTTCAAAATACTCGTCGAGGTCCGCCATCGGGTCTCAGCCGATCGGGTTCCGACCACCAAGGCCCAGCCGATCGGGTTCCGCCGACCGAGCTCCCGGCTGGCTGGGTCCCTCGACTGGTCGGATTCCAGCCAGTCCCGATCGGATTTCAGCCAGTCAGGTCTCGGCCGACGCGTCGCCCGACATCGAAAAGCAACCCGAACCCGAGCGAAAAGGCATTTTCACCGGAATATCTCCGGTCCAGATCGCAGCAACGGCTCTCGCTGCTCTGACCTCGATGTTCTTCTCATCGATCATCGGCTTTACAGGGTCGGTCATCGGTGTCGCGCTCGGCTCCATCGTGTCGACCGTATCGACGCAGGTATACAAGAACACCATCGCAAAGTCGGCCGACAAGGTTAAAGAGAAGGCGACGGGTGTCTTCGGCCCCGACGGGAAAACCGAGGTTCTACCCGGAGTCGGCCTGACAGAAAGCGATCCGGCCGAAACCGTGGCAACCGCACGCAGTCCCTATGCGAGCACCCTGCGAACCCCCGGCGTGCACGGCACGCAGGGCGCGCAAGAGACCCGCGACGCACAGGGCACGAAGGTCCTCCGCGGCATGCAAGACGCCTACGACGCGCAGCGTACGAGTCCTCCATGGTGAAAGCGGTGCAATGCCATCCTCCGACACCCTTGACTCCGCACTGCCTCACATGGAGCGAAGCGCTGCCCAATCCCACAGCGCGCGGACGGCAGCCCTCCGCGCAACCAGAATAAGCCGCGCCAATCGGGCGAAAACGGAACGAGGCGTCGTGATCGTCGCTATCGCATCAGGGCTTATCGCCATCGCTCTTTCGGCTTTCATCATCTTCGCCGTGACGGAAGGCAGGGGCATCGGGAGAAATCGAGCGTGTCCGACGCCGTCTTCGGCACTGCAAGCGACACGCCGGCAACCGAACAGTCCGATACCGGCAGCTCGAACAGCCAGTCCGATTCCAGGGTTCCGACACGGACAAGCAATCCACGACGAACGACGATTCATCGTCGACGAAGACGGGAAGCAACGCCGACTCGACCGCGGATTCGAACTCGAATGCCTCGTCCAGCAACAAAAACGGATCTTCCGCAGACGCCTCGAGCGGCGCAGGCGATGCCGATGCCGGATCCAACGGTTCATCCGAGACGAACGGTTCGGACTCTTCGGGCTCGATCAGAACGCGTCGAACGGCAACGGTTCCGGCTCGTCGTCTCCCTCGACCGACTCGAACGGCTCATCGGCATCGTCGAACGAAGCCGCCTCCGGCCAAAATGCAACCGGCAACTCGAGCTCGTCCCAAAGCGATACCGCCTCGAGAGCATAGAAGAGACGGAAAGCCAAACGCATCGGGCTTTTCCAGATAGCGGCCGAAGCCTTCCGCCACTATCACCTGCATTCTAACGCGCAAGACATTATCAATGGTCTTGTGCGTCCATCGCGTGCAAGTTGTCGATGCCGCCTTCGGGATTGAACACATTCGTGCCGCAGCCCGATGATCTTGCGTATCCATTGCGGGCGAATTGTCGGGCAGCGATTTTATTTTTCGTATTCGTCTTAATGAGTTGTCAATACACGTTGAAGCGGGCAATTCGGCTCTTGGGAAAAACTCCCTGAGCGGCATCGTCCCAGGAGTTCCTTCTTCAACGCGGCCGTCCCCCTTTTTTAGATCGACCACGCCTCGGAAAGCTTCTGCAGCCGCGTCATGCGCGCGAAAAGACCGTCTTCCCGCGCGCGCAGCTCGGCCGGCGTTCCCTGCTCGACCACACGGCCCTCCTTCAGGACAACCACCTTGTCGGCATTCTCGACCGTGCGCATGCGATGCGCGATGACGAGCACGGTCTTGTCTGCGATCAGTCGCGAAAGCGCCTGCTGGACCTGCGTCTCGTTCTCTACGTCAAGCGACGCCGTAGCCTCGTCGAGCAGCAGGATGGGAGCGTCCTCGAGCAGCGCGCGGGCGATGGAGATGCGCTGGCGCTCGCCGCCCGAGAGCGGGCACCGTTCTCGCCGATGGGCGTATCGTATCCCTGAGGCAGCTGGCTCACGAAATCATCGCAGTTCGCAGCACGTGCGGCAGCCAGCACTTCTTCGTCGGTGGCGTCGCGCCGACCCAGACGGATATTCCCCATGATGCTGTCGTCGAAGAGCACGACGTCCTGGAACACCATGGAGTAATCGCCGAGCAGCACCTCGGGTTCGACGGTCTGGATATCCACGCCGCCTACCTCGATGGTGCCGGAATCGGCATCCCAGAGGCGCGCAGCCAGGCGCGCGCAGGTCGACTTGCCCGAACCTGACGGACCGACGAGCGCCGTAACCTCGCCCTCCTTCGCCGTGAACGACACGCTCTCGAGCACCGTGTCCGTATCGTATCCGAAGCTCACATCCGTGAACGCGATGTCATGGCCCGAAGGCGCGAAGGATTCCTTCCCGCCCGCGATAGGCTCGTCGTAGATGCTCTGCAGGCGCGTCGCCGACACCTCCGAGTAGAAGACCTCGGCAATGAGAGCCAGCGCCTGATCGAACGGCCCGTAGATACGCGTCACGACCAGGAAGAACGCGAAGAGCGTCATGAACCCGATCTGTCCTGTCGCGATGAGCGAGGCGCCCACGAGCACCGTCGACGCGATGCCGAGGCGCATGATGGCCGCGGCGGCATTGATGAACATGCCCGACATGAGCTCGGTACGCACCATCTTGCGCTCGTGGTCGTCGATCATGCCGAAGAGCCCGGAAAGATAGCGCTTCTCCTGATTGGTCGCGCGGATCTCACGCGCGTTCTCGAGCATCTCCTGAAGGCCCTCGGCCACGCGCACGCCTGCGATGCGCACCTCGGACTGCTTGCTCGCAACCTTCCGATGCGTGCCGAACAGCAGGGCAAAGGCCACGGGCACGCCCCAGAGCGCGGCGAGAGCCAGCCGCCAATCGAACGCAAGAAGCCCGACGGCGACGATCGCCGTGGAAATATAGGCGCCGTAGAGATACCCGAGCACGTGCGACCAGACATGTTCGAGCGTCGCCACATCGCCCATCAGGACTTCCGTCAGATCGGCAAGCTCATGACGGCCGAAGAACGAAAGCGGAGGCGACGCAGGCGCTCGGCGATCGACAGGCGCTTCGCCTCCACCTCTCCGTAGACGCTGCTGTAGGTCGCGCCGTACTGCTTGAAGTGCGCGAAGAACGATACGGCCAGGAACGCGACAAGCCCGACGGCGTACGGGACGATGCCCGGAAGATCGCCTCCTCCCGACAGATGGTCCATGAGCTGCTTCATGAGCAGATACAGAAACATGATGCCGCCCATATCGACCAGATTGACGACGACAGTCCAGAACGTACCGCGACGCGCGATGGCGACGCCGGAATCGGTAAGCGCGTACGTATGCTTGAATTTTTCCCCGAACAGCATCTACGACACCTCCTTTCCGACTTTCCAGTCAATCGCGGTGCAGAAGTCCTTCCACATGCGCGCATACAGCCCACCTGCGCGGACGAGCTCGTCATGCGTTCCCGACTCGACCGCACGCCCGCGATCGAGCACCACGATGCCGTCGGCATGGGCGACGCTCGAGAGGCGATGGGCGACCATGATGACCGTCCGGCCTTCGGCCAAACGCTCGATCGCCTTCTGGATAAGCGCCTCGTTCTCGGGATCGGCGAAGGCCGTGGCCTCGTCCAACACGACGATGGGGGAATCCTTGAGGATGGCGCGCGCCAGGGCGATCCGCTGCTGCTCGCCTCCGGACAGATGCACGCCTTCGGATCCCACCTGGGTTTCCAGGCCTTGGGGAAGCTTTGCTACGATATCGGCGCACTGCGCCGCCTCGAGCGCTTCCTCCACCTGGGCGCGCGTGGCGCCCGGACGCGCGATGGCCACGTTGTCGAAGACGCTCATGCGGAAGAGCCGATCGTTCTGGAATGCGAAGGACACGAGGGCCATCAGCTCATGCGGATCGATGTCGCGCACGTCCACGCCGCCGACGAGCACCTGGCCCTCATCGACGTCCCAGAATCGGGGAATGAGGCTCGCAGCGGTCGTCTTCCCGCCGCCCGACGGTCCGACCAGCGCGAACGTCGAAGACGCCGGAACCTTGAAGGAAATCCCGTCGATCGCCGGGGCTATCGGCGCCCGCATATGAGAACCTCGCATCGCGGAACTCTATCGAGAAGTCCGCCGGACGCTGCGGATGCTCTGGAACGGACATCTCAGGAGCCGCCATGACCTCCTCGATGCGCGAAAGCGAATCGCCTGCGGTGTTCAGCCCGTTCGCCGCGAACATCACGCGCGCGAGCGCCGTCGAGATGATGCCCGAAAACACCGCATAGAAAGCGAAGTCGCAGATGAATCCTGGAAGATCGACGGCGGCGGGGCCAGCAGGACCACCACCGGCACCAGCAGCGCGAAGACGCCCTCGGTGACCGTGAGGTTTATGCTCTGCGGGATGCGGCAGATCTTTCCCTCGAAGTACTGGGCCTTCTCGCTATAGGTCTCGATCGCGCGGCGGAACGCGGCGAACGAATAGACCGTCTGCTGGAATATCTTCACGACGGGAATGCCGCGCACGTATTCGGTGCCGGCCTTTCCCAGATCCTCGAGCGAGGCTTGGAATTCAGCGATCACCCGAGCGCGGTCGCCGCCCATCATGGACATCATGCGGGACGACCGATACGACGGCTGCCATCAGGCACGCAAGCCCCATGCGCCAATCGAAGGCGAGAAGCAGGACGACCATGCCGACGAATAGCACGATCGTGCCCACGATGTCGGCGAGATTGTGGGCGAGCATCGTCTCGGTCGCGGCGGCCGATCCGTCGATGCGGCGGCGCAGCGATCCCGATGCATGCGTATCGAAATACCGAGACTGGTCTTCATCAGATGCTCGGCGCATTGCTTGCGCATACTGGACGCGGTCCTGAACGCTGCAAGATGCGTGCACATGAGCCCGAGGAAATACACGACCAGGCCGCCTATGGCGAAGCCGAACGCGATCCAGCCGTACTGGACGACGTTCGTCGCAGCCGCCCAATCAGGCGCCACCTGAATCAAATCCCGAGCCGCAAGCCAAATGGCGACATAGGGAACCATGCTCGCCACCATGGATGCGCCGGAGAGCGCACACCCGAGGAACGTAAGGCGCTTATAAGGTCCGGCGAAGGCGAGCAGCCTGGTCAGAACCCCCTTCTGCGCTTCCTTTCCTTTCGACATGCTGTTCCTTCCTTCCACATGCGGGTCCTATTTTGTTAAAGTAGTCTAACTATTGAAAGAAGATGCGCGCCGCCTCATTCTGCAAGACGAACGATTGGCAACGCATTCCGTACGAAACAGTGCAGACCTAGTGAGGAGGCTCTATGCTTCGCGCCGTCGAAAAACGATCTCGAACGAGCGCTTTCAGCGCTGGATCCGCGCGTGCGCAGCGTCTTCGCCACGCAGCTCGTGCAGTTCGGCGCCTCTCCGGCTCCCATCGCCCTATGGATCGCTCATGCGCATCGATTCGACGCTCGCGCGCGGATGGATGTGGTCGAGCCCCATCGAGGACGATTGCGCCATCGTCATGCTGTGCGTCAAGATGAACGCCCCTGACCATCCTCGAGGAAAAACCGGAGACCCCCTACGCGATGCTGTCCCTTGTATCGGCTGCAGACACGAAGGCGCTGCGCCGAACCGCATCCGAGACGCCGGATCGGTCGCCCTGGGACCATGCGGCTCTCGAAATGAACGCTCCGTTCTCACCTGGACTCGAGAACCACGTCATGGCAGCCACCATGCATCCGGGATCGTATGCATTTCCCGGAAACCGACCAGGTATACCGAGCCGCCAACGTGATCCTGTTCGAGCCGTTCCTGGACCGCAATCCCGAAGCCGCCGCAGCTTTCGAAGAAACGAACGCCCCGATCTCGCTCGACGAATCGCTCGAACTCCGGGAGATCCTGCGCTCCCTGTCCATGCGGCACGCCTCCAAGCCGGGAGCATCGCTGTTCTATTCAGGAAGATGCGCGAAGCCATCGGGAGCTTCGCGGCGTACCGGCATGACGAGGCCATGCGTCGCCAGGCCGCAGGCCGCCATGCCGACGAGGATATCGTGGACGCCGCGAAGACCGTTCTCTCCGAAACCATCGATGAGCCTCTCACCATTTCCGAGCTTGCAGGACGGCTCTATGTCGGACGCACGTATCTGTGCGAGACCTTCAAGCGCGTGACGGGAGAAAGCATCGGGGCATACGGCATCCGTCTTCGCATGAGAAAAGCGGAGGAGCTGCTCGCGTTTTCCGAAGAGACGATCGACGACGTGGCGCGGCAGGTCGGATTCAAGCACCGCAGCGGCCTGTGCGCGGCGTTTCGCCGGGAAACCGGCATGACGCCCTCCGCGTGGCGCCGAAACCGCACATGAGCTTCCGGCGAGAAGCGCCCTGGCCAGACAATGGCCTCGGATCGCACGACCGGCGCGAGGCTGCAGGCCGCAATCGGAACGCATCCTTGGCGCCTCATGAACTCGCCCTTGGAAATCCTCCTCAGCTCGCGCGGCCGGATTCCATCTCCATAACGGTATCGGCGAAGGCGAGCGTGGATGCGCGATGCGATACGAGCACGATGGTCCTTTCGCCCGCCTGGTCACGCAGCGATTTCAGAATCACGCCCTCGTTAAGCGCATCGAGGTTGCTCGTCGGCTCGTCCAGCATGCAGCGGCGCGTCGTGCAAGAACGCACGTGCGATGCCGATGCGCTGACGCTCCCCTCGAAAGCGTATCGCCCAGCTCGCCGACGTTCGTGTCGTAGCCGTCCGGCAACGTCTCGATGAAGTCATGGATTGAAGCCGCCTTCGCCGCAGCGACGATGTCATCGCGCGATGCGCCAGGGCGTCCGACCTCGATATTGCGGGCGATCGTGTCGTGGAACAGCCAGGTCTCCTGCGTCACGTACGACTCGCAGCTGCGCAAATCGGTCGTGTTCACATGGCGCAGATCGCGCGCAGGGCCTGAGACCTGACGCACGGACAGCGATCCCGCCGGTCACGTCCAGAAACGCATCATGAGCTGAGCAGCGTCGACTTCCCGCTGCCGCTCTGGCCGTGGATGCCCACGACCGCGCCTTTCGGGATGTCGAACGACATGCCCGAAAGGATCTCGTCGTCGGCATACGCGAAGGACATATCGTCGGCAACCATCCCATGAAACGAGGCAGGGCTGTTCCCCTTCGATATCTTCCACCTGGGGTTTCTCATCAAGCAATGCCAACACGCGTTCGCCGGCGGCAAGCGTCTGGTTCAAGTTGTTCGAAAGGCTCGCAAGAGCCACCACCGACCGAACGAACCCATGACGGCGACCGTCGAGACGATCATGGCCGTGAATCCGATGGACCCCTATGCCGAACTGGAAGACGGAGACGGCAAGCGCCGAAACCGAGAAGAGCTGGATGGCGGCGTTGGTCATCGAGCGCTGCGACGCCTCTATGCCGGCAAGCCCCTCCTGCAGCCGTCCCAGCGCGCGCGAGCGCTCGTCGATGGCACGGCCGCGCGCGACGCCCCTGCCCGTACTGGATCGTTTCGTTCAGGCCGTGCAACGACTCGAGGATGAAAGCCGTTCATCCGAGCGAACGATTCGCGGAACGCGAAGCCGACCTGCGCGCCGCGACGGCCGTGCGCGATCGGGATAAGAACGCCCACCACCGTGTAGCCTGCAAGGACGACCAGCGAGACGGCCGCGCTCTGCGTCGAGATGAACGCCGCCATGCAGGCGGAGACGATGACGGCGATCGCGATGGGCGATATCGTATGGGCGTAGAAGACCTCGAGCAGCTCGATGTCGGAGGTGATGAGCGAAACGAGATCGCCCTTGTCGCGTCCCTCGAGCTTCGCGGGGCAGAGCGTCCGCAGCACGGCGAAGACGCGGTGGCGGACGATGGCGAGCAGGCGGAATGCGATGAAGTGGTTGCAATATTGCTCGCCGTAGTGCAGAAGCCCGCGCGCCACCGCCATGACGGCGAGGGCGACGAAGAGCACCGGGATGCCGACGGGTCCTGCGACAGGGCATATCGACCAGAGCCTCGGAGGAAAAAGATGCCCCCGCAAAAGCGCCTTCGAGACCGGCCGAGATGCCGAAGGCGGCCAGAATCGTGATGAAGATGGCGCACAGGTAGCCGACCGATCCCAGGATGATGGCCAGCACCATGATGGGCACCAGCGGCTTGACCAGGACGATGAGGCGACCCATGATGGCCGCGCCCGAGCGGCGCGCAGACGTTGCGTTCAAGTCGTTCATGCCACGACCTCCTGCGTCGAGAATCGTTCGAGCGCCATCTGCTGATCGAACAGCGCGCGGAAGGCCCCGTCGGCGGCCATAAGCTCCTCGTACGTGCCGGACTCGCGGATCACGCCGCCCTCAGCAGGCAGATGCGGTCGGAATCGACCACATTGGCCAGGCGGTGAGATCAGCACCACCGTCTTGCCGTGCTCGCGCGTCAGTCGATGCACGACGCGCATGACGGCCTCTTCGCTTTCGACATCGATATTCGACGTGGCCTCATCGAGGATATATGCAGGCGAATCATGCAGGAGCGCACGGGCGAAGGCCAAACGCTGCCGTTGCCCGCCCGAGAGGTTGCTTCCCTGTTCCTCGAGCTCGAAAGACAGGCCTCCTTGCATCCGCACGAAATCGGCGAGCCGCGTCTCCTCGAGCACGCCCCACAGACGCTCGTCCGTCGCATCGGGTGCGGCCATGCGCAGGTTCTCGGCGATCGTGCCCTTGAATACATAGCTGTTGTGAGGAAGCGTGGTGATGGCGCGCATCAGGCTTTCCTCCGATGCGTCGGAAAGCTCCACGCCTCCGACCTGCACGCTTCCTTCGTACCCTTCGTTGCGCCCCATCAAAACGCCTGCGATCGTGGATTTGCCGCAGCCCGACGCGCCCACGAGAGAGACGAAGCTGCCCTGGGAAACATCCAAGTCCACGCCCCGCAGCACCTCAGTGGCCCCTCCGCATACGAGAAGCGAAGGCCGCGCAGGGCGATGTCGACGCCGTCGCACGGCACCTCGATGTCGCCTTTCTTCCCTTCAGGCGCATCGATCAGGGCGAAGATGCGGTCGCTCGCCGCCATGCCGTTCATCGCGATGTGGAAGAACGATCCCAGAACGCGCATGGGAATGAAGAACTCGGAGGCCAGAAGGACGATCATGACGACGCCGAACAATCCGACGTTTCCTGCGTAGAACTGCGTGAGCGCCGTGATGATGCCGACGGCGGCCCCGCCGTACGCGACGATGTCCATGACCGTCGTCGAATTCAGCTGCATCGTGAGCACCTTCATCGTGATGCGGCGGAAATGCTGGCATCGGCGTCCATCCGGCGTGCGTGCTCGCCGTCGGCCCGGTAGATCTTGAGCGTGGTCATGCCCTGCAGATTCTCAAGGAACGAATCACCCAGCCCGGCATAGGCATCCCAATAGTGCGAAAGCAGGCGGCGCGCGACGGTCTGGACCGCGGCGATGCTTGCCGGAATGAGAGGAACGCACAGGAGCAAGACCAGCGCGGACGGCAGATTCACGAACGAAAGCGCGCCGAAAAGCGTGAGCGGCGCGAGCATGGCGTAGAAAAACTGCGGAAGGTAGCGCCCGAAATAGGTTTCGAGCTGTTCGACGCCCTCGCCCGCCATCTGCACGACCTCGGAGGTCGCCACGCTCTGTCGGTACGAGGCGCCCAGACGCAGCAGCTTGCCGTAGATGCGCCCGCGCAGGATGCGTTTGACGTCCACGCTCGCCGCAAACGACGCCTTCGCCGCCTTGCGGTCGCAGACGAAGCGCAGGGCGGCCCCCGCGACGATGCCGGCAAGCCACGCCGCATCCGCCGTCGCAAGATCGCCGCTCGCGGCGTGCGACACGAGAGCGGCCACGCACAGAACGATGGCGATCTGGCAAAGGAGCGAAATCCACTGCCAGACGACCTGATATACGATGTATTTCCGCGCGTGGGCGAGCAGCCTCACGAGCCGTACCTTTATCATGAACGCACATCCTATCGCAGCAAGCGCGAACCTCGACCGGCTGCGAGACGCACGCGTGCCGATCGCTGTTCACCCCAGGAAACTCATACCGATAGTAGCCCGAATGCACGTCGAGCGCCACAAGCCTTCGGGCGTCGGTACCATTGCTATCGGCGGCAGCCCGCACGTTCGTCGGGCGGCATCAGACGGTTCATATTCTCCTGTTTGCAGACGTATCGGGACACGCGCTGCCGGGAACGTTCCGGCGCACGTCATCCATGCAGGTCGTCCAAGAGCCGACATGCATGGCGCATATGCCGTTGAACGCGACGGACGCCCTTTTCTGCAGGCCGATTCATCCGAAATATGCCTCGACGACGCATACGATGCGCGCGCGTTGCGCGATAATGCGACCTGTCCGATACGAGCGATACGAGCGCGCAGGAGACGACCATGGCGAAGAAGAAAAGCAAGGTGCAGGAACCCATCCAGCAGATCGGCGCATGGGAGCACGCCCTGCCCTACCTCGACGGCACCTATTGGATCCGCTCGTTCGCCGTCATCTTCCTCATCGGGCTCATCGTGCAGGGGGCGGCGGAAACATCCGATTCCCTATCCCTCTCCGTCATCGGATGGGCGCTCATCTTCGGCGGCGCCTCCATTTTCGGCGCGAAGATCCTGCTCGTCACGGCCGGGAAGATCATCCGGTGGTTCGGACGCAAGATCGGAGGCGGCGTCTGCGGCCCGCGCGCCGAAGCGGCGGCCAGCATCTGCGACCGGCTGAATCCGACCTGGGCATTCGTCATCTTCGTCTTCATCGGCGGCATCCACGGCTTCAACGCGCTCTGATTCGCCGACGCACCGGCCGAATCGTCGGGGAAATGAAGACCCGGCCCACCGGCCAAGACGGCAATCGAAGGGCCTCCGCTCGACACGTTCGAACGGAGGCCCTTCTGCGACCCGGGACGCGCGGAGGGTGCGCGCCCGGGACCCGATATGCCGCGCGTCGATTACGCGGTCGCGAGGAATTTCCCGACGGACTTGCCGCATTCGCGCCCGAGCGTGATAGCCATGGCGAGCGACATGCCCGGAATCGGGGTGATGTATTCGTAGCCGAAGCGGCGCCCGCAGTCGTTGCCCGACACGTAGAGTCCGGGAATCGGGATCGTAGTTCGCATCGACCGCATTCTGGTCGCCGTCGGTCAGGATGCCTCCGCAGGTGACCATCGTCTCGCCCAGCACAGGATCGAAGGTGCAGGCGTAGAACGGGGCGGTATCGACCGGGAAGAGCACGGCGGCATCGCGTCCGAACTCCTGATCGGCGCCTTCTTTGCAATAGGAGTTGTAATCCTCGATGCTCTTCAGGAAGGTCTGCAGGGCATCGCCCTCGAAGCCGAGCTGGCGACCCAGGCCCTCGAGCGTGTCGTCGGCGATGTATTCGACCTCGACCATCGGACCCATCTGCTTCTTCTCTTCCCCGCCCGCAGGCTCTTCGTACGTGCCCTTTGAACTTCGCATAGGCCTTGTCGAGCGATGCCTGCAGGTTGGCGATGTTCTCGTCGGTGGCGTTGAAGCCTGCATGCTGGGGAATCGTGTACTGGCGGTACTCGGGGAAGTTGGCGTCGAGGACGGCGAACTTGGTCTTGCGCGTCTTGTACACGGTCTGCAGGCCGCGCTGCTCGGCGGTCGGATAGAACTCGTTGCAGAAGCGCTTGCCCCGCTCATCGAGCTAGACGGCCTGCGGCAGGCAGTTCATCTGCCGGAACGGACAGCCCCTTCATGTTCATGCCCGGGATGGGGCACGTCTCGAGATGCGCGCCGGCCCAGTAGGCCATCTGCACGCCGCGGCCGTTGTTGGGCGACATGGACGAGAGGCTTTCCCCCTCGACGAGCGCATGGTACATATCGGGCATGAGATCGTTCATCATCTCGACGTTGCCGCCGAAACCGCCGCACGCGATGACGACCGCCTTGCAGGCGAACTTGATGTTGCCGCTCTCGTTGGAAGCCACCAGTCCGGCGACTTTGCCGTCCTTCATGATCACGTACTGCGCCTCGGTCGCGAAAAGGAACTCGGCGCCCGCGGCCTTGGCCGCCTCGCGGTTGTAGCCATGGATCTTCGTCTGGTTGCAATCGCCGTAGAAGCTGCAGACGGACGGCCAGAATTTGATGGCGCCCAGATGATCGAGCTGATGCGCGGTCTGAGGGAAAGAACGCCGTGGTCATCGTCGCGAAATCATCATCGCTCAGGCCTTCGAGATACCAATCGGAATTCGCGCCGGAGTTCTGGCAGAACTTCATCACGAGCTCTTGGTTGGGATAGTTCCCGGTGATGGTCATATAGTTCTGATAGAACTCGACCGGATCGATATGGGGCACGCCGCGCTCCTGAAGGATGCTGGCGTTCAGCGAGGCGAATTCGTTACCGACCGCAGCATAGCCCTCCTCGGTCTGCTTCTCCACGAGGTAGACCTTCTTGCCTTCCTCGGCGAGCTCGCGACAGGCGGTGATGCCTGCGAAACCGTGGCCGCAGACGACGACGTCGCAATCGATCTCCTGCGCGAAGTCGGAAACCTCTTCAGGGGCGACGCGCCATGACTGGTTGGGAAGCTCGGCTGCGGTCGTTGAAGACGAGCCGTCCCGTGCCGATTCCCGATGCGCTCGGAGCGCATCCGCCCAGCGCCGCCGCAGCCGCGCCGCCGGCGCCCATGATGCCGAGGCCCTTCAAGAAATTCTACGAGTCAGTTCCGGACATTGCGTATCCCTTCCCTCTTTCCTTTGTGCCGCCGGCCCATCCGATTCGTCCGACCTATGCGAACGAGCGCCCTCCGTAAGCGCGGGCGGCGGTCATGCGAGCGCCGATGAAACGAGGCTCTGCAGGTTCATCGACGTTGCCGGCAATGCTAGACGCTGCTGCCGCCCGCACATCGCGGAAACTATGCATTTAGCTATGAACTGGCCTTTCAGGCATCAAGGAAATTAGGTATCTTGGACGGCGGCACGATGTGAATCCCCTAAGATACGAGATGCGATGCTGGGAAACCCCTATGATGCGAGCTCTTGGAACGCAGCATGCGAATCCCAGGGACGCGCGAGACGCATCTCAAAGGTCGCCGATTTGCCGAGAAACTCTCCCTCGCGCGGCCCCGAGCGTACCGCTCTGGTGCTCACGAGCCAGCTTGAGAACGACGCAGCAAGACCGATTCCGCATGATCCCTATCCCGAAAGAAGGAGCGCATGGAAGAGCACCCTAGGAAACCCTGACGCGCACGCCATGCGTCTGCTCGCGTTCATCGCATTCTTCGTAACGATTCCCCTGTATTCTCCCAACGTCGTCCCCTTCAACGGCATCGTCATAGCCGACGGCATCGTGAAGGCGTTCGTGGAGCCTCTGATGGCAGGTGCTATCTTCGCCTCCGCCGCGCTGTTCCTCGCAACACTGAAAGCAGGCGGGTTCGGCGGGCGAGCGCTGCGTGTCAAAACGGCGTCCAATGGCGCCCTGCGCTCGGGCGCCCTTTCTTGGATCGCGTGCGCCCTCTATGCGACATCGATGCTTACGTTCTACCTGTCGTGCGCGGGGGTCTTCCCCTTCGCGCCGATGGCGGTCGGCGCTTCAGGGCGCCTTGGCGGGAACATGCATCATCCCTCTGTTCATCATATGGGCGAAGTCGTTTTTCGGGAGAAGGGCCCCGACGGCTGCTCCTAACGCTCTGCCTGACCGTAGGCACAACGGCGATTGTGAACTGGCTGTTTCACGTACCTTCCCGCTACACCCCTCGTGGCAGTGTGCTCGCTGCTCGTGACTCGCCGGTTCGTTCTGGCCCTTCTGGATTCCCTGATCGGCCGCAAACGCATGCAGAACGTTCGATCGCGACCGAAGACTCCATAAGCGCCGCGACGGCCGCTCCGAACGACGAATCCAGCGCGGAGAACGCTATTGCCATCGGCGCGACCTCTCCTGGCAAGAAGGGTGCCGTCAGCGCAACCTCTCCTGATGCCTCCTGCATCGAAGCCGCTGTCCATCCCATGGATAAGGACGACGAATCGCAAGCCCGCGCGAACGCATCGGAGCGCGGCGATGCGAACCCTATCGGATGCATCTCGCTTCGAGCCAGGCACTCGACCGGCAAAAGCGAATTCCTTCGCGAACGTTTCGGAGGAGGCTCCCTCGATTCCAAGGGCTATGATGCGCCGGTTCGCATCGGTCCTGATGCCGGCCATCGTCGGGACTGGCGATGTTCGCATACTTCCGGGTGTCTCGCATGCCATGCTCTTCGGCGCGATCAGCGCGGAATCCGTCGGCGGCGCGCTTGGAGCGCTCATCGTCGCTGTATTCTGCCTGCGCCCTCCGACGGACCGCTTCTGTATACGCTCTATCAGGTGCTGCTTCCCATCGCATCGCTCGTCACCGTAGTCTTCATCCGTTGCCCGAACACTGGGATTTTCATGCCCGAAGCGTTTTCCGCCGTCACCTACACGTTCTTCTGCATTGCCGCACTGCTTGCCCTGGGCTTGGGGCTTGCAGGATCGAATGCGGAGAGTTCCCGACGTCGCTCGTGGTATCAGGGTCTCACGCTTGCATTTGCGCTCGCAAGCGCGGCGGGATTGGCGAGCGGTTCCGCCTCGTCACCCTCCGAGACCTGGTTCATCCCCACATCCATCATCGCTGTATATGCGGCCTACCTCATACTTCCGCCCATCATCGGAAACGCGCGTCTCATTGATTCGTCGCGAGAAGGACGCGAACTCGGAAGCCTTGAGGGCGGTTTCGAGAACGTCGCCGTTGCGGACGATCAGGAACGGGATGTCCACCGCTGCGGAGCACGCGGCGCCTGCGATGGACGATACGTTCTTCAAGCAGAAGGCGGAAGAAATAGGCGATGCATTCCGCCTTTCCCCGCGAGAGCGCGAGATCCTCGGCTACATAGGACGGGGACACTCGTCGGTCTATATCGCAAAGACCCTGGTCATATCGGAAAATACCGTCTACACGCATGTGAGGGAACATCTATCGGAAGACCGGAGCGGGCTCGCGCGAGGAGCTTTTAGAGATGTTCATCCCTCGCGATAGCGACGAGTTTTTACCCTCTTTCGTCCTTGTCCTTCGTCCTCGGTGCCGACAAGATTTCACCCTGCTCTCACGCTCTTTCCTCCGCGGAAGCGTCCTTGGCGTGATTCTTCCCTCTGCAGCAACGTCTTTGTCGCGGCCCTTTCCTCTTCAGAAACGGTGCGGTTCTTCCCTCCGAAGAAACGTCCTAGGCACATCTTCAGAAACGGCGAGATCTTTTGACCTGCTCTTCTTTTCACTTTCGTTCTTCTTTTTCGTTCGTCCTTCTTCCCTTTTCTCCTTTCTTTCACGATAGCGGCCTGACACTTCATCCTCGCGGCGACGGCATACGTCCGTCGGTGCCAACCGTCCCCCGACGTACAAACGATGCGGATCGTTCCTGACGCAAAGCCGCTGGGCTGATACCAAACCGCCCTTAGTTCAAGGCTGCTGGTCCGATATCAAACCTTTCCTGATGTAAAGGTGCTGGCCTGACGCAAAGCCGCTCCCAATTCAAGGTTGCTGGCCCGAAGTGGATTGAATGGGACAGTATAGGGCGTTTACATCGAGAAATTCAGAGCCGATGCCAAAAACTCGCTGTTTAGAGAGTCTCGGACGCAATTTATGTTGTATTTACTACAGAAAAGTATCCATGATGAGATGAAATTCGGTTGTTGTTACAACATATGTGCTGAAAATATACCCCTATAGGGTATACTAAGCTTTAATTTTTTGGCAGTAGAGGGTTTTCACTTACAGGAGACTCGTGAGCCGGGTCGTAGCAGGAGGAGTCGTGAGCCAGGTCATGTGCCGATCGCGCGTCGGATCATACGCCAGGTCGTGAGTCGATCACGGCGCTGGAAATCGGCATCGGTTTTGGAATACGGGGAGAACGCCGCACGTAATTACTTCGTCGTACACTGGGTCTACGCCGGATCGTGCGCCGATCGTTGCCGGGTCGCCGATCACGTCATCGCGCCGATCACGGCGCCTGAAGTCGACATCGGCCCTGCGGAAAACGGACGGCCGTCGCCTGGGATCGTGTATCGCGACATAACCGATACGACGAAAAGCGACAGCCGTCCTCTATATCCATCGATATTGACGGCATCTTCGGCCGCCACAGGCATCCAACGAGCCAGACAGCTGCCTTGACCGGCATCTAGCCTCTAGCCTCCATAAAACGCCCCTCATGCCCGGCGACCATGCGCAATGGTCGCAATGGCAGTGGCGACGGCCGTGGCGATACGCGCAGCGATTGCGCGCGATGGCGGCGATGCGCGTGCGCGCAACGATTACGCGTAATGGCGGCGACGATACGTGCAGCGATTACGCGTGATGATGGTGATGCACATGCGTGCAATCGCCATGCGCATGGCCATGCTTCTTGAAATGACCTTTGCGATGGACTTTGCGGCCCTTGCCCTTGCGGAAACGCCCTTGTCCTTCATAGCAACGATCAGCTTCTCGGTCAGGGCATCAAGCTGAGCCTGCTCTTCAGGCGTCAGCACGGACAGGATTTCCTCCGCCGTCTTCTCGTGCGCCTTGCGACGTTTGACCGCGACCTCGCGACCCTCATCGGTCAGCGTGACGGCATACGTCTTCGCCACCTCGGCATCGCCGATGACGATATACCCGCGACGGACGGCCTTCTTGACGCAATCCTTCAAGACGCCGCGGCTTACGCCCAGTTCATCGACAAGCTCACGCTGCGTTGCTCCATCATGGTCAAGAAGCGCCTGAAGCAGGGCGCCCTGGCCGCGCTTGTAGCTCTTCGGACCGAACTTCTGAACGCGAAGCGAACGAGTTTGTTCGCCTTGTTCATCTGCCGCAGGGATTTCAATGCATCGTTCATGGCAATCCTTCCTCTCGATATCTCGAATGACCCCACTCTAATACCTTCGGATCATACCTGTCAATTATTCATGATTTAACTATCTTACATAGTATTACCAGTTATTCTTGTAGTTATATTATTCGTATTTTAGATAGTGAATAGATTATACATTCACAGGAAAGCATCGATGCCGGGCTTGAACGGCACAAACCGACGATCGTCTTCGCGCCGCGGCAAAGGCACCCACGAAGAGCCGATGGAGACGCGAACGTCCCTGCGGGCTTCGGTAAAACCCGCGTACCATGACGACTCGCGTAATCATGGTCATCAGCCAGCCATAATGACTCGCGCAATCATGGCCGCCCACGCGATCATGACGACTCGCATAATCATGACAACCCATACAATCACGACCACGGCCGCAATCACGACCGCCCGTGCAATCGCGCGCTCCACCCGCATAGCGGGGAGCTTCGAGGTTCAGCAAGGTGTACATGGCGGAGCGACACGCGTCATCCCGCATAGCGGGCGGCTTTGCCGCCCTCGCGCTTCATGCAGAGAGCTCGATTGGCGTATGGTCGGAGAGAGGCTACGCGCAGACGAAGGCATCCCCGGCCGCATGGACGCGCTCTCAACGAAAGACCCTTCAGAAAAAGAGGCCGCCCGTAGGCGGCCTCCTCAGCACATCGAATCGTTCGAGCCGACAATATGAGTTCGCGCGTGTCCCTTAGGCCAGGGAGCAACGACGGCGATTATGCTCAGCACACGAACGTGGATCCGTGCGCGCCCCTTAGACCAAGGTCTGGGCGATCAACATGCCGCTGCCGAACACGAGCAGGAAGATGACCATCGGCGTGACGAACTTCAGCCAATGCTGATACTTCATGTCCAACATCTGCAGCGTTGCCATGACCAAGCCCGTAGGCGCAAGGTAGAGCATCGCGTACTGACCCCAGTTGTACGCGCAGACGATCGTGTAGCGATCGATGCCGACAGCGTCGGCGAGGGGCGCGAAGATGGGCATTGCCAGAACGGCGAGGCCCGAAGAGGACGGGACGATGAAACCGAGCAGGAAGAACACAAGCATGACCATCACGACGAAGATCGGTCCGGGCATGCCGGCGACCGCATTGGACGCCCAGTACAGGATCGTGTCGGAAATCAGGCCCTCGTCGAGGATCAGGTTGATGCCGCGAGCAAGGCCGATGATCAGGGACACGCCCACGAGGCTTTGCGGAACCGGCGGTGAAGGCTTCGGTGCATTCCTTCTCGTTCTTGCCGGAGATGATCATGCAGATGATGGCGATCAGCAGGAACGAACCGGCCATCTGCGGGAACCACCAGTGCAGAGCCATGACGCCGTAGACCATGATGACGAAGGCGGCGACGAAGAGGATGAGGATGGTCTTCTTGCGCCAGTTGAAGTCATGGCCGGTGCCGGAAGCACGAACGGCATAGAAGCTTGGCGAAGTGCTCGCGGTCCTCGTAGGTGTAGGGAGAACGTAGGATCGGCCTTGATCTTCTTGGAATACCAGTACAGGTATGCGATGACCGCGATACCGCCGACAATGAGGCCTGCGGTACGCCAACCGATGCCCTCGAGGAAGTTGATGCCCGCGGCGTTCGATGCGATGACGGCCGCGAACGGGTTGATCGTCGAGAACGTGGTGCCCATGGATCCGGCTAGGAAGATGGCGCCGACGCAGATGATGGAGTCATAGCCGAGGGCCAGGAATATAGGGCACGAGAATCGGGTAGAACGCGACCGCTTCTTCTTCAAGGCCGCAGGTGGTGCCGCCGACGAGCATGAAGACGGCGACGAGGAAGACGAGCAGGAACTCGCGACCCTTTGGTCTTCTTGGTCAGGGGCATGCAGGCCGGCTTCGAACGCTCCGAGAGGTTCACGACGCCGATTAGGCCGCCCAGGGACGAAAGATGAACACCATGATGTCGACGCCGTCGATCGTGCCGCGCACCATCGACAAAGGTGATCTCATCGAGGCCCTTGCTCTTGGAAGGAAGCTCGGTGTAGGTGCCCGGAATGGAAATCGGCTTGGTGATGGAACCATCGACGAACTTGCTGACCTGGACGGCCATGCCGGCGGTCTCGGGGTTGGCCTCAAGGGCCTCCTGGGTGGCTTCCAGCATCTCGGTGGAGCCGTCAGGCTGGGTGATCATGAGCTGGCCGCTATCGGGCACATACGACAGTTTTGCATGTTGCCTGCCGGAATGCACCACGTGGCGATGACGGCCAGAATCGTGATGATGAACAGAATGGTGAATGCGGTGGGGACGTTGAACTTCTTCTTTTTCTTCTGCGTGGCCGACGCGGTCGGCGCAGCAGCAGCTGCTTCGGACATACGTATCCTCCTGAGCTCTGTGGATTATGGAAACAGAGGGGGTCGCCTTTTCCCGGAAGGGAAAGCTGGAAGCAGCCTCGCCAGGTCCGCATGCCTCATTTGCGGACCCGGCAAAAGGCTTGGAATCGAAGCGGGGTCGCAGCACCGGCCCATCGATTCCGTCTAACACCAATGGGCGACCGGGGCGCGGCATCCGGAACCCGCCCGCCTCGTAGGCGGGTCCGGATAGCGCCGCAGCTACATGTTGTTTAGTCCACCGTGATGGTGGTGCCGGTCTCGCCCTTGATGGCCGCCTCGGCGCATTCAAGGGACGTGATGAGGGCCTTGCCCGACGGATAGTCGGCAAGATACTCCAGGCAGGCCTGAACCTTCGGCAGCATCGAGCCGGGAGCGAACTGGCCCTCCTCGATGTAGCGCTGCGCGTCGGCAACGGACATGTGGTCGAGGTTCTTCTGCTCGGGAGTGTTGAAGTTGATGGCGACCTTCTCGACCGCCGTCAGGATGATGAGCATGTCGGCCTTGAAGTCGGCAGCCATGCGTGCGCTCGAGCGGTCCTTGTCGATGACCGCGGGAACGCCGGAATACGCGCCGTCCTTCTCGAAGACGGGCACGCCGCCGCCGCCGGTGCAGACGACGATGTAGCCGGCATTCGCGAGATCCTGCACCGCATCGAACTCGACGATGCGCTCAGGGCTTCGGGGACGCCACGACCTGACGCCAACCGCGGCCGGCGTCCTCCTTGTAGACGTAGCCGGTTTCCTCGGCCTTGGCCTTGGCCTCTTCCTCGGTAAGGAAGGCTCCGACGGGCTTGGTCGGGTTCTTGAATCCCCGGATCGTCAGGGCTCACGACGGTCTGCGTGATGATGTTCGCGGTGGAGCGCATGATGCCGCGACGCCTCATCTCGTTCAGAATCGCCTGAGACAGCTGGTAGCCGATGTAGCCCTGGCTCATGGCGCCGGCCTCGGGGAACGGGACATCAGGAGTCTTGCCGTCACGAGAATGGGCGAAGTCGCACGCATTCTTGATCATGCCGACCTGAGGGCCGTTGCCATGGCTGACGATGAGATTGTTGCCGTCGGCGATGAGGGTCGACGATGTTCTTAGCGGTGCTCTTGACGAGCTCGAGCTGTTCGGCCGGGGAGTTGCCGAGCGCGTTGCCGCCGAGGGCGATCACGACGCTCTCCCTCTCCTTTGGTGTAAGGCATGTCAGTGTCTCCAGTCTCTACTTAAGGGTGGCGTACATGACGGCCTTGATGGTGTGCATGCGGTTCTCGGCCTCGTCGAAGACCTTGGACTGAGCGGATTCGAACACCTCGTCCTCGACTTCCATCTCGGTGATGCCGAACTGCTCGGCCTTCTGGGCGCCGATCGTGGTGTTGGTGTCGTGGAACGCGGGCAGGCAGTGCAGGAAGATCGCCTCGGGCTTGGCCATGGCCATGACTCCTTGGTCACGCGATACGGCTCGAGTTCCTTGATGCGCTCGGCCCAGACCTCGTCGGGCTCGCCCATGGAGACCCAGACGTCGGTGTAGATGACGTCGGCGCCGGTGCAGGCTTCCTTGACGTCCTCGGTGAGCAGGATGGAGCAGCCGTTCTCGGCGGCGATGGGCTTGCAGGCCTCGATCACGTCATCGGCGGGCATGCAGTGCTTCGGGCCGCAGGCGACGAAGTTCATGCCCAGCTTGGAGCACACGACCATGAGGGAGCGAGCGACGTTGTTCTTGCAGTCGCCCATGAACACCAGGGTGCGACCCTTGATCTCGTAGTTGAAGTTCTCCTGCACGGTGAGGATGTCGGCGAGCATCTGGGTGGGATGCCACAGGTCGGTCAGGCCGTTCCAGACGGGCACGCCGGCCTTGGCGCCGAGCTCTTCGACGTCTTCCTGGGCGAAGCCGCGGAATTCGATACCGTCATACATACGGCCGAGAACACGGGCGGTATCCTCGATGGATTCCTTCTTGCCCATCTGGGAGCTGCCGGGATCGAGGTAGGTGACGCCCATGCCGAGATCCATGCCGCCCACTTCGAAGGCGCAGCGGGTGCGGGTGGAGGTCTTCTGGAAGAGGAGGACGATGTTCTTGCCCTCGAGGTAGCGATGCGGAACGCCCGCGCGCTTCATATCTTTGAGGTTCTTGGAGAGCTTGAGCAGATACTCGATCTCTTCGGTCGAGAAGTCGAGAAGCTTGATGAAATTGCGACCACTGAGGCTGACGCCCATGTCGGGCTCCTTTCTCTACGACGGGATCGCTCCGTCCTCGTGATTACGTGCCCAGCGATGATTCCGACGCCTCATAGGGACAGCCTTCTCGACGATGGCTTGCGACCCCGTCGGATTCATCTCCGTCCGGCACCTTCATATGCGCATTATATGGATGTCATATGCACATTTACTATGCTTAATACGGGTGGCTATAGGGATGTAAACCAGGTTTAGAATATAAACTACCTGTTCAATAGACTAAAAGATCAAAACTTACAATCTCGTCCGTTTAGGGATTCGAAAGCACTAAACTTTGAATCGGCATTGCAACCCGTTTGGGCAGGAAGGATTTCATGGCCAACCTAGCGCTGTTCTATTACACGCTCGTGATTCTTCTCATCGCGGTCATGGCCGCGGCCCTGAGCCTCTCCACCTATGTGGTGTCGCGAAGGCGCGTCTATCTGCTTGCGGCGATCGCCTTCCTCTTCTATTTCTTCGACGTCGCCGTGGTGTTCCAGGACGATTTCCTCCTGCGCCATTCCCTCGACCAGCTCAGCGAACGCGGAGCCTATATCTATCTGGTCGGGCAGCCGTACGGCATGATTCTGACCGGCGCGGGCGTGTTCGTCCCCCTGTGGCTTATGGTCTGCGATTTCTTCGAGATGAAGAACCGCGCGATGCTCATCGCGCCCGGCGTGGCATTCGCGCTCGGAAGCGTGATCGTCGAACTCGCCATCCCTCATGGCAACGTGCATGAGTTCGTATTCGTCTCGCTGCGCGGAGTCTTCCTGTTCTGGACGCTCGGCTTCGCCGTATACCAGACGGCCCGCTCGACGGGAGCCATGCGCGGCCAAGCCAAGAAGAAGGGAAAGCTGTTCTGGGGCATGTTCGTCCTGGGCGCCGCCGTCGTCTTTCGAAAACGTCATGCTCATGTTCGTCGTGGAAGCGCCGGAGTTCGTCAAGGGCACGATCTTCATCTTCCCCGAGCGCAATCCGATGGAGAACATGCTCATGCTCTGGTGCGCCCTCTACTCGGTGAGCGCCGATCTACGCGTGCTCAACCTGCATTTCCGCAGGCCCCCGTCACCGAGAGCGATCGTTTGACCGCCTTCATCAACGACGGCATGGAGGCATACGCCGACCATTACGGGCTTTTCCAACAAAGAGCAGGAAGTGCTCGCGCAGGTGCTGCTCGGCAAAGACAACCAGAACATAGCCTCGACCATGAGCATCGCGCTCAGCACCGTGAAGGTGCATGTGCACAACATCCTGAAGAAGACCGGCATGGCGAACCGCCAGGAACTCATCAGCGACTTCCATACAAGATCCCTAGATCGACGCGGCTCTATATGGCCTGAGCGCCCTGCCATTTGAAACGAGAAGGATCCGGCGCTCACGCCTTCCTTGTGGCGACGGTGATTTTCGTATAGTCCGTCGAATGGTTCGCGTACGCGTCGAAATCCGACGTGTTCGTGCTCACGATCCCGCCGAAACGCGTTTCGGCCCCCAGGCCGAACGCGAGCACGTCGGCACCCGGCCGCATACGATGCGAGGAACCGATCCTCATGCCCGGGCCTCGCGAACCGCATCGGCAGGGTATTCGACGAATCCGGCACCGCCGAAGACCTCGCGCGCCTGCGCCTCCTGGGCTGCCGTCTCGTCGGAGACGGCAGATCGCCCTTGTCGGCCTTCAGAAACGAGACGTGCACGGCGTCCGAGCCGGCCGCTGCAAGGCAGCTTCTGCGGAAATCCCGCATCGACACGCCTCCTACCCCGTAGGCGAGCACGAGCCCGAGCGTATCGTTCGCATACGCATGAAGGAAGCTGTCGCACGCTATGGCGAAGAAATCGAAGGCATCGACGTTGTTGCATCGCGAGAAAATGGGCTGGAACAGGGCCATCATCTCCATGTCGAAGCGCTGGACCCCTGCCCGCTTGAAAAAGGGAAAGGTCGCGCCCGAGATATTGGACACAGCGGCGCTCATGGTCACGGACGCATCGGGCGCCACATCGAAGACGCGATGGATGGCCGCGGAGATATCCGCAAGCGCCTGGCCCGCCATGCTCGCCGTCCCGCCGCCGTAGCGCACGGCCTGAACCTGGCAGTCGTCGAACTGCCCGGCGTTCGCAAGCATCTCCCTGATAAGAGCCTGCACATACGTGCGCATGCGCCCGCTGTCCCAGCCGACGATCATGTCTTCCGCGAAATGATCGCGTTCCTTCAGGCGAAAGGGCAGCTCGACCTTGAGCAGCACCGGACGCTTCTCCATACCGCACCTCCGAATTCCGACGGATGGCCGGCCGCCCTTGCAGACGGCCGGCCATCATGGTAGCGCACGCGCGCCACACGCCCTTCCCCATGGAGGGGCACGAAGGGGAAGGGCCTTATTTCCCGAGCGATTCGACGACATGCTCAGCGGCGCAGTATCCGCTGATCAAGGCAGACCCGCAACTATTGCCGGCAGTCGGCGTGGCGTACTGGATGCCGTAGCGCTGGCCGCAGTTGTTGCCTGCGGCGTACAGTCCTTCGATCGGAGTCTTGTCGCCGTACAGCACGCGGTAGCTTCCGTCGGTGCACACGGCCGCATGCTGGCACAGACCGCCGCTCACCTGGTTGGACGTCTTCGAGAACGAGGCGAAGAAGGGCGCGTCCTTGATGGCGAACAGGTTCTGGGGATCGCATCCCCAGTCGGAGTCCTGCCGGCCTCGCACATCTCGTTGTAGCGCGCGACCTCGGCGAGGAAGTTCTTCTTGGCCTCTCCCGTATAGCCGACGATATCCGCAAGCTCGTCGAGCGTGTCGGCGGCATACACCTTGCTGTATTCCTTGCCGAAGCGGGCGAACGCGCGCACGTCGAAGCCGTCGGAGCCGGTGACGTAGTTCTTCATGTTCTCACGAACCTCTTCGACCATGTAGTCGCTGGAACGGTCCATGGTCTCATGGCCGTAGCCCCTGATAGCTCAGGTACGTCTCCCAGTTGGAGTCAGTCACGTTGACGAGCAGGGGAATCGGCGGGGAGCATGTCCAGATAGCCGTTCGATCCATGCTTTGATCAGGCTTTCGTTCATGAAGCGCTTGCCATCGCCGCCGAAGCAGGGCCATGCGCCGCCGAACGCGAAGCCGGGAACCCCGTTGATGCCGGCGGCCTGGCCGGCGCGCGGGCCGCCTTCCATCGTGGCGCCTGCCCACAGGCACATGCGAATGCCCGATCCGTCGCGGCCCATGCCCATCGTGGAAGCGACGTCGGTGCGATCCTTGCCGAACGACCAGGCAAGGTTGCGCATCTGGTCGGACAGGTCGAGCCTCATGTCGGGGATTGCCGCCGAAGTCGCCGGCGCAGCAGATGACGACCTTGGCGTTCACCTGCTTGTAGGCACCGTCGATATCCTTGAAGACGGCGCCCGTCACGGCCTCGCCGTTGCCGCCTACAAGCTCGATGCCCTGGTATCCCCAGCGGATCTCGCCGCCCAAGCCCTCGAAGGCGGTGTGCAGCGTGCGGATGACGAACGGCCACATGTTCACGTTGGTGTCCATGTCGCGCCACTGGGTCATGCCGCGGAAGGAGTATTGGCCGGCGCAGATGCCGGAGAAGTTGTCGTTGCCCTTGTAGTTGGAGGTTTTAGCGTAGGCATCGGTGTACTCGGCGGGGATGTAGGTATCCACCATCCAGTCCAGCACCTCGCCGCCGCGCGTGGCGAAAATCGCGCACGATGCTCTGGTGCGCATGGCCGCGGTACAGACGCATGTACTCGTTGAAGATGTCCATGGGATCGATCTCAGGGCGTGCCTTTGTCGAGGAAGAGCTTCGAGTTGTACTATGGCCATGTCGCAGGCGTACTCGTCGTACTCGTCGTACGTCTGGGTCTCGGCGAGGATGACCTTGAGCCCGGATTCGGCGCACTTGAGGGCTGCCGTGGTTCCCGCGTTGCCGGCGCCGATGACCAGAACGTCGCAGCTGCCGTCTTCCTCGGCCTCGAGCGCAGGCTTCTCGCCTAGCCAGGCGGGAACGTTCAGCATGAAGTCCTCGGGCGCGATGCCGAGGGAGTCGCAGGCGCCGCCCGCGCTCAGCACGCCGTCGCCCTTGGCCGCAAGGTATTCCTCGGGAGTCGTGGCGGCCTTCACGGCGCCGTCGTTCGCACGGCCGTTCGAGGAATACGAGGTGCCCAGAACGTCATATGCCTTGCCCGTCGCCATCGATCCGTCGGATGCGGGCTTGGTCGCCGCAGCGTCGGATGCCGAGGAACCGCAGGCCGCCAGTCCCGCAAGAGATGCCGCACCCAACGTTCCGACGGCGGCTCCCTTGAGGAACGAGCGCCGCGACACCTTCATCTTCTCAGCCATCATGTCTCCTTTCGATACGCCGCGCACGGCTCCCCGATCGTCTCGGGATGATGACGCGCCCCGCGCGACCCCTCCTGATGTCGGCTGTGCCGACAAGAAGGAATGTACGGCGCGGAAAGGGAGATGCCTATCGCCTAAGCCGATGATTTCCCCCGCGCGGGCGCATCACCCGCTTCGGTGATGCGTGCGTTTAGCCTAGTGAATACCGAGCTGTGCCGCCGGAACGCCGCCTTGGCCCTTGAGGGGTCCGCAAAGGAGCGGCCTGCCTCCTGTTTCTTAGACATGGGAAATGAGAGGCTTTCCTTATGCCGGATGATTCGTCTGATGCAAGAATCGGGTATTCCGCATCGCCCTAGCCGTTAAGGAGCTCGAGCAGCTCTTCACGGGAATGCACGCCCGTCTTCGCGTAGATATGCTTCGCATGCGTGCGGACGGTGTTCTCCGAGATATAGAGTTCCCGCGCGGTATACACCTGGCTGAAGCCGCGGCAGAGATAGCCGAGAACCTCGGCCTCCCTGCCCGTAAGCCCGAACCGATCGACGACGAGACGGGTCCGCTCCTCAAGATAGCGCGCCGCCGCATCCTTCTCGATTTCGCGCGGGGTCCGCGTATCGCCCTCGAACGCCATGGCCACATTCGTGACGATAAGATAGACCGCCGTGACCGCAAGGCACAGCAGCTTGCCTCCTTCGCCGATCTGCCAGATAAGAACGATGCCTGCGGCGAAACATGCGGCCATGATCGCGAACGCGACCGGCATGACCACGACGGCCGAAAGATCGGAGGTCCTGGCCGATGCGGCGCAGGTCGTCCAGATCACGATGCCCACGATGGCGAAGGAAAGCGTGGTGAGAACCCTCGTGACGACCATGACGCGCGGATCGCCCGTATCGAAGAACGGCATGACCATGAGCACCGTGACCGAGGCGGGAAGAAGCACGCTCTGCATGGAGTGGAGCGTGAATTCCCGCGGGCTGCGCCTCAGCAGCAGCACGATGACGCCCACCGCGAGCAGAGGGCCCGAAACCGCGCCCCAAAGCGTACCCGCTTCGGAGCCCGATCCTTCCCCGGCAGGCGCGGGATTCCAGATCAGCCCGAGGATGAATGCGACGATCATCGCGCCTGCCAGGGGCTTCCACAGAACCTTGGCCAACGTGACGAAGGATGCGCGCGTCAGGATGCCCCGAGGAAGATCGGACGCATGCGTCGAAGCGGGAGCATCGGAGACGGCTTCGCCATCGCGAAAGCGCGAGGATGCGCCCCGCCGAAGCTCCGCGGCCATGCAGAGGCCGGCCGCGGCGTCGGCCACGACAAGAACCGAGATGCCGTCCGCGCCCGAAAGCGCGAGAGGGCTCGCAAGGAACGCACCATGGGCGATCGACGCCATGAGATAGGGACACCGATGCGTTCAAAAGGATCGTCTGCGGGACGAACGTCGAGTAGATGGCACCCCATAAGGCGAGATGGAGCGCGATGCCGATACCGCAGAAAAGGCCTCCGACAATGATCGCGGGCACGAATCCAGGATTCGGCAAGGGCGAACGCGCAGCCGACGATCGGCAGCATGACCGCAGCCACGATCAGCCCCATACGCCCGTGGATGGTAGCCACGGGCATCGATCCGCGATGCGACCCGAAGCTCCACGCGACGACGACCGCGGCGGCCATCGCCAATCCGGCGACGACGCCGGCGATCAGGCATAGGAACGCCGCATCGCCGATGACCTGCGAGAGAGGCCCTGAATGATCCACGAACGCACGCAGGAAGAAGAGGATACCGACGAGCCGATAAGGAGAGGCTCGAGAGCGATGAGCTCGCCTCGTTCGTTGCGTATGCTCACGGCGCCTCCCCACGTGGAATCATGATGCGCCCATGGTATCAGACGACGGGCGAACGCACGCCGTGCACCTCTCTGCCTCGGCGATGCGTCTCCCTTCATCATGCGAACCGTTCCGCATAGATCGATTCCACGCCTTCGCATCCGTTCAGCGCGCAATGCACCCCGAAAATATGCAGCGAACAGCCATTTCTTGAACATTTCATCGTCATCGAGGCGTACAATGCACGCATCGGTCTACACCGCAGGGATATTCATAGGGAGAAGAGGACGCAATGAGGAAGACCATACCGTCGCTGCGCCAGCAGGGATTCTGGCCCTCGCATGCGCTGCCATGCTGGGCGTCGCCCTCTTCATCGCGCTTCCGGCACCCGCATGGGCGGATGCCGGCACCTGGACGATTTCCAAATCGAAGACGGCAACGTGGGTCGACGAGGGCAAGACCGCCCGCGTCACGCTCCAGCTACCGAGCTCCGAGGTCAAGCTTTCATCCGACATCGTGTTCGTCGTGGACAATTCAAGCTGCGGAGACGACGCCATCAACGACGCCAAGGCGACGCTTGACAAGCTCGTCGCCGAAGCGGCGAGGCGCCGACCAGGTGAAGGTGGGCGTCGTGTCGTTCAGGGGCGACGGCCATGTGGAAAAGGACCTCTCGGAGCTGAACGCCGGCAACGTCGATGCGTTCAAGGGAGCCATCGCAGGGGGGCTACACGGGCGATCTGAAGTCCGGCACGAACATGCAGGACGGCCTCGCCAAAGCCAAAGCCATGCTTGATGCGGATACGGATACGCCCGCGAACCGCAAGCATGTCATCTTGGTGAGCGATGGCCTGACGCGCCTGTTCACGGCCGAAGACGGCATGGTCAAGGACATCTACTACCAGTATTCGTACACCGATCCGACGTCTCAGCAGGCCGCAAGCGAGATCGATCCGAAAAACTTCGTGTACTTCGGCATGATCGACGAATGGCGCCAGGCGCGCACGCCTGGCTCAGCCACCTATGCCATGCCCTACGGCGACTGGGATACCTACTATGCCCACCTCGTCGAATGGGTTGCGAACGACGGCGATACGTATGCGCGCGACTTCAAGACCTACGGCAACGATGCCACGAGCATGGTGAAAGATCCGCGACGGGCGCCATCACCGATCCAAGCTTCGCCTTCATCGAGCACGGTACCCAGGCCGACCATGCCATGGCGCCTGACCGTGCGGTTTATGAAGCCTACACCGTATGGCAGGCTCTGAAGGGCGAAGGCTACGCCTGCTACGCCGTGCGCACAGGCGACGATTCCGACTTCTCCGTCAAGTTCATGAACCAGCTCAACGGAGGCATGCCGCTCGACTTCACGCAGATCGCCAACAACATCCTGTACGCCTGCGGCGCCGGGTCGAAGATCACCGACTCCATGGGCAAGGGCGAAAGCTACGATTTCGACTTCGTCCCCGGAACGGCGACGGTCAGCGTCGGCGACGAGCAGCTCGAAGCCACGAAAGAGAGCGAGAACGCCTGGAGCTTCCATAGCACCGGGATCCCCGAATGCACGTTTCACCCTGACGTACGATGCGGATGCGGATGCCTACGAGCTCACCGCGCGCGAGCCGATCTCCAACTTCGCGCCCGTGAAGCTGACATACGACGTCGCGTTGGCGAAAGGCTCCGACCGAGCCGGGCGACTACGAGCTTGCCACCAACACCAAGGCGACGCTTGTGCCCGTCAATTCCGCGGGCGTTCAGGGTGCAGCGGAAGACTTCGACGTATTCCGAAGCTGGCGTATACCGTCAAGGCTCCGAGCGATCCGAAGACGCCCGAAAAAGAAGCCTGAGGCGAAATCCCCGCCCCACGACTCAAACCGCAACCAAGACCACGTCTAGCGTAACGATGCCTCGGACGGGCGATCCGATGAGCTCCCTGCCGTTCGTCGCGACGGCGCTCATCGCCGCAGCGGCCATCGGCACGGCTGCAGGTACAAGGGCGCTGAAGAAGCATTAGATTCGCGCTCGCTGACGCACAGAGGAAACACCATCGACGGCCGCTTCGCACCGAGGCGGCCGTCGATTTTTCTGCAATCTCCGAAGATGCCCACGTAAATGCCCTTAGAGGCGATGAGCGGGAGAAGCCCCTGATTGCCCCTGGTAGTGGCTGCCGAGACCCGCGCTGCCGTACGGACGTTCGACCGGCGAGTCATGCGTTCGAATGACATCTGGCCGATGCGCATGCCCGGATGCAGGACGATGGGAAGCGTGGCCACGTTGGAAAGCTCGAGCGTGATCTCCCTTCCCAACCGGGATCGACGTAACCGGCCGTCGAGTGGATCATGAGGCCGAGACGCCCGAGCGACGATTTCCCTTCAAGCTTGCCCAGAATATCATCGGGCACGGCGATGCGCTCGAGCGTGGTGCCGAGCGCGAACTGCCCCGGCTGCAGGATGAACGTGCCGCCAGGGGCGACGTCGATGGATTCGGTGAGGCCCGGCTGGTCTGTCAGAGGATCGATGAACGCATGCGACGAATTGCGGAAGATGCGGAAATTCGACCCGAGGCGCACGTCGACGGATGCAGGCTGGATATTGTCCCTCGACCAGCGGTTCGATGACGATGCGGCCCTTGCTCATCTGGTCTTTGATATCGCGGTCCGAAAGAACCATGGCGTTCCCTTCTGGTATGCGCCGTCCCAGAAGCGTCGAGGACGGCTTTTTGATTGCGCTGCAACAGGTCGCCCGCCGTTTCACGCTTCGCCTCGCGTCATCGTCCCGAGAAGTGCCGAAGACGGTTTCTGATTGCATACCGATTCTACCAGCATGGAACACACGCGGTCCGCATCACCGCAAAGAGCCCGCATGCGGGCGTTAGAACCAACGAGACCCTGCCCGACGCCACGCTCGTCGCAAAGGGTCCGCATGCGGGAGGCTGAACCGATCGGCGTATCGGGAAAGCGGTCCGACCATGCTTCATCGGCCGTCTCTGCCGGAATGATTCTTCCGCTCGAAGTACTCGATGGTGACGATCTTGGTCTGGAACGTCCCTTCGGAGACGACGTCGCCCGCATCGTCGCAAGCCGTCACGCGCCAGGTCTGCCTGCGGGCACCCGGGGCATACTCCTCCTCGTCCAGAAATTCGGCGACGCCATGCAGCACGCCGTGCTTCCCCGGCTTTCGATGCCGGATATCGGCCCTGGTGCCGAAGCTCATTTCGCGGGTGAAATCGGCCCGCTCGTCAGCTCCCATGCTCGCCGCGGTCTCGAGCAGCGAAAGCGTTGCGCCCCCATGCAGGAATCCATGCGGCTGAAACAGAGTGGGAACGATATCCATCTCGAGCTCGACTCGGTCTCTCGAGACCACGACTTTACGTATGCCCAAGGCATCTTCGAACAGCATGAGGATCTTCCTCCTCTCTACCGGCACAGCTCCCAGAACGCGACGGCCGATGCCGCAGCGACGTTCAGGCTGTCGACGTGATGCGCCATCGGGATCCTCACCGTGTAATCGCATCCCTCGATCGTGCGGGCCGTCAAGCCGTCGCCCTCGGTGCCGAACACGAGCGCGAGCCTTTCGCACGCTGCAAGCCGTGCGTCATCGAGCGGGATGGAATCGTCCGAAAGCGCCATGGCGGCCGTAATGTATCCCAGGCGATGCAGTTCCTCGAGCCCGGCGCACGGCCAATCATGCGCGTCATTGCCGATGCGCGTCCATGGAACCTGGAACACCGTTCCCATGGATACGCGCACCGATCGGCGATACAGAGGGTCGCAGCACGTTGGAGCGACGAGCACGGCATCCACGCCGAGAGCGGCGGCCGAGCGGAAGATCGCCCCGACGTTCGTGTGGTCGACGATGCCTTCGAGCACGGCGATCCTGCGCGCGCCGCCAGGACGAACGCCCGCCAACAGCTCTTCGACGCTCGATAGCTTCGGGCGTCGCATGGCGCAGAGGATGCCGCGCGTGAGCGCAAAGCCGGTCAAGCGCTTCAGTTCCTCAACGGGAGCCACGAACACGGGCGTGCATGCCGAGGGCTCTTCCGCACCATCGCCCCCGCACGAAGCCGCCCGCGCCGAAATGCCTCCGCCCGAAACGCCGCCACGCAAGGTCGGCGCAGACTTCAAGCTTTCTGGATGCGCGCGACGGTCGGGGCCGCCGCATCCAGCCATTCGGGCGTCATCAGGACCGAAACGGGAACCATGCCCGCATCCAATGCGCGATCGATCACTTTGATGCTCTCGGCGATGAAGACGCCTTTCTCAGGTTCGAGCTTGTTGCGGAGCTGGACCTCGGTCAGACGCGCGAACGCATCGAGGCGCGGATCGTCGAGGGTTTCGACCCATGCATAGGGAGCGCCCAGCGCCGAAACGCGCACCCGCGCAGCCGCGTCCTCCTTAAGATCTCGCCCTTCCATCGCCCAGACCGTTCCTAGTTCTTGAACGAATGCACCGGCGCCGGGATGCGGCCGCCGCGATTGACGAACGCCTCGCAGCTCTTCGTGTTAACGGGGATGATGGGCGCGTACCCCAATAGGCCTCCGAACTCGGCGACGTCGCCGACGCCTTTTTCCGACGACGGGGATGACGCGCACCGCGGTCGTCTTCTGGTTGATCATGCCGATGGCCGCCTCGTCGGCGATGATGCCGGCGATGGTCGCAGGCGTCGTGTCGCCAGGGATCGCGATCATGTCCAGGCCGACGCTGCAAACGCAGGTCATAGCCTCGAGCTTTTCGATGGTCAGGCAGCCCGATGCCGCGGCGTCGATCATATTCTTGTCCTCGGACACGGGAATGAAGGCGCCGGAAAGACCGCCGACATAGCTCGACGCCATGATGCCGCCTTTTTTGACCTGATCGTTCAACAGCGCGAGGGCCGCCGTGGTGCCGGGGGCGCCCACCTGTTCGAGGCCTATCTCCTCGAGAATTTCCCCGACGCTGTCGCCCACCGCCGGGGTCGGCGCGAGCGAGAGATCGATGATGCCGAACGGCACGCCGAGACGACGGCTCGCCTCCTGGGCCACGAGCTGACCGACGCGCGTCACCTTGAACGCCGTGCGCTTGATGGTTTCGCACAGCACCTCGAAGCTTTCGCCGCGCGCGGACTCGAGCGCGCGCTTCACCACGCCAGGACCCGAAACGCCCACGTTGATGACGACATCGCCCTCGGTCACGCCGTGGAAGGCGCCGGCCATGAAGGGATTGTCGTCGGGAGCGTTGCAGAATACGACGAGCTTCGCGCAGCCGAGGCCGTCGCGTTCGGCCGTGGCCTCGGCGGTCTGCTTGACGATATCGCCCATGAGGCGCACGGCGTCCATGTCGATGCCCGTCTTCGTGGAGCCGACGTTGACGCTCGAGCATACGAAGTCGGTTTCGGCGAGCGCCTGGGGGATCGAGCGGATCAGCAGCTCATCGGATTTCGTCATGCTTTTGCTGACCAGAGCGGAATATCCGCCGAGAAAGTTGACGCCCGCGGCCTTTGCCCGCATTGTCGAGGGCGTGGCACAGCCGCACGTAGTCCTTCGGCGCCTTGCAGACGCGCGCGCCGACGAGCGAGACGGGCGTGACGGATATGCGCTTGTTCACGATAGGGATGCCGTAATCGCGTTCGATGGCACGACCGGTCGAGACGAGGTCCTTCGCACAGGCGGTCACCTTGCCGTAGATGGCCTGGGCGAGTTCTTCGACGGTGTCGCCCGCGCAATCGAGCAGGCTGATGCCCATCGTGATGGTTCGAACGTCGAGCTTCTCCTGCTCGATCATCTGATTGGTCTCATGGACCTCGGTGATATTCAGCATGAACGTTCCTTCTCGGTTGGCGGGGATGATGCACGAAGACGGAACCGCCCTCGGATGACGGCGCCTCGCGCATGGGAGGCCGGACGGCGCTTGCTGCGCGCGGCTAGATGCGATGCATCTTGGTGAAGATCTCCTCGCGCTGACAGCGGATGCGCACGCCGATTTCTTCGCCCAAACCCTCAAGGTCTTCGACGATGCTCGAGAATTCGGCATCGGCATCGGTCACGTCGACGACCATCATCATGTTGAAGAAACCGTCGAGAATGGTCTGGGAGATGTCGAGCACGTTCACGCGATGATCCGCCAGATACGTGCATACGCGGGCGATGATGCCGACGGCATCCTTTCCGACGACGGTGACGACGGCTTTGTTCATAGATGCTGCCTTTCTCGATTGATGCGCCTTGATCGACTCAGTATAGACGCGTGCGGGCGCAAGGTGCACCGCGTGATGGCTTCGGCAATCGCCGCCGAGCAACGGCAGATGCCGACTGCCGTGGGCATGGTCGCGCAGCATGAACGCAAAGAGCCTCTCGGCCGCATTGTTCGGTACCAAGACGAAGCATGCTCGACAAGCCAAGTCTTCCTCATGCCACATCTCATAGATTCGTTCGAGCGATTCGGCCCCGATGCACGGAAGGAGGCCGCCGATTCCTCGGCAGCCTCCTTCGATTAGGCGATCGGCGGTACGACTACGATGCCGACTAGTCCTTCATGGGCTCCATGGCGCTATAGCCGAAGAGGTTCTTGTACTGGGAAACCAGATACAGGCACATGAGGGTGGAGAGAATCGCGGCAGCGAGCAGCAGCACCATCATGATCCAAACGGCGCTCGCCTCTCCGACGGCGGTGGTCATGGAACCGACGATGAAGGGAAGGAACACGGAGGCGAAGCCCATGAACGTGTAGTACATTCCGACGTTGCGGCCACGAGGACCGGGGACGACGAGCTGACGCAGGGTGACGCCGGTCTGGAGCATGCCGCCCGCGGCAGAGAAGCCGAGCACGGCGATGCCGAAGTAGACGGCACCGGCACCGATGCCGAGCGGAAGCGCCAGGATCACGACGGCCAGAGCCACAGAGGCGAGGATCGAGTCGATCAGGATGACCTTGAGCGGATTCCAGCGAAGCTTGCCCATCATGAAGGCCCAGAAGAGAACCGCGATGATGGAACCGGCGGTGTAGATGGACGTCAAACCGGCAGCGGCGACGGGATCAAGACCGAGGTTCGTGATGCCGAACTGCTTGGAGTACTGCTGGGCGCCGTACATGATGAACATGATCACGAAGCCGAAGAACAGGGTGATGAAGTTCTCAAGACCGTTAGGCTTGCGGAGCATGGCGTCCTTCGCGGCCTGAATCTCGGCCTCGGCGGCGTTCTTGGATGTGCTGTCATCGACGACGCTCTGCTTGCGCTCGTCGTCATACACGAACGGGGTAAGGGCGGCGAAGACGACGCAGATGACCGACATGACGATCGGGATGATGATGTTGATATGCCAGGAGTCGCCGGCGTTCCAGGCGGCAAGCAGAGGATACGCGATGCCGGAAACGGAGATGACCGCCTTGATGCCGATGGTGGAAGAACCGGCATACTTGGGATTGGCCTCGGCAATCGCCGGATACAGCGCTCCATCCCAGAAGCCGGACGTGGCGACGCCGGAAAGGAAGCCCGCTACGCATGCGACGGTGACGTTGGTGCTCACGAGCATGATGGCGAAGCAGGCGACATACATGACGGCACCGAGGACGGCAGGGATCTTGCGGCCGATACGGTCGGAAATCTCGCCGCCGATCCAGACGCTGACGAATTTGCCGACACCCGTCCAGGTGATCGCCATCGCGACCGCCGCGGCGCCGGCCGTGGCGTCCGTGAAGCCCCACTGCGTGTAGAAATTAACTTGATTCTGGCTGAAGATGATAGCCTGCACGCCATGCGTCAAATAGCACATATATACGGTGGCGATGGCAAACATATACTTCGTTGCCCTCTGAACTGCGCTCACTGCATTCCTCCTAATCGATTTGACCTTCTTACAAGCCGTACCGAACCCCATGGTTGGCATTCGCTGCAATTACGCAGGACAACCGCATCAAATACCAACCTGGTCTCATGATATGAGGTGGCTGCAATGAGCGCCAATAGGATTGGATGTCGGTATTTCGTCGAATTGATTGACTTTATTTATGTAAATTTATAGGTGACTTTCGGGAGGACATTTGAATAAGCGGCTTCCCGCGGCGTCCTGGCGAACGTCATTTATCGGTTCGCGTCGATTCGAGGAGATTCTTTCTCGTATTTCATCTGCGTGGCAAGCTCGATGAAATGTTCGACCGTGGGACTGCGGTAGATCCCCTTCTTGTATACAAGATATACCGTATGGAACCCGTCCGGAACCTCTTCGACAGGCCTGACGGTCAGCTCGTCGAACAGCGAGGCGCCGACCGTATCGAGGCTTAAGCCGATGGAATTCTCTCCTGCCGCAACGATAGAGGCGAGGGTGATCTCATCGTCGCACCGTTCGCTCGGCACGACGTCGTGCTTTTCGAGCAGGGATTTGACCTCTCCGCCCAAGGACGTGTCTTCGCGATACGTGACAAGAGAGCGGCCGTCGAAATCATCGAAGGACAGCATGCGCTTTTCCGCGAGGGGATTGTCCTTGCGAATGATGGCGACGAGGTTCTGACGAAGCACGGGCACGAATGCAAGATGATCCTTGCCGTCGACGAATGCGGTGAAGGCGACGTCGTACGCATCCGCTTCCAGACCTTCGATCAGGCTTCTGGTCAATCCTTGATAGAGGTCGATGAGCGGACCTGAACCGAACTTTGCACGAAACTCCCTGATCAACTGAGGAATATAGCAGTCTTGGATCGTATAGATGGTTCCGACGGATACCGTGCCGCTGTATTGTCCGATCTGTTCCTTTGAGAATATCGCTGCCCTCGTGAAGGGCATTCAGGGCTTTGGTCGCGTACTTATTGAATTCCTTGCCGTATTTCGTCAGGCGGACGTTTCTTCCGCTCTTCTCGAAGAGCGGGACCCCGAGCTCCTCTTCAAGCCGGGCAATGGAATTCGAGAGCGTGGGTTGCGTGATATACAGCTGTTCAGCGGCCTTCGTATAATGCTGCAGCTCTGCGAGCTTGCAGAAATATTGAAGCTGGGAGATATTCAAAAGAACCCCTTTCGCTCCACCGCACCGAACGCGCCCTGCACCCATGGCTCGGAAACATGCAAGGCAAGGCTATATTCCATGGATTATATCGTTTGCATTATGGATAGGGTGCGAATGCCGCTGTCCCGACCTATGACATCTGGTCAATTTCGGCATTCTGATGAAAAACGACGAGGAGCCCTCCCTGCTCGGGAGGGCTCCTCGTCCTCAAAGATCGCGCAATCGCAGGGTGAATGCACGCGGCGGTTTCACCCAACCTGCCCCGAATGGCTTTACTTGCCCTGAAGAACCGCAAGCTTGACGGGTCCCGCACACGGAGCCATCGGCCATTGCCGCATCGATTTCTTCTTTGGTGTACCCGAGCTCGACCATGACCGCCTCGGTAGAAGAACCCATCATTCCGGTGGGTTCAAGCTCGGCGGTCTCGTTCAGCTCGAACTGGACGGGCACGGTCGGGCACCAGCGGCCGCCCTTGGGATAGGGGACCTGCTTGATGTATTCGTTCACGAGGGCGTTCTGATCCTCGTACACATCGAGCGGCGTCTGGGCAGGCTCGCACGGCATATCGTTCTTGCCGAACATATCGAGCAGCTCGTCGCGCGTGAACTGCGCGAATCCCTCATCGAGGATATCGGTGACCTCGCCGGCAAGGCCCTTGCTGTTCACAGCCTGGACATCGGAATAATCGGGATGCTCGGCAAGGTCTTCGCGATGGATGAGCTTCATGACCCTCGGCCAATCGCGATTGTACTCGGGAAGGCAGAGGACGACCCACTTTGTCATCCTTGGAATGGAAGACGTTGTTGAGCGGATTGTTGACCTCGCGACGGCTCTTCGGATACTGGTTGCCGTATTGCGCGGAAACCATGCCGGTAGAGAGCGCGTAAATCGCAGCATGCTCCAAGGCGCAGGTGACGTAATCGCCGGCACCGGTCTTCTCGCGACCGATAAGGGCGGCGAGGATGCCGGATGCGAGGAACATGGAGGCTTGGAAGTCGCCGTAGCCGTTGGTCGGGATCATAGGGGCGTCGCCCTTGTTCACCGTGGTTCCGAAGACGCCGCCGCGACCCATGTAGCAGGTGACGTCGAATCCGGCGTTATCCTTTTCGGGACCCTTCTTGCCGTAGCCGAGACCATGGCCCATGACGAGCCGAGGATACCGAGCATGCAGGCTCTCCCAGTCGAGGCCCATCTTCGCCAGAGACTTGGCGCGCATGTTGGTGATGAACACGTCGGCCTCGGCGAGCAGCTTATGCATAACCTCGAGTCCCTTTTCGGATTTGAGATTCAGGCTGATGAAACGCTTATGCATGTTCGCCATATCGAAGCCGAGATTCTCGTCGTCGTCGGCCGTCATGCCGAACACGACGGCTTGATTCACACGGCCTGGATCGCCTTTGGCGGCCTCGATCTTGATGACGTCGGCGCCCCACTCGCCCAGAGCACGGCCGGTGGTCGGCGTAGCCAGGAAGGTCGTGAGGTCGACGACCTTGATTCCCTCAAGAGGCTTGCTCATATCTTCTCCTTAGAACTGTGACGGGAACTGATGCATCCCGATGCAAAGGAGGAGGACCGACGAGACCGTCAGCCCTCCTCTGCGATTCCGTTCCAGACAAGACTTCCCGTGACGGATTAGAAGTTGTACTTGATCTGGCCGTCGAAGTCCTGGCATTGACGCGCGATGGTGATGCGCTGGACGCAGGGAGCGCCCTCTTCGAGCCACATGGCGCGGCAGTCGCGATACAGACGCTCGGTCGGGCCGTAGGGGCTGTCCTCGAAGTAGCCGTCGCCGCCGAAGATCTCGAGCATCTCGTCGGAGACCAGCTTGACGGTGTCGATGGAGAAGAGCTTGCAGATGGCGGCCTTCTCGGTGACGTACTCGTTCGTCGGGTTGATGTCGTAGTCGCGCGCGAAGTCGTAGATGGCGGTGCGGAGGACATGGATCATCTTCTGCATCTCGGCGATCTTCTGCTTGATCATCTGACGGGTGGCGATCGGCTTGCCGAAGGTCACGCGGTCATTGGCGCGCTTAAGGGAGATCTCGAGCATGCGCTGGGCCATGCCGAGGTTGGAGCACGCGATGTGGACGCGAGAGACGGAAAGCGAATGGATGGCGATTTCCATGCCCTGGCCCTCTACGCCAAGCAGATACTTGGGATCAAGCTTGACGTTGGTGAACTTCAGGCCGGCATGGCCTGCGCCGCGGCAGCCCATCATGTGGGACATCGGGACGATTTCGAAGCCGGGAGCATCGTTCGGAACGACGAAGGCGGACAGGCGGTCGTCCTTCTCCTTGCTTTCGTCGGTGACGGCGATGACATAGGTGTAGTCAGAGCAGTCGGTATGGCTGATCAGCCACTTCTCGCCGTTGAGGAGATAGGTGCCGTCGGCCTGCTTGATGGCGGTGGTGTGGATGTCGGCACCCGTGCCGCCGGTCTGCTCGGTCAGGGCGAAGTTGATATAGACGGACTTGTCCTGGAACTTGTCCATCAGCTGATCTTTAAGCTCCTTGGTGCCGTAATCATCGAGAATGCGCCAGTTGAGGTCGGCCGCATGATGGAGATGCATGCGCATTCCGCCAGGACCGCGGGAGAATTCTTCCTGCACACGCAGAATTTCGAGCTCGGAAAGATCCCATCCTCCGTATATGGAAGGCGGGTAGTAACGATACAGATCGTTCTTCTTGGCGAGTTCGTAGAACTCCTCCGGGAACGTGTTCGTGACCTCGATTTCCTTCTGCATCTCATCGAACGGGCCTTCGGCCAGCTCGCGAATCTGCTTCAGGTAAGCCTCGAACTGCTCATCGGAGATTTTTCGCGTTGGGATTCATGCATCCTCCTTTTGGTCACGCGACTTTTTTCTCGAGCTTGAATAGCTCTTACGGTGACTATTTTGTATTGGAACGATGGAAATATCCAATTGATGCTGTGAGCTGTTTTGCGAAAGAATCATTGAGATACGCAATGATTGCATAGAATTCCCTGTTCATGATCTATATTCCCGAAGAAGACGCCGGCATTGGGGTTGCCATCCTATCCAGAGGCATGCGCACGATTCCAAGATTGCCTATTGACAAATAGGCAATCATCCCTACCTTGCAACGGAACTTGCACTCGATGCAAGGATCCTTGTCGCAGTATGCGAAGGCGTCTTCTTCTGCGAAGGCGAACACGATCGGAGAGCGCTTCTTCGGAAGGACGTACTTCAGCTGCATTCCGTGAACGACTTCAACGCAACCCAATCGATCGAATAGGTTGCATCGTCTATGTCCCAGATGATCTTCAAGGCATTGTTGTTGAAGCTCCCCACGAACGCGTAATCGAGCTTCACGCCTTCCGGAAGATCGGCAAGGCTTAGAAACTCGCACGACGTATCCCGGGCTTCCTCGGCGGAATCGAAGAAACCCACGTACGCAGGCTCGGCGACGGGCGTGCGCGCATCCCCTGAGTACGCAGAGGGAAGCGCTCCGCTTACCCCGATGGCGATCGAGTCGTCAGATGCCTCGTAGAAAGGCAGGTCGTCTGGCGCAACGCGTGGTTTGAAGGTCGATCTCGACCGGGTGACGCTGTATTCGGTGCTTTTCACGTCATCATCCCCCTTCCTCCATCCTCTTCTTCAGCTCGGCAGCCAGAACATGCTTCCGCACCTTCCCCGTTGCCGTATAGGGAGGGAATCTATCGGCTCGAGCCTTTCCGGCCAAACGCGCTTAGGGCACATGATTGGACGCTAGATAGGCCTTCACCTCATCGAGGCTCGGCAGCCCGCCCTGAGACACGACGAAGGTGCAGATTCTCTCGCCGAGCCGTTCGTCCGGCATCCCTATCGATACATGCTCCCCGATGCCAGGACACCCGTTGAGAAAGGAATCCACCTCGTTCGAAGAGATATTCTCTCCTCCGCGGATGATGACATCCTTGATTCTTCCCGTGATGCGAATGCGTCCCTCGTCATCTTCAACGCACAAATCGCCGCTATAGAACCATCCATCGGCATCCAGCGCGGCATCGGTCCGCGCAGGCTCATTAAGGTATCCGACGAATTGATGCGGCCCTCGAGAGCCTCTTCTCCCTGAATGCCGGAGGGAACGGCTTTGCGTGAGCGGTCGACGACGCGAACCTCTATGCCCTCGTAAGGAATGCCTGACCACCGACCGTTCCATTCAAGGCATTTCTCAGGAGGAACGACGACATGAGGACAGCTTTCCGTCGAACCGTAGGATTCGCAGAGAAGGATCCCCTTTTCATAGGCACGCGAAATCAGCCACTGAGGCACAGGAGCCCCTCCGCACAGATAGAGACGCAGCGGATAGTCTCTGACGTTCCGTTCTTCAAGCAGTTTGAGAAGGTCGTAGATGAAGGGTGTCGCCCCATGCGACCAGGTGCATCCCTTGTTGCGAACGAAATCGAGCGCTTTGCACGGCGAATACTCCTGCTGCAACGCCACGCTGCTCCCAAGCAGGAACGCCGCTATGAGACCGTGATAGAAACCGGTCGCATGATTGAGCGGCGAGGGCATCCACATGCAATCCTGCGGCCTCAGATCGAGAACCGAAAGATATGCGCGTTCGGAAAACAAGATGGTGTTATGCGTATGCAAGACCATTTTCGGCGATCCCTGTGGAACCGGAAGTGAGCGAATGCATGCAACCTCATCGGACCTTGACTCGGCGGCCTTTTCGAAAGGTTGCTCTGCCACCAGCGTATCGGAAAGCAGTTCCGCGCCATCGAATGCAGCCTTCGACTCGCGATCGATAAGCAAAATGCTCCGAATGGACGAGATGCCGTCTATGGCGCCGCAGCGTTCCGAGCAGCTCATGCCTTTGAACTCGGTAGGGTGATGAACACGACCGGCGCAACGCGGTCGAGCAGTGCCAGGAGCGGCTTGCCATAGAGGTTCGCGTCCACGGGATGCATCACGGCACCGACCTTCAAGCACGCAAGGTAGATCACAGCGAACTCGACCCATTTAGGCACTTGGAAGCTGACGATGTCGCCATTGCGGACGCCTCGACGTTCAAGCCAGGTCGCAAGTTTGGAAGCGCGCAGATCGGTCTCGCCATAGGTAAGAAAACGCCCGCCGCCATCCTTCACGTAGATATTGTCCCGATGGGATTCGAGTCCCTCGTTCCAGACGTCGATCAGGGTCTTCGTTTGCCAATAGCCCTTTTCGTAATACAACCGCTTACGGGCTTCGTCAATTCGAAGATCGGTAATCATGCGACACCCTCCGTCTTCGCAACGAACCTGCGCCGATACGCATCGCGCTTTCTGCGTAAAGTGTAATACGCCCCTGATAGCGGTATACATTTCCTTTGTTCGAGGTCTTGCATCGAACCTATTGAATCTTGCATTGGCAATGGTGGGAACGCGAAGAGGAGCGCCGATCCGGAACGGAGACGAAAGGCCCCGCGATAGGCGGGGCCTTCGAGATGCGCCCGGGGCGCGATGCGCGAGGCGCGCTGGGCGAGCGCGCGCGGCTGCTGCCTCCACGGGCTTTCCCCGCAGTACGTCGGGCGATGGCGGGCTTAACTGCCGGGTTCGGAACGGGACCGGGTGATCCCCGCCTCCGTGGCCGCGCTCGTCCAGGGCGCCCGTGCGGGCGACCCTGAGGGCCGCATAGCGCCGACGCGCGGAGATGCCGCGCTCATGGACGGAAGCCCGCCGCGCGATAGCCCGCCTCGGGGACGGGGATTCGGAAGAGCTCGGACTATTAGTACCGCTCGCCTGAGCACGTCGCCGTGCTTGCAGCTGCGGCCTATCGACCCGGTGGTCTGCCGGGGTCCTTACCGAAGGGAGAACTCATCTTAGGGGAGGCTTCGCGCTTAGATGCCTTCAGCGCTTATCCCTGTCCGCACGTGGCCACCCGGCGATGCCGTCCGGTCGACAACCAGTGCACCAGAGGTGCGTCCGCCCCGGTCCTCTCGTACTAGGGGCGGCTCCCCTCAGTTCTCCTGCGCCCGCGGAGGATAGGGACCGAACTGTCTCACGACGTTCTGAACCCAGCTCGCGTACCGCTTTGAATGGCGAACAGCCATACCCTTGGGACCGACTACAGCCCCAGGATGCGATGAGCCGACATCGAGGTGCCAAACCTTGCCGTCGATGTGGACTCTTGGGCAAGATCAGCCTGTTATCCCCGGAGTACCCTTTTTATCCGTTGAGCGACGGCCCTCCACATGGGGCCGCCGGATCACTAGAGCCGACTTTCGTCCCTGCTCGACTCGTGGGTCTCGCAGTCAGGCCCGCTTGTGCTCTTGCGCTCACAGGACGGTTGCCGACCGTCCCGAGCGGACCTTGCGCGCGCCTCCGTTACCTTTTGGGAGGCGACCGCCCCAGTCAAACTGCCCGCCTGGCACGGTCCGCGCGCCGGATGGCGGCCGCGCGTTGAGCCGCCGGAGCGATGGGGCAGATATTCGAGGCGCCTCCGCGAGGCGCGCCCGCTCGCGGGCTCCTGCCTATCCTCTACGCACCGAACCGTCGGCCAATGCCAAGCTGCAGTGAAGGTTCACGGGTCTTTCCGTCCTTCCGCGGGTAATTCGCATCTTCACGAATAATGCATTTCACCCGGGTCCATGGCCGAGACAGCGCGAGGTCGTTACGCCTTTCGTGCAGGTCGGAACTTACCGACAAGAATTTCCTACCTTAGGACCGTTATAGTTACGGCCGCCGTTTACAGGGGCTTGGCTTCGCTGCGCTGACCCTTCGCGTGACCTTCCGGCACCGGGCAGGGCGTCAGACCCTATACGTCGCCTTGCGGCTTGGCAGAGTCCTGTGTTTTTGGTAAACAGTCGCCTGGGCCTATTCGCTGCGGCCGCCGCGGGCTCGGGGGGCTCGCCCCTCCACCCCCGGCGGCGCCCCTTCTCCCGAAGTTACGGGGCGGTTTTGCCGAGTTCCTTGGCCATGGTTCTCCCGAACGCCTCGGTATGCTCTACCCGCGCACCCTGTGTCGGTTTAGGTACAGGCGCCGCCGGCCCTGCCTAGGGGTTTTTCTCGGAAGCATGGAATCAGCGGCTTCGCCTCGAGGGCTTCGTCTCGCGTCTCAGGCTTTCCGGGCCGCGGATTTGCCTGCGGCCCGCCCTACGCGCTTTCACGGGGACGTCCAGAACCCCGCCCGCCTATCCTCCTTCGTCGCCCCGTCGGTCCTAGCGGTCCGGCGGCGGTGCAGGAATGTCCGCCTGCTGGGCATCGGCTACGCCTTCGGCCTCGCCTTAGCGCCCGACTGACCCTGGGGGGATTAGCCTCGCCCAGGAAACCTCGCGCTTACGGCGGAGGGGTTTCCCGCCCCTCTCTCGTTACTCATGCCTGCATTCTCGCTTCCGCGCGGTCCACCGCCGGTCGCCCCGGCGGCTTCGCCCCTGCGCGGAACGCTCCCCTACCGGCCGCGCCCTATGAAGGCGCGGCCCCGCCGCTTCGGCTCCGCGCTTAGCCCCGTGTATTGTCGGCGCATGTCCACTCGACCAGTGAGCTGTTACGCACTCTTTGAATGCATGGCTGCTTCTAAGCCAACATCCTGGTTGTCTAGGCAAACGCACATCCTTTGCCACTCAGCGCGGAATTGGGGGCCTTAGCGGGCGGTCTGGGCTGTTCCCCTCTCGGCCGCGCGGGAAACTCGCGCGGCCCCTGACTCAGGTGTCTGGTGCGGCATTCGCAGTTCGGTCGGCTTCGGTAGGCGGTGAAGCCCCCTCGGCCGTCCGGCGCCCTACCTCCGCGATCCACCTCCCGAGGCTAGCCCTAAAGCTATTTCGGGGAGAACGAGATATCTCCGGGTTTGATTGGCCTTTCACCCCTACCCGCGGCTCATCCCCTCCGTTTTCAACCGAAGTGGGTTCGGCCCTCCACAGGGTCTTACCCCTGCTTCAGCCTGGCCGCAGGGTAGATCACCCGGCTTCGCGTCTGCGGCGCGCGACTGGGAAAAAGTCGCCCTGTTCAGACTCGCTTTCGCTGCGGCTCGCCAAATCGCTTGGCCTCGCCGCGCGCCGCAACTCGCAGGCTCATTCTACAAAAGGCACGCCGTCACGCCGCCTTCAAAGGGCGCTCCGACTGCTTGTGGGCGCACGGTTTCAGCGCTGTTTCCTCCCCTCTCGGGTGCTTTTCACCTTTCCTCACGGTACTCGTCCACTATCGGTCATCCGGGAGTGTTCAGCCTTGGAGGGCGGTCCCCCAGCTTCGGGCCCGGGTTTCACGTGCCCGGGCCTCTCGAGACATGCCAGGAGGCCGCATGCGCTTCGCGTACAGGGGCTCTCACCCGGTATCGCCGGCCTTCCCATGCCGTTCCGCTGCGCGTGCGGTTTGCAACCTCCCGGGAGGGCTCGACCCCTCCCTCGCACTGCCCCTGCAACTCGGCGGGCCAGCGCGTCGAGGCTCGACGGCGCCGCCGGTTTGAGCTCGCGCGCTTTCGCTCGCCGCTACTCGCGCGTTCTCGTTTGATTTCTCTTCCTCAGGGGTGCCGGATGTTCGGTTTCCCCGGTTGCCCCGTCCGCCCTATGCGTTCGGGCGGGCGCGCCGCGACATGTGCCCCGGGCAGGGTTTCCCCATTCGGAGATCCGCGGATCGAAGGCCGTTTGCGCCTCCCCGCGGCTTATCGCAGCTTGCCACGTCCTTCTTCGGCTCCGGATGCCAAGGCATCCACCGTGCGCCCTCGACATCTTCCGGTTCCCCGGAATCCGCCGAAGGGATATCTAAATTAAGGTCCACATGCAGTAACTGACGTAAGTCTTCGTTACGGATAGAGCTTCATGTCTCATGAAGCGTTGGTTGTTGCATCTTCGCGATCTTACGATGCGGATCACCCTCGCGCAGTCACCGCGCCCGAAAGGGCGCGGGATCTGATGGAGATGGTGATTTCGCATAGTGAAATCGACGCTATGCGGCTTTCAAGGTGCCCCCAGGGGATCCCTGGAGGCCGGATGCCGCGACGCTTCGCGATGGTGCCCCGGACTCGGGCCGCCGCGCCCGCCCGCAGGGACGGCGGGCGGGGCGGCTCGGTTCTCTGTGTGAATTCGCTAGGGTCTCCCTAGAAAGGAGGTGATCCAGCCGCACCTTCCGGTACGGCTACCTTGTTACGACTTCACCCCCCTCACCCTCCACACCTTCGACGCCTCCCCCCCTTTCGGGTTGGGCCGGCGGCTTCGGGTGCAGACGACTCGGGTGGTGTGACGGGCGGTGTGTACAAGGCCGGGAACGCATTCACCGCGGCGTGCTGATCCGCGATTACTAGCAACTCCGGCTTCACGGAGGCGGGTTGCAACCTCCGATCGAACTGGGGGCCGGCTTTAAGGGATTCGCTCGCCCTCGCGGGTCCGCTGCCCGCTGTGCCGGCCATTGTAGCACGTGTGCGGCCCAGGGCATGGGGGGCATGATGACTTGACGTCGTCCCCGCCTTCCTCCGGCTTGGCGCCGGCGGTCCCGCATGAGTGCCCAACTGAATGCTGGCAACATGCGGCGGGGTTGCGCTCGTTGCGGGACTTAACCCAACATCTCACGACACGAGCTGACGACAGCCATGCACCACCTGCGCGGGCTCCTTCCGGCCACGGCGTCTCCGCCGCTTCACCCGCATGTCAAGCCCTGGTAAGGTTCTTCGCGTTGCTTCGAATTAAGCCACATGCTCCGCTGCTTGTGCGGGCCCCCGTCAATTCCTTTGAGTTTTAGCCTTGCGGCCGTACTCCCCAGGCGGGGCGCTTAATGCGTTGGCTGCGGCACGGAGGGTCGTCCCCCCCGCACCTAGCGCCCATCGTTTACGGCTGGGACTACCAGGGTATCTAATCCTGTTCGCTCCCCCAGCTTTCGCGCCTCAGCGTCAGTGAAGGCCCAGAGGGCTGCCTTCGCCGTCGGTGTTCCTCCCGATATCTGCGCATTTCACCGCTACACCGGGAATTCCATCCTCCCCTGCCCCACTCGAGCCCGCCAGTTCGGGTCGCTTCCGGGGGTTGAGCCCCCGGCTTCGACGAGGCCGCTTGGCGGGCCGCCTGCGCGCGCTTTACGCCCAATGAATCCGGATAACGCTCGCCCCCTACGTATTACCGCGGCTGCTGGCACGTAGTTAGCCGGGGCTTCTTCTGCAGGTACCGTCAGGCTTCTTCCCTGCTGAAAGCGGTTTACGACCCGAAGGCCTCCTTCCCGCACGCGGCGTCGCTGCGTCAGGGTTTCCCCCATTGCGCAATATTCCCCACTGCTGCCTCCCGTAGGAGTCTGGGCCGTGTCTCAGTCCCAATGTGGCCGATCGGCCTCTCAGCCCGGCTACCCGTCGTCGGCACGGCGGGCCTTCGCCCCGCCGTCTACCTGATGGGCCGCGACCCCGTCCCCTCCCGCCAAGGCTTTCCCGGAGCCCCCATGCGGGGGCCCCGGCGTATCCGGTATTAGCCTCGGTTTCCCGAGGTTGTCCCGGTGAGGGGGCAGGTTGGTCACGTGTTACTCACCCGTTCGCCACTCTATGCGCCCCCGAGAGGGGCCTTAACCGTTCGACTTGCATGTGTTAGGCGCGCCGCCAGCGTTCATCCTGAGCCAGGATCAAACTCTCCGTTCGGAAGCCCGGGCCCGCAGGCCCGGAAGACGCTTCCGTGACGTCCCGTCGACCCGCCCTCTCATCTTCGGGGCCGGCCTCCCCGAGGGGGCCGGGCTCCCGTGAGACAGGTCCGTCTCGTTTTCGGAAAATATGGTCCGAATGTCTAGGGATTCCATGAATTCGCTTGCGTCACAGTATCCGGCTTTCAAGGTTCCCCGCGCCTCAGGGCTCGCCCTCGGCGCGAACGGTTATGTTACGCGCGGGCCGGGCCGCGTCAATGGAAAGTTTCGGATCGAGGGAAATTTCTTTCGATCCGTTGCGCTACCTGAATGTCATGCCAGGTAAACCGCTTATAAAGAGCTTATGGACATCCTCCATAAACTCTTGCCCGGAAAAGACCGCATCGAATATGCGCTTGTCGCCAGAGAGCATCGCCGATCGCCCCCTCCCTTCATGAGAATCTCGCCCCCTGAAAGAAGGAGACGCTCAGGCGAGCCCGGTTCGGCTGAAACGAACGAAAGCCGCCCCAGACATAGGAGCGGCTTTTCGCATATATCGGCAAGCCTTGTTAGATCCTGAACCCTCAGCAAGACCCTCGATCCATGGAGGCGCCATTCGAAATCAGCACAGGCGCACTGGACTGCAGGCCTCATACGCTCTGCCGTTTCAAAGCCCCGCCTATAGCCGTCACCCAGGGCACGACGACGAGGTCGATGGGCCTTCGATGGGATGGGCGACGGCTCTTTCCAGATGCTTACACGAAGACGATGGGCAGCGCGGCGAGCACGACGAGCAGACGCAGCATGAATCCGCCGACGAGCACGCCGCATTCGCTCGCGTACTCGAGCGCGACCGAGGACTGGGACCCTTCGGATGCACGCAAGGCGTTCGCGCCGATCAGGAGCGGCATGAGCAGCCCGACGAGAACGAGCCCGATCCAGAACATTCCCGCGAACCCGCCGGTCAGCATGGATTGGATCGATGCAGCGCCTTGGGGGTCTCCCGACGCCACGATGATGAACATGACGACAAGCGCGATGATTTCTGCGAGCGCCGAGGACGACGTGGCCCTTCTTGAGGTCGAACATCTTCTCGATGTTCTCGCGATCAAGGATGAGCCCGCATAGGTTCACTGCGGCGAGGCCGCTCGCCAAGGCCGAGATCACGAAGAGCACCGGCAGGATCGCGTTGTTCCACAGCGGATACGCATCGACGACGCCCAACAGGAAGCCTGTGTAGGCGGCCACGGCGAACGCGAACACGTCGCCGATGACGGTCAGCCAGCGAGGAACGTCCTTCTTCAGAAGCTCGAGCACGGCCTCGATGAGGGCGACGGGCATGAACACGCAGATGAAGTACACGCCGAGCGTCATGACCGATCCCGGATTCATGATCAGGAAGATGAAACGCAGCGGGTTATGCAGGCCCGCCTCGGCGTCCACCATGAGCATGACAAGACCGATGCCGATGAAGATCGGGGCGAAGATGCGGCCGGCCACGCGCATGCGCACCGCATCGGGATATTTCCGCTCGATGTAGGCGGAAGCCAGGAACGCACCGGCCGATGCGCCGGCAAGGAACAGATATATGGCGATAAGGGGTCCCCACACCATCTCGATCACCTCACGTAGAAAATCTTGGACTTGGTCAGGTCTCCCGCAATGGGCAGGGCGTTCGTCTTGGCAAGAGCCTTCGAGATCTCGGATTCAGGGATCGTCGAGGTCGCCGAAGACGCGCGCGCCGGTCACGCAGGTTCCGACGCAGGCGGGACTTCCGACCTGGCCGTCGTGATAGCAGAAGCGGCATTTTCTCGATGATGCCGGTCGCTTCGATCTGGATGCGCGAGCCGTAGGGACAGGCGGCCATGCAGTATTTGCAGCCGATGCAGCGCTCGGGGTCGACCAGGACGACGCCGTCGTCGGTCGTGTACGTGGCATGCGTCGGGCAGACCTTCTGGCACGGTGCGTCTTCGCAATGCATGCATTGGGAAGGCACGACCTCGGCATGGACGCTGGGATACGTGCCGCGCTCGAGCATGTCGTATTTGATGAACGTCTCTTCAGGCTCAAGCTCGTTTTTCATCTGGCACGCAAGACGGCAGGCGAAGCAGCCGACGCAGCGCTTGGTGTTGATGAGCATTCCGTAGCGTGTCATTTACTTCTCCACCTTCTTCAACGTGAGCGTGAATTCCTGGCTCATGCACGAACCGACGGCAGGCTCGGCCTGCAGCGGAGCGAACTGCGTCGGGTTGACGCCGTAGCCATATGCAAGCGTCAGGTAGGTGGATTCTCCGCCGTAATGCGTGGGCATATACAGGACGCCGGGACGCACGCGTTCGGTCACATGTGCGGCGACCTGCGCGGTGTAGTTCTCGTTGGAGAGCTCGACCATGTCGCCTTCCTTGATGCCGAGCTTCTCGGCATCGGATGCAGCAACCCAGACGCGTTCCATGTCGTATTCGCGAGAGATGGCGTTCAGCGATGGAATGTTGCGGGTCATGGTGTGCGAGTGGATGCTCTGCTTGCCGCCCGCGAAGAAGAACTGCCCCTCTTCAGGCCAGGTCTTGCGCGGGATATAGCCGATCACCGGATTGAGCCCGGCGTTGCCGACCTTTTCGCTGGAAAGCTCGATCTTGCCTGACGGCGTCTTGAATTTAGGCACGCCGTACTCGAAAGAGTCTCGAGCTGGACGATGCCCTTCTCACGCACCTCCGCCATCGACGTGCCGACGGTGGCGAGCTGAGCCTCGAAAGCTCATCGACCGTGAATGGGAAGTACTCCCCTTTGCCGCATGCCTTCGCGATATCGACGAAGATCTCGTCGCCGGGACGCGTGTCGGGATGGATGATGTCGAGCGCCTGGAAGCGCATGGCGACGAGATGCTTCTTGCCGCCGATGAACTCAGGAACCTCGGTGCGTTCGAGATAGGTGCATTCGGGCAGGACGTAATCGCACTCGAGCGCGGTTTCGCTCATCTGGATGTCGATGCAGACCTTGAGATCTACCTTCTGCAGGCCTTCGTGCCACTTGGCCGGGTTGCTGTATCCGTGCACAGGATTGGAGTTATAGAAGAACATGGCATGCACGTCGCCTGCAAGCGCATGCTCGAGCAGGGCGACGTTGCTGCCCATCGCGTCGAGCACGAGCGGATAATCGGCGTCGCCGATGCGCTTGGCCTCAACTTTCGGAATGGAAGGAACTTCTCCTGATCGAGCTTGCCCGCCTTCGGCGAGGAGGTGATGAGCGCGCCACCCTTGGCGCCCCAGGCTCCGAGCAGGGTGTTCACGGCTGCGACGGCGCGCGCGGTTTCGTACGAGTTCTGGTGCGCGCATCCGAACGCCGCGCGCCAGGAGGGCTCGACGGCGGCCGCAGGCTTCGCAGCGGCCATGGCCTTGGCGATCTCGGTGATGCGATCGGCGGAGATGCCGCAGATGTCGGCAGCCCATTCGGGCGTGTACTGCATGACCTCTTCGGCGAATTCCTCGAACCCGACGGTGTTCTCCTCGACGAAATCGGCATCGTAGAGATCGTTGGCCACAAGCACGTTGCAGATCGCCAGCAGCAGCGCGATATCGGTGCCCGGGATGATCGGAAGCCAATCGTCGGCGAAGATGCAGCTGTTGTTCAGGCGCGGATCGACCATGATGATGCGCGCGGAGCCTTCGGCGGCGTCCGCCAGGCTCTTGACCGACGAAGGACGCAGGCCGTCGCCGTAGCTGCGTCCGATGAACATGACGACCTTCGCCTTGGCGAAATCGATGGAGTATTTCGCCGCGCCGATGGTGTCGGTAAGGCCGCCCTTCTTTCGAGAGGTTGCAGGCCGCACCATGCGTATAGATGTTGTTCGACCCGAGCGCATGGATGAGCATCTTCGAGTAGGTCTTGCCCGTCGGGCGCGGATCCTGCACGATCGCGATCGTTTCTGCGCCGTGCTCGGCGGTGATGGCCTTGATGCGCTCCCCGATGGCCGCAAGCGCATCGTCCCAGGAAACAGGCTCGAACGTGCCGTCCTCCAGACGATGCAGAGGCTCGGTGATACGCTCTTCGGCATACGCGAACTGCGCGACGCCATGGCCGCGCCCGCACAGCATGCCCTTGGAATACGGATGATCCTTGTTACCCTCGAGCGTCCAGAGCTTGCCATCGACGACGTTGGCCCACAGGCCGCACTTGCTCGAACACCCGTTGCACATCGACGGCGTGGATACGACCTCGCCGCCCCCTCGCTCTTCAGCCGCGTCCGCGCGCCACGCCGCGATCGACGAGAATCCCGTCGCAGCGAATGCCGCAGTCGCAGCCGTAGCGCCTAGGAACTTCCGGCGCGTCACGTTGTATTGCATGCGTGCTCCCTTCCCCCAATAGTTCCTTGCCGACCGCTTCCCCCGCGGCGGCGGTATTCTGCAATGCTTTACGAAGGCATGCCCGCCTCTGCGAGCGAAGCCTCCAGGTAAGCCTCGATGAGCGAAAGCGCGGCGTCTGCGAAGGCCGCGCCGGTCGCGCATGATTCTCGAGCCTGATCGGACAGGCGTCGATCGATTCCCATAGCCGCACGAACCCCGAGAAGGCGCGCGCGATACCCGGCGATCCAGGAAAGATGATCGGCAGCGAACCGAGCTGCGGCCGAGGCATTGCCCGCTTCGACGAACAGGCAGAAGACCTCGAGTTCGATCGTCAGATGGTCAGGCATCGATTTGAATGCCTCGGGCGCTTCGACGGCCAGGTCGCTCAGGACGACCGACATATGGCGCGCAGGCTCGTTGAGATAGGTGCGAAGGTTCTTGGCCGAGGTCTCGCCGTCGTAGCCGCGCATCGTATAGAGAGATTCGATGGGCAGGGACCGCATGCGGCATCCCTGCGACGAATGACTCGCGTATGAACGCCTGCATATCGCCGAGAGCCGCCGTCTCGAACGGCTCGATCGAATCCTCGTTCCACCCGATGCCGCGTGCCAGACGCACGATGGCCGCACGGTCGTCTTCGAACGCCGCAGCGGACGCATCCATCCATCCGCGCGCGAAGAGGCCGTCGGCAAGCGCATGCAGCGCAGCCGGTCCATATGCGAGCGATTCGTCGTCATGCACGCCTTCGCACGCATCGCATGCGTCGGTCGTCACTTTCAGAACGGCAGTTTCCCCCATGCCGATTCCTTCCCCCGTACCCACGAATTGCATCTTAGAGGCATCCATATGCCTCGCGAATCCGCAAGAACTGATGATTGCACTAATGAACTGGGAATATAAAAGCTCTGGGGTCGAATATCATTAGAAACTGATGAGAACCTTCTTGGGATATGCGGCGTACAGGCCACATCGGGATGCGCCGTCATACGCCCGTTTTCGAGCCTCCGGGCGGAGAGTTGGGTATACTCGATAGCTGCATCGGCGCGGGGAAGCGCCGGCATACCTTCAGGGGAGAACCATGGCTCACGTTCAAAGCAGCACGACGGACGACCGAAAAGCCGACAGTCGCAGGCTCTGGTCGGCATTCCGCGCGCGCTATCTCGGACTCGCCGTGTTCTGGGCATGCAGCATGCTGACGTTCCGCAGCTCCATCACGCTTTCCGGGCGAGGCGCAGACGCCGGAGATGTCGACGGTGGTCGTGCTCGTCTCGTTTCTTGCGAACGCGACGGTGCTGCTTATAGGATCGATGCTGCTGCAGCGCGATCCCGACCGCATCAGACGCGTGCCCTGGTACGTCTTTCCTGCGCTTATCATGGTAGGCCTGGTGTTGCTCTGCGTCGCGGGGCAGCTGTCCGACACGACCTCGATGGTCGCATTCGTGCTCACAGGCGCCGTCATGACCGGCATGGGATACGGCTTCTTCTGGGGAAGCTGGGCCCAGGTGCTCGGCAGCCTGAAGCCGTCGCAGACCGGCGTGTACGCCGTCATCATCTTCTTCGTGAGCGCGCTGGTCTTCGTCGCGGTTTCAACGATCACGTCGCGTTTCCATGTGCCGTCTCTGCCCATCATGGAGCTGCTGGCCGTCGTCGCAAGCGTATGCCTCTGGAAGTCGGTCAACGACCGCGACTTCGCCGCCATACGCGTGTCGACCGACCCGCGCCGCACGCTCGCGGCGCTCATATCGATCATGCCCCTCGTCACCGTCGGCATGGTCATATCGTTCTTCTTCGGGTTCGTCTGGGAAATGACCGTGATGTCCATGCGGTCGGCCGACGCCGCGCACTTCCTGCCTATGTTCGCGAACTGCATCGCCGCCGTGATCCTCATCGTCATCATCGCGGTGACGCATCGACGCTTCGAGCCGACGCGCATCTTCCTCGTCATCATCCCGGCCATCGCGCTGCTTTTCATCGCATTCCCGTTCTTCTTCGACACGCGCCCCGTGCTCATCAACGTAGCCATGACCGTGTGCTACGGCATGTTCGACGTCATCCTGTGGTATTCGGTCGCGACGGCGGCCTATGACTTTCGTCGCGGGATACGTGGTCGGCGGCGTGGCGCGCAGCGCATCGATCGTTTCGCGCCTGACCGGCATCTGCATCGGATATCTGGTCATGAAGAGCATGGATGCGGCATCGAGCAGCATGATCGTGATCTCGGCAGGGGCGCTGTACCTCCTTGCCGTCATCGCCGTGCTGTATGCGATCGGACGCACGGGAACCTTCACGCTGACGTTCGGAAAGAGCGGTGCCGGCGCTGCCGGGCGCGCCATACGGGTCGCCTATGCGGACGATTTCCTGCGCGACCGGAAACGCGATGACGAGGTGCAGGGAGACATAGCCGTATCCGAAGGCGCCGAGGACCCGAGCATGAGCGTATCCGCAGCACGATGCGCCGCGTGCGCATTCGTCTCATCTGAACGTACCGAAGGCATCGCACGTCAAGGGGCTGAGCCGGGTGCGGCCATGCCGACCGAAGAACATGCGTCCGAACCGACCGGGACGGTTTCGGAGAACGTCGAGACCCTCCCCGCCGAAGAGGACCTGTACGGATCGTTCGCCGATGACTTCGGCCTCACGAGACGCGAAGCCGAAATCCTTCCCTATCTGCATCGAGGACGCTCGGCGCGCGTGATCGCCTCATCGCTTTACGTGGCCGAAAGCACCGTGCGCACGCACATCCGCCATATTCTCGAGAAGACCGGGCAGCATTCCAAGCAGGAGCTCATCGACTTCATGGAATCGCACGCGCAGGATTGAGACGCCCTAAAGGCTCTCTGTCCGGTTCTTCCTGCGTCTTGCGCCGGTCCCTCAGCTTGAGGAATTCTTCGAGAACGCGAGCGGATTCCTCGTCTTCCTCTCTTGCTGTTCCCGATTGAGACGCAGGTCATCCACGATCTTGCCGTTGTCGGCAATGAGGGCGTACAGGAAGCTGCCCGCGAGGAGCCCGACTCCTCCGCCGCGCGCCAGGATGAAGCCGGCGATCATGCCGGCAAGGCCTTGGTCGGTCTTATCGCGGCACAGGTCGAAGAAGATCTGGGTGCACACGAAGCCTTGGATGCAGAGGACGGTCACGAGAATGGCGCCGGACGCAGCGGCGGCCGCTTCGTACACCGGATACAGAAACATGCCGAGTCCCGTGAAAATGATGTTGGTGCCCGATCCGTCGTAGATCGAATCCATGCCACGGCGGCCGTCCTGCTTGTACCGCTGATAGGTGGCAACGCAGTAAGGCGCGCTCAGCGGTCCGGCAAGCGCCGGATACGGCGCGAAGAAACCCAAAAGAAGGTTCCTGATGCCGCAGATGACATTCGTGCGATTCGAATCGAATTCGATGAACTCGTCTTCGCGCAGCGCCTGAAGACCCAACTGCTTCACGGTGATGAAATCGCCGTACGCGATAACCCAGGCGATGACCGCGATCGGAGCCGCATGCAGCCAGATATGCAGATCGGGGAAGCCGATGAAGAAGGGGGACACCTGCATGAACATATGCCCGAAATCGGGGACCTTGACGATCTGGCCGGAGAACTCGTACTTGAATTCGCCGGTCATGCCGCCGACGACGATAAGAGCGATGACGGCGAAAAGGAAGCTGTAGTTACCAGGAAACGCACGATCTTGTTCGTGTTCATGCGTTTGCGCACCCTCTGGCTGAACATGAGCGCGAACACGACGGCAAGGCCGGCAATGCACGCCCAGAGAGCATCGTCGACGGGACCGCCTTCCTTCAGCCTCGCATAGATCGCGCCTATGCCTGCGCCCAGAACGATGCCGGCCTTGATGCCCGGAGGCACCATGATGTTCAGCTTCTTCGACAATCCGCTGAAACCTGGGAACAGGAAGATCGCGGCCAGCTCGAGCTGAATCGCTATCAATGCCCTGAATGCGGACGATGCCTGGATCGAAGGTTTTCCAGGAAGGCGATCACGATAACCGCAGCAGGAGTGATCCAGCCGCAGACGGACGGCTCTCCAAGAAGCAAGTTGCAGAAATACAGCAGCGTTTCGAAGACCACCAGAGCCCATGCCGTCTCGGGATCGAGCCCGGAGTGGATATGAGAACCGCGAGCATGCCGTAGGGACGTGCAGGCGTTCATGATGCCTGTGGCTATCTCCGGCGGCGAGATTTTTAAAATGGATGAACGGAAGCCTGATGCGCAGGGAAAACCGATGGGGATGCAGGGCTGCACACCTCCCGGAGTACGCTTCATACACGCCATCGTTGCCCCTTCTCCCCGTTTCGAAACGAACGCGAACCCTGTTCGATCGATCTAAGCTCACTACGCATCGCGCACGACAGCGCATGAGCCGATCGGGCGCCTTGCGAAGGCGACCGGCCCGCCCTAGCAGCCGTACGCCTCCTCCAGAAGAGGGCGGCTATTCTGACCATGATCTGGTCAGTCCCTTCGGCGATCTGAAAGCCGCGGCAGTCGCGCCAGATCATCGAAACCCTCTCATCGTTGATATATCCCCTGCCTCCGAGAATCTGCATCGCGTTCGATGCCACTTTGGTGGCGGTTTCGGGAACGAATCGCTTCATGAGCGCTATGGACAGGCGCGACTCTCTCGTATGCCCGTGCTGATCGACTTCTCGTGCGGTTCGATAGACGCTATCCCGCATCGCTCTGACATCGATTTCCATATCGACGAGCATCTGCTGGATCATCTGGAAATCGATGATGTCCGCACCGAACGCCTGCCGTTGCGAAGCGTACGCGACCGCATCCTCCATCGCGGCCCGAGCCAGTCCAAGCGCGGTGGCGCAGGAGAAGATGCGCCCGATATCGAAGAAACGAAACAGCTGGGGAAAGCCTGGTTCGGATCCCGTCAGCCGATACGACTCATCAAGCACGACGTTCTCCATGATGACGTCGGAAAACGGAAGGATGGATTGACCGGCCTTCTTGATGGGGTACACCGAGATGCCTTCCAAGCCGTGCGGCAGAAGCCAGAGGGAAAGCGGCGGATGCTTAACGGGCTCCAAATCCCCGTCTATAGCTGCGATAAGCAGGTACGGTGCGTATTCCCCGTTATTGACGAACGTTTTCCTGCCGTTCAGAATCAGCCGGCCATCCACCGTCGCCACCGTCGTTTTTCATGCCCATGGTGTCCGATCCGCCTTCAGGCTCGGAAATAGCCAGGGCGAACATCAACCGCCATCCGAAGCATAGCGGTCGCGAACCATGTCGAACTGGCTTGAATCGGCAAATTCGGCCATGATTTGAAGATTCAGCAGATCGTTGGTGAAAGGCAGGGTCGTACCGGCGACGCGCGCGAGCTCCTCCGCGACAAGGACCTGGGCGAACAGATCGTAGCTCCCATCCGCCCCGCGGTTAAGGACGTTGAAGCCCTTGAAATCCAGGTCGACGAAATCCTTGACGACCTCATCGGGCAGGCCGGCCTCGCGCCTCCATTGAGAGATATTCTCCTTAGAGAAGCGCTTCTCTCCATATTCCCGCAGTTCATCGATCAGTTCTTGGTGTCGAGGGCTGATTTCGGGATACATACGGTCAATCACCGCTCTCTCATCGCGTCAGACATGCGTCCGAATATCGAAGCACGTATCGTTTCGAGGATAGAACGGCTTCGGAATCACGCTGTTTTCGTCAAGCTTCTCAAGATTGAACATCGTTGCCTGGGCGGAGACGAGCACGCGTCCCCGAACGTCGGACACCTGGCACGACACGACGGTGCTGCGCCGCCCGCCGTGAAGGACGCGGGCCTCCAGGACTATCTCCTCGCCGATACGAACCGGTTTCATGAAGTTCGTGCTCATCTGGACCGTAACGTTTGCATATCCCATCGTATGGGCGGCCATACCGCATGTCGAGTCGAGCAGCCCCAGCATGAAGCCGCCGTGTGCGTTTCCACGGATGTTCGTCGCTCCTGCGGGAACGACCATCGTGTTCCGCACATGGCCGCGCTCGATCATGTCGGCATGCAGCTCAGAGAATCCCGTCATGTCGGAAAGGTAGTTCAAAGCCCCTTCGACGAGATAGCTCGGAAGAGCTTCGCCCATACCCTCAGTCATCACCCATCTCCTTCGATGCAAGGCCGGGTCGGCAACAACCGACCCGGCCCGAAGCGATGCGGCCTAGCCGAACCGGTATTCCACACCCATCGTGGGCTGCGGATTGGCCCACTTCTTGATGATGGTGCCGCCGCAGGCGATGCGGCAGGTGCCGCATTCGAGGCAGCCTGCGTAATCGAACGACTTGACGCCGTCCTCGTCGCGCTTATACAGCGCCGCGGGGCATACGCGGATCAGCTTGTCGAACTCGGCGTCGTCTGGATCGTCCACCAGTTCGATATGCGCGTTCTCCTCGTCGACCTCGTATTTGTTCAGCGACAGATACTCGTCGACGTTCACTTCGATCTCTATCGTGCTCATAGCGCCTTCATCGCCCCCCTCACGTCGCGAAGGAGATTCATGATGCCGAGCTGCTTGATAATCGGCTTCATCGTCTTCTTCATGGGCCCGACCGGCGTGCCGTCGACGACAAACATCTTGTTCATCATGTCGCGGGCCGCCTCGGGGTAACCCTTGAACATGCGGTCGAAGCCTTCCATGAAGGCCGGAACGCGCTCGAACTGGCGCAGATCCTTCATGATGAAGGAGTCCTCAAGAGCGTCGACGTAGCGCTTGAGGCCGGCCTTCGAGGTGTCGCCCGCATCGAGCGCAGCGGCCGCCTGCTGGCCTGCGATCTGCCCTGCGGCAACCGCATAGTCCATGCCGCGCACCGTGTAGCCGAGATTCACGCACATCATGGCGGCGTCGCCCGCCACGAGCACGCCGTCGGCCGTGAGCTCGGGCATCATGTTGATGCCGCCTTCGGGAACCATGTGCCCGGAATGCTCGACCAGCTTCGCGCCGGAGATGACCGGGGCCACCGCCGGATGGGCCTTCAGGTCCTCGAGCATCTGGTAGACCGGACGCGTCGCATCGTTCGCGACCGCCTCGATGCCCGCCACGATGCCGATCGAGATGGACTCCTTGTTCGTGTAGATGATGCCGCCGCCGAACAGTCCGTGCGTCGCATCGCCCGCGAACAACCATGCGGCGCCTTCGCCCGGCGCGCATTGGAACCGCGCGTCGATCTCTTTCTCGGGAAGCTCGTAGACCTGCTTCACGCCGACGGCCATGTACTTGGCCGCGGGACGCTCGTAGCCGACGGCTTCCTTGGTGAGCAGCGAGTTCACGCCGTCGCACAGAAGCACGACTTCCGCCGTGATCTCATCCTCGCCCGCACGGACGCCGGTCACGCGACCGGCGTCGTCCTTCATGAGCGATTCCACGGCGATGCCGTTGATGTACTCTGCGCCGGCGGCTTCCGCCTGCTCTTGGAGCCATTGGTCGAAAGGCGCGCGAAGCACCGTGTACGACTCCTGCCCGTCGGCCAGAAGGTCGTCGGACGTGAAGTCGATCGTGAAGTTCGCGTCGGGCGCCATGAGCGAGATGCGCTCGTGCGAGACCTTGCGCTCGAAGGGGATCTCATCATAAGTGTCGGGGAATACCGACTTCAGGCAATGCGCGTAGATGCGCCCGCCCGTCATGTTCTTCGCGCCGGAGAAGTTGCCTCGTTCGACGACGAGAACGGCCTTGCCCGCTCGCGCGAGCTCAAGGGCCGCCACCGAACCAGCCAACCCGGAACCGACGACGATTGCGTCGAAATCTGCCATGGGAAGCGTTCCTTTTCCGGGTTAAAGCGCCGCAACGACGGCAGGCAGGACGGTCTTCAGGTCGCCGACCAGACCGTAGTCGCACTGCTTGAAGATAGGCGCGTTCTTATCCTTGTTGACGGCGAACACGGCACCGGAGCGGTTGCACCCGACCATATGCTGCATCTGACCGGAGATGCCGGCCGCCAGGAAGACCTTCGGCGCGATGACCTGGCCGGAAACGCCGATATATGCCTCATGCGGGAACCAGTCCACGCCCTCGGCGAGAGGACGGGAGCAGCCGACGGCGGCACCGAGCTTGTCGGCGAGCGCATAGGCGAGGTCGAGATCGGCCTTCTCGGCGAAACCGCGGCCGGCGGAAACGACCGCATCAGCCTTGGCCAGATCGACGCCGCTCTTCTCGATCGGGGGTGCGGAAACGACCTCCACGGCGAATTTCGGCGCGACCCATTCGACGGGAAGGGCCTCGTTGGCACCCGATGCGGCAGCGTCGGCGAAGACGCCCGCACCCACGGTGTAGATGGCGACCGGACCCGCGGACTTCTGGACGCGTTCCGCAACGCCGCCGAAGAACATGGACGTCGCGGCGCCGTCGGCGGCGATCGACATGGCGTCGGTAATGACGGACGTGCCTGCATGCGCGGCCAGCGCGCCGGCGATCACCTTTGAGACGACGGGTCGGCTCGACCAGAACGATGCCGGGCTGCTCCGCATCGAACAATGCGACGACGGTGTCGGCCGCGCACTCGGCCGCGACGCCTTCGGGAACGGCGACGGATGCGACCTTGTCGGCGGAGGCGTCGGGAGCGGCGCCGTCGATCACGACGAGGATGACTTCATCGGCGATGGTGCGGCCGGCGGCGGCGAGCTCGCGCGCAGCGTCGGTGTGTTCGGCTATGGCAAAAGCTTTCATGCTTGGATTCCTTTCGATAGGCGACCGATGGACGGACGCGCTTTACAGGGCGGCCTTGAGCGCGGCGGCGAACTTCTCGATGGCGCCGTCGTCGGAGGCGTCGGCGATATCGAGTTTGCGATCTGCCTGCTCGGGCGCGAGACACGAGACGGTCTCGAGCGTGCGGGCCGCGGCTGCGGAAGCAGCGGAGACGTTCATCGGCTTCTTGCCTGCGGCGAGGATGTCGCGCATGCCGGGAATGCGGGGCTCGGCGATGTCGGGAACGACGGAGACGACGGCCGGAAGAGGCACGCGAACGGTTTCGACGACATCTTCGAGCAGGCGTTCGACGACGGCCGCGCCATCGGCGACCTCGACCTTGCGCGCGGCGTTCACCACGGGCACGCCGAGCTTGGCGGCGAGCTGGACATCGACCTGCTGCGCGTAGTTGTCGGCCGAGCCGTCGCCGCAGAGGACGAGGCCGTATTCGCCGATCGTCCCGATAAGGGCCGCGAGCTCTTCGGCGGTCGCATGGGCGTCGAGATCCGCGCACGCATCGTCGGCGACCATGAACAGCTCCTCGGCGCCGCGGGCGAGCACGTTCTTCTTCAGCTTGGATTCGTCGATCGATTTCGGGCCGACGGTGGCGGCCACGACCTTATCGCCGTCGCCTGCGAGCTGGGCAGCGGCTTCGAACGCGTTGAGATCGTAGGTGGATACGGCGTTCTTCGCCTTGGAATAGTCGAGCGTACGGTCGCCGGCGACCTGGATATCCTGATCGTCGGGCACGACCTGAATGCAACGATGATGTTCATGCGATGAGTCCTTTTCAAATACCTGAAAGTGCTTGTTGGCTCCAAGACTCTTCCGCTTTGACGGGAATCAGCGGAACGGCTTCGCCCTCGGCCGCATTGACGGGAAGTGCGGGGATGGAAAACCGAAGGCTGCCGATCTTAACGGCAGAGTATAGCAGCCAACCTTACGCAGATGCCACGGCAGAATGGCATGCTGGCCGAAACCGAAAACCGGCTTTACTCGGCATACTTCTTGGCCACTTGACGACCGGAGATATAGGCCATGATTTCCGGAGTGCCGCCGCCGAACATATTGCCGCGCAGATCGGACCAGATACGACCGATGCGGACCTCCGAGGTGTAGCCGAGACCGCCGTAGATCGAGAGGGCCATATCGCCGACCTCGAAGCATGCGGTGCACCCATAGCGCTTGAGGAGCGCGGAGTCGAGCTGGACGGGAATGCCGTTGTCAAGCTCCCAAAGCACCTTGTAGAGCATGTTGCGCGTATTCTGGACGCGGATCTCCATCTCGGTAAGCTTTTCCTGGATCATCTGGAACTTGGCGATCGGCTTGCCGAAAGCGATGCGCTGATTGGCATACGCGGCCGCATCGTCAAGGGCGGCCTGCGCCAGACCGAGCTGTTCCGCGACAATGAACGCACGTTCGACCTCGAAATTCTTCATGAGGAGCATGAAGCCTTCGCCTGGCTTGCCGACGCGGTCCTCCTCGGTCACGACGACGTTGTCGAGGTAGACCTCGCAGAAGGGGATGCATTGCTGGCCGATCTTATGGAGGGCGGCGGTGGAAACGCCTTCGCGATCCATGTTGATGAGCCAGAGGCTCATGGAGCCGTTCTCGCGCGCAGGATCCTCGTCCTTGGCCACCACGATCGTGTACGGAAGCTGAGCGCCCATGGTCACCCAGGTCTTCTGACCGTTAAGGACGTAGGTGCCGTCTTCCTGCTTCTTGGCGGTGCAGGTCATGCTTCGATTGTCGGAACCCGCGCCCGGCTCGGAGATGGAAAGCGAGCACAGAGGCCAGCCGGTTTCCATGTAGGCATCGACGCACTTCTGAATCTGCTCGGGCGTGCTGAACGAACAGATATCGAGCATATCAAGGGAATTTGATACAGGATGTGGTTGCAGCCTGCAGAGTGATACAGCTCCTCGATCATGAGGCCCAACGTCACATGGTCTGCCGGAATCCCGCCGTATTCCTCGGGAATGCCCATCAGGCCGAACCCTGCGTCGCGGTACGCCTCGGCGATTTCATCAGGCATGGTATGGGTCTCATACATCTCCTTGATGACGTCTTCCGTGAAGTAGCGGTCGCAGAATTCGCGTACGCTTTCGAGCAGAAGCTCCTGCTCGTCGGTCAAGCTAAAGTCCATGAAGGGCCTCCGTCCGAACGGTTGCTGTCGCCGGGCTTCTTCTCCCTGACTTCTTCCCTGAACAGAGAATACGCTGCGAAATTTCATGTGTGGATGGACAGAAATTCAATTCTGTGTAGTTTCGTATTCCATTTACGAACGGGATCAATAGTTTTGATGAATCCATCGAATAGCCTTATAAAAGAGTATTGCTGCATCATTCTCATCGCTTCGGCACAACTGACGATGCTACTATCTAAGACCCACAGAATTTATTTTCTGACCGAGAGGCGGAGTCACGTGGCATCGAAGAAGACCATGCTGGAGCTTGCAGATGCGTTCATCCGGCTGACCGAAGACAAGCCGCCTGAGAAGATCTCCGTATCGGACGTCATCGCCGCCGCAGGGAAGAACCGCAAGACGTTCTACTACCACTTCGTCGATAAGAACCATCTCATTGCATGGATCTTCCGATATGATTTCGCCCAGGAGCTCGAGGCGAGGTTCGACGGCCCTCAGCTCGTTTTCGAAGGCGGCACGAAGGGGCCCTTCGTCGACCTTCCGTATTATGCGTTCGCGAAGCGCGGCATCAGATCGATCGACGGATCGCAGATATTCGAGGCGCTCGCCGCCTGCTTCGAGGCACGGCGCCGATACTACGCGAAAGTCCTGCGCATGAAGGATTCAGGGAATCTGACCGACTATCTGTACGGGCTGTTCATCCCGGCCATGAGGCGTGACGTGGAATTCGTGCTGAGCAATCGCCAATTGCGCGACGCGAGCATCGATTTCCTCGCGGAATTCTATACCGGGGCATTGCTCTCCATCATCCTGCGGCGCGCATGCGACCCGCACGCAGGGCGCATCTGCGAGGGAATCGGCCCGTTTTCCAATATCGTGCATGCATCGCTCGAGAACACCATCAAGGAACAGCAGCTCAGAAGGATGCTCTAGGCGAAATCCGAAAAAGAACGCCTCTGCGCACGCAAGGAGACTCGGGCTCGAGGCGCATGTCTGGGTGAATCCGCCCGCGCGACCTCACCTGCAAGCCCTTCTATTTCTTGCGACGGGCGCGGAAGGCGGCCATGGGTTCGAGGCGCAATCCCCGCTTGTTATAGGAGACCGCGATGTCGTTCTGGATGTTGGCAACGGCCCCCGAGCGCCCGAATGCATCGAGGCATGCGTCGATGCTGACGGAATCGACGCGCTCTTCGGGCGGAAGCATGAGGGCTATCGTCCGATAGATGAGCCGCCTCAGAAGAGGCGTCTCCGCCTCGGCCGCAGCCGGAGCGATCAGGAAGCCTTCTTCGCGGGACGTGCCCAGAGGGGCCGCTTCCCGTAGAAGAATCTCGTTCGCCCGAGCTTCAAGCAGGTCGTCCTCGTCGGCGATGAGGTTCATCGTGCGCGTCAAGGTTTCGAGCAGACGCGGGTTGCGGTCCTTCGCGCGTGCGACGATCTCGTGACGCACGAAGGCGCGGAATCGATCGGTGTCGGCATTCGTGGCATCCTCGCGCCACCGTACGCCCGCAGCATCGGTCGCGACCCGATCCGTCGGCAACGATTCGATATATGAGCGGAGGTCGTCCCGCGACAGTTCGAGCAGGGGTCGACGGACGTCGACGCCCTGCACGAACGATGCGTGCTTCATGGCTCTCAGACCGCCCGGACCCGTTCCCACGATCGAGCGCATATAGAAGTTCTCCGCACGATCATCGGCGGTATGGGCCCGTGAAAACGACGCCGGTATCGGCAGGGACTCCGAGATACCGGCATGTGCTTTCGACCGCGTCGCGCGCAGCGGCATAGCGTTCGCGTCGCGCCACGGATTCCATGTTGCCGCCCTCCCGCATGAGCGCCGGCATGTCGATTTCACACGCGAACAAAGGGATATCGAGGGCCTTCGCCAGCGACTCCACGAACGCCGCATCGGCGTCGGAGGCTTCGCCGCGCAGCTTATGGTTGACATGGAGCATGGAGACGAAACCCAGCGCGCCGCGATTGCGCAGATCGGCCCCTGATGTAGGCAAGCGCCGTGCTGTCCGACCCGCCGCTGACCATGAGCACGACCGGATTATCGACCGAGGCAAGGCTGCGCTCGGCGATAAGCGCTTCCACCCTTTCGATGGTGCGGTCTGCGTTCGAAACCCTGCCCTTGCGTGCGCCCATGGTTCGCTCCGGTTAGCGCGCAAGTCCGAAGATCTCGGAGAATTCCCGCAACGATGCGTTTGACCGGAAGGCCGACGACGGTGTCGAAATCGCCGGACACTTCATCCACGAACACGTCGGCAACGCTTTGGATGCCGTATGCGCCCGCCTTGTCCATAGGCTCCCCCGTCGCCACGTACGACTCGATGAGCCCGGGTGCGAGCTTCTTGAACCGCACGCGGCTCGTCTCGGCAAGCGTGCGGAAGCCGAGGAGACGTTGCTGTCTTCGGGCACATTGACGAGCCAGACGGAAACGCCGGTAATGACCTCATGCGTGTCACCAGAAAGCGTCGAGAGCATGCGGCGCGCGTCGCTCGGATTTTCGGGTTTGCCGAAGATCACGCCGTCGTGCACGACGATGGTATCGGCGCCGATGACGGCGATCGTGCCTTGCGCGCCTTCGTCCAGCAATTCCTGGACGACCACGCCGGCCTTGCGTTCTGCGAGCTTCTTGACGGCTTCTTCCGGATGCGCGAGCAGATCGGGCTCGAGCGTCTCGTCCACGTCGGAAACGCGGATCGTGAAAGGAATCCTCGCGAGCCAGCAGGTCGCGGCGACGAGGACTTCCGCTTGCAAGCACGATGCGCACCGAATCGGGCATGAAGCCTTCCGGATTCTGCCCGCCTTCGAGATCGCGTTCTGCATCCTGATGCCCGGCCTCGCAATCCCGTCCGCCCGTGCGGTCTCGGTCGACCGCGCAGCTCCGCTCGACCATGCGATCGCATTCGACCATGCGTTCCCGCCCGGTCGTGCGTCTCCGTCCGGTCGTACGTCCCTGACCGACCGTGGAATCTCCCGTGATTTCCTGGTTTTCGCTCATCCTATCCCCTTCGTGCGCGTTTCGAACATCGTACCCGACGCGCATGACTGCAGCATGGCTCCGCGAAAAACAGCATCGGCCTCTATCAAAAAGGACGCAGCCCCTATGAGCTGCTAGCGAAGCCGTTTACGTGCGAGTTGCTTCCTGAATGACTGCATGAAATTCCGCCGACTGCCGAAGAACCGCGTCTGCGTCTTTGACTGCATATTCAGATCGTAGGCGATCGAAGCACGCTCGATCGTACAGACGTAGTCGGCAACTTGCAGAAGCCTGCGCGCGCTATGGTCGGCGTCTCGATAGTCGGCAACATCTTTAGCGAGCACGAAGTCGAGCGCATCATCGAAGAGCAACGCTCACAGCACCCCTGTCCGTTGTCGTAATAGACGGAAATGGTATCGAAGGCCTGAAGAACACCAGGTGTTCATAGATAAGAGCGGCAAGATCGCGACGGATCTCCGATTCAAGTTCATTTCTGCCATGAGTATCGGAGGCATCATATCGCAGCGTGAAATATACAAACGGCAGTTCGCGCACAAGGCGAGCAAACTGGGTCAGCAACCGCTTCCTATCACCAGGCGATACTGTTTGATATCCCTCATTTCCGTGCAGGAGGTCCTTTCCATGAAAAAGGCACGTCGACCATGCCAGCGACCGCCAGCCGCATCTCGTACCCCTCGATGGGCGCAGCGATATCCGCAGAATGATCATGCGAGCACAACGGTAACGAGATATAGACCTTCCGAAAGGTCCTGGTTTCCCGATTCGTCAATATGCAGATTTAATCGACTACCCATCCTGTCCCCAGATAGAAAAGTGGCGAGGTACGTACCTCGCCCATCTGACACCAGCAAAGCGTTATCGCGTCTTCGGTGCGAAGATTATCGCACGAGAAGCAACGGCTGTTCAAGGATATGCATTAAAAACGTGCCGACGAAGACGGCACGGTGCACGAAGAGAGCAGTAGATAAAGGCCAGTCTCGAAACCCTATCGAGACTGGCCTTATTGCGTCCCTTCAGAGTGCGAAGCGATCTATCGGCTTATTCGAGCCATGGAGGCCGCATGCCCTAGCGCTTGTTTCTGCGGCGAACGATGGCGAATGCGAGGATCGCAAGCGCGACGACCGCGACGATGCCTGCGGCAAGCGCGTAGTTGGCCTCGCCGGTCTGAGGCATGGCCTTGCCCTTGGCGGCCGACTTCTTCATGTCGCCGGGCTTATCGGTGCCGTCGGGAACGACGTTCGAACCAGGCTTGGAAGGCTCCTCGGTTTCAGGCGTCTTACCCTTGATGACCTTCATGGTCAGCTGGATCGTATCGTCATCGGTCGCAACGGCATCCTTGCCGTCGGGCCACTGGGTCCCTTCCACGTGAAGGAGAACACCTTGTGCGTACCGGACTGGGAATCGGCCGTAGCGCCGAACGAACCCTTGACCGTACCGACGATGGTGAGGTTCTTGCCGACTTCGGCATCGGTGTCGATCTTGATGCCCGGAACCGTGAGCTTCATCCAGCCGTCGGTGACGCCGGCCGCGTCCACGACCTTCTCAAGGTCGGAATAGGTCGTGATGGAAGAGGATCGCTCAATACGAACTTGACGGTGACGGTCTTGCCGCTCACCTTCACATCGCTGACCCTTGAAGCCATCGCCGAAATCGGTGGCTTTTGACCTTGCTCGCATCGAGGTCGGACGGAAGCGTCATGCCCTCGGGAACGGTGAAGGTTGCCTCGAACGAGAACTTGATGGCGTCGAGAGCGATGGTGTCGTGGTTCGCGCCCGGATAGGCCGCCTCGATCTTATTCATCTGCTCTTGCATAGACGACGCGAGAATGGCGCCCGTCAGGTCGAACGTGGAGCCCTGGGCGGATTCGATGACGGCATCGTGCTCCGTATTGGCGCCAACCAGCATGTCGGCCGGAAGCTTGGAGGCAACGGGAGTGACGGCCTGGACCGTGAACAGAATGCCGTCGTCAACGGAGTTGGCGGTCGCATCCATGCCCTCGGGTTTCTGCACGCCTTCCCACGTGAAGGCGAAGACCTTCGTAGTGCCCGTTTCGCTCTTCGTCGCATGGGTCTTGAAGTCGCCGGTCACCGTGCCGGAAACGGTGGCCGTGTCGCCCGCAGGGAAATCGTCGTTCACCTTGACGCCGGGGATGGTGATTCCCATGGTGTCGCCAAGGTTGTCGATGACGGCCTCCTGAAGATCCTTGTACGTCTCGAAGCCGTCTTTAGCGTCATCTTGACGGTCACGGTCTTGCCGCTGACGGACACATCGGACACGGTGAAGATGTCGGAGAATCCATCGGTCCTGACGGAATCCTTGTTCAGGTTCTCAGGAAGGGTCATGCCATCGGGAATGGTGAACGTGGCCGTGAAAGAGGAGGACGTATCCGAGAGCTTGATGCCCGCATAGTCCGTCGTATTGGGGAACTGCGACTCGATACCCTTCATCTGGGCCTTCACCGTAGATGCTTCGATGGTGCCCGTGAAGTCGATCGTCCGGCCGGGAAGAACGGGGTACACGCTGTCGTGCTCGGTGTCGTTTCCGACCAGGATGTCGGCAGGAAGCGTCTGGGCGGCAGGTTTCACCACGAGAATCGTCTGCTGGATTCCCGTGCCGCGCGGGTCCTTGTTCGCCTGGATCTGCGAACCGGTCCACGTGTAGTCGAACTTCTTGACCTTGCCGGTCACGGTGTTCTCGGCGTACGAGGAGAATGTGCCTTCCACGACGCCCGTGGCCGTGAGTTCCTGTCCGTTGGTCACGTTGTCGGCATCGAGCGTGAGGCCATCGACGGTGACCGTTATCGGCTTGGGGAGCGCAGCAGTCGATGCGTCGTCCTTACCGATGGATTCCGCGGCATCCTGAGCTGCTTGTAATTGTCGATAGCTGCCCTTCAGACCGAACGTCACGGTGACGTTCTGGCCGTTGACTTCCGTGCTCTTCACTTCGAAGCAATCCCCGAGACCCGTCGCGGTGACCGTCGGATCGGACGGCACGACGACGCCGTCGGGCAGTGTGATGGTCGCTTTGAACGTGGACGACGTGCTGGAGAGCGTGATCTTGGTGAGGTCGTCCAAGCCGCCCGCGATGGAGGCCTCGAGCGCATCCATCTGGCTGACGATGCCGGGCGCATCGACCGCACCGGTTATGCTGAAGGTCTCGCCCGTGGAGGCTTCCTTTGATGGACGTGGTCTTGTCCTGAGAGCCGCTCCACATGTCGCTCGGAATCGTGGTGTCGCCCTCGACGTGTTCGACCGCAGGGTCGTCCTTCCACTTGAGGTAGTAGGTCACATCCTGCGTCAGCTTGTCGCCGCCGCCCTTGATCTCGGCCTCAGAAGAGCCGGGCGGCGTCGTTGAACCAGTAATAGTAATTGTGTCCATATACGAAGCCGAAAATAGAGAGCTCTGACGTGCTTGGGGCTGAGCTCGTGGTACTTGTAAGTCGCGAGGCCCGTATAGGCGGGATTGGAACTGAATTGGTCGGGCTCGCGATGCCTTCGGTCGACGCCGAGACAGAGCCATCGCCCAAAGATGCAAGCAGCGCGTTGAGCGTCACGTTGTCGGAGACCTTTGGGCTGCTTCTGACGACGGCGACTTCGCCGCCGTTCGCGTCGGTTTCGATATCGAACACGGCAGGGTTCTTCTTGAACACGCTATCCGCAGAGAAGGTGCCGCCGTTCGCGGAGAATTTGACGGTCACGAGCTGGTCTTCCCATTTGGCATACAGGTCGACGACGTTCGTGCCGGCAGGCGCGAAAAGCATGCTGCCCGCAGCGACTTCATCGCCCGCGCCGCCGGGCTGGGTGGTCCAGCCCTGAAGATCTTGCCCTCGATGGCGAACGCAGGGACCGCCGCCGCGACCTCGTCGCCCGAAAGCACCTTGATGGTGCGGGAAGGATCGCTCGACGTTGCAAGGTACGTCACGTCGGTGCCTGCGCCGTTATGGTACTTGACGGCATAGGACGATGCATCGCTTTCCCACTTCGCGTACACCGTCATATCGGAGGAAACCGCATCGTCCGCAGAGAACGGCTGCTCGGTACCTGCCGCGTCCTTATAGAACCAGCCGAGGAACTTATAGCCCGGGGCGAACGGGTCGCCCGGAACCGCGACGGAACCGCCCGCGACGGACTTTGCAGCCCCTGAGGGCGTAGCCGCGCATGGCAAGCGCCGTTTGATCGGCGGTGGAACCATCCGCGAAGGAACCCGAGACCGGCTGCGTCGCGTCGTCGGCATTGAGCTTGAACGTCACCTTGGCAGCGGGAACCCAGACATGCTTCTCGCCATCGCTCGATGCCTTGGCGACGGAATAATCGTAGGTCTGGCCGTTCTTGTTCAGAGGCTTGAGCGCAGTGGTGGACGGATCGGCAAGCGTGAACAGGGAGAGCTTCTCGTCGCCGTTCGCAGCGCCGTTCACGGGAATGGTGCTGCCAAGGCTGCTGTTGTAGCTCGGCGCATACTTGACGAGATACGAGCCGCCCGTCACGACGAAGTTCTTCATCGTCTGGCCGGCGCCGTTGTCGGCATTGCTTGCCGTAGGGGTCTCGACGAGGCAATCTTCCTTGAATTCGATCGACCCATTGGTCTGCGCCCCGAAGAGGGCGCCGCTGTTATTGCCGTCTCCCTTGATGGTGGAGTTGGTGAGAACGACGTCGCCGGTGTTCACGTTCAGGCCGCCGGTGCCGCCGTTGGTGAATTCAGGCGTGGAGTCGGTGACGTTGATCGTCCCGCCTGCTGCGCCGATCGAGATGCCCGCGGTCGAACCGGCGTTCGCCGTGATATGCGAGTTCACGATATTCGAAGAGCCTTCTACGGTCATGCCCGTCTGGCCGTAGAACGACGGATTGATCGTGAGATCGGAATCCTTCATGTTCAGCTTTGTTTCACGTAGAAGGTCTGGCCGAAGCCCTTGACCGTGAGCGATGCGTTCTTGAGGTTGAGGTCGCGCGCGTCGAACCAGGTACGAGCCTGGGAATTCACGTTGACCGTGCAGTTCTCGAATGTGATGCCGGACTCGTAGAAGTTGGTATTGCTCTTGTCGTCCGCCGTGATGGTGAGCTTGTCCTTGCCCGAAGAACCCTTTGACGGTCCCGGCGAGGGACAGGCTGCGCGAACCGCTTGCGCCCGCGTTGTTCTTGAAGACGTAGGTGCCGTCGGTGATGGTGGAGCCGGGCTGCGCGGTAAGAGCCGTCTTGAATCCGGTCATCGTGAGGGTGCCCTCGCCCGTGAGGGTAGCGCCGCTCGCAAGCACGATGCCGTCGATGCTGTTGCCGCTGCCGCTGATCTTCGCGCCGTCAACCGCGATGGAAAGCGTGACGCCCGAGGGGATGGTGACCGTCGCGAGAGCGCGAGGTCGCCCTTGACGTGGATCGTGGTGACGGAGGGGTCGGCCGCCTGGAGCTCGAGCGCCTTGGCGAGCGTCTTGAGCGCCGAGGAGGCGGAGCCGTCGTTGGCGTCGTCGCCGGCCGCGCCGTCGACCCAGAGCTCGGTCAGCGCCGCGGGGGCCATGGGGGCGCGGGCGGCCTCGGGCGCGGGGCCTGGACGGCCTCGGCCTCGGGGGCCTCGGGAGCCTGGGCCTCGACTGCCTTCGCCGCGGAATCCCGCGGGGCGGCCTGGGCGCCGGCCGCGTCGGCGGCGGGCTGCGCGCCCTCGTCCGCGGCGGCGGCGGTCGCCGCCGCCTGGGCGGCGTCCCTGCGCGCCCTCGGGATCGTCGGCTCACAGAGCGCCTGCGGCGTGAAGCCGCTCAGCGCGAAGGCGAGGATGCCCGCCATGCCCGCGCGGAACGCGCGCGTGCGCATGCGGGCCGGGCGGCGGCGGAGGCCCCGCCCGTCGTACGGTTCTGATGCATTGTGTTCCTCCCTGCAAAACCCCTGCACATGCGGAATGCTCGCCGAGCTTGCCCCAGGGCGGCATTCCAATATACGGAAGTTATTCTCGCCTAATCAACGGCATGCATCAATGGAATTCTTGGCCGATTCGATGGTTTTTCGCCACAAAATGCGACCAGGGCCTCGCTGCAAGCCTCCCCGCGAAGCCTGCGCTGCTCCTTCGCGGCGGCACGATGGTAGGATGGGAATGCAACGCGCTCAGGCTCCATCGTGCTGCCTGATTCGACGGCCGCCTCCTGCATGCGGGGCGATGCCCGCCGACGACCGCGCACCCGCAACAGACAGGAGATAGGTCATGCCCGCTATCCTGACCCATGATTTCTTCGGCAGGATTTCTATGCCGCGAACAATGCGCTCATAGGCGAAAAGCCCCGATGCCCGCGATGCGTTCCTGCTGGGCAACCAAGGCCCCTGATCCGCTGTTCTACCTGGTTGCAGCACCCGACATGAAAGGCATTCACGTCGCTCGGGTCGAACATGCACCACGACCGCCCCACCGCGCTCATCGCCGCCATCCGTGAAAGCCTCGAAAGCCCTCACGGATAGCGAGCGCCTGATCGGAGAAGCGTATGCGGCAGGGCTTTCTGCCATTACACGCTCGACAGCAGCGCGCATCCGTTCATATACGCGCAGCAGTTCGCCATCTGCGACGCCGGGCTCGACGGCATCACCCGCGCCGACGGCAACGACGTGCACGCGGAAATCGAACGCACGATCGACGAGGTCGTGCTGGTCAATAAGATGAATCTCACGATTCGCGAATACCGGCCCTATAAAGAGGTGCTCAATGCATCCGAGGATGTGCTGCGCATCATCGGGAAGATGTACGTCTTCGTCTGCCTACGTGCCTATCGGCTTTCGGTCCCCGATGTGATCTTCAGCCGCGCGGTGCATGGGTTCCGCCTGGTGCAGCGGCTGATGTATTCGCCCGAACAGACCGGGCACAAGACGTTCAACGCCATCGAACGCGGCATCCTAGGCCGCGGACACTCCTTCTACGCCGCCATGGCGCACCGCGTCAACGAATCGTCTCTGTGCGCGTTCGACAACCACGAGCACGCATCCTGGGCCAATCCTTTCACCGGCGAGGTCAGCACCGTCGGTTTCTGGGACATCTATGCCGAGGCCCAGAGGAAGGCGCAAGCCAGCATCGAGCTGTTCCAGAGCCCCGAATTCGACTCCTTCTTCGACCTGGAGAGCGCCCGCAAGATCACGCACGGGCTGGACTTCAGCGGCGAACCCGTCGAATAGAAGGAAGCGCATCGCGCATAGGCGGGCAGCATTCAGGGAAGGCGCCGTCGGGTCGCAGCCTGACGGCGCCTTCCTGTTCATCGCCGCATGAGAAACGCGGCGCCTCCGATGCGGAGCCCTACGATTCGGGCGAAACGAAGGTATCGCGATCAGGGGCGAAGGAGCGCATGGCCATGATGGTGCGCTCGAAAAAGCTCGTCAGAGCTCCCAACCGACCATCTCGGCGCCGCTGCGGATGACGTCGCGGCTCACGCCCGCGGCGAAACGCTTGTCCTTGAACTTCTTCTTGAGCGACTTGACCTCGAAATCCATGACGCTCTTCGAGGGACGCATAACGATAGCCGCACCGATGAGACCGGTCAGTTCCTCGGAGGCGAACAGAATCTTCTCCATGTAGAGCTCGGGCTTCGGCAGAGCGGGATTGTAGTCGTGGTTGTGCGACTGGATGGCATGGATGAGCTCGTCGGATACGCCCAAGGGGCGCAGGATGTCGGCGGCGTAGACCGTGTGGTTCACCGGATCGTCGTCGTGTTCTTCCCAGTCCAGATCGTGCAGCAAGCCGACGATGCCCCAGAATTCCTCGTTCTCGGGATCGAATTCACGTGCGAAGTAGCGCATCGTGTTTTCGACCGTTTCGCCGTGCTCGATATGGAATTCATCCTTGTTGTGAGCCTTAAAGCAGGTTACATGCGTCCTCGCGCGAAATGCCGGCGGAAAGCTTAGCCATGACGACCCCTTCGTCGCAGGTGTTTTCCCGAGTATACGCCCGACCGCTGCAGCGGCAAGGAGCGTGCGGCATCGGCAGATGTTTTCCCAGCAGGCGGCAACGCGGATAGAGCGCCCGTGATCCCTCCCCTGCGCTTCATCGGCTCTTGACGCAGCAAGACCCGGGATGAACGTTCATCCCCGGGTCCGATGCTAGAGGCTCAGCCCACGTGAAAAGCGATCCTTGCGCAGGTATGCGGCTGGATGCTCTACGATTGCATGCCGCCCTCGTTGCGCATACGCTTCTTTGCGGCCCATGCAAGGCCGACGAGCGACGCGGCCGCAAGCGTCAGGATGCCGGGGAGCGCCGGTCCTTCATCGGTCGCAGGCATCGACTTTTCCCTGGTGTCCCGAAGCAGGAGGCTTGGAACCCGGAGAGGAAAGATCAGGGGCAGGCCCTGGTTCGGGCGTGGGGTTCACCTTGGGCGTGTGGGCGTTGGTGATAACGAAATTGCCCTGAAGCCTGCTCTTTGACCGAAGAGGTATAGCCGTCGGGTACCGAGGCCTCTTCCACCGTGTAGGAGACCCTAGTGCCCTCCTTGGTACTCGGCAAGCCCCGTCCAAGTCGACGTCCAACCGTTGGCGGAGGAGAGCTCGACCGCGCCTCCCTGCGCCACGCCGTCGGCATAGAGCGCGCCATAACGCTTGCCGGACGGATTCCGTCCTGTCATTGCCGTCGTTCCAGGTCTTGGAGACGGTGACATCCACCTTGGCCTTCTGGTTGTACATGGTGATGACTTGTCCAGAACCCTGGCTCGTCACCGTGACCGCCTCGGAGTTTGCCGAGGTCGTATGATCGGCATCGTTGGGATGCGCCTCGTCGACAGCCACGTCAGGATACCCGTTGGCGTGCGAGACCTCCACGAAGCGGTACATCATGCCGCCGGTGAGGCCTTTGACTTGGATGGCGCCATTGGCATCGGGCGTGAGAGTGCCGTCAGGGGTTGAGGGAGCCTACGTCGAGCATGGAAGCATCCACTGCAACGTCTGTCCAGCTCGTTCCGCCATCATTCGAGGACTGGAGCTTGAAAGAGAAACCGGTGGAGAGAGCCGCACCGCTTTCCATATCGGTCTTGAGCATCTTGACAGTCAGAGGATCTGCCGGCGCATCGATGACAGCACTTGAAGGAGTCAGGTGGCCGTACCGGTTGCCGTACTCGAACCCTGATCGCTTGTCATTTCAACGGTGCCCGTCTTGTCGGTCGGCGTGTTTACAACCGGATGGACGACCCGAACACGTACGGAAATATTTTGCAGAGCCTTCCCCGCATATATTTGATTGATCTTTCCTATTGTTGCAGAAGAAACGTTCCCGAAGATGTCTGGATAGTTATTCTTGAGAAGGTTTCTCATGCCTCCTGCATCTGCAACGCCGGCGAGATCGTCGTATTTAGGTCCGGCAGGATCGTTCATATCCCACCACTTCAGCATGAAGGTATAGCTACCGTCGTGGTTGTTATACATGCAGTACTGGCCATTCTGCAAAGCGGCTTTGACATCGCTCTTGCTCTTTGCCCCTTGGTCAACCTTGGTGAGGAAGGTGTTCGCCGAAAGGTACTGCCCATACCAACCGGATAATACTTCTCCTTGGTCGTTGATTCCTGAAAATTCCGACCAACTCCCTGGCTAGTTCCGGTTCGGCTGCACAATCGGCAAAGGTGCTCTCTACATAGACCCCGGTAAGCGAATTAGGGACTATAGGCTCCATTGTGCTCTAGCATATAGGGCATACTGAAAATGATATCCGTCTATAGCGCGCGCATCATTGAACACCTTTATGTCCCAATCCATGCTTTGATTGGTGGTCAGATCGGATCTAATGGAAAGTGCGGTATTTGTCGCTCCGACGGCTTTGGCAATAACGTAGTATTTCTCATGGGCGGCATAGAGGGTATCTTTACCAAGTACTCCCTGAGAAAGAGCACGCTCACCCAGTGTCAGCGTGTGCCCTAGCTCATCTCGATAGTGCGTTATTCCGCCAGTTTGAAGGGTTATCTCGAATTTTTATACTGTGGTTTTTGAGGTAGCCCCCGCTGAACTTGAGCACGAATTTACCGTCGGTGTACTCAAAAAGTACCCAACTGATTATTGTCGCCATCAAGCAAGGGACGGGGAGCGAAATTCAGGCCCTCGTCCAACCGATGCTGGAATCGTCAACGTATCCCCATCCTGGATGGCGTCGCTGCCGTCATACGCAGCTTTCGCCTCGAGCTTAAGCGACGAGACCTTCTGGCCCTCGCAAATCGCATTGCTGAACGCAGCTGGATCGGTCTTGGGCGAGGCTTCGGAGCTCAGCGAGTACTCGATCTCCGCATCGCCGCCGTGATGTCGTTATGTAATATGGCCAACGCCAGGAGAGGGGGTCTTTTGCAAGGACTTTTTGGGGGAATCATCAGCGAAAAAGCGTAGAAGTTACGAAATTAACCCTGATTAAATTACGAGATCAGCGGCAAAATACCTCGGACGAGAAATGAAACTGGATTAATCCCATAGACAGAAAACCGAATCGATCACGCAGCGCTCCGAAGAAAACCCCAGAGCGGCGCTCAGCCTGCCAGCGGCGAGGATGCCCTTTGCGCGACCGGATGCGACGGGATTCCTCGCGACGGCGTTTGGCCTCGTCGGTTTCGGCCTTGAGCCGTCGATAGCTTTCCAGGCGCTCTGCAGCCACATCCCCACGCGCCACGGCGGCCTCGACCGCGCAGCCAGGTTCGCCATCATGCCGGCAATCGCCGAAACGGCGGGTTTCCGCAAGCGCTTCGATATCGGCGAACGCCGCGCCCATGCCTTCGTCGGCATCCCAGAGCGCAAGACCGCGGACGCCCGGCATGTCGATGACGCGACCGCCGCCGGGAATATCCACCATCTCCCGCGAGACCGTCGTATGCCTTCCGCGCCCATCGCGTTCGCGCACGGCGCCTGTGGCCTGAATGTCCTGCCCACAGGACATTCACCAGACTCGATTTCCCCACGCCGCTCTTGCCGAGCAGCACGGCCACCTCGCCGGGGACGAACGGCGGCACGCACAGCTTCGACGCTCTCGGCATCCTGGTCGGACACCACGAGAACTTCCGTTCCCTGCGCCACGCGTTCGACCAGCATCTTCGCGGACTCAAGGGCCTTCTTGTCATCGGCAAGATCGGCCTTGGTCAGCAGCACCTGCACGTCCGCGCCGCTCTCGTGCGCCAGGACCAGTTCACGCTCAAGCCTGCGCACATTGAGGTTGACCAGCGGTTCGACGACGAAGACCTTGTCGAAGTTGGCGGCCAGGACCTGAGGAAGCGAACGTTCCGCCGGGTCCTTGCGCACGAAGGCGTTCCGACGCGCGAGCACCTGATCGATGATGCCTTTGTCGTGCCCCTCGGGCACGGAGAACTCGACCGCATCCCCGGTCGTCGCACGCACGCAGGGAGCCTTTGACCAGCGTCGTGGCGTGCTCGCATCTGATTTCGCGCCCCTGCGCATCTTTCACCAGAGGATATCCGCGGTCGAGCTTCACCACCAGACCGCGCATCAGCGGTTCTTTTCGCGCAGATACCAATGCAGGAACGTCAGCGCAGCGCCGAGCACGATGGCGATGAGCGGCATCTTGAACGCGCTGACGACGATCAGGTCCGAATGCCGTCCGCCTTCCGAAACCACCACTACCTTGGTCGCATGGATGTCGCTTTCCCCCTGCTGCTCGATATCATCCAGATAGTACGTGCCTTTGATGCGCAAGGTGGTTCCCGCGGCGCCGTAGCGCCCGAAGGTGTCGATCTTTTCGGCGTCTTCCTTCGAAATGATGACAGGAACGGTGGCGCCGCTCTTCGGATCGCGCAAGACGATCCATACACGCCCGGGCTTTCCGCCGGCGACATTCACGGCATCTCCGACGACTTCGCCTGTGACCTGGACCGTCTGCCTATCGTAATAGGAATCGGCGGATGCAAGGTCGCCTATCTGCGCATCATAGAGAAACGAGTTGTCGGCCAGCTGCCCCTCGTCGATCACGTTCCCCTCCGCTTCGAGCGGCGTAGCCTCGTCGGCCGCCTCGACGGCAGGCTTGCCTGCGGTATCGGCTGCTTCGAGGATGCCCGAGAAGCGCCCGATCCCGCCTTGCTGTTGCCGGACGCGCCGGAAGAATCCCTCCGACGGCGAGCCGTTCGTCCCTCGACTTAGCTCCGCCGGCGCGCACGACTGCGCCCGAGGTCGTGGTGCCGTCGCCCGCTGCGGAGACGTCTTGGGAGGACGAGGAATAGGACGAGGCCGCATCATCGTCGTCGGCGAACGCGGCCGCGGGCAGCACAAGCGAGGTCGCAAGGATCCCTGCGGCCATGAACGCCCAGATACGATGCGTGATTACGGGTTTATCGCCCATGGCCCACCCGTTTCTTCGGCTTCAGCGAAGCCGAGAACGACACGAGCAGCGCGACGAGCGTGACCCATTCAGACGGCCAGCCCACATGTCGAAGATGTACGGGTATTTGAGCACGTCGGGCATGCCAGGCTGCACGATGCCGGCCGACATGCCGATGTTCGACACCATGGATGCCGATTCGAAGAGCGCAGGCGACGCTTCGTATCCGAACGCGACCGTCACGATCGTGGTCAGCATGAGCGCCGCCAAGAACAGCAGGAACACCGCGAGGTTCGCACGGACGAGGGCAGTGCTGAGAGGACGCTTGCCCACATGGTAGAACGTGACCACCTGACGCGCGGATGCGGGTGCCAGCAGGTCTTTCACGTATGCGACAAGCTCCTTGCCCAGAATTCCCACGCGCAGCACCTTGATGCCGCCCGAAGTGCTGCCGGCAGACCCGCCGACGATCATCACGAACACGAGCACGATGAGCGCGCCCGACGACACGATGGTCGTCAGCTGGTTCGACGTGATGGGCTGGAAGCCCGCGGTGGTGAACGCGGAGACGATCGTGAAGACGCCGCGTCGAACGAGCGTCGGAAGGTCGGAAAAACGCCCGGAAACGCAGATGGCGGTCGTGACCACGCCCACGACGACGATAAGCCAGACCGCCGAGGTGCGCACCTCGATATCTTTGAAGAAATGCTCGATCCGGCCGCGCCAGATTTCGTTGTACAGCGTGAAGTTCACCGTGCCGAAAAGCATGAGCATGAGCACGATGATCTCGATGCCCCAAGAGTGATAGTAGTTGATGCCCAGGCTCATCGACGACATGCCGCCGGTATTGAACGAGGCGGTCGAGAGCCAGAAGCCGTTGAGCAGGGCGCGCGAAGGTTCCATGCCGATGGCCTGGCATGCCAGGAACAGCACGACCGTCCCCGTCAGGATGGCGACGGCGGCCACGCGCACGATGAACTGCGTCGTCTGGATGATGTTCGGAATGACGTGCTCGCTTCGGCCTTCGGTCGCATACAGCGACGAGCCCCCCGAGCTACCGAAGATGCCGAGCGAAAGAGCGATGACGACCACGCCCAATCCCCCGACCGTCTGCATGACGAAACGCCACATGTTATCGGCCGTGGACAGATGCTCGAGATCCTGGATCATGGACGCGCCCGTGGTGGTCCATGCGCTCATGCCCTCGAAGAACGCGTCGAGATATGAAATGAAATGGCCCGACATGTACAGGGGGATGGCGCCGACCAGCGCGAGCAGAAGCCACGCGAGCCCCGTGACGGCAAGGGCCTGCTGCTGGGTGAGCGCGCGCGGCTCGAGGTAGGCAAGGCGCAGGGCCGACCCGATGAACAGCGCGATGCCTATGCCGAACAGATACCGCTCGGTCGCGTTCCATTCCTGCATCACGACGGAAGTGGCAAGCGGCACGCACAGGGCCACGACCAGGAACATGGTCAGAGCGCCCAGATAGTGCGCGATGATGCGCAGGTCGGTGAATGTGAAGCGCTGCCACATGGCTATCCGATCACGACCTTGACGACGACGACGATGGCGACGAGCCCGAGAAGGAACAGCGAGAACGCGCTCCCGAGGATCATCACCCTCTGGAGCGTGTTTCTCACCGCCTTCTGAAGGCGAGCCCTTGTCTTCACGCTGTCTCGCACAATTGCGCCGTGGCCTTCCCTTTTGCCGCAGAATCGTACGATTATAGCCTATAGGGCGATATCGAGCCCGACCGGGCAGTGGTCGCTGCCCATCACTTCGTCATAGATGGACGCCGATTCGATGGCGCCGCGCAGCTCGTCGCTCACGAGGAAGTAGTCGATGCGCCACCCCGCGTTGTTCTTGCGCGCATTGAAGCGGTAGCTCCACCACGAATACGCACCTTCGAGATCGGGGTGCAGCATGCGGAACGTATCGGCGAAGCCGGCGTCGAGCAGCGACGTGAACGACGAACGCTCCTCGTCGGAAAAGCCCGGATTGCCCCGGTTGGAACGCGGGTTCTTGAGGTCGATCTCCTGGTGCGCCACGTTGAAGTCGCCGCACATGATGACGGGCTTGGGCTCGGCGGAAGCGTATCCCAACCCCTCGGGCACGACGCCCGCCTCAAGGTTCTTGCAGAATTCGCGGAACGCGGCGTCCCAGGCCATGCGATGCTCGAGGCGTGCGAGCTCGGGCTGGGCATTGGGCGTGTAGACGTCCACGAACCAGAACTTCTCGAACTCGCAGGCGCATATGCGGCCTTCGGTGTCGAGGGCGGGCGTGCCCACGTGATGCACGACCTGCAGCGGCTCTTCCCGCGAGAAGACCGCGGTGCCCGAATAGCCCTTCTTCTCGGCATAGCTCCAATTCTGCACGTATCCAGGCAGATCAAGCTCTATCTGGCCCTCCTGGAGCTTGGTCTCCTGCAGGGCGAACACATCGGCGTCGAGGGCGGCGAACGCCTCGTCGAAGCCCTTCTTCACAACGGCGCGCAAGCCGTTCACGTTCCATGAGATGAAGCGCATCGGCGCACCCTTTCCGTATCGTCTGCCTATCGTTCTCGTATGCCTATCGTGCGGCCGCCCATCGAAGCCGCCTATCGTGCAGCCGCCGATCGAGGCCGGCGGCGGCGTTATGCCGCCTACCTATCGAAGTTCTCGTCATCCTCTGACGACGTGCTGCCGAGGACCTTACCATGTTCCGACCGAGACCTTCCGGAAGCCTTGCGGGACTTGAACGCACCCATGATCTTCTCGCGGAAGATGATGCCGACCGCCGCGATGGCCCCGACCGCGACCGCGATGATGACCACAGCTTTGAAATCACCGTTGAGCAGGCCGTCCGCCGCAAGCATGGACATGAGCACGCCGGGTACGCGGGCGACGTTCGAGATGATGACGAACTTGCGCATGGGCATGTCGGTCAAAGGAACCAGATACGTGAGCACGTCTTTCGGCATGCCCGGTATGAGGAAGAGCACGAACACCATGACGTCGAGCTTTTTCCGATTGCTCGAAATCGGTGACCTTGTCCAGCCATTTCTCGGGAATCATGTCGCGCACGAACGGCGCGCCCAGGCGATGCACGACCGCGAAGAGGATGGCGCTCGATATCACGCATCCGATAAGGATGATGGCCGCACCCCCTGCAACGCCGTACATCGCGCCGGCGACGAGCTGCACGACCTCGCCCGGAATGATGGCGACGATGACCTGGAGCAGCTGCAGGCCCAGAAGCATGAGCACGCCCAGAGGACCCTGCGCCCTTGATCTTCGCGATCAGCTCCTCGCGCCCCGATTCGGTTCCCATGCCGGCGAATAGCGGCGTGAGCGCGACCGTCGCCGCCACGATGATGGCGATGAAGATGCCGAAACCGATGAGCTTGATGAGGGTCGGCCTTGGTCAGCGCGTGCAAGGCAGGGGCCTTTTCGGACACAGGCGCCTCCAGGCGTTCGGCGACCTTTCTTTCGTGTATCGGATACCGTCATTTGGATGCCTTGTCGTATTCTTCTCTGAATGCGGCGAACATGCCGCCGATCGATGAGGTCGAGCTGGATCCCGAGGCGCCCTCGGGCTTCGAGGAGGCCTTCGGACGGGACTCGTCGACATCGGGCGCGCCGTCCGCATCGCCGTCGGATGAAACCGCAAGGGCCTCGTCATCGCCCGTGCGGGCGCGGCGATATTCCTCTTTGAAGCTCGAGAACATGCCCCTTGCTCGCAGCGATCTGCTTGCCGGTGGCATATGCGCCCTTGTTGATGGCGTCGCCCGCCGCCGCAGCGGCGGCTGGGCTTTCGGCTTCACCGCATCGGTGGCTTCCTGAATCTTGGCCTGGGCCTTCGCAGTGAATTCCCCGGCGGCTTCCGCCCAGCCGCCTTCGGGTTGAAGCTCCCACACATCGTCGGACACGAGAATAGCGCCCTTGAACGTCTGCCCGGATTCGGATCCGGCGGCGGCGTCGCCTGCCGAGAGATCGACCCCCATGCCGCGGCGGAACCCGAGGATGCAATCGGCCGGAACCTCGAGCGTGCCCAGCAGGTACCGCGACGTCACGCCATTCGACGCGACGACCGACTCGATATCTCCCGTGATGCGCGAAAACGTCACCGTTCCCACGGTGCCGATGGCCGTCTCTTCGTCCGCCATGAGCGGAAGTCCCGACCAAAGGATGCAGGAATCCCAGTTCAAGCCCATACGCTTGCAGGCGGCAGGACCCGACATCTTGGATTCGGGGCGACGACGATGCGGCCGTCGACGAACTCGAATTCATCGAGCGCGACGAAAGACGTCTTTGCGATGGAACATCCAGAGCAGGTCAGGGACGCTTCACGATGAAGCCGATGCAGCGCTTTTTCCTGGGGATGGAAGACGCACATCTTCACGCGGCCGATGTTCTTGCGGCCGCTTTTTGCCGCCCCGCACGCGCATCCGCTCGAGATCGGACGTCGTGATGAGCCCCTTCTTCGCCATGCCCTTGCCTTCCGATATAGACGAAGGCCGGAAAACCGGCCTTCGCGGTCATATGCCATCCGGTCGCCCCGACTCTGCGCTAGGCCTGATCGGCCCCTTCGTCGGCGGCCTTTGCCGGAGCCGCTTCGTCCGCGATGCCGGCGGAATCCGAAGATGCGGTCTCTTCCTGGGATGCGGCGACGTTCGCGGCGACCTGGGCGGCGATGCGCTCGCGCGCCTCGTTGATCTTGTCGCGCAGCTCGTCGTCGGAACCGAAGGCCTCGGCGCCGCCTGCGATGGCTTCCTTGGCGTTGCCTGCGACTTCTTCAGCCTTGGCGGCGACCTTCGCAGCGGCGTCCGTGATGATCCTGCGCGCGTTGTCGACGGTCACGTAGGGTACGCTGAGCCTGCGCGGCCCCATCGCCGTCCGCAGCTCCGGCCGCGGCAGGCGCAGGCGCGAAACCGGCGGCAGCGACGTAGCCTTCGCCCTTCCGGCGGATTTCCTCGGCCTTGGCATTCAAATCGTCCGCCGCCTTGTTCAGCGTGTCGACGACGGTCTGACGGAACTCAGGATCGTTCATGTACTGAGGCAGCGACGGCGCTTACGCCTGCCAGGCTTCCAACGACCAGCGTTTTGAACGTTCCCATGGCTTCCTCCTTGGACGTCGCGCCGAAGCGCGTCTGTACGCATATGCAGCATTATACGAGCGTGCCGCCGCGGTAGCGGGATTCGTATCGCCCGACGTTGCCGTTTGGTTGCTGCCCTGCCCTTATTGTGCGCATAACGGCGCACGAATGACTACGAAGCGGAATCCTTCGCGAGAATCCCATTGACCAGGGCGACCGCCTCGTTCAGGGCGCGAATCGCAATACGGTCGTCGGAAAACGAAATCTCCACCTGGGCGTTTCGAGATCCGTCCGGATTGACGCCGCCCCAACGGGACGATCCGACGAAGGTCGCGGGCGATTCCCGCCTCTCGTGCAATCCGTTATTGACCTGGGAATCTATTGCAAGATGTTCGATGAGGTGCGGAATAGACGTATGGTCGGCGACGGCTCCCGAACGTATCGCCCTCGTCGTTGATGCATGTGTGGCGAAGAAGATTCGGATGGCGCTCGAGAACCCGCGCCATGATACGCGGCGACGTGAGTCCGAACCGCGCGTGCGCGACGCTCAAGGTCGCGACGATGCGGTCGTTTCCGATGGAGATGCGATCGACCGAAACCGGAGGACGCGAAACGGCGCTATTCATGCTCCTCCGCGCCCGCCCCCGAAGGCGGAAGCATCGCGCCGTTCGACGCGCTGCGCACGCCTCCGGCCAACGTGACCGTCGCAGACGAATCGATGGAATCGAGCGAGGAATCGGCGCCTTCCGAGCCTGCGCCTTCGTCCTCGTCCGACGAGGATGCGGCATCGCCCGAATCCTCCCCTTCGGCCTCAGGGGGGCTTGGAAGCGTGGCCGCTCCGTTCACGATCTTCGCCTTCGCGGACGAATCGTCGGACAGGCGCGAGAGCTTGGTGGCGACCGAAGCATCCCCGTCCTGCTCGGTGATGACGAGGTGCTGGCGATCGGCGGAGAACGTATACGTGCCCGAGCCCGAAAGCCCCTGGAAATCGAACGAGATCGTCTTGTTCCAGGTATCGAGCGTGTAGGCATACGGCAGGTTGTTCGGCATATTGATCGAGCCGTCGTCGATGACCACGGTCATGGATCCGTCGTCGGTGATCCATTCCCCCTGGATGTCGGCGGTATCGTCATAGCGGAAGAACGTCTGCCATACGAAGCCTGCGCCCGCGATGATCACGACGGAAGCCAGGACGGCAAGCGTGATGAGCGTCACCTTCTTCCAATTCGTCTCGCGTATGAGCGACGAAGCGGAGGGCTTCGCGCCTTCCTCCTTCGCGGCAGCGGCCTTCGATTCGGCGGCAGATGCCTGGTCGGTCGGAAGCGCGCGAGAAAAAGAACGCCTCGTCGGATTCGAGGAACGACGCGTCCAGCCCGCCCGTTTTGGAGATGCTCCGACGGTTCTGCACGGGCGGACGCGCTCCAGCGGGATTTCCTTTCCGACGCTCGCGTCCGGCGTATCGGCCGGCGCATGCGCGGCAGGGGCCTCGGGCTGCGCGGCGGTTTTGCCGGACGTCGATGCCGCAGCCGCGGCTTTCGCGTCGCGCTCAGGAGCGCGCGTCCCGCGAGGCGCGTCGTTTTTCGGATCGATCCGCGTCGTGGAATCGGGCGCAGCAGAAGAGGCGGGGCTTTTTCTCCGTGCGACGCGCGGAAGCCCGCCTCTTCCCCTTGACCGAAGGACGCCTTGGCGATTCGCTCATGCCCTCTGCTTCTATTCAGGCTTGATGCACTCGACGTCGCCCATGTAGGGAACGAGGACGTCGGGCACTTTGACGGAACCGTCGGGCTGCTGGTAGTTCTCGATGACGGCGGCCATCGTGCGCCCCACCGCAAGGCCGGAACCGTTCAGCGTGTATGCGTAGCGCGTGCCCTTGAACGAGGCGGCGTCGCGATACTTGATATCGGCGCGACGCGCCTGGAAGTCGGTGCAGCACGAGCACGAGCTGATTTCCTTGTAGCCGTCGTAGCTCGGCAGCCAGACCTCCAAGTCGTATGTCTTGGCCGCGGAGAATCCCAGATCGCCCGTGCACAGGCTGATGACGCGATGCGGCAGGCCGAGCAGCTTCAGGATGTTCTCGGCATCGGCCGTCATGAGTTCGAGCTGGTTGAAGCCGTCTTCGGGCGTCGCGAACTTCACCATTTCGACTTTTGTCGAATTGATGCACGCGGATAAGGCCGCGCGTGTCGCGACCCGCGCTGCCCGCTTCCTCGCGGAAGCAGGGCGTGAACGCGCAGTATTTCAGGGGCAGATCGGAGGCGTCGAGCACTTCCTGCGCATGGATGTTGGTGAGCTGCACCTCGGCGGTCGGAATGAGATACATGCCTTCACGCGTCTTGAACAGGTCGTCTTCGAATTTAGGCAGCTGGCCGGTGCTGAACAGCGTCGTGGCGTTCGCCGTGACCGGCGGCCACCATTCCTTGTAGCCGCGCGAGATGTGGGTGTCGATCATGAAGTTGATGAGGGCGCGTTCGAGACGGGCGCCGAGGCCGCCGAGCAGCACGAACCGGGTGCCGGCGAGCTTCACGCCGCGTTCGAAGTCGAGGATGCCGAGCTCGGGACCGAGGTCCCAATGGGCCTTGCGTTCGAAATCGAATTCGGTCGGCGTGCCCCAGCGGCGGATCTCGGGATTCTCCGTTTCATCCTTGCCGACCGGCGTGGTGTCGGAAGGCAGGTTGGGCACGTGGCTCAGAAGCTCGGTCAGAGCGCGTTCGGCTTCATCGCGCTTCGCGGACGCCTCGGCGATCTTCTCGTTGATGACGCGGACGGATTCCTGGCCGCTTCCGCCTCTTCGTTCTTTCCTCGCGCATCAGCCGCCCGATTTCCTTGGACGCGGCATTGCGCCGGGCCTGAAGGCCTTCTTCCTCGGAGATGAAGGAGCGACGCGATTCATCCAGCTCGTTGAACGCATCGGAATCCCAGGAACCGTTGCGGTTCTTCGTGGCCTGCGCCACGACATCTTGGTGTTCGCGCACGAACTTGATATCAAGCATGCTTGCTCCTCACGTCGCCTCCGAAGATGGTGACCTAGTATACCCCACGCTTCCGCGCGGCCGCCGAGGGCATCGGGCGTCACACCCTATTTGCAAGCCGAAATGCATACGGCGCGGGAACAGGGTGCCGCCCGCGCTGCCGAAGCGCGCCCATGCAGAGCTGCGATCCTCCGACGAAGAGGCGACGGGCGGTTTTTCGATGCGCTTCTTGCGTGCCCGCAAAGGGGTTTACTACAATGCACGGGTATTTCGAACGCACGTTCCCGAATCCGGCGGACCGGGCGCCCCGAGCGCGGGCGCGACAGGAAAAGAGACGCGATCTTCCATGGACCTTCAGGCCATCTACAGCTTTCTGTTCGAATCGTACGCAGGCATCGGCGTGCTCGTGGCGAGCGCGCTCGTGCTCAGCATCATCGTCGCCGTCATCATGGAATGGAACACGCGCCGCACGTTCGTCGATCGCGGACCCGCGGACGAAGAGGACGACTGGAGCTTCTTCGACGACGATGACGAGGAAGAGGGCAAAGTGGGCCGAAAACGGCATCCCGGAATCCGACGCACGCGCCGTCGATAAGGCGTATGCACCGTTCCGCTCGCACGGACACCTGGCGCACGACGCATCGTCTCGCAACATGGCGCCCAGCTGGAACCCTGCCTCCACGCGCCGGCATCCACGACGACGACGGGCGCCAGAAGTTCGATGCGCACCCCGACACCTGCGCGAGGTTGTCCATCACGCGGCCGAGCCTCGCCGCGCCCGTGGGTTCCACGATGAGATATTCGGGATCGAGCGTGTTGGGGATCGTGAGGACCGATATGGCGAAGTCCTGCTTGCCTGAACAGCAGATGCAGTTCTCTACCGATTCCCAGACCTTGAGATCGGAATCCGCGCGCAGACGCCGGGCATCGACATCGGCCTCGCCGTATTCGTTCTCGTAGATGACGACGTCCTTGCCCGTGCGCCGCACGAGCTCTTGGATAAAGGTCGTCTTCCTGCGCCGAGAAATCCTGAGACGACAAGAACCTTCGCGATACGACCTCCCTGATGTGCCGACGGCATGCCGAAGGGCCACCGCTGCAGACGATGGCGCCCTGATGGACGGATGGCGCTAGTCGATCACGACGACCGGCTTGATGAGGTAGGCGGGCTTGTCCTTCATGAGGAAGAGCGCCTCCTCGATGTGATCCCAGCCGTGGAACAGATGCGTGACCTCGGGATGCAGGTCGAGTCGACCGGAAGAGACGAGGCTCGCAAGCTTCTCCATGCGCAGACGGCCGCCAGGCATGAGGCCGCCGCGGATATCCTTGTGACCCATGCCGACGCCCCATTCGACGCGCGGGATGTTGATGTAGTCGCCGGAACCGAGATAGTTGACGTTGCCGATCTTGCCGCCGGCCTTGAGGGCCTTGACGGCGGGCTCGAAGGTCGCGACGGTACCGCCGGCGATGCAGACGCGATCGACGCCCTTGCCGCCGGTGAGCTCCATCACCTGTTCGTCGATGGGGCCGTTCTTATACGAGATGAAATCGGTTGCGCCGTAGCCCTTGGCAGCCCTCGACGCAGACGGGACGGGTTCCTACGGCGATGATGCGGGACGCGCCGCGCAGAGCCCGCGCCGGCGACGGCCATAAGGCCGACAGGGGCCGATGCCGACCACGAGGACGGTATCGCCGAACTGCACGTCGGCGAGCTCGACGGCATGGAAGCCGGTCGGAACCATGTCGGAAAGGATGCAGGCATCCCGTTGCCGAAGGATCGGTCGCGCTATGCCAGCAGGGACGCAACCTTGCCCAAAAAGCGGCTCGAAGCTCACGCCGCGATTCTGGAAGTCGGGCTGCTGGGCGGAAACGAGCATCGCATCGTGCGTGAGCAGCCCGGCGAACGAGACGGCATCCGCGAGGGTGCGGCCGGCCATGATGGCGGCCAGGAGCGCGCTTGCGTACAGATCGCCCGTGCCGTGGAGCATGTACGGCACGAATTCGTTCTTCGCTTCGAAGAAACCGGTATCTGCTCCTGCGACGAAATTCCCGATGAGACCATCGCCGCGCTGGATGCCCTTCAGAACCACGTTCTTCGCGCCGCGCGCGAGCAGCGCATCGATGATGCGATGCGCCTCGTCGTCGGAGATGTTCTCCCCGCCCCACGCATCGCCGATCGGCTCGCCTAGGATGATGGCGGCTTCCGTCAGGTTCGGCGTCAGAAGATCGGCGTCAGACGCCAGATCGGCCATGGCGGCGCAAAGGTCAGGCGTATACGTGGGATAGACCTTGCCGTGATCGGCCATGACGGGATCGACCACCTTGAGGGCGCCGGGATAGGACGCATAGACGCCGCGGATGATATCGACCTGCTCGGCCGATCCGAGGAAGCCGGAATACACGGCATCGATATCGACGCCGATGCCCTTCCAGGCGTCGAGATAGTCGTTCAGAATATCGGTGGTGTCATGCATGTACCATCCCGGAAATGCGGTATGGCTTGAGAAAAGTCCTGTTGGAACAGGACAGACATCGCAGCCCGCAGCAGACAGGACCGGAATGGCCACGCCGAGCGAGCACTTTCCGTATCCGCACAGATCGTGGATGGCGGCGATGCGGGGAATGTAGGCGCCCTGGCGTTCGTACAGAACGGTTTCCTCGGCCTTGCTCATAGATAAACCCACCTTTCCAGTAGTTTTTAGCGTTTCGATAATCATACAGGGGCCGACACATGAACGCGACCCTTGAAGAACAGATTACGCGAAAACGAAGGACCTCGGTGCCGCGACGACAGGGCCGCGAACACGAGCGAAGGATTCCGCGCTTTCTCGAAATCTCCCCTTGTCGGGTGTGATGCGTTCCGTTAGTATGCTCTTCTGCTTACATCGTTCATCGATTCAAGCATGCGGGCGTGGCGGAATTGGCAGACGCGCATGGTTCAGGTCCACGTGGGGGTTACCCCATGAAGGTTCAAGTCCTTTCGCCCGCACCACGTACATGCAAAGGGGCCGTAACAGAAGTTACGGCCCTTTCTTCTAAAAGCGCCGAGCGCCTCGTCGCACGCGCGAAGCCGCACATGCGCGCAATCTGGCCGATGCTCAGCTCGCTCGAGGCGAGCAGCCGTTTCGCCTGTTCGACGCGCTCGATCGCGATGAACTCGGTGGTGGTGGTTCCGGTCGTCTGCCGGAAGAGCCGTTTGAACTTGGTTGCGCCCATCTGCGCCCTATCGGCGAGCTCCTCGAGACGAAGCGGGGCATCGATGTTGGCTCGGATATGGTCGACCACGAGCACGATCGCCTGACGGCCCCCGTCGTCGACCGCCTCGGAGAAACGCTCCTCCATGATCAGCAAGCCCCATCACCTCGTTCGCGATGCCCGCGAAAAGCAGCTCGGCCGCCCTGCCGTGCGCCTCGGTGCTGCCGATCGTTTCGAGCAGATGCGGGATCTGCGGATCCCACATGCTCCTTCCGCGCATCGCGCCAAGGCATGCGGCAAGGCGGGACAACGACCCAGAGCACCCGCTGCCGAACGCTTGCTCGAAATACCCGTCGTAGTACTCGATCTCGGTATAGGCGACGTGCGTGCCTGCCGGCATGAAGACGCGTCCGGTGCGAGGCCTGGTTTCAGAAACGTCACGATCTGAGCAGGCGGGAGAATTCCCGCCGTTTCATGGCGGATCGCGAAGTAGTTGGTGAAATCGAATGCGAACGGAACCCGTTTGAGCAGCCTGAAGTCGCAGCTTGCCACGACAAGGTCCCGATCGAGCGACCACGCGTGGTACCAGCCCTCTGAAACTTCGCCGTCGCCCATGAAGAACGCGCCGCAGTCTCGCGGATTCTCGCACGAGGGGGCAAGCCCGACATTCGCCAGAGGGGCGGTGAAGAGCGACTCGGCCCAGGAACCGCCTGAGGCATCGGAATCGGATATTCGCGATCGGACGGAGAAGGATGGCGCTGTCGTTCGCGGCAAGCTATGCGCTCATCATGCTCGTCTTCTGGGCCACCTTGTTCTTGCCGCGGAGCGTGTCGGGGGCCATCGGCTCGGCCGTCCTGCTGGCGCGCACGTGCATGCCGGTATTCCTGTTCACCGCAGCGTTCGTGTCGTCGACCAAGATCGGAGACCTCACGGCGGCACTGTATAGCCTGCGCCTGCCGCGCGCTTTGGTGGTGCCGCTCGCGGTGTGCGTCCGTTTCTTTCCGACGCTCGGCCAGGAGGCCGGCGCCGTGCTCACCTCGATGCATCTGCGCGGGCTGGGCCTTTCGCCGCGCAACGTCGTCGCGCACCCGGTTCTCACGTTCGAATCGCTGCTGGTGCCTCTCATGCTGCGCTGCGCGAAGATAGCCGACGAGCTCGCGGCGTCGGCGGTGGCGCGCGGCATCGACCGGCCGGGCCTCCGCACGTCGTACAGCCCTATCCGCATCACGGCGGCCGACGTCGCCGTGATGGCGAGCACTATCGCCTGGTGCGCCGACGTCATCGCCGCCAAGACGTATTTCGAAGGCGGCCTGATCGTATGAGCGCGCCGGTCATCGAGTTCGAGGACGCATCGTTCACGTATGCAGGCGCCGACGAGGCCTCGGTGCAGAAAGTCTCGCTTACCGTCGAGGCAGGAGAATGCGTGGTCCTGTGCGGGCGCTCGGGCTGCGGCAAGACCACCCTGACCCGTCTTGTCAACGGACTGGCCGGCGGCTTTTGGGAAGGAAGGCGCACAGGCGCGGTGCGCATCGAAGGACGAAACGTCGACGAGCTCGAAGAATGGCGGCTCGCCGACCATATCGTGTTGATCGACGACGGCCGCGTTGTCGAGGAAGGAAGCCATGGGCTTTTGCTCGAACGGAAGGGGCCTCTATGCCCGGCTATGGGAGCTGCAGCACGAAAGCGCCGGCTGGAACGTCGAGAGGCGCTAACGCGGTCCGCAAAGGCGCACGAGGCTCCGGCGCAGGCATTCGAGGCGTATGCGAGCCTGGGTGCCTTGGACGAACGACGGAGGTTGCATCGATTCCAGCCATCCGGACTGCGAGTTCCGCATCATGAATGGATCCGTCGGCCATCTGGCTGCTTTCCATCGGCGGAACATACGGAAGAGGACGGACTGACGTCCGATCCTCTTCCGGGAGTCGATCTAACCTTGTATCGTCCGGCGGCTTCTACCCCTTCGCGATGGCCATGCCGACGCGCGCGCATTCGGCAGACGCGTCGTCGTCAGGGTAATCGCCAGCGATGACGGAATCCACGAGGTCGAGACCGGCGGCTTCGCGCGCTGCTCCCACAGCTCCATCCACTCGCCGTCGTTCCAGTCATACGACCCGAACAGCACGACGCGACGACCCGCGAGCAGAGGCTCCACCACGTCGTACATGGGGAGGAACTCGCCGTCTTCGAGCTCTTCGTCGCCCATAGCCGGGCAGCCGAATGCGAACGCATCGAAATCATCCAGCTGATCGGGACCGAACTGCGAGCATTCGATGACGTCGGCGGTTCCGCCGGCCTCGCGCACGCCTTCGGCGATCAAGTCGGCCATGGCCTCGGTATTGCCGGTTCCGCTCCAATACACGACAGCAACCTTGCTCATTTCTGTTTCCTTTCTTATTCGAGTGCGCATGCCCGCACGATTCGCTTCGGCGCCCGCGCCGTCCACGATCGAGCACGTACTTGAATCTCACGTCTCTGAACTGCGTATTTGCGTCTCCATGAGACCGCAATCAGCATTCGCATCAGAAAATGAAGCATGCCCGTGTTAGATTCGGCTAACATATAACCATAGGAACCCGAGGTGTCAACAAGAATTCCCGCGAATGAACGCGAACGGTTTCCTTCCTCAAATCTTGCACGTTTAAGCCTCTCTATAAAGAACGGCATGTCGCATGGACGAGCCGCCCGCTCAACCCGTATGCGTATGGATGCCGGTATGGCGCGTCGCATGGACGGAGCTGCCCGTTGAAGAAGACATCCACGAAAAAGCGAACATCTATCATGGGCGCAAAGGGAATCGAATCTGCGCAAGGGGGCGATGAAAACAGCCAGGTTCTGGGAAGGGCTCTTCGCCGCGGCCGTTCTTGCCTCGGCCTTGCTCGCAAGTTCGTGCGGATCGGCAGGCGGAAACGGCACCGCATCGAGCGACACGTCTTCCGATCAAAGCCATCGAGGCAACTCAGCAAGACTCGCAGAATCCGATTCCTCATCTCCCTTCGGATGCGGCGTCAGGAGAAATCCGAAGAGCGTCCCTACCTTCAGCCTCGTCGAACACGGGCATTCCCGACGGCTGGGACGAATGGTCGGAAGATGCCGCGCCGAATTATGTATACGAAGTCGGAGCCGCCGTCGTCCGCCACGACGCCGACGCGGGCGAATACCGCTACAGCGACCTGGACAGCCTGGGACGGACCCAGAAGCCTATGCCGTCATCACGCACCAGGACCGTTCCCATGCGGAAAAACGCGGGCGCACGCATATGGACAGCAGCATCAAGCCGAGCGGCTGGGGGCATAACGACCGTTTCGGCATATCCCTCCCCAACGGAAAGACCTACCATGGCTACCTCTGGAACCGATCGCACCTGATCGCCGACAGTCTCGGCGGTGCGATGCGCGTCGAGAACATGATCACGGGCACGCGCACCCAGAACGTCGGCGCGAACGACGGCGAAGGCGGCATGGGATATTGCGAGACCATCGCGCGCGATTGGCTCGACCGCCATGCGGATGGGGCGCTGTACTACGCGGCCATGCCCCTCTATGTGGGAGACGAGCCCGTGGCACGCGCCGTGCTCGTCGATATGAAGTCGTCGGACGGAACGATCGATTCGGAATACATCGTGTACAACGCCGCCAAGGGATGCGTTATCGACTACGCGACCGGGGAAGCATCCGCTCAGACTGGCGAATCTGCAAGCACGACTGCGGCAGCTTCGGTCGGAGCGGCCGAGGCGAGCATCGCTGGAGCGAGCGATCCCGAAGCCGATGCCGAGGACGACGACTCCGACGATCCTATCGTCTATATCACCAAATCAGGTAAACGCTACCACGCTTCACCCGAGTGTCCTGGTTTGAACAACGCGAACAAGATCATCGAAGCAAGGCAGAGCGAGGCCGAATCGAAGGGCAAAACACCCTGCAAAATAGAATATTAGATGCGAAACCCCTCCCCGTCAGCAAAGACGCTACACTGCTAGCCATCGGCAGCGACGAACGATAGGAGCGCCATGCGCAGCATCAGCATCGGCCTCATCGGCCTGGGAACGGTCGGGGGCGGCGTGGCTCGCCTCATCGCCAAACATCACGACGACTACGTGAAGAACTACGGAATCGACCTGGTCATCAAACGAGGATGCGCCCGACGGCTTGACGAAGCGCGCCGCATCGGCCTTCCTATCGAGCATTTCACCGACGATTGGCGCGACGTCGTATCCGACCCCGACATCGACATCGTGGTCGAGCTCATCGGCGGCGAGCACCCGCCACCGAGATCTTCGAAGAATCGTTCCGCGCAGGCAAGCACGTCGTGTCTGCCAACAAGGCCCTGATCGGACGCCATACCGCGCAGCTCGCGGAGATCGCGGCGGAGAACGGCGTCGCCTTCCGCTGCGAGGCGGCTGCCGCGGGCGGCATTCCCGTCGTCCATGCGCTTGAGCACGAGCTGAACGGCAACGAGATCCTCACCGTCGCCGGCATCATGAACGGCACCACGAACTACATCCTTTCACGCATGAAGCATGGGGGTCCTCGTTCGACGAGGTGCTGACCGATGCGCAGGCGCTCGGGTACGCCGAAGCCGATCCACGGCCGACGTCGACGGCTTCGACGCCGCCTCCAAAATCGCGATTCTCGGATCGATGGGCTTCCGCACGCGCATCACCACCGACGACGTCTACATGCAGGGCATCCGCTCCATCACCGCGACGGATATCGAAATCGCCGAGGAGCTGGGCAAGACCATCAAGCTGCTCGCCATCGCGCGAGCCACCGATACGGGCATCGACGTACGCGTCCACCCGACGATGATTCCCCAACGACCATCCCTGGCCCAGCGTCGACGGCGCAATGAACGCCGTCTACGTGGTCGGCGACGGCGTGGGAGACGATGTTCTACGGCGCAGGCGCCGGGTCGCTTCCGACGGCAAGCGCCGTGATCGGCGACATCTTCGCGCTTGCAGAGCCGATTTCCCAAGGCCAGAAGCCGCTTGCGGAAAGCCGTCCGTTCGGCCGCGTGCGTCCCATCCGCCCGATGGCGGACCTGCACACGCGCTACTGCATCCGCCTTGTCGTGGAGGATCAGGTCGGAACCCTTTCGGCCATCACGCGCATCTTTTCCGAATCCGGCGTTTCCATCTCGACGATTCGCCAGGTAGCCGGCACGGCCGACGGCGCATGCCAGGTCGTCTTCGTCGCACCGCGCGCGCGAGGCGGATATGGAAACGGCGCGTGCGGCGCTCGAGGCCGACGATGCGGTGCGCGCCGTCGGGTCGATCATCCGCGTCGAAGACATCGACGCGTGGACGAGCGGCGTGTTGGACAATTAGGCACGGCAGCCTGCACGCGGATGGCACGACGGCCTCTTCTCACGCGCCTATTCGTGCACCTGCAGATCGCGCCGCGTCTCACGCACGCGCTTGCGGCCAGCGCGCCGAGCACGGCATACTCGATGACGGCTGCGATGAGAGCACGATGCCCGTGCCGACCGCAATGCCCGTGCCGAGCGTGAACGACCCGGTCGCAAAGCAGGCTGTTGCAGATGATCGCAATGGCGGTCACCGCCTGGGGTGATCGGGATGGCGGTCCATGTCGTTGCGGCCTTCTTCGCCTGATCGAGACGGGATTCCCCATCGCTGTGAAGGTCGAAGGGCGTCCCGTCGTTCTTCTTGCGCAGATACGCGCGGCCGGCATAGGAGGCCACGACTTCGACGCCCATCTCCTCAGGAACGACAGGTAATCTTCCTGGGCCTTCTTGCCGGTGCCCATGATCTCGATGAGATACTGCCACGAACCGGGCTCGTCGTCGACGAACGCATAGGTTCCGCCGCTATATCCGATGAGCGCCTTTCCCTGCACGCTCATATCGTTGATCCAGTCCTGTTCCTTCATGGTGTCGGCGAACGTTTTCTTGATCATCGTGCTGGCGGCCATCTTAGTTCCCTCCTTGGATCGAGCGGGCATCTCTGACGAGAGCTTCCAGGCGTTTCACCTCGTCCGCGAACGCAAGCCTGCCTTCGTTGGTGATCGCATATTCCTTCCTGCGTCCTGAGCTGCGTCCGTTCAGTTCTGCAATCAGATCTTTCTCGACGAGCGCATTCAGGATTCCGTAGAGCGTCCCCGCGCCGAGGTTCACGCGACCCCCCGTCATATCCTTGACCTTCTGCATGATCGCGTACCCATGCATGGGTTCATGCAGGCAGAGGAGCACGTAGAACGTCGATTCAGTGAGCGCTCGATGATTCGGTCTTTGCCATGGAGCTTCCCTCCCTTACGCTTTCACGATATATCGTATATCGTTATATCGTTGTGCATAATATATCGACTAACGTAATGGTTGTCAAAGAAATGCACAGGCTATTTTTGAAAATGGGGGCACCGAAGCCGTGAAGGATTCGAAATGGGAGAGCTCGAAGCTGAGAAAGGACGACACCGTGCCGAAGGCCCGCGTGTCATTCAGATGAAAAAACGGCCGATTCCGTCCGCGGCATCAGATGGAAACATCGCGCCCGTAAGATGGCCTCCTACGAATCAGCCTCAGGATCGGAGACATCATGAAAACCATCGCAACGCCCGACGCGCCCGCGGCCATCGGTCCCTATGCTCAGGGGAATATCGTGAACGGCCTGCTCTTCGCTTCGGGCCAAATCGCGCTCGACCCTGCGACCGGAGCTCTTGTCGGCACCACTATCGAGGAGCAGACCGCCCAGGTCATGAAGAATATCGGCGCACTGCTCGCCGCCGCCGGCACCGATTTCGGGCATGTCGTGAAAACGACCTGCTTCCTGAACGACATGGACGACTTCGCCGCCTTCAATGCGGAATACGGCAAGTCCTTCACCGGCGCCCTTCCTGCACGCTCGGCCGTCGCCGTCAGAAGCTTCTAAAGATGCCCTTGTCGAAGTCGAGGGTCGTTGCGGAGGTTCGATAGCAGATGGCAGCCGCTCCCTCTTCGAGATCCATGACGCGACGGTCATGCGCGCCGGCCGCCCCATCCTGCACGTGGACGACTTCTCCCTCGCAGAAGGCGAGCACGTCGCGCTTCTCGGCCCGAACGGCGCGGGGAAGTCGACCTTCGTGCATCTGCTGACGCGCGAGGCGTTCCCTCTGTTCAAGGAACGCCCGCCGGTTCGCTTTCCGCGGCCAGGACCGTCCGCTGCTGACCGATCTCAAGGACGCGCTGGGCATCGTGAGCTCCACGATGCATGAGCAGGTGCGCGTGCATCTGCCCGCCATCGATATCGTGTGCGGCGGCCTGTTCGGCACGCTCGGCCTGCCCCGTCATGTGACCTGCACCGAAACGCAGCGCGCCCTCGGCATGGCGCAGCTGGCGAAGCTCGGCGTCGGGCACGTGGCCGACCGGGACATCATGACGCTTTCATCGGGAGAGGCGCGCCGCGTGCTGGTCGCCCGCGAACTCGTCCACGACCCGAGCGTCCTCATCTTCGACGAACCCTGCACCGGACTCGACCCTCAAGGGATGTACTGCCTGCGCGAAAACCATGAGCACGCTCGCGCGCGAAGGGCGCTCCGTCATCATCGTGACGCACTACCCCGAAGACATCGTGCCCGACGTGAAGCGCGTCGTGCTCGTGAAAGACGCGCGCATCTTCGCCGACGGCCCGAAGGAGCGGCTGCTCAGGAGCGAGCCCATGTCCGAGCTCTTCGATGTTTCCGCTCGACGTCGACGAGCGGAACGGGTGGTATGCCCTGCGCGGCAGGTTCTAGAGACTGGACGAAGGCTCGCGAACCCTCTCCATGCGCAGACGGCGTGAATTCATCCCCGTACGGCCATATCGAGGCCTGACGGCAAAAAATGAATCGTATACTGGCCAATTACCATCGAAAAGGGGTACGAAGAACGAGGTACGTCGTGGACATGCTCACTCTGAACGCATTCGAAGAGGCTTCCGAGAAGGTCAAGGAAGTCACGCAGGAGACGAAGCTCGTCTACAGCCCGTACTTCAGCGACCGGACCGGCAACAAGGTCTACTTCAAGCCTGAGAACATGCAGCGCACGGGCGCCTACAAGGTACGCGGCGCCTATTACAAGATATCCACCATGACCCCCGAGGAACGCGAGCGAGGCCTGATCACCGCATCGGCCGGCAACCACGCGCAGGGCGTTGCCTACGCCGCGTCGAAGTACGGCGTGAAAGCCGTCATCGTCATGCCGGAAACCACCCCGTTCATCAAGGTCGAGCGCACACGCGCGCTCGGAGCCGAGGTGGTGCTGCACGGCAACGTCTTCGACGAGTCGGCAGCCTACGCGACCAAGCTCGCCGAAGAGAACGGCTACACCTTCGTGCATCCGTTCAACGATCCGACGGTCGCCACGGGCCAGAGCACCATCGCCATGGAAATCGTGCAGGATCTGCCGCTCGTCGATTACATCCTGGTCCCCATCGGAGGCGGCGGGCTGGCCGCAGGCGTCTCCACGCTGGCCAAGCTGCTCAACCCGCATATCAAGGTCATCGGCGTCGAACCCGCAGGCGCGGCCTGCATGAAGGCGTCCTTCGAGGCCGGACATGTGGTCAAGCTGCCTGCCGCGAACACCATCGCCGACGGCACCGCGGTGCTCGAACCGGGCGACGAGATCTTCCCCTATGTGCACGAGAACGTCGATGACATCATCGCGGTCGACGACGACGAGCTCATCGTCTCCTTCCTCGACATGGTGGAAAACCACAAGATGGTGGTCGAGAATTCCGGCTCGCTCACCGTTGCGGCCCTTAAACATCTGGATATCAGCGGCAAGAAGATCGTCTCCATCCTGTCCGGCGGCAACATGGACGTCATCACGATGGCGTCGGTCGTCCAGCACGGCCTGATCGCCCGCGACCGCGTCTTCACCGTGTCCACGCTGCTGCCCGACCGACCCGGCGAGCTCGTGCGCGTGGCCTCCATCATCGCCGATAACCGCGGCAGCGTCATCCGACTCGATCACAGCAGTTCGTCAGCACCAACCGCAATGCGGCGGTGGAGCTCGCGTCACCATCGAAGCCTTCGGCCCCGAGCACAAACGGCAGATCGTCGATGCGCTCGAAGACGCGGGCTTCCGACCCAAGCTTATTCAGGCGCACCTGTAGGACGGCCTTTCGCCCCTGGCGAAACATCGAACTCGGGTCTGCGCCTTATAAGACTTCGCCGAAGACGGACGATGCATCCCCGCGGCGGCCCGAGAACCTTCTCGACCCGCATCCGTATGACGGACATGCATCGACGCACCCGGCGCATCGCGCGGAGGCGACCATGCAAGCGCGTGCGTCCCAGGTCATGAACGATCGCGCAAGCGACACGAAGAGAGAAGGTACCTCCTATGTCCGGAATGCCAGCCCACACCAAGTACATGCGCGGATACTTCCTGCCCCCCGAACCCTGCTTCGACTGGGTGCGGAAGGATTCCATCGAACGCGCCCCGAAATGGTGCAGCGTCGACCTGCGCGACGGCAACCAGGCCCTCATCACGCCGATGAGCCTCGATGAGAAGCTGGAGTTCTTCAAGAAGCTGCGGAAATCGGCTTAGGAAATAGAGATCGGCTTCCCTGCGGCTTCGAAACCGAATACGAGCTGTGCCGCACGCTGATCGAAAACGATATGATCCCCGAAGACGTGACGATTCAGGTGCTGACCCAGGCGCGCGAGCACATCATCAAGCGCACCTTCGAAGCGCTCGAGGGCTGCACGACCCCCGTCATCGTGCATGTGTACAATTCCACGAGCGTTGCCCAGCGCGAACAGGTCTTCCGCAAGGACAAGGATCAGATCGAGAAGATCGCGACCGATGGCGCGAAGCTGCTCAAAGACGTTGACCGACGAAGCGGGCCACGAGAACTACCGGTTCGAGTACGGTCAAAGCTTCACCGGCACCGAGCCTGAATACGCGCTCGAAGTCTGCAACGCCGTCCTCGATGTGTGGCAGCCGACCGCCGAGCGCAAGGCCATCATCAATCTGCCCGCGACCGTCGAGATGAGCTCGCCGCACGTCTACGCGCAGCAGGTCGAATACATGCATAAGCATCTGGCCTTCCGTGAAGGCGTCGAGCTGAGCCTGCATCCGCATAACGACCGCGGCACCGGCGTGGCCTGCGCCGAGCTGGGCGTCCTCGCCGGCGCCGACCGAGTCGAAGGCACGCTGTTCGGCAACGGGGAACGCACCGGCAACGTGGACCTCATCGTGCTCGCGATGAATATGTTCTCGCATGGCATCGATCCTGAACTGGACTTCCACGACATGCCGTCCATCGCCGAGATGTATGAGCGCGTCACCCGCATGACCGTCAACCCGCGCCAGCCCTATTCGGGCCAGCTCGTCTTCGCCGCCTTCTCGGGAAGCCACCAGGACGCCATCGCCAAGGGCCTCGCCTGGCGCGCGAAACACGATCGAACATTGGACCACGCCGTATCTGCCCTATCGATCCGACCGATGTGGGCCGCCGCTACGAAAACCGACGTCATCCGCATCAGCAGCCAGTCCGGCGGGCGGCCTCAGCTATATCCTGGAGCAGAACTTCGGCTACGTGCTGCCCAGGTCATGCGCGAAGAACTCAGCTACCCATACGAAGGACGTATCCGACCACGAGCATAAGGAGCTCACGCCGGACGAGGTCAACCGCATCTTCCGCGGCGAATACGTCAACCGCGCGGCCCCGATCGAGCTGCATGGACTTCACTTCGCCCACGCCGACAACAACAAGGCGTTCAAGGCCTTCATCACCGTCAAGGTCGACGGCATCGAGCAGGATGCGATCGGCAACGGCAACGGACGCCTGGATGCCGTCACCGACGCGCTCGCCAAGGTGGGCGTGAAGGCCCATGTGAAACCTACAGCGAGCACGCCCGTGAGGCGGGATCGGACAGCCACGCGGCCGCCTACGTGGGCATCGCGGGCGACGATGGGAAGACCGTCTGGGGATGCGGAGCACCACGACATCATCACCGCATCCATCAAGGGGCTGATAAGCGCCATCAACCGCCGCAAGTAGCCACGTCGTCGGAAGGCAGCCGCCCGGGCGGGCAACCGACGGCGCGGCCGGCAGGCGCAATGCCGGCGGACGATTGGAACGCAGGCTTCCGAACGTCGTCCAGCCTCCGCCTGATAGCCTACGCCGCAAGGCACGCCATCCGATGACACGACCAAAAGGGGAACCCTCATGGGAATGACCATGACGCAGAAAATTCTGGCCGCGCACGCGGGCCTCGACTCCGTCGTGCCGGGCCAGCTTATAGAGGCCGATATCGACCTCGCGCTCGCCAACGACATCACCGGCCCGGTATCCATCCGCGTGCTGCGCGAGGCGGACTTCGAGCAGGTCTTCGACAAGACCAAGGTCGCGCTTGTCATGGACCACTTCGCGCCCAACAAGGACATCAAGAGCGCCGAGCAGTGCAAGGAAGTGCGCGAGTTCGCCCTCAAGCACGGCATCGTCAACTTCTACGACGTGGGCACGATGGGCGTCGAGCATGCGCTCCTGCCTGAGAAGGGACTTGTGGCCTCGGGCGACGCCATCATCGGCGCCGATAGCCACACCTGCACCTACGGTGCCTTGGGTGCGTTTTCGACCGGCGTCGGGTCGACCGACCTGGCCGCCGGCATCGCCACAGGGGCGCGCGTGGTTCCGCGTCCCTTCCGCCCTCAAGTTCAACCTGACCGGCACGCCGGCGCCCTGGGTGTCCGGCAAGGACGTCATCCTGCATATCATCGGCATGATCGGCGTGGACGGCGCGCTGTACCAGAGCATGGAATTCACCGGCCCGGGCGTGGCGAAGCTGTCCATGGACGACCGCTTCAGCATCTGCAACATGGCGATCGAGGCGGGCGCCAAGGGCAACATCTTCCCCGTGGACGACAAGACGCTCGCCTACATGGAAGGCCGCGCGCAGCACGAGCCGCGCGTCTTCGCCGCCGACGAGGATGCGGCATACGAGCGCGTCTTCGACATCGACCTGGGCAGCATCCCGCCTACCGTCGCGGCGCCGCACCTGCCCGAGAACACGAAGCCCGTCACCGAGCTGGCCGGCATCCGCGTTGACCAGAGCGTCATCGGCAGCTGCACGAACGGCCGGATCGAAGACATGCGCATCGCCGCCAAGCTCCTGGCGGGCCATACCGTCAGCCCGCACGTGCGCACCATCGTGATGCCCGCGACGCAGCATATCTACCTGCAGTGCATCGAAGAAGGCCTGGCCAAGATATTCATCGAGGCAGGCGCCGTCATCAACACGCCGACCTGCGGCCCGTGTCTGGGCGGCCACATGGGCATCCTCGCCGCAGGCGAGCGCTCCATCGCCACGACGAACCGCAACTTCGTCGGCCGCATGGGACACGTGACCAGCGAGGTCTACCTGTCGAGCCCGGCCGTCGCGGCGGCGTCCGCCATCACGGGCGTCATCACCGACCCCGCCGATATCGAGCTGCTCTGACACCGCCGCCCGCGCCCGGCCGGATGCCGCACCGCATGCGACCGGACGCCGTTTCGAAAGGATGCCCTATGAAGGCACAAGGAACCGTTTTTCAAATACGGCGACAACGTGGATACCGACGTCATTATTCCGGCACGCTACCTCAACATCGCCGATCCGGCAGAGCTCGCGACGCATGCGATGGAGGATATCGACGCCGACTTCGTCAAGAACATGAAAGCCGGGCGACATCATCGTCGCCACCAAGAATTTCGGCTGCGGATCGTCGCGCGAGCATGCGCCCCGAGTCATCAAGGACAACGGCGTGGCCTGCGTCATCGCATCGAGCTTTCGCGCGCATCTTCTACCGCAACGCCATCAACATCGGCCTTCCGATCCTCGAATGCGCGGAAGCGGCCGAGGCCATCGAGGCCGGCGACGAGGTCGCGGTCGATTTCTCGACCGGCGTCATCGAAGAACCTCACCACGGGCGCGACGTTCCAAGCCCTGCCCTTCCCCGAATTCATCCAGAACATCATCGACCACGACGGGCTGTTCAACGCCCTGAAGGCGCGCGCCCAGGCCGACGCCGACGAAGACTAGGAGGCTTCTATGGAATACCGGATCACCGTTCTCAAAGGCGATGGCATCGGACCCGAGATCGTCGACGAGGCGCTCAAGACGCTCGCTGCGGTCGGCAGGAAAGTTCGGACATGAATTCATGTGCACCGACGCCCTCATCGGCGGTGCCGCCATCGATGAGACCGGCGTGCCGCTGCCGCAGAAGACCGTCGATGCGTGCCTCGCGTCCGACAGCGTTCTGCTCGGCGCCGTAGGCGGTCCCACGTGGGACGCCCAGCCGGCCGACAACCGTCCTGAACGCGGCCTGCTCGGCATCCGCAAGGCCATGGGGCTCTTCGCGAACCTGCGCCCCGCCGTGCTCTACGCGCCCCTGGCCGATGCCTGCCCGCTCAAGCCCGAGCGCATCAGGGACGGCCTTGATCTGGTTGTCTGCCGCGAATTGACCGGCGATGTCTATTTCGGCGCCAAGACGCGCGACGAAGACGGCACGGGACATGACGACATGAACTATTCCGTGGCCGAGGTCGAGGCGCATCGCGCATCGCGCCTTCAGATGGCACGCCAGCGCCGCAACCACGTGACCAGCGTCGATAAGGCGAACGTTCTGGAGACGAGCCGCGTGTGGCGCGAGACGGTCGAACGCGTGGCGCAGGAATACCCCGACGTCGCGGTGGATTATTACTATGTGGACAACGCTGCAATGCGGCTGGTCACGAATCCGAGCCAGTTCGACGTCATCCTGACGGGAAACCTGTTCGGCGACATCCTCTCCGACGAAGCGAGCTGCATCACCGGATCGCTCGGCATGCTTCGAGCGCGTCGCTCGGCGAGACAAGCTGCGGCCTGTACGAGGCCCATCCATGGCAGCGCCCCCGACATCGCAGGGGCAGAACATCGCCAATCCGATCGCGACCATCCTGTCCGCCGCGATGATGCTCCGTTATAGCTTCGGGCTGGAGGACGAGGCGCACGCCGTCGAAACCGCCGTCGAACGCGTTTTGGAAGCAGGGCATCGAACCGGCGACATCGCGAAGCCGGGCGAGAAGAAGCTCTCCTGCTCCGAAATCGGCGATTTGATCGCTGCCGCCATCTAGGAAACGAAGCATCGCTCATGACCGGGTCCGAAACCGCACGCATGCGCGCCATCGAAGACGCTGCTGAGAAGGAGGCGCCTGCGCACCGCGGGCGCTTCTCCCCCTCCCATACGGAAACCTTCCGGATCTTCGACAACGACTGCGATATGAACCATCTCTTGACGCCGCGGGGAGGCATGCGCCTCGCCCAGCAGATGGCGACCGATCACTGCACCTCGGCCGGCATGGATGCCGACTTCTACGAGCGTACGCGCACCGCTTGGGTGGTCGTGCGCTCGGCGTTGGCGTGGACACGCGTGCCGCATGCGGACGAGGAGCTCACGATCACGACGCGCCCCGAGGCCCATCGGCGCGGCATGTGCAAGCGCATCACCGAATTCCGCGATGCGCGCGGCGACGAGATCGGTCTCATGGACGCGCGCTGGGTGCTAGTGAACACCGAGGACCGCAGCATCTATCGGCACCTTCCCGAATCGTACGGATGGGTTGCGTTCAACGAGAGCATCGATCGCGAGCTGCGCGTACGCATCCCCCGCAAGCATGAGGGAACGTACGTGCGCAGCGTCCATGCAGGGTTTTCGTACTGCGACGCGAACGGGCATGTCAACAACACGCGATACGCCGACCTCATATGCGACGCCCTGCCCGATGATGCCATGCGCGACGCCACGCTGAAGTCGCTCGCGATCTCGTTCGAGCACGAGATTCCCTATGGAAGCGATTTCGACCTGACGCGCCTTCGGCTCGAAGACGGATCCTGGTACGTCTCGGGCGATCAGAACGGGGCGCATTGCTTCGAGGGCATCGCGATGCTGGCGCCGTGCACAGCCTATGCATGAAGGCGGATCGCTCGACGAACGACGGAGCGCGGAATACGCCGACGGAACGTTCTCGCGCGTATCGCCTTGCTAAGAATGCGCCGTCATGTTCGGCTCATGCATAACATGAACCGAACAAAAATTTTATAGTATACCGCTCTATTCCATTGCTTCTATCAAGAATCCTGCTCTTTCATGATTCTTTTTGCCGTACATGATATTCTGGTACAACGTTATGGGCGTTTTACCAGGTGCGCTCTGATTTCAGAAATCGACGTTTTCGGGGGCGATGTCGTGTACAGCGTGAATGACCGGGTCGTGTATGCGAATTACGGCGTGTGCATCGTGACGAACGAACGAGCCCCTTTCCTTCGGCGGCGCCGATCGCCGGTATTACGTGCTCGAGGCGACGCGTAAACGCGGCGGCACCGTCTATGTCCCCATGGATCATGAGGATTTCCTGCGCCCCATCCTTTCCCGAAACGCGGTGCTCGACCTCGTCGACCGTTTCCCTCTCATCGAGACGGACGACTTCAAAGACAGCAATTCCCACACCGTGGAAGACCACTTCAAGCAGATGCTGCGCGGGAACGACTGCCTGCAGGCCATGCGCGTGGCCAAGACCATGCGCGAGCGCATCGCCGAACAGGAATCGAAGCGGCATATTCCCTCGTCCATGTACACCGCCTATACGACCAGGCCGTAGGACTCGTTCTGAGCGAGTTCTCCGCCGCGCTCGACATGCCGGAAGACGAAGTGATGCGGATCATGCACGAAAGCGACCCCGACGCCCTTGCCCGCATGGCGTGAATCTTCCGGACAAGGATGGTCGACCGCGCGTTTTATCGAGCCGAAATCATCGCGATCCCCTGCATGCCCGACGCCTCATAAGGCGACTGGCCGTCCATGAGCCTTGACGACGACCGATGCTGACGCGGCTAAAGACGACGCGTTACGAAGGCTCGTCTGCCATCCAGCCCGCCTCGCCTAAATTGTACAGAGGAATGGAAAACCCCGACCCATCGAATGAAAGCATGTTCCTTCTCATGCGCAGCAGCACGCGTTCGCGCACCTCGAGATATTCCTCGGTCAAACCGCCTTCGACCGTATAGACCTTCGCGTATGCACTCGGGTGCATGCTGGCGAAGCATGTCGTGCACCCGTTCGCGCATGTCGTGTTCAGCCACGAACACCGATGTCGTGCCGGCCGGCATGACTTTCAGAAAAGCCAGCGTCTCTCAGCTCCGTCAGATCGGCGTAGGCAGACGCATATGCGACGTCGAAAATCCTTCTTTACCGATCCATACGTGAACTCTGCGTCGACGTGCAGGATGGCTTCGAGCAAGATCATGCGTTGCCGGCCGTTCATCCACCCGACGTTCGATAAAAGATCCTGCAAGCGCATTCTCCTGAGCAGCATGCGGAAAAGCATTTCCTCCGTGCGCTCAAGATCGCTTCGCATGAATCCCAGAACCTCTTCGAACCAGGGCGTCCAATCATGCAGCCGTCCACGCATCCTTACGGAATCCTCGAACGCCATGCGCGGCATGAAGGGGTCGTCGCTCGAGATCGCATCGGCCTTCCACCGCTTCAAAAACTCGACGATCGGCGCATGGCCTGCTATCGGATAGCCGGAAAAGCGCATCGACCATGCGAACAGCAGACGCGCCATGTAGATGTTCCCCACGTGAAAAGGGCGCAGCGACAGAATGGCCTGGAACGCGATCAACGCCTTGATGAAAGGTGGATGAGCGTCGTCATCGGAATGCAGAACGACGCTCATGACCTCTTCGAGGACGACGCGAAGACATCGGTCGTTTCTTTCTTCCACGAACGGAGACTCCGATTGCTCGGTATCCGAATAGAGCTCCTCGTATGAGGAAAGCACGGCGTCAACGTTTAGGTCGACCGGATCCTGAGAAACCATCATTCGTGTGAATTTCCTGATCACCCGCTCACGATCATCCCTCGGCTCGATCCTTCCCAAGAAAAAGGTCGAGCACGCGCTTTCGATCAAGTCCCAACCTGTCAGGCGAACGCAGGCGACCACCTCCCCATGATCCGGGAAATCGCAAGATGACGCCCTTCGGGCATCTCCGCCTCGCGGCTCGCCCACCCAGTTCCCGACAGCGGCCTGCCCGCAACGCATGAGACCGATTCGCGACGTAACCGTTCAGCACGCTAGAAGCTTTCTCGAGCTGTCCACGTCTTCGCCGTCCATGCAGAATGGAAGCCCGAAACCCATTGCATGTTGGATCTCGTCCACGACAGCGCCGGCAACCCTTTCGGCATCATCGCAATCCGAGCCGAGAACGCCGTTTGCAGTCGTTGGAGAACCCGCAATGCCTTCGCTCGTATGGCGAAGCCTTGCCAGCACCCCCGATCCGTTGGACCACGGCCCTCCGCTCCTGCGCAGCCTGCCGATCCTTCGCCATCGAACATCACCGCCTTGCCCCCTGAAGCGCCGTCTGATTCTCGATCATAGCTCTTCGAACGGAAACGCCCTATTCCTTTGCTCTCGCCTATCGTTTTCCGATACCGATAAGTCCTGCCTGATCCCCTGTTCATCGTTTCCTGATAGGTCGATGCGGCGGCCCTTGCGCAACCATACGCCAATTCGGACAATTTTCCATATCGAAATCATTTTCGACGAAACAAAGGGGGATATAATGGATGTTTCGACCAGTATGCCCTAAATCAAAGGGGAGCCATACGCGGCGACAGGCACATGGGTCTCGCGTCGCAATTTCGTGAAAACAGGGGCTGCCGTCGGCATGGCGGCAAAGCCTTGCGGGCATGGCCGGCTGCACCTTCGACGAAAAGGGTCTGACGGCGCAGAATCTCACGAGCAGTCTGTCGATCCTTGGGCAGACTGCGAAGATTCTTCGCCGCATGCCCGCCCGAATGCCAACATCACAACCTTCGCGCCCTCGTCAGGAACGGCAAGGTCGTCAAGGTCGACTGCGGCGCCTCGAATGAATCCAAGCCCTGCATGATGGGCATGTCCCGAATCGGGTGGCTGAATTCTCCCCGACCGCCTCACCATGCCGCTGCTGCGCGATGGCGAAAAAAGCGAGAACGCATGGAAGAAATTTCCTGGGATGAAGCCTTCGACCTGATCGCCGAAGCTCGAAGACGCCATCGACACGATCGGCAACCAGGCCATCGTCATCGACGGACATGCCGGCAACTTCAATGCGATTCCCGGATCAACCATGTCCGCCTTCGTCGCGCGGCTCGGCGGAACCATGACCCTCAGCGGGTCCCTGTGCTGCGCCGCGATGAACGAATCGACGAAGGTTTCCTTCGGCAAAGCGATTCATGGACCTGCGCAATCAATTCGAAAACGCCGACTACATGCTGGTTTGGGGCAAAAGTAATCCTGCGGTGACCGCGAACGGCTACTTCAGCCGCTTTCATGCACGTGATGGACAAGGGCGGAACGATCGTCACCATCGATCCCGTATGCTCCGAAACCGCTGCCAAGTCCACGGAATGGGTTCTATCAAACCCACCACCGATACCGCGCTCGCCATGGGCATGCTGAAGGTCATCGTCGACGAAGGCTTGACCGATGAGTCGTTCTTGAAAAGAACACACCACCTTCCCCGCCCTCGTAGATGCCGACGGCGCTGCGGTCGTCGGAATCCGACGACGACCCGACGTCCGTGATGGTCATCGATTCCAATACCGGCGAGCTCGTGCGTCACGATGCAGAAGGCGTCGACCCGCTGCTTTCGATGAAGGCACGGAACGAGAGGCGGTACTCAACCGTCTACGACCTGACCATCGACGAGCTCCAGAATGGACCCCGGAGGCCGTCGAGGCCGAGACCTCGGTCCCTGCTGAAAAAGGTTGTCGAAATCGCCCGAGCGTACGCTTCGGCGGAACGGGCCATGATCATCCAGAACATGGGCGGTTTCATGCGTATCTCCTATGGAAATTACGCATGCCAGGCCATGAACAATCTCGCGTTGTTCACGGGACACATCGGGCATAAGGGCGACGGGGTCGCCGATGCCGGCGGCATCAACAACATCATCAAGCTTTCCCCGATGTTCGAGAATCCCAAACCGAAAGAAGGACTCCCCACCATCCCGCGCGTCCAGTTCGCACAGCTACGTCATGGACGACGATCCGAACCCGATCAAGGTCTTCATCTCCGCCCGTGAGAGCCCGATGACCCAATTCCCCAATACCGAGCTTGTGAAGCAGGCCCTACGCAAGATTCCCTTCGTCGTCGTCATCGACTCCCTCATGACATCCACGGCGCTCTATGCCGATCTGGTCCTTCCCTGCACCACGGTGTTCGAAACCGAGGATATTCTTCTTAATGGACGCAGCCACCTCATCCAGCTGTCGCAGAAAGCCGTCGAAGCGCCTGGAGAGCGCATGACGATCTATGGATCTTCACGAAGCTGGCCGAGCGCATGGGCTTCGGCGAGGATTTCCAGCACGACAACGCCTTCTTCATGCAGAAAGCCCTGGAAGGCACCGACTATACCTATGAGCAGCTGCAAAAAGAGCACGCCATCGACGCATATCCCGCGGACTTCATTCCCTACGAGGACGGCAACTTCTACACGAAGACAGGCAAGGCCGAGGTCTATATGTCGAACTGGGTCGCCAAAGGATTCAAGCCTGTCGTCACCTACATGCGCTGCCCGGAAACCGTCGGCGGCTCGTCCGGACTCGGAGAAACGTATCCTCTGGCCGCCGTGCAACGTAAACTGAACCGCAGCGTGCATTCCACCTTCGCAAGTCTCACCCGCATCGAAGCGCTTTCACGCGACTACGCATGCGCGATGCTGAACGACGAAGATGCCGCTGCGCGCGGAATCGCCGACGGCGACGCGTGCGTCGTCTATAACGACCGCGGAGAGCATAAGGCTCGGGCTATCGTCACCACGCACGTCATGAAGGGTGTCATTTGCCTTGAAAACGGCTGGTGGGAGCAACAAGGAGGGTCGTCAAGCTATGTCACCAACGACGCGGCGGGGCCCATCGCGACCGAGCACTGCTGCAATGAGACGCTCGTCGAGATTCGAAAGGAGGCATAGCGATGACCCTCGGATTCTTCTTCAACAATGCCCACTGCTATGGATGCAAGACGTGCGCCATGTCGTGCGCAACCACGAACCTGCCGGAATTCGACGACGTATCCATGCGCGAAGTTCGCACGGTCATGACCGACGACACATTGGCGTTCGCGTTCGTCTCGATGGCATGCAACCATTGCGATGACCCTCGGTGCCTTGCCAACTGCCCCGTAGGCGCATACACGAAGCTTGAAAACGGCATCGTCGTGCAAGACCACGATGCATGCATCGGCTGCCAGACCTGCGTGAAGGCATGCCCGTATGGCGCGCCTCATTACGTCGAGCGTGAACAGAAGGTCCGTAAATGCGACCTCTGCCGCGATCGGCTCGATCGAGGGAGCTGCCTGCATGCGTTGAAGCATGCCCGGGAGCGAACCTTGAATACGGCGAGATCGACGCAACCTGAAGGCATCCCATCCCGATGCGACCGACGCGATCGCCAATGTCCTGCCCGACCCAGGCATAACGACTCCGAACCTGCTCGTCGCACCTGATCCGAAGCTCGCATAGCAACGTTGCCGCACATCTTACGGAAGTGAAAATGCGTTTCGCTTCCGTAAAGAATATGCATACGGAAGCGAAGTGCATCCGGCCGGGCGCCTTTCCGGGAAATGAGGGTGCTGGCGGATCCGCGCGCCATGCGTTTATACGCGACTATCATCGAACCAAGATTGCATACGGTCGACGCCTGGTCGAAAAACGATGCAGCCCGCACGACGAATCGCATATATTCGCATCTCGAAAAAAACGCGCAGACTCGCGCTATCATCGCCGCATCGTCATCACTTCCGCCTTGCATGCGAAAAGGAGCGCCGGTTGGAGCACTTCCTCGCCGCCTTGATTCCCGAGCTCGTCGATACGGACGGAGGCCTGACGCCTGCCGTCATCGACTATCTCGCGGTGGTCGTCGGCGTCATCGGCGGCGCGACGTTCGCGTGCAACCGCAAGCTCGACATCATCGGCGTCGTTTCGCTCGGGCTCATCACGGGCTTCGGGGCGGCATCCTGCGCGATATGCTCCTCCAAGACCAAGGCGTCTATTTCACGCAGCATCCGTACCTCGTGCTGGCGAGCATAGTCGTATGCGTGCTGGCATTCTATTTCAGACGCATCTTCCGCAACCTCGAACCTGCAGTATTCCTCCTAGATACGCTTTCGGTCGGGCTGTTCGCCGCAGCGGGCGCGAGCAAGGCGCTCGGCTGCGACAGCGGACCTGTGGTTTCGTTCATTCTCGGCGCGGTGACGGCGGTGGGAGGAGGCGCCTTGCGCGATGTGTTCGTGGGCGAAGTTCCCGCCATCTTCAAAAGCGCAGGATCGTTCTACGGCATGGCGGGCGTCGCAGGCTCGTTCTCATTGTGCTGCTCGCCTCTATGAACGACTTTATCGCGCTGGCCGTATGCGTCGTGCTGACCACGGCGCTGCGATACGCGAGCATCTGGTTCAACTGGAGCACCTCGGACGATCCGCGCGACCTGACCGACTATCTGGCACGCGGAGGGCACGCGCTGCGCAGGCTCTATCATCGCGGGCGTCTTCCCCGCCCGACGCGCAGGATAGAGCGAAGGGATGAGAGGCATTCCGCGATGCGGAATGCGACTGCGACCGGAAGACCGACTAGGCCGAAGCATCCCCATCAAAGCCTCAATCGACCACAACGATGCGCTGTGTCTCCATCCGAGACTTTGATACATCTTTCCTGATAAATCACCAGTCGTATATCGCGCTACAAAGATTGGCGCTTTTTCACTACTAAGATTGGTAACTTTTCATTACAAAGATTGGCATATTTTCACTGAAAAGATCGGCAATCCCTCCGTCGCAAGAACGGCTGCCATCCGACGAATCCAGGCTGAAAGGTTTAACGTGTAAAGCGAATCTGCCCCTGTAGAATAATCAACTGAGAATTGGCGCTGCAAGCGATCGAACTCGGGGGAAGCTCGATGCGCAATCCGATTCGGATGCGGAAAGCCGAACGCTTCGCACAGCATGCGCAATTCGGACAGAGCCCATTCCGTTTGGCAAAGGGGAACGCCAATGGAGGAATGCAGTATAGGTCGGATGGCCGAATTGAACGGCATCAGCGAACGAGCGCTCAGGATCTACCATGAAAAGGGAATCCTGAAACCCGCACGCATCGACCAGGAAACCGGCTACCGCTATTACAGCTGCGAGCAAAGCGCGACCATCGATATGATCCTGCATCTCCGGAGTCTGGGATTTTTCCCTCGATGACATCGCGCACCCTGGTGCATCAACGTGACCGATCCCTATGGGAAACCTCGCTTAGAGAACGGATCGACGACGTTCAGGGAAGAGATCGACCGGTTGACCCTGGCGCAGAAGAGCGCGGAAATGATGTTGAAGAACTACAGCATCGCTTGCGACCATCCCATCTGCGATCACGTGATCCTCGAACATATCGAGGAGCGCACGGCCCTATTCTTCGAGGTTCTTCATCCGGGAGCCAGGGATTCTCGACGGCGATGCCGACCGCGTCATCCAGGACTGGGAGATAAACCTGCGGCTCACGAAGCGGCACCTGAAGGAAAGCGGCTTTCCGGTATGGTTGTTCGCGCTGGTAGGAGGCCATATCAAAAAGGAAAGCCTCCTGGATGGAAGCTTCTCCGTGGACAAATCGTTCATTCTCATTCCGAGCGCGGATTGCCTGGCTCCTGCGGGAGGAAGCTTGAGACCATCCCTGAGAACACGTACATGACCATGTACCGGAATTCTATAAAACGCCCTGAGGAGGAAAACAGCGAGTATCAAGGCATCATCGAAATGCTTGATTTCGCCGAGAAGAACGACCTGGAAATCGTCGGCGACTATTTCGGAGAGATCATCGCCGACACCCCGGCATTCCTGTACGAGGGCCGAGAGATGTTCTACAAGCTGCAGATTCCCGTACGGAGCCGAACCGCGTAGGATTCCGAAAGCGAGAAGGCGCCCGTCTCCTTCTCGCGAGCGCCCGTCCCTGCATATGCAGGGACGGGTCGAGCATGAATGCGACGACCGGCACTCCGTCCACAGCCTTGGACATGCCGTGAAATCAGAAGGCCCGACTCTCATCGGGCCCTCTATGGTTCCAGCGCGCCGCCGACACGCGGCACCGCGCCTCGATCACAACTCGACGTCCTCCCGCACATCCACGTAGGCATGCGCCGGCTCCGGCGTCACCGCGCCGTTCGATCGACCGCACGGATAAGAATCTCGTATCGGCCGACCTGCTCGGGAACGAATGAATATTCCCAGTTCACATTCGAATCTTCATCGACATGGTTCACAGGATACTCCGTCCACGTCTGTCCGAGATCGCTCGAGAACTGCATCGAATCGATGGCGGAATCGAAGTCCTGGGCATAGCCTTTCAGGATGACCTCCTTCCCCACCATGCCGAGGACGGTCCCGATCACTGCGCCACCTCGGCGCTGAGCACGCCCACGTTCGGTTGGTTGACATCGGCAGGGGCTCTGCGGAATCTCGGGGACCTCGCTCTCCGCCGTGATATCGATGCGCACGATGTCACGCGCGAAGTATCGAGCGGACACGCTGCCGAGCCACAGCTGGTTGCCCGAGCCCACCGCCGAGGAAACGGCTTCGCCGTTTATCCCCGTCACGATGATCGAATAGCGCTGGGTGACGTAGCTGAGAGGAAGCGCGACCTTGTAGCCATCGGCGGAATACAACGTGATGGTATTGGCGTCGGCAGAGGGCTTTGCGTCGGCGATCAGCGATTTGAGCAGGAATCCTTCGACTTCGGCATTCGCGCTTGCGCGGCCGTCGTTCGGATTGCCTGCACAGGTGCAGCCCATGACGCGCTTCGCAGGAGCCTTCTTCTCATAATCGGCTATGTTCGCCGTGAACGCATGCTCGACGTCGCCCTGCACGCGTATGTCCTTGATCTCCTGCGCAGACAGCTCCTCTTGATCGGCAGAGCCGCACAGGTGGTCGGAACCTTCGAACACGGCCTTTCTCAGCTCTGCGTTCGAGAACGTCACGTCCTGGTTATAGGAAAACGTCCCCTCGACCGCGCGATTCACCCGCGTGAAGCCGGTCCGCGCGGATGCGTCATCCTGCGCGATACCGGAATCCGAGCCGACGGCATCGATGTGCTGATCGGCGAGAGCGGCGCTGGTCAGCGTGCCCGAAGCAATGAAGGCGCCGGTGGTGGCGACCGCCATGACGGTCTTGATCGTCTTGCTCATGACTCTACCTCCTATTCGCTCTTCGCGTTGAACAGCATCTCGACGGGCTCATCCGTGACCGTGCCGTCGTCGGCGACCGAGCGCACCATCAGCACGCCTGCGCCGTCTTCTTCGGGGTATAGGCGAACTTCCAAACGATCCAGTTGTCCTTTCGTCGTGCCCGGAGTCTCTCCGCGCGTCCACGTGGCGCCGCCGTCCATGGAGAATTCAACCGCGGTTATCTCACGGTCGTAGCCATGGGCGTAACCAGTGAACTCATAGGGCTGCCCGTCTTGATGACCTGGCCTTCGCTGAAGTTGAAAATACCGACGTTAGGCTTGTTCAGGAAGCCGTTGCTCGTGACGTAGGGCCAGCCGGCGGGCGTATAGGTCTCGCCGTCGCCCGCTTCCTTGGGCCATCCGTTCCATTCGTACATCGAATCGCGTTCCGCCTCGGTATTGACGATGATGTCGGACACGCTCTTATTCCACGCCGGAGCGCCGGATCCGGGAGCGGCCATCTGCAGGGATAGCCGTGCTTGCCCAGGAAGGGCTTCCCGTCGATCTCGTAGACCAGATAGCCTTCCTTGAAATCGTCGAACATGACGTTCGCAGCGTTGCCGTCGGGGAAAGGCTCGTGAATCCGACAGCCCCGTCATTGATGCCCAGGTCGGCGAAGATCTTGCTGAGCGGAATGCCTGTGTAGGTGCAATTGCCGATAAGAGGGCCGCCGACCGGGTTCATCGTGCATTGCATCGTGAGCGGAACCTGCACGCTGCCGTATTTCTCGATAAGCTCGGGAAGCGTGTAGGTGGCTTCCTTGCCCACCGCGCCGGAGAAGGTGATGGTCCAGGTCTTGAACAGATCTTCGTCGATCGGGACGCCCGCTGCCGTCTTTGCCTTGCGGTCGTAGTCGCCGTCGTAGCTCAGCCAGGAGAAGTCGAACAGCTCATCGGCGGAAATGGTCTTGGTCTGATCGAAGCTGAAATCGCCCTTCACGTTCTCGACCGGCTTGATGCCGCGAAGCTGCTGGTGTTTGACGATGTCCCACAGCTGCATGCCGTCGCCGGAACCGGTTCCACGTGGCAGTTCCAGCACTCGGCCTTCTGGGATGTGTTATGGATGCCGTGAACCATCGTGCCGAACGATTTATTGTTGGTCAGATAGCCGGCTCCGTAGGTAGTGGCAGTCGATGCACATCTGAACCGTGACCTGTATGCCGAACGGATTCTCTAGGTCGGGATGGTCGTACGGCATGGAATCGATGGTCTTCGCCAGGTCGGCATGGCACGCGTTGCACCCCTTCTCGTCCGCCTTCAGATAATACGTGTTGTAGGGAACGTACACCTCGGGCGTGGTACGGGACGCTCCCATCAAGCGTTCCCGGATAGGCCTCGTCGGGCGTGCGTTGAATCTGGATGCCGCCTTCGAGCGTCCTGACCGCCGGCTTCGGAAAGCCGTTCTCGTCGAGCTCGCCGCTCTGCCCCATCAAAGCCGTCGTGCTCTTCGCCTCCAGTACCCTGCGTTTCCGCATCCCCCTGTTTCGGCGAGCCGCATGCGCTCAATCCGACCAACAGGGACAGGACGCAGGTGATAGCGGCAACGGAAACGATGCGCCATCGCTTTCCCATAATTCCTCCTTTGTTCGTCGTCCCTTTTCCCCGCGAGCACCATAAACTTTGACGTCCAGGTCAAGTCAAGAAAAACAAAAGGTGCAATTGATTTCATGCCGTTATCTGCATCGACCGCGCATTCGTAACGATTCGGATGGGCCGAATGCGCGGAAGCGGTCGGGAACTGGTATCTTGCTATGCATGGAACGCAAGCGCCGCTTTGCGACGCAACCGCCGGACGCGGGCGTCGGGGGCGAACGCCCGTGCCGTGGGCCTCGGCATGCGTGTTCGATTCAGCGCCCGCGATCGAGGAGGACCTCACGCGTCGCGACCGAATACACCGACAATGCAGCGCTCTGTTTCGTCGACGAGCCCATCGTGTTCTCCGGATACGTGGACGAGTTGGAACGCGACGTATCGGCCGTGCAGTTCTCCCTTGACGACGGAAAAGCTGGACGGCCTATCGGTGGTCGGGACCGACCCGGATCGCGGCGTGCGATGGAGCTTCGAGCACACGCCGACAAGCGCAGGGACGTTCGTGCTCAGAGCGCGCGGAGTCGGCTCGGACGGCACGCCTTCCCTCGTCACCACGAACTTCGCGTTCACCGTGCATGAACGAGGCACGCTGATCCGCGAATACGGACCGTTTCACCTCAGAGCCGTCGGCGGAGGCGCGCTCTACGGCTCGAAGCTCTTCCGGAGCGCCGCGCTGGACGGACTTTCGCACGAAGACGCGATTTTCATATCCGAACGCCTCGGCGTACGGTCTATCTACGACATCCGCACGGTCCACGAGGTCGCGTCGTCCGCCGATCCCTGCATCGTGCATGTGCGGTCTATCACGCTCGAGCCGTCGGAATCGCGGAGAAAAGATGCCGGCAAGCGCCTGATTGCCGGCACGATCGGGCGGTACGGGGCGCCCGGAGAGCGCATGAGCGCGAAACTACCGACGTTATGCACGTGAGTATCCCTGATCGGATATGCCCTGCGATCGATAGCCGCCGAAGGGACGCCCGCTCTCGTCCATTGCGTGAACGGGAAGGACCGCACGGGCGTGCTCAGCGCCGTCGCGCTCTACGTCGCCGGCGCTTCGTACGATGAGATCCTCGCCGACTACCTCGATGCCAATCGGGTGAACGCCCGGGAAATCGCCGCCGAACGGGATCGCCTTTCCTGGGAATGTCTCCCGAAGAGCGAAATCCTCGATTCGTTCCTCGAGGCGCGCAAAGGCTATCTTGATGCGTTTTTCGACGAGGCAGACGCACCTTCGGCACGCTCGAGGCATATATCGAGACGGGGCTGAGGCTCACGCCCGCCCATCAAGAACGGTTAAGCGAGCTTCTGGCGAGACGATAAGCAAACCCGGCGCGCGTCGGCCATCCGGTAGGCGGACCGAACGCCCGCTCCTTATGCCGGGAAGCGCATGACCAGGTAGATCGCCGCATCGCAACGGACATGACCATCATCGGAACCCGATCTTCAAATACTGCATGAAGGTGATCGCATGCCCGTGCTTCGCGGAGATATCGGACAGCACCACGTTCGCGGACGCGCCGATGAGCGTGCCGTTGCCGCCGAGGCATGCGCCGAGCGAAACCGCCCACCACAACGGCGAGACGTCCATGCCGGTGCCTTCCATGGCAAGCGGGATGGGGATCATCGTCGCCACGAACGGAATGTTATCGAGGAACGAGGAGACGACCGCCGAAGCGAAGACCAGCACGATCATGGTCAGGAACACATTGCCGCCCGTCACGTCGATCAGGCCGTTGGCAAGCGCGGATATCGTACCCGTCTCCACCATGCCGCCGACGATGATGAACAGGCCTGCGAAGAACGCGAGCGTGGTCCATTCGACGCCATGCAGCGCCTTGGTCACATCGGAACGCGATAGAAGCAGGGATCAGCGCGGCTGCCGTGATGGCCACGACCGACGACTCGATGCCCAGCTGGCCATGCACCGTGAACCCGACGACGACGAGCATGAGGATGCCGACCGACAGCTTCATCAGGTGCACGTCCTCGAACGCCGGTTCGAGTTCCATGACCTCGCGTTCCTTCTCGGCGGACACGCTCATCTTGCGGCCGAACATGACGTAGAACGACACGATGAGGGGCCGCCATGATGACCAGCACCACCGGCGCATCGTAGGCGATGAAGTCGGCGAAGGTGTAGCCGGCGGCGCTGCCGAGCATGATGTTCGGAGGATCGCCGATAAGGGTCGCCGTGCCGCCGATGTTCGAAGACATGATCTCGATATAGAAGAACGGGATCGGATCGATCTCGAGGATCTCGCAGATGGTAAGCGTCATCGGGCCGATGAGCAGCACCGTCGTCACGTTGTCGAGGAACGCCGAAAGCACGGCGGTCAGAAGCGCGAAGAGCAGCATGATGCGCCACGGATCGCCCCTTCGCGATCTTCGCCGTCTTGATGGCCAGGAATTCGAACAGGCCCGATTGCCGCACGACGGCCACGAACAGCATCATGCCGAACAGCACGCCGAGCGTGTTGTAATCGATATGCCCGATGGCGGTATCGAAATCCATCACATGGAAGATGATGAGCAGCATCGCGCCCGAAAGCGCGACCACCGTACGATGCACCTTCTCGGACATGATGAGGATCATGGCCACCACGAAGACCACGATTGCGAAAAGCTGTTCGAATCCCATAGCTCGTCCCTCTGCCCCGCTCTTGGCGCGCGCACAGCGGCCCGGCCGGGGCCGAAGCGTCAAGAATGTATACGAAGATATTCTATAATATCCGCCATCAGGCACTTTGCGTTTCAGATACGTTTCATATCGTATAAAACCGTAATTGCCTGCATAAGGATCCGCCCATACAACGAAGGTGAAGGAGGGGAGCCGCATGTACGCCGAGCAATACCGAAGGGTGAGCGAGCCGCTGCGTCGCGATCCTCGGGCGAAATCCCTCGTCCTTCATGCGAATTCCCTGCTCACAGCAGTAGGATACATCGCCTATCCCCTGCTCGTCATTCTGCTCGCCGCAACGGGAAGCCCTCTTCTGGTTCGGGCCGTGGCCATTCCTGCCGCAGCCTTCGTCGCCGTAAGCCTTCTCCGCCGCGTACTGGACGCACCGCGCCCTTACGAAAGACGGCATCGATCCGATCATTTCATAAGGACACGAAGGGCCGATCGTTTCCCAGCAGGCACGCATTCTCGATGGCGATGATCGCGATGACCTGGATGGCGTGGATGCCCGCGGTCGGAAGCGCGCTCTTGGCCGCGAGCGTCTTCATGGCGGCCATCCGCGTCGTCGGCGGCGTGCATTACCCGAAGGATGTCATCGCAGGCATCGCCGTCGCCGTCATCTGCGGCATCGCAGGATTCTGGATAGCTTAGCCGCTCTACGGCCCCACACCGAAATAACATCGTTCTATGCTTCATTCTCATATATCCATGAGGTGGTATCGCTTAAAAGTTACCTATGTCTAATTTTTAAAAGGAGCTCATCCATGACAGGCGAGAAGGAGTACCTCGAACGAGACAGGCGCACGATCTTCGAGAAGTGGGGCGTGCGCGAAGTCGTGACGGCCGTGCTTCTCAGCGCGCTCACGATCGTCATCATGTTCGTCGGCGCGATGCTCACGCTTTTCGACACGAATTTCCAAATGGTCGCCTCGGGAGCATGCGGGGTATTCCTCGCCGCCCCGGTCTTCATGCTCATGACCATGCGCGTCAACAGATTCGGCAGCACCCTCGTCTTCTGCTTGATGGCCATGCTGCTCTTCTGCGTCGCAGGCAACTTCCTCTATCTGATCCCGTTCTACGTCGCAGGCGGCATTGCGATCGACGCCGTCTTCCTGCGCACCGGGTCCCAGCGACAGAATCCCTGGTGGATCACCGCAGCCTGGACCGTCTTCAGCGGTCTGTACCTGCTTTCGACCCTCGTGCCCTACCTGGGCAGCATGGATGCCTATATAGAGCAGACGGTTTGCGAATCGCGGCGTCGACCAGGCATGGGTCGATACGTTCCTGCATTTCTACAGCGACCCCGTCTGGATCGCCGCCATATTCGTGATCACGATGATCGCAGGGTTCTTGGGAAGCCTCGTCGGGCGCGTCCTCACGAAGGCATTTCTCGCGCGGCGCGCTCTAGGACGATCGAGGGAAGCCGCATGCATATCACGGACCGCGACACCGGGCTCTCCGTTCCGACAAAGGTCCTCGTGCTCGCGCTCGCCATCGCAACGGCGTCGCAACATCTTAGGATCCTTCCGATGCTCGCGCTGAACCTTTCCATGATCGCCTATATGGTTTTGGCGCGCCAAAAACGAATGGCCGTCGGAATGCTTGCGTACCTCGCCATCATAGGCCCCGTATACGCTGCCTATACGATCTGGGGCGTGCGTCCCTTCATCCTGTCGCCCATACAGATCAATCAGATGTGGAGCGTGTTTTCCGTGATGGGGGCCGTATGCGTCCTCTTCATGACGCCGCCTGGCCTCATCAGCGCCGCACTCGCGCGCATTCGCTGCCCCAAGAAGATCATCCTCGGCACGCTCGTGTTCCTGCGTTTCTTCCCCACCTTCGCTGCAACCTGGCGCCTTTTGCGCGACGCCTTGCGCAAGCGAGGGCTTGCTACGGCACGCCGGATGATCGCGAACCCGATCGATACGTATGAATACGTCGCAGGGTGCCCATATTGCTTTCCTTGATCAGCAGCGCCGATCAGCTCTCGTCTTCGGCCGTGACGCGCGCCGCCGAGGCGCCCATGGCGCGCACGAGCTATTACGCGCAGCCCCTGCGCCTCATGGATGCGACCTGCGCCATAGGCGCCGCTGCCCTCTGCATAAGCGTTGTCGTCGCGAACGGAACGCTCGCATGACGGCCGGCGCGACATCGCGTACGATCCCTGCGCCGCACGGTGCCGCACGAGGCACGCGCGACCGCCGCATCTCTGCGCAACGTTTCGTTCGCGTACAAGAACGCGCCGGAAACCGTCCGCGACGTGTCGCTTTCCGTGGCCTCGGGCGAATGCGTCGTGCTCTGCGGGCCCTCGGGCAGCGGAAAGACCACGCTCGTCCGTGTGATCAACGGTCTTGCCGGCAGCTACTGCAAGGGAACGACCGAAGGCGTGGTGACGCTCGGCGAATGCGATGCGACCGACCTCGAGCAGTGGGGCGCGCGGAACGGGTCGGCAGCGTGTTCCAAGACCCGTCGTCGCAGTTCTTCTCAAGTCAGCTCGCAGGAGAGATCGCCTTCACCTGCGAGAACCTCGGATACGATCACGAGCGGGTCGTGGCGGCGACCGATCGGGCCATCTCCGCGTTTTCCCTCGACAGCCTGCGGAAGATTCCCAATGACAGCCTTTCGAGCGGACAGAAGCAGAAGGTCGCCATCGCATCGGCCCTCGGACCGCGGCCGCAGCTTTCTGGCCATGGACGAGCCGTCGTCGAACCTGGATGAGGAAGCGGCCCGTCCCATCTAGGGCACGCACGCTGCAAGGCTCAAAGGCGGAAGGATTGTCCATGGTGATCGCGGAGCATCGCACTGGCCTACCCTCATGGATGTCGCGGACAGGTTTCCTCCTCGTGCGTGACGGACGGATCGAGCAGGAGCTTTCCCGCACCGATGTCTTCGCAGCACCCGACGACCTGAGAAGGTCCTGGGGTTTGCGCGACCCGAGAAGGACCGCGCGGCCCTAGCTGCCGCACGCGAACGAGTCCGCGACGAGAGCTTTCGGGTGCGACGGAACCCCTGCGCTCGAAATGCGCGGCTTGCGCGCCGCCTACCGGTCGAACCGCATTTTTCGAAGACGTGTCGCTTACCGTCGAGGCAGGACAAATCGTTGCCTTGACCGGCAAGAACGGCGCAGGCAAGACGACGCTCGCACAGAATCTTGGGCGGGTTGAAGAAGGCACAGGCGGGTTCCATCCGCGTGCATGGCCGGACCTGCTCGTATCGCGACCTGCGCCGCCGCGTGTGGTTCGGCCCCAACGACGTCAAGGCCGAGTTCTTCACCCCGAGCGTGAAGGAGGAAGCCATGCTTTTGGTCAAGCCTGATGAAACGCATGAGAACCGCGCCCGAGAAATCCTGCGACCTGGATCTCTGGGAGTTACGCGAACAGCATCCCCGCGACGCTTTCAGGGCGGACGACGCAGCGCCTCTCGATAGCCTGCGGCCTTATGTCCGACCGTACCGTGCTCGTATTCGACGAACCGACGAGCGGACTCGACGCCCTCAATATGGAGGTCGTCGCAGGCGCGCTCGAAACCGCCGCACGCGAAGGCCGAGCGATCATCGTCGTGACGCACGACAATGAATTCATCGGGCGATGCTGCACGCATATCTTCGAACTCAAGTAACCGAAAGGAGATCGGCCCATGTCAGCATCACCGAAGTCGACAACGACCGCACGAAAACCGGGCAGGAAGGACGCACAGGCCAAGAAGGAGAGGAGCGCGCGCCTGAAGAGCCTCTACCTGCAACTCACCGAACCGGCTCATCCGCTCATCATCCAAGGCATGGTCATGTCGGCGCTGTCGGCGGCCTGCGGATTCGTCCCCTACCTGATAGCCATCGCCATAGCCCAAGCCGCCCTGCGCGACGCCATGCCCTCCGCAGGCACGCTCGCCCTCATGGTCGTCGCGGCCATCGCATTCGCGGCGGCCGACCGCATGCTCTTCGGCGGCGGCACCGGCATCTGCCACAAGGCCGATGCCGACTTCCGCGTCCACGCGCGCCATGTCCTGCTCGACCACTTCTCCAAGCTCCCGCTCGGATGGTTCGACGACCGCAGCTCGAGCGAGGTCAAGCAGAGCAGTTTCCGACGACATCCTCGGCATGCACCAAACCATCGGGCATGCTCCGACGGAAATCGCGAAGGCCGTGCTTTCGCCGCTCATCCCCCTCGTCATCCTCTTCGTCGCCGACTGGCGCATGGCGCTTGTGTTCCTGGTCTACATGACCGTGCTCGTCGTCGTATCGATGGCATTCATGATGCGCGACTACAAGACGCTTGCCGCGCGCTACGGCGAAGCCAACGTCGAGCTTTCGTCCGCAATCGTCGAAATAGCGGATGGCATCGAAGTCGTGAAGACGTTCGGCAGCGCGCGAGAGGCCGGATCCCGCTACCGCGATGCGGTCGAAGAGCTGACCGACGTCACGTTCGAATGGACGAAGGTGACCGCCGGCCCCTTCAGCATGCTGGGCGGATTCGCCTCGCCAGGAACCGTGCTCGCATTCCTCGGACTTGCGAGCAGCCTCTTCGTCGCGAAGGGATGGTTCGATTTCGCCGACTGCGTTCCCTTCCTCGTGCTGGGACCGAGCATACCCATGGGGCTCGTGACCTTGGCTTCAGGCATGGGATTCCTGCGCACGGCGAAGCAGAACCTCGAGCACATCGCGCGGGTCCTCTCCGCCGAACGGCTTCCCGAGACGGAGAAGGCCGAACAGCTTCCAGCTCGGATCTCGACGTCGCCTTCGACGAGACCTCGTTCTCCTACGAGAAAGCGCCCGCCTCGCGCTCGATCATGTGAACGCACGCATCGCGCCGGGAACCATCTGCGCCCTGGTAGGCGATTCGGGCAGCGGAAAGACGACGTTCGCGCGCCTCATACCCCGCTTCTGGGACCCGACTTCGGGTTCCGTGCGGCTCGGCGGGCATGACCTGCGCGATGTATCCTCCCAATCGCTTCTCTCGCAGGGTGGCGATCGTCTTTCAGGAAAGCATGCTGCTATCGCTCAGCATCCGCGACAACATCAAGCTCTCCTGCCCCGATGCGACGGACGATGAGATGATCGAAGCCGCGAAGGCCGCGCAGATTCACGAGCGGATCCTTTCGTTCCCCCAGGGATACGACTCCGTCATCGGATCGGCCGACTGCAACCTCTCCGGCGGCGAAGCCCAACGCATCGCCATTGCGCGCGCGATTCTGCAGGGATGCGCCCGTGCTCGTGCTGGACGAGGCCACCGCACATCGCCGATCCGAGAACGAAACCGCGATCCAGACGGCGCTCAGCCGCCTGTCGACGGACGGACCACGGTCGTTATCGCCCACAGGCTCAACACCGTGACGGAGCCGATCAGACGCTCGTTCTGGAAAACGGCCGCGTCATAGAATCCGGGCGACACGACGAGCTGCTCCAGGCGAACGGACGATATGCGAAGCTCTGGCAGACGCAGCAGGTCAATGCATTCCACGCGCACGACACCGAGGAGGCGGCGCTATGATCGTCGATAGGATGACAGGCTCGCCGGACGCTCGACGGGCATCAAGGCGCAGTCGTGTACTTCGTGATCTGCGGCGTGCTCGAAGGCGGCGTGTACGCCGCGCTCCTCCCGTTGCTTCAAGCCCTGTACGAAGGCGATGGCCATGAAGCCCTTCGTCTGGTCGGTCGTCGCGTGCGTCGCAGGCATCGCCTGCGCCGTCGCGAACTACCTTCCGAAAAACCACGGATACATGATCGGCGATGTCGTGATCCTGCGCAGCATCCAGGAACGCGGGCGACCATATCGTGAAGCTTCCGCTCGGATGGTTTCACCGCCGGACGCGCAGGCGAGCTCGCCGCCCTGCTCGAGCGCGATCTCCAGATGATCATGAATTTGCCGGGCATCTTCCTGAAGCAGCTCGTGATCGCAGTCGTCGTGCCGACCTGCATCGCCATGCTCTTCCTTGCTGTGGATTGGCGCGTCTTCCTCGCCTATATCGCGCTCATGCCTGCGCTGTACGTCTGGTCGAAGAAGATGGCCCGGCGCCGCAGGCGCGGGACATGCCGAAGAGGAGCGGTCGAACGCGCATTTGGCGGGACGCGTGCTCGAATTCGTTCGGGCGCAGCCGATCCTGCGTGCGACGGGCACGGCTCGAAACGGCTGGCAAGCCCTTGAGGACGACATCTCCCGTGACCACGAGACCACGGTGCGCACGCTCGAAATGACTCAGAAGCCCATAACCGTTCGCATCGCTGCTCGTCTATGCGTCGTTCGGGCTTACGTTCCTCTGCGCGACGATGCTGCTGGCGATCGAAGCCGTGACGCCGGTCGAGTATCTCTTCGTGATCGTGCTTGCGCTGCGCTCGACCGATGCGCTCCATAAGGCGGCAAGCCAGGCCATAGCCCTCAACGTATGCCAGAACGCCATGGGACGCATCCGAGAAGATCCTGGCTGCGAAGCCCCTGCCTGAGACTTCCGATCCGAAAGGCCGACGGGCGCGTCGATCGAATTCGACGACGTGCGCTTCTCCCTACGATGGGGCGCGTCGGGTCATCGACGGCGTGACGCTTTCCTGCCCCGAAGGACGACTGACCGCCCTCGTCGGTCCATCGGGATCAGGAAAGACGACACTGACCAGGCTTATCGCACGATTCTGGGACGTCGATGCGGGAGCGGTGCGCATCGGCGGCGTAGATGTGCGGGATATGGCGGTCGACGAGCTGCTCAGCATGATCTCGCTTGTATTCCAGGACGTATACCTGTTCGACGGAACGATAGGGGACAACGTCCGCTGGACAGCTGATGCGACCGACGAACAGGGTCCGCGTGCCGCGCGCATCGCACGACTCGACCAGGTCGCAGAGCGTCTGGAGGACGGATGGGGCACGCGCGTCGGCGAAGGCGGCGGACGCTTGTCGGGCGGCGAACGTCAGCGCGTGTCGATCGCCCGGGCCCTGCTCAAAGACGCGCCCATCGTGCTTTTCGATGAAGCGACCGCGGCGCTCGACGCGGAGAAACGAAGCTGCGATCGTAGATGCCATGCACGAGCTTGCGCGCGACCGGACGGTCGTCGTCATCGCGCACCGACTTTCGACCATCGCCGAAGCCGATCAGATCGCCATGCTGGAAAACGGACGCGTCACGCAGCTCGGCTCCCATGAGGAACTGCTCGCCCAAGAGGGGCGTTACCGCAGCTTCTGGAGCGACCGCCAGCGCGCGCAAGGTTGGAAGGTGCGGTAGCAGACACCTCTCGTGTTACACGCGCGCATGCACGTGAGGAGCGGGTCGGCGGAGTACCCGATCCGCTCCTTGCGCATCAGCCTCTCGCGCGAAAGGACGTAAGAGGAAATGAGGCGCAGAGTTCGATGCTACAGCGCCTCGAGCGTGACGGCGGTTCCGCTCACGGTCACCATGAGCATGTTGTTGCTCGCGCCAGAACCTCGTAGTCGACGTCCACGCCGACGATCGCATGCGCGCCCATGGCGGCAGCACGTCGCTCCATCTCATGCAGAGCTTCCGTGCGCGCGCCCATCAGCTCGTTCTCGTATCCGGCAGACCTGCCGCCGATGATGTCGCGAATGCCCGCGCCGAAATCCTTGAGGAAGTTCACGCCGGTAATGACTTCGCCGAAGACGACGCCGTAGTATCCCGTGACCCTATACCCTTCGACCGAAGGCGTGGTAGTGGTGATCATGAAGAGTCCTTTCGTTCGGGTGTTTGCGCTGTGGGCATCATAGTGTCGCCATCGGCGCGCCCTTTCATCTGCAGCCGATTCGTTATAGTGGATGGAATACGTACGCATCGCTTCGAAAAGCAGGAACATACGCATGGCTTGGCTCATGCTCGCAGGATCGGTCATATTCGAAACCTTCGCGGACACGTCGATGAAGCTCTCGGACGGCTTCCGCAAGAAAGCCTGGATCGTCGGCATCGCCGTCGGCTACCTCGTTTCGTTCTACCTCATGTCGCATGTGCTGGCCGAACTGCCGCTCGGACTCACCTATGCGATCTGGACCGGCGTGTCCATCGTATTGACCGCCATCGTCGGACGCATTATCTGGAAAGAGCTTTTCACCTGGAAGAAAGTGCTTGGCATGACGCTCATCATCGTCGGCGTCGCGCTCTTGAGGATGGGGGCGTAGCGATGGTTCGGACGAAAGAAGAGACGAAGACGCGCGAAAAAGCTGGCTTCTGCTCGCAGCGGCCATCGGCCTGGAGCTCTGCGGCACCACCTGCATCAAGCTTTCGGAGGGCTTCACCCAGCCTATCTTCGTGCTGGGGTGATCGTCGCGTATTCGATCTGCTTCACCGCGTTCTCCATCGCGCTGCGCGACCTTCCGCTCGGGCTCGCCTACGGGGTCTGGGGCGGCATCGGCACCATCGGAACCGCCGTCATCGGATTCTTCGCCTTCGGAGAGCCGATGACGGCGATTATGGCGCTCGGCATCGTGCTCATCATCGCAGGCGTCGCGTTCATGAACGCGGGGACGGACCAGTAAATCGGATTCGCGAGCGCGCGGCGGATCCGATAAAAAGCCCACAGGGCGTTCACGACCGGAGTACCTTAAGCATCAGGAATCCATGCGAACATCGAGCGTGCATGACGCACGGCGGTTGCCATGCACGGATCTATGATCTCCGCGAGGAAGAAGGCAGCCATGCAGGGAAGAATTCCAGCGCATCTTCGACGCCATCCGCGCCGACGAGCAGAATGCGACGTTCACGAGCCAGGGCATCGACCCGCTCTACGCAGCCGCATCTGGCGCGCATCGCGATCATCGGGCAGGCCCCGGGGCGCGTGGCGCAAGAGGCGCGTATGCCTGGAACGATCGCAGCGGCGATAGGCTGCGCGACTGGCTCGGCATCGACCGTGACACGTTCTACGACCCCGAGAAGATCGCCATCATCCCCATGGACTTCTATTTTCCCGGATCCGGAAAGTCGGGCGACCTGCCGCCCCGCAAAAGATTCGCGGAGAAGTGGCATCCTAAGCTCTTCGCGCTCATGCCCGACATCAGGCTGACCGTGCTCGTCGGACGCTACGCGACGCGCACGTACCTCGGGCTCAAAATCTTCCGCGAGTCTGACGGATGTCGTGCGCAACCATGCCGCATATCTTCCCGATTTCTTCCCGCTCGTGCATCCCTCGCCCCGCAACCAGATCTGGATGAAGAAGAATCCCTGGTTCGAGGGCCGACGTGCTTCCTGAACTGAAGCGCTGCAGTGCATGACGCGCTCGTGAACTAAAGGAAACGAACGCACCGACTCTCATGAAAGGCCTTTCACTGTGAAACAGCCCCAGATCGGCATCATCGATATCGGCTCGAACACCATCAGGCTCTGCACGTATGCGCTTCCCTGACCGCTCCGAGGCCGCGCCCGTGAAGACTTTCACCGAGAAGAAATCGGTCGGGCTGTCTGCGTACGTGCGCGGCGGCATCATGACCGAGAGGGGCATCAAGGCCGCAGCCAAGGCCATCGCGAACCAGATGCAGCATGCGCGCCTCATGGGCTGCCAAGAGGTCAGGCTCTTCGCCACGGCGGCCCTACGCAACTGCCGCAACTCCGCAGAGGCGACGCATGCGCTTGCGGAGCGCGTGGGCGCGCGCATAGACATCCTCAGCGCCCGGCAAGAAGCCGAATTCGGGTTCATGGGCATAAAGGCCGAGCTCGATGCGACCGACGGCATGGCCGTGGATATCGGCGGCGGCTCGACCGAGCTCACCTATGTCAAGGATGGAAACGTCGTGCGCTGCTGCAGCATCCCCGCAGGATCGCTCTCGCTCTGGAACGCCCACGTAGCCGGCATCGTTCCGAATGCCGACGAACTCGCCGCCTGCACGCGCGCGTTCCTCCGCGCACTCGACGAATCGAGATTCGAAATCCCCCGGGTTCCGCGTCTATTCGGAACAGGCGGCACCATCCGCAACGCCGCGCGCGTCATTGCGTTTCGCGCAGAAGGAACCGATGCAGCAACGTTCACGGCTGCGCAGCTCGACGACCTCCTGAGCTACGCGACCGAAGAGCCCTGGAGCTACGCCCGGGCGATCCTCGCCGTCGAACCCGCCCGCATCCATTCGCTTACGCCGGGCACGGCCATCCTGAGGGCCGTATTCGAACGTTCAGGCGCCCGATCCATAGCCGTCTCGAAGTCAGGCGTGCGCGAGGGATACCTCCATAACCTGCTCGCAACGCGCACTGCATAGCAGCGGCGCACCGCCGGCCGCCTCACGACGCGACGCCGCACGAGCTTCGAAGAGAATAGGCAGGGGACATCGGCACTGCGAGCATGGCGATGAGCAGCGCTTCAACGAATCGCTTTCCTGCAGAAAAAGGTGCAGCCCCTACGAGCTGCACCCTTTCAGCGTTCGATACGACCTATCGGCTGCCTGGGCCGCATGGACCCTTCGCCTAATGCCTGTTCCTGCGACGGATGATGGCGAATGCCAAGACCGCAAGCGCGATGATCGCGACGATGCCCACGTCGAGCGCGTAGTTGGCTTCGCCGGTCCGAGTATGACCTTGCCCTGGATGTGGACTGAACATCCGTCGACTTCTTATCGGAAGGCTTCGCCTTGTCGTGCGTCCTATCGGTCGTGCCCGAGTCTGAGGATCAGGGTTGTTGGGGTTGGGCGTGACTCTCGGCGTATGGGAGTTCGTGACCACGAACCCGTTCGCTGCATCTCCGCCGATAGCGGCCTTATACCCCTCGGGGACATCCTCGAAACCGAATAGTCCGCCACGTCGCCGTTGTCGTCGTAGACGGAACGCCGTCGAAGCTCGCCCTCCAGTCGCCATCGGCATCGGGCGTCGAGGTCCTGCCGGTATCCGTGCCGTCCG